>Ga0308169_10000166_pt1 | contig 126562 bp, 100 predicted proteins | sample PhyBR1_2_FD_202139 | JGI IMG/M metagenome (GOLD analysis project Ga0308169, IMG submission 202139) | Phyllosphere microbial communities from UC Gill Tract Community Farm, Albany, California, United States - DLSLSB.R1 | ecosystem: Host-associated > Plants > Phyllosphere > Unclassified | place...
TTACCCTCCTGGTGGGCAACCTGGAGCGCAGCCGTGTTGGCCGCGCCTGGATCGCCATCCGGGAAGATGAGGATGCCGCGGAAATCATGGGCGTTCCCACCTTCAAGTACAAGGTGTGGGCCTTCGCCATCGGCGCTGCCATTGGTGGCCTTTCCGGTGCCTTGTTCGCCGGCCAGGTGGGCTTCGTCAACAACCAGAAATTCGACGTCACCACGTCCATCCTGTTCCTGGCCGCCGTCGTCCTTGGTGGCGCGGGCAACAAGGTTGGCGCCATCCTGGGCGGCGCCCTGGTCAGCTACATCCCGCTGAGATTCACGGCAATTGCCGAGTACAAGTACCTGATCTTCGGGATTGCGCTGGTGCTCATCATGATCTTCCGGTCCCAGGGGCTGCTCCCGGCGCGCCAGCGTCTGCTCGCCTACGGGCGCACGGCATTGAACAAGGTCATCAGCCGCGACGGCATGGAAGCCAAAGACAAGGACAAGCCCGCGGCAGGTTCCGATGCAGGTGCTGCAGCACAGAGAGGGGCGGAGGCATGAGCTCCGAGGAAAGGCACAGCGGCTCCAGCAGCGTGGAGGAGCAACCGGCACAGGACGGTTCCGCGGCTGTTGCGCCAGAAATTGACATTGAGGCCCTGGCCGAAGCAGGCGTGGACCAGGAACTGGCCGAGAAAGTGGCGCCGGACCGCGACATTGCGGTTGCGGTGGGCGACAACATCGTGGAGGTGCAGAACCTCACCATCAAGTTCGGCGGCCTGGTGGCACTGGACAACATCAGCTTCAACATCAAGCGAGGTGAAATCCTGGGGCTCATTGGCCCCAACGGCGCCGGAAAGACCACCTGCTTCAACGCAATGACGGGCGTCTACAAACCCACCAGCGGGAAGGTGGTGCTGGAAGGCCAGGTCCTGAACGGGATCAAGCAGCACAAGATCACCCGCCTGGGCCTGTCCCGGACCTTCCAAAACATCCGCTTGTTCGGGGAAATGACAGCCCTGGAGAACGTGGTGGTTGGCCTGGACGCCCGGCACCGCACCAGCGTGGGCGGGGCGTTGCTGCGCCTGCCCACGCACACCAGGGAAGAGAAGTCCGCAATCGAGCGCGGCATGGCCCTGCTTGATTTCGTGGGCATCAGCACCCACGCGCATGTCCTTTCACGGCAGTTGCCGTACGGGTACCAGCGCAGGCTTGAGATCGCACGGGCCCTGGCAACCGATCCGAAGGTGCTGTGCCTGGACGAGCCCGCTGCCGGGTTCAACCCGGCGGAAAAGGAAGATCTGATGGCCCTCATCCGTACCATCAGGGATGAGGGCTACACGGTGCTGCTCATCGAGCACGACATGAAACTCGTGATGGGCGTGACGGACCGGATCGTCGTGCTGGAATTCGGGAAGAAGATCGCGGATGGTTTGCCCCGGGAGATCCGTGAAGACCCCCGCGTTATTGCCGCTTACCTAGGAGAGCCCGAAGATGACGTTGCTTGAGCTTGAGAACGTTTCCGTCCACTACGGCCGGATCCAGGCGCTGCGGGACATCTCCTTCACCGTGGAGGAAGGCGAGGTAGTGGCCCTGATCGGTGCCAACGGCGCCGGCAAGACCACCACCATGCGGACCATTTCCGGCCTGCTGAACTGCTCGGAAGGCAGGATCACTTTCGAGGGACAGGACATCACCAAGATGAAGGCCCACATCCGTGTGGTGCAGGGAATTTCCCAGGCCCCGGAGGGCCGCGGGATCTTTCCGGGGATGACTGTGATGGAGAACCTGGACATGGGAACTTTTGGCCGCAAGGACAGAAGTGGCGTGGCCAATGACCTGGACCGCGTCTTTGACCTCTTTCCGCGACTGAAGGAGCGGGAAAAGCAGTTCGGCGGAACCATGTCCGGCGGCGAGCAGCAGATGCTGGCCATTGGGCGGGCCTTGATGTCCAACCCGAAGCTGCTGTTGCTGGATGAACCCTCCATGGGGTTGGCTCCCCAGTTCATTCGCCAGATCTTCAGGATCATCAAGGAAATCAACAACCAGGGCACCACCGTCCTGATGGTCGAGCAGAACGCCAACCAGGCCCTGGCCGGGGCGCACCGGGCCTTTGTGCTGGAAACCGGCGAAATCACCCACAGCGGCACCGGGAAAGAGCTGCTGGAAGATCCCTCCATCAAGGAGGCCTACCTGGGCGTGGGGTAGCGGCTCGGCGGGTCCCGGTGCATGTCGGGACGTATACGGTCACGGTTCGGTTGCAACCGGGCCCGCCGGGAACTTCTTCAGCAGGCCCCTCGTGGGAATTGGTAGCGTAGCAAAGAGCTCATCACCCGCACCACATGGAGGAATCCCGCAATGGCACTTGGCGGCAACCCGATCTTCAACGGAAAGAATTTCCGTGGAGCCACCCAGGCACCGCCTGTCCCGCAGGCTCCCTATGGCGCACCCTACGGCCAGGCGCCGTATGGCCAGCAGCCCTATGGCCAGGCACCGTACGGCCAGCAGGGGTGGGGCACACCGCCCCAGGCCATGACGGACGAACAGCTGCGGCAGATGTACAACCAGCCGTCGGCCGGCCCAGCGGACACGGGACGGATGACCTTTGACGATGTCATCATGAAGACCGCCGCCTGCCTGGGCGCAGTGCTGGTGGGCGCGGCCATCACCCTTACGGTCGGACTCCCGCTGGCGTCCTTGCTCATGATTGTCGGCGCCCTGGGCGGCTTCGTCCTGGCACTGGTCAATACCTTCAAGAAGCAGCCCTCGCCGGCCCTGATCCTGGCCTACGCGGCATTGGAAGGTCTCTTCCTCGGCGGGCTGACCCGGATCCTGGACACCCAGTTCCCGGGAGTTGGGCTGCAGGCGGTCATCGGAACGCTGTCCGTGTTCGCCGTCACGCTGCTCCTTTTCAAGAACGGCAAGGTCCGCGCCACGCCCCGTGCCATGCGGTTCTTCATGATCGCGATCATTGGCTACGCCGTGTTCTCGCTGATCAACATGGTGCTGGTCTGGACAGGTGCCGTGCAGGAGCCGTTCGGCCTGCGCACCAGCGTTGAGATCTTTGGCATCCCGCTCGGCGTCTTCATCGGCCTGCTGGCCATCGGACTCGCGGCCTTCTCGCTGGTCATGGACTTCACCAGCATCGAGGAGGGCGTCCGCAACGGCGCCCCGCAGCGCTTCTCCTGGACAGCAGCTTTCGGCCTGACCGTCACCCTGGTCTGGCTGTACGTGGAGATCATCCGCCTGCTGGCCATCCTGCGCGGGGACGACTAGGCGCCCAGGCGCCTGCTGTCGTCGTAAAGCAAAACCGTGGGCCCCACCAGTTGATGCTGGTGGGGCCCACGGCCGTTAGGGGGCAACCTACGCGATGCGCATGGCGCCTGCGGCAGGGGAGACGGTGAAGATGTCCGGGGCGGTGAAGCCGGCCCCGGCGAAGGCCTTGGCGACGGCGTCACGCACCTCCTGCTCGGCCGCGACGGGCGTCAGGGCAATCGCCGCCCCGCCGAACCCGCCTCCGGTCATTCGTGCGCCGATGGCGCCATGGGCGCGTGAGGTATCGACGGCGAGATCCAGTTCCGGGCAGGAAATTTCGAAATCGTCGCGCATGGAGGCGTGGCTGGCGTCGAGCAGGGGCCCGACGGCGCCCGGGCCGGGGCCGGCCAGGAGCTCGACGGCCTGGAGGACGCGGTCGTTCTCCGTGACCACGTGGCGCACCCTCCGGAAAGTGACCTCGTCCAGCAGTCCGCTGGCCTCTGCCAGGTCGGCCACCTCCACGTCCCGCAGCGCCTTTACGCCCAGGACCTCGGCCCCAAGCTCGCAGGACGCCCGGCGCGAGGCGTAGCCGCCGTCCGCGTGGGAGTGCGAGACCTTGGTGTCGATCACCAGGAGAACCAAGCCGGCGGGTTCGGTCTCGAAGGGAACCAGGCTCGCCGTTTGGTCCCTGCAGTCCAGGAAGACGGCATTGCCCTTTGAGCCGCGCAGTGATGCGGACTGGTCCATGATCCCCGTGGGAGCGCCCACAAAGTCGTTTTCTGCCCGTTGGGTGGCCAGCACCATGTCCTGGGCCTCCAGCCCGGCACCCGTGATGTCGTTGAGTGCGGTGATGACGGCGCATTCGATGGCGTGCGACGACGACAGGCCGGCCCCAAGCGGCACGTTGGAATCCAGCAGCAGATCGATCCCGGGGACGTCGATGCCCTGCTCCCGCAGGGCCCACATCACCCCGAGCGGGTATTTGGTCCAGCCCTTGGCCGTTCCGGGCCGCACAGACTCCAGGGACGCTGTAACCACGCCCTGGTCGCCATAGGTGGACAGGAGCCGCACGGTGTTGTCTTGGCGGGCCGCCACGGCCACCCGGGCGGTGCGGTCGATGGCGAACGGCAGCACGAAGCCCTCGTTGTAGTCGGTGTGTTCTCCGATCAGGTTCACCCGTCCGGGCGCCTGCCACACGCCGTCCGGGGCGCTGCCGAACTCCTGTTCGAAACGGGCACTGAGATCCTGCCCGGCGGACGTTGCCGTTATGCCATGATCCTGCATGCTCACGCGGAGGCTCCTTCCGGAGTGCCCGCCAGGGAGGCGGCACTGGTCGACGGCGGCAGGGCGACAGTACGCAGCCGTTCCGCCACACTTTCGGGGGTGGTGTCGTTGATGAAGGCGCCCATGGCTGCCTCCGACCCTGCCAAATACTTCAGCTTATCGGCCGCCCGGCGGGGGGAGGTCAGCTGGAGGTGGAGGTAGCCTGCGGGCCGCAGCACGTCGTCCAGCGGGGCTTGGTGCCAGGCGGAAATGTAGGGGGTGGGCGTGGGGTAGAGGGCGTCCACCCGCTTCAGCAGGTTGAGGTAGACCTCCGCCAGTTCGTCCTTCTCCTCCCCGTCCAGGGCTGCCAGGTCCGGTACCTTCCGGTGGGGGACAAGGTGGATCTCCAGCGGCCACCGGGCCGCGAAGGGGACGTAGGCGCTGAAATGCGTGCCTTCCAGGACCATCCTGCTGCCGTCTTCCCGCTCTGCGCGCAGGAGCGAACCGGTCAGCGTGTCGTTGCCCTCCGTTGCGTCGTAGTACTTCCGGGCGGCGGCACCGATGACACCGGCCCGGGGCGTGACATAGGGGTAGGCGTAGATCTGGCCATGCGGGTGGTGCAGCGTTACGCCGATGTCGGCGCCCCGGTTCTCGAACGGGAACACCTGCTTGATGCCGGACATGGCACTAAGGGCAGCGGTGCGGTGGGACCACGCTTCGATGACCGTCCGTGACCGCTCCGGGCTCAGGCCGCTGAAGGATCCGGTGTGCTCCGGCGTGAATGACACCACTTCGCAGCGGCCGTAGGCAGGGCCTTTCGTTCCCCATGCGGCGTCGTCGGGTACCGGTCCGAGTGCCGGGCCCAGGGAGGGGAAGCGGTTTTCGAAGACCACGACGTCGTAATCCGCGGCCGGGATTTCCGTGGCGTTGCCGGCGGTGGTGGGACAGATGGGGCACTGGTCGGCAGGCGGCAGGTGGGTCCGTGCCTGCCGGTGCGCGGCAATGGCCACCCATTCGCCGGTCAACGCGTCGAACCGTACCTCGCCGGGTTCTCCACGTGGAGGGAGCCCCCGGTGGTCGGTGGTGAGGTGGTCTGCCCGCGACGTGCTGGTGCGTGCATCGTCGAAGTAGATCAGCTCACGGCCGTCCGAGAGCTGGGTGCTGGTAATCCCTGTCATATCAAAAGTTTCGCATAAACGATCAAGAATGAATAGTTAACAACAAAAAGTAACAGTGGACTGATGGAGCTGAGGAGCTGCCCGTTGTACGGTAAAGCCCATGACAGCCTCTTCCGAACAGGAAATTCCCGCCTCTGAATCCGCCCGTTCCTGCGCCACCGGCCGGCAATACGAGCTTCGCCGCGGCGACGCGGTGGCGGTGGTCACCGAACTTGCCGCCGGACTCCGCTCCTTCAGCCGGGCCGGCGTCCTGCTGACCGAGACCTATGCAGATGACCAGATTGCCCCGGGCGGTGCCGGGATAACGCTGGCGCCCTGGGCCAACAGGGTGGAGGACGGGGTGTGGTTCCTCGACGGCAGGAAGCAGCAGCTCGACATCACCGAGGTGTCCCGCAACAATGCAAGCCATGGGCTGCTCCGAAACGCCGGCTATGCGCTGGTGGGGCAGTCACAGCATTCCGTGGCTCTGGAGGCCACCGTTTTCCCGCAGCACGGCTATCCCTTCCTGGTCCGGCACCGGGTGGAATACCGGCTGTCCGGGGACCTGGGGCTGGAAGTGCGCCAGACCCTCAGCAATGACGGAACGGCTCCGGCGCCATTTGTCCTGGGTGCACACCCGTACCTCAGGCTGGGGGATGCGGCGGTGGAGGACCTGCAGTTGACCGTGGCAGCCGGCACCAGGCTGGTGACGGATGAGCGGCTGATTCCGCGCAGTTCCGCACCGGTTGAGGGGGACACGGATTTCCGTTCCGGCCGGCACATCGCCGACCTCGCAGTGGACGTTGCCCTGACGGATCTCCGGTTCGAGGGCGGCAAGGCCAGGCACACCCTCGCTGCGGCTGATGGCAGTGCGGTGTCGCTCTGGCAGGACCAAAACTGCGGCTACGTCCACGTCTACGTCAGCACCGTGTACCCGGGCCGGCCCCGCGCCGTGGCGGTGGAGCCCATGACCGGGCCGGCGAATGCGTTCAACTCCGGCGATGGCCTCCGGTGGCTGGCTCCCGGCGGGTCCTTCAGCATGGAATGGGGTATCGATTACCGTCCCGGGACGGCGGCGGGGTAGTTTCCCATTGAGCCGTGGCTGGGGAAGTATTGGGATATGAAGCCAAACGAGGATGACGTCACCCTGGCCCGCCCGGTCCCCGCACAGGCACCCGCTGCGGCTGCACCCTTGCGGGTCCTGACCGACCGTGAGCTGGACAAGGACATTCCCTATGGCATCCGCATCGCCGCCTCCTGGTCATGGCGCCTGGGACTGATCCTGCTGATGGCAGGGATACTGGTGTGGCTGCTCAGCCACATCACCCTGTTGATCATCCCCATCATGGTGGCTGCCCTCCTTGCCGGGCTCCTCAGCCCCGTGGCCGCCTGGCTCAAGCGGCGCGGGCTGCCCGCCGGGCTTGCCGTCGCCGCGACTGTGCTGGGCTTCATCGGCGTCATTGTCGGTGCCCTGGCCTTGGTGGGCAGGCAGCTCGCCGTCGGATTCGGCGAACTCTATTCGCAGGCGCTCGAAGGCGTGCGACAGGTCCAGGACTGGCTGTCAGCCGGCCCCCTGCACCTGACTGCGGCGCAGATCGACCAGTACGTCAAGGAAGTAACCGACGCACTGCAGAACAACAGCAGCAGCATCCTCAGCGGTGCCCTGTCCTTCGGCAGCACGGCAGGCCACTTCGCCGCAGGAATGCTGCTCTCACTGTTCATCCTGATCTTCTTCCTCCTGGAAGGTGACCGGATCTGGGCCTTCCTGGTACGGATGCTTCCCCGCAAGGCCCGGGCCGCCACATTCGGCGCGGGCCGCAAAGGCTGGGCCTCCATGGTCAGCTACGCCCGGATCCAGATGTTCGTGGCGGCCGTCGATGCCCTCGGAATCGGCGTGGGCGCCGCCATCATCGGCGTCCCCCTCGCCCTCCCGCTGGGCGTGCTGGTCTTCCTCGGCTCATTCATTCCGGTGGTGGGTGCGCTGGTGACCGGCGTCGTCGCGGTCCTCCTGGCACTGGTGGCCAACGGCCCCATCAACGCCCTGATCATGCTGGCGGTCGTCCTGCTGGTCCAGCAGCTCGAAGGCCACATCCTTCAGCCCCTGGTCATGGGCAAGGCAGTGTCCCTCCACCCCGTGGCAGTGATCCTGAGCGTCGCGGCCGGCTCCTACCTTGCGGGCATCCCCGGAGCGCTGTTCTCGGTGCCCATCCTGGCCGTAGCAAACTCGGCCGTTCGCTACATCGCCGCCAGAACGTGGGAACATGAACAGGTGCCGGTTATTGCCGGAAGGCCCATCACAGCCGGAACAGGCGGGGACAACACCGTGGAGGACGTTGAACCGCCGTCAGCATCCGACGCCAAGAACGGCCGGGCGGCAGGCACTGCAGCCGAACACCGTGATGCCCGCTCGTCCTCTGCGGAGGCCGCCGTGGCAGATCCCAGAGGAGAGTAGTCCGTGAAGATCCTTGAAACCCTTCCCGTCACACTGGACGATGTCCTTGAGGCGCAGAAGCTGCTTGACGGGATTATTGCGCGGACTCCCGTGGAATCATCCCGTGCGCTGGGCGGCATGGTAGGCGGGGACGTCTACTTCAAATGCGAGAACCTGCAGCGCGCCGGCTCGTTCAAGGTGCGCGGCGCCTACGTCCGGATGGCGCGGCTTTCCCCTGACGAGAAGAAGCGGGGAGTGGTGGCCGCCTCGGCCGGCAACCACGCACAGGGCGTTGCCGTCGCCGCCAAGAGCCTGGGCATCAAGGCCCGCATCTATATGCCGTTGGGCGTGGCATTGCCCAAGCTCGCCGCAACCCGCAGCCACGGCGCGGAAGTGGTCCTGCACGGGCACAACGTGGATGAAGCGCTCGCTGAAGCCCAGCGCTACAGCAACGAAACCGGCATGGTCTTCGTGCATCCCTTTGACAATGTGGACGTCGTCTCGGGCCAGGGCACCGTGGGCCTGGAAATCCTCGAGCAGGTTCCCAACGTGGACACCGTGCTCATGGGCGTGGGCGGTGGAGGCCTGCTGGCCGGGGTCGCCGTCGCCATCAAGGCGCGCGCCAGGGAGCTTGGCCGTGAGATCCGCATCATCGGGGTGCAGGCGGAAAATGCCGCTGCCTACCCGCCGTCGCTTGCCGCCGATGCCCTGGTGCCGCTCAAGAAAGTCTCCACCATGGCAGACGGCATTGCCGTGGGCCGCCCGGGACAACTGCCCTTCAGCATCATCCGGGAGCTCGTCGACGACGTCGTCACGGTCAGCGAAGACTCGCTGGCCCGAGCGCTGATCTTCCTGCTGGAACGGGCCAAGATGGTGGTGGAACCCGCAGGGGCCGTGGGCGTGGCAGCCCTCATGGACGGCAAGATCGAAAACCCCGGAACCACCGTCGCGGTGCTCTCCGGGGGAAACATCGATCCCATGCTGATGCTTAAGGTGATCCAGCGCGGCCTCTCGGCCGCCGGCCGCTACATGACTGTCCGCATGATGCTTGACGACCGGCCCGGCTCACTGGCAACGATTGCCCGCATCATCGCAGAGAACGATGCCAACGTCACCGGCCTGGACCACACCAGGGTAGGCGGTTCCATCAGCATGGGCGACGTCTCCATCACCGTGAACCTCGAAACGAAGGGCCACCAGCACGGTGAGCAGGTCCTCAGCGCGCTGCGTGCCGAGGGCTTCCAGCCAATCGTCGTGCACTAGGAGCTGCGGTGGCGGGACTGATGGGTGAGGGCTGGCCGGAGCGCCAGGACATTGCCTCCCGGGCGAAGGTCGGCCTGGTGGTGCTGGGCGGTTTCGTGGCCCTGCTGTTCGCCATCGAGGTGGTGAACAGCCTGATGATGGGAGCGCTCATCCGGACCTTCGGGCTGCGGCCCCGGAGTCTCGATGGGCTGCTGGACATCTTCACCTTCCCGCTGCTGCACGCAAACCTGAACCACCTGCTCTCCAACAGCCTGCCCCTGGTCATCTTTGGCTTCCTGGTGTTCCTCTCCGGGCTCCGCGTGTTCCTCACCGCGCTGGCCTTCAGCTGGCTGGGCAGCGGGCTGACGGTCTGGCTCATCGGGAATGGTGTCACGGTGGGTGCCTCGGGCCTGGTGTTCGGGCTTTTCGCCTTCCTGCTGGTGCGCGGGTTCTTCAACCGCAGCTGGCGGCAAATCCTGCTGGCGGTGGTTCTCTTCATGGGCTACGGAAGCATCCTGCTGGGAGCCCTGCCCTTCGTGGCCGGCTATGTAAGCTGGCAGGCGCATCTGGGCGGTGCCGCAGGCGGCATCCTGGCCGCCCTGTTGCTTCGTCCACGGGACACCGCAGTGGTGCAGGGAAGCTGACCGCAGGCCCCGGCGCAGGAGCCTGGGGGCAAAGCAGTTGACGCCCAGGCAGTAGTTAAACGAAGTGCGGCGGCCGTCCCGAGGGGACGGCCGCCGCATTCGGCTTCAGTGGTGTCGGCCTGGTGGCGCTAGGCAGCGTACGGCTTGGCGGAGAGGATCTCCACCGTGATGTCCTTGCCGTTGGGCGCGACGTAGCTGAGGGTCTCGCCCTCCTTGTGGCCCAGGATGGCTGCGCCCAGCGGGGACTTTTCGCTGAAGACATCCAGGTCCGAGTCGCCGGCGATCTCGCGTGAACCCAGCAGGAACGTCTCCTCGTCGCCGGCGATCCTGGCAACCACGAGCATGCCGGGCTCCACGATGCCGTCATCGGCCGGCGCTTCACCCACATGGGCGTCACGGAGCAGCGCCGTCAGCTGGCGGATGCGGGCTTCGATCTTGCCCTGCTCCTCCTTGGCCGCGTGGTAGCCCCCGTTTTCCTTGAGGTCCCCCTCTTGCCGCGCAGCTTCAATCTTCTGGACGATCTCCGCCCGGCCTGCGCCGGAAAGGTGGTCCAGCTCTGCCTTCAGGCGGTCAAAAGCTTCCTGGGTGAGCCAGGCTGCAGATGCGCTGTTGGTGGTAGACACGGACTTCTCCTCTAGTGGTCCTACATGCAAAAGACCCCGCCACGGTGGCCACTTGTGGAACAGTAACCAGCTCAGCGGGGTAAAGGTATCCCCCCATTGTAGTCAATCCTCTGGAGATAACCCAACAGGGAAGCGTCGCACATCACATGTCAGGAGGACGCCTCAGCGATCCAGCAGCTGTCCACCAGGCCGGACACCGACTCCGACTCCGTGCGCACGGTGACGCGCTGGGCAACTGTCCTGCCGCCGTCGGCCGTCCCATCTGCAGCCGTTGGCGGAATGTCCACCACCTTCCAGCCCACCACGGCAAATTTGGAATCCAGTGCCTTCACCGCGCATTTGACGGCGTTGGACGGTTCCCGGGTCACCTGGAAATCCACCTCGGCGAGGGTGGCGTCCGTGGTGCTGTAGCCCACGTCCTTGAACGTGACCCCCGACATTGAGTTCGAGGTGGTCACCCATGCCAGGAATCCGATCCCGGCGACCAGTGCCACGCCGATGGCAGCCCGGCCGGCGGCAGGGGAGAGCCGGCGCTTTTTAGCACCATACCGATTGGCTAGGCTAGTGTCTGCGGGCGCGGGATGGGCCGGCTGGTCCGGGGAAGTCACCAGACCAGTTTAGTGCCCTTTCCGCCGTCGCTTTGCGGTGGCTGCGGCCGCCGGATTTGCAGGGCACCCGCACCACACCGTCCACAAACTGCCTCAAGCCGCAGAAGAAGAATAAGGAGCCGTCTCCGCCATGACAGCGTCCAGCAACTCCCAGGCGCCGCTCCGGCTGCTCGCGGTCCACGCCCACCCGGATGACGAATCCAGCAAGGGCGCCGCGACCATGGCGATGTATGCGGCAGCGGGCGTGGACGTCCTGGTGGCCACCTGCACGGACGGATCCCGCGGCGACATCCAGAACCCCGCGGTGGAAGGCGAACCCCACCCCCAGCGCGACATGGCCGGTGCCCGCCGGCTGGAGATGCAGCGCGCCGCAGACATCCTGGGCATCCGCCAACGGTGGCTTGGCTTCGTTGACTCGGGCCTGCCCGAAGGTGATCCGCTGCCGCCGCTGCCGCCGGGATCCTTCGCGACCCTGCCGTTGCACCAGGCGGCAGCACCCTTGGTCCGGCTGGTTCGCTCGTTCAAGCCGCATGTCATCCTCAGCTACGACGAGAACGGCGGCTACCCCCACCCGGACCACATCATGGCGCACAAGGTGGCCGTGGAAGCCTTTGAAGCCGCCGGTGATCCGGACCGCTACCCGGAGGCGGGGGAGGCCTGGGAGCCGAGCAAGCTGTACTACGACCGCGCCTTCAGCCCGGAGCGGTTCCGTTCCCTGCATTTCGCGCTCGAGGAAGCGGGCCTGCAATCCCCGTACGCCGAGCGCCTGGCCGCATGGCTGGAGGCCGACGCCGAAGGGCACACCCCTCCGCCGGCAAAGCATCCCACCACCACCCAGATCGACTGCGGCGACTTTTTCGAGGTGCGCGACGACGCCTTGCGGGCCCACCGGACCCAGGTGGATCCTTTGGGCTTCTTCTTTGCCGTCTCGCCCGAGATGCAGCGCCGCGCCTGGCCGTGGGAAGACTACTCGCTGATCCATTCCCGGGTGCCATCCGAGCTTCCCGAAAAGGACCTGTTCGCGGGGCTAAGATAGACCCGGCAGGCTATTTCTATCCCGTGTAGAAGATAGGCGCGGCGACGGCCGGTCCCGTCCGCTTCCTGCTGCATCCGTTCCACCAGAAGGTTTCAACCGTGCATTCTCTGCTCCTCAGCCTCGCGACAACGCCCACTCCGCTGCCCACGCCCACGTTGCGGGAGGGGATTTCCGAGGACCAGGTCACTCCGGGCCTGCTGGGATTCATCATGACGGCATTCTTCGTGGTGGCCACCGCGTTGCTCATCGTCGACATGGTGCGCCGCATCCGGCGGGTGCGTTACCGCGCCCAGGTGGAGGAGGAGCGCCTGGCAGCAGCCGCTGCGGCGGACGTGGATGCCGCGGACGCGCAGGATGGGCTCGACGGCCAGGACGGGTTCGACGGCGGCACGCACCGGGCAGCGCCCGGCGGCAGTGAGGACGGCCCGGCAGGCGGGGCGCCGCGGCCGCACGAGTAACAGCCCGTTCCCTCCTGCGTACTTCACCCCATGCGTTGTAAGTGCGCGGGTGGGCAACCCATGCCCCCCGGCGGGTTTGGGTGCGGGCCTGCTAGTTCAGGACTGCCAGGGCGATGGCCACGAAATGGGCTGCGAACGCGAACACGGTGAAGGCGTGGAACAGCTCGTGGAACCCGAAGTGGCTATAGCTGAAGTTGGGTTTCTTCAGCGCATAGAAGACCGCCCCCGTGATGTACAGGACGCCTCCAACGCAGATCAGGACAGCCGCGGGAATGCTGGCCTGGAAGAACTGCGGCAGATAGAACAGCGCCCCGCAGCCCAGCGCTATGTAAATGGGTACGTAGAGCCAGCGCGGCGCGTCTGTCCACAGCAGCCTGAACAGCACACCAAGGATGGCCCCGGCCCAGATAACCCACAGGAGCACCACAGCCTGCGGGCGTTCCAGGAGTGTCCATGCCAGCGGGGTGTAGGTGCCGGCGATCACCAGCATGATGTTGGTGTGGTCCAGCCGTTTAAGGACGAGCTTCACCCTGGGCGACCAGTTACCGCGATGGTAGACGGCGCTGACTCCGAACAGTAGAACGCCTGTTGCGGCATAGACGGCGGAGGTGATCCTGCGGTCCGCCGTGGGGGCCAGCGCCACCAGGAGGACCCCTGCCGCCAGGGCGAGCGGGGCCGTGACGGTGTGGATCCAGCCCCGCCACTTCGGCTTGATCATCAGCAGTTCAGCGAGTCGTACGGCTGCATCATCCACAGCGCTGGTTTCCTGGTCCGTGCCCGCGTCCGGGTCCTCCGGCTGCGGCGCGGGAATGGCCTGCTGGGAGTCGCTGTTCATGCCACCAGAATAACTTACGGAGCAGTAAGTTACCGGCGGGTAACCTCTTACAAGCCCGGCGGAACCGCACTGCAGGTGCCTGGGCGTCCTGGACGGTAGCCTAGGATGTGGATGTACGTACGGCAGGAAAGTCAGGTGAGTGGACGCGTGGAGTTGCCCGGGTTCCTCTATGGCTTCTACGAGCGCCGCCTGCTCAAGGACCTGCCGCGCGACCGGATTCCCCGGCACATCGGCGTCATGGTGGACGGCAACCGGCGTTGGGCCAAGCAGTTCAATGCCCCCACCAGCCAGGGCCACCAGGCCGGCGCGGACAAGATCCATGAATTCCTGGGCTGGTGCCAGGAGCTGGGCGTCAAAGTGGTGACGCTGTACATGCTGTCCACTGACAACATGAACAGGTCCAGCGAGGAACTGGACCTCCTGATGGGGATCATCGCCAACACGTTGGACCGGCTTGACGAGGACTCGAACATCTCAGTGCATGCCATGGGTGCTCCCGAACTGCTGCCGGACTACCTGGCCGAGCGGCTCAACAAGCTCACCGCCAGGACCCCTGTCCGGGAGAAGATCCACGTGAATGTGGCCGTGGGGTACGGCGGCCGCCGGGAGATTGTCGATGCCGTCCGCGAACTCCTGCACGACGCCGTGGCCAAGGGTAGGGACATCTCCAAGCTGGCCGATGACCTCAGCGTCGATGACATCTCCCGCTTCCTGTACACGCGCGGCCAGCCGGACCCGGACCTGGTGATCAGGACTTCGGGGGAGCAGCGGCTTTCCGGCTTCCTGATGTGGCAGAGCGCCTACTCCGAGTTCTACTTCTGCGAGGCCCTGTGGCCCGCCTTCCGCAAGGTTGATTTCCTCCGCGCCCTTAGGGACTATGCGGGCCGGCAGCGCCGCTTCGGGGCCTGAAACCCCCTGTTCATGACGAGTTCATGCACCGGCAAGGAAAATCGCCGGGAAATAGTTGCGGAAATTACCCCGAATGGATTTACGTTATAACCATCAGCAGGCAAAACCGCCGGCTGATCGGGGAGGCCAGTACATGGAGCGAAACATCGCACCGGTTGTATGGGAGGCCGGACCCGGCCTCTTGGCCGAGCCGCCTCACCAATAACAATTCCGGGCTGGTGCCCGGGGCTGGAGTCGATGTGGCTACTTCTGAAAAACTGCCCGAGGTCCTGGTTGGACAGGGCGGAAAAGCTACCTCTCGCGCCGAGCGAGCCCCCATTGAAACCGGCGCAGCAAGTGAAGCTGTGGCCGGTTTTGCTGTCTCCGGAAGGGAAGCCGACATCCACACCTTCGTCATTGACACCTCGGTCCTGATCTCCGATCCCCGGGCATTGCTGCGGTTCGCCGAACATGAGGTGGTCGTGCCCGTCGTGGTCATCACCGAACTCGAAGCCAAGCGGCACGATCCCGAGCTCGGGTACTTTGCGCGCAAGGCCTTGCGGCTCCTGGACGACCTGCGGGTCAAGCACGGCGGGCTCAACCAGCCCATTCCCATCGGGGACGAGGGCGGGACCCTGATGGTGGAACTCAACCACATCTCCGCAGAGGTCCTGCCTCTGGGCTTCCGCAGCGGCGACAATGACAGCCGGATCCTCGCCGTGGCCAAGAACCTGGCCAACGAGGGACGGAACGTCACCGTTGTCTCGAAGGACCTGCCCATGCGGGTCAAGGCGTCCGCCATGGGACTGACCGCCGACGAGTACCGCAACGAACTGGTCAAGGACTCCGGCTGGACGGGCGTTGCCGAAATCGAAGCGGACGAACAGGAAATCTCCACCCTCTACGGCCACGAACCCGTCTTCATCCCCGCGGCAGCCGAACTTCCCGTCAACACCGGGCTGGTCCTGCTTTCCAACCGTGGCTCTGCCCTCGGCCGGGTGGGCGCGGACAAGCAGGTCCGCCTGGTCAAGGGCGACCGGGATGTGTTCGGCCTCCATGGCCGCTCCGCAGAGCAGCGGCTGGCCATCGACATGCTGATGGATCCCGCCGTCGGCATCGTTTCCATCGGCGGCCGTGCCGGCACCGGCAAGTCGGCGCTTGCCCTCTGCGCCGGCCTCGAGGCAGTGCTGGAACGCCGCGAACACCGCAAGGTCATTGTGTTCCGGCCCCTCTACGCCGTGGGCGGCCAGGAACTTGGCTACCTGCCCGGTTCGGAATCCGAGAAGATGAACCCCTGGGCCCAAGCCGTGTTCGACACCCTTGGCGCCCTGGTCAGCCAGGAAGTGGTGGAGGAGGTCATGGACCGTGGCATGCTCGAGGTCATGCCGCTGACCCACATCCGCGGACGTTCCCTGCACGACGCCTTCGTGATTGTCGACGAGGCGCAGTCCTTGGAAAAGAACGTGCTCCTCACGGTCATGAGCCGCATCGGCCAGAACTCCAAGATCGTTCTCACCCACGACGTCGCCCAGCGCGACAACCTCCGGGTCGGCCGCCACGACGGTATCGCCGCCGTCGTCGAAACCCTGAAAGGACACCCGCTCTTCGGCCACGTCACCCTGACCCGCTCCGAACGCTCGCCGATCGCAGCCCTGGTGACAGAACTCCTGGAGGGCTAGCGGGGGGTGGGTGGGGCACCCTTCCTCTGCGTGCTGGCTCGTTCCTCGCCTTTGACGCACGCTGCCGGAAGGCTGCCCCACCCACAAGCCGGGTTACGGCCCTTCTCGTAGGAGCGCATCGCGGCTTTATGTGCTGTGAGCGTCGTTCCGAGGGCCCCGAGGCGAGCTTGCGAGCCTTGGGGAAGGGACCTACGCGCTAAGCGACGGCGAAGGACCGTGACCCGGCTTGTGATCAGGTCACCTTCAGGAACTTCGCCGCTGACTCGTGGCCCTCTACTTTCAGCGGCCATTCCGGGCGGTTGAACTTTTCCGGGGTGAGGCGGACGTGCTGGAGTGTTTCGACTTTGGTGCCCCAGGCTTTGCGGGTGGTGCCGTTGGGTTCGTAGCCGAGGGAACGGGACACGCCCAGGGAAGCGCGGTTCCAGGCGGCTGCCTCCGATTCGGCAATGTCTGCGCCCAGCCAGTCAAAGGCCCAGAGGACGACGGCGGCACGCATCTCCTTGCCCAGGCCGCGGCCCTGGACGGACTGCTTCAGCCAGGATCCGGTGCTGACTGTCCTGAGGGCAGCGAAGTCTTTGGCACCAACGTCCTGGCAGCCGACGAACTGGCCCCCATGCCAGATCCCGAGGAGAAGGGTCCAGCTTTCGGGGCTGCACTCCGCACGGCAGCGCCAGTACCAGCGGGCCATGTTCGGGCCCAACTCATCGTGGGGCAGTTCGGTCCAGGGTGTGCTGAACGGATTTTTGCCGGCGTGGTGGATTCCCTCCCTCGCCGCGGCAACAGCCGCCGGGATGTCCTGGTCGGTGATGGGGCGGAGCTCCAGCCGGGGAGTTTCAAGCCTGAGGTCGAACAGTGGCCAGATGGAGCTCATGGAAGTCATCCGCGAAGCCTAGCCGATCACTGCCGCGGGCATCTGTCATGCTCAGGCCGGGATGTCCCAGCTGATATGCCTGCGGACGTCCGTCAGGTTCATGGACTCGGCCAGGAAGAGGTCATCGAGCATGTACTCGTCAACGGCGATGATGCGGATCCAATGCCCGTATTCTTCGGTTGCCTGCTCCAACGATTGGCTGGACACGCAGACCCCGGTGGCTGCGTCGAGGCGGAGGCGGGACCTGCCGGGAAGGCAGAGGGGAGTGGCGGGGTCCGTGGGCCGGTAGGCCACGTTGGGGACTGCGACCGCTTCCAGGACAGGACGTCCCTCGTGCTCGGTGTACCGGACTTCCCTGAGGTCCAGGGCGTTGCTGCCAGGGAACTCGATGGGCACGGGGGCGTTGCCTGCAAGCTCCACGGGGTCCAGTGCAGCCGAAAACCGGCCGTTGCCGAACCCCGGCTCACCATAGGCAGCTTCCGGCCGGCGGCGTACCAGGCCCTCGCCGTCATAGACCGGGGTGACCAACGAGGGCGGGAGGAGCCAGGACTTGCGGGTGGCGCTCACATAGAAGACGTCCCTGGAATCGTTGATTCCTGTGGTGCTGTGCAGGACGAGTCCTTCGGGGCTTTCGAGGCGGAGCGCACCTGGACGGCGGAGCCACGCGCGGACGAAGGGTGCACCCACTGTTGGGCCCGAATCGAATGGCTGGTCCCAGTACTCAAACCGCAGCGACTGCCATTTCCAGGGGGAAGAGCGGCACAGGTTCCGGAAGGTGGCGGCCGGGTCCGCGGAGGCGGCAACGCCGGCAGCAGGGCCCGGAACAGGCCGGCGCCGGGAGTCCCAGGTGGACATATCCACATCTTACGCGGCGTCGTTGCGGCGGGAATGGGTAGATCCAGTAGCATCCGAGGAGTGATCGGACGACTCGGTGAACTCTGGCAGCACACCCCGCCCGCCTTCTGGCTGGTCCTGGCCGCGTGCCTGTACTTTGCGGTGATGGCAGTCCGGCTCACCATCATCGACGTCCGGCACCACCTGCTGCCCAACCGGATCGTCTTCCCGTCCTATGCCGTGGCCGGAGCGCTCCTCCTGGCGGCCGCCGCCTTTGCATGGGCCAGCCCTGAACCTGCCGGCGGGGCGGCCGGCCTCATCGCCGCACCTGCCGTCCGCGTCGTGGCCGGCGGCGCCATCCTGTGGCTCTTCTACTTCATCCTGCGCTTCATTTACCCTCCCGGCATGGGCTTCGGGGACGTCAAGCTGGCTGGAGTGCTGGGAATGTACCTTGGCTACCTGAGCTGGGGGCACCTGTTCGCCGGCACCTTCCTGGCCTTCCTGCTCGGCGGCCTGTGGTCCATTGCCCTCCTCGCGGCCCGGCGCAGCACCCTGAAGTCGGCGATACCCTTCGGCCCGTTCATGCTTGCCGGAGCCGCCGCGGCCATGCTGCTGCCTGCCTGACGGTCCAGTTCTGGGCCGGCTGACAGCAGGGAGGTTTTCCACAGGCGGCCGGGGCCATTCGGTAAGGTGGCGATATGCCTGCACCCGAATACGTCCTGAAACTGCGCAAGAAGATCGGCAACGATCCCATCTGGGTCCCCGGGGTCCGGGGCGTCGTGGTCGATGACGCCGGAAAGATCCTGCTGGCCCAGCGCTCGGACAACCGGCAGTGGGCCCTCGTCAGCGGCATGCTTGACCCGGGCGAGCAGCCTGCACGGGGGCTTGTCCGGGAAATCTTCGAGGAAACAGCCGTGGTGGCCGAACCGGAACGTGTGGTGTCGGTGGGTGCCGTGGGTCCGGTTACCTACCCTAACGGCGATGTCTGTGAGTTCCTGGACGTGGTGTTCCTGTGCCGCTACGTCTCGGGCGAGGCTAGGGTCAACGATGATGAGTCCCTGGCCGTCGGATGGTTCAGCGTGGATGACCTTCCCGAACTCATGCCCGGCCACCTGAGCAGCATCCGCCAGGCTCTTGCGCCCTCCGGCGCCGCCTACTTCGAGCCCTGACGCCGAACCGGCACAGGTGTCAGCGGCCCTGGGAAACCAGCTCGCCGTCGTCGTCCTTCACAGTGTCACCGTCACGTCCGGTTTCCACGTCGCCGGCACCAGTGCGGGCGAGCCCGGCGGCCAGCCGCTCCGCTTCCTCGCCGCCCACGGCTTCGCCGCGTGCCACCATGCCGGCGGTGTCCGACAGCGGGATCTGCTTCAGCGTGATGGCCAGGAGCAGCGCAACGGCGATGAACGGCAGCAGGTACCAGAACACCGGTGCCAGCGAATCGGCATAGGCATTCACGATCGCGTCCCGCAGCTGTTCCGGGAGCCGGCTGAGCGCCTGCGGATCCAGGGTCCGGGTGGACTGTCCGGCCTGCTCGGCGGAAGCTCCCGCCCCTGTGAAAGCGTTACTCAGCGCCCCGGAAAGGCGGGTGGTGAAAATCGAGCCGAACACCGCAACACCCATGGCGGCCCCCACCTCACGGAAGTAGTTGTTGGTGCTGGTGGCGGTACCGATCTGGTCCGCCGGCACGGAGTTCTGGACCACCAGGACCACCACCTGCATGATCAGGCCCAGGCCGGCTCCGAAGACGAAGAGCTGGAGGCAGATCACCCAGATGGGCGTGCTGGCCGCGAGGGTGGTCATCCACAGCATGGCGGCCATGGTCAGCGCAGCCCCCAGGATGGGGAACAGCTTGTACTTGCCGGTTTTGGAGATCCGGATGCCGGAGTAGATGGACGTGCCCATGAGGCCTGCCATCATCGGCAGCATCAGCAGGCCGGATTCTGCAGCCGACGTGCCCGAGGACATCTGCAGGAAGGTGGGGACGAACGCGATGGCGGAGAACATGCCCAGGCCCAGGGTAAAGCCGATGGCGGTTGCGTTGATGAAGATCCGGTTCCGGAACAGGCTCAGCGGAATGATGGGGTCCTCTGCCCGGCGTTCCACCATCACGAAGGCGGCTGCCGAGACCAGCAGGCCGGCACCGAAGGCCCACGTGAGGGGTGAATCCCAGCCCTCATCCTTCTTGCCGCCAAAGTCGGTGAAGAAGATCAGGCAGGTGGTGGCAGCGGAGAGCAGGAAGACACCTGGGACGTCAATCCGCTTTTCCGCTTTTTTGTTCGGCAGCGTCAGGGCGAACCAGGCGATGGCGAACGCGGCAAGGCCGACGGGAATGTTGATGTAGAAGGCCCATTCCCACGTGAGATGGTCCACGAAGAAGCCGCCCAGGAGCGGGCCGGCCACGGCGGAGAGCCCGAAGATGGCGCCGAGCGGTCCCATGTATTTGCCCCGCTCCTTGGCGGGCACGATATCGGCGATGATCGCCTGGGAGAGGATCATGAGGCCGCCGCCGCCCAGGCCCTGGATGGCGCGGAAGATGACGAAGCCCCAGAAGTCGGTGGCGAAGGCGCAGCCCAGGGACGCCAGCGTAAAGAGCGCGATGGCCACCAGGAAGAGGTTGCGGCGGCCCAGGATGTCACCGAACTTGCCGTAAATGGGCATCACGATGGTGGTGGCCAGCAGGTAGGCGGTGGTGATCCACGCCTGGTTTTCCACGCCGCCCAGCTTGCCCACGATGGTGGGCATGGCGGTGGAGACGATCGTCTGGTCCAGGCTGGAGAGGAGCATGCCCGCAATCAATGCGCAGAAGATGGTCCAGATGCGTTTTTGGGTCAGCAGGAGCGGTCCTGCGGGCGCCTTGGCGGTGGCGGTACTCATGATTGTCCTTTTGCGGCGGTGGTATCCGTGGTGTCGAACGGTTGTGAAAACAGGACGCTGGCGGCGGAAATGTTCTCCAGCAGCAGGTCCGGGTAGCTGCGGGTGTTGCCGTCGGAGAAATAAGCCATGCTGCTCTTGCGGGCGATCGTGCTGAGCAGCACCACGGCCATCTGCACCACGGGGTGGTCCGGGGCCACGCCTTCACGGCGGGCAACATCCCGGGCGAACTGGGCCTCACGCTGTTCGGTGACTCCGATGATCTTCAGGATGAGCTGCGGTTCCTTGTGGACCACGCCGATCAACTGCCGGGTTTCCTCCTCGGACGCGGTCATGCCCTCGGCAAGCCGGAGCGAGAGCCGGACCAGGTCGCGGAACAGGGTGGGGGAAATGTCGCCGGCGGGAGAGTCCGCCCCGCCGGCGATGAAGTCCTCGATCACGTCGGCAGGAATATCATCCCCGGCGTGGCCGATGATGGCGTCTTCCTTGGTGGGGAAGTAGTTGAAGAAGGTCCGGCGGGAGATCCCCGCGGCGTCGCAGACTTCCTCCACGGTGTAGCCGTTGAGGCCGCGTTCGGCCGTGAGGGCCCTGGCTGTTGCCGTGATGGCGCCGCGCGTGGCGGCACGTTTCCGCTGACGCAGCCCGGAGTCCAAATTTGCACTATCAGTCACGTAGTAAAGTTTTGCACTGAATTATCATTAGTGCAACTTTCTGGATGAGCCCACGCTCAGGCGAGTCCTGGGGCATAAAGCACGACGGCGGCCGGCGCCTTCCGTTCGAAAGGTGCCGGCCGCCGTCGGGCGTCCAGGAGGAAGTGGAGACTTACGCCTTGTGCGCCGGGGCTGTCATGGTGGTGACGTCCAGAGCCTTGTCGAGGTCCGCCTCGGAAACCTTGCCGTCGCCTTCACCGACAAAGCCCAGCTTCTCGGTGGCCTGGCGGATGGTCAGGCCTTCCTTGACGGCGGTCTTGGCGATCTTGGCGGCGTTCTCGTAGCCGATGTACTTGTTCAGCGGCGTGACGATGGAGGGGGAAGCCTCGGCCAGGAAGCGCGCGCGCTCCACGTTCGCGGTGATGCCGTCAATCATCTTGTCCGCCATGACGCGGCTGGTGTTGGCCAGCAGGCGGATGGACTCGAGCAGGTTGGCGGCCATCACGGGGATGCCGACGTTGAGCTCGAAGGCGCCGTTGGTGCCGGACCAGGCGATGGCGGTGTCGTTGCCGATGACCTGGGCGGCCACCATGATGGACGCCTCGCAAATGACCGGGTTGACCTTGCCGGGCATGATCGAGGAACCGGGCTGCAGGTCGGGGATGGCAATTTCGCCCAGGCCGGTGTTGGGGCCGGAGCCCATCCAGCGAAGGTCGTTGTTGATCTTCATGAACGAGATGGCGATGTTGCGCAGCTGGCTGGACGCCTCGATCAGGCCGTCGCGGTTGGCCTGGGCCTCGAAGTGGTCGCGGGCTTCGGTCAGCGGCAAGCCGGTGTCCGTGGCCAGCAGTTCGATGACGCGCTCCGGGAAACCGGCAGGGGTGTTGATGCCGGTGCCCACTGCCGTGCCGCCCAGCGGAACCTCGGCAACGCGGGGGAGCGAGGCGTTGATGCGCTCGATGCCGTAGCGGACCTGTGCCGCGTAACCGCCGAACTCCTGGCCCAGGGTCACCGGAGTGGCATCCATGAGGTGGGTGCGGCCGGACTTCACCACGTCCTTGAATTCAGCGGCCTTGCGCTCCAGCGACTCGGCCAGGTAGCCCAGGGCGGGAATGAGGTCGTTGATCAGTGCCGAGGTGGCAGCCACGTGGACAGATGTGGGGAAGACGTCATTGGAGGACTGCGACGCGTTGACGTGGTCGTTCGGGTGGACAACCTTGTCGCTGCCCGCGGCCTTCAGTGCGCGCGTGGCCAGTTCCGCGATGACCTCGTTGGTGTTCATGTTCGAGGAGGTGCCGGAGCCGGTCTGGAAGACGTCGATGGGGAAGTCGCCGTCGTACTTGCCGGCAGCCACCTCGTCGGCAGCGCCTGCAATCGCCTTGGCCAGCTCGCCGTCGAGCACGCCCAGTTCTGCGTTGGCCTGGGCGGCAGCCTTCTTGACCCGGGCGAGCGCCTCGATGTGGGTGCGCTCCAGGGTCTTGCCGGAAATGGGGAAATTTTCCACTGCCCGCTGCGTCTGCGCGCGGTACAGTGCGTTCACGGGGACGCGGACTTCGCCCATCGTGTCATGTTCAATGCGGAACTCTTCAGTGGAAGTCATGGGGCTAGCTTAGGGCGATCCGGTGCCCCATCGAAAACCGTTAAGGCAGTGGTGCCGACGGCCCGGGGGACCGCCGGCACGCGGCTCCTAGAGCTCGCCGATTCCGTAAACCAGGTCGGCGCTGCCTTCTGCCAGCCGGTAGGAAAGGCCCACGACGGCGGTGCGGCCGCCCTCGATTGCGTCGGAAATCACACGCGAGCTGTCTGCGAGGCGCTGCGACGTCTGCTTGACGTGCTCCACCACCATGTCGTTGACCTCGGGCTGGTCATTGCGCAGGGACGTCAGGACAGAGGGCGTGATGCGCTCCACGAGGTCGCGGATGAAGCCCGCCGGCATTTCGCCGGTCTCCACGGCGTCCTTGGTGGCTGTCACGGCGCCGCAGCTGTCGTGCCCCAGAATGACGATCAGCGGCACGTTCAGCACGCCGACGCTGTACTCGAGGGAACCCAGGACGGCGTCGTCGATCACCTGGCCGGCGGTGCGGACTACGAAGACGTCGCCCAGGCCGACGTCGAAGATGATTTCTGCCGCGAGCCGGGAGTCGGAGCAGCCGAAGATCACCGCGAAGGGGCTCTGCGTCTCCACCAGCGATGAGCGGCGCGAAGCATTCTGGTTCGGATGGGAGGACTCGCCGTTTACGAAACGTTCGTTGCCTTCGCGCAGGCGGCGCCAGGCCAGTGCAGGGGTCAGGTTAGTCGTCACGGCCCCACCTTACGGCGTGGGGGCCGCCGAGGGTGAAACTGTGACGGCCGGGTTGCTGTCAAGGGAGCCGACGACGGCGGCAGCCAGTGCCGCGAATTCGTCCAGTTGTGCCGCGCCGGAGAGGATGACGGTGCTGCCGCGGTAGTTCAGCACCATGGACTTTTCACCCTTGCCGGTGTCCCGCAGTTCCCATTCCTGGCCGCCGGCATTCCGGGACCCGGTGACGGGGGCGTTCTTCGTCTGCTGGAGGAGCCAGGTGGGGTTGGCGCTCCTGGTCTGGACCAGGGCGATGAAGGATGTCTTGGGGGTCAGGTAGCCAACCTCCCAGGTGGGGACGCCGCTGCCGGTGCCTGCCTCCCAGCGGGCATAGTTCGCGCGGAAGGCGTTGCCGGTGTCCGGCGCGACGGGTGTGAATCCGGCCACATCGGCCGCATTCCGGGCCACCGAAGCGACGTCGATGTCCGGACGGTACCCTTCCGTCTTTGGCTGCGGATTCATGAGCACAACGGGCAGGAACGCCGCAATGCTGAGCACCAGGGCAATGATCATGCCGATCACCGAGGCGTTGGCCCGCTTGGCGGCGGCCGCCGGAATGACGGGCTTAACCGGGGCATCCGCACTGCTGCCGGCGGCGCCTGTGCGCCCTTCGGGCTTGGCCGGGCCGGAGCTTGGACTGGTGGCTTCCTGCATGTCATTCACCCTTCTATAGTCGCCCATCCCGCAGCCTCACTGCCATTCGGGCCTTGGCGGGGACGCCTGTGCACGCGCGGGGTACATTGCGGGGCAGCGTCACGGGCCGCCGCCGGCGCGGCGCCGCGACTATGATCGGAAGCAGAGGAATCACCGTTCTGCTGCACCGGCAGGCGGGTTCAATGATCGCCACTCGAAGAAGAGGTTCACGTGTCACCAGCGTCCATGACCCAGAAGTACTCCACGATTTCACCGTCCCTTGCGGTGGGCCACGACGAGCCGGACCGCAACCTCGCCCTCGAGCTTGTCCGCGTCACCGAGGCCGCGGCCATCGCCGGCGGCCACTGGGTGGGTTTTGGCGACAAGAACACCGCCGACGGCGCTGCCGTCGACGCCATGCGTTCCTTCCTGCAGACCGTCCACTTCAACGGTGTGGTGGTGATCGGTGAGGGCGAAAAGGACGAAGCCCCCATGCTGTTCAATGGTGAGCGCGTTGGCGACGGCACCGGCCCTGAATGCGACGTGGCCGTTGACCCCATCGACGGTACCCGCCTGACCGCCCTGGGTATCAACAACGCCCTGGCTGTCCTGGCCGTTGCCGAGCGCGGCTCCATGTTCGACCCCTCAGCAGTGTTCTACATGGAAAAGCTCGTCACCGGCCCTGAGGCCGCGGACATGGTGGACCTGCGCCTGCCGGTCAAGCAGAACCTGCACCTGATCGCCAAGGCCAAGGGCGTGAAGGTCAACCAGCTCAACGTGATGATCCTTGACCGCGACCGCCACAAGCCGCTGGTGGAGGAAATCCGCGAAGCCGGCGCGCGCACCAAGTTCATCATGGACGGCGACGTCGCCGGCGCCATCGCCGCTGCCCGCTCCGGCACCGGTGTGGATGCCCTGATGGGCATCGGTGGCACCCCCGAGGGCATCGTGGCCGCCTGCGCCATCAAGTCCCTGGGCGGCGTGATCCAGGGCCGTCTCTGGCCCACCAGCGATGAAGAAAAGCAGAAGGCCATCGACGCCGGACACGACCTCGACCGCGTGCTTTCCACCAATGACCTGGTCTCCAGCGACAACTGCTACTTCGCCGCCACCGGCATCACCGACGGCGACCTGCTCAAGGGCGTCCGCTACTCCAAGGACAAGGTCCTCACCCAGTCCATCGTCATGCGCTCCAAGTCGGGCACCATCCGTTTTGTCGACGGCGAGCACCGCGCCGACAAGTGGGAAGGCTACGCCCGCAAGAGCTAATCCACGGCCACTGCAGGATGTCAGGCCCCGGGACGCCGCGTGCGTGCCGGGGTTTTGCCGTTAATGCCTTGGTATAGGGTTTAAGCCATGATTCCTGCTGTTGTGCCCTGTACTGACCGCGCCCTTTGGGACGAAAATGTCGACCAGTTCCAGGGGCATCCGCAACAGCTCTGGGGCTGGGGCGAAACCAAGGCAATGCACGGCTGGTCCGTGGACAGGGTCCTGGTGAAGGCCGGGGACCGGACCATCGGTGCTGCCCAGCTGCTGGTCCGGAAGCTTCCCACGCCCTTCCGTGCACTGGTCTACATTCCGCGCGGTCCAATGTGTGCCGTGGAGAATACGCAGGAGGTGCTCAACCGGCTGGCTGACCACGCGGCCCTCCGCCACCGGGGCGTAGCCCTCAGCATCGAACCGGACTGGGACCGCGATTCCGCCTATGCCGGCGCCGTGGCCGCAGCCGGCTTCCGCGAATCCACCAACACCGTCCTCATCCCGCGCACCCTCATCCTGGACCTGACCCGGTCCGACGATGAACTCATGGCGGAGATGTCCAAGTCCACCCGGGCGAACATCCGCAAGGCCATGCGCAGCGAGGTGGAATTCCGCAAGGTCAAGAACGAATCCGAACTGGAACAGGTGCTGGCCATCTACCACCACACGGCGGAGCGGGCGGGCTTCGGTATCCATGAGGACCAGTACTACCGCGACATCTTCCGGAACCTCGGCGACGCCTCCCCGATCATTGGCGCGTTCGACGGCGAGCAGCTGCTGGCGTTCACCTGGCTGTCGCGCAGCGGAACCACGGCGTTCGAGCTGTACGGCGGCGTGTCCGCCGAGGGGCAGAAGCAGCGCGTGAACTACGGCGTGAAATGGGCGGCCCTGACGTCCATGCGCGAGGACGGCTGCAGCCGGTACGACTTCAACGGCCTGCTTAACGACGGCATCTCCGATTTCAAGAAGCAGTTCGCCAAGCACGAGGACATGCTGCTGGGCACGTGGGAGAAGCCGCTGTCGCCGTTCTACCCCGCCTACGCCAAGGCCATGCCGCTGGCCCGCAGGGGTCTCCAGCAGGCACGTCTGCTGCTGAAAGGCGCAGCCGGGCGGGTTCGCCCGCTGGTCCGGAAACTGCGTCCGGGCAACTGACTGGGCTAAGACAAAAGGGCGACGACGGCACTTGGGTGGGTGCCGTCGTCGCCCTTTTGTTGTGGTTGCGCCGGTTAGAGGCCCGTGGTGACGGCGAAGGCCAGGGCCGGTCCTGTGCTGCCGGCCGCACGGTGGACGTTAACGGGAGCTTCGGCGGCAGGGATGAACGCGCTGCCGCCCCGGGACAATGCCAGGTCGCCCTTGGGGGAGTCCAGGTACACGTCGCCGGCCACCACGATGATCACCGCAGCACCGGCCTGCGCGAGTGGGACCGGTCCTGCATCCGGGCCAAGCTCGATGCGCTGCAGCTGGAACTCACGGAACGGCGGACGGAACAGTTCCTGGTCCATCTCCGTCCTATCGGCGGCCAGCATGGGAACGGCCACGGGATGGAAGTCGATGGTGCGCAGCAGTTCCGGGACATCCACATGCTTGGGCGTCAGGCCGCCGCGCAGCACGTTGTCCGATGACGCCATGACCTCAACGCCCAGCCCGTGCAGGTAGGCGTGCACATTGCCGGCAGGAAGGTAGACGGCCTCTCCCGGCTTCAGCGAGATGCGGTTCAGCAGCAGCGATATGAGGACACCGGGATCGCCGGGGTACTTTTCGTTGAGGCTGATGACGGTGCCCAGCTCGGCCTGGTAGGGCTCCAGCGGTGCCTTCAGCAGGGCTGCCACCACAAGGGCCGTTTCCTCTGCCACGCCCTGGCCGCCCGTGATCAGCCGCTCGAAGGCCTGGCGAAGTCCGGTCCCTTCATCGTCGGCGCCGAGGTCCGCAAGCAGCGCCTGGACCAACCCGGGCTGCCCGCCTTCGGGGAAGGCGCTGGCTACGTGCTGCAGGATGATCCGGGTTTCTGATGCAGGCCTGAATCCGCACAGCGCCTCGAAGGGCGTGAGTGCGAAGATCATCTCCGGCTTGTGGTTGTCGTCCTTGTAGTTCCGGCTGGGGGAGTGGGGATCCACGCCGGCCTGGTCTTCCCGGGCAAAACCCTCCCGTGCCTGTTCCAGGCTCGGATGGACCTGGAGCGAGAGCGGCTGCGCGGCCGCCAGGATCTTGGCGAGGAACGGCAGCCGGGGCCCGAAGGCGGCCACTGACTCCGCGCCCAGGAAGTGCTCCGGGTCGGAGGAAACCAGTGCGTCCAGCGGCTGCCCGCTTCCATCGTCCGGCATGTGGGCCACCGACGGCGAGTCGGGGTGGGCACCAACCCACAGCTCGGCTTCCGGGTGTCCCGATTCCTCCCGGCCGAGCAGCGAGGCGATCGCCGTGGTCGAACCCCAGGCATAGTCCCGGAGGACGTTGTCAATCTCGTACAAAACTATTCCGTTCCTTTATGGATGGACGCAGGTGGGTGGGCGCTGACGGATAACGGCCGGCCGCTACAGCGGGGCGCACTGTCCGTTGGTGGCCACAAGCTGGCGGATGGCCTCTTCGTCGCCGGCGAGCTTGAGCTGGGTGAGCATCTCTTCGGTGATCGGCTCGCCGTCCGGGGTAGTGGTCACGGGCGTGAAGTCCGACGGCGACGGCTGCTGGGCTGCCGGGACCGTTGCGGGCAGCGCGGCAGGCAGGGCCGATGCCGCCTGGACGTGACCGGCACCGCCGGCCGGAACGGCCATCAGTCCGTCGTCGGACACTCCGGCCGACTGGGCACCCTTGGCGGACGCCGCCGCCAGGAGCTGGTCCACTTTGTCGTGGATCTGGTCAAAATCGGGGTTGGTGGAGAACGACGGGTCAAAGTCCGGCGGCCCGATGGTGAGCCGCTTGACGTCCTTGCCCCGGGCCTTGATCGCCAGGTCCAGGAAGCTGCCCAACTGGCTTGATGAAATGTTGGACTCCACCACTTTGGTGCCGGCCCTGGCGATGTCCTCGAACTTGGACAGCAGGGTGGCCGGGTCAAGCTGCTTCAGCATGGCCTGCTGGACGCACTGCTGGCGCTGGATGCGTGAATAGTCGTCCACGTACTCGCGGGACCGCCCGTACCAGAGGGCCTGGGCGCCGTTGAGCGTCTGGTCACCGGCGGGGATCCAGCCCAGGGGCATGCCGTGGGTCTTTGTGGCTTCGTCGAAATAGCCGCTCATGGGGACCCAGCCGCCGGCCTTGATCCGGATGCCGCCCATCGCGTCGATGAGCGTTGAGAAGCCCTGCATGTCAACCAGGACGTAGGCCTGGATCTGCATGCCCAGGGTTCCGGATACGGCTTCCATCGTTGCCTGCGCGCCGGGATCGTCGACGCCTGGGTAGAGGTCGGCGTGCTCGTTGGTGACCTCGGTGTTGATGGCGTTGATCAGGCATTCGTCGCCGCAGTTGTAGCCGTCGGGATAGATGGCGCGCATGGGCGAGTTCTCGCTGAACTGGGCATTCTGGAAGTTCCGGGGGACCGAGATGATGGCCGTCCGCCCGGTTTCGGCGTCCACACTCAGGACCGAGAGGCTGTCAGGACGGCGCCCGGTCCGGTCATCGCCGGCGTCGCCGCCCATCATGAGGAAGTTGTACCGGCCGTCCACGGGTTTCAAGGCGGGGCCCGAACCGAAGATGCTGCCGATGGCGTTGCGGCCAACGTTCAGCAGGTAGGCGGAGTAGCCCAGGGAGCCGCTGCCCAGGACCAGGGCCAGCACCAGGGCAATTCCGACGCCGGGCCGTGCCTTTGGCGCCAGCAGCACGGGGCGGATGAGCCGCAGGGTATTCAGGAACAGGAAAGCCCAGCCGAGGGCCAACGCAGCCAGCAGGACCACCAGCACCAGGGACGTGACCGGGTTGGTGACGATGCTGATGACCAAGCTTCGGTCGAGCAGCAGGAGCACTCCTGCCAGGAGGATGGCCGCCCACACGAACAACGTGACGCGCAGCGCCGCACGCCCCAGTTTCCGGTCACCGGCCACCAGTTGGGCGCTGCCGGGTACCAGCAGCGTCAGGAGGACCAGGACGAAGGCCCGCTTGGTGCGGACCGGGGAGGAAGCGCTGACCGGATAACGGACCGGGTCCGTCATGGACGGGCCGGATCCGGTGTTCAGGACGCTGCTGCTGCTGGCCATGCCCGCCGCCCTAACGGCTGCCCCGGAGAGCGCTGGAGCCGCCGGGGAAGACTTCGCTGACTTTCTGCCGCAGGTTTGCGCCCTTGCGGGAGGCGACGGCATTAAGGTCGGCGGCGAAGTCCAGGAGGTCCCGGCGAAGTGAAGCGGCCAGTTCGTCCGTTCCGGACGCGAGCATCCGCACGGCCAGGAGCCCCGCGTTGCGGGCGCCTGCAATCGAGACCGTCGCCACGGGGACGCCCGCCGGCATCTGGACGATGGACAGCAGGGAATCCATCCCATCCAGGGTCTTCAAGGGGACGGGAACCCCGATCACGGGCAGTGGTGTCACGCTGGCGAGCATGCCGGGAAGGTGGGCCGCGCCGCCGGCACCGGCGATGATGACGCGGAGGCCGCGTTCATGGGCGGTCTGGCCGTAACGGATCATCTCGGTGGGCATCCGGTGGGCCGAGACCACGTCCGCTTCGAAGGGGATGCCGAACTCGGCCAGGGCGTCTGCCGCGGCCTCCATGACAGGCCAGTCCGAATCTGAACCCATGACCAGCCCCACCAGGGGGCCGGCGCCGGAACCGGCGGCTGGGGTGGCTTCGGCGCTCATGCGTTCTCCTCAAAAATTACAGCTGCTTCTTCGGTGCCGACCCGTCCGTCACGGATGATCCCCGCCACTGCGGTGGCACGCCGGCGTACCGACTCAACCTCCGCGGTGGACGCGCCCACCAGGTTGACATGGCCGATCTTACGTCCGGGCCGGACGGATTTGCCGTAACAGTGGACTTTGGCGGCCGGTTCGGCCGCAAGGGCCATGGGATACGCGGAGTACAGGTCCTGGTTTTCACCGCCCAGGAAGTTCTTCATGACCGTTACCGGTGCCAGCGCGTCGGTGGCGCCCAGGGGCAGGTTCAGGACGGCGCGGAGGTGCTGCTCGAACTGGCTGGTGATGGAGCCGTCCTGGGTCCAGTGGCCCGTGTTGTGCGGCCGCATGGCCAGTTCGTTGATCAGGAATCCTGCTCCGGTGCCCGGAGTTTCGAACAATTCCACGGCCAGGACGCCGGTCACGTCCAGTTCAGCCGCGATCCGTAAAGCGGCGTCCTCCGCGGCGGCCGCGACCTCCAGCGGGATATCGAGTGCGGGCGCAATCACCTCGTCGCACACACCGTCCACCTGGATGGTGTGCACTACCGGCCAGGCCCGGGCCTCGCCGTCGGGGGTGCGCGCCACAAGAGCGGAGAGTTCACGGGTGAACTCCACCTTCGCCTCGGCCAGCAGGGGACTCATGGCGGCGAACCAGTCAGCGGCTTCCGCGGCTTCGTCCGGCGAGCCGACGATCCTGACACCCTTGCCGTCGTATCCGCCGCGGGGGGTCTTCAGGACCACGGGCCAGCCCGTTTCCTCCCCGAACCGAACCAGCGCATCAACGTCCGCCACGGAAGCCCAGACGGGGTTAGGGAGCTCCAGGCGGTCGATAGCGGCACGCATGACCAGCTTGTCCTGGGCGTGGACCAGGGCGTGCGGCCCCGGCTGTACATTGACTCCGGCCTCCTGGAGCGCACGCAGATGGGAGGTCGGCACATGCTCGTGGTCGAACGTCATCACATCCAGCCCCTGGGAAAAGTCCAGGAGCGTCTGGAGGTCCTTGTAGTCACCCACCGGCGTGGCGGGCACCGCCGAGACTGCGGAGACGTCCTCGCCCTCGGCGAGAACGCGGAGTTCAAAGCCAAGTGCTGTAGCGGCAGGGGCCATCATTCGCGCGAGCTGGCCGCCGCCAACCACGCCTATCACTGGAAAAGTCACATCTGCCAGCCTACCGAAGACGGGCCCGATCCCGCTTTTATGGCCCGGCGGGGGCGGGGGATTTCCCATGAACGTGGCATGGGCCACCTGCTGTACGGGGCACACTCCAAGCTTTGGGGGCTAAAATGGACCCTTGGCCGAGTGGCCCACAGTTCGGACGGCCATGGAGGGTCATGTTTAGCGCACTTGCAGATCGTATCCGGGGGCTCGCCTCACTCTTTTGGCGCGAGGTGGCCAAGTTTGGTGCGGTTGGCGGTGTGGCGTTCGTCATCGACAACGGCCTGACCTACTACCTGATGCACGGGCCCATGTCCGACAGCGAGGCGAAGGCCCGGTTCGTGGGTGCCACGGTAGCCACCGTCTTCTCGTGGATTGCGAACCGATTCTGGACCTTCCGCCACCGGCGCCAGGCGAACGTGCTCCGCGAGTTTGTCATGTTCGTCATTATCAACGGCATCGGGATCGGCATTTCCACCGGACTTACGGCGCTGGCCAAGTACGGGCTGGGTATTGACGACAAGAACCTGCTGTTCCTCGCCGGCGTGGCGGGCATCCTGGTGGCCACCGTGGTCCGCTTCTTCGCGTACCGCTTCCTGGTGTTCAACCAGGAACTGGACCAGGAGCCGGAGTTCTCCCACGACCACGAGATCCTCGAAGCGCATCCCCACAAGGAACACGCCCAGGAGGCCGAACGTTCGGCATCCGCGCCCGCTGATGGCGCCCCCAAGGCCTAGGAAGCCCGGTTGCCAGTCCCGCAGCCATCCCAGCACGGGACTGGCCGCAGGGAACTGAAGGCGCCTGCCGGGAACGCGGCACCGGATTGCCGGCTACTTGCCGTGGATGCGCTCATCCGCCAGGAGTTTGTCCGTCAGCGCCACGTCCGGGTGCGTCACCACCACTGACCCGCCCTGCTGCCAGGCTCCCAAAGCATTGGCCAATGCCGCTTCCAAACCGTCGGCAGCAGGCACATGCAGCCTGGTGCCTTCGCTGTGCGGCAGGGCAAAATCCGTGATCAGCTCGCGGTGGAGGATTTTGCGCCCCTCAGCGGTGTGGACGGCAGGCGCCGACGGATCGGGGTCTGAATGCGGCATGAAGACGTCTCCGTGGGATCGCACCTCAGCGGCGTAGTCGAGGCAGCCGCCTGGGAGGTCCCCGGACCAGCGCATGGCGAGGGCGGGAAGCGCGACTGCAATGACGGCGTCGTACTGTGCATCTGCTGCGGCGGGATTGTCCGTGGCCAGGAAGTCCGCCGGGCCGCCGTCGAGGACGGTCTCCAGTCCCAGTTGCCACCCGGCCAGCGCCCAGACCATTGCTTTCCAGTGGGCCGGAAGCGCCAGCCGCAGCCGCATGCCGGGTTCGGCGTCCAGCTCATCCTGGAGCAGGTTGCTGGTCTTCGCCACCCAGTTGTCCAATACGCGGCCGGACAGTTCCACCCGCTCCGCATCGGGTCCGTACCACGTCAGTCGCGGGGCGGTGGAGTTGCCGGATCGAAGGCTGCCCATGAGGTCGATTACGGGGATAGTCGTCATGGCTTCATCCTGCCACCCAGGAATCCCAGGGTCATCCGCCTCCTCCTGCCCGCAGCGCCCCGCAGCGTGGATGTGATGTTAATCACCAATGGTGCTAAGCCTGCTTGCTATTTCGGCGGAGGGCAGGTATTTTTCGCGCCAGTAAAGACATTTGTCCGCCCGACTGTCGCCAAAAGGCGGCATTGCGGCGCCGGCGGCGGGAGCCGGGTAAAAATCCCGGGCGTGGCGTGCGCAAATTTCTCCGCTGCGACTGTCTATTATCCCGGCAACGGCTTGACTCACCCTAGTTACACACGTGTAATTAGGTATCTAAAGCAATTGCGTAAATACCGGCACACAACCGAGTGTCCACGTATCCAGGCAGTGGCTGAAACATCAGGAGGGTCGCCGTGGGGCAAGCAGAGCGTATCCAGGAAGATGCCGTCGTAGCCGGTCAGGCAACGGCAAAGTACCGTGCACGGGGGGTGCCGAGTGATTGGTACGTCGATCCCGCCGATCCTGATGCTGCAGAGCGGTATAACAGGAATTCCACCAGCATCCTCGAGGACCAGGCCACGGCGTTCCTGGCAGCGCACGAAGCGTTCCTTGACGGCGGCGCTGAGCCCGAAGACGACCTCGATCCCCCTATGGAGCTCGCTGCGGCCGGGACTACCCAGCCGGTCTGGATCGGGCTGCCGCTGCAGCAGGACTTCGACGACGAAGGTGAGCTGGGCTGGCAAACGGACGCTTTGTGCGCGCAGACTGATCCGGAAGCTTTCTTCCCCGAAAAGGGCGGCTCCACCCGCGATGCCAAGAAGGTTTGCGGGGCCTGCAACGTAAGGTCGCAGTGCCTGGAGTACGCGCTGGCCAATGACGAGCGGTTTGGCATTTGGGGAGGCCTGTCCGAGCGTGAGCGCCGGCGGCTAAGGAAGCGAGCAATCTAATTCTTCAGGATGTCCATGTCACTGCCGTTGTGGTCGCCCACAACGGCAGTGCCTATCTGCCCAAAACACTTTCAGCCCTGGCGGCCCAAACCCGGCCGGTCGACCGCGCCATCGGCGTGGACACCGGATCCGGCGATGACTCGTACGGCCTCCTCACCCACGCCCTGGGTGAGGCCGGGGTCGTCAGCCATCCCCGGGGCAAGGGCGGCATGGGTGCCGCCGTTTCCGCTGCGCTGGCTTCGCTGTCGCCGTTCAACGGAAATTCCGAAGAGGGCGGGACGGAGTGGATCTGGCTCCTGCACGATGACGCCGCGCCCGCGCCGGAAGCACTCGCTGAACTGCTCGGCGCGGTGGAACGCGCCCCCTCAGTTACTGTTGCCGGCTGCAAGCAACTGGACTGGCACTCGCCACGGAGACTGCTGGACGTAGGGCTTTCCACCAGCAGGTGGGCCGAACGACTCACCCTTATCGACGCCGACGAAATGGATCAGGGCCAGTACGACGGCCGCACCGACACTTTTGCTGTGAACTCCGCCGGCATGCTGGTGCGCCGCGACATCTGGGAAGAGCTGGGCGGTTTCGACCCCGCCCTTCCGGGCAGCGGCGACGACGTTGATTTCTGCTGGCGCAACCGCCTCGCCGGCCACCGCGTCGTGGTGGTTCCGGCAGCCCGGATGTTCCACGTTGCGCACCGGCCGCATGCGCTGGGAAACCCCTCCGCAGCGCGCAAGGCGCAGGTCCACCTGCGCCTGAAGCACAGCCCGCTGTGGATGGTGCCCGTGCATGCCGTCGGTGCCTTGCTGGGAAGCATCTTCAAACTGGTCCTGAGCATCGTAGTCAAGGATCCCGGCCACGGCATCTCCCAGCTTCTCGCCACCTGCGCGGCCCTCGGCCGGCCGGGCGCCCTTGCCAAGGCCCGGCGGAACGCCAAGCGTACGCGGCGTATCCGGCGCTCCGTCATCCGCAAACTCCAGACACCCCGCCGGGAAGTATGGAGCCATCGCCGGTCCCTGATGGAGGCGCTGGGATCGGATGGTTCCGCGGCCGATCACCTGGTGCAGGATCCGCTTGCCCACCAGCCAACCGGTGATGCCGCAGACGACTTTGCCGCCCTGGCCACCAGCAAACGCGGGTGGGTGGGCAACGGCGCCCTGGCCGCCGTCATCATCGCTTCGGTGGCATCGCTCCTCGCCTTGACGGGATTGTTCCGGGCCGCCGCCGTCAACGGTGGAGCGCTGATTCCCGTCTCCGCCGGCCTGGGGGACATCTGGCACAACGCTTCAAGCTGGTGGGTCAGCCTGGGTGCAGGTCTTCCCGGCCACGGCGACCCCTTTGACTATGTCCTCTGGATCATCGGTGTGTTCGGGGGAGGCGACGCCAACCCGGCCATGGCATGGCTGCTGCTCCTTGGCGCCCCGCTGTCCGGCCTCACGGCGTGGTTCGCGGCGGGCGGGTTGACGGTACGCCGCCGCCTCCGCTTCGTGGCTGCCGTGATGTGGGCTGCCGCACCGGCACTCCAGGCTGCCCTTAACCAGGGCCGCGCGGGTGCGCTGATCGCCCACATCATGCTGCCGCTGGTCGTCCTGGGCCTGTTGCGGGCAACCGGATCGGCCGTCGGCCACGGCCGGTTCAACACCGCATCCGCACCTGAAGTCCGGTCCGGAGAACAGCCCCCGGCCAAGGCGGGCATCAACGGTGTCCCCTCCTGGACGGCTGCAGCGGCCTCCGGGCTGGCGCTTGCGGTCACCACGGCAGCGGCGCCGTCCCTGCTGGTCCCGGCCACCGTGATGATCGTGCTGTGCGGCGTCCTGCTGGGCAGGCGCGGCCGGACAGTGTGGTGGGCTCTGTTGCCCAGCGCAGCCCTGTTCGTCCCGTTCGCACTGTCCACCCTGGACCGGCCACGCGCCCTTTTGGCCGATCCGGGACTGCCCCTCGCCTTTGACGCGGCCCCGCTCTGGCAGCAGCTCCTGGGCCAGCCGCTTGCATTCGACCCCGCACGGGGCCTCCGCGGACTCGCCCTGTTCGCAGACGGCTCCATTCCCTGGAGCCTGTTGCTGGCGCTGCTCATCGCCGTGCCGACGTTGTTCCTCGCCGTTGTCGGACTCTTCAGCCCGGGACGGCGGTCACGGACCGCGAGCTGGTTTTGGATTGCTGCCGTCCTCGCCCTGGCCGGCAGTTGGCTGGCCGGCCACGTTGCCACCGGCCTGAACGCAGGCGTGATGGTGACGCCTTTCACCGGACCGGCGGTGTCCGCCGCGTCCTTTACGCTCCTTTCAGCGGCACTCCTCGGGTGTGAACAACTCCTCACAGCAGCCCGGCGGCCGGCGGCCAACGGTGCCAAACCGAGGACAGCGGCCCGCGCAGCCGTGGCGCTGGGCCTGGTGTTGCTGCTGGCGGGGCCGCTGGCTGGCATGGCTGCGTGGTCCGCGCAGAACCTGCTGCGTCCCGCAGCTACAGCCGCCCCTACCGGCGCGGCGGCCCGGGAGGCCTCCACCGCCCCCGGTCCGGCAACCGACGGGGCCGGGGGAGCAGTGGGAACCCCGCGGCTGGTGGAAGCCGCCTCGGGGCGCTCCCTCCCCGCCACCGCCATCGACCGCGGGACTGGACCTGAACAGACCCGGACCCTCCTGCTCAGCACCGGCGATGACGGCACCTACAACGCATCACTGATGCGTGGTTCCGGTACCACGCTGGACAGCCTCTCCGCAATCGCCTCGGCCCGGAATATCATCGGTGCCCCCGGCGCGGAGGAGGTGCGTGAGGACGACGACGTCACTGCAGCTGTCCGCCGCGTTGTCGCGACCATGGTTGCCGGGCAGGGCGTTGACCCCCGGGCCGATCTCGAACAGCTGGGTGTCGGATTTGTGGTGCTGCGCTCCGCGGACACCGCAGCCCAACTGACCGCCAGCAGGATGGACGCTGTGCCCGGCCTCGTGGCTGTGGGGCAAACCGATGTGGGGTGGCTGTGGCGCATCAACCCGCTGAACCAGTCCGTGCTCCAGGCCGCGGACGTCGCCCACCGTGTGCGCATCGTGGATCCCCGCGGTGCTGCCACGGCTTTGGTCGCCTCCGGAACGGTCGACGTCGACGCCCCTGTTCCTGCCGGGCCCGAGGGCAGGCTGGTGGTCCTTGCCGAGCGCGCCGACCCCGGGTGGAGCGCATGGCTTGACGGCCGCAAGCTGACCGCGACGACGTCCGGCTGGTCCCAGGCCTTCACGCTTCCGGCCGCCGCCGGCCAGCTGACCGTCCGGTACGAAAACCCCTGGGCGTTCTGGGCCGCTGCCGCCCAGATCACGGTGATAGGCCTTACCGTCATCCTCGCCATTCCCATGCCTGCCCAGCGGCCACGGACCGGCCTGTCCCGTGACGAGGGCTCCCTGCGTAAGGAACACCAGCATGCATGAGCACACTCCGCCGGCCGCTGCACGAAGTGCCGCCGCTGACGAATCAGCGGGCGCAAACCCCGGCCCGGCCGAAAAGGCGGCCCCTGCCTCCGGGAAGGGCAAGGGAAGGAAACTGTCCAGCCGGGGTGCCAGCCGCGTGCCGGGCACCAACGGCCGTGCTGCATCCGTGGCCGGAGTAGCCGCCGGCGTCCTGATCCTCGCTGCAGCGGGAGGGGTGGTGGCGGCAGGGACTGCCGTGCCCGGGCCCGGCTCCAGCCGGACCGTACCGCCGGCGCAGGCCGCCGTTCCCGCCGGGGCAAGCCTGGGCGTATGCCCCGGCCCCGCCCGGCTGCTGGAAGGCACCGACGCCGGCACCGACGCCCAGTTCCGCCCCGAGTCCGCAACGGCAGCAACCAAGGTCAGCGCAGCTGTGCTCAGCGCCGGAGGCGTGCTGCCCGGAAGCCGGCTCGCCCGCCTCGACGGAACGGCCGCCGTCGACATCGCCAAGGATCCCGGCCCGGCGCCTGCTTCCGGAGCTCCCCAGGAACTCCTTGCCGGAGTGGTGGCCGACCGCGCGGTGGACCAGGTGAACGTCCTTCGCGCCGACGCCGTGGCAAACCAGAATGCCTCGGCCGCAGGTGCCGTGAAGTACACCGCGACCGATGGCGACCTCCAGGGCAGTGCCGCCGCATCCTGCACGCAACCCCTGAACGACCAGTGGCTGGCCGGTGCCAGCACCGTGGTTGGCCGCACCTCCGTGCTGGCCCTGACCAACGCCTCCAGCACCCCGGCAACCGTGAGCCTCGAGCTGTTCGGCTCCGGCGGCCAGATCCAGGCGCCAGGCAGCCGTGGATTGCTCGTTGCCCCCGGCACCACCCGCAGCGTGGTCCTCGCCGGACTGGCACCCAACGAGGCGCAGCTCAGCGTGCACGTCCGCAGCGCGGGCGGCCCCGTTGCAGCCACCATCCAGCAAAGCGTGCTGCGTGGGCTCACCCCCGGGGGCGTGGATTTCATCAGCCCAGGCACTGCGCCGGCTCTCCGCCAGGTCATGACCGGCGTGGACATCCAGGACCCCGCCGCAGTTGCTGCGCTGACGGCCCAGGCCGGCTACAGGGACGCTGCGCCTGCCTTGGAGCTGACTGTTCCCGGTGCCGCCGACGCCGTAGTGGAGATCAAACTATACGGGCGGGACGGCCAGCATGCGCTCCCATCCGGCGGCGTGATCACCGCGAAAGCCGGGTCAACCACTGAGGTACCGCTGGCCGGCGTGCCGGCGGGCCAGTACACCGTCGAGGCCTCATCCGATGTGTCCATCGTTGCAGCCACGCGCATGGGCCGTGGGCTCCAGCCGGGACAGGCCTCGGACGTGGCGTGGGCCCCGGCGGCTGTGCGGCTCGGGAGCCAGCACGTCATTCCGGTGCCCAAGGGCGGCCTTCGCCAGCTGGTCTTCGGGGCGCTGGACGCCAGGGCCACCATTTCCTACGCCGCCATCACCGCCGACGGGAAGGTGCGCGCGAACGCCACGGCGGATATTGCCGGCGGGACGACCACTTCCATCGCCGTCCCGGAGAAGGCCGACGGGGCCGACGTCGTGGGCTACGTGGTGTCCGCCTCAGGTGATGCGGCCTACGGGGCGGTGCTCCTGGAGCAGGATGGCCGCAACGACGTCTCAGCCCTGGGCTTCCTGGCAGCTGCTGCAGGGCAGGAGACAGTTCCGGTCAGCTTGGGCTCGTAGCCCCTGCCCGTAACCCCGGGCCTCGGACGTGGTGTGGCCGCGTCGGCCTCGTGACGCAGGCGCCGGGAACATCGGAGTCAGTAACGGCGGCGGTAGACCGGGTCCAGCGTCTCGGGCGCCACACCCAGCATTTCAGCAGTATGTTCGACGACGACGTCGTGGACCAGGTCCTGGAGCTCTTCCACAGTGGAGCATGCCTGTTCCACCACCCTCCGGTACACCGTGATCATGGGACCCTCGCCACCGGCAGCGGGGGTGTAAGCGCCCATGGGAGCCGCGGAGGCGTTGGCGGTCAGCTGTTCGAGGTCGGGCGGGATTTCGTCGACACCGAACCGGACGCCGTCGAGGGTTTTGCCCCAGATGTCGTGCAGCCGCTGGGCCGAGTCCAGCACCATGTCGTCGAAACGATCGGCGCGGGTGCGGTATCCGGGGTGGGTGGGCAGCATTACCTCGCCCCTCAGGCCCCGTCCATGACGGTTCCGGCGCCGCCTTGAGAAGCTTTTCCCGGCAGTCTCCACACCCGGGCCCGTGGGGGCATCCGGGTCAGCCAACCGGACCGAAAAATCTGATTCATGGTTCGATGACTGCATACATTGACTGTAAACCCGGTGGCGCGTTTACGCGATACATCGCCGTCGCGGCGGGGGCGCGTCGGCCAGCGCCGCAATGCGCGGCTTTTGCCCCAGGAAGGGGTAGTCTGTGATGTCGTGGGAGCCATCCGTCAGTGTTCAAGGTCCGCCTGCCGCCAGCCGGCGGTGGCCACCCTGACGTACGTATATGCAGACTCCACCGCGGTCCTGGGTCCGTTGGCCACCTACGCGGAACCTCACTGCTACGACCTCTGTGAGCAGCATGCTGACTCGTTGACCGTCCCGCGCGGCTGGGAAGTCCTGCGTCTGGCGATGCCCTCCACCCCCCAGCAGCCCGGGCCGGACGACCTGCTGGCACTGGCGAACGCCGTCCGCGATGCCGCCGCGCTTCCGCCCGAGGCCCAGCCCCCCGCCCAGCGCACGCACCATTCCGCCCTTGAGGCGCCGGCGGGCACCGAAGGGGTTCGGCGGGGCCACCTGCGGGTCCTCCGGGAACCTTCCTGACCCCCATCTGGCGGTAGGCTGGAGGCTGCACATCTTTTCCGCCACCGGCGCGAGCGCGCCCGCCAGGGAGCATGAACAAATGCCAAAGATCAGTCCCGAGCTGTTGTCCGTCCTGCGTTGCCCTGTGACCGGCTCGCCCCTGGTCCAGGAGGGGGAGGAGCTCGTGGCCACTGCTGCGGGGGATACCGGGGCCAGGAACCGGTATGCCATCGAGGACGGGATTCCATTGCTGCTGCCGCCGGAGCTGCTGGCTGCAGCGCTCTCGGCGGGCTCGGACCAGCACGATCCCGCCGTGGCGAAGCAGTAGCCCACCCGCATTCCCCCCGCACAAGAAGAGCCGAACGGGGACTGGACCAGGACCCGGACCAAGCAAAGGACCACCCATGACTTTCGAGTACAAGATTGCCGACATTTCCCTGGCGGAAGCCGGCCGGCACCAGATCCGCCTGGCGGAGCACGAGATGCCCGGCCTGATGTCCCTCCGTGAGGAGTTCGGGGCCACCCAGCCGCTCAAGGGCGCCCGGATTGCCGGTTCGCTGCACATGACGGTGCAGACCGCGGTGCTGATTGAGACGCTCACTGCCCTTGGCGCAGAGGTCCGCTGGGCCTCCTGCAACATCTTCTCCACCCAGGACGAAGCCGCGGCGGCCGTTGTGGTGGGCAAGGGCACCGTTGAGGATCCCCAGGGCGTTCCGGTGTTCGCCTGGAAGGGCGAGACTCTTGAGGAATACTGGTGGACCGCCGAGCAGATCCTCACCTGGCCCGGCGCCGACACCAATCCTGAGCTTGGCCCCAACATGATCCTCGACGACGGCGGCGACGCCACCATGCTGGTCCACAAGGGCGTCGAGTTCGAGGCCGTGGGCAACGTTCCCTCCGCCGACCCGGAGGATTCCGAGGAGTACGGCATCTTCCTCGACGTGCTGCGCCGTTCGCTCGCCGCCGACCCGCAAAAGTGGACCCGGACCGCGGCCACGATCAAGGGCGTCAGCGAGGAAACCACCACGGGCGTGCACCGCCTGTACCAGCTGGCTGACCAGGGCAAGCTGCTCTTCCCGGCCATCAATGTCAACGACTCCGTGACCAAGAGCAAGTTCGACAACAAGTACGGCATCCGCCACTCCCTGCCGGACGGCATCAACCGTGCCACGGACGTCCTCATGGGCGGAAAGGTCGCCGTCGTCTGCGGCTACGGCGACGTCGGCAAGGGTGCGGCGGAAGCGCTGCGCGGCCAGGGTTCGCGCGTCATCGTCACCGAAATCGATCCCATCTGCGCCCTGCAGGCGGCCATGGACGGCTACCAGGTGGCCAAGCTGGAATCAGTCCTGGCCCAAGGCGACATCTTCATCACCACCACCGGCAACAAGGACGTCATCCTGGCCGAGCACATGGCCGGCATGAAGAACAAAGCCATCGTGGGCAACATCGGCCACTTCGACAACGAGATCGACATCGCCGGCCTCGCCCGCATCCCCGGTGTGAAGAAGGTCGAAATCAAGCCACAGGTCCACGAGTGGGTCTTTGAAGAAGGCACCGGCACGGAGCGCTCCATCATCGTTCTCTCCGAGGGCCGGCTGCTGAACCTGGGTAATGCGACCGGGCATCCGTCGTTCGTCATGAGCAACTCGTTCGCCAACCAGACCATCGCGCAGATCGAACTGTGGACCAAGCGGGACCAGCACGAGTACGGCAACAAGGTCTACGTCCTGCCCAAGGTCCTGGACGAGAAGGTCGCACGGCTGCACCTGGATGCCCTGGGCGTGGAGCTCACGGAACTGACCAAGGAGCAGGCAGAGTATTTGGACATCGATGCGGCAGGCCCGTACAAGCCTGAGCACTATCGTTACTGAACACTATCGTTACTGAGCCGTAAGGGCCCGGGCGCCGTTCGGCGCCCGGGCCGTTACGTCCTGCACGTAGGATCGAAATCATGGAGCCTGATGTAAAGCCCCGGCGCCGGGGGACTGCCAAGAAAATCCTCGCCGTGGCTGCCGTCTGTGTCCTGGCGGCCGTGGGCGGGGTTTTTGCCGCGGTCGCTCCGGGCTTGGCCGGCGGACCGCTTGAATCTGAGGCTGCCTCTGCATTGCGCACTTCACCCGGGATTGCCTTGCCCGTAGTGCCGCCGGTGGCCCTGGATGCGGCCCCCGCCAACGGTGCCAAACAGGTCAATCCTGCCGCTCCCGTTTCCTTGAAAGTGGCCAACGGAACCATCCAGCGCGTCACCTTGGCCAGCACAGCCGGCAAGACCGTTGACGGCAGCATCGATCCCAGCGGGAGGGCGTGGTCTGCCACCGCCCCCCTGGACTTCAACACCGAATACAGCTACACCTACGTGGTCAAGGATTCCGTAGGACGCGAGACAAGCACCACCCAGTCCTTCAACACGGTATCCAGCTCCCACGAGGCCGACGCGGCCATCTACCCGCTCAACGGCATGAAAGTGGGCGTGGGGCAGCCGCTCCAGATCATCTTCAGCGAGCCGGTCACCAACCGGGCCGCCGTCGAAAAGGCCATCAAGATCACCACCACGGCAGGACAGGCGGGGGCGTTCCACTGGTACAGCGACACCATGGTCCGGTATCGCCCGGAGAACTTCTGGGCAGCGAACTCCACTGTCACCATGGACATGCAGCTTTTCGGCGTCGACCTGGGCAACGGCCAGATCGCGAATTTCAATAAGAAGGTCAACGTTTCCATTGGAGACAAGAAGGTGGCCATCGCTGACGCCACGGCCCACACGTTCACCCTGAGCGTCAATGACCAGCCCGTCAAGACGCTGCCCGTCAGCATGGGGGACAAGCGCTTCCCCTCCGCGAAGGGATACGCGGTGCTGATGGAGAAGAACCGCTTCGACCACTTCAGGGCGGCGAGCATCGGGCTGAAGCCGGGTGACCCCGCCTACTACGGTGAGGCCGACGTCGAATACACCATCCGCCTTACCCTCAGCGGCGCCTACATCCACCAGGCCCTTGAGTCCGCTTTCCCGTATATCGGAAACGCCAATGTCTCCCACGGCTGCATTGGATTCCTGCCCGACGGCGCGGCATGGGTGTTCGACAACATGGGCACCGGTGACGTGGTCCAGATCATCAATACTGAAGGCGACTACGCGGCGAACACCGACGGGTTCGGCGACTGGAACATTCCCTGGAGTGAGTACGACAACTGATTCAGTCGCTGAACGGCAGGCGCTGGAGACGCTGCCCCGTTTCCGTGTTCCGGCGGCGTAATTGGGACAACCTGGTGTACTCCCTGTTCCGCCGCTCAGCGACCACGGCGGCCAGAAAGTCATGGGGGCCGGTCCCCGGCGGCGGCGCCGGGGCCACGTGGGCTGACAGCTCTGCTGCGATCGCCTGCGCCACGCCGGCCCTGGAAAAGGGAACCATCCTGCCTGCCTGGCGGATGAACTGGGCCGCCCTGCGGGCCGTTGCGTCAGGGATACGGCCAATGTCTGCTGCGGCGGCCCAGGCCTGCAGGTGGGGCGGGACAAAGACCCGGACGGCCTCGTCAGCAGGCACCCGGCTGCGCACCGAATACGTGCCGGCGAGCAGGTCGCCGAGGCGCCTCGATTTGTCATTGAAGAGCGCCACCGCGAAGGCAAGGCCGCCGAACGTCAGGTAGATCTCCAGGAATCCGGCAAGCCCGCGGATCACAGCGTGCCGGAACCGGATGGCGCCCCCATCGTCGCGGACCACCCTCAGGCCTGTGGCCAGCTTTCCCAGGGAGCGGCCACGGGTCACTGTTTCAACAGCAACCGGCACGACAACCAGGCTGAAGGCCACAGCAGCCAGGCCCAGGGCGCGTGCCGCTGCGGGGTCCAGATCCGCACCGGCGGCGGACAAGCCGATCATGAGCAGGATGAGCAGCACCACATGGACGACGACGTCGATGGCAAGGCCCAGGGCCCGCGCGGCAAAGCTCGCGGGCCGAAGCTCCAGGACTACGGCCTCGCCGGTGATGATCGGGCTCACACTGCGTCCCTGCCCTTCGCAGCTGATGGGTGTGGATGGTCGGATAGCGGTCGGTCAAAGTCTAATGCCGGGCGTTAGGCTGTAGCGGTGGACATGGATGCCTTCGCCGCCGTCAACGCGGATAAATGGGCGCGGCTGCAGGAACTTGCCGGGAAGGGCAGGCTCAGCGGAACCGAGGCCGACGAATTGCTGGCGCTCTACCAGTCAACCTCCGGCCACCTGTCCCTGGTCCGCTCCATGGCCCCCGAAAGCGCGCTGTCCGCCTCCCTGTCAGCAACGCTGGCGCTGGCCAGGACCCGCTTCACTGGTGCACGTTCCAACGCCATGGCTGACCTGGCGAGGTTCTTTGTGGCGGCCCTGCCGGCGGCGCTGTACCGCCTGGCCTGGCTTACCGTGGCCTGCGGAACGGCCTTCGTGATCATCGCAGCAGCGTACGCCGCCTGGATAGGAACATCCCCCGAGGCGCTCCGTGCAGTGGCCTCCGAGGCCGCGGCGGCCCAGTACGTCGACCAGGATTTCATCAACTACTACTCAGAAAATCCGGCCGCGTCCTTTGCCGGTGCCGTCTGGACCAACAACGCCTGGATCTGTGCCCAGGCGGTGGCTTTGGGTATTACCGGGGTCTGGGTCCCGATGATCCTCTTCGGCAACGCCCAGGGCGTCGGCATTGCCGCCGGAATATTCGCGTCAGCCGGAAAATCGGACGTGTTTTACAGCTACATCCTGCCGCACGGACTGATGGAACTGACCGCAGTCTTCGTCGCCTGTGCCGCAGGCCTCCGGATCTTTTGGGCCATGGTGGCGCCGGGACCCCGGACCCGGGGCCGGGCGGTGGCGGAGGAGGGCCGGTCGTTGATCACCGTAGCCCTCGGGCTGGTCCTGGTGCTGTTTGTCTCCGGCCTGGTGGAAGGGTTTGTCACTCCCAGCCCGCTTCCTGCCTGGGCCCGGATCGGGATCGGCGCGGCCGTCTTGGCCGCGTATTGGCTGTATGTCCTCGTGTTCGGCAGGCGGGCCTTCCTTGCCGGGGAGCGCGGGGACCTTCGCCGCGAAGATGCGGGCTACACGGAAATCGCTGCCTGAATCGTTGTAATCCTGCCGGGGTGGTTCCTCGCCCCGTGCAAGTCCCGGACGGTAGGCTCGACAGGAGAATGAATCGCGCCGGCACTGGGACCGGTGCGGCACCCAACGGAAGTGACGCTGCTGTGAATGACGAAACACCGGCCCGCGCCAAAAGCGCCACGCCGCAGCCGGAGCCGTTCCTGGACACATCCGGGGATTCCGACGAGCCCGCGTTCTCCTGGCTGACACCTGCCGGCGGGGATGCGCCTGGCAACGAAAAAGCCGTCAATGACAAGCCGGTTGGAAGCGGTCCTGCGAAGGGCGGAGGCCGGGCTGAAGCCGAAGGAACCGTGCCGGCCACCGCTGAACCGGCCGCCGCTGAACCCGCCACAACTGAAGCGGCCCCATCGGGAGCCCCCAAGGCTGGGACTGAAACCGGCAAAGCCCTGCAGCCCGAAAGCCGGGCCGACCGGAAGGCTGCGGAAGCCGCCGTCGGGTCCTCCGCCGTCGAAAGTCCTGCACCCGCGTCTTCCACCGCGGCCCGTCCTGCGGCCGGCTCCCCGGCCTCTGCTGCTGCCGCCGGTAATCCTGGGGGTGCCGGTTCACGGGTCTTCAAGGAATCCCTTCCCACGTCCGCGCTGCACGTCCGCCCGCCGGAGGAGGAAGTGGCGCGCCGCAACGCCCAGCGGGAAAGCGCCGCGAATGCCAAACCGGTGGCGCCGCGCGTCATGCAGGTCCTGCTCGCCATCATCTATCCGGTGATCCTCCTGGTCCTGGCCGTCCGGGCCGTGACCAGCCCGCTCTTCCTCTGGGTCGAGTACAATCGGCCGGGCTTTCCCGGTGACGGCTACGGCTTCAGCACCGACGACAGGATGACGTACGGCTCATACGCTGTGGACTACCTCAGCAACTGGGCCGGCCCCCGCTACCTGGGCGACCTGGTGCACCGCGGTGGCGAGAAACTGTTCAAAGACGGCGAAGTCAGCCACATGGCGGACGTCAAGGCGGTGATCCTGTCCACGTTCGGTGCCGGGACGCTATTGCTCCTCCTGGCACTGATCGCCATCCTGTACCTGCGCAAGCGCAGCACCGGCGGCATCCGGCGCGGTCTCTTCGCCGGATCCATCATCATGCTGGTCCTGATCCTGGGCCTTGGCACGCTTGCAGTGCTGGGCTGGCAGCAGTTCTTCACCGAATTCCACCGGATCTTCTTTGCCGATGGGTCATGGACCTTCAGCCTGGATGACACGTTGATCCGGCTGTTCCCCAGCCAGTTCTGGATGGATGCCGGCATCGCCATCGCCGGGTTGGTGCTCCTGGCGTCCGTCGTGACGCTGGTCTTCACCTGGCCCACGCGCCGCCGGCGCGGGGTTGCGCACGAAGCCAAGCCGGCAAAGGCCGTAAGCGTGGATCAGCCGTAAATTTCGGCGATCTCCGCCTGGAACTCCTTCACGACGGCGGACCTCTTCAGCTTGAGCGAGGGCGTCAGGTGACCGGACTCCACGCTGAACTCGGTGTCCAGGAGTTTGAAGCTCCGCACCGTTTCGGCCTTGGACACCATCTGGTTGGCCAGGTCCACGGCCTCCTGCAAAGCCGCCAGGACCTGGGGGTCGTCCATGGCTTCGCTGAGGGGCAGTGGCGGCAGGCCCCGCTCCGACCGCCAGTTGGCGACGCCTTCCGGGTCCAGGGTCAGCAGGGCTGATACGAAGGGCTTGCCGTCGCCCACCACCACGGCGTGGGCCACCAGCTGATGGGCGCGGATCTTCTCCTCCAGCGGCCCTGGGGCCACGTTCTTGCCGCCGGCCGTTACCAGAAGGTCCTTCTTCCGGCCCGTGACCGTAAGGAAGCCGTCCTTGTCCAGCTCGCCCAGGTCGCCCGTGCGGAAGAAGCCGTCCACGAATGCCTCTGCCTGGGCCGCCGGGTTGCGGTGGTAGCCCCTGAAGACGCCGATTCCCTTGACCAGGATTTCGCCGTCTTCCGCCACGCGGATCGTGGTGCCCGGCACGGGGATGCCCACCGTTCCGACTTTGGTGCGGGACGGGGTGTTGGCGGTGCACGGAGCCGTGGTTTCGGTCAGTCCGTAACCCTCGAGGACGGGAATGCCCGCGCCGCGGAAGAAGTGCGCGTCCTCGGAGGCCAGGGGACTGGCACCGGAAACGGTGTACCCCACCTCGCCGCCGAGTGCCTGGCGCAGCCGCGGATAGACCAACCGGTCATAGACCCCGTGCCGGATCCGGCTCAACAGGCCCGGGCCCGGCCCCTCGCCCCGGCTGTGCCGGTCCTGTTCCCGGGAGTAGTCGATGGCAGCAGCTGCCGCGGCCTCGAAGAGCCTGCCCTTACCTGCCACGGCGGCCTTGTGCGCCGCCGTTGCCCTGACCTTCTCAAAGATGCGCGGCACCACCAGCAGGAAGGTGGGCCGGAACGTTCCAAGGTCCTCGAGCAGCTGGGCCGCGCCCGGCGTATGTCCCAGCGTTGCGCCGGCGGCCACGCACACCACCTGGACAGCCCGGGCCAGCACGTGGGCCAGGGGCAGGAACATCAAGGTGCGGGACGGGCCCTCCTGCAGTATCTCGGGCAGGAACGCAACGATGTTCTTGGCCACCAAGGCAAAGTTCCCATGGGTGATCTCACAGCCCTTCGGCTTACCCGTGGTACCCGAGGTGTAGACCAATGAGGCGAGGTCGGCCAGGCCGGCGCGGCTGCGCTGCCGCTCCAGCTCGGCGTCGCTGACACCGGCGCCCGCCGCGGCGAGGCTGGCAAGGTCCGGGGCCTCGCCGTCGTAATCCATCCGCAGCACATTGACCAGGCGGTCGCTGAGCTCGGTGGAACCGGCGACGACGTTGGTGACCAGCTGCACCGTTGCCCGGTCGCCGGCGAAGACGCGGCGGGCCCCTGAGTCCTGGAGGATCCACTCCACCTGGTTCGGGGACGACGTTTCGTAGATGGGTACCGTGACCCCGCCGGCGAACCAGACCGCGAAGTCCACCAGCGTCCATTCGTAGGAGGTGGGGGACATGACGGCCACAGTGTCACCGGGTTCCAGTCCGCCGGCGATAAGCCCCTTGGCAAGCGCGCTGACGTCCTGGAGGAATTTCTGCACGGGCACGTCCACCCAGCCGTTGGGCCCTTTCCGCCGGTACAGGGCGCGGGTTGGGTTGGCGGCGTGCTGCTCCAGCAGCAGGTCAGTCACGTTGCTGTTGGCGTCCAGCTCCACCAGCAGTTCCGTGCTCGCTTCTCTCACAACAGGTCTCCGTTTCCGCTGCCACGCCGCGGCAGCGGCTCCTTCAGGTATCTGTTGCCATCCTGCCCTAGATCCAGGACGGCATCCACATCCGGACTTTCCAGTCGACGTAGGGAATCACTTCGGCGGTCCAGATCGGGTAGAAGAACGCCGACAGCAGGGCGGCAGCGGCCAGGAACAGGACCACCAGGTAGAGTCCCGAACGCCGGCGCCAGGGCGGGTCCGTGGCCCTGCCCAGGACCAGCCCCAGGCAGTAGACCAGGGCCAGGACCAGGAACGGCTCGAAAGAGACCGCGTAGAAGTAGAACATGGTCCGTTCCGGGTACATGAACCACGGCAGGTAGCCGGCGGCGACACCGGCCAGCACGGCCCCGGCACGCCAGTCCCGCCGTCCCGCCCACCAGAAGAGCAGGACCACCAGCGCAATGGCGGCCGTCCACCAGATCAGCGGATTCCCGACGGACAGGATGGCCGAGGTGCACTTTTCCACCGCACAGCCCGGGGTGCCCTGTTGCGGGGATTCATAGAAGAACGACGTTGGCCGGCCCATGACCAGCCAGCTCCATGCGCTCGCCTGGTAGGGGTGTTCCGAGCTGAGTCCCTGGTGGAACTTGTACGCTTCCAGGTGGTAATGGGCCAGGGACCGGACAGAATCGGGGAGCCATCCCCACTCTGCCGACGGGTTGCTTTCGGCCCAATGCCGGTAGTAGGCGTTGTCCGACAGGAACCAGCCGGTCCAGGTGGCGGAGTAGACCATCCCTGCCACGGGGACCATGCTGAGGAACGCGGGGATTCCGTCCCGGATGACGCCGCCGCTGATCCAGCCCTGGACGCCTGCCACCCGGCGTGCGTTGAGGTCCCACAACACGGTGAGAAGGCCGAACGCGGCGAGGAAGAACAGGCCGGACCATTTGGTTCCCACGGCCAGGCCCAGGCACACGCCGGCGGTTACCCGCCACCACCGCACGCCCAGCCACGGCCCGGCCAGCAGCGCCCCGGCCGGCGGCTGCCCGCCGTTGGCGGCCGCGGCCCGCGCCAGGCGTGCGGCAAGCCGCCGCCGCCCGTCGTCGCGGTCCATCAGCAGTGCGCCGAAGGCGGCAAGGATCCAGAACGTGAGGAAAACGTCCAGCAGTGATGTCCGGGACATCACCAGGTGGTGGCCGTCGATGGCCAGGAGCAGCCCGGCGGCTCCGGCCAGCGGCAGGGAGCGGAACAGTTTCAGGGCGATCAGCGCGACCAGGAGAACGGTAAGCGTGCCGGTAAGCGCCGCCGCGAAACGCCACCCAAAGGGATTCCCGGGCCCGAAAAGCCACATGCCGGCCGCGATCATCCATTTGCCCACCGGCGGATGGACCACATACTCGGCAGTATTCAGCAGGACATCGGGATTGCCGGCATTGAAGGCATCATTGGCTTTGTCCGGCCAGCTGCGTTCGTAGCCGCTGATGAGGTACGAATAGGCGTCCTTGACGTAGTACGTCTCGTCGAACACCAGCTTGTGCGGCACCTCGAGGCGGATGAACCGGAGGAGTCCGCCGGCCACCGCCGTCAGGACGGGGACCAGGATGAACCAGAGCCGAAGCGACGGCGGGTAGTCCCGCCAGGCGGGGCCGGGGCCGATGAGCCGTGCACGCAGGGCCTCGAACGTGAATGCCTCATCCGGCCGGCTGATCCAGGGCCGCGCGGGCCGCGTCGAGGTCTGCGTCACGAGCCCCATGCTACCTTTTGCGGCTGGAAGACCAGGCAGCAGTAGGCTTGGGAGGTGGATCCGAACCCGAGCACCGTTTCCGAACCCGGCCCGTCGACCGCGGGGAGGATCGTCCTGGCCGCCACACCCATCGGCAACACCGGCGACGCCTCCGCCCGGCTGGTGGAACTGCTCGGCACGGCAGACATCGTTGCCGCCGAGGACACGCGCCGCCTCCACCGCCTGGTCCAAAGCCTGGGTGTTGCCGTGACAGGCCGCGTCATCAGCTACCACGAACATAACGAGGCCACCAGGACTGCTGAGCTCCTCGACCAGGTGCGCACGGGCAGCACCCTGCTCATGGTGACCGACGCCGGGATGCCGGCGGTGTCCGACCCCGGCTTCCGGCTCGTTGAAGGCGCCATCGCGGCGGGCCTTCCCGTCACGGCGGTTCCCGGTCCCTCCGCGGTCCTCACGGCACTCGCGCTCTCCGGCCTGCCAACGGACCGGTTCTGCTTCGAGGGGTTCCTGCCCCGCAAAGCCGGTGAGCGGGCTTCCCGGCTGGCGGACCTGGCCGGGGAGCGCCGCACCATGGTGTTCTTCGAGGCGCCGCACCGGCTGGAGGCCATGCTGCGGGCCCTGCGGGAGAAATTCGGTCCGGAGCGCCCCATCGCAGTGTGCCGGGAACTGACCAAGACATATGAGGAAGTTATCCGCGGCACCGTGGATGAACTCCTCCAGTGGGCGGAGGGCACCGAGGTGCGCGGCGAGATCGCCGTGGTGGCCGGCGGGGCCCCCGAGCAGGCTCCCGGCACCCCGGAGGACCACGTGGCCGCAGTGAACGGGCTGGTGGCACAGGGCATCCGGTTGAAGGAAGCCGTCGCCGCCGTCGCGGAGGATGCCCGTGTCAGCAAGCGGGAGCTGTACTCGGCGGTCCTCGCCGCCCGTTAGGGGCTTGCAGGCAACCACGTTCCGCCCCTGTGCAGCTGCACAGCAAACCGGTGACTCCGCAGTGCGTGCGGGCGTAGACCACCGGGGTGCCCCGCAGTAGTCTGGCTGTTAATCAGCCCCATGATCCCGGTCACTCCGGCCGCGGTAACGGGCTGCCACAACCCTACTGACGAGGGAGTCATTGTGACTGTCACTGCACAGCCGGCCGTAACCGCCGAACGCGAAACCAGGCTTTTGGCCTCTGTTCCCACCGGACTGCTGATCAATGGTGAGTGGCGGGAGGCCGCTTCAGGCAAGACGTTCGACGTCGAGGATCCCGCCACCGGGAAGGTGCTGCTGAGCATTGCCGACGCCGGCCCCGAAGATGGTGCCGCGGCCCTGGACGCGGCCGCCGCGGCCCAGGAATCCTGGGCGAAGGTTCCGTCCCGCGAACGCGGCGAAATCCTGCGCCGGGCATTCGACCTGGTGACTGAACGGGCCGAGGACTTCGCCCTGCTGATGACCCTGGAAATGGGCAAGCCGCTGGCCGAGGCCCGCGGTGAAGTCACGTACGGTGCCGAGTTCCTGCGCTGGTTTTCGGAGGAAGCCGTCCGTGCCTTCGGCCGCTACTCCGTCTCCCCGGACGGCAAATCGCGCCTCCTGGTGACGAAGAAGCCCGTCGGCCCTTGCCTGCTGATCACCCCGTGGAACTTCCCGCTGGCCATGGCCACCCGCAAGATCGCCCCGGCCGTCGCAGCGGGCTGCACCATGGTGCTGAAGTCGGCCAACCTGACGCCCCTGACATCCCAGCTGTTCGCCGCCGTGATGCAGGAGGCCGGCCTGCCCGCGGGTGTCCTCAACGTCATCCCCACCTCCACCGCCGGTGCCACCACAGGGCCCCTGATCAAGGATTCGCGCCTGCGCAAGTTGTCCTTCACCGGCTCCACCGAGGTTGGGCGGCGCCTGCTCGCCGATGCCTCCGAGACCGTACTCCGGACGTCCATGGAACTGGGCGGCAACGCACCGTTCCTGGTCTTCGAAGACGCTGACCTGGACGCCGCCGTCACCGGAGCGATGGCCGCCAAACTGCGGAACATGGGCGAGGCCTGCACCGCTGCCAACCGCTTCATCGTCCACGAGTCTGTTGCTGCCGAATTCGCGGAGAAGTTCGCCGCGAAGATGAGGGAAATGACCACCGCCCGCGGCACCGAACCCGAGTCCAAGGTGGGACCGCTGATCGACGCCAAGAGCCGGGACAAGGTCCACGAGCTGGTGTCCGACGCCGTTGCATCCGGCGCCAAGGCAGTGGTAGGCGGCGGCCCCGTGGAGGGACCGGGCTACTTCTACCAGCCCACCATCCTCTCCGGCGTCACCGAGGGAACCCGCATCCTCTCCGAGGAGATCTTTGGCCCCGTTGCCCCGATCATCACGTTCAGCAACGAGGACGACGCCGTACGGCTGGCCAACAATACCGAATACGGCCTGGTGGCCTACGTCTTCACCAAGGACATCAACCGTGGCATCCGGATGGGTGAGCGCCTGGAGACCGGCATGCTGGGCCTGAACGCCGGAGTCATCTCCAACGCTGCGGCACCCTTTGGCGGCGTGAAGCAGTCCGGCCTGGGACGCGAAGGCGGCCTGGAGGGCATCGAGGAATACCTCTACACGCAGTACATCGGCATCGCAGACCCCTACGCCAGCTAGTCCCGGCGGTTTCCGAACCGAAAGCAACCCTCACGTGCCGGCCGGGCTTCCCCGGCCGGCACGTGCGGTTTTAATGCCCAGCCACCCTGCGGCCGCCGTCGTGCCTTCCCCGTGGTGAGCCTGGCCGGAATCCCGCAACGATGCCCGCCGCCTTGCGGATTCCCGTGCCGGCTGCGCTGAACGGCAACCTGGCCAGCAGTCCAAGCCGCCGCGTCACGGATGGCGGAAGCCAGGCCGCCGCCAACCGCCTGGGCAGTGTCGCATTTGCCTGGAGCGAAGTTTCCACTGCTGCAATTCCCGCCGCAAAGTCCTGTCCGGACGTGCCCGGTGCGCTTCGCGTGCCCGGAGGATGGCTGTCCGCGGGCCGGCCGTACCGGTACTGCTCGAAGGCTGTGGTCAGGAAGATGACGGCCTCATGCGCCTCCCGGTCCATGCCCCCGGCCTCGCCGAGCAGCTGGTCCCGGAACCGGACCGAGTACCCCCGCGGGGTTTCGCTCTCTCCGGCCGGTACCCCGTAATCCATGCCGAGGTCCCGCAACTCGCTCCACGCCAGCGGAACGGCCTGGTCCGGGCGCCGCGGACGCAGCCGGCGCGAGCGGATGCCCGTGCGCGCCAGGTGCGGGGCAGCCGCCAGCAGCACCAGTCCCGCTGCACCAGCGCCGCCAAGGATCCAGGGCATGAACTGGGCGCTGTCGCCGCCGCTGCCGCTCCCGGCACCGGGAACAGCCGGTGCCGTTGCGCTGGGGGACAGATTGGGCGCCTGGGCAGCATCGGGGATGAGGCCGTCATTGTTACCCACGGAATCGGGGACGGATGGGACGGATGCCTCGGTGGCGTAGTCCGGGACCACCCCCCGTGACGGGGTTGGCTCGAACTGGACCCATCCGAGCCCCTGGAAATACAGCTCCGGCCACGCGTGGGCGTCACGGGCGTCTGCCTCGTACTCCGGCAGGGCGCCCTGGCCGGCTACCGTTACCGTGGCCCCCGTCAGCCTGCCGGGGGCATACCCTACGGCGATCCTGCTGGGAATTCCCTCCAGCCTGGCCATCACGGCCATGGCAGAGGCGTAATGGATGCAGTAGCCGCTTTTCTGCTGGAGGAAGTCCGCCAGGACGGAAAGCCCGTTTCCGTCATAGCCGCCCTGCACCGGCGACTGCAGGGAGTACGTGAACTCGGCAGAACGAAGGTACCTTTGGATGGCCATGGCCTTTTGGTACGGCGTGCCGGCGCCCCCTGCGACGGTCTGCGCAGTGTTCTTGACAATGTCCGGGACGTTGCCCGGGACCCTGGTGAAGACGTCCGGGATACCCCGCACGGGTGCCGAGGACTGGGCCAGCAGCGCCGCGGTGAGTTTGGGTACCGCCGAGGTGACCGTGTACTCCTGCCGCCGGGTAGTGGTGTCCGTGCCTTTGATGCTCAGTGTGGCGGGATCCCACGTCCATTGCCCGCCGAGTCCGCGCACGGTCTCAGGCGCATAGGGGACGGGCAGGTAGGGGCTGGTGAAGGATCCGGCGTCGATGGCCGTGACCAGCCGCACCTGCTCGTCGGCCAGGACCGCATAACCAGGATCAATCCGCCCATCCAGCGGCAGGCGCGACGCCGCCCTGTCATCCGGTCCCCATGAGTCGCCGTCGAAACTGTCCACCGTCACCGACCGCAGGTAGAGGGGTACGGGGGAAGTAGTGCCGTAGGTGATCCGGCCGCTTCCGTCAGGGGTGCGGAGGCTGTTGCCCAGCGTGATCATGGGATTAAGACCGGTGGTGGTGCCCCATGGATTAATTCGGGATCCCTGCGGGAACGTGCCATGGTCGAACCCGGGGATGGCCAGTGGAAGTACCAGGGTGGCGGCCATGGCCACCGCGCCGGTCAGTGCGGCCCGGCGCAGCAGGCCGGGGCTTCGGGCCGAGCCGCCCTGGAGCCTGCCATCCGGCGCAAACCATTGGCTGCACGCGAGGATCAGCAGGTATCCGGCCGCGGTGGCAACGAAGCTCAAGACTCCCGCGCTTTGCGGCTTGATCATGGCAGGAACCACCAGCAGCGCCAGCAGGCCTGTGCCGCAGGCGGCCGGCATGGCAAGGGGAACCGCCAGGGCGTCGACCAGGATCACCGCCAGGCCAAGCACGGCGCAGACCACCATGACGATGCCGGCATTGGGTGCCACGGGGGCAGTTTCCCCGAGCACGGTTTCACTGGCCCGCCTGATCAGGCGGTCCAGGTCCGGGAAGGTGGCACCGGTGGGGAAGACCCAAAGGAAACTTGAACTGCGGAAGAAGGTGAGCGTCAGCACGGCGCCCAATGCAAGGAATCCTCCCGCCGTGACCAGCAGGGGATGCGCCCGGACCGACCGAAGTGCTGCCAGGGTGAACGCCACCACCAGTACCGTGGTCAACGCCGGCCAGTACCAGTTCCAGCCGCGCAGGACACCGTTCAGGGACAGTGCAGCCCCGCAGACGGCCACCGCGATGGCTGCGGCCATGGCCCACGGGTAGGCTCCCCACCGCAAGCGGCCCACGGCAGGCTCCGGGGACGGCGTCGCATGCTGCCCTGCATCCGTTGGCCGGGCCGGCGCCATGGTCATGTCGCCACCCCCGCTCCCCGCCGGACCTCGGAAACGGGCGCGGCCGGCAGGGCGGGGTCCTGGTCGAACTGAACCCACGCGGCAGCAGTCGGTGTCCGGGGGGCCACCGCCACAGCCCGCCAGCCCCCTTGGTGAAGGACCGCCAGGACGTCCCGCGACTCTGCCGGCCGTTCCACCACCACCATGGCGAACGCGTTGGTGCCATAGGCAGCGGCCGGCGCCAGGGCCAGGGCCTCTTCAGCGGTGATGCGGCCCAGGACGGCGATGATGGGGCCCCGCATCCGGTGCGCGGACAGCTTGTCCATCAGGCGGTCATCGAACGCCGGCGGTCCCGCCTCGCTGTCCGCCGACGAGCGGCCCGGTGCCGCCCCGCGCTGCCCGGCATCCCTGCCCGTGAGGTCCCGAACCATGCCGGCACGGTGTTGGTGGGACGTGCCGGACAGGTGGATGGCGGCCAGGCTTTCGGCTATGGACTGCAAACCTGCCGTCCCGCTGTACTCCTCGGCCGCCGGTTCGGGCGAAGAAGGCGAATGCAGGAACGCGGGATCCCCGCCGGTGTCCAGCACCCGAAGGCTGTAACTGCGTTCAGTGAGGTGCGCGCTGACGGACATGGCGGCAACAACCGACCACTCGAAGGTGTCGCTGGTGGTCCTGGCATGTCCGTCCTGGCCGGCCAGGCCCGGCATTGCGGTTCCGGGGCCGCCCGCGAAGGCGCCGGACCGGTGGTCCAGGATAATGGTGGCCTCCGGAGTGGTGACGGATTCCTCCTGCCGGACCATCAGCTCCCCGTGCCTTGCCGTGGCCGGCCAGTGGACCCTGCGCATCGGGTCTCCGTGGCGGTACTCCCGGGTCATGACGTCGTCATCGCTCGGGTTGGCGCGGACGCGGGTGGCGGTGACGCCGTCGCTGCCGCGTGCTCCGGCCAGGCCCGTGGCAGGAATGACGACGGCGGCAGGCGTCACGGTGAGGATGTCGCCGTCGTCAATTGCCTGGCGGTGCAGCGAGAGTCCAAAGGGGTCGGTGAACTCGGCTGTGACCGGCCCGATCCGGAACTGGCCCCGGTGCCTGGACGTCAGGTGGTATTCGTAGCGGCTTGTGCCACCGGAGGCGGAGCGCGACGGGAACCGGAAGGATGGTGCCTGGCCGAACTGTGCGGGCAGACGCTCCTCCATGGCAACCCGCCCGCTGCCCGGGTCCGTCCTGGCCACCGCCAGGTGCACAGTGGCAGGAGCCGACGTTTCAACGGGGGAGGGGTCGAATTCCCGGTAGACCCGGAACCGGGGCTTGACCAGCCGGACCCCGGCAAGGGAAACCACCGGCAGGACCAGCAGCAACAGCGCCAGCGTCAAGAGATCCCGGCGCCCCATGACCTGGGCTGCGGCCAGGGCGAAGGCCCCGGCCGCAAGCATGCCCCAGCCTCGCCTGGTAAACAGGTGCCGCGGAAGCCTGTCCAACAGGGCCATGGCCGGCCTACGGGTTCCTGCTGCCGGCGGCGGCCGTCCGTGCGGCTTGCCCGGGTTGGCCCTGCGGCACGGGCAACCGGGACAGGATGCCGCGCAGGACGCTGTGCGGGGTTTCGCCGGACCCGGCAGCCTTGCGGTCCAGGATGACGCGGTGTGCCAGCACGGATTCGGCGACGTCGCCTACGTCATCCGGCAGGACAAAGTCGCGGCCATCCAGGGCGGCCGTGGCCTTGGCGGCCCGCAGCAGCTGCAGCATGGAACGGGGGCTCGCACCCAGCCGCAGCAGCGGACTCTCCCTGGTGGCCCTGCCCACCGACACGGTGTATTCCTTGACGGCCTGGGAGACATAGACCTGCTGGACCGTAGCGATCATGGCTGCCACGTCCGATGCCGTGACCACAGCCGAGACCTTTGCCAGCGGCGAGACTGCCTGGTGGGTTTCCAGCATCTCGATTTCGGCGTCCCTGTCCGGGTAGCCCATGGATATACGGGCCATGAAGCGGTCGCGTTGTGCCTCCGGGAGGGGATAGGTTCCCTCCATTTCGATGGGATTCTGGGTGGCCACCACCATGAATGGTTCGTCGAGCTTGTAGGACGTGCCGTCCACCGTGACCTGGTGCTCCTCCATGCACTCGAGAAGGGCAGACTGCGTCTTGGCCGATGCCCGGTTGATTTCGTCGCCGATGACGATGTTGGCAAACACCGCCCCCGGCCGGAATTCAAAGAGCCTGGACGCCTGGTTGTAGATGGACACCCCGGTGACGTCGGACGGCAGCAGGTCGGGAGTGAACTGGATGCGGTTCACGGTGCAGTCAATGGTGCGGGCCAGGGTTTTGGCCAGCAGGGTTTTACCGACGCCGGGCACGTCCTCCACCAGGAGGTGTCCCTGCGCGAGGAGCACAGTCAGCGCCAGCCTGGCAGCGTCGGACTTGCCGTCGATGACGGTGTTGACCGTGTTGAGGATGCGCTGGGCCGCCGCGTGGAAGGAGCCAGCGTCCATGGCCGCCGCGCGGTGCCCGTTCAGGTGGCTGACGGAATCTGCGGCCCCGGCAAGGTTGAGGTTCGGCGCGGCTGCAGTGTTGGGAGTGCGTCGGTGGGGTTCCATCGGCAACCTTTCAGCCCGGGTTTCACCTGGACGGGACAGCAGGCCTGCCTTCGCCCCTCGGTGGGCGTGCGCGTGTGTTCGTTCCAGACTACTAACACAACTGCCGTGCCTGACAGAGAGTTCCGGCAAATATGTGGCTGCCGGCGGCCGATAGGCTGGATGGATGTGCGATTCGTCGATCCCAGCTGCCTACCGGCTCCCCGCCGAAGACGGAACTCCTGGTTCCGAAGCGGGCCGCCGGAAGGATTTCCCGCCCGCGCCCGAACCGTTGCCCGTGCCCGTCATGGACAACCACACCCACCTGGACTTCCCTGAAGGCAACGGGCCGGTGGGAATCAAGGCTGCCCTGGACGCAGCAGCCGCGGTGGGCGTGCAGGGTGCAGTGCAGGTGGGTTGCGACCTGGAATCCTCACGCTTCACCGTGGAGGCGGTGGACCGCGACGAGCGGCTCCTGGGGGCCGTGGCGCTCCACCCCAACGATGCCCCGCACTATGCGGCCCGGGGCCAACTCGAGGAGGCGCTTGCCGAGATCGAACGCCTGGCAACTCATCCCCGGATCCGGGCCATCGGCGAGACCGGCCTCGACTTCTTCCGGACCGAAGGCGAGGGACTGCGCCATCAGGAATACTCGTTCCGGCGGCATATCGACATCGCCAAGCGGCTGGACCTCACGCTCCAGATCCATGACCGGGACGCGCACAGCGACGTGGTAAGGGTGCTGCAGGAAGAAGGGGCGCCGGAAAGGGTGGTTTTCCATTGCTTCTCCGGTGACGGGGAACTGGCAAGGACCTGCAACGAACAGGGCTGGTGGATGTCCTTCGCCGGCACCCTGACATTCCGGAACGCCGGGAACCTCCGGGCGGCGCTCGCCGTGGCGGAGCCGCAGCTCGTCATGGTGGAAACGGACGCCCCGTTCCTGACCCCGCACCCCCACCGGGGACGCCCGAACGCGAGCTACATGGTCCCGTACACGGTTCGGGCCATGGCAGAATTGACAGGCTCCGACCTCGCCGGGCTGTGCACCGCGATCTCCGAAAATACGGTGCGGGCATACGGATCCTGGCACTGAGACCCGCTTCTACATAACAACTAAAATGCATATCTGGTATGCAAAAATGTTGGTCGGTTTATAACGCTACGGTTACAGTGGAAAACTATTAGCCGGGGTCGGGGAAGGCCAACGGGTAATTTCGCTCCAACTGCAGCCGGTCCAGCCTGTCCAAGGCCAGCCATGCCGCTGCGTGGAGCGTGGCGGCGCATCGATGCCCGGACTGCCGTATCCGCGGTTGTACCGGGCATTTTTCTGCGCGTTTCCCCGTGCCCGGATGGACCGAGAGTTACGGGCAATCGTGATCAAGTTCTTCACATCGGACGGCAAGTTCAGCTTTATCAAGGTTGGCGCCCAACTGCTGGTGCTTTGCGGCCTGGTCGCAGGCCTCGTAGCCTTCGTGGGCAATAACAAAACAATTACGCTCAACGTGGACGGCAAAGCGTCGTCCGTGCAGTCCTTTGGTGGAACGGTTGAACAGGTGGTCAAGAGCGCCAACCTGGAACTGAAACCCGGCGACCGGGTGTCGCCCTCCCTTGACGCAACCGTCCAGAACGGCACCGTCATCAACATCAACCAGGCCAAGGAAGTCAAGGTCAGCCTCGACGGCGCTGAAAAGACCGTGAACACCACGGCCCAGGACGTGGAAGACCTGGTCACCGAACTTGGTGTCGCCAGCGCGTCGTCGGTTTCGGCACCCAAGGACGCCACGCTCGCCCTCGCCGGTTCCTATGTCTCGATTTCAACCCCCAAGACCGTCAGCATCGTTGCCGACGGCAAGGTGAACACAGCCACCACCACCGCCCCCACCGTGGGCAAGGTCCTTGAAGATTCGGGCGTGACCCTCGGCGCCAACGACCGCACCTCGCAGCCGGCCAACGCCAACGTGGTGAACAACATGGTCATCAAGGTTTCCCGGGTGGACACCAGCCAGACCGCAGTCACCAGCGAAGACGTGCCCTTCCAGACCGTCACCGCTGAGAACGCAGACATGCTCAAGGGTGAGAAGGAAGTCACCCAGGCCGGTGCGGCCGGAAAGCTCGAGCGCACCTTCAAGCTGGTGCTCGTGGACGGACGGGAAGCCTCCCGTACCCTGGTCTCAGAGAACGTTGCTGTCCAGCCGGTCACCGAGAAGGTCACCGTGGGCACCAAGGACAAGCCTGCACCCCAGGCGGCAGCCGCGCCTGCCGCAGCCAACACCGGCGCGGCAGCTCCGGCCATGATGAACGAAGGCATGTGGGACAAGATCGCCCAGTGCGAGTCCAGCGGCAACTGGAGCATCAACAGCGGCAACGGCTACTACGGCGGCCTCCAGTTCGATATCCGCACCTGGCTCGGTGCCGGCGGAGGCGCCTACGCTCCCAACGCCAGCCTGGCCACCAAGGCACAGCAGATCGACATCGCCAACCGCGTCTACGCGCAGCGCGGACTGTCCCCGTGGGGCTGTGGCTGGGCGGCAAGCAGCTGATCCTCCACGATCCACGCAACAGGTAAAACTGTGGCCGGTCCCGGGTTCTCCGGGCCGGCCACAGTTCGTTAACCGGCAGGGGCCGCGGGGTGGAGCGGGATAGGATACCTAGGTGACTGAACCCATCCCTGCCGTGCCCGCACCTTTGTTTGGTGCTTCCGATATACGCCGGATGGCAGAGGAAATCGGGGTCAGGCCCACCAAGACGCTGGGCCAGAATTTTGTCATCGACGGAAATACCATTCGCCGGATTGTCGCCGCTGCCGGCGTAGGCCCGGATGAAACAGTGCTCGAGGTCGGTCCGGGGCTTGGCTCGCTCACGCTGGGGCTGCTGGACGCGGCAGCGGCGGTCGTCGCCGTCGAAATCGATCCCGTCCTGGCGGCAAAGCTTCCGGAAACCGTGCAGCAATGGCGGCCGTCCGCCGCCAATGCCTTCCACCTCGTGCAGGCGGACGCCATGAAGGTGACTGAACTGCCGGTGGAACCCACGGCACTCGTTGCCAACCTGCCCTACAACGTTGCCGTTCCCGTCGTGCTGCACCTCCTGCAGCATTTCCCCAGCCTGCAGCACGGCCTGGTGATGGTGCAGGACGAGGTTGCCGACCGGCTCGCCGCGCCCCCGGGATCGAAAACCTATGGAGTGCCGTCCGTCAAGGCTGCCTGGTACAGCCAGATGCGTAAAGCCGGCGTGATCGGCATGAACGTCTTCTGGCCGGCCCCCAAGATCCACTCCGGGCTGGTGGCCTTCACCCGCCGTGAACCACCGGCCACCACCGCAACCCGCGAACAAGTGTTCGCCGTGGTGGATGCCGCGTTCGCGCAGCGCCGCAAGACGCTGCGGGCGGCCCTGGCCGGTTGGGCCGGAGGAGCGCCGGAAGCGGAGCGGTGCCTGCTTGCAGCCGGCGTCGATCCCACCGCACGGGGCGAGGTCATCGACATCACCGCGTTCGCCAGGATTGCTGAAGCCAAGGAAAACCGCCAGTGAGTGCAGCAGGCCGGTTCGCTGCAAGGACCGTGCGGGTCAAGGCCCCCGGCAAGGTTAACGTCTCCCTGGCGGTAGGGCCGCTCCGGCCGGACGGCTACCACTCGGTGGCCAGCGTCTACCTGGCCGTATCCCTCTACGAAGAAGTGGCAGTCACCAGCACCGCCACCCCCGGGATCACCATCAGCCTCAGCCCCGAAAGTACCTTGGACCTCGATTCGGTCAGCATCCCGCTGGACAGCGACAACCTGGCCTACAAAGCCGCGGCCATCATGGCCGACGTCTCCGAACACGCCACCGGCGTGCACCTGGAAATCACCAAGCGTGTTCCGGTGGCCGGCGGGATGGGCGGCGGGTCAGCCGATGCGGCCGCAACGCTCCTGGCCTGCGACGCCCTCTGGAACAGTGGCCTGTCCCGCGAGGAATTGGCACACCTGGCGGCGGAGCTGGGTGCGGATGTCCCCTTCTCGCTCCTGGGCGGCACCGCCGTCGGCCTGGGCCTGGGCGATGAACTTTCCCCCGCACTGGCCAAGGCACAGACCCACTGGGTCCTGGTGGTCGCCGACTATGGCCTGTCCACCCCAGAGGTGTACCGGACGCTGGACCGGCTGCGTGCCTCCGCGGGCGTCGAGGTCCGGGAGCCCACTGGGGTTGACCCACAGATCCTGGCGGCACTGAGGGGCGGTGATGCCCACTCGTTGGCCCGGGTGCTGGTCAACGACCTGCAACGGGCTTCCATTGAACTGTCGCCCGCGCTGCGCGATACGCTGGGGATCGGTGAATCGCACGGTGCGGTTGCGGGAATCGTGTCCGGCTCCGGGCCCACGGTGGCGTTGCTGGCTGCGGACTCCGTTGCCGCGGAAGCGCTCGCGGAGGATCTGCAGCGGTTTGGCCTGACTGCCCTCCCCGTCCAGGGACCGGTTCCCGGCGCGCGCATCATCTCCGACACCCTCCTTTAACACTCTTCCAGTCCGGCAGCAGAAAGCAGTTCCCCTTGGCACACCTTCTTGGCGGCGAGAACCTCACGGTTTCCTACGCAACCCGCACCGTCCTGGACGGCATCACCCTGGGACTGGAGGAAGGGGACCGGATTGGCATGGTGGGCCGCAACGGTGACGGCAAGTCCACCCTGATGCGGCTCCTGTCGCTGCGCTCCACCCCGGACTCCGGCCGCGTCACCAAGCGCGGCGACGTGAATGTGGGCTACCTGGACCAAAGCGACGTGCTCGACGGCGACCTAACGGTGGGTGCCGCGATTGTCGGCGACCAGGCGGATTATGAATGGGCACGAAACCCGCGGATCCGGGAAATCATGGGCGGCCTGGTGTCCGACGTCGACTGGCACGCCAACGTCCATGCCCTCTCCGGCGGACAGAAGCGGCGGGTGGCCCTTGCCAAGCTGCTCATCGAGGACCACGACGTCATCATGCTGGACGAGCCCACCAACCACCTCGACGTCGAAGGCGTGGCCTGGCTGGCCCGGCACCTGAAGACGCGCTGGCGGGCAAACCAGGGCGCGTTCCTGGTGGTCACCCACGACCGCTGGTTCCTTGATGAGGTCTGCACCAAGACCTGGGAGGTCCACGACGGGATCGTGGACCCGTTCGAAGGCGGCTATGCGGCCTACGTCCTGGCCCGCGCGGAGCGCGACCGGATGGCGTCCGTGGTGGAAGGCAAACGCCAGCAGCTGGTCAAGAAGGAACTGGCCTGGCTTCGCCGCGGCGCCCCGGCCCGCACTGCGAAGCCCAAATTTCGCATCGAGGCCGCAAACGCCCTGATCGCCGACGTTCCGGCGCCACGGGACTCCATGGCGCTGAACAGGATGGCCACCGCGCGCCAGGGCAAGGACGTCCTGGACCTGGAAAACGTCTCGCTGAACTTCCAGGGCGGAGACGACGGCCGGAAGCTGTTCGACAACATCACCCTCCGGCTGGCGCCCGGTGAGCGCCTGGGCCTGGTGGGCGTCAACGGCGCCGGCAAGACCACGCTCCTGAAGCTGCTCAACGGGGAGATCACCCCCGACGCCGGCAAGTTGAAGCGGGGCAAGACCGTGGTCACAGCGGTCCTCACCCAGGAGGTCAAGGAGCTCGACGACGTGGCGGACCTGCGCGTCATCGAGGTCATTGAGCGGGAAAAGCGTTCATTCAACGTCGGCGGCAAGGAATTCAGCGCCGGGCAGCTGGTGGAGCAGCTCGGTTTTACCAACGAGAAGCAGTGGACTCCGGTCCGGGACCTTTCCGGCGGTGAGCGGCGCCGCCTGCAACTCCTGCGGCTGCTGGTTGGGGAGCCCAACGTGCTGATGCTCGACGAGCCCACCAACGACCTCGATACCGATACCCTGGCCGCCGTGGAAGATGTCCTGGACGGCTGGCCGGGCACGCTGGTGGTGGTCAGCCACGACCGCTACCTCCTGGAGCGCGTCACGGACCACCAGATGGCACTGCTCGGTGACGGCAGGCTCCGCGGCCTGCCCGGCGGCGTGGACCAGTACCTCGAGCTGCGCGAGGCCGCCCTTGCGGGCTCCACGGTGGCCGGCGGCGGGAACCCGGTCACCAGCGCGGGCCAGGCGCCGGCCGCAGGTGGAACGTCCGGGCCCTCCGAGGCCGAGAAGCGCGACGCCCGCAAGGCCCTCAACCGGATCGAACGGCAGCTCAAGAAGCTGGATCAAGAGGAAAAGAAACTCCACGACGCCATGGTCAAGAGCACGGAGAAGTCCGACTTCGACGCCCTCGCGGAACAGAACAGGCAGCTCAAGGACCTGGCGGACGAAAAGGACGCCCTGGAACTCGAATGGCTGGAGTCCTCAGAACTCCTGGGCGACTGATTTTCTGGAGCGGGGAAGGGGTTATCCGGCAGCATGCGTCAAAGGCGAGGAACGAGCCAGCATGCAGAGGATGACCCCTTTCCCGCGGATGGAGCCGAGGCCGCAACTCACACCTCGGACTGCAGCTCAGGGTCCTTCTTGAGGCCCGTCAGGCCGTTCCAGGCGAGGTTGACGAGGTGCGCGGCGACGGTCTGCTTGTCGGGCTGGCGGCTGTCCTGCCACCACTGGCCGGTCATGGCTACCATGCCCACGAGCATCTGGGCGTACATGGCGCCGTCGTCGCCACTGAAGCCGCGGCGGGAGAACTCGTCCGCGAGGATGTGTTCTACCCGGGCGGTGACATGGGACAGCAGGGTGGAGAAGGCACCCTCGGGCTGGGAGGGGGGAGCGTCCCGCATCAGGATCCGGAAGCCTTCCGTCCGGTCCTCGATGTAGGTGAGCAGGGCCAGGGCGGCGCGTTCGACGAGGACGCGGGGCTTTGCTTCCTCGGTGAGGGCGGTGTTGATCGCGTCCAGCAGGATGTGGAACTCGCAGTCCACAACCTCGGTGTACAGCCCCTCCTTCGAGCCGAAGTGTTCGTAGATGACCGGCTTGGACACGCCGGCGCAGGCGGCGATCTCCTCGATGGTGGTGCCGTCCAGCCCGCGGGCGGCGAAAAGGCCCCGGCCGACGTCGATCAGCTGGCTTCTGCGCTGCAGGCCAGTCATCCGCATCCGCGGAAGGTTGTTGCTCACCTTCCCATCATGCCTCACCGCTGGCAGCAGGAATCGGCGGCACCCGCGGGGGCGGAAGGGGCTGTGTCGCGCCGTGCCCTGAACCCATGGCAAAATAGGGACTTGTGCCCGGGCCTTGAGTCTTACGGCACGGTCCGCTCTGGTGTAATGGCAGCACCCCGGCCTTTGGAGCCGTGGAGTATAGGTTCGAATCCTATGGGCGGAACTGCTGCGCGAGGAGCGATCACGAGGATGGCACCCGGTGCCTGGCGGCCTGGGCCGCCGGATGCCGCAAAGCGCCGGCACAATGAAGCAAGGAGAGCCCGTACGTGATCCCCGAGAATGCCGGCCCGGCCGCTGTAATCGTTCTGGCAGCAGGCGCCGGTACCCGGATGAAGTCGCGTACGCCCAAGATCCTCCACGAAATCGGCGGCCTCTCCATGGTGGGCCACGCCCTCCGTGCGGCCCGCAGCATCAGCCCGCAGCGGCTGGCGATCGTGGTGCGCCACGAAAGGGACCTGGTGGAAAGCCATGTGGCGGCCCTGGATCCGCAGGCCGTCATCGTGGACCAGGACGACGTCCCCGGCACCGGCCGCGCTGTCGAAGCAGCCCTCCACGCACTGCATGCGGAAGAGGACCTGGCAGGCACCGTGGTGGTTACCTACGGCGACGTCCCCCTGTTGTCCGGCGAACTGCTGACCGAACTCGTCGCCACCCACGAGCGCGACGGCAACGCGGTCACGGTCCTCACCGCAGTCCTTGACGACGCCACCGGTTATGGCCGCATCCTTCGCGGCGACGACGGCTCCGTCACCGGCATCCGGGAACACAAGGACTCCTCGGAAGCCGAAAAGCTGATCCGGGAAGTCAACTCCGGGATCTACGCCTTCGACGCTGCGGTGCTCCGCGACGCGCTGGCCAAGGTCACCACCGACAACGCGCAGGGCGAAAAATACCTCACGGACGTGCTGGGGCTGGCCCGTGAGGCAGGCGGCCGTGTGGCCGCCGTCGTCACTGCCGACCGCTGGCAGGTGGAGGGCGCCAACGACCGCGTCCAGCTGGCCGCCCTCGGCGCCGAACTCAACCGCCGAACCGTGGAAGCCTGGATGCGGGCCGGCGTCACGGTGGTGGACCCGTCCACCACCTGGATCGATTCGTCCGTCACACTCGATGAGGACGTCCGCCTGCTGCCCAACACCCAGCTGCACGGCGCCACGACGGTGGCGAGGGACGCCGTCGTCGGCCCCGACACCACCTTGACCGATGTCACGGTGGGCGAGGGTGCCACGGTGGTCCGCACCCATGGCTCCGGCTCGGTCATTGGTCCGCGCGCCGCCGTCGGCCCGTTCACCTACCTGCGCCCGGGCACCGTCCTGGGTGAAGAGGGCAAGATCGGCGCCTTCTATGAAACCAAGAACGTCACCATCGGACGCGGCTCCAAGCTGTCCCACCTGGGATACGCCGGCGACGCCGAAATCGGCGAGGACACCAACATTGGCTGCGGCAACATCACGGCCAATTACGACGGCGAGAAGAAGCACCGCACGGTGATCGGCTCGGGCGTGCGTACAGGTTCCAATACCGTCTTTGTTGCCCCGGTCACCGTGGGGGACGGCGCCTACAGCGGCGCCGGCGCGGTGATCCGCAAGGACGTACCGGCCGGGGCGCTGGCGCTGAGCGTCGCTGCGCAGCGCAACGCCGAAGGCTGGGTTCCGGCCAACCGTCCGGGAACCCGCTCCGCCGAACTGGCCCAGGCGGCCACCAAGAACTCCTCAAGTACCCCGGCATCTACAGAAGAGGGCAAGTAACAATGAGTGAAATTACGGCGCACGGCGAGAAGAAGCTGGTGCTCGCCACCGGGCGGGCCCATCCGGAGCTTGCCCGGGAGATCGCCAAGGAACTCGGCACTGACCTCCTTCCCGTTGACGCCTACGACTTCGCGAACGGTGAGATCTACGTCCGGGCCGGCGAGAGTGTCCGCGGCACGGACGCGTTCGTCATCCAGGCGCATCCCGCGCCGCTGAACAACCACCTCATGGAACAGCTGATCATGATCGATTCGCTGAAGCGGGCCTCCGCCAAGCGCATCACCGTGGTGTCGCCGTTCTACCCCTACGCGCGCCAGGACAAGAAGGGCCGCGGCCGCGAGCCCATCTCAGCGCGCCTGGTGGCGGACCTCTACAAGACCGCAGGCGCCGACCGCATCATGAGCGTGGACCTGCACACCTCCCAGATCCAGGGCTTCTTTGACGGCCCGGTGGACCACCTGATGGCCATCCCGCTGCTCGCCGACTACATCCGCACCCGCGTGGACGCCGAGAACATCACCGTCGTGTCCCCGGACACCGGCCGTGTCCGGGTCGCCGAGCAGTGGGCCGAACGCCTCGGCGGCGCGCCGCTCGCGTTCGTGCACAAGAGCCGCGACCTCACCGTGCCCAACCAGGCCGTTTCCAAGACCGTGGTGGGCCAGATCGAGGGCCGGACCTGCGTCCTGATCGACGACATGATCGACACCGGCGGAACCATCTCCGGCGCCGTCAACGTCCTGAAGAACGCCGGCGCCAAGGACGTCATCATCGCCGCCACCCACGCGGTCTTCTCCGATCCCGCTGCCCGCCGGCTCTCCGAGTCCGGTGCGCGTGAAGTGGTGGTGACCAACACCCTGCCGCTGACCTCGTCCCAGCGCTTCCCGCAGCTGACCGTGCTGTCGATCGCACCACTGATTGCCCGGGCGATCCGCGAGGTATTCGACGACGGCTCCGTCACCAGCCTGTTCGACGGCAAGGCCTAGCATCCCCTGGTTGGGCCTGCCGAAACCCGGCTTCGCGGTTTCGACAGGCCCAACCTCCGGCACCCGCCGTTTTCAGGAAACAGCCCCGCCGCTGCTAAGCTTGATCCCGATACCTTGGCGAGGGAGCGCATAGCCTCCGTTATCGACTGGGTCTGCTTGTCCTTCAGTTGAAGGACTGCCTTCTTGAAGGGCCGCCTCCGGGCCGCCCGGCGTTGAAGGTCACACCAGACCTCCGCCCTTGCTGAACCCCGTTTAGTCTTCAAGGAGATTTCCATGTCTGAGCAGAAGCTCGCAGCAGAACTGCGCACCGAATTCGGCAAGGGCTACGCCCGCCGCGCCCGTGCCAACCACCAGATCCCCGCCGTCATCTACGGCCACGGCGCAGAGCCCATCCACGTCACCCTGCCGGCAAAGGCCACCACCCTGGCCGTCCGCACCGCCAACGCCCTGCTGTCCCTGGACATCAACGGCGAAGGCCACCTGGCCCTGGTCAAGGACGTCCAGCGTGACCCCGTAAAGCAGATCATCGAGCACATCGACCTCCTGACCGTCCGCCAGGGCGAGAAGGTCACCGTTGACGTTCCGGTCCACGTTGAGGGCGAAACCGCACCCGGCACCGTGCACAACCTGGAACTGACCGTGGTGTCCCTTGAAGCCGAGGCTACGCACCTCCCCGAGTCCGTCGTCGTCAACATCGAAGGCCGCGCTGCCGGTGAGCACGTCCACGCCTCCGACCTGGCCCTGCCCAAGGGCACTGTCCTGCTGACCGACGCCGAGGCACTCGTGGTCAACATCTCCGAGTCCGTCGAAGCAGAAACCGAAGCTGCCGCCGAGGGCGAAGCAGCGGAAGCTCCGGCAGCCGAAGAAGCCGCAGCCGAGTAACCACTCCAGCATTCCGCGCAGTGGCCGGACCCCGCCAGGGGCCCGGCCACTGCCATGTCTGCACAGTGCTGTTCCCGCTTCAGCAGTGCCGTTACCGCTTTCAACAGTGACGTTTCCGCCCCAAACCGTCCCCCTAGGATTGACTCCATGACAGATACCTGGCTGATCGTTGGCCTCGGCAACCCCGGCGCACAGTACCAAGGCAACAGGCACAACGTGGGCCAGATGGTCCTTGACGAACTCGCAACCCGCATCGGTGCTGGGTTCAAAGCCCACAAAGCCCGGGCCCAGGTCCTCGAAGGCCGGATGGGCATCGGCGGTCCGCGGGTGGTCCTGGCCAAGCCCATGAGCTACATGAACGTATCCGGCGGCCCTGTCTCCGCCCTGGCAAACTTCTACGGTATCCCCGCAGACCATGTGGTGGCCGTCCATGACGAGATCGACATCCCCTTCAACACGGTCAAGCTCAAGCTTGGCGGCGGCGAAGGCGGCCACAACGGGCTGCGGGACATTTCCAAGGCCCTGGCGACCAAGGATTACCTGCGGGTCCGGGTGGGGGTCGGGAGACCGCCCGGCAGGATGGACACCGCCGACTACGTGCTCCGCGACTTCGGCACCACGGAACGGAAGGAACTGCCGTTCCTGCTGGATGATGCCGCCGACGCCGTGGAGTCCCTGCTCCGCGACGGACTGACCGCTGCACAGCAGAAGTTCCACCCGGTCAAACCGGGATCACGGCAACCCGAATCGTAAAAGTTCCATTCGACCCTATTTCCTTGTCTGTGCCTCGGGGTACGCTTCTTCCTATGCGGGGGAGCAATGGGGCTACATCCCGCTATTGCAGGATGTAGGGGATAAGTTCATGTCGATCGAGCCACTCAGCTGGGGACGTGGGTCAACACCGCAAGGTAACGGGCTGCCCACACCATCCTCCGCGGCGCCGGAGGGTCAGCAATGGTCCACGTCCGCACGCAGCGCCAACCTCGACGCCGTCCGCACCGCACTGACCAGCGAAAACTCGCTGGGGGTCGTCATCACCGGGGCCAGGGGAGTTGGCAAGTCCTCCCTGGCCCGCGCCGCAGTGGCAGACCTTGGCCCCGATGTCTGGTCCCTGCAGCTGCGCACCGGCCCGTCAGGCTCCACCACCCCCTATGGCTGCCTGTCATTCCTGCTGGCCCGGCTCCCGCAGGCCTATATGGGTTCGCCCACAGCCATCCTCCGCGGCATCACCTCCCTGATCCGCAGCGACGCCGCAGGCCGGCCCTGCATCATCACCCTGGACACCTCGGTCACCATTGACGACATGAGTGCCGGCGTGCTGCTTAACGTCCTGCTCACCGGCACCGCAAAGATCGTCGCCGTCGCACCCAATTCAAGCGACCTTCCGGCAGACTTCCACTGGCTGCTCACCGACCGCAAGCTGACCGAGGTACGGCTTGGCAACCTCAACGAGCTTCAGACCCGGCAGGTCCTGCTGTCGCTGCTGGGCCACCGGGTGGCCTCATCCCTGGTCAGCACCTACCACCAGATGGTGGGCGGCAACCCCCTGCTGCTCAAAGCCCTGGTCACCGAACAGCAGCTCTCCGGAAACCTGGTCCTGTCGGACTCCGTCTGGACACTGCGGGACAAAGTGGTGCTGGACGGCGCGGCAAGCCTCGACGACATCGTCCGGTCCCGCTGGTCGAGGGAAACACCCCAAACGCGCGAAGTCATCGAAATGCTCTCCTGCGCCCGCCGGGTGGAGCTGTCCAGCCTCACCGCCATCTACGGCGCGGACGTTGTTGCGGACATGGAGGACGGCGGCCTGCTGGAGATTGACGACTCCGAGCAGCGCTGGGTGTCGCTGCGCGAAAAATACATCGGGGACGTCGTCAGGACGTGGCTTAGTATTTCCCGGCGCCGCGAGCTCCGCAGCATCCTGCTGGGCGGCCGGGAGCCGGATCCCGCCACCCTCACGGTGGAAGAACTCATGTCCTTTGCAGCCTGGACGCACGAATGCGAAGCCGAACTGAGCCCGGCACTTGCACTTGCAGCCGCCCAGGCCGCGGTCCAGCTCTTCGACCCCCGGTTCGCCCTGACGTATGCGGACATGCTGCAGCGGACCGATGCCGAATGGGCTCCGGCTCAACGCCAGAAGGCCGCTGCCTACCTCCTGCTCGACATGCCCGTCCAGGCCCTGGCCGCCTTGGATGACATCTCGCGGCCTGAACTTGAAGCCCTGGACCCGTTGGAGTACGCCCAGGTCATTGCCGCCAAAGCCCGGGTCATGCTCTTCATCCCGGAACAGGCCGGCAAAGTCCCGGAACTGCTGCACGCAGCCCGGGAACGGCTGGAACAGTTCGGTGAGCACCCGCAGTGGCCGGCCCCGGCGGCGGTTGCGGCGAACCGTATCTCGCTGAGCGGATTCGCATACCAGGCCCACGCCGGCGACTACGCGGCCATGATCCCGGCGCTGGAGCGTGCCGCCGATCCTGCTGCCAACCCGGACCCCGGATTCCGGATCCAGTCCGCGGTCCTCCTGATGAGCGCACTTGCGCTGACGGGCCGCGAAATGGACGCCCTGGGCCTCATGCGGCAAATCGGCGGTCAACTCACCGATTACTCACACATTGTCGGCCTGCGTGAGCATTACACCAGGGAGGCCTACTTCGTCCTGCTGATGGCCGGCCAGTGGCGGCGCTGCATTGACCTCCTCAACCCCTTCAGCACAGGGCAGCCCCACCGGCTTCCGTACCGCAGCGCCGCCACTGAACTCGCGGCCGGCGTCGCTTACGCCTTCTCCGGCAGGGGCGAAGCTGCCCTGGAACCCCTGATTTCCGCTGCTGCCCAGCTGGAGCTGCAGCCCGTCCAAACTGCGCTGCGCACCGCGTACGCAGCCACGGCCCTGGCCTACGCCCAGGCCGGGAACGCCGCGCTCGCCCGCAAGTACCTCGCGAAACTGCAAAAGACACCCGGCAAGGCGGGCTTCGCGGCGGAAAGCATCATCGAATTCTGCACCCTCGTCGCCGGCCGCTGGCTGGGAGACCCGGAGGCGGGAGCAGCCCTCAAACAGGGCACGCGCCGCAACGTGGAGGCGGGCCGGCACACCGTGGCCGGCGTCTACCTCCTCGCGGCAACGGTCAACGGCAGTGACGCGGATTTCCGCCTCCTCGAGGAGATCGCGGCCAACAGGCAGGGCCCGCTGGCCGAAGTCTCACGGCTGATCGCAGTCGGAACCCGGACAAAGGACGCCAAAGCACTCCTGGAAGGCGGCGAACTCGCGGCCACCCTGGAACTCGATGCCGTGGAGGCGCGGTGCATGGCCCTGGCTGTTGATTTCGCCCGCCAGGACGGGGACTCCCTTTCAGCGAGGACCGCGCAGGCCCGGCTGGATATCCTGGCCGCCACGGTGGCGAACCTGCCGATTGTGCCCAGCAGCGGAAGCCCACTGCTAACCAGCCGGGAACGCCAAATTGCCCGGATGGCCGGCCGTGGTGCCTCCAACCGTGACATCGCCATGGAAATGGGCGTGTCTGTCCGCACGGTGGAAGGCCATCTGTACCAGGTCTTCACCAAACTGGGCGTGACTTCGAGGGGTGATCTGACTGGACTCGTCTAACGGGCACAAGCCGGCGGCCGCGCACCGGCTCCTGACAGGCCGCCGGGAACCGGTGGAGCGCATCTGCAACCTGGTCCGTAATGGTACGCACCAGGCAGTCTTCATCATGGCCGGTCCAGGCATTGGAAAATCGGCCGTCACTGATGCCGTGACGGAGCGGCTGGCCGGGAACATGAACGTCCTTCGCATCCATGCCAGCTCAGCCCTGGCCGGGGTGCCGTTCGGGGTCCTGACCCCTTACACGGGGGAGCTCACCGCTGAGGAATCCGTCTCACCCGTGGCGGTGCTGCGCTCCATGTGGTCCTATTTCGAGAAACTGAAGGCCGGCAACGGGGCCGCAGTCCTGTTGGCGGTGGACGACGCCCACCACCTGGATGATGCATCCGCGGGCGTGCTCGCCGAGGTGATCTCGGCAGGATGGGCAACAGTGCTGGCAGCGGCACGCCCCCGGCCCGGCCTGCCGCAACCGCTCGACCAGCTCTGGTACGACGGACTGGCCGAACGCGTTGACCTGCGGCCGCTCAACCGGGAACAGATCGAAGAGGTCCTTGCCCACGTCCTCGACGGGACCGTCCCCGGGGCAACGGTTGACGCCATCTGGAACGCCACCGGAGGCAACCCCCGGATCCTCGACGCCGTGCTCCACGACTCCGCCGAAGCCGGCATCCTGGCCAAGCGCAATGGAATCTGGATGCTGATGGGCGCCCTGCCCACGGATGGTCCCCGCCTGGCGGCTGTGGTGGCGAAAGACCACCTCAGGCGGCGCACCGAGGAACAGGAAGCGCTGAAGCTGATTGCCCTCGCCGGGCCGGTCGGCAGGAAAGTGATCGAAGACATCAGCGGGGCGGCCGTGGTCCGCTCCCTGCTGGACCAGCAGATGATTGTGGAATCGTCCGGCATCCCGGCCGAGCTGTCCATCTGGAACGGGCTTTTCGCCGGTGCCATCAGGAACACGGTGTCGGTGTCCCGCAGCCTTCAACTCCTTGAGAAGGTCAAGGCCCACCAGGACCCTGCCCTCCTCCACGGTGAAGGCAGGCTGCGGTCCGTCGAGTGGGCGCTGGAGTGCGGCGTGCGGGTCAGCGAGAACGACATGCTGGCCGCGGCGCGCGAGGCCCTGCTGCGGTTCCGTAACCACAGTGCACGGTCCATCGCAGCCCGGATCCACGAGCCTGCCCTGGTCCCGCTTGCCCAGGCCATCCAGGCGCGGGCACTGTACAACGAAGGCGCCTACGCCGAGGCCGCTACCCTGCTCGACGCCTGCTGGCTCCCGCTGGCCGGGGACCCCCAGGGACCCGCCGTACTGCTGCTCCGGGTTTCAGCGCACAGGGCCATGGGCAATTTCCTGGGTTTGGTTTCCGACGACGTCGAGAAGCACTGCGCGCTTCCCGGCGGCGAAAGAAGCTGGCAGGCAGAATTGCTGCACCTGCTCCAGCTTGGCGCCGAGGTGAATTTCCAGGAACTGGCCGACGAAGTGGACGCCATGCGGAAGGAACCGGCAGCGGAGTCGGGCGGAGAACCGCTTCGCGTCCTGGCCGAGGGGCTCCTCGCCCATGCCCTCGCCTCGGCGGGGCGGCCGGTCCAGGGATTGGAGGCTGCACTGCTGGCAGCCTCGGAGCTTCCCCCGCTGGACGGCAGTCTGTTCTTCTTCCCCGAGTTCGTGCTGGGGCGGCTCGTGTCCGACTACCTGGCCATGGGGGAATGGGAATCGGCGGAACGGGAACTCGACCACTACGCCGCCGGGCATATGCCGGGTGCGGCCACGTTCAACGGCAGCCTGGAACTGCTCCGGGGCTATTCGTTGCTGCGGCAGGGCCGAATGGAGCGCGCCTATCAGGTGCTGCTGCCGGCTGTGGAAGCACTGAGGCTGAACGATCCCCTGCAGCTGTACCGTTTCGGCACGGCGCTTGGCTTCTACGCCGCAGCCAGGCTTGGCGACACGGAGCAGGCACGGCGCCTGGAACGGGACCACAAGGACGCCGATACCGGCTGGCCGGCCCATGACCTCCTTGCCGAGGCCTATGTGGCGGCCGCCGCCGAATACCTGGCCCACGACGGCAAGGGCCTCGCCGCCCTGCAAACGCTCATGACCACCACGGAGGCATCCGCCCGGACCGGCAACCTCCTTGAAGTCCTGGCCATGTGCTGGGACCTCGGCGACCCCTCGGTGGTTCCCATGGTCCAGGCCGCGGCCCGGGACGTGGAAGGCCGGTGGGCAGAGTCCTTGCTGACCTTGGCCACTGCGTGGGAAGACGCGGATGGGGACGCCCTGATGGCAACGGCTGCCTCGCTGGAGGAAGCAGGCTTTGTCAACATGGCCCGTGAAGCCTACGCCCGTGCCAGCACCGTGCTGGATCAGGCCGGTGAGCGCCGCCGGTCCAGGCAGGCCGTAGCCCAGCGCGAGAAGTGCGACCATGAACTGGGGGAGCGGTTCCGCGAAGGGCGCTTCATTGCTGCGGCGCCCACCGTCCGCCTCACCCGGCGCGAACAGGACATCGTGGAGCTGGCCGTCCAGGGGCTTACCGACCGGGAGATTGCGCAGCGGCTGATGGTTTCCGTCCGGACCGTGGAAGGCCACCTCTACCGCACCTACGTCAAGCTCGGCGTCCGCAGCCGCGACGAACTCGAGTCGGCCCTGCCGAAGTAGGTGTCCGCGACCCACGCTGGGTGGCACTTGGACGTTGCCGCCCAGCTGGAAAATCCGACGCCGGCACTCACCTGGAAATCCGGCGCCGGCACTCACCTGGAGATCCGACGCCGGCACTCACCTGACGCCCCGGCGTCGGCATTGTCGTGCCTGGGGACGGCTCCCGACTCCCCATGTGAAGGGGCAGGAACCCCCCGTAGTCCCCACGCCCGGATTCGAGTACACCCTACTCGTGTACGGCACGACGCCGGCAGCTTTACTTAAGGAGGCAAAGCAAAGCGGCAGGCTGGAGGTCGCGGAGCAGCCGACAGGACATGATGGCCCTCTCGACTTCCGGTCCCTGGACCGGGCATAGACGGGGCCGGCGACGTCAGAGTCTTCTGAGACCGAGACTCTCCCCCCAGCCGTCGCCGGCCCTCTGCTCCCTCGGCTGAAGCCCGGGACTGCGGTGGCGGCTGCCCCTCCCGGGCGGCCGCCACAGCCGTGTGTGGGACAATTGGGTGTCAGACATTTGGCAGCCCAAGGAGTTCGTTTTGGCCCTCGTTACAACGCCAGCCACACTGGAACGCGCCGTACCTGCCATGGACAATGCCGAGGTGCTGCGTATCCGCAACGACTTCCCGGTCCTCAACCAGCTGGTCAACGGGGAGCCGCTGGTCTACCTCGACTCCGGGGCCACCTCGCAAAACCCGGTCAGCGTCATCGAGGCGGAGCAGGAGTTCTACGAGCAGCGTAACGCCGCTGTTCACCGCGGCGCCCACCATCTTGCGGTGGAGGCCACCGACGCCTTCGAGGATGCCCGGCAGACCCTCGCAGACTTCATCGGCGCGGATTACGCGGAGACCATCTGGACATCGAACGCCACCGAGGGGTTGAACCTCCTTTCCTACGCGCTCTCGAACGCGACACTGTGGGCCGGCCAGGGGCGGGGGGACCAGGGGCTCAAGGACCTGGCGCTGACGCCCGGCGACGAGATCGTGGTGACGGAGATGGAGCACCACGCCAACCTCATCCCGTGGCAGGAGCTCGCCTTCCGCACCGGGGCCACCCTCCGCTACATCCCCATCGGGGACGATGGCAGCCTCCTGATGGACCAGGCCGCGGCCGTCATCGGTTCCCGCACCAAAGTCCTGGCTTTCACCCACGCCTCCAACGTCCTGGGCACCATCAACCCGGTGCAGGAACTGGCGGCCCTGGGCCACAACGCCGGCGCCCTCGTTGTCCTGGATGCCTGCCAGTCCGCCCCGCACCTGCCGCTGGACGTCAAGGCGCTCGGTGTCGACTTCGCCGTCTTCTCCGGCCACAAGATGCTTGCCCCCACCGGCATCGGCGTGCTGTACGGGCGGCAGGAGCTGCTGGACATCCTGCCGCCGTTCCTGACCGGCGGGTCGATGATCACCACCGTCACCATGGAAAGGGCGGAGTACCTGCCGGCGCCCCAGCGCTTCGAAGCGGGCACGCAGCGCATTTCCCAGGCGGTGGCCCTGGCCGCCGCCGCCAACTACCTCACCGAGACCGGCCTGGACCGCATCCACGCCTGGGAAGCACACCTGGGCCAGCGCCTGGTGGCCGGATTGGAAGCCCTTCCCGGCATCCGGGTGCTTGGCCCGGGCGCCGGACAGGAGAGGATTGGCCTGGCCGCCTTCGACGTCGAGGGAGTCCACGCCCACGACGTGGGGCAGTTCCTCGACTCCCGGGGCATCGCCGTCCGCGTGGGGCACCACTGCGCGCAGCCGCTGCACCGCAGGCTCGGCTTGACCGCCACCACCAGGGCCAGCACATACCTGTACAACACCACCGACGACGTGGACCGCTTCCTGGAAGCAGTAGCCGGCGTCCGGGCCTACTTCCGCGCCTAGCGGCGGGACGAAAGAGGACACCATGAGCCTTGACCAGCTGTACCAGCAGATCATCCTTGACCACTCCAAGGCCCGGCACGGCAGCGGCCTGGCTGCAACCGAAGCTCCCGACGGCACCTCCACGGGCCAGTCGCACCAGCTCAACCCCGTGTGCGGCGACGAAGTGACCCTCCGGCTTGCGGTCCGGGACGGCAAGGTGGCGCAGGTCGCGTGGGATGGGGCCGGCTGCTCCATTTCGATGGCCTCTGCCTCGGTCCTGACCGACCTTGCCGAGGGCATGACCGTGGCCGAATTGCACGGGGTCATCGACAGTTTCCGTGAGGTGCTTCGCTCGCGGGGCAAGGTCCATGCCGATCCTGAGCTGCTCGGCGATGCCGCGGCCTTCGAGGGGGTGGCTCGCTACGCCGCACGCGTCAAGTGCGCCATGATCTCCTGGGTCGCCGCGGAGGACGCCCTCAACCAGGCAGCCTGAGCCGCCGGTCCGGAACACCAAAAAGGCTCTCCTTCCAGCGGAAGGAGAGCCTTTTGCGTTGGATCTCTAGCCCAGCAGGCCCAGGATGCCGATCACCGCGGTGGCGAGGCCGAGCACCATCGAGATGCTCACCAGCACCACGTGCACGGTCAGGAACTTTGTGGCTTTGCCTGCGGTGTCGCGGGCGCGGGGGTCCTTCATGACCCGGCGGAGGAACTGCGGCCAGACCACCAGGGACCAGACACCGGCGACAATCAGGACCAGTGCGGGAAAAACGGGAAGCTGCATGGGTTAGTGGCTTTCCAGCCAGGCCTGCGCCTGTGCGGCCTGCAGGTTCAGCGCCTTGGCCACCATGGGCTCGGCGGCGTCGGCGATCTTGCCGCCCAGGAACGGAACCGAGGACTTCACGGCGCCCTCAAGCTCCACCCGGGTTCCGCCGCCGTCGGCCACCAGCCGCTGCACGGCGGTGACGTCCACGGGGGCGCCGGCGATCTTCAGCGAAATGTTGCTCTGGCGGGAGCCGTCCGGGGCGGGCGCGTCCCAGCTTTCGACCTGGGTCACCTTGAGGTGCTCGCCCACGAACTTCCGGGCGATCTCCGGCAGGCGGGTGGTGGGAAGGGTCCGCACGGAGGTGGTGTTGAAGGCCCCCGCGATGTCGCCGTCCACGCTGAAGGACTCCAGGCTGCCGCCCACCAGCTGGCTGACGTGGCGCTGGAAGTCCTCGTTCACCAGCACAGCGGCGACGCTGTCAACGGGGTGCGGAAGGGTGGTGGTTGCGCTCAGCGCCATGGGTCCTCCTGGGACGTGGGGAACGGATTAAGCCTCCAACATCCTACGGGGTGATGGGTGCGGGCTCCGCATCGGCAAGTTTCTGCGCGGCCGTGGTGATGTTCCGCGCCATGGCCGGGAAGATCAGGCTGTGGAAGGGAAGGACTGCGAGCCAGTAGAGCCGTCCGCTCAGGCCCTTGGGAAAGAAAATGGCGCGCTGCCGGTAGCGGCTGCCACCGCCGTCGGGCTCCACGGACAGCTCCAGCCAGGCCCGCCCCGGCGCACGCATCTCCGCCCGCAGCCGCAGCAGGCTGCCGTGTTCGATCTTCTCCACCCGCCACCAGTCCACAACTTCCCCCGCCACCAGCGTGTGCGGGTGCCGGCGGCCGCGGAGCAGGCCTGCGCCGCCGGTGAGTTTGTCCAGCCAGCCACGGACCTGCCAGGCCAGGGGCAGCGAGTACCAGCCGTTGCGTCCGCCGATGCCTTCGATAATGGTCCAGACATGGGCGGGATCCACGTCGCCGTGGAACGTCCGCTCGTCGATGTACACCTTGTGCCCGGCCCAGTCGGGGTCGCTGGGCAGCGGGTCGGAGTCGGCGCCGGCGCTGGCCCAGGTGGTCTCCACCTGGCCGTCGCGTTCCTTGCCCAGGGCAAGGGCAACCGCTGTGCGGTAGGGGGTCAGGCCGGCGCCGGGCTGGGGGATGTACTGGTCGATGTCATGTTCGTTGGCCACGGCGTCGTGCTGGAGCGACTGGACCAGGGGCACCGCCATGGACAGCGGGATGGGCGTGGTCAGGGCAACCCACAGCCCGGCAAGCTTGGGCGCGGGCACTGGCAGCGCCAGCACCACACGGTAGGGCAGGCCCGCTTCTGCGGCGTACTCCTTCATCATCCCCGCGTAGGTAAGCACCTGCCGGCAGCCGATATCGAAGGTCCGGTTGATGGGTCCCTCCAGCGAGGCGGCGGACACCAGGTAATAGAGGACGTCGCGGACGGCGATGGCCTCGATCCTGTTGCGCACCCAGCTTGGCGCCGGCATCAGGGGCAGGGTTTCGGAGAGGTGGCGGATCATTTCGAAGGAGGCGGACCCGGATCCGATCACCACGCCGGCCTGGAACACGATGGCGTCCACGAGGCCGTCCAGGAACACCTTTCCCACCGCTTCGCGGGACCTCATGTGGGTCGACAGCTCCACGCCCTGGGGGTGCAGGCCGCCCAGGTAAACGATCCGGCGGACGCCTGCGGCCGCTGCGGCCTCCGCGGCGGTGGTGGCCATGGCCTTTTCCTTGGCCTCGAACCCGGCGCCGGCGGCCATGGAGTGGACCAGGTAGTAGAAGACGTCGACGCCGGCCAGGGCGTCGCGGAGCGCGTCACCGTCCTCGAGGCTGCTTTCCACCACGTCCACCTTGTCCCGCCACGGGACGCCGGCAATCTTGTCGGGGGACCGGACCAGGACCTTGACCGTATGGCCGGCTTCCAGCAGCCGGGGCACCAGCCGGCCGCCAATGTAGCCGGTGGCTCCCGTGACAAGGACGGTTTTGGGTGTTGGCTGGGCACTCATTGCGGTCATGCTGGCTCCTGTTCGTCCCAAGGGGTTCGGAGCGGCAGCCCGTGCGGACGGCTGTTCCGATCGAATGCGGCGTGGCCCTGCCAGCCTAGCCCGCGGGCGCCGCGCTGCCATGTCTGTCCTGCGCGGTAGGCTGGGTGTACCCGGGATTCGCAGCGAATTTCGGGTTTTCGCGTTGCCTGCGATCGCCATGAACACCACAGGAGCTTCTGCCATGAGTCTTTCCGGCCAGTCCGCCGCCGGCAAATCCAGCACAGGCAAGACCGCCACCGGTAAGCCCGGCACGGGCCCGGCACTGGATGGGCTGCGCCGCGCCCTGGAACCGGACCAGACGTTCGCCCGCGTCACGGCCGAGGCTGCCAGGGGCTTCTCCGTCCGGGGGCAGGACTACCAGATCAGCGCTCCGGCAGGCCTCCGCCCTGTTCTCCTCGCGGAGATGGCGGACGGGCTCGCGGCTGCGGCCGACGGCGCGGAACCCGGCGTGGTGCTGGCGGTCACCGCCACCGGCCGCGAGGCCGAGGACCTGGCGGCAGCCCTGCGCGCCTACCTGCCGGCAGACGCCGTGGCAGAATTCCCCAGCTGGGAAACCCTCCCGCACGAGCGGCTGTCGCCGCGCTCGGACACGGTGGGCCGCCGGCTGTCCGTGCTGCGCCGTCTGGCGCACCCGGAAAGTTCGACGGCGGGGCGGCTGCGCGTCGTCGTCGCTCCCGTCCGCGCCGTGGTCCAGCCAGTGGTGGCGGGCCTTGGCGATCTGGTCCCTGTCACGTTAAAGGTGGGCCAGGACGTTCCGTTCAGCAGCGTGGTGAAGAGCCTCGCCGACGCCGCCTACGCCCGCGTGGACATGGTGACGCACCGCGGCGAATTCGCCGTCCGCGGCGGCATCATCGATGTCTTTCCGCCCACCGAGGACCATCCCATCCGCGTGGAATTCTTCGGGGACGAAGTGGACCAGATGCGCTGGTTCGCCGTGGCAGACCAGCGCTCGTTGTCCGCTCCTGGCATCCACCACCCCACCGAACTGCACGCTCCACCCTGCCGGGAAATCCTGATCACCCCGTCCGTCATGTCCCGGGCCGCCACCCTGAAGGCCCAGCTTCCGGCCGCGGCGGACATGCTGGAAAAGATCGCCGGCGGCATCGCCGTGGAGGGCATGGAATCGCTCGCCCCGGTGCTGGTGGATGCCATGGTCCCGTTCGTGGACCAGCTCCCCCCGGATTCCATCGCCGTGGTGGTGGAACCCGAGAAGGTGCGCACCCGCGCCCACGACCTCGCCGCCACCAACGAGGAATTCCTCGAAGCCGCATGGTCCACAGCGTCCGACGGCGGGGCGGCCCCTTTGGACCTCAGCTCCCAGGCCAGCGCGGCGCTGCATTCGGCAAGCTTCCGTTCGCTGGCCGAAACCCGCGGATCGGCCCTGGCGCACGGCGTGTCCTGGTGGTCCATCACGTCCCTGGCGCAGGACGCGGAACTGCTCCCCGAGATCGACGTCCTGAACCTGCACGCCCGGGAGCCCCGCGGCTACCAGGGCGACGTGGCCGAGATGATGGACTTCATCGGCTCCCACGTCCGGGACCAGTGGCGGATCGTGGTGGCCACCGAAGGCCCCGGGCCGGCCCAGCGCCTGGCGGAACTCTTCCACGAAAATGACATCCCCTGTGCCCGGGTGGACAGCCTGGACCACGAGCCCCAGCCGGGCATCATCGAGGTGACCACTGCCGTCGTCGGCCGCGGTTTCGTCCTGGACGGGCTCAAGCTGGGCTTGCTCACCGAAGCCGACCTGCTGGGCCGCACGTCTGCCGGGTCCACCAAGGACATGCGGCGGATGCCCTCCAAGCGCCGCAACGCCGTCGACCCCCTCCAGTTGGTGGCGGGCGACCACGTGGTGCACGAACAGCACGGCATCGGCCGGTTCGTGGAGCTCATCCAGCGCAAGGTGGCCGGCGGCGGCGACGGCGTGCGCGAATACCTGGTCCTGGAATACGCGCCCGCCAAGCGCGGCGCCCCCGGCGACCGGCTGTTCGTCCCGACCGACCAGCTGGACCAGGTGACCCGCTACGTAGGCGGCGACACCCCTGTCCTGAGCAAGATGGGCGGCGCGGACTGGGCCAGCACCAAGTCCAAGGCGCGCAAGGCCGTCAAGGAGATCGCCGGTGAGCTGATCCGGCTGTACTCGGCCCGGATGGCGTCCCGTGGGCACGCGTTTGGCCCCGACACACCCTGGCAGCGCGAACTGGAGGAAGCCTTCCCGTACGTCGAGACGCCCGACCAGCTGACCACCATCAACGAGGTCAAGGCGGACATGGAGCGGGAAATCCCCATGGACCGCCTGGTGTCCGGCGACGTGGGCTACGGCAAAACCGAGATTGCGGTGCGCGCCGCGTTCAAAGCGGTGCAGGACGGCAAGCAGGTGGCCGTACTGGTGCCCACCACACTGCTGGCCCAGCAGCACTACGAAACGTTCACCGAACGATTCTCCGGCTTCCCGCTCCGCGTGCGCCCCCTGTCCCGGTTCCAGAGCACCAAGGAGGCAAAGGAAACCGCCGAAGGCGTCAAGAGCGGCGCCGTGGACGTGGTGATCGGCACCCACCGGCTGCTGGCCAAGGACTTCGAGTTCAAGGACCTGGGCCTGGTGATCGTGGACGAGGAACAGCGGTTCGGCGTCGAACACAAGGAAGCGCTGAAGAAGATGCGCACCAACGTCGATGTGCTGGCCATGAGTGCCACCCCCATTCCCCGCACCCTGGAAATGTCGCTGACCGGGATCCGGGAAACCTCAACCCTGGCCACCCCGCCGGAAGAACGGCACCCGGTGCTGACCTACGTGGGTCCGTACACGGACAAGCAGACCTCCGCCGCCATCCGCCGCGAGCTGATGCGCGAAGGCCAGGTCTTCTTCGTCCACAACCGGGTGTCCACCATCGAACGGACGGCGGCGAAGATCCGCGAACTGGTACCGGAAGCCAGGGTGGAGGTGGCACACGGCAAGATGTCGGAGAGCCGCCTGGAGCAGATTATCGTGGACTTCTGGGAAAAGAGGTTCGACGTCCTGGTCTGCACCACCATCATCGAGACCGGGCTGGACATCTCCAACGCCAACACCCTGATCGTGGACGGGGCGGACAAGTACGGCCTGTCCCAGCTGCACCAGCTCCGCGGCCGCGTAGGCCGGGGCCGGGAACGCGCCTATGCCTACTTCCTGTACCCCTCGGAGAAACCCCTGGGCGAGGTGGCACTGGAGCGGCTCAAGGCCGTTGCTGCCCACAACGAACTCGGTGCCGGCATGCAGCTGGCCATGAAGGACCTGGAGATCCGCGGGGCGGGCAACCTGCTGGGCGGGGAACAGTCAGGCCACATCCAGGGGGTGGGATTCGACCTGTACATCCGCCTGGTGGGCGAAGCCGTGGCAGACTTCCGCGGCGAGGCCGAGGAAAAGGCCGCCGAGATGAAGATCGAGCTGCCGGTCAACGCGCACCTGCCGCACGACTATGTCCCGGGAGAACGGCTGCGGCTGGAGGCCTACCGCAAGCTGGCCGCCGCTCTGACCGACGACGCCATTGATGAGGTGCAGGCAGAACTCGTGGACCGCTACGGCGAGCTTCCATTGCCGGCCCTTAACCTGGTGGCCGTGGCACGCTTCCGGGTTGCCGCCCGCGAAGCTGGATTGTCCGACGTCGCGCTGCAGGGAAACTTCATCAAGTTCTCCCCGGCGTCCCTCCCGGAGTCCAAGACCATGCGGCTGAACCGGATGTACCCCGGCTCGCAGTCCAAGCCCGCCTTGGACGCAATCCTCATTCCCAAGCCGAAGACTGCCCGGATCGGCGGCAGGGACCTGCAGGACGCCGAAATCCTGGAGTGGGCCAATGGCGTCATCCGCAACATCTTCTCCGACGCGCCCCTGGCCGCGCCGGCAGTCAGCGGCTAGGACGTGATGGGAGGACACCACGCCGCGTCGGGAGCCGCGGCGTGGGTAGCTGTTGCGTCCACCGGCCCCTACACCCTGGGCTGGTACCCGCTTGATCCCACCGGCATCCTCATCGGGGGCATGGCAACCGCGGGGACGGCGCTGGTATGCGACTGGGACCACCGCTCCAGCACCGTGGCCCACTCGCTGCCGCCGCTGTCCAACGCGATCGCGCGCGGCATCGAAAACGCCAGCGGCGGGCACCGGCAGGGCACGCACTCGATCCTGGGAGCGGCGGTGTTCGTGTTCCTGGCGGGCCTGGCGTCGCAGGTCCATATGGATACGGGGTGGGGGCGGCTGTCGGTGGGCGCGGGACTGCTGTGCATGTTCCTGATCAACATCGCAGCGAAGGCGTTGAAGCTCTTTCCCAAGAGCGGTTTCATCTCGAACTGGATTTTCGCCCTGGCCATGGCGGGGCTGGTGACGGTGTACGCGCCCGACCAATGGACCTGGCTCCCCACGTCGATGTTGATTGGCGTGGCGGTGCATATCGTGGGCGACCTCATCACCACCGGGGGAGTGCCGCTGCTGTGGCCGCTGGTGGTCCGGCCGCCGAAGCTGCTGCGCCGCCTGCCGTTGCTGCGGAACGTGTGGCGGCCCAACGGCGCACTGTCCGTTCCCCTGCTGGGGAGGGCCGGTTCCAAGCGGGAATGGCTGGTGCTGATCCCGGTGAGTGCGTACGCCATGGTGGGCATGTCCATGGCGGGCTGGGCCATCGCCCAGCACCACTGGGGACGGGCGGCCGCCGCCGCGGGTGCCTGGATCAGGCTCTGGTTCTAGCGTCCGGCAGCGTCCAGCGGCAGACAGGAAAGGACCCCGGACTGTGTCCGGGGTCCTTTTCAATGCTCAGCCCGACTGGGCCGCACCGGGTGTCCTTATGAGAAAGGTACAGCCAACTGCCGGGGTTAGTGCTCGCCGGCGGAATCGGAGCGGCCGAAGACGGTCAGCGGAATCCAGAACGCCAGGCCAAAGAGGACCAGGCAGACGGCCATGGGCCAGGGGTTTTCCAGGCTGAGGAAGGACAGCGAATAGATGGCGCCCAGGAACAGGGCAAAGCAGACCACGAAGAGGACCAGGCTGCCTGCCAGGTTGTTCTCGTTCTGCGGGGTCCGGACGGCTTCCTGGTTGGACGCCGAGTCCCGGCTGGACGCGTTGATCTGGCTGGACATGTGTTCCTCCTCGGCCCCGCGGGGCGTCATCTGTGGCGGCTTCCGGTGCCGGTCAGTAAGAGGCTGAACCCTGTTCACCCTTGACGATGGCAATCCCGGAGCTGGCACCAATTCGTGTTGCACCTGCTGCAATCATAGCCTGCGCGTCGGCCAGGGACCGTACGCCGCCGGACGCCTTGACCCCCAGGTCCGGGCCCACGGTCCTGCGCATCAGGGCCACGTCCTCCACGGTGGCGCCGCCGCCGTTGAATCCCGTTGAGGTCTTCACGAAGTCGGCCCCGGCGGCCACGGCCGCCTGGCAAGCGAGGACCTTCTGCTCATCCGTCAGGAGGGCTGTTTCGATGATGACTTTCAGGATGGCGCCGCCCGCGTGGACAGTTTCGGCGACGGCGGCAATGTCCTCCACCAGCGCACCCTTGTCCCCGGCCCGGGCGGCGGCGATGTTGATCACCATGTCAACCTCGTCCGCGCCGTCCAGCACGGCGCCACGGGCCTCGAAGGACTTCACGTCGGTGGGGGTTGCTCCCAGCGGGAAGCCCACCACGGAGCAGGCCAGGACACCGGAGCCCTTGAGGGCGGTGGTGACGGTCTTGACCCAGATGGGGTTCACGCAGACCGACTTGAACCGGTACTCGGCGGCTTCCGCGCAGACCTTCAGCACATCCGCTTCGGAGGCCTCGGGCTTGAGCAGCGTGTGGTCGATAAAGGAGGCAATATTCGCGGGTTCGGCAGGCTGGGCGGTGCCTGTATGCACGGTGGCTTCGTTGCTCATGATGGTCCTCTCGAAGGGCCGCGGAGGCCTGGCGTTGACTCGGTTTCGGGAACCATCTTGTCACAGCGCGGCTTGTCCCAGTGCAGGGTGTCACAGCCCGGGCAGGCGGTCCTCCGGGCCCGGCTCAGGCAGCAGCCTGCAGGGCCGGCGCTTCCGATGCCGCGCTCAGCAACTGGGTGGCGCACGCGCCTGCCGCGGATGCTGCCGCCACCAGCAGGCCCAGCCGCACGCCGTCGAACGCTGCGGCGTCACCGATCGCCCAGATGCCCGCAACCGAGGTGCGGAAGTCCCTGCTGATCACGATGCCGCCGCCGGGGGCAGTGTGCAGGCCTGCGCTGGCCGCGAGGTCGTCCCGGGATACCCGGTCCTCGGCCAGGACCACCAGGTCACCGGTCATGCTGCTGCCGTCTTCGAACACCACGGCGGAGGCGGCAAGGGACGAAGCGGATCCGCCGGACACGACGGCGGGGATGACCGCGGCGGGCCGGGCCGTGGTGCGGATGGGCCGCACGCCTTTGGCGCGGAGCACGGCCTCGGCTTGCCCGGCCGCTGCGCCCGTCCCCACCAGGATCCCCACCGGGCGGCGCCCCAGCTCCCTGGCCACTTCCTGCACCCCTTCGGCAATGCGCGGGGCGTCGTCGATGGTGGAGTAGCTCAGGCACTGCGCCGCGCCGTCCACGGGGTTGGCGACGGGCGTCGAGCCAGTGGCGATAACCAGCTGGTCGTAAGCGAATTCCATGCCGTCGGCGGTTGCCACGGTGCGGTTTGCGGCATCAATGTGGCTTGCGGGCTGGCCGAAGCGGACGGAGACCTGGGGCAGCGAGGCCAGCTCCAGCAGCTCTTCGGGCGTGTCATCGCGGTTGCTCAGCACGGTGATGGTTCCGGCGAACCGGGCGCGGTCCAGCTGCGCCACGAGGGCCTGGGCAGCAGGGCCGGCGCCGGCGATGACGATGCGGGTTGCAGTGGAGGTGGACGTGGAGGGTGCCGGAGCGGACATGTGCTGGCCCTTTCGCTGGCGGCCGGAGTGCGGCCGGAACTTCGTGATGGGACCCAGCGTAGGCCTGCGCTTTTTCCGGCGTGTTTCCCCGCAGTTGCCGTTCAGCGGACCCCTGTTCGCCAGTATTTACCGGCCGGTAACAGAACCGGTGACGCACCTCTCATTCGGTGCCCGCGCGACACAAAAGCTGCCGCGCCGGGCGCTGGGCGCCCGGCCGGAGCCACCTAGACGCGGATCCGGTAGCCGCGCTTCACCACCGTTTCAATGAGCTTGCCATCAGGCAGTGAGGACCGCAGCCTGCTGACGGTCATGTCCAGCGCGTGCACAGAACCGCGCAGTTCCAGCAGGTCGGACAGCGATTCGCGGGACAGGACCGCGCCGCCGGCACCCAGCAGCGCGCGCAGGAGCAGCAGGGGAGCGGGCGCGAGTTCCACCTGCTGGCCATCGATCCGCAGGCTGCGCCCGCGCAGCTCGATGTTTCCGGAGCGGGTATCCAGCCGCCGGACGTGGTTCAGGGCCAGGTGCTCGCAGACCAGCCTAATGAGGGCACCCATCCGGAACCGCTCGGGAATAAGCGGGGTCACGCCGGCGTCCAGGAGCGGCTGCGCGGTGACAGGACCCACCACGGCGGTGGTCACGTTCAGTTTCAGGCTTTCCACCAGCTGCTTGTAGAGGCCCATCTCGTGGGCCGTGCTCCACATCGCGTCCACGGCGGGCGCGCTGGTGAAGGTCAGGACGTCCAGGTTGCCGCTGCATGCCGCTTCGATCAGCCTCGGCAGCTTGTCCTCGCCGTCGGGCTTCACCCAGCGGTAGGGCGTGACGGTCAGGACCGTGGCGCCGGACATCCGCAGCCTTTCGATCTGGCGGACGTCGGTGTAGCCGTGCAGCTGCATGGCTACGGTTTTGCCGCGGACGCCTTCAGTGAGCAGCATGTCCACCAAAGTGGAGGTGGTTTCGTCGCTGCTGATGCCGACGTCGGCAAGACCGGCCGCGCGCACGGCGCCGCGGGCTTTGGGTCCCCGCACGAACATGCGGCAGCTGCCCAGCGTTTCGAGCAGTTCGTCGCCGATCCCGAAGGAGTCCGCGGCTTCGCACCACCGGCGCATGCCGTAGGCGGTGGTGGCGATGCACAGGTCGGGCTTGGCGGCGATGATGGCCTTGGTGTCCTCGATGAGGCGCATGTCTTCCTGCACGGGGGCGATCTTCAGGGCCGGCGCGTGCAGCACCTCGGCGCCCCGGCGTTCCAGGGCCTCGATCAGGTCGCGCGAGCGGCGGTCCGAGGTCACGCCGATGCGGAAACCCTCCAGCGGCGACTCGGCGGCGTCCGTGGCTTCCTCGGCCTGGGGTGGTTCGGGCCGCAGCTGTTCAGCCGGTGCAAGTGCAGTCATGGGGGTCAATCCTTTCATGATCCCAGCAGCGAGGCCGCCAGCCTGTCCAGGTCCGCGGCGGCTCCGGCGTGGTCCCGGTTGGCTTCAGCCACCCGCACCACCTCACCGATGACCAGCACTGCGGGATTGCTGCAGCCGGCAGCGGCGGAGGCGATTGTGCCAAGGTCCGCAATGGTGGTGCGCTGGCCGGGCCGGTAGCCGCGCTCCACCACGGCCATGGGCATGTCCGGCCGCATTCCCGCGCGCCGCAGTCCGGCCGCCAGCTGGTGGAGGGTCCCGATGCCCATCAGCACCACAATGGTGCCGCCCAGCCCGGCCAGGTGGTGGTGCTCCTTTTCGGTGAGCGGTGCGTGCCCGGAGACCACCGTGAACATGTGGCTGACTTCCCGGTGGGTCACGGGGATTCCTGCGGCTGCCGGTACGGAGATCGCGCTGGTGACGCCGGAGACCACCTGGACTTTGACGCCCGCCGCCACGCAGGCGGCAACTTCCTCGCCGCCGCGGCCGAAGACGTACGGGTCCCCGCCCTTGAGGCGGACCACGTTGTTGCCGGCCAGCGCGCTTTCCACCATCAGCTTCTCGATGTCGGACTGGCTGACCTTGTGGTGGCCCGGCTTCTTCCCGACGTCGACGAGTTCCGCGGACGTCAGTATTGGCAGCTCCTGGTACGGCGCCAGGCGGTCGTAGAAGACGACGTCTGCGTCCCGAAGTGCCTTGACGGCAGCGACGGTGAGCAGGTCGCCGGTGCCGGGGCCGCCTCCCACCAGGGTGACGTGCCCGGCGGGCCCGGCGGCGGGTTCCGTGGCAACCGGTATACCCGCCTTCCGGCAGCGGTCCAGGAACGCGTTCCAGCCGGGCTGTCCGTCCTCGACGGCGGCTACCAGGAACAGCTGCTCCGGCAGCTCGGCGACCGTGGCACTGCCGGGGGTGGCGCGGCGGTGGACGACGGCGCCCGCGGCCTGGTAACGGCGCACCGCCTGCCGCGCAGCGGTCGGGTTGCCGGTCACCAGGACGTTCCGGCCGGTGAGGTCGATACTGAGCTGCATGGCTATGCCTCGTTTCCGATGGTTTCCGGTGCGGAGGGCCGGACCGGGATGGAAGCGCCGATCAGGACCTTGCCCTTTTCCTCGGCGGTGGCGGGGCGCATCTGGCCGCGCTCGTCCGGCACGAAGGTGATGGAGTCGTCCTTCTGGTCGGGTGCGTTGACGAAGGAACGGAACCTGCGGAGCCGCTCCGGGTCCTTGAGGGTGTCTGCCCACTCGTCAACGTAGGTGTCCACGTGCTTGGCCATGGCCGCTTCAAGGTCCGCCGCGATGCCCAGTGTGTCCTTGACCACCACGTCCTCGACGTGCTTGATGCCGCCGTCGAGTTCTTCCTGCCACCGGGCTGTGCGCTGCAGCCGGTCCGCGGTGCGGATGTAGTACATGAAGTAGCGGTCGATGTACTTGATCAGGGTTTCGTCATCCAGGTCCTTGGCCAGGAGCTGCGCATGGGCCGGGGTGGCTCCGCCGTTGCCGCCGACGTACAGGTTCCAGCCGTCCGCCGTCGCGATCACGCCGACGTCCTTGCCGCGGGCCTCGGCGCATTCGCGCGCACATCCGGAAACGCCCATCTTCAGTTTGTGCGGGCTGCGCAGGCCGCGGTAGCGCAGTTCCAGCTTGATGGCCATGGCCACCGAGTCCTGGACGCCGAACCGGCACCAGGTGGAACCGACGCAGGACTTCACCGTCCGCAGGCTCTTGCCGTAGGCCTGGCCGGACTCGAATCCGGCGTCCACCAGCTCCTTCCAGATCTCCGGCAGCTGTTCCAGCCGGGCGCCGAACATGTCGATCCGCTGGCCGCCGGTGATCTTGGTGTACAGGCCGTACTTCTCGGCAACGGCGGCGATGACGCCAAGCTTCTTGGGGGTGATCTCGCCGCCGGCGATGCGGGGCACGACCGAGTAGGTGCCGTCCTTCTGCATGTTGGCCAGCGCCCGGTCGTTGGTGTCCTGGAGGGTGCCGCGTCCGGCGTCGAGCACGTAGGCGCTGTTCTGGCTGGCCAGGATGTTGGCGATGGTGGGCTTGCAGATGTCGCAGCCGGCGCCGGTGCCGTACTTGGCCATGATCTCCTCGAAGGAGGTCAGTTCCAGGACCCGGATGGCGTCGAACAGCTCCTGGCGGGAAAGCTCGATGTGCTCGCAGAGGGCCTTGGAGACCTCCACGCCGGACTTGGTCAGCTCGGTCTCCAGCAGCTTCTTCAGCATGGGCACGCAGGAACCGCACTGGGTGCCGGCCCGCGTGCAGCCCTTCAGTTCACCCAGTTCCTGCACCGGGGCGTTGCCCTCGCAGGCACCGCAGCCGTTGATGGCGTCGCGGATGCTGCCGGCGGTGACGTTGTTGCAGGAGCAGAGCGTGGCGTCGTCGGGAAGTTCCGTCTCGGGAGCCTCGCCGCCGCCTGCCGCGCTGAGGAACGCGCCCGGCTCGGCCGGCAGTTCGCGGCCCAGCAGCGGCCGGAGGCTCATGTACGGTGATGCGTCGCCGACGAAGATGCCGCCCAGCAGGGTCTTGGCGTCGTCGGTGGTGACGATCTTCTGGTAGACGCCGCGTGCGGGGTCCGCGTAAACGATCTCGAGGGCGTGCTCGGTCCGGGCAAAGGCGTCTCCGAAGCTGGCAACGTCAACGCCGGAGAGCTTCAGTTTGGTGGCGGTGTCGAAGCCGGGGAAGGTGGCGTCGCCGCCGTGCAGCCGGTCCGCCACGATCTCCGCCATGGTGTTGGCGGGCGCCACCAGGCCCAGGCACATGCCGCCGAAGTTGGCCACTTCACCGATGGCCCAGATGCCCGGCACCTCGGTGGCGCAGTAGTCATTGATCACCACGCCGCCTCGCTGGCCCAGGCTGAAGAGCTGCTCTTCGCCGTCCGCGGCACGGAACAGCTCATCGCGGGGCTTGACGCCAACCGCGACGATCACCAGGTCTGCCGGGATGATGCGCTCGTCAGCCATGAGCACTCCGGTGACCTGGCCGTCGTCGTCCGTCACAATCTCGGAAGGGAACACGCCGCCGTGGACTTCGAAGCCCTTGGCCTCGATCAGCCGCCCCAGGGCCTGGCCCGCGCCTTCGTCCAGCTGCGTGTTCATCAGCCAAGGGGCGCCGTTGATGACGACAGGGGTGGCTCCGAGCTGCTCGGTGCCGGCGGCGGATTCCAGGCCCAGGAGCCCGCCGCCGATGGTCACGGCGTTGATCTTGCGGCCAAGCTTCCCGGTGAGCTCCGTGATGGCCTTGTTGATGGCCCACACATCCTCGAGCGTGCGGTAGACGTGGGCGTGCTGGGCACCCGGGATGGGCAGGCGGACGGCGTCCGAGCCCGTGGCAACCACAAGTTCGTCATATTCGTAGGCGTTCCCGGCAGCGGTTTCCACCGTCTTGGCCGCCGCGTTGATCCCGACCACGCGCTCGCCGGTCTTCAGGTCCAGCGAACCGTGGTCCCACATGGAGGCCGTCCCCAGGGTGAGGTCCACCCCGGTATCGGTGAGGGCCTTGGAGAGCGCCACCCGGTCATAGGGGAGGTGGGCTTCCTCGGTGAGGACCGTGACATGCCAGCCGTCGAGGCCGCGGGCATGCATGGCGTCCGCAAAACGGTGGGCCGCTGGGCCGCCGCCGGCGACGACGATGCGGCGCGGAGTCTCTGTGCTTGAAGTCTGTTCGGTCACTGTGGGCCTTTCGCATGGGCCGCAGACGGTGCTCTGCAGCTTGTGCCTCAAGCCTAGGAAGGGGCAGTTTCGCCTCAGTTTCCCAATTGTTTCGTCAACTTAACTTCTGCATCACGAACGCATTTCCGATCGCGTTAGGTCTCTTTTACGCGCCGGACACATTCACCGCACCCGGTTGAAACACCCGGACCCTAGCGTTGGAAACGGCCGCAAAAGCAGTGGCTGCAAGGACAACAGGCACAGGGAAAGGAGCCGGACATGACGGCAACACTGGAACTTGGGGCGCTCGCCGCCGACTCAGACCTCGCTGGATTCGAGACCGGCTGGTACCGTGTCTGCGCGGTTGACGATCTCGAACCCGCCTGGGGTGAGGCCGCACTGGTGGCGGGCCGCCAGGTGGCGCTGTTCCGCACCGGACCCAGCGAAGTCTTCGCCGTCGCCCATGAGGATCCGGCCACGGGAGCCCACGTCATGGCCCGGGGCATCCTCGGGTCCAAGGGCACCCGGGCCACCATCGCCTCCCCGCTGCACAAGGAGGTCTACGACCTTGAATCCGGCGAATGCTACAGCGCCCCCGGGCTGCGCCTGGCCGTGTTCAGCACCCGGGTCATCGACGGGTTCGTCGAGGTGCAGCTCTAGCAGTTCACCGCACCCTTGGGGCCGCCGGGCGTTTGACGCCACGCGGCCCCTTTTGGCTTTAACTCCCGGTACCGACGGCGGTTCCTGGCCGGGGGTCCTAGCCGGGGGTTTTGGGTGCGGTTCGTGGGGTGAGGTCCCTAGAGTCCCAGTGCCTCGCTGACGTCATGCAGGACCTCATCGAGCGAGGCCCGGGCCGCCTGGCGTGCTGCGGGCAGTTCGGCTGCCGTCCCCACCTGGTGGATGACTTCGAGGTAGCACTTGAGTTTCGGTTCCGTACCGCTGGGCCGGATGATCACCCGGGTCAGGTTGCGGGTGATGTACAGCAGGCCCTCCGTGGGCGGAAGCTGCGCAGTGCCTTCGGCGAGGTCCGTGAAGACTTCCACCGCGGACTGTCCGAATGATTCGGGCGGCGAAACCCGGAGACGGTTCATCATCGCGTCCAGGAGGCCAAGGTCCGCCACCCGGATGCTCAGCTGGTCGCTGGCATGCAGGCCGTGCTGGAGGTACAGCTCGTCCAGGGTGTCAAAGACTGTCCTGCCGGCGGCTTTGGCGGTGGCAGCGAGCTCGGCGATCAGGACCGCGGCGGAGATGCCGTCCTTGTCCTTCACCAGATTCGGTGCAACGCAGTACCCCAGGGCCTCCTCATATCCATAGACCAGGCCGGGGACGCGGGAGATCCACTTGAATCCGGTGAGGGTTTCCTCGTGGGCGAAGCCGGCCGCGGCGGCGATCCGTGCCAGCAGCCGTGACGAAACGATCGAGTTGGCGAAAACCCCGGGGCTGTCCGCATCTGTACCTGCGGCAGGGCCGTCGGCGAGCCGGGCAGCCATGTGGGCACCCAGCAGGGAACCCACTTCGTCGCCCCGGAGCATCCGCCAGGCGCCTGTGCCGGGGTCTTTCGCCGCCACGGCTGCCCTGTCGGCGTCGGGGTCGTTGGCGATGACGAGGTCGGCGTCCAGTTCCGCGGCCGCTTCCAGGGCCAGGTCCAGAGCGCCCGGTTCCTCCGGGTTGGGGAAATTGACCGTGGGGAAATCGGGGTCCGGCTCGGCCTGTTCGGCCACCACGGTGACATCCGTGAAACCTGCCGAACGCAGGACGTCGAGCGCCGTCCCGCCGCCAACCCCGTGCAGGGGAGTCAGGACGATCCGCAGGTCCCGCGCGGGGAAGCGGTCCGGCATGGTGAGGGCCGCCGTCGCCCGCTCATATTCTGCTGCCAGCGAGCCGTCCAGGACAGTCCAGCCGTCCTTGGCCAGTGCTATGGATTCCACCGGTCCCACGGCGCTGATCCGGGCGGCGATTTCGGCATCATAGGGCGCCACAATCTGGGCGCCCCCGCCGTTCGGGGCTACCGCGTGCCTGCCCAGGTAGACCTTGTATCCGTTGTCCTGCGGGGGGTTGTGGCTGGCGGTGACCATGACGCCGCCGTCGCAGTCCAGGGCGCGGACGGCGTACGCCAGCAGGGGAGTGGGCAGGGCAGCCGGCAGCAGGAAGGTCTCGACGCCGGCGGCCGTGAAAATGGCGGCGGTTTCCGCCGCGAAGACGTCTGAGTTATGCCGGGCGTCATAGCCGACGACGGCGCGGGGCCGGCTGCCCGGAGCAGCCTTGCCCACGGCGTCCACCAGGAAGGCAGCGAGGCCGGCCGCGGCGCGGCGCACCACCACCCGGTTCATCCGGTTGGGGCCGGGGCCCAGCGCGGCCCGCAGCCCCGCGGTGCCGAACTGCAAGGTGCCGCGGAAGCTGTCGTCCAGTTCCTGCCGCGCTGCGGGGTCGCCGTCGCCGGCCAGGCGGACCAGCTCAAGGAGTGATGCCTTGGTGGCGTGGTCCGGGTCCTGGGCGGCCCAGTCACGGGCCTCGGCGAGCAGGCGAAGTTCGGCATCGGCAGTCGTCATGGGCATAACGCTATCGTCATTGCCCGCCCCCGTGATGCACCGGGCGCGTGGCCGGTTAGAGCCGGGCGATGATGTCGGCCAGCAGCCGGGAGATCCGCGGGCCCGCCGCCTGGCCGGATTCAAGCACTTCCTGGTGGCTGAGCGGCTTGGGGCTGATGCCGGCTGCAAGGTTGGTGACCAGCGAAATGCCGAACACCTCCATGCCCGCATGCCGCCCGGCGATGGCCTCCAGCGCCGTCGACATGCCGATGAGGTCCGCGCCGATCCGCTTGGCGTACTGCACTTCTGCGGGTGTCTCGTAATGCGGGCCGGGGAACTGGGCGTACACGCCCTCGTCCAGGGTGGGATCCGCCTCACGGGCAAGGTTCCGGATCCTGGGGGAGTACAGGTCTGTCAGGTCCACGAAGGTGGCGCCTTCCAGCGGGGAAGCGGCGGTGAGGTTGATGTGGTCCCGGATCAGGACCGGAGTGCCGGGGGCCCAGTCCTCGTTGAGTCCGCCGCATCCGTTGGTGAGGACCAGGGTGCTGCAGCCGGCGGCCGCCGCGGTCCGGATGCCGTGCACCACGGCGCGGACGCCCTTGCCCTCGTAGTAGTGGGTGCGGGCGCCCAGGACCAGGGCCCGCTTTCCCGAGGGGGTCAGGATGGAACGGATGGTGCCTGTGTGGCCCACAACGGCGGGTGCGTGGAAGCCGGGAACTTCGTCGGCGGACAGGGTGGCGGTGGTCTCGCCGATCAGGTCGGCGGCTTCGCCCCACCCGGAGCCAAGGACCAGGGCGGTGTCGTGGCGGTCCACGCCCGTCTCCTCGGCGATGTAGTCCGCGGCGGCGCGGGCGGCGGCGAACGGGTCCGTGTTCAGGAAGTCTGTAGTACTCACCAGTACAAGTTATCCTGCCGGCCCTGTTGCGTCCGTCACGGCGGGCCCGGAAAGAGGCCAGGATTCTTGGTGGTCAGGCGGAAATGGACGAGAATGGATGACTGTGACTACGCATCCAGATTTCAGTTCCCCCCGGATCGCAATCCTGGGAGGTGGTCCCGGCGGATATGAAGCTGCCATGGTGGCCGCCTCGTTGGGGGCGACGGTCACGATCATCGAGCGCGCCGGGCTCGGCGGTTCCGCCGTGCTGACCGACGTCGTTCCGTCCAAGACCCTCATTGCCACGGCCGACCTGATGACCCGTGTCGCTGAAGCCGGCGAGCTGGGAGTGAAGTTCGACGTCGACGGCGGCGACTTCGTCCCGGTCATGCGCGCCGACCTCAAGCACATCAACGACCGCCTCCTTAACCTGGCCCGCAACCAGTCCCGGGACATCCGCGACGGCCTGGAGAAACAGGGCGTGCGCATCATCGAAGGCTCCGGCCGGCTCCTGGACAGCCACACCATCGAGGTCCTGACCGTTGACGGCACCGAGACGGTCGAGGCGGACACCGTCCTGCTCGCCGTCGGCGCACACCCCCGCGAGCTGGACACCGCCCGCCCGGACGGCGAACGGATCCTGAACTGGACGCAGATCTACAACCTCGACGAGCTGCCCGAGGAGCTCATTGTGGTGGGGTCCGGCGTCACCGGCGCCGAATTCGCGTCCGCCTACAACGGCCTGGGCTCCAAGGTCACCCTGGTCTCCAGCCGTGACCGCGTGCTGCCGGGCTCCGACGTCGACGCCGCCGTGGTGCTGGAGGAAGTCTTCGAACGCCGCGGCGTCCGGGTGCTGTCGCGTTCCCGCGCCCAGAGCGTGGAACGCACGGACGACGGCGTGGTGGTCACCCTTGCGGATGGCTCCACCGTGACCGGCAGCCACTGCCTGCTGTGCCTTGGCTCCATCCCCAACACCGCCGGCATCGGCCTTGAGGAAGCCGGCGTGGCGGTCAGCGACAGCGGCCACATCAAGGTCGACGGCGTCTCCCGCACCACGGCGCCCAACATCTACGCCGCCGGTGACTGCACCGGTGTCCTGCCGCTGGCCTCCGTGGCAGCCATGCAGGGCAGGATCGCGGTGGCCCACTTCATGGGCGACGGGGTCACCCCGCTCAAGCTCCACCAGGTGGCGTCCAACATCTTCACCTCGCCCGAAATCGCGAACGTCGGCGTGTCGGAGGCCGAGATCGAGTCCGGCAAATACCAGGCCGACGTCATCAAGCTTTCCCTGAAGAGCAACGCCCGCGCCAAGATGCGCAACGCCAAGGACGGGTTCGTCAAGATCTTCGCCCGGAAGGGCTCGGGAACCGTGATTGGCGGCGTGGTGGTCGGCCCCAACGCATCCGAGCTCATCTTCCCCATCTCCATCGCGGTCAAGCAGAAGATGCACGTCGACGACGTCGCCAGTACCTTCACCGTCTACCCGTCGCTGACCGGATCCATCTCCGAGGCAGCCCGCCGCCTGCACGTCCACATGTAGGAGTTCCGCTGCCGTCAGCGGTCCGGGAGGCTGGACCGCTGCACAGCATCTGCTTGGGCCTTCCGCCTCTGGTCAGGTTGTGGTGGGGGTCAGGCTGCCGCGACGGCCTGGAAGTGGCGCTCGATGATGCCCTTGATGTCCTCGTGGCAGCCGCCGCAGCCGGTGCCGGCGCGGGTTGCCCTGGACACCTCCGGAACGGAGGAGCAGCCGTCGGCCACGGCAGCGGTGATGGTGGAACCGCTGACCCCGGCACACCGGCACACGGTGCCGGCGGGATCGGCAGGGCCCGCAGCCTGCGGCTGGTCCGGCCCGTCCAGGCGCAGCAGCAGCGACCGGTCGGCCGGCAGCTCGGCGCCCCGTTCGAACAGTCCCACCAGTTCCGCGGCGGTGCGGGGCATGCCCACGGCCACCAGGCCTTCCAGGACGCCGCCGCGCGTGGTCATCTTGACGTACCGGCCATGTTCGGGATCGGCCCACTGGGCCACCTGCAGCCGCGGCCTGCCCTGCGCTGCGCCCGACGTGAGGGCGTCCTCGTCCCACGGATCGGCGGAGTTGTCGCCGGCCACTGCCATGTTCAGGCCGCGCGCCTTCAGGACGATCACGCCGGGCTGTTCCGCCTGCAGTTCTGGCAGGACTTCGGCGTCGTCGACGGCGCCGGCGGCCAGAAGGGTCAGGTACTCCGCCAGCCATTCAGCCTGGCGCCAGCCCGGACCCACCAGGCCGGATGGGCCCTTGGCGTTGCGGCAGGCGGCGCAGTCCGGGGCCGGGCAGCGCACCTCGGCGCAGTCCCCGATGGCGAAGATATGCGGCTCATGGTGCGCGCGGAGCCGGTGGTCCACCAGGATGCCTGCAGCGGTGGAAAGCCCGCAGCCCTCGGCCAGTTCCGTCCGGGGACGGACGCCGCACGAGATGACCAGGAGGTCCCCGTCGATCGCCGAACCGTCATCAAGCAGCAAAGCCGAGAATCCGCCGTCGGGCCCGTTGTGCTCAACCCCTGTGGAGCGCGCGTTTCCTGCCATCCGCACGCCGCAGCGGCGCAGCCCTGCAGCCAGTACAGCTCCGCCGCCACGGTCGATGTTGCGTCCCAGCGGGTGCGGGCCGTTGTGCACCACCGTCACCGTGGCGCCCTCCTCTGCCGCGGCGAGGGCTGTTTCCAGGCCCAGGACGCCGCCGCCCAGCACCACGACGCGCTTCCCGCCGTCCACCGCCCGCCTGAGCACGTCAGCATCGCGAAGGTCGCGCAGGGCCGTCACGCCCGCCGGCAGGACCGGGGAGGTGGGGTCCGGGTTGATGCCGGTCAGGTTGGGGATGACCGGCCGGGACCCGGTGGCGAACACCAGCCGGTCGTAGTGGACAGAGTCGCCGCCGGACAGGAGCACCTGCTGCCGGGCGCGGTCCACGCGACGGACACGGACGCCCAGGCGGACGTCCACGCCCTCAGCCACCAGTGCGGCGGCATCGGAGAGGGCCAGCGCATCTGCGGTGGTCCGGCCCACGCCGAGGTCCGCCACCAGGACCCGGTTGTAGGCGGCTTCAGGTTCCTCGCCCACCACGGCCAGGCGGACGTTGCCGCTGCGTACGGCGGGCAGGAGTTCGTCCACGAGCCTGGCGGCTACGGGACCGAATCCCACAATGACAATATGCTCGCTCATTTGGCCTCCGTCGTTTGCAGAATGCGGGCGGAATCGGGCGCCGGCACGGGCCGGACCCACACAGTGTTCAGTTTGAACTCGGGCATCCCGGATACCGGGTCCGTGGCTGCTTCCGTCAGCCGGTTGGCGCTTTCGGAGCCCGGAAAGTGGAAGGGCAGGAAGACGGTCTCGGGGCGGATGGCAGTGCTGAGCTCAGCCCGGCACACCACTTCACCGCGTCCGTTGGCCACCGACACCAGGGAACCTGCGGCGATGCCCATGGCCTCCGCTGCAGCCGGGTGGAGTTGTGCCTTTGCCTCCGGCTGGGCAGCGAGGAGTTCGGCCACCCGCCGGGTCTGGGCGCCGGACTGGTAATGCTCCAGGAGGCGGCCGGTGATGAGGTTCATGGTCCTGCCTTCGGGGCCGGGGCCGGCGTCCGGAGTACGACGGCGGCGCGGCGCCACCGGGACCAGCAGCGCCTTGCCGTCGGGGTGCGCGAAGCCGTCCCGGAACAGCCGCGGCGTGCCGGTGCTGCCCGCCGGGTACGGCCAATAGGCGGCCTCGCCGCGGTCCAGCATGGCGTAGTCAATGCCGGAGTAGTCGGCCAGGCCACCCGCCGAGGCGCGCCGCAGTTCCTCGAAGACCGTCTCCGGGTCCTCGCTGTAGGTGGACGGGGCCTCCAGCCGCTCCGCGAGGCGGGCCATGATCCACAGTTCGCTGCGGGCACCTGCGGGAGGGGAGATGGCGCGGCGGCGGCGCAGGACGCGTCCCTCCAGGTTGGTCAGGGTGCCGTCCTCTTCGGCCCACTGCAGCACGGGGAGGATGAGGTCCGCTTCCGCGGCGGTTTCCGACATGAAGAAGTCGCACACCACCAGGAAGTCCAGGCTCCGCAGGCCCGCGATGACGGCGTTGGCGTCGGGTGCCGCCACGGCAATGTTGGAGGCATGCACGAAAAGGCACCGGACGCCGTCGGGCTGTCCCAGCGACTTCAGCAACTGGACCGCAGGCAGGCCCGGGCCAGGGATCATCTCCTCCGGCACGCCCCAGACCGCCGCAACGTGCGCGCGGGCGGCGGGGTCGGTGATCTTGCGGTAGCCGGGGAGTTGGTCCGCCTTCTGGCCGTGCTCGCGGCCGCCCTGGCCATTGCCCTGGCCGGTGAGGGTGCCGTACCCGCTGCGCGCCGAACCCGGCAGGCCCAGGAGGAGGCTGAGGTTGATGGCCGCGGTGGCCGTGTCCGTGCCGTCAACGTGCTGTTCCACGCCGCGGCCGGTGAGGATGTAGCTGCCGCCCTTCCGGGCCCCGGCGGCAAGCAGGCGGGCTGTTTCCCGGATCAGGTCCGCCGGGACGCCGGTGAGGGACTGAACGCGTTCGGGCCAGAAAGAGTTGACGCTGCGGACTACGGCGCTGTAGCCCGAGGTGCGTTGTTGGATGAAGGCCGTGTCCACCAGGTTTTCGTGGATGACCACGTGGGAGAGGCCCAGCAGGAGCGTGAGGTCGGTGCCGGGAAGGGGCTGGAGGTGGAGGCCGCCGCCGTCGGCAGTGAAGGCTGCCGTTGCGGAGCGGCGCGGATCCACCACGACCAGGCCGCCGGCGTCGCGGGCGCCCTGGAGGTGCTGCACGAACGGCGGCATGGTCTCGGCGACGTTGGAGCCAAGCATCAGGATGGTGCTGGCGGTGTCCAGGGCTTCCAGTGGGAACGGCAGGCCACGGTCTACGCCGAAGGCGCGCATCCCGGCGGCGGCGGCAGAGGACATGCAGAACCGGCCGTTGTAGTCGATGCGGGAGGTGCCCAGGGCCAGGCGGGCAAACTTGCCCAGTTGATAGGCCTTCTCATTGGTGAGGCCGCCGCCGCCGAACACCCCGACGGCGTCAGGACCGTAGCCTGCGCGGGCATCCTTGACTGCCGTGGCTGCCAGGTCCAGGGCCTGGTCCCAGCCGATGGGGCGGTGGACGCCGTCGGCGCCCTTCAGCAGCGGCTCGGTGATTCTTCCGGCGTGGTTCAGGAGTGCGGGGGAAGTCCAGCCTTTGCGGCACAGGCCGCCGCGGTTGGTGGGGAAGTCCCGTCCCTGGACACCAAGCGGTGCTTCCAGGGCGGCGCGGGCCTCGGGTGCAGCAGGTGCGGGACCTGGCCCCGGCTGTGCAGCCGGGGCCAGGTCCGCGGGGGACGTGAGCGTCATGGCGCACTGCAGGGCGCAGTAGGGGCAGTGCGTGTCGGCGCTTGTGGTCATGTTAGACGTGTCCCATCGCGTTCCGGCCGGCGTTGCGGATGTAGCAGGTCCAGCAGACCAGCAGCATCAGGACGTACGCGCCGACGAATCCGTAGAAGGCCGGGGTGTAGGAGCCGCTGGAGGCGCTGGAGGCATTCAGGACCTGCGGGATCACGAAGCCGCCGTAGGCGCCGATTGCGGAGATGAGGCCGAGGGCCGACGAGGCCAGGCGCTGGGTGGCCACGGTGCTGGCGCCCTTTCGGGCGGCGCGGCTCGAGGTGGCGAAGATGACCGGGATCATCCGGTACGTGGCGCCGTTGCCGAAGCCGCTGGCGGTGAAGAGCAGCAGGAAGAGGACCAGGAAGAGCACGAAGTTCTTCAAGGGAAGCGTCCAGATCATGGTCAGCGTGATCACGGCCATGGAGGCGAAGGCTGCCACGGTCATCCGGGCGCCGCCCATGCGGTCCGCCATGCGTCCGCCATACGGGCGGGCCAGCGAACCGACCAGGGGGCCGAGGAACGCCAGGGACAGGGCCACGGTTCCGACGGCGATGGAGGAGAACGCCGGGAAGTAGTCCTTGATGAGCTTGGGGAAGACCCCGGCGAAACCGATGAAGGAGCCGAACGTTCCGATGTACAGCAGTGCCATGATCCACAGGTGCGGTTCCTTGAGCGCCGCCACCGAGCCGGCCACGTCACCCTTGGCGCTGGTGAGGTTGTTCATGTATTTGAAGGCGCCGAACGCGGCGAGCAGGATGAGTGGAACCCACATCCAGCCGGCCATGGGAAGGTTGACGGTGCCGGCGGCCAGCAGGGTGATGACGATGGGCACGGCAAGCTGGGCGACGGCGGCGCCCAGGTTTCCGCCAGCAGCGTTCAGGCCCAGTGCCCAGCCTTTTTCCCTGGCCGGGTAGAAGAAGGTGATGTTCGCCATGGAGCTGGCGAAGTTGCCGCCGCCGAAACCTGCAAGGGCAGCCACGAGGAGCATGACACCGAACGGTGTTTCCGGGTTGGAGACGCACAGGGCCAGCCCGGTGGAGGGGATCAGGAGCAGGAGGGCGGACACGATGGTCCAGTTCCGGCCGCCGAAGCGCGGGACCATGAAGGTGTAGGGAATGCGGAGGGTGGCGCCCACCAGGCTCGGCATGGAGATCAGCCAGAAGATCTCCGAGGTGGAGAATGTGAAGCCGGCGGCGGGGAGCTGGACCACCACGATGGACCACAGCTGCCACACCACGAAGCCGAGGAACTCGGCGAAGATGGACCAGTTCAGGTTCCGGCGGGCGATGGCGCGGCCGCCGTTCTCCCACTGCTCCTTGTTCTCGGCATCCCAGTTGGCGATCCAGCGGCCGGGGCGGAACTCAAGGGCAGGGGCTTCTGTGGCACGGGTAGGGCCGGGCTGTACGCCGGCATCGACGGTGCGGTCAACAGTCACGGGTTGCCTCCTTCGGGGGGATGTTGTTCCTCCACGGTAGGTACGGTGCGTTTCGAGGACGGGCGATCTTTGTTTCCGCGCTGTGACTTTTGCCTATCCGGCCTGCAGCGCCGGCGTGAGGCCTGCTGGAGGACCGGAATGTGGGACGCACAACACAGGTCCGGATTGTGGACGTTTCGTCCATTGACTGGACGTGGCCAAGTAAGATCGAACTCTAACTATTCGAGCCGGGAGGCAGCCCTGTCCGCACCCGGCCGGTCTCACGAAAGCGCTTACCTATGTCATCCACCGATACCACCAAGGTGCCTGGTTCGCACCAGCCGGTGAACTCCCGCGGCCGCGTCATCGTCGCGAGCCTGATCGGCACCACCGTGGAGTTCTACGACTTCTACGTCTACGCCACCGCCGCCGTGCTGGTCTTCCCGCAGCTCTTCTTCCCCAGCGCGAATGAAACCACCCAGCTGCTGAGCTCCTTTGCCGTTTTCGGCGTGGCCTTCATCGCCCGCCCGCTCGGCTCGATCGTCTTTGGCCACTTCGGCGACAAATTCGGCCGCAAGGGCACGTTGGTGGCTTCGCTGCTGACCATGGGTATCGCCACCTTCCTCATCGGCTGCCTGCCCACCGCGAAGGTGGAAGGCTGGGAATTCTGGGCTCCCGCCCTGCTCGTCGTGATGCGCTTCGCCCAGGGCCTCGCCCTCGGCGGTGAATGGAGCGGTGCCGCGCTGCTCGCCACCGAGAACGCCCCGGCCAACAAGCGCGCCATCTACGGAACCTTCCCCCAGCTCGGGGCACCCATCGGCTTCATCATCGCCAACATCATCTTCCTCGTGGCGAGCTACACCCTGACGCCGGCGGCCTTCCAGGCCTGGGGCTGGCGCGTGCCGTTCCTGCTCAGTGCCATCATGGTGATCATCGGCCTCTACGTGCGCCTCAAGCTCATCGAGACGCCCGCCTTCACCAAGGTGGTGGAATCCAACGAGGTGGCCAAGCTGCCTTTGGGCCGCGTCTTCAAGACCAGCTGGCGCCAGCTGATCCTGGGCACCTTCATCATGCTGGCCACGTATGTGCTCTTCTACCTGATGACCACCTTCACCCTGACCTACGGCACCAAGCCCGCCAGCGTTGAAGCTGCCAAGGCCGCCGCGGAGAAGGCCGGCAAACCCATGAGCGAGGCCGCAGCCGCCGCATTCGTCCCCGGCCTGGGCTACACCCGCAACGACTTCCTCTGGATGCTGATTGCCGGCGTCGTCTTCTTCGGCATCTTCACCCTGGTCTCGGGACCCCTGGCCGAAAAGTACGGCCGACGCAAGATGCTGATTGCCGTCACCGCAGGCATTTTCATCTTCGGCCTGCTGTTCGTCCCGCTGTTCAGCGGCGGCTTTGCGGGCACCATGGCCCTGCTGATCATCGGCTTCTCCCTCATGGGCCTGACCTTCGGGCCCATGGGTGCGCTGCTGCCGGAACTGTTCCCCACGAACGTCCGCTACACCGGATCGGCCATCAGCTACAACTTCTCCAGCATCCTTGGTGCGGCCGTGGCCCCGTTCATCGCCGTCGCACTGTGGGAATTCGCCAAGGGCAGCCCGGTGCTGGTGGGCGTCTACCTGACCGTCATGGCCGTGCTCACGCTCATCGCGCTGTTCCTCAGCCGCGAAACCCGGGACGTGGATTACGAAAACAACGTGGCATAACGGCCAGCGTGCATTCCAGCCCGGTTAGCGGCTGAGATGCCCGGCGCACTCCCTGCAACGGCGGGGATGGCGCCGGGCATTTTGCGTTGGAGGCCGAGGCAACCGGGCAGGAACGCACGACGGCGGCCTGCCGCAGGCTCCGCGGGACGCACAAACGGCTCAGCGGGCGTAGCGCGCCACGAAGTTCTTCAGCACGGTCATCGGCTCGGTAACAGTGAACCTGCGGGCGTTGTCCATCAGCTCTTCGGCGGATTCCGGCGGAAAGTAGCCCGCATGCCGGTAGATGTCGATCCGCGTCACCAGGCCGTCCGCGTCCAGTTCCGGATGGAACTGGGTGGCGTACAGGTTGGTCCTGATGCGGAACATGTGCACCGGGCAGGTGGCGGCCCGGGCCAGCAGCACCGCATGCGGCGGCAGTGAACTGACAGCCTCCTTGTGCCCCGTGAAGGCAGTGAACGTCCTCGGCAGTCCCTGGAGCAGCGGGTCACCCAAGCCGTCGTCTGTCAGCTCGATCTCCACCGCGCCGAGCGGCTCACCGTAAGTCCGGTCAATCACGGCGCCCTGGTGCTTGCCGAGCGTTCCCACCCCGTAGCAGGCGCCCAGGAAAGGGAAATCACGGGCCACGAGTTCGTCCAGGAGGGCTGACAGTTCACGCTCCACCCGGTGCTGGACCGGGCTCTTCTGCCCCGGCGGATCACTTGAAGTGAACGGGCTGCCGCCGACGATGACGCCCGAGAACCCGGACAGGTCCAGTGCAGGCAGGGGAGCCGCTTCGAGCCGGACCCGGCGCAGCTCCCGCTCCTCAAGCCCGCCGTATTTCAGGTACGCAGCGTACTCGTCCTCCGCGGCCGCGTCTTCCGCGCGGGAGGCCAGGAGCAGGAAAGGCAGCATGTGCTAAGTCTGCATCCTCCCGGAGCAGGCTGCCAGCACCGTGCATGCCGCCGGCAACGCGCCCCCGCCACCACGGGCGCTGGTGCCGGTGCATGCCGGCGCATGCCAACCTGCCTGGGCTACGCCGTGGTCTGGGTCAGGGACCTGCGGGACTGCGGCCGGGCCGCGGGATCGGCATGGCGGTGGACCAGCTTCCAGTAGCCCTCCTCGCGGCGGAAGATGCTGGTGACCCGCAGCGCGAACTCCTCGGTTGCCGCCGCATTCTCCAGGCGGGCCCGGAAGTGCTCGGTTTCCACCAGGTACGCGGTGTCGCGGGCCGTGTAGGAGGTGACGGTGTCGAAGCCGAGCATTTCGCCGTCGCGGAACTGCCGGGCGGCCTGGTCAAGCCGGGCCTCCACTTGGGGCCAGCCGCGGGCAATACCGCCGAAGGGGTTGGCCAGGGTGACGTCGTCGAGCCGTGAATACAGTTCCTTGATGGGCTCCGGGTTGCCCCGGGTGATCTCGGGGACCGCCTGGTGGTAACGGTGCACTTCTTCCTGGAAGCTGGGTGCAAGCATGCTGCCGGACCGCCCTTAGTCTTCGATGGTGGCGATGATGGCGCCCGCGGACACTGACTCGCCTGCCGCCGCCGTCAGGCCGGTGATGGTCCCGGACCGGTGCGCGGTGAGGGGCTGCTCCATCTTCATGGCCTCGAGGACCACCACCAGATCGCCCTCGGCCACCACATCGCCGTGGGCCACGGCAACCTTCACGATGGTTCCCTGCATGGGGGAGGTCAGGGCGTTGCCCGTGGCGGCGGCGGGGCCTGCAGAGCGGGAGCGCTTCTTGGACTTGCCCGGCTTGCCGGCGGCTGCTGCCGTTCCCGGCGTGCCCAGCGATGCGGGAAGGACCACTTCAAGGCGCTTGCCACCGACCTCAACCACCACGCGCTGGCGGTCCTCGGCGGAGGCATCGGTGTCCGCCGGCGCGTCCGGGGTCCACGCGGGCAGGTTGTTGGTGAACTCCGTTTCGATCCAGCGCGTGTGGACCGTGAACGGACCTTCGGCGGGCGCGAACGCGGGGTCGGTGACCACGGCGAGGTCGAATGGAATCACGGTAGGGATGCCTTCAACCACCATTTCCTCCAGTGCCCTGCGGGCGCGCTGGAGGGCCTGCGGGCGGCTTGCGCCGGTGACGATGAGCTTGGACAGCATGGAGTCGAAGTTCCCGCTGATCACGTCGCCCTGCTCTACGCCGGAGTCCACGCGGACACCGGGGCCGGTGGGGTTCTTCAGGACGCGGAGGGTGCCGGGGGCGGGCAGGAAGTTCCTGCCCGGATCCTCGCCGGTGATGCGGAACTCGATGGAGTGGCCGCGCACCTCGGGATCGCCGTAGCCCAGTTCCTCGCCGCGGGCCAGCCGGAACTGCTCGCGGACCAGGTCGATGCCGGTGACCTCTTCCGAGACGCAGTGCTCCACCTGGAGGCGGGTATTGACCTCAAGGAAGGAGATGGTGCCGTCCTGGCCCACGAGGAATTCGCAGGTGCCGGCGCCGAGGTAGCCGGCTTCCTTCAGGATGGCCTTGGAGGATTCGTAGAGCCGGCGGTTCTGGTCCTCCGTGAGGAACGGGGCGGGTGCTTCCTCCACGAGTTTCTGGTTGCGCCGCTGCAGGGAGCAGTCTCGGGTGGACACCACCACCACGTTGCCGTGGGCGTCTGCCAGGCACTGGGTTTCCACGTGCCGGGGAGCGTCCAGGAAGCGCTCGATGAAGCATTCACCACGGCCGAAGGCGGCGGTGGCCTCGCGAACTGCGGATTCGTAGAGTTCAGGAATTTCCTCGCGGGTGCGGGCCACCTTGATGCCGCGCCCGCCGCCGCCGAAGGCAGCCTTGATGGCCACGGGCAGGCCGTGCTGGTCCACGAAGTCCAGGACCTCCTGCGCTGACTCGACCGGGTCAGCCGTGCCGGGGACCAGCGGGGCGCCCACCTTTTCGGCGATGTGCCGTGCCTGGACCTTGTCGCCCAGGGCGGAGATGGCCTCAGGGGAGGGGCCGATCCAGGTGATGCCGGCCTCGATCACGCGAGCGGCGAACCCGGCGTTTTCGGCCAGGAAGCCATAGCCGGGGTGGATGGCGTCCGCGCCTGACTGGCGGGCGGCATCGATGATCTTGTCCATCACCAGGTAGGACTCAGCCGCGGTGGTACCGCCCAGGGCGTAGGCTTCGTCAGCGAGCCGGACGTGCAACGCGTCGCGGTCCGGGTCTGCGTAGACGGCCACGGAGGCGATGCCTTCATCGCGGGCCGCTCGGATGATGCGCACGGCGATTTCACCCCGGTTGGCGATCAGCACCTTTGTGAGGCTGGGCTGCGTGGTACCTGCGGACTGCTCCAAATTTGCTGACAAGGCGTCTCCTTCTTTCCTTCAGGGAGCCTAGCGCGGTTTTGAGGGTTCCGCCGATATTACTTGCGGAATCCGCGTGTAAAGCAGCCTTCCTTTGTAGGGAAGCTACAAGGAGTGCGGAAAATGGAGTGCTTTAACGCGGGGGCCAGAGGTCCGTGATGCGCACGCTGGCGGCAGCCAGCAGGCCGCGGAGGGTGGAAACGGAGAGGCCGACGACGGCGTGCGGGTCACCGTCGACCTTCCGGATGAACGCTCCGCCCAGGCCGTCGATCGTGAAGGAGCCCGCGCAGTGCAGCGGCTCGCCGGTGGCGATGTAGGCGTCGATCTCCTCCGGGTCCATCTCCTGGAAGGAGACTTCGGCGGAGGCGACCGCCCCCAGCGTGGCGCCCGACCCCCTGCCCGCTGTGCCGTCGTCGTCCGTGTCCCTGCAGTCCACCAGCCAGTGCCCGGTGTGCAGCACGCCTGCGCTGCCGCTCATCCGGAGCATCCGTTCGCGCGCGACGTCAGCCGTATAGGGCTTGCCGTGCGCCTCGCCGTCGAACTCGAAGACGGAGTCGCAGCCCAGCACCAGGGCGCCTTCCGCCTCCGGGAGCGACGCCACCGCTTCGGCCTTGGCCCGTGCCAGCAGCAGCGCGGTGTCGTGCGGGTCGGTGACGCCGTACCGCGCCTGGACGGCGTCCTCGTCGACGTCGGACACCAGGACGGTGTGCCGGATGCCGGCCTCCGCCAGGAGCTTGGTGCGGGCGGGGGATTGGGAGGCAAGAATCAGATGCAGCACGGCTTCAGCCTAGTGGACCAGTTCGCCCGGAGCCGTTGTGGCCTGGCCGCGGCTGAGCTTGGCGCCCTCCACGTCCACGTCGGGCAGGATCCGGTCCAGCCAGCGCGGCAGCCACCAGGACCTGGCGCCCAGCAGGTACATCACGGCGGGCACGATGGTCATGCGGACCACGAAGGCATCGAACAGTACGCCGAAGGCCATCGCGAAGCCCAGCGGCCGGACCATGGTGAGGTGGCTGAAGATGAAGCCGGAGAACACGCTGACCATAATGATCGCGGCGGCGGTGACCACCGCGGCTGCGTGCCGGAACCCCACCCGGACCGCTTCCTTTGCCGGTGAACCATGCATGTAGGCCTCCCGCATGCCGGAGGCAATGAACACCTGGTAGTCCATGGCCAGGCCGAACAGCACGCCGATCAGGATGATGGGCAGGAAGCTCAGCACGGCGCCGGGGTTGGCGACGTCGAACACGTTCCCCAGCCAGCCCCATTGGTAGACAGCCACGACGGTGCCGAACGCGGCGGACAGGGACAGCAGGAACCCGCCCGTGGCCAGCAGCGGGACCACGATGGAGCGGAAGACCAGCAGGAGCAGGATCAGGGAAAGGCCGACGACGATGGCCAGGTAGGGCGGCAGGGCGTCGCCGAGCTTGGTGGAGACATCCACGTTGCCGGCGGTCTGCCCGGTCAGGCCCATGGTGACGTCGTAGTCGGACTTGATCCCGGCGTTGAGGCCGCGCAGTTCCGAGACCACCTTGACGGTGCTGGCGCTCGCCGGGCCTTCCTTGGGGATGACCTGGAAGACGGCGGTCCGGCGGTCCTCGCTGAGTGCCACCGGCACGGCGGCCACCACGTTGTCCACGGCACGGAGCTTGTCCGCAATGTCGAACTGCAGCTTCTGCGCCTGGCCTGCGTCCAAGCCTGCGGGGAACTCGCCCACGGCAACAATCGGTCCGGTGACGCCCTCCCCGAAGCTGCGGGCGGTCAGGTCGTAGGCCTGGTACGCCTCAGACTCCACAGGCTCCGAGCCGCCGTCCGGCAGGGCCAGCTGCAGCTGGGTGGCGGGCAGCGCCAGGGTGCCCAGAAGGAGGACGCCGGCGATCAGTGCAACCCAGGGGTGCCTGGTGACCAGACCGCCCCAACCGCGGGTGCTGCGTTCGCGGTCCGTGGCAACGTCCGCGGCCTCGTGGTCCGGCCGGGCGTTGTGGGCCTCAGCCTTGGCCCAGGCCCGCTTGGAGATGATGCGCCGGCCGATCAGGGACAGCATGGCGGGGGTCAGCGTGATGGCAACAAGTACCGCCACGGCCACGGTTCCTGCTGCGGCGAGGCCCATGACGGTGAGGAACGGCAGTCCGGGGACCACCAGGGCCGCGAGGGCGATGACCACGGTAAGGCCGGCGAAGACCACGGCGTTGCCGGACGTGCCGTTGGCCCTGGCCACGGACTCCTCAGGGTCCATGCCGGCCAGGAGCTGGGTGCGGTGCCGGTTGACGATGAACAGCGAGTAGTCGATGCCGACGGCGAGGCCCAGCATGAGGGCCAGCATGGGAGAGATGGAGCTCATGTCGAACAGGCCGGAGAGCGCGAACGTGATGCCGACGCCCACGCCGACGCCGATGATGGCCATCAGCAGCGGCAGTCCGGCGGCGATGAGCGTGCCGAGCATGAGGATCAGGACCAGTGCGGCGACGGCGATGCCAACGATTTCTGCGGTGCCGAACAGGGCCGAGATGTCCTCGGTGATTTCCTTGCTGGCCAGCGCGGTAACGCCTGCAGAGGAGGTTTGGTGGGCAATCTCCTGCACCTGCTTGCGCACCGCCGGGGCCAGGCCGTTGATGGAGGTGTTGAACTGCACCTGCGCCACTGCGGCCTTGTTGTCTTCGGAGACGAAGCGGATGGCGGACGCTGCCTCGGCCTGGCGCTTGCCGAGTTCAAGCTTGGCCTTGTTGGCTTCCAGTTCCTGGGTGCCGGCGTCGAGCTTTGCCTGGCCCTGTGCCAGGGCTGCCTTCTGCTGGCCCAACTGCGCGTCAATGACGGCTGCCGGGGCGCCGGCGGCGGTGAGCTGCTGTTCGGCTGCCGCCAGCTGCGCCTTGCCGGCCTCCAGCTGGGCGCGGGAGGCATCAAGCTGTGCCTGCCCGCCGGCAAGCTGTTGCTCGCCGTCGGTGATGGCCTTGCCGGCCTGGTCCACCTGGGCCTGGGTGGCAAACGGGTCCACGGTGCCGCGGACCTCGGGCAGGTCCTGGAGTTTCTTGAGCGCGTCTGTCACGGCGGCCCTGCTCTCGGCCGTGAACCCGCCGTCGGGCGCCTCGAAGACGATCGTCGCGCTGCCGCCTGAGGCTGAGGGCAGGTCCTGCTTGAGCTTGTCCGCGATCCGCTGGGTTTCGGTGCCGGGGATCTGGAAGTTGTTGGACAGGGTGCCGTGGAATGCCGCGGCCGAGCCGCCCACGGCGACCAGCACGGCAAGCCACAGGGAGATGACAAGCCAGCGCCGGCGGTAGGCGAACGTGCCGAGGCGGTAGAGGAGGAGTGCCATGCGGAAAACCGATCTGATCAGGAGGAACGGGAAGCGGATGGAGCAGGTGTGGTGAAGCCGGTGCCCAGCAGGGCCATGGCGTCGATGAGCAGTTGGCGGAGTTCAGCCAGCGACCTGGGTGACAGGTCCGGCCCGCGGCGGGTGAACCAGACTTCCATGGCAGCCTTTCCGCAGGAGATGACGGAGCCCGCCAGGGCATGGACGTACAGTTCGTCCTGCCCGCTGGGGGTGCCGGCGAGGCGCTCGCGCGCGACGGTGAAGACCTGGCCCCGGCAGTGGTCCCACGCCTCAAGTTCGGTGTGGGCCATGAGCGGGCTTTGTTGCGTCAGCGTGAAGAGTTCGGCGAGCGGGGCTATCGCTTTGGGGTCGGCGAGGGCCATCAACGCGGCCTGGGCGGACTCCAGCAGTGGTTCATCCACCGGCCGGAGGCGCAGCTGCTGGATGGCGTTGTCCAGGAAGCCGTGCACGATCGAGGCGAGGGCGGCGTCGGTGGTGCTGAAGTAGTTGAAGAAGGTGCGGCGCGAGATGCCGGCTGCCTCGGCGATGTCCTCCACCGTGAAGTTCCCCGGGCCCTTGGCGCGCAGGAGTTCGAGTGCGGCGTCTGTGATGGCCTGCCGGGTTGCAGCCTTGTTGAGCTCACGCCGCGACTGGGGGGCCGGGGTGGGTCCGGGCGATGGCGAGGAGGTAGTCACGTGATTACACTACGTGCAACTTTGCACTCTGGGCAAGATTTTCAGTGCCGTCGGGTCAAGGAGTTCCGAGCCTGGGTTCACAGGAGAACGAAAGCTTCCCAACAGCGTCTCCTGAAGCTGGCCGCCGATGCTTGGAATGTCTCGCCACGAGGCACCCCACCAGCGGCCGTCGGGTGACGGCTCGATCAGGAGACAAGATATGAACCCCACGAAGAAAATGACCCTGGGCATGTCTGGAGCAGCGCTGGCGCTTGCAGCCGGCATCGGTTTCGCCGGCATGGCGTCTGCGACCACCGCCACGCCCAGCCCCACCCCGGGCGCAAGCTCCAGCGCGTCGGCTGATGGAAGCACCGGGACGGACAGCGACGGTATGGGCCGGCGCGGTGGCCGGGGTGGTCACGGGATGATGATGGATGCTTCTGCGCTGGCCACGAAGCTGGGGGTGGACGAAACGAAGGTGAGTGACGCGCTGAAGGCCTTCCGGGACGCCAACAAGCCCACCACCCCGCCCGCGGAGGGCCAGAAGCCGGATCCGGCAACCCGCGACGCGGCCCTGGCCAAGTCCCTCGCTGATGCGCTGGGCGTTGACGAGGCGAAGGTGGCGCAGGCCCTGCAGGACCTCCGCACCGAGGCCCAGGCTGACCGTGCCGCCGAGCTCAAAACACGCCTGGACCAGGCTGTCACGGACGGCAAGCTGACCCAGGCCGAAGCCGACGCGGTCACCAAGGCGGTCCAGAACGGGGTGATTGGCGGCGGCGGTCGCTGACCAGCGCCGGTTGCGGGCTGGAGACACAGTCCTTCGACAATAAAAAACGTCCCCGGGAAATTTTCCCGGGGACGTTTTTCATTGCTTCGACGCGTTACGCCTTTGCATCCTGCAGTTCGCGGGGTGCAGTGTCGGCGCTGGTGCCGTCGGTGGCGGCTCCGTCCGGGGTGCCCTCATCCACGAACGGCGTGCCGTTGCGCGGTGCGTTGTAGAGCGACTCATCCAGGATTCCCTGGCGCTTGGCCACGATGGTGGGAACCAGGGCCTGGCCCGCAACGTTCACGGCAGTGCGGCCCATGTCCAGGATGGGGTCGATGGCCAGCAGGAGGCCGACGCCGGCCAGCGGCAGTCCCAGCGTGGAGAGCGTCAGGGTGAGCATCACCACGGCGCCGGTGGTGCCCGCGGTGGCCGCAGAGCCGAGGACGGAGACCAGGGCGATCAGCAGGTACTGGCTGAAGTCCAGGTGGATGCCGAAGAACTGGGCTACGAAGATTGCCGACACGGCGGGGTAGATCGCGGCGCAGCCGTCCATCTTGGTGGTGGCGCCCAGCGGGACGGCGAAGGAGGCGTAGGCACGGGGGACGCCCAGGCTGCGCTCGGTCACGCGCTGCGTCAGCGGCAGGGTTCCCACAGAGGAGCGCGAGACGAAGGCCAGCTGGACGGCCGGCCATACGCCGGAGAAGTACTGCTTGATGGACAGGCCGTGGCTGCGGATCAGGATGGGGTACACGACGAACAGCACCAGGACCAGGCCGGCGTAGATGGCCACGGTGAACTTGCCCAGCGAGCCAATGGTGTCCCAGCCGTAGACGGCGACGGCGTTGCCGATCAGGCCAACGGTGCCCAGGGGAGCGATGCGGATGATCCACCACAGGACCTTCTGGATCACGGCCAGGGCCGAGGCGTTGAGGGTGAGGAAGGGCTCCGCGGCCTTGCCCACCTTGAGCGCGGCGACACCAACGGCGATGGCGATGACGAGGATCTGCAGGACGTTGAAGCTGATCGAGGTGGTGACGGCGCCGGAATCGCCGACTGTGGAGCTGGCGCCCAGGCCCAGGAAGTTCTTGGGGAAGAGGCCCACGAGGAAGGCCCACCAGTCACCGGACTTGCCGGTGTACTTGGCTTCCCCGCTGATACCGGTGTTGGCGCCGGGCTGCAGCAGCACGCCCAGGCCCATGCCGATCAGTACGGCGATCAGGGACGTGATGGCGAACCACAGGAGGGTGTTCCATGCCAGCCTGGCGGCGTTTGAGACCTGGCGCAGGTTGGAGATGGAGCTGACGACTGCGGTGAAGATCAGCGGCACCACGGCGGTCTGCAGGAGGGACACGTAGCTGGACCCGATGGTCTGCAAGGTGGCGCCAAGGCCGTTGGGGTTGGCCTTGGTGCTGCCGGTGTACTTGGCCAGCAGGCCGAGGCCGAGGCCCACAATGAGGGCTGCGATGATCTGGAAGCCGAAGGAGCCGGCCCACTTGGGCAGCTGGAATCCGGTCTTCCCAGCGGGGGATGGGGTGCTTGTCTGAGTGCTCACCAGAACAAGCTAGACCCCCTGCTCTTACCACGTCGAAAGAGTATTGAGAAATATTACGCTCTCACAGTTGCGCGTGGAACCCGAAAACCCTGAAAACATAAGGCATGCAGGGGGTTGTGTTACTTATTCCCGGCGCGGATGTGCTTAACATCTCGCTCTTCGTGGTGCTTCCTGACGGTCAGGTAGAGCCGGTGCGCGGTGATCACGATTGCCAGCCAGGCAGCACCAAGTGCCCACGCGGCAAGCACGTCCGTGAGCCAGTGATGGCCCAGGAAGACCCTGCTTAGACCGATCGCAAGCGCGAATAGGGCTGCCGCGGCGGCTGTCAGGATCCGGGCGCGGTTCGAGTGGAGCCGCAGGATGATGAGGTAGGCCACGATGCCGGCAATCACCACTGCATTCAGCGAGTGTCCACTGGGAAACGATGCCGAGTGCTCGTACGGCGGTACGGCATCGCTGAGGTCCGGCCGGGCGCGTCCCACGAGGCGCTTGCCGGCAATGGTCATCAGCAGCGAGCCGAGGCCTGCGGTAACGATCAGGATGACGGGGGTCCAGGAGCGGCGGCGGAAGGCGAGCACCGCCATGATGACGACGGCCAGCACGGGCATGCCGATGGTCCCGCCCACATCGGTGAAGGCCGTGACAACCGCGTCCGGGGTGGGGGTGCGGACGTCCTTGCTGGCCGCCAGCACCGGATGGTCGAGGCCGGCCACCCCGTCGGCAGCCACTACTGCTTCGTAGACCTCGCTGAAGGCGGCGGTCAAGGTGGCGGAAATGACTGCCCCCACCAGCAGCGTCAGGATCAGTGCACCGTGCGGGCCCAACACCTGGCTGATGCGGTGGACAACCCCCACCAGGCGGAGGCCTGTCCGGCTGTCCCAGCGGGTGAGGTCCTTGCCTCCTACGGAAGTGTCCTGGCGCAGCTCACCGCGCACCCCGGTCCCGGCCGGTGTCCCCTGGAGGTCAGTCAAAGTGGTCTCCCTGTTCATTCGGCACTGCGTGCCCGGCAATTTAGTAAGCAAGCTTATTGATTGCCGGGCGCGCTGTCCACACATAGGGACCGGCCGCAGGGGTCTCGATCAGGTGAGCAGCGCGCGGCGCAGGGTATCCAGTCCAACCGAGCCAATGTTGAGGGCCTTGGTGTGGAACTCCTTGAGGTCGAAGCCGGGCCTGGACTGAAGTTCGGCGCGGATTTGCTCCCAGAGCCTCTGGCCCACTTTGTAGGAGGGTGCCTGGCCGGGCCAGCCAAGGTAGCGGGTGAACTCGAAGTTGAGCTGGCCTTCGCTGATGGGAAGGTTTTCCCTGAGGAAGCCGTAGCCCTTGTCTGCGGTCCAGGTGCCGGTTCCCCAGCGTCCGGGCATCTGGAGTTCCAGGTGCACCCCGATGTCGAAGACGACGCGGGCGGCGCGCATGCGCTGCATGTCCAGCATGCCCATGTGGTCGCCGGGGTCGTTGAGGTAGCCCAGTTCCTGCATGAGTTTTTCCGCGTACAGGGCCCAGCCTTCGCCGTGGCCGGAGGTCCAGCAGACGTTCCGGCGCCACTTGTTCAGCAGTTCGCGCCTGTAGGTCGCCGTGGCCACCTGGAGGTGGTGGCCTGGAACGCCCTCGTGGTACACGGTGGTGGTTTCGGCCCACGTGGTGAAGGTGTCTTCGCCGGCGGGGACGGACCACCACATACGGCCGGGGCGGCTGAAGTCGTCGGACGGGCCGGTGTAGTAAATCCCGCCTTCGTCGGTGGGGGCGATGCGGCATTCGAGGGTCTTCATGACCTCGGGGATGTCGAAGTGCACCCCGGCCAGTTCGGCAACGGCTTTGTCGGAGAGGCCCTGCATCCATTCCCGCAGCGCCTCCGTGCCTTTCAGCTGCCGGGCGGGGTCGTTGTTGAGGATGTCCTTGGCTTCGGCGATGGATGCCCCTGCCTTGATGGCGTGTGCCACCTTCTCCTGTTCGGCAATGAGGCGGTCCAGTTCCTGGACGCCCCAGGCGTACGTCTCTTCAAGGTCCACCTCGGCGCCGAGGAATGACCGGGATGCCAGTGCGTAGCGGGCCCTGCCCACGGCGTCCTTTTCCGGTGCGGCGGGAAGCAGTTCGGTGCGCAGGAATGCAGCCAGGCCGGCATAGGCGTGCCTGGCGGCGTCAGCGCCGGCGTCGAGCGTCTCCTGCAAAGCTGCAGGCAGCGGTCCTGTGCCGGTGCCGGCGCCGGCTGCCAGCTTGGCGAAGAAGCCGTCCGGCGCGGCGTACTTGGTCACCTGCCCGATGACGGTCCGGACCTGCCGGGCGGCGGCCACCCGGCCGGCGTCCCTGGCCATTCGCAGGGATTCGGTGTAGCCGCTGATGGCTGCGGGGACGTTGTGCGCACGCCCGGCGATGTGCTCCCAGTCCTTCTCGGTTGCGGTGGGCATGAGGTCGAAGATGGCCCTGATGTCCTGGGCCGGGGAGGCAATGTTGTTCAGCTCCGCGTATTCCCAGCCGGAGGCATGGATCAGCAGCTGAAGGCCCAGGCGTTCCTGCATGGCGTCCAAAGTGACGGCGTCGACGTCGTCTTCAGGAGCCAGGCCCTCAAGGGCGGCGAGGGCATCCCGGGCGGCTTCGGCGAAGCCGGCGATGCCGGCCGGCGAAAAGTCCTGGTACTCCGTTTCGTGTCCGGGCAGGCCAAGGGTGGTGGCGAACGTCGGGTTAAGTCTGATCAGGGTGTCCGTGTAGTTGTCCGCGACGGCGTCGATTCGGGTATGCGGGCGCGCGGCGGGTGCAGTGTCTGTAGTCACATTCCGAGACTACCCGGCTGTCTGGGTGCGCCCGCGCCGGCGAACGGCCCGAGTCGGGCGAAGCGGGATCTGGGGGCCGGCGGGGAGGAGATCAGCCCTGGCTGCGCTTCCAGGCACCCGGGCCCGGTGTGGGCGCGAGCCGCAGTTGCTGGCGGCGCACCCAGTGCCGGACGGTTTGGGTCGTGGCGGGGGCCGGGCTTTCCCCGCCCAGGGAGAGGACGACGGCGGTCAGCGCGGCCAGTTCCTCGGCGGTCGGCTGCCCTTTGACGACAGAGAGCAGGGGAGCGCCTTCGTCGGGCCCGGGTGCGGGATTGTGTTCGGCCGTCACAGCGGGATGTTCCCATGCTTCTTGGCCGGAAGGCTGGCGCGCTTGTCCCGCAGGGCCCGGAGGCCCTTGATGATCTGGATGCGGGTGTCCGAGGGGGCGATCACGGCGTCCACGTACCCGAGTTCGGCTGCCTGGTACGGGTTGAGGAGTTCTTCCTCGTACTGCCGGATCACCTCGGCGCGGCGGGACTCGACGTCGCCGCCGTCCTGGGCAACGGCTGCAAGGTCGCGGCGGTAGAGGATGTTCACTGCCCCCTGTGCGCCCATGACGCCGATCTGGGCCGTGGGCCATGCGAGGTTCAGGTCGGCACCGAGCTTCTTGGAACCCATGACGATGTAGGCGCCGCCGTAGGCCTTGCGGGTGATGACGGTCAGTTTGGGGACGGTGGCCTCGGCGTAGGCGTACAGGAGCTTGGCGCCGCGGCGGATGATGCCCTGGAACTCCTGGTCCTTGCCGGGCAGGAAGCCGGGGACGTCCACGAGGGTGATGATGGGGATGTTGAAGGCGTCGCAGTGGCGCACAAAGCGGGCCGCCTTCTCGGAGGCGGCGATGTCCAGGGTGCCGGCAAACTGCAGCGGCTGGTTGGCCACGATGCCCACGGTGTGGCCCTCCACGCGGCCGTAGCCGATCATGACGTTGGGGGCGTACAGGGCCTGCATCTCCAGGAAGTGGCCGTCATCGACGATCTGTTCCACCACGGTGCGCATGTCGTAGGGCTGGTTGGCCGAGTCCGGGACCAGCGTGTCCAGGGCGAGGTCGTCGTCGTCAATCTCCAACTCCTGCTGGTGGCCCAGCACGGGCGCCTCGGACAGGTTGTTCGACGGCAGGAAGTCCAGCAGTTCGCGCACGAACTCGATGGCGTCGGTTTCGTCGGACGCCAGGTAGGTGGAGGTGCCGGTGGTGGCGTTGTGCTGCCGCGCGCCGCCAAGGGTTTCCATGTCCACGTCTTCGCCCGTGACGGTCTTGATGACGTCCGGCCCGGTGATGAACATGTGGGAGGTCTTGTCCACCATCACTACGTAGTCTGTGAGTGCGGGGGAGTAGGCGGCGCCGCCGGCGGACGGGCCCATGATGATCGAGATCTGGGGGACCACGCCGCTGGCGTGCACGTTGTTCCGGAAGATGTCCGCGAACATGGCCAGCGAGGCCACGCCTTCCTGGATGCGCGCGCCGCCGCCGTCCAGGATGCCGACGACGGGGCAGCCGTTGCGGAGGGCGAATTCCTGGACCTTGACGATCTTTTCGCCGTTGACCTGGCTCAGCGAGCCGCCGTACACAGTGAAGTCCTGGCTGTAGACCGCCACCAGCCGGCCGTCCACGGTGCCGTAGCCGGAGACCAGGCCATCACCCAGCGGTTTCTTCTTTTCCATGCCGAAGGCGGTGGAGCGGTGGACCGCCAGTGCGTCGAATTCAACAAACGAGTCTTCGTCCAGGAGCATGGCGATGCGCTCGCGGGCCGTGTTCTTGCCGCGTGCATGCTGTTTTTCGATGGCCTCGGGGCCGGAGGGCTTTTCGGCGCGCGCCTGGCGGTCGCGGAAATCGGCAATCTTTCCCGCTGTCGTTGTCAGATCGTGGCTCATCAAGTGTCTCCGGCTCTGTAGCAGGTCAGTTCTGTTGGCTGGCGGGCCGAGCTGTATGGACCATTAAGTAGCAACCACACAAAGAACGAACCCTGCTGGCAAGTCTAATGACGCTTTGGACGCCCGCAGCTGTAGGGATCCTACAATTTTCTGGCGTTCCTGCGCCCCCTCCACAATGTTACTCACCAGTAACTTGTTTGGGCTACAGTGTTCCCATGACTTCAAGCGATGATGCTTTGCGTGCTTCCGAAAGCCCCTACCGGGCGTCCGGCTCCCTGGCAGGCCGGACCATCCTCATCTCCGGCGGAAGCCGGGGAATCGGCTTGGCGATTGCCAGGAGAGCGGCCCGCGACGGCGCCAACATCGTGATCCTGGCCAAGACGGGCGAACCGCATCCCAAGCTGGCGGGCACGGTGTTCACCGCCGCCGCGGAACTTGAAGAAGCGGGTGGCCAGGCGCTGCCGCTGGTTGGCGATGTGCGCCGGGACGCCGACGTGGCCGGCGCCGTGGAAGCCGCGGTGGAACGCTTCGGCGGGATCGACGTCGTCATCAACAACGCCTCAGCCATCGACCTGTCCACGACGGACGCCGTGGACATGAAAAAGTACGACCTGATGCAGGACATCAACGTGCGAGGCACGTTCCTGCTGTCCAAGCTGGCGCTCCCCGCGCTCCGGGCCTCGGGCCAGGGAAATATCCTCACCCTCTCGCCGCCGCTGAACCTCGATCCGTCCTGGGCCGGGAAGCACCTTGCCTACACCATGGCCAAGTACGGCATGAGCCTGACCACGCTGGGCCTTGCCGAGGAACTGAAGGCCGACGGGATCAGGGTCAACTCGCTGTGGCCGTGCACCCTGATCGACACGGCTGCCATCCGCAACATGCCGCACGGCGAGACGATGGTCCTGGCCGCCCGCGGACCGCAGATCATGGCCGACGCCGCCCACGCCGTCCTGACCGGAAGCAACCTCGCCGCCGGTGGCCCGGCGTCCGGAAACTTCTACACGGACGAACAGGTCCTTGGCGCCGCGGGCGTGACTGACTTCCGGCCCTACAGCCTGGGAGCCCCCGAGGACCAGCTGGTCTCCGATATCTTCCTCTAACGGGCTTTGCCGCCGCCTCCGGCCGTGCGTTCCGTGGCGGGACGCGGCTGGGTGGGGCGCGGCCTGGATCGGTAGGATCGAGCTATGGATGACGCACACGCACCGGGCACCCCGCTGAACCGAGGGGACCTGGCCGACCAGCGTTTCCTTGCCGCTACGGGAATACCCCGGATTGACGTGGTGGACTCGACCGGTTCCACCAATGCCGACCTCCTGCGCTCCGTCACCGTGGAGCCCGCAGCGTGGACGGACCTCTCCGTCCTGACCGCCGAGTACCAGACAGCGGCCAGGGGGCGGCTGGACAGGCGCTGGGAGGCGCCGCCGCTGAGTTCAGTGTCCGTCTCCGTGGTGCTGCGCCCCGTCAACGCCGACGGCCGGCCCCTGCCCACCCAGAGCTACTCCTGGCTGTCCCTTATTGCCGCCCTGGCCCTGCGGGAAACGCTCCTGGAAACGGCCGGCATTCCGGCTGAGCTGAAGTGGCCCAACGATGTCCTGGTGCGGGGCCGGAAGATCGCAGGGATCCTGGCCCAGCTGGGCCCCATGGTGGACGGGAACGTGCCGCCCGTCATCCTGGGCACGGGACTGAACGTCACCCTGCGCGAAGACGAACTCCCGGTGCCCACCGCCACCTCCGTCGCCCTGGAAGGTGCGCGCACCACCGACCGCACGGCCCTGCTGAAGAGCTACCTGTCACACTTTGCGGTGCTGTACCGCAGTTTCTGCAATGCCGACGGCGATCCCGCGGCCGGTATGGCGGGTGGCCCGTCGCTGCACAAGAGGGTGGAGGCGGTCATGGTGACGTTGGGCAAGCAGGTGCGCGCGCAGTTGCCAGGCGACCACGAAATCATTGGTCACGCATCCCGGCTGGACGACTACGGCTCGTTGCTGGTGGTGGACCGCGATTCGCGCGAGCATGTGATAACCGCCGGGGACGTTGTCCACCTGCGGCCCTGGGTGTCGCCGGATGCACCCAATCATGGCGGTTATGCGTAGGACCCTGCTTCCGGGGGAGCAGGTGATCGTCACTACCCGCCCGCAGCCGCGGAAGCTGGCCGGGGCTGCCGTGGCGTTCGTCCTGTCGCCGGCGCTGGCTGCCTACGCCAGTGCCTGGATCATCCGGGGCGGAGCCGCCCGGTTGGCACCTGCCCTTGACCGCCAGTGGACGCCGTGGCTGGTCACAGTCTGCGTGGTGGCGGCCGCTGCTGTGTGGCTGGGTTACTGCCTGCCCCGGCTCCTCCGCTGGCACAGCACGCGCTACACCCTGACCAGCCAGCGGATGATGGCCAGATACGGGCTGTTGAACCGGCGGGACCAGCAGGTGAACCTGGCCTCGGTGCGTAACCTGATGGTCCACGAATCCCTGCTGCAGCGACTGGTGCGCTCCGGGAATATATCCTTGGAAACCGGGTACCAGGGCGTGGTGACCTTTCGCGACGTGCCCGAGGTTGCCAGGTTCCGCGACTTTATCCTCGACGCTATCGGGGAACTGCCGGAGGACAGCCCGGATTTCAGCGAGCCCCAGCCGGGCGGCGCGACGTATTACCCCGCCGGGGATTTTCCGGAGGACATGAGAGAAGGTGGACGGGATGACCGATGAGGACCAGCAGGAACGCGTGGACGGCATCGCACCTGGCACCACCGCCGCATTTGACGGCGCCTCGGCTTCCGACGATGCGGATGCTGCCCCCGGTACAGCACCGGAACCCGGGTCCTCCGGGTCCTCGCCGGGCACGGACCGGCACCCGCCGACCGGCGCCATGTCCGCCGAACGACTGGCCATGAAGGCCCTCGAAGCACGGCTGCTGGGCGGTGAGCGCAAGCTCCGGCGCCGTGAAGTTGCCGCCGGCGCAGGGCTCTCATTGCTCTCCGCCCGCAAACTGTGGCGTGCCTTGGGGTTCCCGAACTTCGGCGACGAGGACGTTGCCTTTACCGAACGCGACCAGGCCGCGCTGTCCACCGTCGTGGACCTGGTCCGCGCCGGAAAGCTCACGGAGGAAGCTGCCATCTCGGTGACCCGCTCCATCGGGCAGATGACGGACCGCATGGTGGTCTGGCAGATCGAGGCCCTGGTGGAGGACATGGTCCACGAGCAGGGCGTCACGGACGCCGTGGCCCGCAAACGGCTGGTCAATGAACTTCCCGCCCTGGTGGACGCCCTCGAAGAAGTGCTGGTCTACTCCTGGCGCCGCCAGCTCAACGCCGGCGTCCAGCGGCTCGCCGTGCGCGCCGAGGCCGGGCTGCAGGCCAGCGAGGAAGGCCGGGAAGGCGACGAGGATGACGCGCCGCTGCCCCTGGCCCGCGCGGTTGGTTTCGCGGACCTGGTTTCCTACACCAGCCTGTCCCGCCGGATGAACGAAAAGACGCTGGCCCGGCTGGTCCAGCGCTTCGAGAACAAGTGTGCCGAGATCATCTCGGTGGGCGGCGGCCGGCTGGTCAAGACCGTGGGTGATGAAGTCCTGTACATCGCCGAGACCCCGGCGGCCGGTGCCGAGATTTCCCTGGCGCTCGCCGAGGCCTTCACCGAGGATGAGATCCTCCCCGAGGCCCGGGTGGCCATGGTGTGGGGCAGGATCCTGTCCCGCCTGGGAGACATCTACGGCCCCACCGTCAACCTGGCCGCGCGCTTGACCACGCTTGCCGATCCCGGAACCGTCCTGGTGGATTCGATGACCGCCTCGGCGCTGGAGCATGACGAGCGGTTTGTCATGATCCCCCAGGAGCCGGAGAACGTGCGCGGCTTTGGCGAGATCAACCCCGTCCGCCTCACCCGCGGCCGGGGCAGGGGCCTGGTCCTGGACTAGGACCTGTCCCGGCGCCGGCCCTTCCAACCGGGCCGAAAGAATTTGTCCATTTGTTGGCGTATAGCGGTATCGTTGTGGTGCCCGGGATCCTGTGATGCCGGCTGCCGGCATCGAGCCAAAAATCTACTGGGGGATTTTCACTCATGAACCGTCGCGGACAAACGCGCCCTAAGAGCCTTGCCGCCGGCGTACCCCCATGGCGCCGCCCGTTCCGCTCACGCCGGATCGCCGGTTCTGCGTTTGGTGTTGTGGTTGCTGTGGTGGTGACGGGTGCTGTGTTGTATCCGGGGTTTAAGACCACTGAGGTGGAGTTGAACGACGGTGGTGTCTGGGTAGTTTCCAAGTCCAAGAATGCGGTGGGGCGGTTGAATTATCCGTCGCGGGTGTTGGATGGTGCGGTGACGCCGGCGTCGACGACGTTTGATGTGTTGCAGCATGCGGGTGAGGTTTTTGTTGATGATGAGGCTGGTTCGACGTTGAACCAGGTGTCGCCGGCGAATATGCGCCTGGGTGGGGATAAGCAGTTGCCGGGGGCGGCTGATGTGAGTTTTGGGGCGCGGACGATTTCGGTGACGGATGCTGCGTCGGGCAAGGTGTGGGCGGTGTCGCCGTCCACGGTGAATGGTTTTGATAAGGAAGCGTCGGAGCCTGTGGTGGTGGGTTCGGCGGGGATTGTGTCTGCGGTGGGGTCTGATGACCGGATTTATTCGGCGGATCCGAAGACCGGGGCTGTGACAGTGACGGGGGTCGATGCTGATGGAGCGGTGACGTCGTCGGAGTCCAGTACCTGGGATGGGCTTAAGGGTGCCGGGGATCTGCAGATGACGGTGGTGGGGGACCGGCCGGTGGTGTTGGATGCCGCTGCGGGGAACCTGTTTTTGCCTGGTGGTAAGCGGCTGGCGTTGGAGGATGCGCGGGATGCGAAGTTGCAGCAGCCTGGGCCGGGCAGTGATGTTGTGGCGGTGGCGACGCGGAAGGCGTTGTTGAAGCAGCCGTTGGACGGGGGTACCGCGAAGACGGTGACGTTTGATGGCGAGGGGGTCCCGGCTGCCCCGGTGCAGTTGGGCGGGTGTGTGCATGCGGCGTGGTCGGGTGCGAACAAGTACGTCCGGGACTGTGTCAATGATGCCGATGATAAGAATGTTGCGGTGCCGAAGGCGAGTGCGTCGCCGTCGTATGTTTTCCGGGTGAACCGGGACCTGGTGGTCTTGAATGATGTGAACTCGGGCAATGTGTGGTTGGTGAACCAGAACATGCAGCTGGTCAACAACTGGGACGACGTCATCCCACCCAAGAACCAGTCCGACGACCAGGACCAGGAGTCGGCGGACAACAACACCATCAACATCCTGCCGGACCGCACCAAACCCAACCGTCCGCCGGAAACCAAGCCCGACGCCGTCGGAGTCCGCCCGGGCCGCACCACCATCCTCACCGTCCTGGACAACGACTCCGACCCCGACGGCGACGTCCTCACCGCAGCGGTGGGGGACGCCGGACCCAAATCGGGAACGCTGGAAAGCATCTACGGCGGCACCGCCTTCCAGATCACCGTCCCCGCAGACGCCAAGCCGGGCAACGAGACCTTCAACTACAGTGCCTCGGACGGCCGCGGCCTGTCCGCCACGGGCCAGGTCACGCTCAGCGTGGTGGGGCCGGACGAAAACAAGCCGCCCAGGTTCAAGCGCGGGGAAGACACCACCATGCTGGTGGAACAGGGCAAGACCGTCAGCCAGAACATCCTCACCGACTGGATCGATCCCGACGGCGACGACCTGGTCCTGCTGGACGCCAAGGCCGACAACGACCAGGACCAGGTGAAGGTCCGGCGCGACGGCCTGCTCACCTTCCAGGACTCCGGCGCCACCGCCGGCAAGAAGAACGTCCAGGTCACCATCTGGGACGGCCGTGCCACCGTCACGGGCAAGGTGGTGGTTAATGTCCAGCCGCCCGGCGCCCTGGCACCCGTGGTCAACGCCGACCACGTCACCGCCGTGGTGGGCCAGGACCTGGTCATTTCCCCGTTGAAGAACGACGTCGACCCCAACGGAGGTGCCCTCCGCCTGGCCCAGGTGGAAGCCAATGGACCAGCCGAACTTGGCCCCGTCACCGACGGCGGAACCTTCACCTTCCGCAGCAGCACCCCCGGCCCCGTCTACCTGACCTACATCGCCAGCAACGGCCCCCAAAGCAGCCAGGGCCTCATCCGGGTGGACGTGGAATCCGGCAACGACGGCGGCGACCCCGTGGCAGTCCATGACGTTGCCCTGATGCCCACCGGCGGAAGCGTGCTGCTGGACCCCCTGGCCAACGACTCCGACCCCTCCGGCGGAGTCCTGGTGCTGCAGTCCGTGAAGCTCCCGGACAATGCGACGGTCTCCGTCAGCGTGATCAACCACAGCGTCCTGCGCATCACGGACATCCTGGGGACCAAGGACCCCATCCTGTTCGAATACACCATGTCCAACGGAAAGAAGTCGGCCACCGGCTCAGTCTCCGTGGTGCCGGTCCCGGCGCCGGCCGTGGTGGAAGCACCCCAGCCCAAGCCGGACGAGGTGAATGTCCGCGTCAATGACGTGGTCACCATCCCCGTCCTGGACAACGACACCCACCCGCAGGGGCAGGAACTGACCGTGGACCCCGTCCTGCCGCAGGCGGTTGATCCTGCCGACGGGAAGAGCTTCGTCTCCGAGAACACGCTTCGTTTCATCGCCGGCAGCCAGCCCAAGACCGTGCGCGCCATCTACAACGCAGTGGATCCGCAGGGCCAGAAAAGCGCCGCTGCCGTGACCATCCACATCCTTCCGCTCGAAGGCGCAGAGAACTCCCGGCCCCAGCCGCGGAACCTCACCGCCCGCGTGGTGGCTGCCGGCACCGTCCGCATTCCGGTTCCCCTGGACGGCATCGATCCGGACGGCGACTCCGTGCAGCTGACCGGCATCGACAGCACCCCTGCCATGGGAACTGCCACCGTCGGCAGCAACTTCATCGACTTCACTGCTGCCGGCGACGGCGCTGGTACCGACACGTTCCGCTACAAGGTGGTGGACCGCCAGGGCACCGTGAACACGGGAACCGTCACGGTGGGTATCGCACCCCGCGGTGACATGAACCAAAAGCCCACCCCGGTGGACGACGAGGTTCGGGTGCGCCCGGGCCGCCAGATCGCCGTCGATGCCCTCGCCAACGACACCGATCCCGACGGCGACCGCATCCGCATCCTGACCGATGGCATCGAGGCCGACCCGGCCCTCCAGGCCACCGTCAGCAAGAACAGCGGCCGCATCATCCTCCTGGCCCCCAACGTGGCCGGCACGGTCAACGTGCGGTACACCATTGCCGACGACCGGGACGCCACGGCACAGGCCACCATCCGCCTGGTAGTCGATAACGAAGTCCCGCTGAAGGCACCGATCGCCCGCGACGACAGGGTGACGTCCGCCCAGGCCATGGGCAAGACCGCCGTTGACGTTCCCGTCCTCAAGAACGATGAGGACCCCGACGGCGTGGGCGAGAACCTGAAGGTCAGCACGGACGCCACCACCGCCCGGCCGGGCGGCAACGGCAATGTCCTGGTGGACCTTACTGAACAGCCACAGCTCATCCCGTACACCGTTGAAGACGTTGACGGCCAGAAGTCCACAGCCATCATCTGGGTGCCGGGCCTGGGCCAGCAGGTTCCCACGCTGGCCAAGGACGAGGTCATCGAGGTGGTTGCCGGCCAGTCCGTCGACGTTGACCTGAAGGAATGGGTCAAGGTACGGGAAGGACGGTCACCCCGGTTGACCCAGGCGGACCGGATCAAGCTCATCGGTGCCGACGGCGGCGATCCGGTGACGCGCGACGGCGCCGGCCTGAAGTACACGGCAGGTGCGGATTATGTGGGCCCTGGTTCACTGACTTTCGAGGTGACCGACGGAACCGGACCGGACGATCCTGCCGGACTTAAGTCCACCCTCAGCATCCGCACCAAGGTCCTGCCGGACCCGAACAAGAACAACCCGCCGGAACTGTTGGGCGCCAATGTGGATGTTCCCAAGGGTGACTCGGCCACCACGGACCTCGGCAAGCTCACCTCCGATCCGGACCAGGACGACGTCGAGAAGATGAAGTACGAAGTGGTGGGGGATTCCCCGGGCGGGTTCAACGCACGCATCGAAGGCAAGACGCTGAAGGTGTCGGCGGCCGATTCCACGGCAACCGGAACCCGCGCCGCCGTGCAGGTCAAGGCAACCGACCCCCGCGGGCTCCAGGCCACGGCCACGTACCAGCTTGCCGTGACCGCCTCCAACCGGCCCAAGCCGGTGGCGAACGACGACGTGCAGGACAACGCCGCCGCCGGCAAACCGGTGACCATTAATGTGCTGGCCAACGACGCCAACCCGTTCCCGGAAACACCGCTGAAGATCATTGCCGCGAACACCGAAACGGGCAGCGGCAATGTGGGCGTCAATGGTGACTCTGTGACCGTCACACCGGCGCCCGGTTTCACCGGAACCATGGTGGTGGCGTACACGGTGGAAGACAAGACGCAGGACAGCTCCAGGCATGCCACCGCGCGTGTCCGGCTGACCGTCAAGGACAAGCCTGCTGCGCCCACCACGCCGCAGGCGCAGAGCGTGGGCGACCAGACCGCACTGCTCACCTGGTCCGCGCCGGCCGACCGGGGCTCCGCCATCACCAAGTACACCGTCTATGGTGAGGGCGGGTTCCGGCAGGAGTGCCCGGCCAACACCTGCACCCTGAACGGCCTGACCAACAACACCACCTACCACTTCCAGGTGACAGCCACGAACGAGTTCGGTGAGTCCGAGCGGTCGCCGGCCTCTGCCGATGTCCGCCCGGACGTGAAGCCGGATACCCCGCTGGCACCGTCACTGAAGTTCGGCGACAGGCAGCTCACGGTCAACTGGACAGCGCCGGCGAGCAAGGGATCGCCGGTGAAGTCCTATGACCTGGAAATTTCGCCGGCTCCCGCAGGCCAGAACGCCCAGATCCAAGGACTGACGTCCGCCA
>Ga0308169_10000168_pt1 | contig 125655 bp, 112 predicted proteins | sample PhyBR1_2_FD_202139 | JGI IMG/M metagenome (GOLD analysis project Ga0308169, IMG submission 202139) | Phyllosphere microbial communities from UC Gill Tract Community Farm, Albany, California, United States - DLSLSB.R1 | ecosystem: Host-associated > Plants > Phyllosphere > Unclassified | place...
CTCCGGTCACCCGCGAGATCCTGCGCGAGGCCGAGCCTGACGTCACCCGAAGGCCGTGGGTGCACGTCGGCTGACCGGAAGCGCAACAACCTCCGCCCCAACCGCCGCGCAACGGAAACGTGGTGCAGCGGGGCCCGGGGAACGTAGGCTCGGGGGCATGGCCCGATTCTTTGATGTTCATCCCCACGACCCCCAGCCGCGCGCCATCGCGCAGGCAGTAAAGATCATCCGCGACGGCGGCCTCATCGCCTACCCCACGGACTCCTGCTACGCCCTGGGGGCCCAGATGGGCAACCGGGAGGCGCTGGACCGGATCAGGAGCATCCGGCACCTGGACGACAAGCACCATTTCACCCTGGTGTGCCGGGACTTCGCGCAGCTGGGGCAGTTCGTGAACATCGGCAATGACGTCTTCCGCAGTATCAAGGCCGTCACTCCGGGCAGCTACACGTTCATCCTGCCCGCCACCCGCGAGGTCCCCAAGCGCCTGCTCCACCCCAAGAAGAAGACCGTGGGCGTCCGTATTCCGGATAACCGGGTGGTCCAGGCACTGCTGGCAGAACTGGGCGAACCGCTGCTCTCCAGCACGTTGCTGCTGCCCGATGAGGAAGACCCGCTGACCGTCGGCTGGGAGATCAAGGAACGCCTGGACAACCAGGTGGACGCCGTGATCGACGCCGGCGACTGCGGAGCCGAACCCACCACGGTGGTTGATTTTTCCAGCGGCGTGGCCGAGGTGGTACGGCACGGCATGGGTGACCCGTCCCGGTTCGAATAGGACCGGTGCGGGGCACTTTGGCGGGTGCCGCCGTCGTAATTTCCGACGGCGGGCGGCGGGTCCGCGTCAGGGTGCTCGGGAACGTCAGGCGGGGAAGGGGGCGGGGTCAGTCCTGCTTCTTCGCCCGGCTCGGCTGGACCCGTGGCGGTTCGCCTGGCATTTTGGGGTAGTCCGGCGGGAAGGGCATCTCCCCCAGCCCGGCGTCGCAGTCGCGGTCCCACCATTCGAGCAGGACGTCGATGGTGCCGGGGTTGGCGCCAAAGTCGGCCCAGGGGTCGCCGGCGGTTTTGAGCCGGTCCGGGACCGTGAGGATGGTGAAGTTTGTGGGGTCGGCGGTTTCAAGTTCGTCCCAGGTGATGGGGCAGGACACGGGGGCGTGCGGGAGGGCCCTTGGGCTGTAGGCTCCGGCGATGGTGCGGTCGCGGTTGGCCTGGTTGAAGTCCAGGAATACGCGCCGGCCACGTTCTTCCTTCCACCACGCCGTGGTCACCTGGTCCGGAATCCGGCGCTCCACCTCCCTTGCTGCCGCGATGACCGCATGCCGGACGTCCAGGAACTCGTGGACGGGGTCGATGGGCGCGTAGACATGCAGGCCCCGGTTGCCGGAGGTCTTGATGAACGCCTCCAGTCCCGCCTCGGCCAGGACGTCCTTCAGCACCAGCGCAGCGGGAACGGCGTCTCCGAAGTCCGTTCCGGGCTGCGGGTCCAGGTCGATTCTCAGCTGGTCGGGGTTGTCAGTGTTTTCCGCCCGGGACGGCCAGGGGTGGAAGACGACGGTGTTCATCTGTACGGCCCAGACGGCGGCGGCAGGTTCGTCGAGGACGAGCTGGGGATGGGACCGGGCGCTGGGGTACACCACCTTCACGGACCTGACGAAGTCCGGCGTGCCTTTCGGCGGGTTCTTGGAGAAGAACATCTCGCCGTCGATGTTGTCCGGGTACCGCTGCAGTGACACGGGCCGGCCGCCGTTGGCGGCGATGAAGGCCTCCCCCACGTCGCAGATGTAGCGGGCGAGGTCGAGCTTGGTGAGCCCCAGGTCCGGCCACAGGACCCGGCTGGGACTGGAAATGCGCATCTCGCGTCCGCCGTCGGGACCTGGAACCGTAATGGTGGTCTGTTCACTCGCCATGGGGACAACGTACACCCCGTCACCGGCCCGGACCGGCATATCCGCCTGCCCTCCGGCATGATGGAGCCATGCCCGCATCCGATCAGCAACTCACCGTCGCCGTCGGTGACGCCGCCATTTCCGCCATCTACAACCGCCCTGAGGCACCCACCGCCACCGTGGTGGTGGCGCACGGCGCCGGAGCCGGCATGGAGCACCCTTTCCTTCGGGGGTTCTGTGCTGCCCTGAACACCCTGGGCCTGGCCACCCTGCGCTTCAATTTCCCCTACCGGGACGCCGGACGGAAATTCCCGGACCGTCCTCCGGTGGCCATCGCCGCGTGGCGGGCAGCGATGGCTGCCGCCCAGGCGCAGGCCGACGCCAACGGCGACCACGGTCCGGTGTGGGCCGCAGGCAAGTCGTTCGGCGGACGGATGGCCTCGATGGCCGTTGCCGACGGAATGGCCGCCGCAGGCCTGGTGTACCTCGGCTACCCGCTGCATGCTCCCGGCAAGCCGGAAAAGCTCCGCGACGAACACCTCTACGGGCTGCCCACGCCCATGCTGTTCCTGCAGGGCACCCGTGACCCCTTTGCCACGCCCGGCATCCTGGCTGACGTTGTATCCCGCATCGGGCCCAACGCCGTGCTGCAGTGGGTGGAGGGCGGCGACCATTCGTTCGCGGTGGCTGGAAAGAAACGGCCGGCCGACAAGGTGGGCGCCTCGCTGGCCGCCCCCGCGGCCGGCTTCATCGCCGCCGGCGGCAGACAGGCGGCCTGACCTTTGGCGGCCAGCCCCTTACACGATGGGGGGCCAAAGGCGTAGCGTCTATTGCGTGGGGTAGCGGCGGCGCCTCCCTCTGTCCTGACCCGTCGGCCCCGGGCAACATCTATCGATGGAGGACCGGCGATGGCTGGATGGAATGCTGACACTGCTGCCGGACCGGTCGGAGCCGGAAACATCACCCTCGTGGAAGGGTCCTGTTTCTGCATTTCGCTGGCCAACGGGGACATCCACCCCGAGCATCCCCACGGTGTCTTCCATGAAGATACCCGCATCCTTTCCCGCTGGGACCTGAGGGTGAACGGCAAGCCGCTGGAGCCGCTGGCCGCTGAGGTGAAGGAGCCCTACCGCGCGCTGTTCATCGGCCGCGTACCCCGTTCGGACGGATATGCGGACAGTCCGCTGGTGGTTGAACGCCTGCGCGAGGTCGCGGCCGGCGTCTCGGAACGGATCACCATCCGGAACTATTCGTCCGAACCGGCCGAATGCACCGTCTCGGTCAGGGCCGAGTCCGATTTCGCCGACCTGTTCGAAGTGAAGGAGGCGCGCATTCAAAGGACCTGGGAGGAATCCCGCAGCAATGATGGCGACTCCCTGACCATCAGCGCGGTATGGCATGACGTCCTCAAACGGGTCTTCGTCCACGCAGAAGGCGCCGTCTCCACCCCTGACGTCCTGACCTACGAGGCGCTGGTGCCCCCGCACGGCCAGTGGAGCAGGCAGCTCAGCGTGGTCCCGGTCAGCGGTGATGAACCGGTCCCGGCCTCGGCGCACCGTCATCCCACGGCACCTGACATGTCCCCCAGCGACCGCCGGCGGAGGGAATGGGTCGAAAAGATCCCCAAGCTCCACATGGGTAACCGGTCCATCGAAAGGACGCTGCGGCGCAGTTACGACGACCTCGGCGCACTCCGGATCCAGGACCCCGCCCATCCCGAGCGGGTCGTGGTGGCGGCAGGCGCGCCCTGGTTCATGACGCTGTTCGGCCGCGACTCGCTCTGGGCGTCCGAGATGGCCTTGCCTGTGGACCCTTCCCTGGCACTGGGCACACTGCAGACGCTCGCTGACAGGCAAGGCAAAGTAGTGGACCCAATGAGCGAGGAAGAACCCGGGAAAATCCTTCACGAAGTACGGCTGGGCGTTTCCAGTGGCCTTGCCCTGGGCGGCAAGGCGGTCTATTACGGAAGCGTCGATGCAACTCCGCAATTCGTCATGGCCCTGGGCTCGGTCAGCCGCTGGGGCTTCGCCAAGGACACCATTGCCGCCCTGCTCCCCCACGCCGACCGGGCCCTGGACTGGGTCAGGGAGTACGGGGACAAAGACGGCGACGGGTTCGTCGAATATTCCCGCCTTAACGACCAAGGCCTGGTCAACCAGGGCTGGAAGGACTCCTGGGACGGCATCAACTTCGCCGACGGCAGGGTGGCCGAACCACCCATCGCGCTTTGCGAAGTCCAGGCCTTGGTCTACAGCGCGCTGCTGTCCCGCGCATGGATGGCATATGACGCGGGGGACGCACCGCTGGCGGCGCAGCTCACCGGCGAGGCCAAGCGGCTGAAGGAGAAGTTCAACGATGAGTTTTGGCTGCCGGACCGGGGCTACTTCGCGGTTGCCCTGGACCGTGACAAAAAGCAGGTGGATGCCTGCGCCTCCAATATGGGGCAATGCCTGTGGCACGGCATCGTGGATGACGACAAAGTGCCCGCAGTGGTGGAGCGGCTGATGTCGCCCGAGATGTTCAGCGGCTGGGGTGTCCGGACGCTGGGTACCGACATGGGAGCTTACAACCCGGCGAGCTACCATAACGGGTCGGTGTGGCCCCACGACAACGCCATCATCGCCGCAGGGCTGCTGCGTTACGGGTTCGTGGAAGAGGCGCAGCGCATCTCCACCGCCCTGCTGGAGGCCGCCGACTTTTCCGATGGCCGGCTGCCTGAGCTCTTTTGCGGCTTCAGCCGGGAGCAGGTCAGTGAGCCGGTACCTTATCCCACGGCCTGTTCTCCCCAGGCCTGGGCAGCGACAACGCCCATCATGCTGATCACCAGCCTGATGCGGTACGACGCGCACGTGTCCCGCGGCGGTTTCTGGCTGGACCCCGTACTGCCCGAATCCTATGGGGACGTGCACCTGACCAACGCACCCATCGCCGGAAACCGGATGACCATCGATGTTGTCGGCTCAGAGGCCGCTGTACAGGGGCTTCCAGAGGGAATCACGTTCCACCGCGAACACCGCCCATGGCTCACGGAACTCATGGCGGAAACCGGTCTGCTGGGCTAGCGCCGGGACGACCGGCCGCTAGGCAGCGTCCTCGTGCCACCAGCCTTCCCACGCGGCGGAGGTGAGCCGGCCGGCCGGGAAAGCCTCCGTGGAAGCCTCTTCCCGGGCGCGCCTGTCCTCGTCACGGCGGCCGTCCAGCAGCAGATTGAGGGTACTTACAAGAAACATGTTCAGTCCTTCCTGGGAGCGGGTGGACAACACCGTCCACATGGAAAGGAGCCTATCCAGCACATGTTTCATCGGGGGCACGTGAAGTTTCGGATGTGTATCGGTTACCTCACGCGCCGGCCCGGGGCCTGACAGGGTTCCCGGGGCCTGGCTATTTCCGCTGCTTGGTCCGTGCGGTGGCCGGCGCCGACCAGGGGTCCTCCGGCCACGGGTGCTTGGGGTAGCGGCCCCGCATTTCCGCGCGTACCTGGCCGTACGGGCCGGACCAGAACGAGGTCAGGTCATCCGTCACCGCGAGCGGACGCCTGGCCGGGGACAGCAGATGGAACAGGACCGGCACGCGGCCGTTCACCAGCCTCGGGGATTCGGCCAGTCCGAAGCACTCCTGCAGTTTTACCGCCACCACGGGCGGGGCAGCGCCGTCATCCGGGTCCGGGTAGTCGATCCGGACCGTGGAACCGCTGGGCACGGGAAGGGCTTCTGGGGCAAGCTCGTCCAGCCGGACCGCTTCAGGCCACGGCAGCAGCCGGCGCAAGGGATTGGCCAGGTCGATCGAGCTGACTGGTTTGCCGCCGGCAAGTTCTTCCAACTCGGGCCCCAGCCATTCATCCAGCCGGTCCAGCAGCGCTGCCGCGGTCACATCAGGCCACGGCTCCCCCAGCTCGCGGCGCAGGAACGCGAGGCGGCGGCGGAAACCGTCCGCCGCCGTCGACCATGGCAGTGCCGCCAGCCCTCCGGACCGCAGCGCGGCTGCAACGGCATGCCTGCCCTGTTCGACAGTGGGGCGCACCGGGGTGGAGGAAAGCAGGATGGATCCCAGCTTCCTGGTCCTCCGCGCTGCCAGCCTGCCATCGATGAATTCCGTGTCCACCGCGTCCGCGACGAGGTGCGATGCCGCCGTCTCGGCGATGTCAAGGGAAATTGGCGCAGCGGCCCGGATCACGGCACCGGTTCCGGCCGTGTCGCGGCCTTCCGCCCGGGACACTTCGGCCACGGCAAGCCACTCGTGGCCCGACAGGCTGCTGCCGACAGGCAGGCCTGCCCTGGTCCCTGACGCCAGCAGGTACTCCCCCGCGTCCCCGCCGCCTGGGACCCGGCGTGCCACCCGGTCGGGGAAGGCGAGGGCGACGACGGCGCCCACCGCCTCCGCTTCGGTGCCGGGGTTGGCGGGAACCATCCCGGCTCCGGACTGGTGCCGCTCCGCCAGGCCGGCCAGCCGCCTGGATTCCTCCGCCCAGCGCCTTCCCGGCGGGCCGGCGTCGCCCCGGAGCTGGGAAAGCAGGCGGGGCAGGTCGGCGCCCGGTGCACGGTGGTCGCCGGAGAGTGCGGCAACTACCCCGGCGGCGTACTGGGCGCCGGCGGAGGCGCTGCCGTCTATCAGTGCGCGGGCAAGCCGCGGATCGGCGGGTATGTCGGCAAGGGCGCGTCCAGCCGCCGTCACGTGGCCGTCGCCGGAGACGGCGCCCAGCTCCCGGAGCACCTCCACAGCGTCGGCCATGGCCTGGCGGGGTGGCTGGTCCGGCAGGGCAAGTCCCTTTCCGCCGGGGGCGCCCCAGCAGGCGAGGATGAGGGCGGCACCCGTCAGGTCCGCGACGTTGATTTCCGGCGTTACGTGCGCGGGGGCGGCCCCGTATGCCTGTTGTGAGTAGCAGCGGACCACCGTCCCGGGGCCCTGCCGTGCGGCACGCCCGGCGCGTTGGTCGGCAGACGCCCGGGAACAGGAAACGGTGACCAGCCCGCTCATGCCCCGGCCGGAGTCCCGCCGGGGTTCCCTGGCCAGCCCGGAGTCGATGACCAGCCGGACCCCGGGTACGGTCAGGGACGACTCGGCGAGGCCGGTGGAGACGATGATGCGGGGCCGGTCGCCGGGACCCCGCCCCGATACCGCCCTGTCCTGCTCGGCTGCCCCCACCTGGCCATGCAGCTCCAGGACGTCGGCATGGCTGTGCGGGTTGCTGCGCAGCGCATTGGCAACCCGGGAGACCTCCCTGGCACCGGGCAGGAATACGAGGGCGTCCACCGAGCTGTCGTCACCAAGAGCCCGGGCATGGGCGTCCGCGGCCGTGGCGGCGACAAAGTCCAGGAAGCCCCGCGCCACTCCCCTGGCGTCCAGCCGCGGAGCCGGGGCGGGGAGCCACTGCACGTCCAGCGGATGGTTCACGGAAGGGCAGTCGACGACGGGTGCCGGCCGGCCGGCGTCGGGGTCCCCCAGCAGGGCAGCGAACCTTGGTGCGTCCAGCGTGGCGGACATTGCGACGACGGCCAGGTCGCCGCGGAGGGCCCGGACCTCGGCGAGCATGCCCACCAGGAGGTCTGTTTCCAGTTGCCGTTCGTGGACTTCATCCAGGACGACGGCGGCAATGCCGTCGAGCCCCGGGTCCGCCAGCAGGCGGCGCAACAGGATGCCCGGGGTGACGAATTCGATCACCGTCTCCGGCCCGGCCTGCCGTTCCCCGCGGACCGTGTAGCCCACCCGGCGGGTGGCAGTGCTGCCGTCCAGGGCAGCAAGTCGACGGGCGGCTGCCCGGGCGGCCACCCGGCGCGGCTGCGTGACGACAACGCGGCCCGACTGGCCGTAGAGATTTGCGAGGAGTGGGGGGACGAGGGTGGTCTTGCCTGTTCCGGGCGGCGCCTGGACGACGGCGGCGCCGGGCGGGACGCTTCCCCGCAGAGCCCCCACCAGGGCATCGAGGGAACTCCGGAAGGCGAGCCCGGCCCCGATGGTAACGAGATCGAAGGCGGCGCCGGAGTTGCCGTCAGGAGGAATCATCCATCCATTCTGCCCTGACCGGTCGGCCCCTGGGGGCACGCCCACAGATCAAGCCAACGCGGGAGCTGGCGCGCTTTGCTTCGGTCAGGGCTTCGGTCAGGGCTTGCCCTGGCCCTTGCCCTTTCCCTTGAGTTCCTTGGCCGTGTCCTGGCCCTGGGGGCCGTCCTGCGCCTGCGAACCCGGACCCTGCGGGGCCTGCGCGGGTTCCGGTGCTGCGGCCGGCGCGGCAGGTGCAACGGGCGCGGGATCGGGATCGGTGCTTGCGGTATCGGCCAGTGCGGGTGCCGCGCCGCTGGCGTCCGGTGCCGTCGGGGTGGGTGACGCGGGCGCCGCTGCTGCCACCTGGGTGGCGATGTCAGAGCGGACAGCCGCGATCGCGGTCTCGATACCGCGGTACCTCGCAGCAGACACGCGGCCGGTGGCGGCCGCCTCATTCAGGTCCTTTTCCAAAGCCTGGAGGGCGGCCAGCGCCCCGTCCATCCTGTTTTCCGCCGCGGCCTGGCTGATGCTCAATACCCGGACCTGGAACCCGTGCAGCACACTGTCTTCACTGACGCCGGGGCGGAATCCCGCCGCGCCGGCAACCAGGAATCCTGCAAGCAGAGCGCAGCACAGGATGACGACGGCGCGGACGCCACGGCGGGGACCAGCTGTTGGGTGTGCGGTTCCCAATAGCCGCACGGGCGCCACCGGGGCAGTGTGCGGTCCCGTTGGCATGGCCGCCTCAGGCTGCATGCCTGCCCCGCAAAGGTACGGCGGACGCGGACCGGACCGGCAACACAGTCACCGGGACGGGAGCAGCGTGTGCCCGCCCCGCGTCCCGGCCCCGGGTGGCCTGCCGTGCCAGGACGAGCCGGGCACCTGTGCGCACTAGGGTGGCGACCAGCAGGCCGATCCCCAGCCCGAGGAGCACGTGTCCGGCCAAGTGGTATTGCCCGGCAACACCTGCGGCTGCGGCCGCGCCGCCCACGGTCAGCATGACTGACAGGGCCGTACCAAAAATTGCTCCCATGGCTCCTGCTCCCATCCGGTTTAATCAGCAAGCTTACTAGTAATGCTCAGCAAGCTTACTACCTGATGGCTGCATGGCAATGGTGTTTCGCTGCGGGTGTGGTCCAGGAGGCCCGGACCACGAGAGTCAGCCCGCCGCTTCGAGCAGGCGTTCCGCCGGGGCGAGGCCGGCGTACCCGCCCTTGAAGAACAGCAGGGGGCGTACGTCGTTCCGGGCATCGAGATGTCGAACCGCGGCCACCACGATGGTGTGGTCGCCGCCGTCGTACTCTGCGTGGAGCTCGCAGTCGATCCAGGCCAGCGCCTGGTCCAGCACCGGATTGCCGAGCGGCGAGGGCCCATGGCTGACACCCGCAAACTTGTCCGCCCCGGACCGGGCGAACTGCCCGGCGAGGTGCTGTTGTTCCGCCCGGAGGATGTTGATGGTGAACGAGCGGGCGTCGCGCAGCGCGGGCCAGGTGGTGGAGGTGCGGGCCGGGCTGAAGGTGACCAGCGGCGGCTCCAGGGACAGGGCGGCGAACGACTGGCAGGTGAAGCCGGCGGGACCCTGGGCCGTCGAGCCCGTGATCACCGTCAAGCCGCTGGCGAAGGTTCCGAAAATATCGCGAAGCCGGCGTGGGGCGAGATCTGAAGTGATTGTCATGGAATGGCCTCTCGTGTGGATCGTTCCCTCACCAAACCATCACCGATTCCGCCGGTTCAACCCTCCTGACATGGGCCGACGCGGACCGCAACGCAGTGTCATTCCCGGACATCCGGCGTCATTCGTTCCTTGTTCCAAAAGGGGCCTTTATGTCTCTGCTTGACCCTTCACGGGACCCTCGCCGGGGGCGGGATAACGCCCCTACCCCAGCGAATCCAGCGCGGCGAGCAGGCGCCGGACGGAGCCGCCGAGGTTCCAGTCGACTGCAAGTTGTTCCAGTTCCGCGCGCGGCCCACCTGTCACCGGCCGCAGCTGCGCGCCCGCTTCCTCCAGGCTGGGCAGCTCCAGGTCGCGTACCAGGCGGACGACGGCGGGGGCTGCTTCAAGATACCCGGCAGCCGCTGAGAGTTTGGCCCGGACAGGCGCGGCGACGCCGGCACCTGGATCATCAGCCGCCGCCAGCAGCCGCTCGAGGGTCCCGTACTTGAGCAGCAGGGACGCTGCCGTCTTCTCGCCGATCCCGGCCACGCCGGGCAAGCCGTCCGAGGCGTCCCCCCGCAGGGTGGCGTAGTCGGCGTACTGCTGCGGCAGCACTTTGTATTTGGCCACCACCGTTTCCTCCGTGATGACCTCAAGGTTCTTCATCCCGCGGGCGGTGTAAATCACACGGACGGCACGCTCGTCGTCGCACACCTGGAATAGGTCACGGTCGCCGGTGACAACGTCCACGGGAAGGCTGGCGTGGCTCGCATAGGTGCCCACAACGTCGTCGGCCTCGTGGTGGGGCGCCCCGACAATGGCGATCCCCGCCAGCTCCAGCACGTGGCGGATCATGGGCAGCTGTGCCTGAAGGCCCTCGGGCACCACCTCGACGTCGGCGCCGTCCGGAACCGCTTCGGCCACCCGGTGGGCCTTGTAGGTGGGAAGCAGGTCCACCCGCCACTGCGGACGCCAGTCGTCGTCCCAGCAGGCCACCAGGTGGGTCGCATGGTAGTCGGTGCTGAGGCGGGCAATCATGTCCAGCAGGCCGCGCACGGCATTGACCGGGGTTCCGTCCGGGCGCCGTATGGTGTCCGGGAGGCCGTAGAAGGCGCGGAAGTACAGGGAGGCAGTGTCGAGCAGCATGAGGCGCTGGGGCATACTTGATCCTGACACGGAAGTGGGGTCCTGGCACGGAAGGTGGCGGTGGTTCGGCAGGAACCCTGCGCCGCGGCGGGCTGGGCCTAGAAGGAAGCCGCCGTGAATCCCAGGCCCAGCAGGCCCCGGCCCGCCTGCTCCATAATGGGGTCGGTACCCAGGGTGGGGTGGTTGAGGACGACGCCGACGTCACGCTGGATGCGCTGCAGCGGATGGGACAGCCGGTGGGCGCTGCCACCCGAGCCGGCCACCGCCAGGCGGACGGCGTCCTGGGCGGCTTCCGCGCTGAGGGCAAGCGAGAGCCGGAATCCGGCGCGCTGCGCCTCGTCCATGGCATCGGGAGAACCCGGCTGCGTAGGCAGCACGGACAGTGCGGCCTGCCAGTGCAGCTGTGCGGTGGCCACAGCACCGGACGTCCTGGCGTAGCGCGCCTGCGCCAGGACGGCATCCGCCTGGCGCACTGCGGTGCCGTTCTTCTCCCTGGGGACCAGCAACTGGTTCCGGAAGAGCTCCTGGGCGTATTCCGCCGCACCAAGGGCCACGGCCGGCGCCACGAGGTTCAACAACGTGGCCATAGGCATGTGGATCAGGGGGTCCGGGTGGATGAGGCTGCCCGGATTATCCGGTGCGGTGAGCCGCTCCCACTCCATCACCCGGTAACCGGGGACAAACAGGCTGTCCGCCATGAGATCGTTGCTGCCGGTCCCACGCAGGCCATCTGTATGCCACGCATCCAGCAGCTCCAGCTCAGCGACGGGAACGAGCGCCTGCAGCCGGACGCCGTCGAGCTGCACGGCGAGCAGCGCCCAGCGTGCATGCATGATGCCGGAGGCGAAACTCCAGTGACCGGAGACGGTGTAGCCGCCGGCAACCCTCGTTGCCGACCCCACCGGTGCGCTGGTGGCGGCGGCCAGCGGCATCAGCCCGCTGTTGAAGACTTCTTCCTGGACCTTCCGCGGCCAGCGTGCCAGCATCCACGCGTGCTCCGCGAGGTGGCCGGCGGTCCAGGCGGTGGAGGCGCAGGCCCTCGCGAGGTGCCTCACGGTTTCGCCGTAGGTGGCGGCACCCAGTCCATAGCCACCGACGGACACGGGCGCGAGGAGGCGGTAGACGCCGGCCTCATGCAGCTCCTGCACGGTCTCCGCGGGCAGGCGGCGCAGCTGTTCGGTTTCTTCGGCCCTGGCCCGCAGCCCGGGAACCAGGGCGTCGACGCGGGCGAGCACCTCTGCATGGCCTGGCGTTCTTCCGGCAACGGTCTTTGCTGGACGCACGACGGCGGCCCGGTTGAGTTCCAGCGTATGGCCGGTCCGGTCTCGCTTGGCCTCGAGGTACCGGGAGTTGGCCTCCGACAGGTGTACCCCGGTAGGAACCTGCTCTTCGATCACGATTCCCAGGGCCGCCAGCTGGGCTGCCTTGTCGGGGTTGTTGGTGAGCAGCCGCACGGTGGTGGCACCGAGGGCGCAGAGCATCTGGGCGGCGGCCGCATAATCCCGCTCGTCTTCGCCATGGCCGAGGGCAAGGTTGGCGTCGTACGTGTCCAGGCCCTGGTCCTGCAGGGCGTAGGCATCCAGTTTTGAATACAGGCCAATGCCCCGGCCTTCCTGCCGGAGGTAGAGGAGGAATCCGCCGGTGGAGGCGATGGCCTCAACGGCTTCGCGCAGCTGGGGTCCGCAGTCGCAGCGTTCGCTGCCGAAGACGTCGCCGGTCATGCACTCACTGTGCAGCCGCACCAGCGGTGGCCTGGCGCCGTCGAGCAGAACCTGCTCCCAGTCCCCCAGCCCCAGCAGCAGGTGCTCCCTGCCGTCCGTCAGTCCGTGGAATGTCATGACCTCGGCGGGGGCGGCGTAACCGTCTGCGAAGCGCAGCGGAACGCTGACCCTGGTGCGGACCGTTGCCGCGCGCAGGTCGTTGAGTGGCGCTGCGGAATAAACAACTGCTGTCATGGCGGTCCTCGGCATTATTCCCTATTAGTTGAAGATTAAAGTAAGAGTACGCGCCAATGATTGATCCTTCAAGTATGTAGCCCTTTTGGTGCCACCTGCGTCAGATGTCGTAATGTGCCATGAGCGGGCGTGACCGGATCCCGGATCCCCGCTGGCGGATCCCTATCCGGGGTAGCACGCTGCATGATGCCCAGGGAAGGGCGGCCGGCAAGCCGCTGATCGGTTCGCCCGGCGTCAACCAGGACGCCCTGACCACCGTCTTCCAAGCGGGCAGCGGTTGGTTACTGCGCGCCGCCGGGAGGGGGACCCTCGATCACCCGTGGGATGTACTCGAGCAACTGCAGGCGGCCGTCGAAGGTCCTGCTGTCCACCATGTCGAGGGCAACATCAGGGTAGCCGTCGAAAATCCGTTCGCTTCCGGTGCGTCCGGTGATCAAGGGGAACACCACCAGGCGGAACCGGTCCACCAGGCCCGCGGCCAGCAGGGAACGGCACAGGCTGAGGCTGCCGAGGGTGCTCAGCAGCCCTGGATCGGACTCCTTCAGCCGGCCCACGGCCTGCACGGCATCCCCGGCAACCAGCCGCGAGTTCGGCCACCGGAGCGGCTCCGTCAGGCTCGACGAAAACACCACCTTGGGAACGGCCGCAAGGCCTGTCAAGGATGCGCTTTCGTCGTCCGAATACTCCCCGCCCCCGCCCGCGGCGTCCGCCGACATGCCTGACATGAGGCGGTAGGTGTTCGCACCCATCAGGTAGGTCCGGTCCCCGCCTGCTTCCTGCTGGAGCCAGGCCAGATACTCCGGCCCCTCCAGGCCCCACCAGCCCGGCCACCCCTCACCGGAAGCGCAGCCGTCCAACGTGATGATCAAATCCACCATCAGCTCACCCATGCCGGCCACTTTATGCCCCGGGACTGCTCAGAACCAGTCCCCGTCAGCGTAGGCGCTGCGGACGTGGGCGCGGAGGTACTCGCCCACCACCGCGGCCCCCAGGTCGCCCACTTCCGGCGCCACCACACGGCCGTCCACGCGCCGGGCCATCCGCTGGATGAACCTCTCCAGGCCGGGGTCGTTGCCCAGGCGGAAGAACGTGGTGTGGACGCCGGAACGGCCCAGCCGGTCCAGCTCGGCAACGGTGGCACGGATGGTCTCGGCATCGGGCGGCCAGTTGAACCAGGAGTCTCCGTCAGGCAGAAGGTGGGCCGTGGGTTCACCGTCGGTCACGACCAGCAGGACGGGCTGCATGGACGGGTGCCGGCGGAAGAACCTGCCGGCCAGCAACAGTCCGTGGTGCAGGTTGGTTCCCTGTTCACGGAGGGCAGGCAGTGCGGTGAGTTCCCCGATGTCCATGGACTGCGCGTAACGGCCGAACGTGATCAGCTGCAGCCGGTCGCCACGGAAACGCGTGGACACCAGGTGATGCAGGGCCAGTGCGGTCCGCTTCATCGGCACCCACCGGCCCTCCGCCGCCATTGAGAAGGAGACGTCCACCAGCAGGACCACCGCGGCCTGGGTCCGGGCCTCCGTTTCTGACACTTCGATGTCGTCGACGGCAAGGCGCAGTCCCCTGGCGGGGTCGCCGCCGTCGGCCATGGTTCGGCGGATGGCGTTGGTCATGGTGCGGGTGACGTCCCAGGGCTCGGCGTCCCCGAACTCCCACTGCCGGCTGGAGCCGGTCTGCTCGCCGGCTGCCCCTGCCGTCCTGGTATCCCGGTTTCCCTGCCGTCCAGACAGCTGCCGGGCGGTGTCGCGCAGCAGCGACTTCCCGAGCCGCCGCATGGCCTGGGGCGACAGCCGCAGGTCGCCGTCGGCACCCCGCCGTAGGTACCCGCCGTCCTGCATCGCCCGTTCGATCTCGGCGAGGGTGCGGGCGCTCACGGCGGCATTCTCCCCGAGCTGGCGGGCAAGCGCGTCCAGGTCCAGGTCATCGAGCCTGGAGCCGTCATAGGACTGGGAAAGCTGCTCCGACAGTTCGTCGAGCTCGGCGATGTCCTGCAATACCCCGGTGCCGTCGCCCAACCCCAGCCCCTCCTGCCCTTCGAACCGTTCCGAACCCGTCCAGTCCTCCCCCGGTCGCAGGGCCTGGAGGGTGGCATCGAGCTGGCTGAGCTGGTTCATCAGCTCCGGCGAGCCGAACGCCTGTGCGGAGAGCCGCATCAACTCATCGCGCTGCTCAGCGGACATGGACTGCAGGAGCCGCTGGGCGGCCGCGGCGCGCTGGGCAAGGGCGTCCACCAGTTCCTCCACCGACTGCGGATTCTCCGGAAAGAACTGGCCGTGCCTGGCCATGAATTCCTGGAAGTCGGCGTCCGTGTCTTCGCCGCGCTGGTGCTTCGCCAGCAATTCATTGAGGTCCCGCAGCATGGCGTTCACGGCTTCGCGGTCCTCATCGGTGGCGCTCTCCAGCGCCTGCTTAATACCGGCAAACCGCTGCTCGAGGATTTCCCGGCCCAGCAGGTCCTTGATCCGGCCGTAGGCTTCCCGGGCTGTGCCTGACTGCCAGTCGTAGGACGCGAGTTCGTTGACTGCCGCAGCCGTGGAAACAGGCAGGTTCTGCAGCTGCATCTCCCGGAAAGCACGGTCGGTGTTGTCCATCATGGCGTCGCGGGCCAGCTGCTTGCGTTCCTCCAGCACCGCGGTGTCCAGGAGCTTCTTCACCTCGTCCAGGGTGCCGTCCAGGCGGTGCCGGCTGAGCAGGTCGCGCCGGCGCTGCTGGACCCGCCGGGCAAGATCGTCCAGCCCGTCCCGGTTCCGGCCGCCGCGCCGCAGGAACTCCTGGAGGGCATGGCGGGGCGAATAGCCCGCCATCACGTCTTCGGCGACGGCGTCGAGCACCTCGGCCAGGTCCACCGGCGGGGCGAGCGGATCGGGCCCGCCGGTGTACCGGCCGTACCTGGCGGACCGCTTGTGGATGGCCATGCTGCCTCCCGTGCCTAGCCGTAGATGGTTTCCTCGTCGTCGGATTCCTTGGAGATCCGGCGTCCGAGGTAGAGGCCTTCGAGGGCCAGTTCGACGGCGGCGGCCCGCTGTCCGTCGTTCGTCGCGCCCAGGCGCCGGCCGATCTCGTCGTAGAGGCCGGAGCCGTTGAGGGAGGGCAGGTTGCCCAGGAATTCCTGCGCCGTGACCTGTTCCCCGGTGGTGACAGTGCGGTGCCCGTCCAGGGCGGCCACGAGCGGCCCCATGTCCAGGCCCTGGAAGTGCGCCCTGACCGCTTCCGCGGTGGCGGTGCGCAGGAGGTGGTCCAGGATGCCCTGTTCGCGGCCTTCCTCGCCCGATTCGAACTCGATCTTGCCCGTCAGGACTTCCACGGCCGGCTCCAGGTCGATGATCCGGGCCACCGGCTGGTCCTCGCCACGCAGGCTTGCCCTGCGCAAGGCGGCCGCCGCCACCGTCTCCGCACCGGCAATGGCGAACCTGGCGGAAACGCCGGAGGTCTGGTTGATGGCCGGGGACTGCCGCAGCGCCCTGGTGTAGCGGGCCAGGATCTCCAGGATGAACGGCGGTACGTCCGCCACCAGCTGGCCCTCCTGGCGGATGACCGACACCTCGTCGTCCAGCTCAATGGGGTAATGCGTCCTGATCTCGGCGCCAAACCGGTCCTTCAGCGGCGTGATGATCCGGCCGCGGTTGGTGTAGTCCTCCGGGTTGGCGGATGCAACCACCAGCACGTCCAGCGGCAAGCGCAACACATAGCCGCGGATCTGGATGTCCCGTTCCTCCATGACGTTGAGCATGGCCACCTGGATGCGTTCGGCGAGGTCCGGAAGTTCGTTGATGGCAATGATGCCGCGGTTGGAGCGGGGTATCAGCCCGTAGTGGATGGTTTCCGGGTCCCCCAGGCGGCGGCCCTCCGCCACCCGCATCGGGTCGACGTCGCCAACCAGGTCGGCCACCGAGGTGTCGGGGGTGGCAAGCTTTTCGACGTAGCGTTCGGACCGGTGCCGCCAGGCGATCCGGAGCCGGTCGCCCTCGGTCAGGGCCCGCGCGCGGGACTGCTCCGTGATCGGTCCGAACGGGTGCTCGTTCAGCTCCGAATCCTCGATCACCGGCGACCACTCGTCCAGCAGCCCCGCCAGGGTGCGCAGCAGGCGGGTCTTGCCCTGCCCCCGCTCACCCAGCAGCACAATGTCATGCCCGGCGATCAGGGCCCGCTCGAGCTGCGGAATCACCGTCCGGCCGAAACCGTAAAGGCCCGGCCACGGGTCCCGGCCCGCAGACAGGGCGGCCAGGAGGTTGTCGCGGATTTCGTGACGCAGGTCTTTCTGGACATGGCCTGCCGCACGCAGTTCACCAACGGTATAGATATCGGGGCGATCAGTCACTCCTCTACCGTAATCCCGGTCCTGCGGCTAATCGATAGATTCCTCCAGATTCCTCGGACCCGCGGGGCGGCCCACCGAGCTGCCAGGATTCCCCGGCCGGCCCCCCTCGCGGCTACCGCTTGCCGCTCCCCGCGCCTCGCGGCTACCGCTTGCCGCTCCCCGCGCCTCGCAAGCTCGGCACGGGGCCCCCTCGCGGCTACCGCTTGCCGCTCCCCGCGCGGCTACCGCTTGCCGCTCCCCGCGCCTCGCAAGCTCGGCACGGGGCCCCCTCGCGGCTACCGCTTGCCGCTCCCCGCGCCTCGCAAGCTCGGCACGGGGCCCCCTCGCGGCTACGCTTAGACCCGATGACACAGAACACGCTGATCCTCCTGGTGCGGCACGGCGAGACCCCCACCACGGGAAAGGTCCTGCCGGGCCGGGCCCCCGGGCTGCACCTGTCCGAGCGCGGACGCGCGCAGGCCGATGGCGTTGCCGGCCGCCTTTCCGGCCTTTCGGTGGACGCCATCTACTCCTCGCCGCTGGAACGCGCCCGGGAGACCGCGGAGCCGGCCTCAAACAATTCCGGAGTGGCAGTAACGGAAGAAGCCGGGCTCCTTGAATGCGACTTCGGCGATTGGACCGGCGCTGAGCTCTCCGGCCTCGCCGGCCTGCCGGAGTGGCAGACCGTGCAGCACAATCCGTCGGTTTTTCGGTTTCCCAACGGCGAGTCGTTCTCAGGGATGCAGGCCAGGATGGTCGGCACGCTGGAGGACCTGCGCGCCGCCCACAAGGGCGGGGTGGTGGTCTGCTTCTCCCACGCCGATCCCATCAAGGCGGCCGTTGCCCACGCTCTGGGCACCCACCTTGATCTCTTCCAGCGGATCTTCATCAGCCCGGCGTCGGTCTCTGCGATTTCCTACGCGGATGGCCAGGCGCCGGCCGTGCTCACGGTGAACTCGACGTCGGACCCATTGAGCGGGCTGAGGCCGGCATGACGGCTTACCTGCCGGTGCCGGACGGATGGATGCGCCGCACAGGCGCTGGGGGCGCACGGTGTCCGGCCGGGAGCTGACCCTCCTCACCGAGGGCCGCGTGGAGCTGCTGGGCCGCATCGTGACCGGCAGCAATGCCACCTTCCTTGCCGAAGTGACCTGCGGCGACGATTCTGCCTGGGCGGTATACAAGCCGGAGGCCGGGGAACGGCCGCTGGCGGATTTCGACGCCGGCCTGTACCGCCGGGAGCGCGCCGCTTACCTGCTCAGTGAAGCGCTCGGGTGGGGCATCGTGCCGCCCACGGTGGTCCGGACGGACGCACCCCTGGGCGTCGGATCGCTGCAGTGGTTCATCGAGGGCGACCAGCAGGAGCATTACTTCACCCTCTTCGCGGATGCTCCGGAAACGCACGCGGCGCTGGCCCGGATTGCCCTGTTCGACTACGTGGCAAACAACACCGACCGCAAAAGCGGTCACGTCCTGCGCGGCGCCGACGGGCATATCTGGGGCATCGACCACGGGCTCTGCTTCTCCGCCGCCTTCAAGCTCCGCACGGTGATCTGGGACTTCGCCGGCGATCCCGTTCCGGAGCCCCTCCTTGAGGACATCAGCCCGCTGGCCCGCGAGGTCCCCCTGGACGTGGCCGCCCTGCTCGACCATGCCGAAGCGGCGTCCCTGCGGCGCAGGGTCCAGCAGATGTTGAAGGAAAAGACCCTTCCGGTCGACCGGACCGGGATGCGCTACCCGTGGCCCTTGGTCTAGGCAGGGGCCTCACTGCGCTTCCGGGCGCCCCTTGCCGGCGGCGGCCGCCGGGGCCGCCTGCTCCAGGTGGGCACCGATGTGCTCCAGCAGGTAGTGCTGCCCCAGGACGGTGGGATGGTCGCCATCCGGGCCGATAAGGTCGTCGAAGTCATCGCTGATCCAGCCCTCGGCAATGGGGTCCACGAACTCGCCGCCCGCCTGCCGGGCAGCGGCTTTGAGTTGATCGCTGATGTCCACCAGTCCGGGGTCCGGGATTGCGGTGTACGACGGCGGCCCTACCACGATGATCTTCGCCGCCGGTGCAAGGGCTGCCGCACGGTCCATGGCGGCCAGGGCGGCGTCGCCGATGTCGGCAGGCGCGTAGCCCAGATCATTTTCGGATCCGAAGAACACCACAACGCCCGTGTTTGCGGTGACGAAGTCGTCCACCTCCGTGCCGAAGGTGCCGCCAAAATCCCCGGGGCTGAGGTATCCGCTGCCGTCCTCGGCCGCATTGATTACTTCCAGTCCCGCCACCTGCGGGTCCGTCCGCATCAATGCCGGCCAGGCCTGCTGCGGCGAGGTGCCGTGGCCGGTGCTCAAGGAGTCACCCACAACCACAACGCGGACCGGGGATTCCCCCGTGGCCAGGGGCTGGGTCTGGGCTGCGCTCCCTGACGTTACGGCCAGGAGGATGACGGCCCCGGCGGCCGCAAAGACGCGGCCGGGATGCCCGTGCGGAAACACAGTGTCCTGCATGGGCGCCGCCTCCTGCCTGGGGTCCTGGAGAGCCGCGGGCAGGAATTGCCAGCAGCCGATCCGTCCTTTGTCTCTGTCCTATCGTAGGCAATGGTGGAAATACTGTAGGTCCAAGGTGACCAGGATCAACAGATGCACAGCGAGTGCACAGGAACTTTAGGGGGCATTAGGTACCCCGCGTGCCCCCGCCCCGGGCAGTGACCGCTGCCGGGCGGTCCGGGCTACGCTTTATCCGTGCAGCACAAAACTCCCGTGTGGGACCCCTCAACCGGCCTTTCCGAGCAGGCACCCGGCGTCTACTTCGTCGAGGGACCGGCCTCCAACTGGATCGTGGTCCGGGACGGATCGGACTTCATCCTGGTTGACAGCGGTTACCCCGGGGACCGCGGCCACGTGCTTGCGTCGCTGCGCCACCTGGGCCTGGAACCGGCGGACGCCGCTGCGCTGCTGGTTACGCACGGCCATGTGGACCATACCGGCTCTGCCGCCTTCTTCTCGGAATCGTTTGGAACCCCGGTCCTGTGCGCGCCCGAAGAACTGGCCCATGTCCGGGGGCAGGAAAAACACCAGGTCACTCTTGGCCAGGTCCTCCGCCGGGCATGGCGGCCGCGCGTCTTCCGCTGGATGGTGCACGTCATCCAGGCCGGGGCGCTGTCAGCGGAGCCCGCAACACGGGCAGAGGCATGGGACGCTGCTACCCTTCACGCCCTCCCCGGCCAGCCCGTTGCCATCACACTCCCGGGCCACACGCCCGGCAACGCGGCGCTGCTTTTCCCCGCCGCAGGTGCCGTCGCCGTCGGCGATTCGTTTGTCACCGGCCACCCGATCAGCCCCGCGTCAGGCCCGCAAATGCTGCACGCCATGTACCACACCGATCCGGCCGGCGCAATTGCCGCACTGCGGAACCTGGCCGGCGTGGACGTATCCGTGATCCTCCCCGGCCACGGTCCTGCGCTGCATATGCCGATGGCCGAAGCACTGACGGACCTGGGCCTCCAGGCAGGGGCCGCGCGCCGCGGAACAGGGAACTGGGGATCAGGGAACCGCGGATCAGGGAACTGGCGCAGTGCCTAGAACTTTCCGTACCGGGCCCGTGCCATTGAGTACACGCCGTAGCAGATAAGCCCGGCTGCAATGGCCGCCAGGAGGAAGACGCCGTAGGGCTGTGCGCCAAGGGTCTTCAGCCCGCCATCCAGCCCGGAGGATTTGGAGGGGTCGGCCGTTGCGGCCGCCACGATGATCAGGACTCCCACGACGGCGAGCACCACGCCCTTGGCTGCGTAGCCGACAGTGCCGAGCCACTCGACGGCCGTGCGGGCGCTGCCGGGGTCCTGGAGGTCCCTCATGAACTTCCGCGAGATACCGCGGTAGGCGTAAAACACCCCGGCACCGATGATCGCCAGGCCCAGGGCGATCAGGAGAACCACCCCGGCGGGGGCACCCATGAGCTTCGCCGTGAAATCACTTGCCGATTGGCTGGAGTTCTTGCTGCCGCCGGAGGCAAAGACCGCAAAAGTGAAGGCCAGGAACCCGAAGACCACCGCTTTGCCCGCAGCACTTGCCGCCGCCTTGAGTTTCTTCTTGGAGTCGGTTTCGGTACGGGCCCCAAAAAACGCCTCGCTCAGCATCCACAGGGCAAGCGCCGCGCAGGCCACCGCACCGACCCACAACAGGATCCCGCCGCCGGGTTTTGAGGCCAGGGTTCCGATGGCTCCGGACTGGTCAGCTTCTCCACCCTGGCCCCTGTCCAGCTGCAAGGCGATGACGCCGATGAGGATATGGACCAGGCCGATGAAGACGAATCCGGCCCGGGCCAGCATACGAACCGCCGGGCTGCGGCTCGCCGACGCGGCCTCGGATACTGCCCTGTTCGCTCCCTGCGACGCGTTGCCCATGGCCGGCCCTTCCACGTATGTAGTTGATTTTCGGCCCCACCGGGCGGCGCCTGCTGCCTGCCGGCCCCGCGGGATGATTCAGTGTAAATCCGACCGCGCCGTCCCGACAGATCCCCTGGAGTTCGGGACGCGGCGGATGGCCGCTAGAGTCGAAGCGGTGCATGCCGAACAGAACGTTGATGACCTGACCGCCCTGAACCTGCAGATGCCCGGCCTGCCCGCAGAGACCGGCGGCCACGGCGAAGGCGGCTTCGTCCGGGTGCGCGGTGCCCGCGAAAACAACCTCCGGAACATCAGCGTGGACGTGCCGCGGGACGCAATCGTTGCCTTCACGGGGGTTTCGGGCTCGGGCAAGTCGTCGCTGGCCTTCGGCACCATCTACGCCGAAGCGCAGCGCCGCTTCTTCGAATCCGTGGCACCCTACGCCCGCAGGCTCATCCAACAGGGCCATAACCCCAAGGTGGAACAGATCACCGGGCTGCCACCCGCCGTCGCACTTCAACAGCGCCGCGGCACCGCGAGCTCCCGGTCCACCGTGGGAACGGTCACCACGCTCTCCAATTCGTTGCGGATGCTCTTTTCCCGCGCGGGCAGCTACCCTGCCGGGGCCACGCCGCTGGACTCCGATGCCTTCTCCCCCAACACTGCGGCCGGCGCCTGCCCCGAATGCCACGGGCTGGGCACCGCCCACACGGTCACTGAAGCATCACTGGTTCCGGATCCGTCCCTGAGCATCCGCGACGGCGCGATTGCTGCGTGGCCCGGTGCCTGGCAGGGCAAAAACCTGCGGGACATCCTGACGCACCTGGGGTACGACGTGGACGTCCCCTGGCGGCAGCTGCCGCGGAAGGACCGGGACTGGATCCTCTTTACGGAGGAACAACCCGTGGTGGAGGTGACGCCGCAGCGCGACCGCGTGGCCAAGCCATACAAGGGCCGGTTCTGGAGTGCCAGGAGCTACGTAATGCACACACTGCTCGACTCCAGCAGCCCTGCCATGCGGGAAAAGGTGCTGCGGTTCATGGAAACGGGGCCCTGCGCGAGGTGCGGCGGAACGGGGCTCAGGCCCGAAGCCCTCGCAGTCACGTTCGCCGGGCACACCATCGCCGGGCTCAATGCCGTGCCCATGACCGAACTGGCCGGGATCATCCGTCCCACCACCCTGCTGGCCACAGCGGATACCGCATCACGGAAACAGTCGTCCGAGTCGAATGAAGTGGCGGTGGCCATCACCCGCGACCTCCTGCAGCGCATCACGGTCCTCCTGGAACTCGGCCTGGGCTACCTGGCGCTGGGCCGGGCCACGCCGACGCTCTCACCCGGCGAAATGCAGCGGCTCCGGATCGCCACCCAGCTGCGTTCGGGGCTTTTCGGCGTGATCTACGTGCTGGATGAACCGTCGGCAGGCCTGCACCCCGCGGACGCCGAACCGCTCCTGGCAGTCCTGGACCAGCTGAAGGCATCGGGGAATTCCGTGTTCGTGGTGGAGCACAACATGGATGTGGTCCGCCGCGCGGACTGGCTGGTGGACGTCGGTCCCCGCGCCGGGGAGGACGGCGGGCAGGTGCTCTACAGCGGTCCCGTGCAGGGCCTGGACCAGGTGGAGGGGTCTGTAACACGGCCGTTCCTGTTTCCTGGTGGCCAGGCGGAATTCAACGGCGGCCGCGGCAGTAACGGGCCGCGGGAAGCTGCCGGCTGGCTGACGCTGGGCGGCATCAGCCGCCATAACCTGAACAACCTGGACGCCGCCTTCCCGCTCGGTGTCCTGACGGCAGTCACGGGCGTTTCAGGCTCGGGCAAGTCCACCCTGGTCAGCAAGGTGCTGGCCGGTCTTGCCGGTGCGCGGCAGGCGCGGGATGACAACCAGTCAGGGTCCGAAGAGCCGGACGGCGGCACCGGGGACGACGGCGGCCCGGGCCGCGTGGGGCAGGTGTCCGGGCTGGAAAAGATCGACCGGACCGTCACGGTGGACCAGAAGCCGATCGGCCGCACGCCGCGGTCCAACCTGGCCACCTACACAGGATTGTTCGATGCCGTCCGGAGGGAGTTCGCCGCCACCGACGCCGCGAAAAGCCGGGGCTTCGGGCCCGGGCGCTTTTCCTTCAATGTGGCCGGTGGACGCTGCGAGACGTGCCAGGGCGAAGGATTCGTGGCCGTGGAACTGCTCTTCCTGCCCGGCAGCTACGGTCCGTGCCCGGAATGCAACGGCTCGCGCTACAACCCGCAAACCCTTGAGGTCACCTACCAGGGCAGGAACATCGCGGAGGTCCTTGGCATGACAGTCGACGCCGCCGCCGGTTTCCTTGCCGGAATACCCGCGGCCGCCCGCTCCCTCCGCACGCTGCAGGAAGTGGGCCTGGGCTACCTCCGGCTGGGCCAGCCTGCCACCGAGCTGTCCGGCGGTGAGGCGCAGCGGATCAAGCTGGCCACGGAACTGCAGCGGGCCCGGCGTGGCCACACGCTGTACCTGCTGGACGAGCCCACCACGGGACTGCACCCGGCCGACGTCCAACTCCTGGTGGCGCAGCTGAACCGCCTGGTGGACGCCGGCAACACGGTGATCGTCGTGGAGCACGCCATGGACGTGGTGGCCGGGGCTGACTGGGTACTGGACCTGGGACCCGCCGGTGGTGACGCCGGCGGCCGGATCGTCGCCGCCGGCAACCCCGCCGCCGTCGCGCGGTCCCGCACCAGCCGCACCGCCCCCTACCTTGCAGCTGCGCTCACGGCCCGCTCGGGAGACCGGGACCGGTAGCGGCCGAGCCCTTGCCCTCCTCCCTGCCGGCGCGTATCACTGAGGAATGCGTTCCCGGAAGCCGGCGGTCCGGCACGATCTCCTTCGGGGCCGGGTGGCAGTGGTCACCGGCTCAAGCCGCGGGCTGGGATATGCGATGGCGCGGGAGCTGGGCCTGCACGGTGCCGCAGTGGTGCTGGCGGCACGATCGGACGACGCCGTTGCTGCCGCCGTCGAACGTTTGCGGGCTGAGGGCATCGCGGCGTCGGGGCGGCACTGCGATACCGGCGACCTGGCGGACGTGGAGGCGGTCCGGAACGAAGCCCTCGCCCGGGGGACGCTGGACATCTGGATCAACAACGCCGGGACGTCGGGGGTGTTCGGGCCGACGGCATCAACGCCCGTGGACGATTTCACCCGCGTGGTGCGCACCAACATCCTGGGCACGTTCCACGGGGCGAGGGTGGCTTTGCCGGTCTTCCTTGCCCAAGGCCACGGCGACCTGGTGAACCTCTACGGCCAGGGAGACCAAGGACCCGTGGCCCTGCAGAACGCCTATGCATCGAGCAAGCGGTGGGTGCGGCAGTTCACCGAAACGCTGCGGCTGGAAACCAAAGGGACCGGCGTGCGGGTGCACGGCCTGAACCCCGGCTTGGTGGAGACGGAACTCCTGGGGCGGGTGTCAGCACAGGCCGGGTACGGGCAGCGGCTCGGGGCCCTGCAGGTGGTGGTGGGGCTGTGGGGCCAGGATGCCCGCGAGGCAGCCCGGCCCATCGTTGGACTGGTGACCTCAGATGCAGCGGAATACCGGTTCCTGACCAGGCGGAGGCTGGTGACGCACGGACTGCACAACGTGCTGCGCGGCCGCCTCCGCCGGAGCAGCAGGATGCCACTGGACGTCACCGTGGTGGACGGACACCCGGGAGACTGACGAACCTACGGGATTCCCGGCCTTGCCGTGGCGGCGGCATCCTTTGCCAGGGCTCCCTTGGCCCTGGGCAGGAAGATCAGGGCCAGCATCGCGATGACGCAGCAAAGGATGAGGTAGAGCGAGATCACCGTTGAGTTCCCATAGCTGGCCAGCAGGGCCGCGGCAATGAGGGGCGCAGGGCCGCCGGCGACCACGCTCGCCAGCTGGTAGCCGAGCCCGGCACCCGTGTACCGGATGTCCGTGTCGAAGCTCTCTGCGATCAGCGCCGCCTGTGGGCCGTACTGGATGTCGTGCAGGACCAGGCTCACCACGATGGCGACACCCACCCAGAGGGCGTCACGGGTGTTCAACAGCCCGAAGTAGGGGAAGGCAAAGAGTGCCGTCAGCACGATGCCGGTCCCGTAGACGCGGCGCCTGCCAAAACGGTCTGACAGTCGCCCGAACAAGGGAACACTGATCAGCCCCAGGGCAGCGGCAATCAGGGTGTCGTCAAGAATCGAGTTGCTGTCCAGTTTCAGCTGCTTGGTGGCGTAGGTAATGACGAAGGTGATGAACAGGTAGAACGGGGCCTGCTCGGACGTCCGCACCAGGGCGGAAAGGAGGATTTCCTTGGGCTGGCGCCTGATCACCTCGATGATCGGGGCCCGCACCACTTTGTTGGATTTCCGGATTGCTTCAAACTCCGGGCTTTCGATGACGCGCAGCCGAACAAAGAGGCCTACTCCGATCAGGATGATGCTCAAGATGAAGGGGATCCGCCAGCCGTACGCAACAAAGCCGTCCGTTCCGGTTGCGGCCGTGGTGATCCGGACGACGCCGGTGGACAGGACAAGTCCCAGCGGCACCCCGATCTGGGGCCAGGACGCGGAAAGTCCGCGGCGCTCCTGGTTACCCCATTCCATGCTCAGCAGGACGGAGCCGCCCCACTCACCGCCGACGCCGATCCCCTGGATGATCCGGAGCAGCACCAGCAGGACCGGCGCGGCGACGCCGATGCTTTGGTAGGTGGGAAGGCAGCCAATCAGCACCGTCCCGAAAGCCATCAGGAAAAGGGTGGCCATAAGGGTTGTCTTGCGGCCGATGCGGTCACCGAAATGGCCGAAAATGGCGGCACCGATAGGCCGGGCAACAAAGCCGACAAATTGTGTGCCGAACGCTGCAAGCACGCCGGCCAAGGCAACCTGCCCCGGGAAGAACAACTGGGGAAACACCAATGCAGCGGCAGTTCCATAAAGGAAAAAGTCGTACCACTCAATGGTCGTTCCCACCACGCTTGCCACGACGGCCCGCCGTACGGCCTGCTCCCGGGTCACTTCTTGAATACTCATCATCACTCCATTGGTCTGATGCAGTAGAACGCCCGGCTTGGCCTCGAAAAGCTGGGAAATAAGTTTTGAAGCCAGGCCTGGACCCGCAGTGCGGATCCTCCTTTCATGGTGCGAGGGTCGGTTGCCTGTGTCAACGGTCCCGGGCCGGGATCCCGCCGGGTGCGGACGCGCCCGGAGCCGGTGGTGCCCTTGATTTCCAGGTGGAAAACCCGGCACCGAAGGTGGAGCCGGGACGGCAGCCGGCAGCCGCCGTCGGACACCTTTGATGGTTGCTGCAGGCAAATATCAAACCGGGCTCTGGACTCTTGGCCGGGCCCCCATCAGACTGTCTACAACAGCTGGCCGGGCCCGCCGGAATTGACGGTACTTTGATTGCCTGGTGCTTTGGACGGCTGCATTTATTGGGGCTTTACCGTGATGCCTGTTTCGCGGCATTGAAAGGACCTGGTTATGCCGGACTTTGCACCGTTCTATCCGCTTATTGCCATTATTCTCGGGGTGCTTGTCGCCATTGCCTTCATTTGGGTGGCCACAAAGCTGATGTGGAAGGTGGCTGAGCCAAACGAGGCACTGATCATTTCCGGGCTGACCCGGGGAACCTTGGATACCCGGGAAGGAATGGATTTCAAAATCGTCACGGGCAAGGGCGCACTGGTCCTTCCCGGGCTCCAGACCGTGCGGCCCCTGTCATTGACACTGAACGAAACGGAGCTCAAAGTTTCCTGCGTTACGTCACAGGGCATCCAGGTCATTGTGGAGGGCGTCGTCATTTACAAAATCGGTGACGCGCCGCCGTTCATTGCAAATGCGGCCCGTCGCTTCCTGGGCCAGCAGCCAAAGATGGAGAGCCAGGTATACAACGTCTTCGAGGGCCATCTGCGTTCCATTATTGGCAGCATGACCATGGAGGAAATCATCCGCGAGCGGGACAAACTCGCGTCGCAGGTCCGCAGCGCCAGCGGAGTGGAGATGGAAAAGCTGGGCTTGGTAGTGGACTCCCTGCAGATCAAGGACCTGCAGGACCCCACCGACTACATCCAGAACATCGCAAAGCCCCACATCGCCCAGGTGAAGATGGAGGCCCGGATCGCCGAGGCCACCCGCAACCGGGAGGCCGCGGAGAAGGAGGCAGAGGCCGCGGCGCTGATCGCGGACGCCCAAAGCGTCTCGGCCATCCGGCAGTCGGTGGCACAGGCCAACGCGGAGCGCGCCAGGGCGAACGCCGCCCAGGCCGGCCCTCTCGCCGAGGCCACGGCACGGCAACAGGTGGTGGTGCAGGAAACCGAAGTTGCCAAGCTTGAGGCTGACCGGGAAGAGCAGAAACTGCAGACGAGCATCCGCAAGCCTGCAGACGCGAAGGCCTACGCGAAGCGCACTGACGCTGAAGGCCAGAAGGCTGCGGACATCAGCGCAGCCGAAGCCCTGGCCCGCCGTACCGAACTCGAGGCCCAGGCGAACGCACGCCGTACCGAGCTGCAGGCCCAGGCGAACGCGACCGCGGCGGCTGCCGCCGCCGGCGCCACGAAGGTCACGGGCGAGGCCGAGGCCGCCGCCACCAAGGCGAAGGGCGACGCCGCGGCGTCCGCGATCAAGGCCAAGGCGTTGGCGGAGGCTGACGGCATCAAGGCCAGGGCCGAGGCGCTGGGCACGAACCAGGACGCAGTCATCTCCCAGCAGCTTGCGGAGAACATGCCCGCCATCATCGCGGCCGCGGCGGAGCCGTTCGCCCACGTGGGCAACATGACGGTCCTGAACGGCGGCGAAGGCGTCAACAAGATGCTGGGCGGGATCCTGGCCCAGGCCGGCGATTACCTGCCGGCCATCGCGTCGGCGCTGCGCAAGGGTGAAGACACCAAGCGGCCGCCCAAGGCTCCCACCCCCTAAGGGCAGTCCAATGCGGAAAGACGTTGACCGGAGCCTGACGGGCAGGATCGGGCGCGTGACCGGGCGGATCGCCCCGGGCACCATCGGCGAAGTCATGCTGCCCTACCTTGGCGGGATCATGGCATTCCACGCCCACCCGTTCGACAAGGCCAGCGTCTTTCCCGTGGGCTCCGAGGTGCTGGTGATCTATTTCGACCCGCCCCAAACGGTGTACGTGGATGAATTGCCTGATGTGTTGCGGCACGCCGACTAGCGACCTCCGCCTGTGCCGGCTGAGCTAGCGTCCGCCCTCCATTTTGCGGCTGCGCTGCTCCTGCGCCATAGGACCATAGGGGTAAACGCCGGTCTCAGGCTCACTGGCCCGGGTGAGCCGGTCAACGTCCCCGGCGCTGAGCTGCAGTTCAGCGGCGGCGAGGTTGTCGGCCAGCTGTTCGGTAGTCCTGGCGCCAAGGATCACCGAGGTGACGGCCGGACGGTCCGCGAGCCAGGCCAGCGCAACCTGGGACGGACTCACGTCGTGGGCCTGGGCGATGTCCTCGACAGCATCGATAACGGCCCACGTGCGAGGGTTGTCGTTGCGCGCCTGCCAGGCCTCCATGCCGCGTTCGGGGTTCTCCCCCAGCCGGGTGGCTCCGGACGGGCGCTGGTCCCGCTTGTACTTGCCGGACAACCAGCCGCCGCCCAGGGGTGACCAGGGCAGCAGGCCGACTCCGGCGTCGAGGGCCGCCGGAACGATTTCATATTCGATCCCGCGGACCAGAAGGCTGTACTGGGGCTGGAGGCTGACGGGCGGGTTCCAGCCATGGCTCCGCGCCACGTGCACGGCCTTGGTGAGCTGCCAGCCCAGGAAGTTGGAAAAGCCGTAATAGGCGATCTTGCCCCGGGACACGGCGTCCTCAAGGAAGCGCAGGGTTTCCTCCAGAGGCGTGACCGGATCCCACGCATGCATCTGGTAGAGGTCGATCTGTTCCACGCCAAGGCGGCGGAGGGAATCATCCAGGGCGCGGGTCAGGTGCCTGCGTGAGGTTCCGACGTCGTTCGGTGCCGTGCCCATGGGGAAGCGCCCCTTGGTGGCGATCACCGCGGTGTCCCTGAGGGCGGGCCGGCCGGCCACCCAGCGGCCGATGATTTCCTCAGACACCCCGCGGCTGTAGACATCCGCCGTGTCAATGAAGTTGCCGCCTGCTTCGAAGTAGCTGTCCAGGATGGCGTGGGAGGTTTCCTCCGTCGCTTCTGCGCCGAAGGTCATGGTGCCCAGCGCGTAATTGGTGACGACGGTGCCGGTGCGGCCAAGGGTTCGATGCTGCATGGATGTCCTCGCGATCAGTGGTGGGTGGATTCCCGGTACCGGGCTGCCGCGTCCGTGGTGGCACTGCGGATCCGGTAGAGGCTGGTGGTTGCGGTGATGTAGAGATCGCGGCCGTCAGGACCGCCGAAGCACAGGTTTGACACGGTCTCCGGCACCGCGACGGTGTGCAGGAGTTCGAAGGACGGCGTGTAGACCTGGACCGACGGGCCGGCGGAGGTCCAGATCCTGCCTTCGACGTCCACCCTCAATCCGTCGGCAGCGTGGCCGTCTTCCAACTCGAGAAGGCCCGACCGCGGGCCGCACCTGCCGTCACGGACAGGATAGGCGGCGATCCGCAGCGGCACGCGGTAGCCGCGGCCGGCCGTATCCGCCACGTAGAGGATGGATTCGTCCGGCGAGAAGGCCAGCCCATTGGGGTGCACCAGGTCGGTGACCACTGCCGTCAGCGCTCCGGAGGCCGGATCGAAACGGAACACGTGGCAGGCCCCGTATTCCTGCTCCCCTTCGTGTCCTTCCCTGGTGCCGGGAAGGATGCCGTAGGGCGGGTCCGTGAACCAAATACTGGCGTCCGTGGCCACCACAACGTCATTGGGTGAGTTCAGCCGGTGGCCCTCGAACGAGTCAACGATCCCCGTAACAGTGCCATCGCGGTCACGTTCCACCCGGCGCCGGCCGTGGCTGCACTGCACCACGCTGCCGTCGGCATCCAGCGTCCGGCCGTTGGTGTATTCGACGCCGAGCGCGTAGTCCCGGGTACTCCCGGTGGCGGGGTTGAACTCGAGGATCCTGTTGTTGGGAATGTCGCTCCAGCGCACGGTCCGAGACGACGGCACCCACAAAGGGCCCTCCGCCCACAGGGCTCCCGTGAAGAGGCACTCCAGCCGGCCAGTGGTCAGATCCTTGCCCATCGGCGCTCCTTTGCCGTCCCGCTTCCTGCCGCCCCGCTGCCCGCCCTTGGCGCGCCGCTCAGCGGCGGCACGCACAGGCACCACCATAGCGCGCGCACCGGTCACGACGGCGGAACCCCACCGAGCCGAGGAAAGTCAAAACCCGTGGGGCTGGCGCTGGGCGTCCGGGACGGTCAGGCTGCCGTACCTTTCCATCCGGTGCCAGCGCAGGTGGACTCCGGTCACTGCCGTGACGACCGCCTGGATCACGACGAGATACATGAGCTGCCGGTAGACGAACTGCTGGAGCGGAAGCGTCCACAGCGGGCCAAGGGGTTCATTGTCGAGCCGGAACGCGTAGGCGGCCATCAGCATCTGCACCGCGAGGAAAGCGAGCCACAGAACCGCGATCCGCAGCGGGTCGAGGAAGACCAGGCCATAAACGGCGAAGACGTCGACAATGGGCGCGAAGAGGGGAAGCAGGACCTGCAAAACCAGCAGGTAGCCCAGTCCCCGCCGGCCGAGCTTGCCGGCGGCACCGTTCTGGATGACCGCGCCGCGATGCTTCCACATCGCCTGGAGGGTGCCGTAGCACCAGCGGTAGCGCTGCTTCCACAGGGCGCCGAGGGTGGCTGGAGCTTCCGTCCACGCCCGGGCATCCTCCTGGTACACCACGCGCCAGCCGTCCCGGCACAGGGCCATGGTCAGGTCGGTGTCCTCTGCGAGGGTGTCGTCGCTGACGCCGCCGACGTTGCGGAGGGCAGCCAGGCGGAAAGCACCGATGGCGCCGGGCACGGTGGGCATGCATTCGGCCACGTCGAACAGCCGCCGGTCGAGGTTGAAGCCCACGACGTATTCGATGTGCTGCCATGCACCAAGGATGCCGCCGCGGTTGGCAACCTTGGTGTTTCCCGAGATGGCCCCTACCCGGGGGTCGGCGAAGGGTTGGAGCAGCGACCTGACCGTGTCGGGCTCAAAGACGGTGTCGCCGTCGACCATGACCACCAGGTCGTAGCTGGCCGCCAGGATCCCCGCATTCAGGGCAGACGGCTTGCCGCCGTTCTCCTTTCGGATGACCCTGACACAGGGCAGGCCGAGTGCCTCGACGATGTCTGCCGTGCCGTCCGTTGACCCGTCATCGACCACGATGACCTCCACCGGATGGGAGGACGCGGCGATGGACCTGACGGCAGCCTCAATACCGGAAGATTCGTTGTAGGCAGGGACGATCACGGTCGCCGGTTCACTAATCACAGGCCGGGGCACCATGTCCACCCGCCTCCGGCCGCGGCCCTGGCGGGCGGCACGGCGGGCCGCCCGGCTGTGGCGGGCCGCGAAGAACATCACCAGGACGGCACGGACCAGCGTGACAACGCCCGCCGCGACGAGGGCCCAGGAGATGGCCGTGACCACCAAGTCGCTGAAGCGGATGCCCCAGACAAGGGCAGAACCGCGTGCCTGCTCCAGGCCCGAGGCGGGACGCATGGTGTCAACGCCTACAGCGCCACCCACGGTGGTGACGCGATAGCCCTGGTCGGAGAACCGCGAAAGGGCCTGGTCCAGGGCGGCGACGGTCTGTTCCCTGTCGCCGCCGCCGTCATGCATCAGGACCACCTGGCCCTGCGGTCCCTGCGGCTTGAGGCTGTCCTCAATCGCCTGGACGCCTGGCTGCTGCCAGTCCTTGCTGTCCATGCTGCTCAGCACGGTGAGGTAGCCCTCGTCCCCCAGCCCCTGCATCGCGGACCACGTGCTGTCGGTGACCGCTGCATTGCCGGCGGTGTAGGGGGGCCGCAGCAGGGAGACGGACTGGCCCGTGACGCCGACGATGGCGTCCTGGCCCCCTTGCACCTCAAGCCAGCGCCGCCACTGCCCGGCCGCGCCCAGGTCCGTATGGGTCAGGGTGTGGACCCCGATTTCGTGGCCTTCGGCGACGATGCGGCGTACCAGCTCCGGGTGGTCCACCGCAGCGGAGCCAACGACGAAGAAAGTTGCGTGGACATGGTGCTCCTTGAGCACGTCCAGGATGCGGGGGGTCCACTGGGGGTCCGGTCCGTCATCGAAGGTGAGCGCCACGGTGCGGTCGGGCGGGCTGACGGAACGCACAGATCCACCGCGCGAATCAACCACCGGTCCCCCGCCGGACACGGCGGCGGGGACATTGCCGGCAGACGCGCCGGACGGAACGGCGTCCACTCCGATGCCTCCCAAATGGTGGATGTAGCCCTGCACGGCCAGGGCCAGTCCCAGCGCGATCAGGGTTGCCAGGAGGATGAACCAGTGGGCGGTGACCTTGGCCGGGACGGCGGCCGTGGCGGGTTTCAATGCCTTGCTCGCGTTTGCCATGTCAGGGGCGGGCCGGCGCGGTGGACCGGGTGGTCTGGCCTGGCGCGGTGCCGTTGGCACCCGGAGCGGTTGCGCTTCCGCCCGGCGCCGTGCCGCTTGACCCGGGCGCGGTGCCGCTCATGCCCGGGGCCGCCGCTGCCGTGGTGGGTGCCGCGGCAACAGGGGCGGCAGGAGCCACCGGTGCGGGCGCGGACGCAGGGGGCATCGCGGGCAGGGCCTGGGGCACCGCGGCAGGGGGCTGCGCAACAACAGGCACGGCAGCCGGCGTTGGCGTTCCCGCAGCTTCCGTTCCCGCGGCCTGGGCACCGGCGGCGGCAGGAACCGGCGCAGCGGTCAGGGACGGTTCCGGTTGCGGCCCTGCCACGGCCGGAAAGGGGAGGAAAGGCGCCGGGGCACCGGAGCCGCCGATGAAGGCGGCGACGAGCAGGACCACATAGCCGGCCACGAGTCCCAGGACACCCAGCCCTAACAGCCGGACCCGCCGGAAACGCCGGCCGGAGGCGTCAACAAAGATGGGCCCGCGCGCCGACTTCGGGCGCGGCTGATCGGAGGTCTTCTCAGGGGCTTTCATCGAGCATCAACCCTAGAGGCTTAAAAATCCCTAGCACAAAATGCCCCCGGAGCGGCAGGCTGTAGCTAAGATCGAGCAACGGTCAGTCAGCTGAGGCCCTGGAGCCCGTCATGCCGGGCGCGCCAGGTGAGCAGGGAGAACACCATGGACACCACCCGGTCCAATGCATATCCACTCGACCCCTTTACGCATTATGAACAGATGCGCTCGGTGGCCCCTGTCCTCCAGGACGATCAGACGGGGAGCTGGCACGTGTTCCGCTACGACGACGTCCAGCGGGTCCTGTCCGAACACGCCACGTTCTCGTCACGGATTGGCGGTGACAATCCGTCCGGGTCCGGGCAACTGTTCGCGTCGAGCCTGATCACCACCGATCCTCCACGCCACCGGCAACTGCGTTCGCTGGTCACCCAGGCGTTCACGCCCAGGGCCGTCGACGCGTTGGCTCCGAGGATCGCGGAACTGGCCAACGGTCTCCTGGATGGAATAGCGGCCGGCGGAAGCGCAGACCTGATCCGGGATCTGGCCTACCCGCTGCCCGTCATCGTCATTTCCGAACTCCTGGGCATCCCCGCCGGGGACCGCGAGCGTTTCAAACACTGGTCGGACATTATTGTCAGCCAGACACGTACCGGTCCGGCCAACGCTGAGCAGGATTCCACCACATCCGAGATGATCGGGTACTTCCTGGCCCTGATCGATGCCCGGCGGAGCCGGCCAGGCAAGGATCTGGTCAGCACCCTGCTTTCCGCCGAGATTGACGGCCAAAGGCTGACGGTGCCGGAACTGCTCGGTTTCTGCAGCCTGCTGCTTGTCGCCGGCAATGAAACCACCACAAACCTGATCGGGAACGCTGTCCTGTGCCTGGCCGAATCGCCAGGCACCCTCGGTCGTGTCCTGGCGGATCCCGCCCTGCTCCCCCAAACACTCGAGGAAGTTCTCCGCTTCCGGTCGCCGGTCCAGTCCATGTACCGGGTAACGGCGGTGGAGACGACGTTGGGCGGCAAGCAGCTTCCCGCCGCCGCGCCCGTGGTGGCCTGGATTGGTTCGGCGAACCGGGACGAGCTGCAGTTTGAGCGGGCGGCAGAGTTCGACGTGGACCGTGCCCAGAACCGGCATCTGGCGTTCGGCCACGGGATCCACTTCTGCCTTGGTGCCCCGCTGGCGCGGCTTGAAGCGAGGATCGCCATGGAGGTGCTGCTGTCCCGCTTGCCCGGGTTGTCCCTTGCTGCCGGGGCGCAGCTCGAGCGGATGGAGAGCAGCATTGTCTACGGGCTGAAAGCCCTTCCCGTTACGTGGGACGCCCGGTAGCGCGCAGCGGTCATTCCGCGGCCTGGATCGTTTTACAGCACCGGTCTCTCCCGGCCGCGCCCTTGGGTACCATCAGGCATGGGCAGGAAGAACTTCCTCATCGAGGGCGGCTCTGGCACCGGAAAGACTACGGTCTGCCATGAGCTGCGGCGGCGCGGCTACCAGGCCATCAACGGGGACCGGGAACTGGCCTACCAGGGAGACCCGGAAACCGGCAGCCCAGTGACGGGAGTGACTGGCATCGCCGTGCATCACCACCACATCTGGGACGTGGACAAGGTGAAGTCGCTCATCGCGGACCGGAGTGAGGCTGTGACGTTCTTCTGCGGCGGCTCGAGGAATTTCGGGAAGTTCATCGGCCTTTTCGACGCCGTCTTCGTTCTGGAGGTCGACGCCGAAACATTGGCTTGCCGGCTGGACGGACGTCCCCGGGACGAATGGGGTGGACGGGAAGAGGAACGCAGGCTGATCGAGCGCCTCCATCTGACCCGCACAGAGATCCCGTCCGGTGCCATTCCCATCAATGCAGCCGCGCCCCTTCCGCATGTAGTGGATGACATCCTTCGGCGCGTCCAGGCAGGCGGTCGGGCGTAACGGCCCCGGATACCCGGCCACGTGGTGGCAGGCTGCGGCGTGGCCGCGTTAGCCGGCCGGGCCCGCCTTTGCCGCGTAGGTGGTGGCCTGGTCCCGTACCTGGCGAATGTAGGCGTCGGACTGGTTGTAGGAGTAGATGGCATCCGTCCACCCCTGCGCGGTGGTGAGGTCCCGGCCCCGGGCACAGAGATATGTGGCTGCGCTGAGGGCGGCGTCGTCGATATTGAACGGGTCCGCCGTTCCGTCCCCGTTTCCGTCCCGCCCCACGAGCCGCCACGTGGAGGGGATGAACTGCATGGGCCCGACGGCGTGATCCCAGCTGGCGTCGTGGTCCAGGGCGCCGCCGTCCGTATCACCAATGGCGGCGAAGCCATCACCGTCGAGGCTGGGGCCCACGATGGGGCCGCTTGCCTGCCCCCGGCGTCGAGGCGGCCGCCGCCGTACGTCCCGTGGGCTGATTCGACGAAGCCTACGGCAGCCAGCGTGTTCCAGCCGATTCCGCAGTCCGGATAGGAACCCCTGGCGGCCACGGCCGCCGTGACGTAGGCCCGGAGCGCCCTGGCCGGGATGCCCGTCTGGTTGGCAGCCGAGGACAGCCATTCGGCATCCGGGCTCCGGGTTACGTCCACGGCAGTAGTGATTCCGCTCGGCGCCGCAGCAAGCCTCACTCCCGCCTGCGGTGGAGGCTGCAGGAGGAGCGCGCCCGGCTGCCGGACAGCCCAGAACGAGAACGCGGTGATGGCACAGCCCAGAAGGATGCTGAGGACAACAAGGCGTTTGAGGCGGAGCACTGACTAATCAAACCATCCCGCCTGCTATCGGGTTGGATCGACCATCGTCATGCCCGCAACGTTCGCCGAGTCCATTCGAGGAAGCAGTTCGGCGGCCTCATCCAATCCGACGACGCGCTCGATGAGCCTCTGCGGTTCGAGTGCCCCCGATGCTATGAGGGCGAGCATCCCAGGGTAGTCAGCTGCTGCCATTCCGTGGCTTCCCAGGACTTCAAGCTCCCACGCGATGACCCGGGCCATGGGCACGCGGGGATGGCCGTCAACCGGCGGGAGGAGGCCGACCTGGACGTGCCGGCCGTGACGACGGAGACTCAGGAGCGCGTCGGCACATGTCTGCTCGCTGCCGACGGCGTCCACCGAGACGTGGCTTCCTCCCGTGATGGCGTGCACCTGCGCCGGGATGTCTGCACCGTCCGCGGCCAGGACGTGGTCGGCGCCGAGGGAGGCTGCCATCGACAGGGCGCCTGGATTGCGGTCGACGGCGACGACTTTTGCACCGAGCGCCTTGGCAATCATGACGGCGCTGAGGCCCACGCCGCCCGCCCCAACAATGGTGACCCACTCGTTGGCAGTGAGCCGTGCCTGGCCGGTAAGTGCCCGGTATGCCGTTGCGAATCGGCAGCCCAGGCTGGCCGCGGCCTCAAAGCTTACGGCTTCCGGGATGGCTATCAGGTTCGTGTCGGCGGCATGGATCACGACCTGTCCGGCGAAGGAGCCCCAGTGGGTGAAGCCGGGTTGTTGCTGCTGGGGGCAGACCTGCGCGTTGCCGGACAGGCACCATTCACAGGCACCGCAGCCCTCCACGAACGGTGCTGTCACCCGGTCACCGGCTGCCCACTTTTCAACGTCCGGGCCAACCGCCGTGACGACGCCGGCGAACTCGTGGCCGGGCACGTGTGGCAAGACGATGTCGTCGTGCCCGGCCCAGGCATGCCAATCGCTACGGCACAGGCCGGTCGCGAAGACCTTGATCACCGCTCCGCCGGCGGGGACGGCCGGCACAGCCACCTCCTGGACCGCCAGCGGTCCTGCGATCCGGTCCATTACTATTGCGCGCATCACGATCCTCCTTCAGTCGGCCCCCCCTCAGGAGACCAGGCACAGCGACAGCTTCAGGCCTTCCCAAATCCTAAGGCAGCACGGGGGTGCCAGCGGGGTACGGGGGGTCGGCTGGCCATGGGCGGACGCGGGATGGACGGTGGCGGCAGAAGCATGGTTGTTTTGCACGCCGTCGCCTGCCCACCATGGAGGCATGGCACCGGAGCGCGGATGGCATCATCTTGCCTTTGCCCTGTGTCTGCTTGCTCCAACCGCCGGGACGGCAGCGTGCTCATACGATTACCCCGAGCCGGTGGGGACACCTTTCTCCCCTGCCCCGGTGACCGGATCCCCAGAGGTGTATGCAGACCCAGGAATCCTGGAGCGCGAAGCCAGGAACTATGCGGAGCTGGACCGGCTCCTCCAGGCCACCCCTGACGCTGTCCTTCTTTTCGAGGAAGGTCCGCTCGACGGTCCCGTCAGGGGTTTTGGCGCCACCGCGGAAGTGCGGGCGGGCGGCAATTACACCGTCACGGCAGCCTGTGTGGGCGCCTCCGGCGCTGTCGTCGCCATCGGACAGGAGCAACCGGGCGCCCCCTTTCAACCTCTGAAGCTGGAGCTGGACTGTGCCGGCGCCACGTCCCGGGTGGTGGCACTGCGGCAGGGCTATGTCTTCGCCCATCTCGAGTTGCCCGGTCCGGGGGATACTCCGTGGACGGGAGCCGTCGGCGGGGTCCGCATTACCTACTGAAGCCGGCCGAAGAGGGTTCTTGACATCTTTTATGAGTACGCTCATGATTGAGTGTAATCAACAAGAAGGGCGCTGCCGGAATGAAAGCGTTTGTCGTCAAGAAATACAAGGCCGACCTTCACCTGGCCGAGGTCCCTGAGCCGGTAGTAGGTGAACACGATGTCCTGGTCCGCGTGGAGGCGGCGGGGCTTAACCAGCTCGACGAGAAGATCCGGCTCGGCGAGTTCAAGCAGATCCTCCCCTACCCCCTGCCGCTGGTGCTCGGGAACGACATGGCGGGAATAGTCCTCGAGGTCGGAACAAAAGTGACCGGCTTCAGGCCGGGCGACGAGGTGTTTGCGCGGCCCGGCAAAGACCGGATCGGGACTTTCGCCGAACGCATTGCTGTCGCCGAGGCGGACCTGGCGATCAGGCCGGCGTCCATCACCATGGCCGAGGCGGGGTCCCTTCCGCTGGTGGCCTTGACGGCCTGGCAGGCACTGGTGGAGCGCGGCAACGTCCAACCGGGACAGAAGGTCCTCATCCATGCGGGCGCCGGCGGCGTGGGTTCCATTGCCGTCCAGCTGGCGAAGCATCTGGGAGCGACGGTAGCTGCCACGGCCAGTGCCGCCAACGTGGAGTTCGTCCGCGGACTCGGAGCCGACACGGTTATCGACTATCGGAACGAAGACTTCGAAGAGATCCTCAGCGGCTACGACCTGGTCCTCGACAGTCTTGGCGGGCAAAACCTGGAGAAGTCGCTCCGCATCCTCAGGCCCGGCGGTATGGCAGTCGGGATTGCGGGACCGCCGGACCCCGCCTTTGCCCGGGAGCTGGGCCTCAACCCGTTACTCCGGTTCGCCATCTCCGCCCTTAGCCGGAACCTCCGCAGCCAGGCGCGCCGCCTCGGCGTGCGCTACGAATTCCTGTTCATGCACGCCAGCGGAGAGCAGCTGCGCCGCATCGCAAGGCTTGTCGACGACGGCGTGCTGCGTCCCGTCGTCGGACGCACCAGTCCGTTTACCCAGCTCCCTGAAGCCTTGCAGGCGCTGGGAAATGGAGGGTTCCGCGGCAAAGCGGTCGTCACCAACCCCCCACACAGCAGTGCCCGCTGGGATGGAGTGGGCCAGCACCGGATTGGGGACCTGGCATGAGCACCGCCCAGACTCCCGCCGCATCCTCGTACGCCGAGGCGCCCACCCGGAGCATCACGGCCGGCGGCATCACCTATGCGTACCGCGAACTGGGGCCACAAGGCGGCGTTCCGGTGGTCTTCTTCCTCCACCTTGCCGGCAACCTGGATAACTGGGATCCCCGGGTTATTGACCCTATTGCCAAAGAACACCGCGTCATCACCTTTGATAGCCGTGGGCTCGGCGGCACCACCGGCAAGGTGCCGGACAGCATCGAGGACATGGCCGACGACGCAGCCACCTTTATCCGGGCCCTGGGGCTGGACAGGGTGGATGTCTTCGCTTTTTCCCTGGGAGGTATGGTGGCCCAAGCCCTTATCGGGAAGCACCCGGACCTGGTCCGAAAGCTCATCCTGGCCGGGACGGGACCCCGGGGCGGGAAAGGCATGGCCAAGGTTGCCCGGGTCACGTACCTGGACATCCTGCGGGCTGCCCTGGTCCGGGCTGATCCGAAGGAGTTCCTGTTCTTCAACCGCAACGCCGCCGGCAAGCTCGCGGCAAAGGCGTTCATCCAGCGTCTCCAGGAACGCCGCAAAGGGCGTGACCGGCCGGTCACGATCCAGGGGTTCCGCGCCCAGCTGAAAGCCATCAGGAACTGGGGCCGCGCGGAGCCGGCCGACCTGTCCACCATCACGCAGCCAACCCTGATCGCCAACGGCGACCGTGACCGCATGGTTCCTTCGGTCCTGTCAGAGGACCTGCACCGGCGCATCCCGGGCTCGAACCTGGTCATGTATCCGGACTCCGGCCACGGCGGCATCTTCCAGTTCCATCAGCAGTTCGTTCCGGTTGCCGTCAAGTTCCTCCAGGGCTGACAGCCCGTGCGCTCCGTTGGCTACACTCGAAGTCAGCTCAACACCATGACCGGCCCGGAGGAAACCCCGCCATGCACCTTGCGTCCCAGCCCGTCTCCCGGCGGGAACGGAACAAGCAGGCAAAGCTTGACCGGATCACGGCGGCGGCCCGGGAACTCTTCGCCGAGCACGGCGTTGATGATGTCACCACCCAGCAGATTGCGGAAAAGGCCGACATCGGAGCGGGCACCCTGTTCCTGTACGCCAAGAACAAGGGTGAACTGCTGCTGCTGGTCCAGAACTCCGCCTACGCCCATGCCCTCACCAAAGGAACGGTCGGCGCCGCGGAAGTCAGCGCACCGCTCGACGCCGTCATGGCCATCGTCCGGCCCGTGGTCGAATGCAACCGCACCCAGATCGACAACGGACGCACCTACCTGCGGGAAATGGTCTTCGGCGACCCCAACGAGCCGCACCACCACGAAGCACTCACCCTCGCCGCCGGAACCGAGGCCGCCATCGCCACCGTTCTGCAGCGCGACGGCCATACCTCCGCAGAAACTTCAGCCACCCTTGCCCGCACCGTTTCCGCCATCATGTTCCTCACCATGGCAGCCTCCACCAATGCCTCCCGTGCCACGGACGACCTCATCCTGGACATCCGGGACCAGGTAGCAGCCATCCTCCCCGCCTGACCGGCCTACTGACCGCTGCCTTCATATGGCAGAACTCCTCAGTACCCGGGCACCCTCTTAGAAAAGACAACCAACCATGACTTCCCTCAACAACGCAATCGTCCTGGTCACCGGGGCAAACGGCGGGATCGGAACAGAGTTCGTCCGCGAAGCCCTCGCCCGCGGCGCCGCCAAGGTCTACGCCACCGCCCGCAACCCCCGCACCTGGGACGACAAACGTGTTGTGCCCCTCACCCTGGACGTCACCGACCCCGCCTCTATCCGGGCAGCAGTGGACGCAGCGCCCGACGTCACGGTGCTCATTAATAACGCCGGCGCCTCCCCCGCCACTGCCAGCCTGCTGACCCTGCCTGAACAAGACATCCGCTCCACCATGGAGACCAACTTCTTCGGGCCACTCAATCTGGCACGCGCCTTCGCGCCCGTGCTCAAAGGGCAGGAAGCAACGGCGATGGTCAACATCCACTCGCTCCTGAGCTGGTACGCAACGGCCGGCGTCTACAGCGTCTCCAAAGCCGCCCTGTGGTCAGCCACAAACGCCCTCCGGCTCGAGCTCGCCCCCGAGGGCGTGCACGTCCTCGGCGTCCACGTCGGATGGGTCGATACCGCCATGGCCGCGCACACAACGGACCCCAAACTCCCGCCCGCAGTCCTGGTAAGCCGCGTCTTCGACGCCCTCGAAGCCGGGGACCATGAAGTTCTTGCGGACGAGGCCTCAGTACTGATCAAAGCGGGCCTGAGCGCCGGAATTGACGAACTGTACCCGCAGCTCAAATCCCTCTAACCGCAAGGGCCACGGGCTGCGGTTCAGCCAAGCAGGCTGAGGTGAATGTGGGCCAGCTGCCGCGCCCTTCCCGGACCCGTTCCTACATCGGGCGCGTGGTGAGGTCCGCATCGACGTTTGGATTCGTGTCGCCGAATTCCTTTTCCTGGCTTGCTGACGATGCGGCCGCCCGTGTGGCTGCCAGCCTGGAGCGCCACACTGCTGCACCCGCAACCAGGGCAAGGATTCCTGCGACCCACCACCGGGACATGGAGGTCCGCTTCGGTGCGCGGGCGGGAACCCGCTTCCCCACCCGGCCGGATGCGTTTGGTCCGACGCGCCTAAGTTGCTGCTGGACCCGGGGGGTGAAGGTTTCCACGCCGCCGGCAACTTCATCCGCCAACCGCCGCAGGAGCGTCTGGAGCCGCGGGGAGGCAGTCTCAATTCCGGTGTCCAGGCCGGCCACGGCTCTCTGGAGCGCCGCCTGGACGCCCGGGGTGGCCCACTCCCTGCCCCGGGCCAAATGACTCATGAGGTTCTCGGAAAGTCGATGAACCTGCATGGACTCCGTCACTTCTTCTGCTGTCCGCATTGGTGCCTCCTTCTCGTTGTGGTGAGGACAGGTTAGGACTACCGGAACGGTGCGGACAGGGCCTTTGGGACCGGGATGGGGCACTGCCCGCGCTCTTCTTTGCCGGCTGCTCCCGCCGCGCCGGCGGATTGGCCGTGGGAATGCAGCTATGAAACCCGGGGGCGACGATTCGATGCAAGTGCGGCGAGATCGCGGATCAGCTGCTGCATCTCGTGTTCCCTCCGGGCGGAGCGCGGTGTTTGCGCTACTGCCTTGGGCTTGGCCAAGCGGGTCCGGGGTGGAGCAGGAACAGGCGCGGAGCCGCCGCGTTGCGTCGCGGGTGATGGTTCGTTGCCCGCGATCGCAATATCCGTGCTCATGCGTCCCCCTTGCCCTGATTGTTGAGGAAGATCCCCGGCCGTGTCCGTAGATTCACTTTAGGGAGACGAAAGGATCAGGGGGAAGACATTTTGTCCAGCATCGGGACTTATTGTGTCAATCTTGAGATTCACGTGATCATCGAGCCCATGCCCGGATCCGGTCAGGACGTGCTTTAGAGGAGCTGGCGACGGCTGGGGGAGGTATCCGTGGTCTCAGACGAACACCCTCGCCGCCAGCTCCGGTAACGACTTTACTTGCGCCTTCCTCCCATGCGCCCGAGTAACCGGTACGCGTTTCATGGAGACCCGGTACTTGCCGGCGGTTGCAACGCTTCCATTTCGGATACCTGGCTGCATGGGCGACGCCTTTGGGGCCGGAATACCCTAAAGGGGCTGCCGCTGGCCGTGTTCTTGTATAGGGCATGGGAAGAACCCGCATTGCCCTTCGAGCCGTTAAGGCGTTTCATACTGCGGCCTGGTTCAGCATCGAAGCCTGTATGGTCTATCTGCTCTACGCGGGATTCCGCGGGAAGACCGACAAGCGGGCGGCTGCGGCCGCGGCAGTTGTGGCGGGTGAAACGCTGATCTTCGTTGGCAATGGTTTTCAGTGCCCGTTGACCCCCTTGGCGCGGCGGCTGGGTGATCCAACCGGATCTGTCACGGACATCTACCTGCCCCGCTGGTTTGCCCATAATCTGCCGGCCATACATGTTCCCCTGCTGGTTCTCGCCGTCGCCCTGCACCGGCGGAACCTCAAGAACCAGGGGCGGCACCAAACCCGCCAACAACACAGAACCCGGCAGTGTTGAGCGCGGTCAGGGATGCATGGCTTCGTGAATCCGGAGGGCCATCCACAACTGCGCCAGCGTGGATGTTTCAGCCATGTCCAAGCCCGTCAGTTCACCGATTTTCCGGATCCGGTACATGACGGTCTGCCGGTGGGTAAACAACGCCGTGGCGGTTTTCTGCCATGAGCGCTGCAGGTCAAGGTAGGTCTTCAACGTCAGCATCAGGTCACCGTCCTGCCTTTGCTCATAGTCGAAGACGGGGCCCAGAAGGCGACGCACCAAGGCGGCACCCTCTTCAACCTTGGTCAGGCCCAGCCAACTTGGTCCCTCCGCGTACCGGGCCAGGCCGACGTTGTTCGCCCTGGCCGATCCCAGCGCCCACAGGGACTCCTGCAGCGCATGCTGCAGCCCCGCAACCGCTGCCGTCGAACTGATTCCCACGGTGGTTTCCGGGCCGGCGCAGTGGACGAGCAGCTCGTCTGCCACGTCGCCGGCAAGAATTACGTGCAGGCGGTTGTTCCGCCGCAGGGCAGCGGCAGGAACTCCGTGCCGCCAGAGCTCGACGTGCACGTTTGCCAGCCCGCCGCCGTCGTCGGCTGCCAGTGAGGCGACCACAAAATCCTGGGGCGGGACCCCGAAAGCGGCCAGCCTCCGTTCCATTTCCACGCTCCCCAACCGGCCGTCGAGCGCCTGCAGCAGGAACTCGCCGGCAAGCCGGTGCCGGCCCTCCAGCGAAAGGACGATGCGGGCCAGCTGAAGTCCCAGCACGGTGGCGGCGTGCAGCAGGACGACGGCGTCAGGGTGCGGTTGGCTGCGGGGCAGCACCACCATGAGGGCATTGGCGTGGGTGGGAATGTCCATGGTCAGCACGTGGCTGCCTCTGACCCTGTGCCATTGGAAATTCTTGCCCGCAACGGACACCTGGCCGGGGTGTGGAGACCACTGTTCCACCAGGAATCCGGGAAGGGGCTGGCCGTCAGGGTGCCAGGGGTGAAGGCATCGGCGGTCCACCACGAACAGCTCCGAGTCCAATTCGGTGGCGAGCCTCAGGACGAGGCTCTGCCAGTGGTCCTCGGACGCCCCTGCAGTGCGGAGGAGATCATAGACCCGGGCAGTCTGGCGTAGCCGGCGCGATTCCTCCAGCAGTGACGACTCCGCTACGGACCGTGCTATGGCGATGAACGGCAGCGGATACGGAATGTTGATCAGGGGCAGCGGGAGTTTGTTGCAGGCCTCAATGAATTCGGCCGTGAGCGGCGGCGCATGCATCTTCTCGCCAATGGCCAGGGCACTTGCCCCGGAATCCACCAGGGCGTCGGCGAGCGCAACCTGGCCTTCCGCGTCCGCGGGGATGGAGAGCCCGTTGGTCATCATCAGCTCACCGCCCGTGACCCATTCCCAGAGCCTCGGGAGATCCGAGGTGTGGGCCCATGTGATCCGGTTGTTTGCCCCGTCCGCGCCCGCCAGGAGAGTAAGCCCCAGCTGCGGCTCGGACACGAGTTCGGCAACGGTGATGGCCACGGGCAGGCTCCTGGTTCTGATGGGGCGTCGGCTTGGACGGCGTTTAGACATTCGTCTAAGTACCTCGGCCATTTGTAGTCAATGTACCGCTATCCGCAGTGATCCGCGCCACTAAGAATTGAGGTATGCACTTCCCGCTCAACGGCGAGCGCCCCAGCTATCGAAGGATCAAACCATGACAACCCACCAGCCCATAGGCCCTGTGGACGCAACGAAGGTCCCCCGCTATGCGGGCCTGGGCACCTTTGCCCGACTTCCTCAAATCGACCGGGTGCCGGACTACGACATCGCCATTGTCGGCGTGCCGTTTGACGGCGGAACTTCCTTCCGTCCAGGAGCACGTTTCGGCCCGGCCGCGGTCCGCGAAGCCTCCCGGCTGCTCCGTCCCGGCTACCATCCCGAACTGGACGTGGAGCCCGTCTACGAGGCGCAGGTGGTGGATGCCGGCGACATTGCCTGTACTCCTTACGACATCACCCGCGCCGTCCGCGAAATCGAAGAGCAGGCACTCCCCCTCCTCGGCGGGGACAAGAAATTGATCTCCATCGGCGGTGACCACACGATCGCCCTGCCCATGCTGAGGGCGCTGAACAAGGTCCACGGACCCGTGGCGCTGCTCCATTTCGATGCCCATCTGGACACATGGGACACGTACTTCGACCAGCCCGTTACGCACGGAACCATCTTCCGGCGCGCCTTCGAGGAAGGCCTGCTCGTGGAGGACAGCTCCATGCATGTAGGCATCCGAGGCCCGGTCTACGACCGCAACGACTTTCTCCGCGACCACGAGTTCGGTTTCCAGATCATCCGGTGCTCGGACCTGGACGTCCTCGGCGTTCCTGCGGCCATACAACAGGTGAAGGAGCGGCTGGGTGAGACACCCGTTTACGTGTCCATCGATATCGACGTCCTGGATCCGTCCTACGCGCCCGGAACCGGAACACCGGAAATGGGCGGACTCCACTCACGCGAACTTCTCGCCCTGCTCCGCGGACTGGACGGCATCAACATCGTGGGGGCCGACGTCGTGGAGGTCGCGCCTGCTTACGACCATGCCGACATCACCACCCTGGCCGCCGCGACGCTCGTCTTCGACCTGCTGGCGCTGATGGTCAACCGCAGCAAGACCGCCGGGATGCGCGAACTCGAATCGGTTGCCAGGAGCGCATCATGAGCACCCCCACCTCTGAAGTACCGCGGCTTGAAGACAAAACCATCCAGCCGATCCCTGCCCATGAACGCCATGGCAAGGCCCGGGACCTCTTCACCATCTGGTTTGGGTCGAACATCATGATCATGACCATCGTGACCGGCGGGCTCGCCACCACGGTGTTCGGCTTGGGCTTTGTTCCCGCGATCGTCGGCATCATCATCGGCAATGTTGTCGGCGGAATCTTCATGGCACTGCATTCAGCCCAGGGTCCCCAGCTGGGTGTGGCGCAGATGATCCAGACCCGCGGCCAGTTCGGTTCGTTCGGAGCGCTGCTGATCGTGGTGATTGTGGTCATCATGTATGTCGGGTTCTTCGCAGCCAACCTTGTCTTCGGCGGCGAGGCCATGGCTGCGGTGAGCCCCGGCATCAGCGTTGACGCCGGCATCATGATCATCGGCGTCGTCAGCGTTGTTGCGACGATTTTCGGTTACAGGCTCATCCACGCCTACGCCCGCTTCCTGAGCGTGGTGGCCGGAATCGCCCTGCTGTTGGCGTTTGCCTGGATCCTGCTGGTGGACGGCCTTCCGGCGGGTTTCCTGGAACAGGGCAACTTCAACTGGGTGGGATTCATGGGCACCGTCTCGGTCTCGGCCCTGTGGCAACTCGCCTACGCCCCTTACGTTTCGGACTATTCCCGCTACATGCCCCAAGGTACAGGGTCACTGCACGCTTTCTGGGCTTCCTACTCGGGCTGCGTGCTGGGAACCCTGTTCCCGATGCTTCTCGGCGCCCTCGTCGGAACTCTGGCCGTAAGCATGAGCGTGGAAGCCGGCAACGTTGAGATCGTGGGCAGCCTTGGCGCCCTGCTCCAGCCATGGACCATCATGATTGTCGGCATCTTCTGCCTGGGCGTTGCAGCGTCGAATGCGATGAACCTGTACTGCGGCGTCCTCTGCACCCTCACCATAGGACAGACCTTCAAACCCAACTGGTTGCCGCGGGCCAAAACCCGAAGCATCGCCGCGGTCATCCTCTTTACCGTCGCGGTGGCCATCGCCCTGTTCGCCCGCGACAACTTCATTCTCTTCTACACGAACTTCCTGTCCTTCCTGATGTACGTCCTGGTCCCCTGGACGGCCATCAACCTGGTGGATTACTACCTCCTCAGGCATGGCGACTACAAAGTTGAAGACTTCTTCAAGCGCGACGGCGGTGTGTACGGGCGGTTCAATTGGATCGCCATCGGCTCCTACATCGCCGGCGCCCTGATCCAGGTTCCCTTCTCGGCAACCGCTGTCTACACCGGCCCCTTCGCAACAGCCCTGGGTGGCGTGGACATCTCCTGGATCGTCGGCCTGGTTGTCGTCGCCCCGCTCTATTACCTGGCGGCCCGCGTCTTCCGGAAAAAGACCGAAGCCGCGCCGCTTCCCGCCCCCACCCTTGCCCCCGACCTCATCTGAAAGCGAAGCATCATGACCACCACCCAGCCGGAAACCTTCACCGTCCATCGATCAGGCTCCGACAGCACGGGCGTCGCCGCGCTGCTCCCGCCAACGGGCCACTTCATTGCCGGCTCCTTCGTTCCGGGCTCGTCCCGTGAACTGATCGACGTCGTCAATCCCGCGACCGAGGAGATTATCGCCTCAGTGCAGGCAGGCAGCGCCGCCGACGTCGACGCCGCGGTGGCTGCCGCCGTCCAGGCCCAGAAGACCTGGGGGGCCACCACACCCAAGGAACGGTCAGATGTGCTGAACCTGATCGCCAACATCATCGAAACCAACCGCGACGCGTTCGAAGCCCTCGAGTCCGCCAACACGGGCAAGCCACGGCCGGTAGCGGAAGACGATGTCACCAGCACCGTGGACACCTTCCGATTCATGGCAGGAGCGTGCCGGACACTGACGTCCATGGCCGGCGGGGACTACGCCACAGGCCACACGTCGGTCATCCTGCGGGAACCGGCCGGGGTTGTTGGCGTTATCACGCCCTGGAATTACCCGCTCCTGATGGCCGCGTGGAAGGTTGCCCCCATTCTGGCCGCAGGCAACAGCATCGTCCTGAAACCCTCCGAACAAACGCCACTCTCCACGCTCAAGCTCGCGGAACTGCTCGCCGGACGCATCCCGGACGGCATCCTCAACGTGGTGACGGGCCAGGGCAGGACTGTCGGGCAGCGGCTTTCGGAGCACCCGGACATTGCCCTGGTGGCCCTAACCGGCAGTGTTGCCAGCGGACAAGCGGTGGCTGAAACGGCGGCGCGGTCCGTGAAGCGCGTCCACCTGGAACTCGGCGGCAAGGCCCCTGTGCTTGTCTTCGCCGACGCGGACCTGCCTGCGGCCGCTGCAGGCGTCCGGAACGCCGGCTATTGGAACGCCGGGCAGGACTGTGGTGCGGCGTGCCGTGTGCTGGTGCACGAGTCGGTGGCCGAAGAGTTCACCCGGCATTTGGTGCGCGAGGTGGGCACCCTGGTGGTGGGCTCTCCGGATGCCGGCGACGAGGTGGAGATGGGCCCCATGATTTCCCGGCCGCATTTTGAGCGCGTCAAGCAATCCCTCGAGGAGGCCAAAGCTGCCGGATTGACCATCGCCATCGGCGGTTCAGTCATGCAGGGCACCGGTTACTTCCTCGAGCCGACGGTCATCACCGACGTTCCGGCTGGAGCGCCCATCGCCACCCACGAGATCTTTGGCCCCGTGGTTACGGTCGAAACATTCAGCAGCACCGACGAGGCAGTGCGCCGTGCCAATGAAAGCCCCTACGGTCTTTCCGCCTCGGTTTGGACCCATGATTCGAGCCTGTCGCTGCGGGTACCCAAGCAACTCGACTTTGGTACCGTCTGGGTCAATGCCCACCTGGTGCTGGCCTGCGAAGTGCCTTGGGGCGGGTTCAAGGGATCCGGCTACGGCCGCGACCTCTCGCTCTATGCCCTGGACGACTACTCCCGCACCAAACACGTCATGATCAACCACAGCGCGTGAACCCTACAAGCAACGGAGCTTCAGAAATGACCAGCCTGAACCATGTGCCGGCGCCCACGGCAGCCGCTGCACCTCCAGTGCCCTACCGAACCGACGCCACATGGACCAACTGGGGAGGAAACCAGAGTGCCACACCGGCATTCACCGTCCAGCCCCGCAATGAACAGGAAGCGCTCGACGCGGTACGGTTTGCCCTCCGTGAAGGCCTTCCGGTGCGCGCTGCCGGATCAGGACATTCTTCCTCGCCACTGGTACAGACCGGCGGGGTCCTGATGGACATGTCCCGCCTTTCGGCCATCACGGGCACCGACAAGCGCCAGCGGCGTGCCCGGGCTATGGCGGGAACCACCATCAACGCGTTCGGCGACGCCCTCTGGGCACAAGGATTGGCCCTGGGTAACCAGGGGGACATCGATAAGCAACAGATCGCCGGGGCGCTGGCAACCAGCACGCACGGCTCCGGGAAGGACCTGGGCAGTTTCTCGTCGAAACTGCGGTGGGTGAAGCTGATCAACGGCTACGGCGAGATCGTTGAAATCGGCGAGGGGCAGCTGCGCGAGCTCCGGGCCGCCCAAGTTGCCCTGGGCACCCTTGGCGTCTTCCTTGAGGTTGAACTGGACGTCGACGATAAGTATTACCTGCAGGAACAAATCACCTACCCCACATGGGCCGAGACAACCGCCACCTGGCAGTCCGACATTGACTCAAACCGGCACTATTCGTTCCTCTGGTGCCCCGATTCCGACTCCTGTGAATTGCTGGACCTGCCCGGTTCGCCCGGCCAGGACATGGCGGACCGCAGCTACACCAAGCGGTACAACGTGGCCCACATCCAGGACGAAAGCGAACTTTCCAGCCGTGAAGGAGCGCGGCTGGACCGCTCGTACCGGATCTACCCCGGCGGCTTCACCACCCAGTTCCACGAACTTGAGTACTTCGTCCGCAGCGAGGACGGACTGGCCGCCGTGGAGGCTGTCCAGGACCTTATCCGGACCAGGCATCACGACCAGAAGTACCCCGTGGAGGTCCGTTGGGTGAAGGCCGACGATGCCTATATGTCCCAGTTCCAGGGACGCGACAGCACCGTCATTACGTTGACCACCAAGCCCGGTACCGACTACTGGCAGTTCTTCCGTGACGCCGACGCCGTCCTGCAGGAGTTCGAACCGCGGGCGCATTGGGGGAAGATCCACTTCATGACCAGGAGCCGCCTGGAGCGCCTCTACCCCGAACTGGATACCTTCATCCAGGTCCGCCGCGAATTCGATCCACGCGGCATTTTCCTTAACGACCACACCCGCGCCTTGTTCGGCTGACCGCGGCCTGCGGCGGCCACTGCGGCAGGATCTCAAGTAAGGCGGATACCCGACGACGGCACCCACCCTGGGTGCCGTCGTCCGGCATGCGCGGACAGGGCCTTCCTAAGCACGGCCCGTAATCGGCTCCAGTTCCGCGGAGGACGGTGGGTCTGCGCCGGGGCGGGAGCAGGTGATGGCGGCCGCCCTGTTCGCATAAGCGGCCAGGTTGCGCAGGTCGCCAGGAGTGATGACTTCCAGGCTGGACCGGGCCCCCGCGCCCAGGAGGCCCAACTGTGACAAGCCGGAGATGAGTCCGGCCATGAACGAGTCCCCCGCCCCGACCGTGTCTGCAACCTCAACAGGTTCACTCTGCAGGTCCACGCGGCCCTCCCTGTTCAGGAGCACAGGCCCCCGGGCGCCACGGGTCAGGGCCACCAGTGCGGGGCCGAGTTCCAGCCAGGCGGACAGCGACTCGTCGGGGGTCCTGTCCGGGTATAGCCACATCAGGTCTTCATCGCTTGCCTTGACGATGTCGCTGACTGCGACGAAGCCTTCAGCCTGCCGCCGGGCCGCGGCAACATCCGGGCTGATGCCCGGCCGGCAGTTGGGGTCGTAACTGATGGTGGCAACGTCCCGTGCCGCTTCCACCAGGGCAAGCGTGGCGTGGTTGCCCGGCGGAAGCAGCGTGGCGATGGACCCTGTGTGGACGTGCGCGGACGCCTGCACGGCCGCAAGGGCGGGACGCGATGCGCCGTTGATGTCCCAGGTAATGTCGAAGGCATACGTCGCGGCGCCGTCAAGCCCCAGTGTTGCTGTGGCCGTGGAGGTGGGCGCACCGCCGCCACGGAGCGGCGCAACGGCGTTCGACCGCAGGTGCTGATCGAGCATCAGCCCGTACGTGTCGTCGTCGTAATGCGTCACCAGGCTGGTTGGAAGCCCCAGCCGCGCAGTTCCCACTGCAACATTCAGGGGACTGCCGCCCGGATGGGCGTGGCGGGCGGCGGTCCCCCGGCGCGGGTCGTCGATGATGTCCACCAGGGACTCGCCGATCACCGTGACCAGGGGACCGACGTCCACGGAATCCGTTGCGTTGGAGGGTATTGGCATGGCTGCTTCCTCGCAGGGTTTTGGTTGGATTCGATGGCGTTCAGCGGCCCGGGTAGACCACGGCCTTGAGCTGGCCGGGCTGCTTTCCCGCCTTGAGCGCCTCTTCGGATTCAGCCAGGCCGAACTCTCCGGTGACCAGGACGTCCAGGTCCACCTTGCCGTCGGCGAGGAGCTGAATGGCCAGCGGCCAGGTGTTTGTGTAGCGGAAGACCCCGGAGAGCCAGATTTCCCGGTTCTGGATAAAGGAGACCGGAAGTTCAACGTCGTCGGCCCCAAGCCCCACCAGGATCACCCGGCCAGCCGGCGCCACGGCTTTGATGCCGGAACGGACCGCCTGCGGTGCGCCGGACGCATCAATGAACGCATCGACGTCGAGCCCATCCACGCTGTCCGTCCTGGCGTTCAGGGCGTGCGTTGCCCCGTGCTCCAGGGCAAAAGCCAGGCGGTCCTCGGCAATGTCGCTGATATGGATCTCGGTGGCCCCGTACGCCCGCGCTGCCTGCGCGGCGATGATGCCGATCGGGCCGGCACCGGCAATCAGCACCCTGCTGCCGGGCCGGATCCCGGCACGTTCACACGCCCAGAGTCCCACGGAAAGCGGCTCGATCAGGGCAGCCGCCTCGTCGCTGACGCTGTCCGGGATGTCGTAGGCGAAGTCGGACTGGATGGCCACGTACTCGGCGAACGCGCCGTCGACCGGCGGGGTGGCGTAGAACTCGATGTCTGGGCAAAGGTTGTAGCGGCCGGCCTTGCACTGCTTGCAGGTACGGCAAGGACGTTGGGGTTCCACGGCGACGCGCTGGCCGATGCGGGCAGGGTCGACGGCGCTTCCGACGGCGGCGATCCGGCCGGAGAGTTCGTGGCCCAGGATCAGCGGATGGTCCACCACGTAGGGACCGATCCGGCCATGCTCGTAGTAGTGGACGTCGCTGCCGCAGACGCCGACGGCGGCGACCTGCACCAGCACCTGGTCATCGTCGGGCGTCGGGAGCGGCAGGGTCTCCATGGACATTTCGCCCTGGCTCTTGAGGACGCTGGCACGCATTGTGGCGGGCAGTTCCCGGTGGGTGTGGGGCCGGAACCGGGTTGTGAGAGTTGTCATCGGAGCGATCCTTTCGAAAGCGGCGGGCAGGTTACTTGACGGCGCCCAGGGAGAGGCCCTGGACGAGTTTGTCCTGGGCAGCAAAACCGGCGAACAGCACCGGCAGAGAAATAACGACGGCGGCCGCGCAGACTTTGGCGAGGAACAGCCCCTGCCCGGACACGAAGCCGGTCAGGAAGACCGGTGCGGTGCCGGCCACCACGCCGGTGAGGACGCGGGCCAGGAGCAGTTCGTTCCAGCTGAAGATGAAGCAGATCAGGGCGGTGGCGGCGATGCCGGGCATCGCGACCGGGGCGATGACCTTGCGCAGGATGAGCAGGAGGTTGGCTCCGTCGATCTGGGCCGCCTCAAGCATTTCTTCGGGAACTTCGGCGAGGAAGGACCGCATCATCCAGACCGCGATGGGCAGGTTCATGGAGGTGTACATCAGGATCAGGAACCATATATTGTCCAGCGCCCCAACAGTGCGGGCGAACAGGTAGAGCGGCAGGATCGCTGCCACCACGGGCATCATCTTGGTGGAGAGGAAGAAGAACATGACATCGGTCCACTTCTTTACCGGCCGTATGGAGAGTGCGTAGGCGGCGGGGATGGCCAGCACCAGGACTAGGACCGTGGACAGGATGGAGGCGGTGGCGGAGTTGATCAGGGACGGCCACGGACTGACGCCGGACGTCTCGCCGAAGAATTCCCGGTAGGCGTCCAAGGTCAGGCCTGCGGCGATCGACGGCGGATTGGTGGCCGCATCCGTCTCGGAGTGGAGTGAGGTCAGGATCATCCACACCACCGGGGATGCAAAGAGCAGGGCCAGCAGCCACGCAGCGATACCGGCCGCGGTGTTGTTGCGCGTGGGGTCCATCCGGGTCTTGCCCCGCCTGCGCGGGTGGGGGGTGGCGGGAGCAGTCATGCCGGTTGTCCGGTCATGGGGCACGGCGGGCGTGAAGGTGCTCATCGTGCTGCCTCCTTCTTGAAGAGAGAAAATACGGTGCGGAGTGCGAACGTGGCCACGATGATGGTGCCGATGACCACCACGACGCCGGCGGCGGAGGCCAGGCCGTATTCGTTGGCGTAATAGAACGTCTGGTAAATGGCGTAGGGCAGGTTGGCGGTGCCCAGGCCGCCCGCGGTCAGGGTGAAGACGGAGTCGAAGTTCTGCACGATGTAGATGGCGCCGAGCAGACCGCCGAGTTCCAGGTACTGCCGCAGGTGTGGCAGGGTCAGGTGCCGGAAGATCGCCCATGGTGTGGCGCCGTCCATTTGGGCCGCTTCCACTGTGTCCATGGGGCGCGATTGCAGGCCGGCGAGGAGGATGAGCATCATGAACGGCGTCCACTGCCAGACGAGCGAAACGATGACGGCGGCCAGGGGTGCCTGGGAGAGCAGGTCCAGCTGCGGGGCAGTGCTGCTGCCGAAGAGCGACCAGAGCCAGGTGAGGATGCCGTTGATCAGCCCGTAAGCGGGGTTCAGGAGGGCGTGCTTCCAGATCAGCGCGGCAGCCACGGGGACCACCAGGAACGGTGCAATCAGCAGGGTTCGTGCCAGTCCCCGGCCCAGGAACTTCTTGTCCAGCAGCAGGGCAAGGCCCAGTCCGATGAGCAGGCTGGCCAGGACCACGCCGACGGTGAGGACGATGGTGGTGAAGATGGCTTGGCGCAGGTCCGGGTCGGTGAGGACGGTGATGTAGTTTTCCAGCCCGGCGAAGGCCGTCTTGCTGGGGCTAAGGCTGTTCCAGTTCAGGAACGAGATGAACAACGTCACCACGAAAGGAAGCTGGGTTACCACGATGAGGAAGATCAGGGCCGGGAGCAGCGGCGCACGCCGTGCCCAGGCCATGGCGCGTTCACGGGACGTGGCACTTCGTGTGGATTTGGCTGCGGTGTGTCCCGGTCGGGAGATACGCGCCGTTGCGGTAGTCATGGAATTCTCCTGCGGTTCGGTTGCTGCTACTTGTACTTGTTGCCGATTTTTTGGGCGGCGTCCTGGCCCTTGGCCAAAGCGTCAGCCACTGTGCCCTGCCCCGCGATGGCGGAACTGACGCCCTGTGAGACGTTGGTGCCCAGGGCAGCGAACTCGGGGATGCCCACAAACTGGATTCCGACGGCGGGTCGGGGCTGGGTGCCCGGGTTCTTGGGGTCGGCGTTCTCTATGGCGAACCGCTCCGCAGTGAAGAAGGGGGCAGCCTTCTGGAATTCCGTATTTTCGTAGGTGGAGACGCGTTTGCCGGAGGGGACTTTGGCCCAGCCGAGCTTGGACGCCACGAGATGTTCGTATTCCTTGGAGCTGGCCCAGGCTACGAACTTCCCGGCGGCATCCTGTTTCCTGGAGGCCGCCTGCATGGCCCAGGACCAGGTCCAGAGCCAGCCTGAGGACTTGGTTTCCTTAATGGGGGCCTGGGCGTAGCCGATCTTGCCCTTGACCGGGGAGGAGTCGGCTTCAAGGGCACCAGCGGCCGAGGTTGCGTCATACCACATGGCCGTTTTGCCCTGGCTCATGTTGTTGAGGCACTCGGTGAAGCCTGCCTGGGCGGCTCCTGCTTCGCCGTGTTGGCGGACCAGGTTGGTGTAGAACTCGGTGGCGGCGGTGAACTCCGGGCTGTTGACCTGGGCGTTCCAGTCCTGGTCGAACCAGGTGCCGCCAAAGGTGTTCACCACTGTGGTCAGGGGCGCGAAGACCTGTCCCCAGCCGGGCTGGCCGCGCAGGCAGATGCCTTTCATGCCGGGTGCTGCGCCGTCTACTTTCGCAGCGATGTCCGCCACTTGGTCCCAGGTGGGCTTGTCCGGCATGGTGAGTCCCTTGGCCTGCAGGATGTCCTTGCGGTACATCAGGAAGGACGATTCACCATAGAACGGTTCGCCGTAGAGCTTGCCGTCTGTGCCGGTGAGGGACGCCGTGTAGGCGGGGAGGATATCCGCCTGGTCGAAGCCGGGGTCCTTGGCCACACTGTCCAGCGGTGCCAGCCAGCCGTTGGCGGAGTAGAAAGGGATTTCGTAGTTGGACAGCGATGCGACATCGTACTGACCGGCCTGGCTGGAGAACTCCTGGCTGATCTTGGCCCGAACGTCGTTCTCCGGCAGGATCGTGAAGTTGACGTTGATGCCGGTTTCCTTGGTGAAGTTGTCTGCGGTGAGCTTCTGCAGGTCCTCCATTTGGGGGTTGTTGACCATCAGGACGTTGATGCTGTTGGGGTTTCCGGCGGAATTGCCTCCGCCGGCACCCGCGCAGGCCGTGGCGCCCAGAGCGATGCAGAGGGCTCCGGCGGACAGGACGGCAGCGCGCGTTTTCGGGCGCATTAAGGACTCCTTTGTTCTTCAGGAAGATTCAGGGCCGATGCACCCGACTGCTGCGTCAGGGTGCCGGTCTGGTGTGCGGCCAGCCACCGGGATCCCGGTGCCGTGCTCTTGTTCCTCAACATTAGGTGGGCGGGATGTGCCACAACTAGCGTCGCCGTTGCCCGTTTCTGATACTTATTTTCTGATTCGATAAGCCTCAGCAGCCGGTACTCTGGTTAGGGCGGAGGGGATGCTGTCCAGAATTCATAACCACCGGATACACGGAGATTGCCATGGCCACAGTGGATGATGCCGAGGAAGCGACCGCCCGGCTGGCCGAAACACTTCTGGGCATGCGGGCCAACCGGGAGGTGATTCCTCCGGATCCCAACCACTCGGTGCGGTGGCACCAGCACAGCTATCCCAGCCCGGTAGCGCGGTGGAACTACCATCCCGAGTACGAGATCCACCTCATCCGCAAGGGCACCGGAAAATTCATCGTCGGCGACCACATTGGCACCTTTGAGGCCGGCCACGTGTCGATCGTGGGGTCTGGCCTGCCGCACGACTGGGTCAGCGACCTTGAGCCGGGCGAAGTACTGGAGAACCGGGACGCTGTCATCCAGTTCGACGGGAAGTGGGTGGAACAGGCGTCCGGCCTGGTTCCCGAGTTGGCTGAGGTCCGTCCGCTGCTCGAACAGTCGGCGCGTGGCATCGAATTCCTGGGACAAACCGCACAGGCAGCGGCGGCGGCCATTGAGGCCATGGGCCGAACCACCGGTCTGGAACGGCTGCAGCACCTGTTTGAATTGTTCGCCCTCCTTGCCGCGGCGCCGGAAGGCGACCGCCGCTACCTTGCGGAAGCATGGTTCCGGCCGCAGCTGGACAGCCAGGCTGCCGCCGTCGTCGACCTCGTCCTGGAGTACGTGTTCAGCAACCATGCCGGCAGCGTGCGGATGTCCGAGGCGGCCGCCCTGGTGGGTATGCCGGAGCCGACCTTTTCGAAGTACTTCAAGCGGGCCACAGGCCAAAACTTCAGTGACCTGGTCCGCAAACTGCGGCTGGCGCATGCGCGGCGCCTGCTCGAGCGCAGCGATAAGACCGTGTCCGATATCTGCTACGAGGTCGGCTTCACGAACCTCTCGAACTTCAACCGCCACTTCCTCAACGACACGGGCCAAACGCCACGGAATTACCGCAAGCGGGCCCACTCCCCTGACAAACCGCTGTCCTGAACGGGCAGATCAATGAGGTGAGGAGTCGAGGAATTCAGGGTCAGCGAGACCAATGCGCCGGCCCGGGGTCCTGGGGTGCTCCCAGAGAGTCGTGCCCACCGTCAGCTCGTTCCCGCAGGACGCGCATGTCGGGCCGGGGCGGGTCTCCGCCCCGCAGCCGCCGCAGATGACGCGGAGGACCCTGCCACTCGGTGATTCAGTATGCTTCTGCGCCCACCCCAGCATCGCATGAAGCACCGGCAGGGCGTCCCGGCCCGAGGCGGTCAGGTGATACTCCTTTCGGGGACGGGCGCCCGCGCTGTACGGCAGGGCAACAAGAACCCCTGCATCAACTAGGCGCCGCAAGCGTTCACTGAGAATGTTGTCCGCTACTGCGAGCGCCTTCTTGATGCTGTCGAACCGCCGGTTTCCCATGAACACCTCCCTCAGCACGAGTACCGACCACGGGTCGCCGAAGACGTCTGCCGCCCGGGCGATGGGGCAATTGTCCTGGGCCCAGCTGGTCCTAAGGGGCATCGTGGTTCCTTTCGCTCGTTTACTATTCTAAAGCAAGCTTGTTTACTTTTCTAAAGAAAGCTTGTAACTTTGCTTCCACCGGCGGCGCATCGCCCCAATGTCATTTACCAGGAGCCCAAACCATGTCCGCAGCACCCCAGGTTTCAGCGCGTACAGCCATCTCCTCCCGCGGCAGCCGTCCCGGCCAAGCACTCATGTTTGCCGGAATGGCCACAGCGTTCGCGAGCCTGTATCTGTCCGCCGGCGCCCCCACTCCCCTGCTCACGCTCTATCTGCGGCAATGGAACTTTTCTCCGCCGCTCCTCAGCATGGCGTTCGCGGTGTACGCCGGCGGCCTCCTGGCCGCCCTCCTGACGTTGGGATCACTTTCTGACCACTTGGGCCGGCGCCCAGTGATACTGGGTGCTCTGCTGGTCCAGCTGGCTGCTATGGTCCTTTTCCTTGCAGCCACCGATATCAGCCTGGTCATCACCGCCCGCATCGTTCAGGGGGTGGCTACGGGGGTGGCAACAACAGCATTCTCGGCTGCGCTTGTTGAGATTGCACCACCGGACCGGAAGAAGCTGGCAACTATTCTGGGAAGCGTTGGAATGGCAGGCGGACTCGCCCTCGGCACGCTGCTTTCAGGCATAGCGGTTGAATACGCTCCTGAACCGAACAGCATTGTGTTCATTCCCTTGGCAGTTCTGACCGTGCTCGGCATCGTGGTGGTTGCCTTATCCCCGGAAACATCACCCCGGCACAAGGGGGCAGCACGCTCCCTTGTCCCCAACGTCAGGGTCCCCGGCGCTGCGCGTTCCGAATTCGCGGCTGCCGCACCGGCCATAGCAGCAGCGTGGATGCTTGCCGGGCTGTCGCTCGGCCTCGCCCCCACGATTGTCCGGAATGTCTTCCACTTGGACAGCGGCCTCCTCAACGGCTTTACCAGCTTCATCGGGCCCATGGTCTCCGCCCTGGCAGGGCTTGCATTCATCGGGGCCAAGGCCCGCCCGGCCATGTTTGTCGGGATCCTGGCGACCAGTGCCGGTGCCGCCGGGATCCTCGGGGGGATCCTCACAGGAAGCCTGGCGCTCATGGTAATCGGGCAAACCCTGGGCGGGATCGGGTTCGGAGCCGCTTTCACCTCCGCCCTTCGCCTCCTCATCCCGGCAGTGCAAGCCCAGGACAGGGCCGCCACCATCTCCGCCGTTTACGTGGTGGCCTACCTGGGCTTCAGCATCCCGGTCATCCTCGTGGGACAACTCGCCGCGGCCCTCGGGCTGATCCCCGCCATAGCCGGCTACGCCAGTGCAACCTTCGCGCTTGCGATCATCAGCCTCAGAGGGCAGTTCCGGCAGCAAAGAACCGCACGCTGATGCCGGCGACCGCGGCGACAGCCCTGACGCGCGCTGCGCCTGGTCGCCATGCAGTCTGCTCCATGGAATAATCCGAGCTAGTGGTCCTTACCGGACCGCTCCAGATTAAGGAGGGCTCGATGCAGGCCACATCAGAGAGTACGGCGCACGCACCTAACGCGCACATCAACAACTCTCAGGTGCCGAAGCATGAGCAGCTCCGTCTCATCATCCTTAAGCTTGCAAAAGAGGAGTTGGAGCCCGGGGCCCGGCTTCCCAGCGAACGTACCCTGATGGATTCGTATGGCGTCAGCCGCATCACGGTGCGGGCGGCGATCGGCCGCCTGGTCAATGAGGGGCACCTGGTACGCGTTCCGGCCAAGGGCACATTCGTTGCGGACTCGCCCGTCCAGTCCACGCTGCATCTGGCCTCATTCACGCAGGAGATGGAAGCGATGGGGCACGTTCCCAGCACCGTGGTGCTGGTGGCCGAACGCCTGGCGGCCCCGGACGACACCGCAGAGGCGCTCGGCCTCGTTCCGGGCGCCGAGGCATACCACCTGAAGCGGCTCCGCCTGGCGGATGGCCGCCCGGTGAGCGTCGACGATGCCTGGTACAACCCCCAGCATGCGCCCGGACTGCTGGGCATCGATCTCAGCGGGTCCGTCTACAAGGCCCTGGCCGGGCAGTTCGGGCACCAAATCGACCGGGCACGCCAAAGCGTCCGGTCCGAGGGCGCCCCGGCGGACGTCGGGGCGCTCCTCGGGACGGGAACGGGGGCGCCGGTGCTTGCGTTTGACCGGGTGTCCTATTCAGGCGACCTGGCCATCGAGCATTCGCGTTCCTGGTACCGATCGGACCGCTACTCCCTCACCATGGAAGTGCGCCTGTAGCAGGGAGGCTAGCCGAGCGTAAACAGCAATTCGCCGGCCGTGACGGTGCCCGCGTCCACAAGCGTGGCGCTGTCCGCCTTGGTATCCAGGACGACGACGGGACTCACCATTGAGTAGCCCGCGGCCACGGCCGCGGCGGGGTCCACGTGCATGACCGGCGCGCCGGCCTCGACCTCATCGCCTTGGGTGACCAGCAGCTTGAAGCCTTCGCCCTTGAGTTTGACGGTATCGATCCCCACGTGCGTCAGCACGCCCCGGCCGGATGACTCAACCACCACGAAGGCGTGCGGCAGCATCTTGACCACTTTCCCCGCAACGGGGGATACGACGTCGAACGCCACACCTGCAGGCGGTTCCACGGCCGCGCCGGAACCCACCATCTGTCCCGCGAACACGGGGTCGGGAACCTCGGCCAGCGGAATGACCGTACCGCCGATCGGGGCATGAACCAGCAGGGACTGCGCCATTAGAGGAGGTCCTCGATGTCCTCGGCCAGCGTATCCGCCTCGGGCCCCACGATCACCTGCACCGCAGTGCCTGCCGCCAGGACGCCGTGGGCACCTGCCGCCTTGAGGGTCGCTTCGTTAACCAGTGACGAGTCCTTGACCTCGGTGCGCAGCCGCGTGATGCAGGCTTCGACTTCCAGGATGTTGCCGGCCCCGCCCAGGCCTTCAATGATTTTTTCTGCTTTGGACATGGCTGCCCTTTCTGACGGTGCCCGCTCGGAGCACATCTTCCAACACCGGAGCCGGCGGCTGCGGTACGACCAATGATGGCTTCTTTTGCCACAGTCGGCCTGTCCCGGAGGAGATTTTCCTTCCTTGACAGCGACGGTGGGATGAATCACACTGAACTGGTCATAACCAGACAGTACCGGCTGGAACCGTTCTTTCACAAGCCCCCACCGAACCCCGCAGAGGTGCACACCATGTCATCCGAAACCACCGCCCTGGCCACTGAAAAGAAGCCAAACAGGGCCTTCGCCACCCTCCAGCGGCTGGGCCGCTGCCTGATGCTCCCCATCGCTGTCCTTCCGGCCGCCGGCATCCTGCTTCGCATTGGCCAGGCCGACCTGCTCGGCGCCATTCCCGGCTTCGAAGGCGGCGCCGCCGTTATTTCAGCGGCCGGCAACGCCGTCTTTACCTGGCTCCCGCTCATCTTCGCCGTCGGCATCGCCGTGGGCTGGGCCAAGAAGGCTGACGGTTCCACGGCACTCGCGGCGGTTGTGGGCTACATGGTGATCGACGGCGTCTTCAAGGCCATGTCGCCGCTGGTTCTCGACGGGCAACTGGACCCCGGAGGGAAGCCGGCAATGATCAACTACGGCGTCCTTGCCGGCATCGTGGTGGGCCTGTTGTCCGCCGGGCTTTGGCAGCGCTTCTACCGCACGAAGCTGCCGGACTTCCTCGGCTTCTTCAGCGGCCGCCGCCTGGTGCCCATCCTGACTTCCGTCACCAGCCTTGTGGCCGGCGTCGTCCTCGCGCTCCTGTACCCGCTCTTCAACGCAGGCCTTTCCGCGGTGGGCCAGTTTGTGTCCGGCAACGCCGTACTGGGCGGCGGAATCTACGGTTTTGCCAACCGCATGCTGATCCCTGCCGGACTCCACCACATCCTGAACTCCGGCGTATGGTTCCTCATCGGCGACTACACCGACGCGTCCGGCCACCTGGTGCGCGGCGATCTGAACCGCTTCTTTGCCGGCGACCCCACCGCGGGCACCTTCATGACCGGCTTCTTCCCCATCATGATGTTCGGCCTTCCGGCCGCCGCCCTGGCCATCTGGCGCCACGCCAAGCCCACACAGAAGAAGATCGTGGGCGGCATCATGCTCTCCACGGCGCTCACGGCGTTCTTCACCGGCATCACCGAACCGCTTGAGTACTCGTTCATGTTCGTCGCCTTCCCGCTCTACATCGTCCACGCAGCGCTGACCGGAACCTCCATGGCCCTGGTGAACGCGCTGGGGATCCACCACGGCTTCACGTTCTCAGCCGGACTGATTGACTTCGTCCTGAACTTCGGCAAAGCACAGAACGCGTGGCTGTTGATCCCGATTGGCCTGGGCTACGCGGCGATCTACTACTTCCTCTTCTCCTTCGTCATCAAGCGCTGGAACCTCCGCACGCCCGGCCGCGAAGACGATGAAGTCACGGTGGAAACCGAAGCCGCGAAGTAGCCCCGTCCAACAACAGCAACCTCCAGCCGAAAGCATCGCACCGCATGGAAATCATCATCCTTCCCACCCCTGACGACGTGGCCCGCACGGCCGCGGATGCCATCGAGGAACAGGTCCGGCTCGGGCCGTCCGTCCTGGGGCTGGCCACGGGCTCCACCCCCCTGGGAACGTACCAGGAACTCATTAGGCGGCACCGGCATGGCGGGCTGAGCTTCGCCGCGGCCCAGGCCTTCCTGCTGGACGAGTACGTGGGCCTGCCTCCCGGCCACCCGCAGTCCTACCATTCGGTCATCAGGGCGGAATTCACGGCAAGCGTGGACTTCGGCCCCGGCGCAGTGCACGGACTGGACGGCCTGGCCCGGGATCCCCGGGCGGAGGCTGCCGCCTACGAGGCCCGGATCGCCGCCGCTGGAGGCGTGGATATCCAGATCCTGGGCATCGGGACGGATGGCCACGTGGGCTTCAACGAGCCGATGTCCTCGCTCGCCTCCCGCACGCGGATCAAAACGCTCACCCGGCAGACGCGACAGGACAATGCCCGCTTCTTTGACGCGCCGGAGGACGTTCCGGACCATGTGCTGACCCAGGGGCTGGGAACCATCCGGGAGGCCCGGCACCTCCTGCTGCTGGCGATGGGCGCGGCCAAGGCGGAGGCTGTGGCTGCCGCCGTCGAAGGTCCCGTAGCAGCGGTCTGCCCGGCGTCGGCCCTCCAGCTGCACCCGCACGTTTCGGTGCTGGTGGATGAGGCGGCGGCCTCCCGCCTCGCCCACCGCGGGTATTACCAGGACACCTTCGGCCGGAAGCCGGCATGGCAGGGACTGTGAGCTCCGGGCCCCTGCCCGTGGCCCGGTCCGGGCCGCAGCTCGAGCTGGCGGTGGAAAATGCCGACGGCGTACGGCTGGCAATGTCAGTGGGCGCGGCCCGGGTTGAACTCTGTGCCGCCCTGGCGGAAACCGAGGGCATCACGCCCAGCATCGGCACCATCGAGCAGGCGTGCAGCCAGGGCCTCCCGGTTCATGTCCTGGTGCGTCCGCGGCCCGGCAACTTTGTGTACGCGCCCGGCGAGCTGGATGTCATTGAGCGCGACGTCGCCGCGGCACTGCGCGCCGGAGCCGCGGGCGTGGTGGTTGGTGTGCTTGGGTCCGACGGCGGCCCCGACGTTCCGGCGATGCGGCGCATCGTGGCAGCCGTCCGGGCAGTGCGGCCGGACGCCGAGGTGACGTTTCACCGGGCGTTCGACGCAGCCCTGGGGGCCGGTGTGGATCCGGCTGAGGCCCTCTTCCGGCTGCAGCAGGCTGGAGTGGACCGTGTCCTGACCAGCGGCGGCGGCGCGGACTGCGCCGCCGGGATGGAGATGCTGGCAAGGATCGTGCAGCAGGGGCGCCGGAGCGCACCTTCGGTGCAGATCATGGCCGGCGGGGGCGTCACCCTGGCACTGGTACCGTCACTCCTGGACGCCGGAGTCCATGCCGTGCACACCTCGGCCCGGCCCCGGCACGGGAATGCCGGGGATTCCGGGGTCCGTGCCGGCGCCGCGGACCCGGCCCTGGCCGCGCGCATGGCTGCCGCCGTGTCCGCGAAGAAATCGATGAACGAAGGACTGTTTCTGGATGGGCACTGAACTGGTTCTTCGTGGCCGGATCGTCACCGCGTCGCTGGATATTGCGGACGGCGTGGTGGCGGCCGACGGCGGCCTGGTCACCTTCGCCGGCCCTGCGCGGGACTTCCCCGGGGTACTTCCGCCGAAGGCACCGGCCGGCCAGGTCCTGGTGCCCGGCCTGGTGGACGTGCACTGCCACGGCGCCTTCGGTTCGGACTTCTCGGAAGGTGATCCTGGGGACGCCGAACGGGCGGCACGCTACCTGCACAGCCGTGGAACCACCACGTTGGTCGGCAGCCTGGTCACCGGAAATCCCGAAAACCTGGTCAGGAACCTCGGGGTGCTGCGGGAGCTTGCAGGCCTGGGGCTCATTGCCGGGTCGCACCTCGAGGGTCCTTTCCTCTCGGACCAGCAGTGCGGCGCGCACGATCCCGCCTTGCTCCTCAAACCTGATGGCGAGCTGGTGGCCCGCCTGCTGGCAGCGGCGGGGCCAACCCTGGCCTCCATGACCCTGGCGGCCGAGCTGCCCGGGGCCTTCGAACTTGTTGACCAGCTGACGGCCCGTGGCATCATCCCCTCCCTTGGCCACACCGCTGCGGACAGTGCAACGGCGGCTGCGTTCCTGGCGCGGGCGGTGTCAGGCCTGAATGTGGCCGGGAATCCCGGCGGCAAGAAGCGTCCGAGTGTCACCCACCTGTTCAACGCCATGCCTCCACTGCACCACCGCTCCCCGGGGCCGGTATCGGCGAGCCTCAGCGCGGCCCGGGCCGGGACGGCAGTGGTGGAACTCATTGCCGATGGCGTGCACCTGGCACCGGAAACCGTGAAGCTGGTGTTCGACCTCGTGGGTCCGCAGAACATCGCCTTGGTAACCGACTCGATGGCCGCCACCGGACTGGAGGACGGACGGTACCGGCTGGGATCCCTGGCCGTCACTGTCAGCGGCGGCGTCGCCCGTGTTGACGCGACGGGCGCCATCGCCGGCGGAACCAGCACGCTGCTGGACGTGGTCCGCTGCTGCGTGGCTGCGGGGGTTCCACTGCGCGATGCGGTCACCTCCGCTTCGGCAGTCCCGGCCTCCTTGCTGGGCCTCTCGGCGCAGGCCGGTGAGCTGCGCACTGGCATGCAGGCCGATGTCGTCGTCCTTGACGGGGACCTGGACCTGGCAGCAGTGTGGCGAAGGGGTGAACGGGTCCGCGCGCCCGGTGCAGCAAGCGCCAGCGGGTTGGAGCAAGAAGGACTGTCTTGAGCGCCGGCAGTCCAGGCCTGCCGGGCTATCTTCGCCGGGGGCGCCCCAGGGGTTTCCGAGCTGGCCCCGTGACCAGTTTTCGGCATTCGGGGGGGGGAACCCGGCACGGCCCGGAAGCGTAGATTGTGGGCATGAGCACCTCACAACTTCGCCGCGAAGTTTTCGCCGATCGGCTCCTGAATGTCGCCGAGTTCACCCACGCCCATTGGTTTTTCGGAAACCTCTATGAGGCGCTGGTCAAAATCCCCGACCGGGTGGCTGCCGCGGAGACCGGCCGGGAACTCTCCCGGTCCCCCTTTGGAGCGGGCAGCCCCGGCCGCTATTACGCGCCCGTCGCACCGATCAACGCACCGGCAGCTATCGGTGCGCTGGTAGCCGGGTGGAACCATCCGCGCAGCAGAGCCGCACTGCTGGTTGGCGCCACCAGCTCAGCCATAGGCGCCGCTGCCACCGTCTATGTCCTTCGAGTCCTGAATCCGAGGCTGTTCTTCAGCCCTCAGCCGCTCCGTGAGGACCAACGCCGCCCTTTGCTGGCACGCTGGTATCGAATTCATGCGGTCAGGCTGACCGCCAGCGCGGTGGCCCTCGCAGCGATCCGCCACGCCCGCACCCTCAGGCTCACAACCCGCTGAACAGGCACCACAAGACGCTGCTGCCCAGCCCACGCAGTAAGGCAATTCGCGGACCGGGGCCACTGCCTGGCTGCTGCGCGGCCGGCTCCTAGTTGCGGGCGCACTCATGCCCCGCGTCCAGGAACGGTGGGGTTGCTGGCGTCCGGGCGCTTGCCGTGCGGGAAAACGACCATCACTGCGTAGGCAGCGCCGAGAACCATCATGCTGATCAACCAGCCAGTCGCCAAAATGAGCTGGGTCCATCGATCGCTGTTCTCGAACGGGGTAAGGGATTGCCCGGCAACGACCACCCTGCGGGCAGCATGCCGCGCGACCACCGCCATCCTGAGGTCAGGCTCCGGCTGCCAGGTAACGGCGTCAGTTCCTGCGGTGCGGGCGGTATCAAGGACGCCGGCCGGAAGATCCGGCACTTCCCCATGCAGGGTCACCGTCGTGAAGACCGGTTTGTTGTCATCCCCGTAGACGATGAGGAAGGTGCCGCTGTCCTTGGTCAGTTCCAGACGCGGCCCGGTGGCGGGGTCCGAGTCAAGCTGCTGAATCTGCGCTGCCAGGGCCGCCGCCGGTGCATCGTTCACTGCGCGACGGCCAATCTGCTGCAACGTCAGGTAGACAGTTCCGAAAACAATCGTGACGATCACAGCTGCCGCCACCCAACTCGAAATTCTCTGCATGCGGCAATCATGCACCCTGATCGGGACCATGCGTCCTGGTTTCCCCGCCAACCTCGATAACACGCTGGGCTCCAGCCCGTCAGCCAAGCTGCTGGGTCTCCTGCCAGAACGACCCCCAGGTCGCGTGCGGCACCCTTCGACGCCGACCCCCGGTCAGCGCACCACCTTGCGGTGGCCGGCGTCCAACCGCTGGGTCCACCCCCGCGAATCGAGGTGCTCCAGAAGTGGAACGGCGATCCGGCGCGTTGTTCCGAGGGCCTGGCGCGCTTCGCTGGTGGTGAAGGGCTGCGCCAGGCCGGCGAGCGTACGCATGGCAAGGGCCGGCGCCGTTGGCAGCAGCACCACGCCGTCGCGCAGCCGCATCAGACGGCCCGCGCGTTCGGCGGCCGCCAGCTCCCGGGTGCCCAAGCCCAGTGCGGCCAGCTCCTCGGATTCCGGGGCCTTGAACGCATGTGCGCTGAGCCTGCGCTCCAGCTCGGCGATCGCGGTTTCGACGGGGCCAAGATCGCCCCGGCTGCCCGGCAGCCGGATGTGGCCTGCGTCCTGTTCCAGGGCAGCCCCGCGGATGACGTGGGAAAGCAGCCTCTCGTCGGGCAAGCGAAGCAGATCGCGGGCTGCCCCCATGGACAGGCCCGGCGCCAACGGATCGCGTTCCTGCAGCGACTGGACTGCGTTGCGAAGCTGCTGCTGCCACGCCTCAAGGACCGGAGCATGCACCCACCAGTCATCGATGACCTGTACACCTGGCGGCGCCGTGGGTTGGTGGCCGGACAGCAGGCCCAACCTTCGCAGATGCTCCAGCTGAACAGCCTTGCGGGCTGCCACCTCCCCCAGCACGTCGCCCGCCGGGTCCATGCCGGCAAGCCGTTCGGCCCAGTGGGCGCCGTCGCCCCGCCGCCGCAAGGCCGGTGGATCGGCGTCGAGGATGCGGGCCCCGCCCAGCACGGAGCGGCTGCCGGGGTTACGCAGCACCAGCCGGTCCCCCGGGACGAGGGGCAGGTGCCTGTCGAGGACCAGCCGGGCGTGGTCGGCGCCGAAAGGCCGCAGCCGGCCAGGCACGGACGCGGTGCCGGCATGGACCATGAGCTGTTCCGGCACCTCCGTGTAGGCGACGCCAGTGGTCCGCTGGATGCCCAGGACGGCGGTGGTAGGCCAGGCATCGGGGGTCAGCAGGGTGTCCCCGCGCCGGATGTCCGTGGCGGCAACGTCACGCAGGTTCAAAGCCACACGGCTGACCGGCGTCACCGAGTTGTACGAGGTGTCGCGGCTTTGCAGGCCACGGACGACGACGGACCTCGAACCAAAGTGGCCAAGCATGGTGAGCCGGTCCCCCTGGACGATTGTTCCTGCTGCCAGCGTTCCGGTCACCACGGTGCCGGAACCGGTGATCGTGAATGAGCGGTCCACCCACAGCCGGACCCGCCCATCGGTGGCGGGATGCGGCACGCTGGCCAGGACGCCGTCGAGCGCTGAACGCAGGTCAGCCAGGCCGGTTCCGCCGATGGCGGACACGGCAACTGCCGGCGCATCCTTCAGTCCAGTACCGGCCAACTCAACCCGGGTCCGGGCCAGCACTTCAGCCACCCGTTGACTGGACGCCCGGTCGGCGCGGCTGAGGACCACCACGCCGTGTTCGATGCCCAGCGCCGCCACGGCGTCCCGGTGGTCACTCGACTGGGCCTGCCATCCTTCGTCGGCGGCGACGACGAAGCAGACCACCGGAGCCGGCCCGACTCCGGCAAGCATGTTGCCCAGGAACCGCTCGTGGCCCGGGACGTCTACGAACGCAACGTCCTGTCCGGACGGCAGCGTGGTCCAGGCATAACCGAGGTCAATGGTGAGGCCGCGCCGCCGTTCTTCTTCCCACCGGTCCGGCTCCATGCCGGTGAGGGCGCGGACCAGGGTGCTCTTGCCGGAGTCCACATGTCCGGCCGTGGCGACAACGTGCACCGCTCAGCCCGCCCTGCCCGCATCCGCAGCCCCGAAGGCTGCCAGCGCCTGCCGTACCGCCTCGAGAATCCGGTCATCCTCCACTGCGGGCACGCACCGGAGATCAATAAGGCAGGAACCATCGTGGACACGCGGAAGCACGGCGGGATCACCGGTGCGCAGGAGCCGCGCCAGTCCTTCGGGGAGCCGGAGTGCCCACCCGGGCAGGGGGAAGCCGGGGGCGCCTCCGCCGCCGACCCTGCCGTCATGCGGCACCACGGGTACTCCGAGTTCACGGGCGAGCCGGTCGGTACGGAGCCGCAAATGTGCGGCGTCGGCGTGCAACGACTGCACGACGGGCGGGATTCCGCCCGCGACGGTTGCCTCCAGGGCGGCGAGGGCAAGTTTGTCGGCCCGCACAGCCCGGGCAAGCGGATGGCGTGCCAACCGGGTGATGACCTCCTTGCGGCCCAGCAGCAGGCCGGCCTGGGGTCCGCCCAGCAGTTTGTCACCGCTGGCGATGACGACGTCGGCCCCTGCCGCCAAGGCGGACGCAACGTCAGGTTCGTCGGGGAGGTGCGGGTCGGGCACCAGCAGTCCGCTCCCAAGGTCGGCCACGAGCGGGACCCTGTTTGCCCGTGCCAGCGGGGCCAGTTCGTGCAGCGGAACAGCGGACGTGAAACCCTCCACCCGGAAGTTGCTCGGATGGACCTTCAGGACGCAGCCGGTATCGGGACCCAGGGCTTCCGCGTAGTCACGCAGGTGGGTCCGGTTGGTGGTGCCCACCTCGCGGAGCCTTGCGCCCGTCGATTCCATCAGGTCGGTGAGCCGGAAGCCGGCACCAATTTCAACCAGTTCGCCGCGGCTGACCACCACTTCCCTGCCGGCCGCCAGGGCGGTGGTGGCCAGTACCAGGGCCGCTGCTCCGTTGTTGACTACCAGCGCCTCTTCGGCGGCGGGACAGGCGGCGAGCAGTGCCGCCCGGGCTCCGGCGCCCCGGCGGGATCGGTTTCCGTCCGCCAGGTCGAGTTCCACATCGACGTAGCCGCTGGCTGCGACAACAGCTTCGACCGCAGCCTCCGAAAGGGGTGCCCGCCCAAGGTTGGTGTGGACGATGACCCCGGTTGCGTTCAACACCGGGCGCAGGGTGGTTGCCTTGTGGCCGGCGATGGCGGCCAGGAGGACTGGCTCCACCTCTCCGGGAGGGAGGTCGCCGCGGCGGGCCTGGTCCTGGATGTCCCGGACCAGCTCGCGGATCACCCGCTCGTTCAGCCGTGTCCGGGCTTCGCGGACGGGGGGCAGTGCCAGCAGGTCGTTCGTGCGGGGAATCAGGCGCCGGGGATCGACGTGGTCCACAGGCCTCCTCAGATCGCGGCATCCACTGCCGAAAATTGGCGGTGGCGGACGGGAATCGAACCCGCCAGGCCGAGATGCTCAGCCTCACCGGTTTTGAAGACCGGGGGGCCCACCAGGACCCGGACGCCACCGCGGATCAATATAGCAGGTCGCCTGCCGGGGGTAGGCTAGGCGGGTGATTGAGGCACAGACGTCAGTTCAGCAACCCGATGGGGGCGCCGGCGCGCTCAGGCTCACCGACTATGCCCATGGAGGAGGCTGCGCCTGCAAAATTCCCCCCGGCGAACTCGAGGACGCTGTCCGCGGACTCATCGGCCAGCCGGGTGCAGAGGTGCTGGTTGGCCTGGACAGTGGCGACGACGCCGCAGCCGTCCTGGTGCGCGAGGATCTTGCTGTCCTGACCACCGCCGATTTCTTCACTCCCGTGGTCGACGATGCCTTCGCCTGGGGGCGGATCGCCGCCGCCAATGCGCTCTCGGATATTTACGCCATGGGCGGTACGCCTGTTACGGCCATTAACCTGGTCGGCTGGCCCCGCGGCGTCCTCCCGATGGAGCTGATGACGGAGGTCCTCCGCGGCGGACTGAGCGTGGCGTCCGAGGCCGGTTGCCCCGTGCTCGGAGGCCACTCCATTGATGATCCGGAACCCAAGTACGGCATGGCGGTCACCGGGGTCGCGCACCCGGACCGGTTGTTGCGCAACGATGCCGCCCAGCCGGGGTTGCCTATCACGCTTACCAAGCCAATCGGCGTCGGGCTTCTGAACAACCGGCACAAAAAGACCGGTGAGGTGTTCGCCGAGGCAATAGAGATGATGGCGGCCCTGAACCGGGACGCCTCCGAAGCCGCTGTTGCCGCCGGGGTCCGCGCTGCAACTGATGTCACAGGTTTTGGCCTGCTTGGGCATCTTCACAAGATGGTCCGCGCGTCGGACGTGGGCGCAGTGATCGATCTCAAGGCTGTACCAGTGGTCGAGGGAGCCCGCGAGGCCCTCCGTGACGGTTTTGTCTCCGGCGGGACGCAGCGAAACCTCGACTGGGTGCGACCGCACCTCGAAACCGCGCCGGGCATCACGGATGACGATCTCCTGCTGCTGGCCGATGCCCAGACCTCCGGCGGGCTGCTGGTGGTCGGTGAACTGCCCGGGCACCCCGTCATCGGACACACCACCGCCGGCCGGGGCATCCGGATCCGCTGACGCCCGGCGGCCAGTCAGCTGCCGGTAGTGATCGCGTCGCCGGTCACGCCGGCGGCGCGGCGGGCCGCCAGCCGGTTCTTCTGCGGTTCGATGGTGTACCGCGGGTCCTTGGCGGAGGCCAGCCCCGCCTCGAACACGCCGAACCGGGTAAGTGCCGACGCAGCCAGCAAAGCCACTCCTGAAGCCGCAGCCGCGACGCGGTTGCGGCCGCCCAAAAGTGCACCCAACCCGCCGGCCAATGCCAGCCGTTCGCTCCATTTCAGCATGGTGCCCGCCTTGCCCTGATGCAGGGGCTCGGCTGCTACCGGATCCATCCGGCGCTCCATGATTTTCATGGCAAGCACGTCACCCACCACCCCGAGCACGGCCAGGTTGCGTGCAGGACCGGTTTCGCGCACCGGCGTGGTGACCATGGCCAGCCCGGCGGATGCGAGGCACGCGGAACTCACAAAGACAAACGGCAGTTCCTCGTGGGCGGCGTTCCAGGTGGGTGTCGCGGTGTCGCCAAGCAGCACCGCAGTGTACGCCGCCAGAGGTCCGGCAAATAACGCCGCCTCAACGCCTGCCGGTCCTTCGACTGCCTGCAGGACCGTGCGCAGCGGTCCCAGCGGCAGCCGGTTTCCGCTCATCCGGTCGATTTCGGCCACTGCCGCGACGCCCGCGCCCGCGCTGAAGGCACTCAATATCCAGGAGCCCACGCTCATTGGGGAGGTCACCTTGAAGGTCCGCAACATATTCAGGAACCGCTCCGGCCTGCCCAGGTCCTTCACCAAAGCGACAGCGCCGGCGCCCACCGCGGTCAAAGCACCCAGCCGGGCATTCCGGCGCAGGGTCGGACGTCCGGTCAACTGCCCGCCGAGGCCAAGCAGTGCCGAGCCTGCTGCCACGCCGCCCAGGAACAGGTAAATGGCGACGTCATCGCCCCAGGGTGCGGGCTTGACGACGGAGCGCCCGTAGTAGGAGGTGAATTCCGGCTCCGGAACCATGGGCATTTCGCGGGAACCGTCCCCGTTGTCCCTGCGCCGGCGCACGCCGGGTTTGCCGTCCTGGCGGCGACGCCGGGCAGGCTCCGCCGGCCGGAAGCTGTCGAATTCGGAAAGGGTCACGCCCGTCCTCCCAGGAAAGCCAATGCCGCGGCCGCGGCCATCCCCGCTACTGCCATGCCTGCCCGCCGGTACATCCGGGGCAGATCGGCCGTGGGGACACGCGGGTCCGGCGGGAGGCCGTACACCTCGGGCTCATCGAGCAGGAGGAACACGGATCCGGTTCCGCCGACGCCGTCGTTCTCGTTCGCACCGTAAAGCCTTGCTTCGGTCATGCCCTGCGCATGCAGGGTGGCGACGCGCTCCCGGGCTGTTTCCACCATGTCATCGTGGTCGCCGAACTTGATGGACGTCGTCGGGCATGCCTTGGCGCAGGCCGGCGTCTCGTCGGCCACCAGCCGGTCGTAGCACAAGGTGCACTTCTGGGCGATGCCCTCGTTCGGAACGGCGGGGTGCTTGGCGTGCTGTTCCTCCCTGCTGGCGGCGACCTTGACCGTGCCGTTGCTGCGCCGCTCGATAACGCCGAAGGGGCAGCCGGCCACGCAGGTTCCGCAGCCGTTGCAGACATCGTCCTGGACCACGACGGTGCCGAATTCGGTGCGGAAAAGGGCCCCCGTCGGGCAGACGTCCAGGCATCCGGCGTGCGTACAGTGCTTGCAGACGTCCGAGGACATCAGCCACCGGAAGTCCGCGGTGTCCGGGGGCGTGGTATCCGCTCCTGCCAGGTCCGTCGCCACGGACCCGGCCGGGGCGGGAGGACCAATTCGGGGCATCCCCAGGCTGACCAGGGCCCGGCCGGATTCGCGGGCCTCGGCAATGCGCTCCTGGCCTTGCTCAATGAACGCCACATGCCGCCAGGTGCTGGCACCGAGCGATCCGGTGTTGTCGTAGGAAGACCCCAGCAACTCGAGGTTTCCGTCCTGCGGATTGTGGTTCCATTCCTTGCAGGCGACTTCACAGGCCTTGCAGCCGATGCAGATCGACGTGTCAGTGAAGAATCCCTTGCGCGGATGATTGTGTTCCCAGTGGGCATCGGCGGTGGGGTCTGTCGGTCCGGACAACTGGCCCATCTAGTCCTCCCTTGTCGGATCGGTACCCGCGGCGGGTTCAATGCCTTCAGCCGCTGGGTCAGTGACGGCACGGTTACCGGTATCGATGGTCACTCCGGCCCGCGCCTGGTACTCGGCAACCAGGGCAAGCAGCGCTTCCCCTCGCGGACGGCGTCCCGGACGGATGTCGCATGAGGCCACCTTGGATTCCTGGATCTGGACGTTCGGGTCCAGGGTCACGCCCAGCAGGTCGTTTGCGGCATCACCGCTGACCACGGCATTGCTGCCGACGCCCCAGTGGTAGGGCAGCCCGATTTGGTGCACGGTGTGGCCGCCAACAGCCAGGGGCCTCATCCGGTCCGTGACAAGCACCTTCGCCTCGATGGCGGACCGGGGCGAGATGATCGTGGCCCACCCATAGGGCTCCAGGCCCTTCTCGGCCGCCAGTTCAGGCGAGACCTCGCAGAACATCTCCGGCTGGAGTTCCGAAAGGTAAGGAAGCCAGCGGCTCATCCCGCCCGCCGTGTGGTGCTCGGTGAGCCGGTACGTGGTGAAGACGTACGGGTAGACGTCCGCCCCGCTGGTTCCGGCGCTTGGTGCGCTGAGGTTATCCGCGCGGGGGAACACCAGCCGCGTAGGACTCTGCTGCTGCGGGTACAGCGCGTTCGCCACCGGTGATTCCTGGGCTTCGTAATGGGTGGGAAGGGGGCCATCCATAAGGCCTTTCGGCGCGAACAACCAGCCCTTGCCGTCGGCCTGCATGATGAAGGGATCGTCCCCGCTGAGTGCGGCTGGACCACCGACGGAGGGGTCCGGCTTACTGCCCGGCGCCCGGTCGACGGGGAAGTCGGGCACGTCGTCACCGACCCACTTACCCTGCTCCTGGTCCCACCAGATGTACTTTTTGCGCTCGCTCCACGGTTTGCCGGCAGGATCAGCCGACGCACGGTTGTAGAGGATCCGGCGGTTGGCCGGCCATGCCCAGCCCCATTCCGGGGCCGCAGGCCCCTGTCCCCCGCCCGGCTTGCGGTTGGCGGCGTGGTTGAAGCCGTCAGCGTACACGCCGGTGTAGATCCAGCAACCAGCCGCCGTGGATCCGTCTGCGCGGAGCTCGGTGTACGCCGAGACTGGCTTGCCGGCATCCGGACCGTCCAGGTGGCGTCCGTTGATTTCCGCCAGCACGGCTTCTGCGTCCGGATCGCCATGCTCATCCGTGGGGTAGTCCCAGGTGAGGTCGAGCAGGGGCCGGTCCCGTTCGTCTTTTGACCCGGCCAGCTTCTCGCGGATCCGCTGGCCCAGCTCGAAGAAGAACTGCAGTTCGCTTTGGCACTCCCCCGGCGGTGCCACGGCCTGGTGCCGCCACTGCAGCAGCCGCTGGGTCTGCGTGAACGAGCCGGCTTTCTCGACATGGGTCGCGGCAGGCAGGAAGAACACCTCGGTTTCAATGTCCTCCGTGCGCAGTTCCCCGGATTCGATTTCCGGCCCGTCTTTCCACCAGGTGGCGGACTCGATGAGGTTCAGGTCGCGCACCACAAGCCACTTCAAATGGGACATGGCGAGCCGCTGCATCCGCCCGTGGGCCGAACCCACCGCCGGATTTTGTCCGAGGATAAAGTAGCCTTCCACTTCATCCTCGAGCATGCCCATCACTGTCTCGTAGGTACCGTGGGCTCCGGTCAGCCGCGGAAGGTAGTCGTAAGCCCAGTCGTTGTCGGCAGTTGCGGCGTCACCCCACCAGGCCTTCAGGAGGCTGATGGTGTAGGCATCGGCGTCGGCCCAAAAACCCTTCTGCTGTTTCGAGCCGATGACTGACAGGTAATCCTCGAGGCTGTCATGGCGTCCGGCGCTGGGCATCGGCAGGTACCCGGGCAGGAGATTGAACAGCGTGGGGATGTCCGTGGAGCCCTGGATGCTGGCATGGCCGCGCAGGGCCATGATTCCGCCGCCCGGGCGCCCGACGTTTCCAAGGAGGAGCTGCAGGATGGCGGCCGCCCGGATGAACTGCGCTCCGAGGGAGTGCTGGGTCCAACCGACCGCATAGGCGAAACAGGTGGTCCGGTCGCGGCCGGAGTTCTCCGTGATGGTTTTGGCCAGGTACTCGAAGTCGGACACACTGATCCCGCACATGTCCTGCACCATGTCCGCGGTGTACCGGGCGTAGTGCCGCTTCACGATCTGGAAGACAGTCCGCGGGTCCTGGAGGGTGTCGTCGCGCTGCACTTCGGCGTGCTCCAGGGGCGGCCCGCCGCTTCCGTAGGCGTGGCCGGCCGCCCGGGCGGTGGCATCGGCGCCGTGTTCCGAACCGGGGCCCGGCTCGTCGATGGTACCGTCCTCCTTTTCCGCATACGCCCACGATGACGTGTCGTAGGCGCGCTTCTCCGGGTCAAAGCCGGAGAACAGCCCGCCGAGATCCTCGGCGTCGCGGTAATCCTCGTGGACCAGCGTGGCCGCATTGGTGTACGCCGTGACGTACTCCTTGAACCACAGGTCGTTGGTGAGGACGTAGTTGATGAGCGCACCGAGGAGCACCACATCCGAGCCGGCCCGAATCGGTATGTGCTTGTCCGAGACGGCCGAGGTCCGCGTGAACCTGGGATCCACGTGGATGACCTTGGCGCCGCGTGCTTTAGCTTCCGCCACCCACTGGTATCCAACAGGATGGCACTCGGCCATGTTGGACCCCTGGATGACGATGCAGTCGGCGTTGGCCATGTCCTGCAGTGATTGCGTTGCACCACCGCGTCCAAACGAGGCTCCCAAACTGGGAACCGTGGCGGAGTGTCATATGCGGGCCTGGTTCTCGGTCTGCACCGCCCCCGCAGCAGTGAAGAGCTTCTTGATCAGGTAGTTTTCTTCGTTGTCCAGCGTTGCCCCGCCCAGCGAGGCGATGCCCATGGTGCGGCGCAGCAGCCTGCCCTGGTCGTCCTCCTGCTGCCACGTCCTGCGACGGGTTTCAAGGAACCGGTCCGCCACCATCTCGACGGCCGTCGCCAGATCCAGGTGCTCCCACTCCGTGGAGCGCGGGGCACGGTAAAGCACCTTGGTCTGCCGGCCAGGTGAATTGACCAGCTGCTCGCTGGCAGAACCCTTGGGGCACAGCCGGCCGCGCGAGATGGGGGAATCCGGATCGCCTTCGATCTGGACGACCTTTTCATCCTTAACGTAGACACGCTGCCCACAGCCAACAGCACAGTACGGGCACACGCTCTGGACAACGCGGTCAGCAGTAGCAGTGCGGGGGGCAATGGCCTTGGTCTTGGCCGAAGTGACGGCGGGCCCACGGCCCAGCAGATCCCCCGTGCTCAACTGACGGACGACCGGCCATTGAAGAAAACTTCGCGGTGCCATTTCAGGAGCATAACCCGAAGCGCCGCCAAAGCAACAGGACAGCCTTCGCGTGTCTTCGGGCAATTGCAGAGCCCGATCAGCAGCCGGGCCGGCCCGGGTAAACGGGCTGGTCAAGTAGCCCGTGCCAACGGAAGGGTCCACGACGACGGGACGCCCCGCCGTCGTACCACTCTCCTTAAAAGGGCCACCGCTTAAAGGGCCACCGCGGGCACCGGTCGGGCGCGGGCGGGACAGTTATGCGCTGCGGTCCACCAGCCGTGGTTTTCGTCGTTTTTGACGACATCGATTAATACATTGACAGTGCGGGTGGCACGAGTCACACTGTTGCATATGGTGATCGATGTTGCGTACAGCGCGTACATAAACGTCCTGGACGGACGCAATGTTGCAGGTCGATCCTCCCCAACTTTCAGGACGACGAAGTTTCGACAACGCCGGTTGCCGACCCCAGCTCCGTAGTCCCGACGAATCGCACACCACCCAGCCCTCCCGGGAGGAAACCCAACATGACCGCTTCAGTGAATGTCCCCCTCAAGCGCGGGAAGCTCGCTTCCTCATTGCCTGCCGAACAGTTGGCAGAGATCACTGCGCTGTTCGAGTTCCGGCGCACGGGCTACTCCCTCGACGCCCCCTTCTACACCGATCCCACCATCTTCAAGCTCGACATGGAGGCCATCTTCGGCCAGCACTGGATCTTCGCCGGCAGCGTTGCCGAGCTGCCCGAGCCAGGCGACTACATCACGGTCGACTACGGCCCCTACTCCCTGATCGTGCTGCGCACCGACGAGGGCGACGTCAACGTCCTGCACAACGTCTGCCGCCACCGCGGTGCACGCGTCCTGACCGAAGCTGCCGGTTCCACCGGAAACCTGGTCTGCGGATACCACTCCTGGACCTACTCCCCCGAGGGCAACCTGATCCATGCCTCCGCTCCCGGCGAAGCCAAGTTCGACAAGAACTGCTTTGCCCTCAAGCGCGCCCACAGCCGCGAGGTTGCCGGGCTCATCTTCGTCTGCATCGCTGACGAACCGCCTACGGACTTCGACGAAACCGCCAAGATCTTCGAGCCCTACCTGGCACCCCACGACCTCTCAAAGACGAAGATCGCCTACCAGCAGAACATCATCGAAGAGGGCAACTGGAAGCTCGTCATGGAGAATAACCGTGAGTGCTACCACTGCGACGGACACCCGGAGCTCGCATGCTCCCTCTTCCCCACCTGGGGCCTCACAGAGGGCCTGATCCCGGCGCACCTTGAGGAAGTGTGGGACCGCAACAAGAACGCACAGTCCTCGCTCGAGGAGCGCTGCCGCCGCTATGGCCTCCCCTACGAAGTGGTCGAGGAGCTGGACACGCGCATCGCGGGAATCCGCATCTCACGGGAATCTCTGGACGGCGAGGGCGAATCGTTCTCGCCCGACGGACGCCGGCTTTCCAAGAAGCTGCTTGGCGACTTGCGGGACTTCCGCCTTGGCCGCTGCTCAATGCACCTGCAGCCCAACAGCTGGTTCCACTTCCTGGGAGACCACGTCATCACGTTCGGTGTCTTCCCCATCAACGAACACCAGTCCCTGGTACGCACCACCTGGCTGGTGGCTGACGACGCCGAAGAGGGCGTCGACTACGACCTGGACAAGCTCACCTACACCTGGAAGCAGACAAACCTGCAGGACAAGGCGTTCGTGGAACTGTGCCAGAAGGGCGCCGGCAGCCCCGCGTACCAGCCCGGCCCGTACATGAAGAGCGAATACCAGGTAGAGGCATTCATCAACTGGTACGTGCAGCGCGTTCAGGAGCACTTGGCATGACGGAACTCCTTACTGAAACGGTAGTCCAGGAGCCCCACCGCATACGCGGTCTTGAGATGCCGTGGAACAGGGTCATGGGCAGCACGGAGGCACCCGCCCGCGCTGCCCGTGCATTGGGCCCCTGGCATCCGCAGGAGTTCATGGCCGAATGTGTCGAGACCGTACCCGAGGCCGGCGGCATGATGACGTTCGTGTTCCGCCGCTGCGATGGTGCACCCCTGGCGTTCCGTGCCGGCCAGTACGTGAATATCGCCTTTCCCGTGAACGGCGATGACCAGGACCCGGTGGACCGCAGCTACTCCATCTCCAGCTCGCCCACCGAGCCGTGGACCTTCAGCATCACCGTCAAACGCGACTCCGGCGGGCTGGTCTCGCCATGGGTGCATGAGAACGTCAAACCCGGAACCGTCCTCGACATGCTGGGGCCAGTAGGAGCCTTCCACCTGCCCGACGCCGACCGGCGTGCACGGTACCTCTTCCTGGCCGCCGGCGCAGGCATCACTCCCATCATGTCAATGCTGCGGACCATCCACTCGCTGCCCGGAACGGCAGACGTGGTGGTGCTCTACCACGGTGCGGAAGCCGGCGGTTTTGCCTTCGACCGGGAGCTGGCCTACATTGCCTCCGTCGATTCGCGCGTCAAGGTCTTCTATTCACTGGGCGACCGGAGCAAGCCGGAAGGGTGGGCAGGGCTCAGCGGACGGCTGACGGCTGCCATGATCGACGAGGTTGCGCCCGATGCCAACGGCCGCCAGGTCTATGCCTGCGGCCCAGAGGGCTACCTGAACACCGCCTCGGAATTGCTTCAAAAGGTCGGCGTCGATGACACCTCCATTTACATGGAATTCTTCTCAGGGGATCGCCAGACGCTCCTTGAATACCAGGCAGAAATCGCGCTTGCGACGGACATCGCGGAGGAAATTGCGGAGGAAATCGCCGATTCCGCCGAGGACTATTTCGAGAGCCAGCCCAGCGCTTTCGGGCTTTACGAGCCCGGCTACGATGCCGAGGGAACGTTGAAGGCAACCGGGCTGCCGCTGGAAACGGTCGACCCGGATGCCCCCGCCGCCGGCCACAGTTCAGCTACGGAACCGGCAGCCGCGACCCCCGACGCCTCGAGCTTTGACACCGTGGGAACGGGCAGCCTCACTTTGTCCTTCATGCGGACGGGCATCAATGTCCTGATCGACCCGGACGAACATATCCTCGGAGTGGCCCAGCGTGCAGGCGTCCGGATCGGCGCCAATTGCAAGGAAGGCATGTGCGGATCCTGCAAAGTCGTCAAGCTTTCCGGCGAGGTGGAGATGAACCACCAAGGCGGTATCCGGGCACGTGAGATTACGGCGGGCAAGTTCCTGCCCTGCTGCTCCACCGCGCTGACCGACATGGTTATCGATGCCTAGCCGCGGCCCGGACTACCCTGTCCGGGCACACCGCTCCACCCATCAGCTTCACGAAGACTGACAACAACTGCCCCGCGGAAGGTCTGATGCAGCCAGCGTCAGGCCTTCCCTGCCAATTCGAACACCAACCATAGGAGCCATGCCCATGTCAGGTAACAAAGCCGTTGCTTACAAGGAGGCCGGAGTCGTCGAGGTCATCGACACCCCGTATCCCTCGTTTGAACTGAAGGCCGGCCCCGGCGTCAATCCCGCCAACGTTGGCCGGAAGGTCCCGCACGGGGTCATCGTCCGCACCGTGAGCACCAACATCTGCGGCTCGGACCAGCACATGGTCCGGGGCCGCACCACTGCCCCCGCGGGGCTCGTCCTGGGCCACGAGATCACCGGCGAAGTCATCGAGACCGGACCCGACGTCGAGTTCATCAAGGTCGGGGATATTGTCTCTGTCCCCTTCAACATCTCCTGCGGACGCTGCCGGAACTGCAAGGAACGCAAGACGGGCATCTGCCTGAACGTCAACCCGGACCGTCCCGGATCCGCCTACGGCTACGTGGACATGGGCGGATGGGTTGGCGGCCAGGCCGAGTACGTCCTGGTCCCTTACGCTGACTGGAACCTGCTGCGGTTCCCCGACCGGGACCAGGCACTGGAGAAGATCATGGACCTGACCATGCTCTCCGACATCCTTCCGACCGGTTTCCACGGCGCCGTCACTGCGGGCGTCGGCGTCGGATCCACGGTCTACGTGGCCGGAGCCGGCCCGGTGGGCCTTGCCGCGGCCGCCAGTGCCCAACTGCTCGGAGCCGCGGTGGTTATCGTGGGCGACCTTAACGAAGACCGCCTCGCCCAGGCCCGGTCCTTTGGCTGCGAAACCGTCAATGTGGCCAACGGCGACCCCGCCGACCAGATCGAGCAGATCCTCGGCGTCCGGGAAGTCGACTCCGGCATCGACGCCGTCGGCTTTGAGGCCCGTGGACACGGCCACGGCGCACAGGAGGCGCCGGCCACCGTCCTCAACTCGCTGATGGACCTCACCACCGCCGGCGGCTCGGTGGGCATTCCCGGCCTTTACGTCACCGGGGACCCTGGTGCCACGGACGAAGCCGCACGGAAGGGCAGCCTGTCCCTGTCCCTGGGCACCGGCTGGGCAAAGTCCCTCTCCTTCACCACGGGTCAGTGCCCCGTGATGAAGTACAACCGCCAGCTGATGATGGCGATTCTGCACGACAGGATCCAGATTGCCAAGGCGGTCAACGCCAAGGCCATCCCGCTGCACGATGCTCCCCGGGGATACGCGGAATTCGATGCAGGAGCCGCCACGAAATACGTCCTGGATCCGAACGGCTACCTCAGCAACTAGTCCGAGGTAGGAGGGCTCACCAGCGCAGGCCAATGCGGCCGTTGCACCCCCGTACCGAAGGGTGGTGCAGCGGCCGTGTCCTCTTAAGAGAAGAACCTGTCCGGCTATAAGAAGAATCCTGTCCGGCTTCCCCTTTTTCGGCGTTTCTTCCCCTGACGCGGGCAGTGGCCCCCTCCCCGCCAGTGACACGGTTTGTGTTGCTCGGCATGGGGCACACATTTGAAATCGCAGATATATCTTACTTCAGTCCTTGATATATAAGTTCTATACTAGGACGCGGTCCTTAGCAGGACCTCACCAACTCAATGAGGAGTGGAACCTATGCAGAAACTCGCGCACCGGCTCGAACGCCTGGGCACCGAAACTGCCTTCAGTGTCGCCCAGGCCGCCGCTGCCTGGAAGGCGAAGGGGAACCCCGTTTACCCCTTCCACCTTGGCGACATCAACATCCCAACGGCCCCGAACATCGTCGAAGCGATGAACCGTGCCATCGCCGACGGTTACACGGGCTACTGCCCCGGCCCCGGGATCCCGCAGTTGCGGGAGGCCCTCGCGGACGACCTCGGGGCCCGCCGCGGTATCGAGTTCTCCCCCGACAACGTCGTGGTGATGACGGGCGGCAAGCCGGTTATCACCAAGTTCCTGCAGGCAGTCATGAACCCCGGCCAGGAAGTGCTGTATCCGAACCCCGGCTTCCCGATCTACGAATCGCAGATCGAGTACCTGGGTGGCACTGCCGTCCCCTACCGCTATCTGCCCACGAGCCAGGGCTTCGCGATTGATCTGGACCAGGTGCGCGCCTCGATTACCCCGAATACGGTCGCAATCATTTACAACGACCTGCAGAACCCGATCTCGGCGGAGTCGACGGGGGCTGAACGGGAGGCGATTGCCCAGCTCGCGCAGGAGCACGACCTTTGGGTACTTTCCGATGAGGCGTACTTCGAAACCCGCTATGAGGGTGTCTCCAGTTCGATCGCGTCCCTTCCCGGCATGGCGGAGCGCACCGTGATCCTCTACACCTTCAGCAAGAAGTTCGCCATGACCGGCTCCCGCTTGGGCTGCGCCGTCGCTCCGATCGAGATTGCCAAAATTCTCAGCACCCTCAACACCAACGATGAGTCGTGCACGACGCATTATGTGCAATGGGCCGGCATCGAAGCGCTTCGTGGCACACAGGAACCCGTACAGCAGATGCTCGACATCCTGCGGGTCCGCCGGGATGCGGCATGCGAACTCGTAAATGATATCGCCGGCATGCACGTGGCCGTACCGCAGTCCACGTTCTACCTTTTCCCCGACGTCACCGAGGTCATGGAGCGTATGGGCTACACGGCAGTCGGAGATTTCGCCTCCGCAGCCCTGTACGAAACCGGCGTCTCCTTCTGCACCCGAGAGCACTTCGGCCGCCGCCAGCCCGGCGAAGAGCGGCAGTACATCCGGCTCGCCTATTCGGGCATCGACGTCGCCGATATCCGCGACGGCCTCGGCCGCCTGCGCAAGTGGATCGAGACGGCATGAGCCGGGTCGTCGTTACGGGACGCATACCCGAAACCGCACTCGAGAAGCTGCGCGCCGAGCACGAAGTCGATGCCTGGTCTGGCCCTGAATCGATTGGCCGCGAGGAACTCCTGCGCCGGGTAGCCGGCGCCGATGCCGTGGTGAGCCTGCTCACCGAACGCATAGACGCAGAGCTGCTCGACGCCGCCGGCCCGCAGCTCAAAGTGGTCGCGAACGTCGCCGTCGGCTACGACAACATCGACGTGCCCGCCTGCACCGACCGGGGCATCGTGGCCACCAACACGCCCGGCGTGCTCACGGAGGCCACGGCCGACATCGCACTCGGCCTCATCCTCGCGGCGACCCGACGGCTCGGCGAGGGGGAACGGCTCATCCGCTCCGGCCAGGCCTGGAAGTGGGGCATGTTCTTCCTGCTCGGCAGCAGCCTCCAAGGCAAGACACTCGGCATCGTCGGCATGGGCGGCATCGGCCAGGCCACCGCACGCCGGGCCAAGGCCTTCGGCATGGAAATCGTCTACCAGTCACGCAGTGAAATCGACCCCGCGATTGCAGCAGAGCTTGGTGCCCGGCGCGTTGAGCTCGATGAGTTGCTGGCCATCTCCGACGTCGTCTCCCTGCATTGCCCCTACGGCCCTGCCACGCATCACCTGATCGGCGCCGCACAACTCGCTTCGATGAAGAGCTCGGCATACCTCGTCAACACCGCGCGCGGACCGATCGTCGACGAGGTAGCGCTCGCTTCTGCGCTTCGCGAGGCGCAGATCGCCGGCGCCGGGCTCGACGTCTTTGAGAACGAGCCCAGTGTGCACCCCGGATTGCTCGAGCTTGAAAACGTGGTGCTCGTGCCGCACCTCGGTTCCGCCACCGTCGAGACCCGCACGGGGATGGCAATGCTGGCGGCAGACAACACCTTGGCTGTGCTCAGCAATGAACGACCGCCAGCCCCGATTAATTAGCCGCACGGGCACTGCGTGTGAAGTGGTCACGCATCGGGCGGGCACAGCAGAGGCTGTCCCCGGCAACGGAATTCCAAGGCACCACATCTTAGAGAGAGAAATTAGTGACGCGTATAGGCATCGTGGCCGAGTTAGGTCGCGAAACGAGGGTGGCGGCAACGCCTGTCACCGTGAAGCAGTTGTTGGGTTTGGGCTACGACGTCGTGGTCGAAAAAGGCGCCGGTGAGTCCGCGTCCTTCCGGGACGACGCATATGCTGCGGCGGGCGCGGTGATCGTCGGTGCCGACGATGCGTGGGGCAGCGACGTAGTGCTGCGGGTCAATCCGCCCACGGAGGAGGAAATCGGCCGTTTGGCTCCTGGTGCCACGCTGATCGGTACGCTCGCCCCGGGCCTGCGGCCGGAGCTTGTTGAGGCTTTGGCGGCCCGGCCCATCACCGCTCTTGCCCTGGATGCGGTGCCGCGCATCTCGCGGGCGCAGTCGATGGATGTCCTTAGTTCGATGGCGAACATTGCCGGGTATCGTGCCGTGATCGAGGCCGCCCATGAGTTTGGCAGGTTCTTTACCGGACAGGTCACGGCGGCGGGCAAGGTCCCGCCGGCGAAAGTTCTCGTTGCCGGCGCGGGCGTCGCTGGCCTGGCGGCGATCGGCGCTGCGAGCAGCCTGGGCGCCATCGTTCGCGCTACTGATCCGCGGCCCGAGGTAGCGGACCAGGTCAAGTCCATTGGCGGTACTTACCTCAAGGTTGAGGTGGAGGAGGAGATGAAGTCCTCTGACGGGTACGCCAAAGCAACGTCGGAGGCGTACAACCGGCGCGCGGCCGAAATTTACACCGAGCAGGCCCGCGACGTTGACATCATCATCACCACGGCCCTCATCCCGGGCCGCCCCGCCCCGAAACTCCTTACGGCCGAAGACGTGGCCGGGATGAAAGCCGGCAGCGTGATCGTGGACATGGCCGCCGGCCAGGGCGGAAACGTGGAAGGCTCGGTCGCCGGCGAGCGGATCGTGACGGAGAACGGTGTGGTGATCCTGGGGTACACGGATCTGCCGGCCCGGCTGCCGGCCCAGGCCTCCCAGCTGTACGGGACCAACATGGTAAACCTGCTCAAGCTCCTCACCCCGGACAAGAACGGCCAGCTGACCCTTGACTTTGATGATGTGGTTCAGCGCTCGGTGACCGTGGTGCGCAACGGGGAGAAGACCTGGCCGCCGCCCCCGGTCCAGGTCTCCGCCGCCCCCGTGGTGAAGCCGGACGCCTCCGCGGCCGCCGAAAGCCCTGCACCGAAGAAAAAGCAGGGCCTGAGCGCGGCCGGTAAGGCAGGGCTCTTTGCCGCCGGGATCGCCGCGCTGTTCCTGGTCAGCGCGGTCGCACCGGCGCCGCTGCCGCAGCACTTCACGGTCCTGATGCTCTCCGTCGTGGTCGGGTTCTACGTCATCGGGAAAGTTCACCACGCCCTGCACACCCCGCTGATGTCCGTCACCAATGCGATCTCGGGGATCATCGTCGTCGGTGCCCTGCTGCAGATCACCTCCGACAACATCGCGATGCAGGTGCTCGCCGCCGTCGCGGTCCTGCTGGCCAGCATCAATATCTTCGGCGGCTTCGCCGTGACCCGGCGCATGCTCGCCATGTTCTCGGCCGGGAAGGCACGTTCATGAGCGCCGCCACCGAAGCAGCAGAAATCATCTCGAGGAGCCTTACCGTGCCTGACGCCGTCTCTGGTCCGTTGACCGCCGACACCATCGCGGGGGCGGCGTACATCGTCGCGGCCCTGCTGTTCATCCTCAGCCTCGCCGGGCTGAGCAAGCACGAGAGAGCCCGTGCCGGAGTCATCTACGGTATTACCGGGATGATCATTGCCCTCGCCGCGACCATCTGGCTGACCCTGCAGGAAGCCTGGGGCTCCGGCGCCGGCCTGACCGGCCTGGGGCTGCTCCTGGCCGCAGTGCTCATCGGTGCAGGGATCGGGCTCTGGCGCGCCCGGGTGGTCAAAATGACCGGGATGCCGGAACTGATCGCCCTGCTGCACAGCTTCGTCGGCCTCGCCGCGGTCCTGGTCGGCTGGAACGGCCACCTCGAAGCCCCCGCCCTCTCCCCGGACCTGACGGCAATCCACCACGCCGAGGTATTCATCGGCGTCTTCATCGGAGCAGTGACCTTCACCGGCTCCATCGTCGCCTTCCTGAAACTCTCGGCGAGGATGAAGTCCTCTCCCCTGATGCTGCCGGGTAAGAACGCCATCAACCTGGGCGCCCTCGTTGTGTTCGTTGCGTTGACGGTCTGGTACGTCAACGACTCCCAGCTCTGGCTCCTGATCGTGGTCACCATCCTCGCCCTCGGGCTGGGCTGGCACCTGGTGGCCTCCATCGGCGGCGGCGACATGCCCGTCGTCGTCTCCATGCTCAACAGCTACTCCGGCTGGGCCGCAGCCGCCGCCGGCTTTCTGCTCAACAACGACCTGCTCATCATCACCGGCGCCTTGGTGGGCTCCTCGGGCGCCTACCTGTCCTACATCATGTGCAAGGCCATGAATCGGTCCTTCATCTCAGTGATCGCCGGCGGCTTCGGCATCGCAGCGCCCACCACGGGCGGCGACGCCGACCAGGGAGAGCACCGCGAGATCACGGCCGAGGCGACGGCGGAAATGCTGACCAACGCCTCCAGCGTAGTCATCACCCCCGGCTACGGAATGGCAGTCGCACAGGCCCAGTACCCCGTCGCTGAACTCGCCCACCAGCTCCGCGAACGCGGGGTGAACGTCAGGTTCGGCATCCACCCGGTCGCCGGGCGCCTCCCCGGGCACATGAACGTCCTCCTTGCCGAAGCCAAGGTCCCCTACGACATCGTCCTCGAAATGGACGAAATCAACGAAGACCTCGGCGACACCTCCGTCGTCCTGGTCATCGGTGCCAACGACACCGTCAACCCCGCCGCTGCCGAAGACCCGGGCAGCCCCATCGCCGGGATGCCCGTCCTGCGCGTCTGGGAAGCCGAGAACGTCGTCGTGTTCAAACGCTCCATGGCCGCCGGCTACGCAGGAGTCCAAAACCCCCTGTTCTACCGCGACAACTCCCAAATGCTCTTCGGCGACGCCAAACAACGCGTCGAAGACATCCTCCGCGCCTTCTAACCGAATGCACCTTCCACAAGAGGAGAGACCATGCCCAGACATCGAACAGGACTCCCGAGCGTGGTTCAAACAGCACTTCCACCACGTAGGTCCAATCAGACCAGGGACGCTGAAACAGCACCCTATGCGCAAGCCTTTGGCATCGATGACTATGCTGCATCGCCTTGGATAGGCCTCCACTACAGGCACGAGTTCTTACTGCACTGCAATCACGAACTGCTGGAGCTGGATGGTGCCCTGGTGGGACCGGAATCTTCCCCTACCAGGAACCCGTAGATGGAACCGTGAGATTGGACGTAGCGCTGACGGTCCTGCCTGGTAAAAGCAGACAGGGGTGTGGACATTGTCCACACCCCGGCTGGCAGGACAGAAAACACCCCGGACTCGAACTGCATTGCACCTGAAGCCAGTCCTCTGAGTCCGTCTTGAAACGGGCAGTCCGGGGAAAAGAGCTGAGGCGTTAGTGGAGTTACGGGACGTTATTGGTGCTGTTCTCGGATGAGGCCGAATGGAACGGCAGGGTGTGCCCGCACGATGTATCGGCCGGGTGCTAGGCGGGTGACCATGATCCCGGTTTGATGACGGGTGGCGGCGCCCTTGATTGCCTCGATAGCCTCGTTCAATGCGTGGTCCACTTCGGAACTATCGGTGACGTTGACTTCGACCATCCCAGGAGCGGTGGCTCCCTTCACCGCCGCCGTCATGACTGCAGGACGATGGTTGTCTCGGATGCCAGATCCTTTACGGAGAATCCGACCTGGATCTGATAGTTGCCGGGTTCGTAGGTCCAGCCGTTGTTCCAGTAGGCGAGGAGGCGGGTGGGGACCTGCACGGTCGTGGTAATGGTTTGGCCGGGTTGGGCCCGGACGGGGGTGGAGGCGATGAGCCAGCGGATGGGCCGTTCGACGGCGGAGTCTTTCTTTTCGGCGTAGAGCTGGACTACCTGTTTGCCGGCGCGTTCGCCGGTGTTGGTGAGGGTGACGGTTACCGGGATGAGTTCGCCTGGGGTGACGGGGTTTGTGGGTCCGTCGACGTTGTCGAGTTTCCAGGTGGTGTAGCCGAGGCCGTAGCCGAATTCGTAGGCGGGGGCGGCTCCGGTTTTGAGCCAGGCGCGGTATCCGATGTGGATGCCTTCGTCGTAGCGGAGTTTGCCGTTGGTGTCGGGGGTGGTGTTGATGACGGGGACGGTGCCTTGGGTGGCGGGCCAGGTGGTGGGCAGCCGTCCGCCGGGTTCGGCAGCACCGGTGAGGATGTCGGTGAGGGCGTTGCCGAATTCCTGGCCGCCGAAGTAGCCGATCAGGACCGCGGCGACCTCGTGCCGCCAGGGCATGATGACCGGGGATCCTGCGTTGACGATCACGATCGTGCGGGGATTCGCTGCCGCGACGGCGTGCACCAGCCGGTCCTGCATGCCGGGCAGGTCCAGGGTGGTGCGGTCGTAGCCTTCGGATTCGACCCGGGAGTTTGTGCCGACCACGACGACGGCGACGTCGGCTGCGCGTGCGGCGTTGGCGGCCTCGATGATCAGCTCTTCAGGGTCGGTGTCGGCGGGTTCGGTGCCGAGCGTGATGCTGAGGGCATTATCCAGCGGCCCGGAACGTTCCGCGGTGTCCAGTTCCACCCGGACATCCAGGGGAACACCCGCGGTGACCGGCACTTCGACGGTGGAGGATGGTGGGGCGAGGAAGGACTCGGCGATGTCCTTGCCATCGACCTGAACATTCCCCTCGTGGACGAGGACGTCGTTGACGTAGAGCCGGGTCCGGCCGACGGTCGCCGCGCCGAGACGGACGGTTCCAGTTTCGTCCGGGGTGTAGATGGTGTGCAGCCGCACCGCGGAGGACTCCCTGACCGGGGCGTCCCCGCCGAACCAGACCAGGGCCGTGGAGCGGCGATCCTCGACGAACAGTTCATCACCTGTGGCGTCGAGGAAGCTCACCCGCAGACCGGGTTCACCGGTGGCGGGGTTCTTCAGCTGGTCCAGGGGCAGTTCGGCGACGCCTTCCTGCACGACCGCGCCGATGCTGTAGCTGACGTTATCGGTACCGAAGGCGGTCCGGAGGCCGTCCAGCGGTGAGACGACCTTTTCCGGCAGCACGGTGGCGGAGCCGCCGCCCTGGGTCCTGGCGTGCCGGGCGTTGTGCCCGATCACCGCCACCGTGCCCGTCGCGGCACGGTCCAGCGGCAGCACGCCGTCGTTCTTCACCATCACCGTGCCCGCCGCTGCGGCCTCCCTGGTGAAGGCGACCAGGTCTTCCCGGTCCACCGGCTCTGCCTGCACGGGGTCGAACCCCTCCAGCGCACCTACCCGAGCGGCGAGCTGCAGGATCCGCAGCACCTTCCGGTCAACGCCGGCTTCCGGGATCTCCCCCGCACGGACCGCGGCCACGAGGGCTCCGCCCCAGGGCCCGTCCGGGCCGGGCATGACCAGATCCTGCGACGCCTTCGCGGAATCAACACTGCGGACCGCGGTCCAGTCACTGATAACCACCCCGTCAAAACCCCACTCACTGTTCAACGGGGTTTCCAGCAGATCGTTCTCCGTGGCGGTGGTGCCGTTGACCGAGTTGTAGGCACTCATCACCAGCCACGCCCGGGACTCCACGATGGCCTTCTCAAACGCGAGCAGGTAGAGCTCCCGCAACGGCCGCTCGTCCACCTGCACGTCGACGGTGAAGCGGTCGGTTTCGGAATCGTTGGCGACATAGTGCTTGGGCGTGGCGCCGACGCCGTTGCGCTGCACCCCGTTGACGTACGCGGCGGCGAGTTCCCCGGTGAGGACAGGGTCTTCGCTGAACGCCTCGAAGTGGCGGCCACCCAACGGGGAACGATGCAGATTGATCGTCGGGCCAAGCACCACATCGACGCCCTTCCGCCGGGCCTCCACCGCAGACGCCGCCCCGAGGCGGTCCGCCATCGCCGGATCCCAGGTAGAGCTGATCGCGGACGCCGACGGGAAATTCACCGACGGCTGCCGCTCATCCCACGCCTCACCCCGCACACCCGTCGGACCATCCGAAACCAGGATCCGGCGCAAACCAATCTTCTCCAACGGCCACGTGGTCCAAAAATCACGCCCAGTCAGGAGCTGGACCTTCTCCTCCAAAGTCAGCTGGTCAAGGAGGGCTTGGAGGCGTTGGCGAATAGTTGTCTCGGAGATGTGGGGTGAGTTCAGTGTTTCCATGTTCTTGCGGCGCTTCCTGGTTTCGGGAAAGGGGGCGGTTGATCTAGCAGGCACTTAGGCCGTCGGCTTTCGCGGTGGTCAGTTCTGCACGAGTGCTTCCTGGCGGCGGCGTTCGAGGATGTCGCGCACCTTTGCTACGTCGTGCGGGTAGCAGAAATAGAGAGCTGTCAGGACCAGGGCGTTGATGAGCATGAGGATTACGAGGGTCCAGAGGAATACCGTCTGAATTCCGAGGGATGCTGCGAGAGCGCCTGCTCCGAGGGAAAAGACAGCCCAGCCGATGGTTTCGAAGACGGTCAGGAAGATGGCGAAGGCCTGGTTGCGCAGTTCGGGCAGGACGACGGCGGCAACGATGGGGCGGTTGGCCGGCGGGTTGGCGCCTTGGGCGAAGCCCATCAGGGCCCAGAAGATGCCGTAGATGCCGATGTTGTCGTAGTTGAACTGGGTTGCGAAGAACGCGACGGCGGCGAAGAGAACCTGAGCGCCCTGCAGGTAGGCGACCCTGCCGCGGTCGGGAAGGACTCGGTCGAGGAGCGCCATGAGCCAGCCACCGCCGGCGGTGCCGGCGAAATAGCCCAGCCCAAAGGGCAGGAGCACGACGGCCGCGACGGCGTTGGTGAAGTGGCGTTCGGCGACGAGGAACTGAATGCCGAAGATCACGATGAGCAGGTGGCCGGAAAGCAGTCGGGAGAGCATCATGACCGAGAAGCTCGGGATGCGGAACAGCGAGAGGACTGAGGCCACGGTTACCTTCGGCGCCAGCGTTTCGCGTCCGCTGAGGTCCGCAAGCTGCTTCTCGGAAGCACCGACACCGGGGTCCTTGAGGAAGAACACGACGAGCAGGCCTGCGGCGATGCAGATGGCGCCGATGGCCCACATGCCGTAACGCCACCCGTCGGACAGTCCTGTGAAGAGCGCGATCAGTGGGCCGATGAACGAGCTGATAAGGCTGATGAAGCCGTAGAAGTAGCCAGCGGCCTTGCCGCGTTGGCTGTCGTCGAAGGAGTCGGCGATGATGGCGTTTGCGATCGGGCTGCCGCCGATAATGGCTGCGGACATCAGGGTATTGAAGATCAGCAGCTGGACGAAGTCCTGGGAGAATCCGGCGGCGATGCCGAACGCCCCGCCTGTGAAGGTTGTGGCTACCAGGGCCTTGCGGCGTCCGATCTTGCTTGCCAGCCACGCCCAGGCGGGACCCGCCGGTACGGCGACGAGTTTGCCAAGGGCTGCCAAGAGCCCAAGGTGGCTGCTTTGCAGCTTCAGCGCGGCGGCGATGGTGGGGAACAGCGTGGTGCTCAAACCGGCTTCGGTGTTGTCCACGACGGTAACACCGGTGAGGACCGCGAGGTTGCGCCACCTGTGTGGAACGTGGCTGGCTTGGGCGGAGCCTTCCACTTGGGTGGCGGTGGCCGTGTTTTGGGCGGAATCTGCGGGTATGCGGTGAGTGCTCATTGGAGGAATCCTGTCTTCGTTGCCAGGGGATTGGAGGGGGTGGTTGGGGTCAGGCCGTTGGAACGGCCGTGAGTGCTTCGGCAATAGGACCGAGGACGGCCGCCGGGACAGCTGCGACCGCGGCGAGTTGGTGAAGGGTGAGCTGTGCCGGAAGGTTGACGAGCTCGGTGCTGACAAGATCTGGCAGGTGCCTTTCCAGCACCTCACGCGCCTTGGGATCCTGAAGGAGTTCCAGTACCGGGACTGTCAGTGCCGCTCCGCCACCGGGGAGGGATTCCAGGGCGGGCAGCGGTTCCAGGGCCAGGCGGGCGCGGTCGGCCTGTTTCCGGACCAGCAGGTGCTCTTCGGTGGGTTCGCCGATCGCCGGAAGGCCGAGGCGTTCGTATTGGCTGGCAGGAGCTTCGCTGCCGTGCATGAGCTCCACGAGCAGCCGCAGCATGCGCAGTTCGGTCTCATCGTCTGTCAATGGGGTTGTCTGCTGGGGGTCGTTTTCGAGGTCGAAAAGGAGCGTTCCGTGGGTCCAGGGGTTCATGAATGACCTGGTCTGCACGCACATGGAGCGCAGGCCCTTTGTGAATCCGAACGGTTCGGCAGGCTGCCACTTCGTAAGTTCGGGTACCGAGAAGCGGCTGCGCATGTGGGTGGGCATCAGCGTGTAGTCCTCCAGCGGGCCGTTGGAGGGGTCCGCTGCCGCCCGCATATAGACGTAGCGGCCGTCGGTGACGTTGACGTGGCCGCCGTGAATCCCGAACAGCGCAGCGTCCCGGACTTCGGCGGAGTCATCCTCCATCACGAGAGCGAGGTCCTGGCCCTGCATATCCGCGGTGGGTTCGAGGCCAAAGTAACGCAGCATGGTGGGGGCGATGTCGATGGTCTGGGCGAGGGCCGCCTGCCTGGTGTCATGCCCGCCGGAGCGGGGATCCCACAGGAACATCGGCAAGTGGACCAGTTCGTTAAACCAGGGCTGAACTGACTTGGCCCACCAACCGTGCTCACCGAGCAGGAAACCGTGATCGGTGTTGACCAGCAAGAGGGTGTCCTCCCAGAGATTGTGCTCGTCCATCGCGTCGAGAACCCTCCCCAGCGATTTGTCGCACATTGACACCAGGGCTGCATACTCGTAGCGGGCGTGCTCCACTTGGTCCTGGGATTCGCTGACCTTTTGGTAGCCGGGCCAGTCAAACTCCGGTCCGTCGTACCGGTGCGGGTACATCGCCTTGTAAGCGTCGTGGGTGAAGAACGGCTCATGGGGATCGAAGAGCTCAATCTGGAGCATCCACCTGTCCGCGTCCTTGTTGACATCGAGGAAGTGCAGGCCCGCGTCGACGGTTCTGGTCTGTGAGTGTTCTTCTTCAGTTTCCATGTAGGAACGGTTGATCAGGTCCTGCCGCTTCATTTGCGAACGCCAGTCATCGCCCCCTCCTGCAGGCTCAACCACGCCCTTCCAGGGATCGCCTTCCTGGCCCCGGAAGAATTCCCATGTGGTGTAGCGGGGGTGGTAGGTGGCTCCGCCGTCCTCCCAGTAGTGCGGGTGGTCGGACACCAGGTGCGTGTGGACGCCGGCCTGCTTCAAGAGTTCCGGCATGGAGTCATCGAACGGCTCGAGAGGTCCCCAGGAGCGGTGGAGGAAGTTGTACCGGCCGGTGTGCATCTCCCGCCGCGCGGGCATGCACGGCATGGAACCCGCATAGAAGTTGTCGAAGGTCGTGGCCTTAGCGGCGAGCCGGGCAAAGTTGGGTGCGTGGACGATGGTGTCGGCGGCGTAGGGCGAAAGCATGTGCCGGTTAAGGCTGTCGAACATCAGGATGATGGCCCGCATGGAAAATCCTTTCAAAGACCTAAGGTCAGGGTGCGTAGGGACGGGCGAACAGGCCGCGGTCCGGTTCAGCGAATCGTATGACCGGGGAAGACCCGCGTGAGTTGTCAGCGGGGTTCTGCCGGGAGTTCATCCCCGGGCAGTGCGGTCAGGGAGCGGGATGACAGCTTCCCGTCGAGGAGGTCGCGGCGGAGGTCAATCATGGCGGCAACATGGGCGTCGATGGCTGCAGCTCCCATCAGGTGCATGCGCTCCCCGACCGAATCGGCCAGCTCAGAGTCAAACGGAATGGTTGGCGCCCAAACCTGCCTCCGGTCCCGGTTGCGGTACCGGGCAATTTCAGCCTGGCGTGTCTCAATTTCGGTATCAAGAATGCGCAGCAACTGTTCGGCGCTCATGAACCCACAGAACGTCAGTCGAACACCCAGCTCGGGATCCTGGAACCGGGACGGCGGCTGGTACGGTCCTGTCAGCCAGTCGAGGAAGACCGTGGCCCCCTCCTGCGTCACGCGGTAAGTTTTTGCGTCTTGAGCACCCGGGCGGGGATCGAGCTCATGCGTCACCCAGCCCTGCTTTTCCATGCTGTTCAACGAGCGGTATACCTGGCTCATTTGCGTGTTGGAGCGCAAAAAGCGGCCGTGCGTGTCGAGGTACTTTTTGAGGTCGTACCCGGTGCTGGGGTGCTCAAGAAGCACTCCAAGGAGGATGCTCTCCATCTTCATTGATGCCTCCGAAAGGTCTTCGTGTCGTGATGTGAATCACCTTATCCTCCAAAAGGATGACACAAGTGGAATGGACCGTCAATAGCACTTGTGGAATGGTTGTCCTGTGGCGGATAGTAGTTGGAGGATTCAAGGGAGCGCCTATCAAAGGCCCAGCTCTTTCCAGGAGGACCATGGACTGCCACAAGCAGGAAGCCAGTGCCGGCTGCTGTATGCCCGGAAGCGGAGCAAGCACTGGGCTACCGGTGCGAGGTGCTCAACGAGCAGCAGCAGTAGCGCCTGGCACGCCGGCCGCCTCGTTAGCGTCACCGGTACACCCGGACATGCCGCTCCCTGCAGGTTCATTCCTCATGGGCGACGCCTTCGGAGAAGGCTATCGAAGCGACGGGGAAGGCCCTGTCCACGAAGTGAAGCTGGATGCATTCACGATAGACGCGACGGCAGTGACCAACCGGATGTTTGCCGCATTTGTGAAGGCAACCGGGTACCGCACTGAGGCGGAGCAGTACGGGAGCTCTGCCGTCTTCCATCTCCTTGTCGCCGCCCCCGACGGGGACGTCCTCGGGCGCGCGGCCGGAGCGCCCTGGTGGCTGAACGTCCGCGGTGCCGACTGGGCACACCCCGCGGGCCAATCCTCAGACTGGAACAGCATCCCTGATCACCCAGTGGTGCACGTGTCCTGGCACGATGCACAGGCTTACTGCCGGTGGGCCGGCCGACGGCTTCCCAGCGAGGCCGAATGGGAATATGCCGCACGCGGAGGCCTGGAGGAAAAGCGCTACGCATGGGGCGACGAACTCACCCCCGGCGGTGAGCACCGCTGCAACAAATGGCAGGGCACCTTCCCCACCACGAACCCCCAGGAGGACGGCTTCCTCGGTACCGCACCCGTGAAGTCGTTCCCCGCCAACGGCTACGGCCTCTACGAAGTCGCCGGGAATGTCTGGGAATGGTGCAACGACTGGTTCCTACCCACGTACTACCGGGACTCCCCCAAAGGGAACCCCCAAGGACCCACGGCCGGCGCCGGCCGCGTCATGCGCGGTGGTTCCTACCTGTGCCACGAGTCCTACTGCAACCGCTACCGAGTCGCTGCCAGGACCTCGAACACGCCTGAATCCTCCAGCGGAAACTGCGGCTTCCGGACGGTAGCGCTCTGATGATCAAGCTCAAAGAACCCCAATGGCGGCGCGACGGTGAAATGCCGGACTACCGGTTCTCGCTTGCCAACGAGCGCACCTTCCTTGCCTGGATCCGAACCGCAATGGCGATCCTCGCCGGCGCGATCGCCGTCGACCAGCTGACCCCGCAGATCGCCCCACCGCCGGTGCGGATCTTCCTGTGCCTCGTGCTCGCAGTGATCGGCTCAACCCTGGCCCTGGAAGCCTACCGGCGCTGGTCCCTGCAGGAACAGGCGATGCGCCAGAAACAGGAACTCCCCCATGCCTGGCTCCTGATGGCCATGACCATCGTCGTCGCCCTTGCTGGCACCGTCGTCGCCGTCCTCATCCTCCTCGTCCGGTGACACCCAGGGACCCGGGCCTGCAGCCCGAGCGGACCTTACTCGCGTGGAGGCGAACCTTCCTGGCGATGGTCGTCTCAGACTTCTTCATCTGGCGCGCCTGGGCAACATCGCTTGCCCACCACAGTGGCGACATCGAAGGCTCCTCCCTCGGCCTCGGAATCTCGGCCGCCGCCGCTGCAGGCGCCACAGCCCTCCTCGGAACCTGCATCCTGCGGCGAAATGCCAGCCTCCGCGACAACAAACCACCCCACGCGCTGCTCCTACAAACAGCAACCGGGGCAATCATCGCTGTCGGTGCGGCCACCATCACCGCCATCCTGCTCGGTGGGTAAAAGAGCTGCAGACACAACACGATTGAAGAGCGCGCATTCCACGAAGTCTCCGTCCTGCAGCAGCTTCCATGATGCGGGTGAAGCTTCAGCCCTGACGCGCCACAGCCGTCGTTCCAAAGATGCTCCGGGCTGGCCTCAGGCAGTTCCGCCCAACCCGAACTGAAGGAATTCCTGCCCGGCTCGTAGATTCCGCTTCTGGCTGCTTCAACGGCGGTGGAAATATCAGCATCGGTAAGCGGCCGCAGGATCAGGCGGGAGGTGGGCCCTGTTCTTCGTACTCCTGACGGAGAAGGAAACCCTCTCCAAAGTCAGGCAGTTCGGGGGGCTCCCGGAAGCGTCGGCTCTGGCCCAACCATGAGAGCATCCGCTGGCTTCAGCTTTAGCTCGAGCGACTCCACCAGGAGGTCCAGAGGCTGTGAGATGTCCACAAGAAGATGGGTTTCGTCCGCTTCCAGCTCCTCCAGCGCGGCAAACTGGGAATCCAGTAGCGTGTGCGGCATGAACTCGTGGGAGCGGGCTTCCATCCTGGCGCCGATTGTGGCTGCAGTGCCGGACAGGTGAATGAAGACAACATCCGGCGCGTAGCTGCGCAACAAGCCCCTATACCGGCGCTTCAGCGCCGAGCAGGCAACAATCGGCGGGACTCCCGCGCCGCCGTCGTCCTTCCCTGCAAGCAACTCCCCCAGCCGTGCAAGCCATGGCTCGCGGTCCCTGTCCGTCAGTGGAACCCCGGCGGCCATCTTTTGCTTGTTGGCTACAGGATGGAAATCATCCCCGTCAAAGAAGGGCATGCCCAGCCGCTGCCCCAGGAGGGCGCCGACCGTGGACTTTCCGCACCCGGAAACACCCATCACCACCAGCGGAGGCAACTGTGTGCTCATTGGACCGCCCCCGCTCCGCCGAAGCTGAGGAGGACTTTGCCGGAGGTGGTGGAGTCTTTGGCGACGTCGAAGGCGTGCAGGGCGTCGGCGAGGGGGTATTCGTGGGTGATGACGGGCTCGATGTGCAGGGAACCGTCGGCGAGGGCGGTGATGACCTGGTCGATTTCGTCGTTGAAGCGGAAGGAGCCTTTGAGGTCCAGTTCGCGGGTGATGGCCAGCGAGATGGGGACCGGCTGCATGCCGGTGGGCAGCAGCCCGACCATGACCACGGTCCCGCCGCGGACCGCGCCGTTGATGGCTGAGGCGAGGCCGTGGTGGTTTCCGGAGGATTCAATCACGACGTCGGCCTCCACAGCCGCGATCGCCGCGGTGTCCGCGGCGTTGATCACCTCATCCGCACCGACTGCCGTGGCGATCTGCAGGGGTCTGGGGTGCAGGTCCACGGCGGTGATCCGGGCCGCGCCAGCACGTTTGAGGACGGCGACGGCCAGGGCGCCGATGGGCCCGGACCCGACCACCAGCGCGGTCTTACCCTTGACGTCACCGGCCCGGGCCACGGCGTGCCACGCCACCGATGCGGGTTCGATCAGCGCCGCGGTGCGCAGGTCCATGCCCCCGGGCAGGGCCCGCAGCATCCGCACCGGCAAGGTCACGTACCGGCTGAACGCGCCGTCCGTGTGCGGGTAGCGGGCCGCGCTGCCCAGGTACGTGCAGCCCGGGGACAGGTTCGGCCGGTCCGCCGGGTACTTCGCGGCGCCCGGGCCCGGTGTTGCCGGGTGCACCGCAACCGCGGTCCCCGCCTTCGGGCCCGACCCGTCCGCCGCGGCCCGGACCACGGTGCCGGAGATTTCGTGGCCCAGCACCAGCGGGGCCTTCAGGATCGACTCCCCCGCCGCGCCGTGCAGCCAGTAGTGCAGGTCCGAGCCGCAGATCCCGCCGAACGCGACCTCCACCACTGCCTCATCCGCTGCTGGTTCAGCCAGCGGGACCTCCTCGATCCGCAGGTCCCCGGCGGCATGGGCCACCAGCGCCGGACCCGACACCGGCAGCTCCTCTGTGATTGCAGCCGGCGCCATCAGACCACCACCGTCATTCCGCCATCAATGAAGATGGTCTGCCCGTTCACGAAATCCGACCCGTCCGAGGCAAGCCACACCACCGGCCCGGCCAAATCCTGCACAGTCCCCCACCGGTGCGCCGGGGTCCGGCCCAGGATCCAGGAATTGAACTCCCGGTCATCGACCAGGTTCTGCGTCATCTCCGTATGGATATAGCCCGGCGCGATCGCGTTGACCTGCAGCCCGGACCCCGCCCACTCCGCCGTCATCGCCCGGGTCAGGTTCCGCAGCCCGCCCTTGGCCGCCACATACGGGGCGATCGTGGGCCGCGCCAGATCCGCCTGCACCGAACAGATATTGATGATCTTCCCGTGGCCCCGGGGAATCATGTGCCGCGCCGCCTCCCGGCCCACCAAAAACGCGCTGGTCAAATCCGTGGAGAGCACCCGCTCCCAGTCCGCCACATCCAGGTCCAGCATCGGCACCCGGTGCTGGACCCCGGCGTTGTTCACCAGGACCTCCAACGGCCCCACGTTCTCCTCGATCCAGGCAATGCTGCCGGCGGCAGCACCGCCGTCGGTCACGTCGAAGGCAATGCTGTGCACCCGGCCCGGCGGGAAATCCGCCGCGAGCGCAGCGGCTGCTTCCTTGAGCCGTTCCTCGTTGACGCCGTTGAGAACCACCGTGGCTCCGGCATCAGCCAACGCCCGCGCCAGGGACGAACCGATACCCCGGCTCGACCCCGTCACCAACGCAACCCGGCCGGTCAAATCAAAAAGTGCGCTCATGCGAATGGTCCCTGCTGTACGAGGTTGGCCGGAGTTTCACCGGCTGCGAGGGCTTCCAGCTGGCGCTTCAGGAGCTTGAGGATCCGGGGTTCAAAGGCTGACGCATTACCGCCAATGTGGGGGGTGATGAGCGCGTTTTCCGCGGACCACAGCGGGTGGCCAGCGGGCAGCGGTTCGGGATCGACGACGTCGATGGCGCACTGCAGGCGGCCGGACACCACTTCCCGAGTCAGGGCGTCAGTGTCCACCACGGCGCCGCGGCCTACGTTCACCACCAATGCATTGTCGGGTAGAGCGGCCAGTACTTCCTGGCCCACCAGGTGATGGGTGTTGTCGTTCAGGGGCAGGACGGAAACCAGGATGTCGTGGTCCCCGGCAAGGGCCACCAGTTCGTCCGGCCCGTGCACCTGCCCGTCCGCGTCCGTGCGGGAAGTGCTTCCCACCCGGGTCACCGTGACTTCGAAGGGCTCCAGACGGCGGGCCAGCTCCTTGCCGATCCCACCGATGCCCAGCAGCAGGACCTTGCGGTCCGCCAGGGACTGGCGGCGCTGCGGCTTCCAGCTTTCGACTTGTTGGTCCTTGACGGCCTGGTCGATGCCCCGCAGCTTGGCCAGGATGAGGCCCACCGCCAACTCTGCAGTGGCAGCTGCATGGACGCCTGAGGCGTTTGCCACCGCGGCACCCGGACCGGCAGCCTCGCATACGCCGTCGTACCCTGTCGACTGAGTCTGCACGAACTTAAGGTCCTGGACCTCACCAAGGGAACCCAGCACTGCCCCGGCGTCAATGTACGGCAGGATGACGCCGTCGATGCTGCCGAGGTTCTCGCTGGGCGCGGCCTTCATGTCCCAGACCACCCCGCGAAGGCTGCCGGGGAGCGGAGAAAGGTCTGCCAGAAGCTGGGGGTCCGGAAAACTGACGGTGTGCACGTGCTGCATGTGGTGGGCCTATCGGTTGGTGATGATCGTAGGGCGGGCGGAACGTTAGTCGGAGTCCCCGCGGCGGTCGAAGGTGAGGCCGCCGGGGACCTGGAAAGTGGGCATGAGTTCCAGCATGCCCACGTTGACGTGCCGCGGGGTTTCAATGGCGTAGTCCAGGGCGTTCACTATGTCGTCCGTGGTCAGCGACTCGTAACCTTCGTAGTACGTTTGCCAGGCTTCTTCCATGGCTTCCGGGCTGCCGCCCATATTCCGGCCGAAGATCTCTGTTTCCACGCGGCCTGGGCAGATTTCGGTGACGCGGATCCGCTTGCCCACGGTGTCGTTGCGCAGCTGCCGGGAAATCTGGTGCACCGCGGCCTTGGTCGCGTGGTAGACCGTGTGGCCGTAAAAGTTGTAGGTGCCCGCGATGGAGCTGATGTTGACCACATGGCCGAGGTCCCGCTCCACCATGCCGGGCAGGACCAGCCGGGTGAGCTGCAGGAGCCCCCGGAGGTTGACGTCCACCAGTTCGTCGATGTCCTGCTCGGAGGAATCCAGGATGTTGCCCGGCCTGGAAACGCCCGCGCAGTTGACCAGCACGTCCACTTTCAGGTCATTGACGACGGCGGCCAGGGCGGCGGTGTCGGTCAGGTCCACCACGTGCGGGACTACTCCCGTACGGTCCGCCAGTTCAGCGAGGCGTTCTTCATTGCGGGCCACCGCGTGGACGGTGAGGCCGCGCTTGGCCAGCCGCTCCGCGATGGCGGCGCCCATGCCGGTGGATGCCCCGGTGACGAGGGCGGTGGTGTAGTCGGAAAAAGGCATTGGTACTCCAAAGTGGTGGAATTTGGGTGGGCTCTTGCGTCCGCCAATGGGTTGGACACAGGAGCCCGGGTTGGCAGGGGTTAGGGATCACGCCGCGGTTCGTGGGCGCGGTCCTTGTCGGTGGGAAAAGCATGCATGTTGTTCAGGTTCCTGACGCTGCGCTTAGTTCATGCCAGCGCTGGCCGGCGCCGATGCCGAGGAGTCCGAAGACTGTGTTGATGGTGTTCCGGAGCCTGTCCAGTTCAAGGCAGGCGGCGCGGTGCATGGCTGTTGCTTCAGTAACGGTTGTCTTTCTGAACGTGATGGTGTGTCCAGGCCTGGCTTGCGCCAGGATGTCCAGCGAGCGGCTCGTGACCACCGCCAGGACCGGGTAGCCGGCCGTCACGCCGCGTCCACGGTGCAGCACCAGCAGTTCCTCCCGGGACGGGACCTCGATGGCCCCGACCGGAACGCCCCGGGAGAGCACTTCAGACGTGAGCTGGCGCTCAGGAAGGGCACCACCGAGCCGCAGGCCGATGTGGTTGCTACGGGGGCTCACGGTGTACTGCGTGGTGAACAGCAGTTCCGCCGTGTCACCAAATTCCGCAACGTCCGGCCCATCGGTGACATCAATGACCGGGGTGGTGGAGAAGACGGGTTTGGTAAGGCCCAGCCGGAACAGCGGCAGGCCAAAGTGCGGCTGGGTGATGGGCGCTGTGGTCTTCCGGGTTTCCAGGCGGAAGCCCTCCACGAGCTTCAACCCGAAGCCCACCACAGTGTCAGGGGCGCAGCTGCCCAGCAGGCTGGGGACCGTGAAGGATCCGTGGACGGCGATGTAGGCGCGCAGTCCCGTCCGGATTCCCCGAACGGCCACGACTTCGCCGGCCCGGACGGATACCGGCTCCCATTGCGGGCATTCGCGGCCGCCTACGGTAAGGTCCAGGGGCGCGCCGGTGACGGCGATGAGCAGGTCGGTGGTGGCCCGCATCCGGAAGTCCAGGGCGGTCAGCTCCAGCAGCGGCTCATTGTCTTCGTTGCCGGCAAGGATATTGGCGGCCCTGGCCGAATACTGGTCCAGGGCGCCGTTGACGGGGAGGCCGTAGGCGGGGCCCTTCGTCCGGCCGAGGTCGGTGACCACGGAATGGCCGGGCTGCAGGATGATCAGTGACCCGGTCATGGCCGCGCCTCCAGGAACTGCCCGCCGAAGTTCCCGAAGTCCTCCGCGGGAATGCGGTAGAAGCGCAGTTCGTCGCCCGGGACGTAGGGCACCAGGGGTTCGCGTGCCGCGTCCAGGACCGTTAAAGGGGTCTGTCCGATGACGCACCAGCCACCCGGTGCCACCGCGGGCGCGATCACGGCCTGGCGTCCGGCCACAGATACGGCACCTGCGGGAACGGACAGCCGCGGGTCCTTGAGCCTGGGGACGGGGACTGGGAAGTCCGGCCCGTCCATCATGGGAGATCCTGCCGGCGCGCCCAGGCAGCGGATGATGTAGGTTTTGGCCGTATGCCGGGCGATGACGTCCTCAACAGTGAGGCCTTGGTGATCTGCCACGCGTTCCAGGTCGGGCCCGTAGTCGCCGCCGTACACCACCGGAACTTCAAAGCGCCGCGGTTCCCGCAGGGTGGTACCAACAAAGTCCAGCTGGCGCATTCCGAGGAGGACGAACGCCCGCACCTGGCGCGCTGAGGTGAGGTAGGGGTCGAATTCGACCAGGACCGAGTCGTAGGTGGGAACGGCGCCGTGGATGCCTTCGATGCCGGCGGTAGCCAGCCAGCCAGCCAGGGAGTGGACCGTTGCCCAGTTGGCTTCTGCGTCACCGGACTGTGCCACCACGCGCAGGGCGGCGTCACCGGATTCGAAAACATCCAGTGCTGTTGGCGTTGTCGTAGTGGTCACTGTCAGGACACCTTTTGCTTTGCGGCGAGCACCTCTGCCAACGGGGCGATGGTGACGCCCGCGGCAATCAGTTCACTGCGGATCAGGCGGGCCAGTTCGACGGCGCCCGGGTTGTCGCCGTGCAGCAGCACCGTGTCTGCCTGGATGGCGATGTCACTGCCGGAGGCAGTCTCGATCAGGCCTTCACAGACCATCCGCACGGTGCGGCCGACGATGACGGAGGGGTCGTGGATCACGGCGCCGGGCTGGCTGCGCGGCACCAGTGTGCCGTCATCCTGGTAGGCGCGGTCCGCGATGCCAACGATCGCCACCCGCAGTCCGCGGTGCGCCGCGGCGGTGGCGAGTTCACCGTCCTGCGCCAGGATGATCAGCTTCGGGTCCACGCGGACGGCGGCATCCGCTACGGCTCCCGCATAGTCCGCCCGCGTGGCCACCAGGTTGCCCAGGCGGCCGTGCGGTGCCAGGTGGGAGACGGAACCGCCGTGGTAGGCCGCAAACGCTGACAGGGCTCCCAGCTGGTAGATGACGTCGGTGCGGACTTCGTCAGCTGTGAGGTCCATGGCCCGGCGGCCGAAGCCGCGGAGGTCCGGGAAGCTGGGATGCGCACCGATACCCACTCCCCTTCGAATACATTCGGCCACAGTGGCATCCATGATGTCCGGATCCCCTGCGTGGAAGCCGCAGGCGATGTTGGCGCTGGACACAATCTCCAGCAGGGCTTTGTCATCGCCAATCGAGTAGGCGCCAAAACCTTCACCAAGATCCGCTACGAGATCGATTGTGGGCATTAGGGGCCTTCCTCTGCTGGTGCTGGGTAACGCGTGGTGTAAATGAGTGTGGCACTGGGATTTGCCTCACACAAAGACGAATCTGATGTCATGGGATAGGCAACAGTTATGACCTTCGCCGGCACTATTGGCACCGGCCCAAAAAATGTACGGGACCCTTGCTTAGTAGCTGCAAAACCGGTGGTGCCAATAAACTATTTCCCTGCTTATGCAAAAAACATATGCAGTCATCAAAATAGGCGATGGGTTGGGGGGATAGAATATTCTGGTCATTGGAAAGTCATCTGCAATTAACCTATGCCCGAGACTCGGATCACACAAAGACGTAATGCCTGTCCCGCCATAGCGCCAACGTATGACCCCGCAGTTGTGCCGTCCCCGCCGAAAGAGGAGCGCTATGGACACCCGGAAGCTGGCGTACTTCGTCAAGATTGTCGACTCAGGAAGCATCACCAAGGCGGCCGCCGCCCTCCACGTGGCCCAGCCGGCGCTGAGCCAGCAGGTGTCGGCCCTGGAAACGGACCTGAAGCAGCGGCTCCTGATCCGGAGCAAGCAGGGCGTGGAGCCCACGGCAGCCGGCCATACCCTGTACCGGCACGCGCAGACCATCCTCCGGCTCGTGGAGCAGGCACGGATAGATGTGGCAGCTTCAGGAGCGGCGCCTTCGGGCCGGGTCTCCATAGCGATCGCGCCCTACAGCATGGCCTCAAGCCTCACCCCGCGGATCATCAGAGAGGTGGGACGGCGCTACCCCGACATCGTGCTGCACCTGACCGAAATTTACGGTGGCGTGCTCAGTGAGGCCATCAAGAACGGCAGGTTGGACATGGCACTCATCTATGAACCTGGGCCCATCCGGGGGGTGCAGTTCACCACCCTCATTGTCGAGGACCTGTACTTGATTGTGAACTCCCGCCGGGAGCTTCCGGTAGACGCCGCAGCGGACAGCATCACCCTGGACGAGGTGGCTGACCTCGGGCTCTTTCTGCCGGAACAGATCCATACCCTCCGGCAGGTGGTTCAGGCGGGCATCGAGAGCAGGGGCCGGAAGCTGAAGCTGGTAGGGGAGGTGGAATCGGTCCCCTCCCTCACTCGGCTGCTGCGCACGGACCTCGGGGCAACCATCCTGCCCAAATCAGCGGCGGACGCCCTGTTCCACGAGGAGGACTTCCGGGTCCTGCGGATCCTCGAGCCTGCACTGCAGTGCAGGATTGCGTTGTGCACGCCGGACCATGAGCCCTTGTCAGAAGCAGCGTCTGCCGTCCTGCTGGTACTCAAGGAATTGCTGCAGGAAATGCTCAGGAATAAATATTCCCCGCTCCCCACCGCACCGTTCGATGCATCATAAGCAGGCCTTATCAGGTCACGTCGCTTTAGTCTTATTCAGGGAATTGCGTCCGTTCTAGGATAAAAGCCATAAAGGTTTCGCCAAAGGCGACACCGCGGCAACAAATTTCCTGGAGCCCCGCCATGAAGAAGATCACCAGCCTGCAGTACCGGAAGACAGCTGAAAGGAGAATCCAGCTGAAAGCCGGCACGGGTTCACATTGCCCCACGAACGGTTTTTGGCGTCCCGAGGACGGACCCGCCTCCGAGCCCGTCTTCGTGTTCGAGGGAAGCATGATGCCCCCGGGCAGGCGCGGCTCCACCATGTGGTATCTGGAGGACGCGCAGGTGGGGCCGCCCGCCTACCTGCTGCCCGGCATGAACTGATCAACCAGTAAACCAAGAGGCAAGGCCCGGAGTTCCGAACGGAACCCCGGGCCTCTTGGCTTAACCCCATCGATTGCTGCGTACTTGTCGTTCTCCGGCGGCAAAACGACAAGTAGTCAGCACTCGATGGGTAAGTAGCTACAGGGCAGGCTCCAGTTCGGCGTCCTCCACCAGCAGGCCCTTGGCCTTCAGCACATCCGTCAGGTTGCACAACTCGATAGTTGTGCCGCCTTCCTTGTAGCGGCGAATGAGGTCGTCCTCCGCGTCGACACGTGCCTGCGACAGGCGGATGACTTCCTCGATCTCATCCTTGCGGACCACCACCACGCCGTCGGCATCACCCAGGAGGACATCGCCGGGGTAGACGATTTCGTCTCCGAACACGAGAGGATGGTTGATGGGGCCGATAGTTTCCTTTACGGTCCCCTTGATGCAGACACTGCCGGAGAACACGGGCAGGCCGAGTTCGATCAAGTCCTTGGTGTCACGGACACCGGAATCCGTGACCATACCGGCCAGGCCTTTCGCCTTCATGGCGTTGCCCAGGACATCGCCGAAGGTCCCGGCTTCCTCGTACTCGCCGGCGGCCACCAGGACAACATCGCCCTTCTGGGCGTAGTGGATGGCCACCTGAAGCATCAGGTTGTCCCGTGGTGCGCACACGACAGTGACCGCAGGGCCGCAGAAGGACATGCTTCGGTCGATGGGCTTAATCCTGGAGCTCAGGGCGCCCTTGCGGCCCTGTGCTTCATGCACTGTGGCGGAGGAGAACTTGGAAAGGCGCTGAACGGCGTCCTCCGACGGCCGGTCGAATTTCGTTTTAACGTGGATCATCGGTGCTCCTGTTGTTGGTTAGGCGTAGGCAATGGGATGGTTGGGTCAGGCCAGCGCCGTGACGGCCTTTTCGATTGCGGCAATGGATTCCTCGATCGCCGGCAGGCCGGTGGCATAGGAGATCCGGAAGTAGGGGCTCAGTCCGTAGGCCGAGCCCTGGATGACGGCAACAGACGCTGCTTCAAGCAGGTACAGCGTGAAGTCCTCGTCGTTGGTGATCTGCCTACCGTCGGGCGTCGTCTTGCCGATGACCCCGGCGCAGTTGACGTAGGCGTAAAAGGCGCCATCCGGCGTCGCGCATTGCAGGCCCTTGACGGCGTTCAGCCCGGTGATTGCCGCATCGCGCCGCTCGCGGTACACGCCCACGCTTTCGTGGACGAATGCCTGGTCTCCGGTGAGTGCCGCGGCAGCAGCGGCCTGGCTGATGGAAGACGGGCAGGAGGACATCTGGGACTGCAGCTTGTTGATGGCAGCCACCAGGGGCCCCGGGCCGCCCGCATAACCCAAGCGCCAGCCCGTCATGGCATAGGCCTTGGAGACGCCATTCGTAACCAGCACACGGTCCTTGAGCTCAGGGGCAACGGCCACCAGGCTGGTGATGGGCTCTTCGCCGAAGTGGATCTCGTCGTAGATCTCATCCGTGAGGACGTAGACGGCCGGATGGTCCTTGAGGACGGCGGCCAGGGCAGCCAGTTCCTCCCGGGAATACACCGCTCCTGTGGGGTTGGAGGGCGTGTTGAGAATGACCCACTTGGTGCGCTCGGTCAGTGCCCCAGCCAGGGCGCCCGGGGTGAGTTTGAAGCCAGTATCCTCGCCGCAGGAGACGACGACGGGGGTTCCTTCGTTCGCGAGCACCATGTCCGGGTAGGAGACCCAGTACGGTGCGGGGATGACAACCTCGTCGCCCTGGTTCAGTGTTGCCATGAATGCGGTGAAGATGACCTGCTTGCCGCCTCCGCCGATGGTGATCTCACCCGGCGTGTACTGCAGGCCGGTTTTGCGCTGCAGCGTCTGCAGGATGGCCTTTTGCAATTCGGGGGTCCCGGTCACCGACGTGTATTTAGTTTCACCCCGGCCGATGGCCGCGATGGCAGCGTCCTTGATGTGCTGCGGTGTATCAAAATCCGGCTCGCCGACCGTCAGGTCCAGGATCCGGCGCCCCTCGGCCTTTAGCTCCCGCACGCGGGCCGCCGCGGCAACGCTCGGTGAGGATTTGATACGGGTAACGCGTGATGCGGGCTCGAATTCAGGCATGTTCTCTTCCAGGCTTCCGATACGGATGAGGGTGGTTCATTCGAGCCTAGGGAACGAGCCGCGCTCTTGGATAAGACCTAAAGTGCGTGGACAGATAAGCAGCCCTTATGACGGAGCTGGCCAGAACTTTCGCGTATTGCTCCACGCACTTTCGGTATTGCCTCCCGGGCTTGCCCGCGGCATAGCCTGCAGGGTGGAGAGACCTGGGGACGGCACAGCGCCGACCCGGAACATTCCTTCCAGGCCGCGGGACGAACCGCTGGAAAGGTGCCCCTGCCGCCGGGAATCCGCATTGACATGGAAACACCAACGAAAGACAAGGAGCAAAGGTGCCCGGCAGAGAGATTCAGGAACGGATACTTGCGCCTACGACCGGCACCGGGACCGGCGGGGCCGGCACGGCCGGCTACCGGTACCGGGGCGTGCCGAAGCCGGACCCCGCCACTGCCCGCGCCCAACAAGCCCTGGCCATGCTGGCTCAGCTGCGGACGACCATCGCGCTCCGGTCCAGCCGGGTGCGTGCCCTCACCGCCGAGCTGGGTGACTGCGTTGCCCAGGCCGTGTGCGATGGGGTAAAGGTTGCCGCCGTCGCAAAGGCCGCGGGTCTGCCTGCCGCCAGTATCCGGTCTGCCACGCTGGCACGCGGCGAGCTGTACCCGTCGGGCCAAACCCGAAACCGCCATCTGGACCTCATTGCAGGATTGGCCGCGGGCTTGGCGGCAGCCGAGGGCACCCGGAGTGCCGCAGAAGAAGAACGCACGCAGGTACTGGCCGCGGCCAGGAAATCCCGGCTGCTTGACGACTACCAACTTGCCGGGGCAAGCGGCCTGAAGTCCGACGAGATCCGAAAAGTGACCAGGGGCGTGGGCTTGCGTGTGGCCTAGCCGCATGATTGTCCCGGCTGGTCCGCTGCCCGCCGTCTTTCACCCAGTTGTCCCCAGCGGACCCCGGCGCAGACGAGTTCCAGCTTGGCTTCACGCCTCCGCTCTGGCGGAGACTGGCAACCAAGCGTAGCGTCTTTTCGAAGAGGCCGCGGCAAGCACGGTGTCTGCTTGCACGGCGCTCCAATAAGTCGTCGAGGAGGCCAGAATGGCGGGGTGGAATGCGGATACGGCGGCCGGTCCACTAGGGGCTGGCTCTGTGACGCTGGTCGAGGGCTCATCCTTCTGTATCTCGTCGTCCAATGGGGATATTCAGGCCGACCGTCCGCACGGCCTCTTCGTGGCCGACGTCAGGATCCTTTCAATCTGGCGACTGACAGTGAATGGACAGTTGCTTGAACCACTCACCGCGGAGACAAAGGAGCCGTTCCGTGCCGCATTTGTTGCAAGGATCCCCCGGTCCGACGGCTACGCGGACAGCCCACTCATTGTGGAACGGCTGCGGGAAGTCGGGGCCGGCCTCCAGGAGCAGCTCACCGTCCACAACTACTCCCAGGAGCCGGCAGAGTGCCTCATCGTTCTGGAAACGGGGGCCGACTACGCGGACCTCTTCGAGGTGAAGGAGGCACGTATCCGGCGACGGTGGGAGGAAACACGAGAAGCCGACGGCGGGATGCTCACCATTCGGGGCAGTTGGCAGGACGTCCGCAAAGGCACCGCTATCCACGTTCCTGGTGCCGACATTTCCGGTAACACCATCCAATACCGAGTGTCCGTACCCGCTCATGGGCAATGGAGCACAGTCCTGACCGTTCTGCCCACCAACAATGGAGCCCACGCACCGGCTTTCACCCATTCCGAGGGGGATAGCCTGTCCCCCCGGGACCGTCGCCGCCGGGAGTGGGTTGCGAAGATCCCCAAACTGCAGGTAGCCAACCGCTCGGTGGAACGGACCCTGCGCCGCAGTTACGACGACCTGGGCGCTCTTCGGATTGAGGACCCCGACCATCCGGAGCGCGTTGTCGTCGCCGCCGGTGCGCCCTGGTTCATGACCCTGTTCGGAAGGGACTCCTTGTGGGCCTCGGTGATGGCGATGCCGGTGGACCCCTCGCTCGCCTTGGGCACACTCCAGACCCTCGCCGACCGCCAGGGCACCGTGGTGGACCCCATGACCGAAGAGGAACCGGGCAAGATCCTCCACGAGGTCCGGCTTGACGTCTCCAGCGGCCTGTCCCTGGGCGGCAAGTCGAACTACTACGGCAGCGTGGATGCCACTCCCCTGTTCCTAATGGTGCTTGGGGCGGTGAGCCGTTGGGGATTCGCTGCGGACACCATCAAGGCCTTGCTGCCCCACGCAGACCGCGCACTGGACTGGATCGTGAACTACGGCGACAAGGACGGCGACGGCTTCGTCGAGTACCAACGGCTCAACGACCAGGGGCTGATTAATCAAGGCTGGAAGGACTCCTGGGACGGCATCAACTTTGCCGACGGCACCCTGGCCGAGCCGCCCATCGCGCTCTGCGAGGTGCAGGCCTACGTCTATGTCGCCTACCTGTCACGGGCATGGCTGGCCTACGAGGCCGGTGACATGGCATTGGGCAACGACCTCACCGATCGCGCTGCCCGCCTGAAGAAGCAGTTCAACGAGCAATTCTGGATCCCGGAGCGCGGGTACTACGCCATCGCGCTCGACGGCAGGAAACGGCAGGTTGATGCCTGTGCCTCGAACATGGGGCACTGCCTGCTTCAAGGTCTGATCGACGAAGACAAAGCCCCGCAAGTCGCCGCGCACCTGATGTCACCGGAAATGTTCAGCGGCTGGGGCGTACGCACCCTGGCCAGCAATATGGGCGCCTACAACCCGGCCAGCTACCACAACGGGTCCGTCTGGCCCCACGACAACGCCATCATCACGGCCGGGCTCCTCCGGTACGGCTTCGTCGCCGAAGCGCAAAAAATCGCCACCGGGATGATGGACGCTGCAGAGTTCTCCGACGGCCGCCTCCCGGAACTGTTCTGCGGCTTCAGCCGGGACCACCTCGCCACTCCTGTTCCGTACCCCACCGCCTGCTCGCCCCAGGCGTGGGCAGCCACCGCACCCATCCAGATCGTGTCCAGCCTGATGCGCTACGACCCGGTCGTGTCTGCCGGCGGTGTGTGGCTCGATCCTGTCCTCCCCCAGTCCTTCGGCGACCTGCACATCTCCAACGCCCCGCTTGGCAACGGCCGCATCACCATCGACATCGCCGGCTCCGTCCCGTCCATCCAAGGACTACCCCCGGAGATGGCCTTTCACCGGGGACACCGACCGTGGATGTCCGAACTGGTTGAGGAAGCGGTGCGACGTCGTGGAAATAGTCGCCCAACGTCAAACCCTCTTCGTTAGGGAACCACGTCCAGCTTCCTGTTGTCCAAGGCCTCCTGTTCTTCGCCTCCAGGCCATAACGAATCGCTATGTAGGTACATAAAAGCGGACTTTGTGTGACCCACACCGCAAACGTTAACTTGATGTCTGGGGCCGGTCCGCAAAGCCGTCAACACGACTTGCGAGAGAGCTCACAGCAGGACCAACCGGATATTCCACTCGAAATCTCTTTCCCAGAGCCCAGGTGTAGCGGCAGCCGGTGTTCACCCAATCACCAACGGAGACGAAATGACTGAAACCTTACTTCCGAAGAAGACCCCGGTCAGGGCCGCAGTCGCGGCCTGGATCGGCACGACGCTGGAGTACTACGACTTCGCCGTGTACGGCACCTCGTCCGCGTTGATTCTGAACGTCCTCTTCTTCTCGCCCGAGCTCCCCCAGGGCATCAGCGTGCTGCTCGCCATGATCACCTTCGCGGTCGGCTACGCAGTACGCCCGCTCGGCTCTCTCATCCTGGGGCCGCTGGGTGACCGCCGCGGCCGCAAGTTCGTCATGATGATCACACTGTTCGGCATCGGCGGCTGTACCTTCCTGATCGGGTGCCTGCCCACCTACGCCCAAATCGGCCCACTTGCTCCGATCCTGCTCGTGCTGATCCGCGTCATCCAAGGACTGTGCCTTTCCGGCGAGCAGCCCAGCGCCATCACCATGAGCCTGGAGCATGCTTCCGAGGGCCGACGCGGGTTCCTTGCGAGCTTCACCACGTTGGGATCCTCCTCCGGCACGCTGCTCACACTGCTGGTCTTCATCCCGGTCGCAGCCATGCCCTCGGAGCAGTTGCTAAGTTGGGGTTGGCGGCTTCCATTCTGGGCCTCTGCCGTCGTAGTCGTCGCTGCGTACCTGATCCGCCGCCACATTCAGGAGCCGCCCGAGTTCGTTAAGGTCCAGGCTGCCAAGGTGAACGTCGCCCCCCTCAGGCATCTCCTGCGCTTCCATTGGCGCGCGGTGCTGCGAATCGTATTTTGTGCGCTCATCGCGGGCACGAGTTACATGATGCAAACCTTCTCGGTGGCATTCGGTACCGCCGGATACAAGCTGGATAAGCCGACCATGCTCCTGACGACCACAGTCTCGGCAGTGATTGCCCTCGGAGTCACGCCCCTGGCAGGATTCCTGGTGGACAAGATCGGCCGCAAAACGATGTTCCTCATCGCAACGGGCGGCGTAGGCATCACGATGGTGCCGTACCTGTGGTCAATCACGACCGGCAACTGGTCGCTGATCTTCCTGTTTGGCATCATCAACTACTCCCTCTTCTACTCCATGGTGAACGCCTCCTGGCCTTCGTTCTTTGCAGAGATGTTCCCCGGCCGGCTGCGCGTCTCCGGACTCGCCCTTGGCACCCAGATCGGCTTTGCCATCTCGGGCGTCATCGGCCCCGTTCTCTCGACAGCACTCGCTGGCCCCGACCTGAAAGATTGGGTTGGGCCGTCCATGGTCGCGCTCGGGTTCATGGTCCTGGCAGGGATCTCAGCCCTCACCGCGAAGGAGACCAAAAAGTACACGCTCAGGGAGCTCGACGAGGTGCAGCAGAGCGAGCGGGAGACGGCCGTCCTCACGGCGGCGACGGTGGCCCCAAGTACGGCTACGCACGGTCTCGCTGGTTAGCCTGAAATGCAGAGGTGACGGGTTATCGCCCCTGAGCTGATCGCGCACCAGCTGTACGGGTCAGGGTGTTGGTTAGATCGCATACAAGTGAAGACCTCTTAGGCGTTGGCTGTCACCCAGCCAACGCCTAAGAGGTCTTCGTGTCCCGCCCGTAATGCCCCCTGGCCGGGAGAACTCTACGTCACCGAGTCGGCTCAGCAGAGAGTCCCTGACGCATTCTTTCTCCAGCCCCATTGCCCTTCAGTGCCGGCTCCGTGCGCAGCGTGGCGCGCGGAATCCTTGCCCACTACTCTTTCCGCAGAGCCAACTCCCTGGAGCCACTCCTTGGCCACCGCACCCGCACCATCCGCCAACCGACCGGGGAAAGGCTCGGCGAAGGACGCGCCTGGGCCGCCGGCACCGGCCCTGACCTTTGGAGGCGTGGTGCCTCCAGGGGTAGCCCGCGGCGGCCCTCCGGAGCCATGATGGCACCATGACTGATCCCCAACGGAAGCTGTCCGCCGCCGAACTCACCGAGGCCGGGCTCACCGGGTGGCGCCTGACAGGCGAGGCCCTCTCCGCCACCTTCAGGACCCGGAAGTTCTCCACCGGACTGGAACTCGTGAACCGCATCGCCGCCTCCGCCGAGAAGGCCAACCACCACCCCGACCTCACGCTCACCTACCCCGAGGTCCGCGTCACGCTCTCAAGCCACGATGTCGGCGGGATCACCAGCCGCGACATCGACCTGGCCCGCACCATCAACAGCCACGCCGCCGACCTCGGCGTCGCCGCCGCGGACTGAGCCCGCGCCGCCGGGCACGGGGCGAACGGATAGCCGAGGCGCTAAACGGTCACGCCAAGAACCGCGGTCAGTGCCGCCACCATCCCCGCCGCCGGAGGCCGCCGCGGTCCCGTTAGGTCACCTGGAAGTAAAGGTGAGTGTGGGCGGCGCACCGTTCGTTCAGGCGGGCAGCGCAATTTGGGCATGAGGTGGTTGCAAGGTATGCGTTGACGGACATCTCGCTTTTGCATACACCGCACAGAACTGCGCGCTCTGCCCACTCATTCCGTGGCCATGTTTGGGCCTCGTGATCTGTCTCTTCCTCGTGGCAGAGGTGGCAGGGGTAGTACTGAAGACAGCACTTGAACTTTATGGCTATCACGTCTACTTCGGTGTGATAGTGAATGCAGCGGGTTTCGTCGTCGACGGTTCTGCCGAAGACCCGCATGGCTCTGGCCCCGCTCACTTCACGCGGCGCACGAGGATGTCAGGGAAGGCCCGGTGCGCGGCCACAGCCGCACCGGATGCCAGGGCGTCCTTCAGGAAATCGCCCGGGTAGAAGATGAGGTCACTGGCGAAAGCAGCCTCCCACGTCAGCTTCAGGTTGACCATCATCCCGAGCACGCCGGGCAGGTGCGATGCGACCACGGTGACCACGACCGCGGCGAGGAAGAACCACAGGCCCCGCCGCTTGGCCGGGAGGCGCCGGATGATGTGCTCGGCGGCCATGCCAACGAGCAGAGCGGCGAGGAGGAACCCCACGATGTATCCGGCGGATCCGCCGGCGAGGACGGCCAGGCCCGCCCGGCCGCCCGAGAAGATCGGCAGTCCAGCGAAGGCAAGGAGCAGGTATAGCGCTACCGCGGCGGCTGCACGTGATCCGCCCAGGATGAGGCCGGTCACCATGATGGCGAGTGTCTGCAGGGTAATGGGTACCCCAATGCTGCCGACAGGGATGCCTGGGACGATCGCCGATGCCGCGATGAGGGCGGCGAAAACGGAGATCAGGGCTAACGACTGTGCATCCCACAACCGGCGGGGCGCGTTGGAGCCGGTCCCGGCCGGGCGGAGCGGTGCGGTGGTCGGGTGGATCATAGTTCCTCCTGGGGTAACGGCGGGCGTTCTCTGAAGAGAGGCTATACAGTCCCGCCATCAGCCTTTTTGTAGCGGAACCACGACTGTGCCTGTAATTTTTGGACCGATCGCCACAAAGCGATGATCCGATGCGCAGACTCCCGTAGGACGCGCGGCATCCCAGGCCCCGCTGCCCAGGTACCGGAAGGGGTTGGGTGCCCGGCATCAAGCCGGCGCTTTAGCCGCGCCGACAGGGCGCAGGACCTTCTTCAGCCGGTTGACCGGAATTGAGCGTTCGAGCCAGCGAAGCCGGCATGCACCGAGGCCGTACCCGGGGCGCGAACTGCCCCTACGCAACGAAGCTGACTGGCGTCTGAAGCGGAATGAGTAGAACTGGGTGGGATGGCAGGCCCTCACCCCCTATTCGCCGCCTGCTCAAGGCGGAAAGGGTTACTCCCAGGCCGTTCAGCGCAGGGCGGTCCGGTTGACCGGCTTGAGAGTCTGTGAATCTCTCCGACTCGCTTGGGAAACTCTTTGACACCGCCAGGTAACACGGGTAACTTAGATCACACGCAAAGGTAACGCGGGTTACTACATCGTCCCACTTCAGATTTCCCGTGGTGGCGACACCAAGTTCAACGACGACGTGTGGAGTTTCAATGGCGAAAACCGCCTGCCTAAACCGGCCCCGAGCCATTCCGGCGTCGCGCCTCGCCCGCCGGCCGCGTGGGAGGCCTCCAAGGAGTCCCTCGCCGACGTGGGTCGGGAGGAAATAAGCGCCCTGTGAGTCCATCCGCCCTTGCAGCAGGACAGCCGAGCACTGCCAACCGGCAGATGCTCGACTGTCCGCCGCTAGAACGCTCTTCGGTCTGACCGCGAAATCGACATCGAAGAGCAAATCCCCACCCACCCTTCACCTTGCTAATGAAGACAGGAAGAGAAAACCATCATGACACAAACCGGATTCTTTCTTCAGGTCGGCCCTGGCGTTCACCCAATGCAATGAACTCGTGAGCACCTTCAATCGGCATCCTGTCCGATTTGGGGCTTACTTCCTGTACGCCAAGACACGGGGCCCCTCCACAGGTCCTCGGACCTCATATACGGCCATGAAAAGAGAAGAATGAACAGCGTCGCCTCCACCCTCGAGACCTACAGGCCAGCCATGCACTACGCCGCCCAGGACACGTGGCTCAACGATCCTAACGGACTGGTCTTCCACGAGGGCGTCTACCACCTCTATTACCAAAACAACCCCTTCGGAAACGTGCACAGCAACATGTCCTGGGGCCACGCGACCTCCACGGACCTGGTCAGCTGGAAGGAACAACCGGTCGCGATCCCCTGCGATGAAACCGAGGAAATCTACTCCGGCAGCATCGTGGTGGACACCGGCAACACCAGCGGGTTCGGCGCAGACGGGCAGGACCCCCTGGTGGCCATCTACACCAGCGCATACAAACCGGGTTCGCCCCATCAGGGGACCCAGGCCCAGTCCATCGCGTGGAGCACCGACGGCGGCTACACCTGGACCAAGTACGCCGGCAACCCGGTCCTTACCCGGAACTCACCGGAATTCCGGGACCCCAAGGTCTTCCGCTACAACGGCCCGGCAGGCAGCTACTGGGTCATGGTGGCCGTAGAAGCACATGACTTCACTGTCCTGCTCTACCGCTCCGAGGACCTCAAGACCTGGGAATACCTGAGCAGCTTCGGCCCTGCAAACGGCACCGGTGGGATCTGGGAATGCCCGGACCTCTTTGAGCTGCCGCTGAACGGTGATGCCGCGGATCTGAAATGGGTCCTAACGGTGAACATGAATCCTGGCGGCCCGAACGGCGGGTCGGCAGGCCAGTATTTCGTGGGAGTGTTCGACGGCGTCACGTTCAGCTCCGAGACGACCCTCACCGAGGGGACGCAGGATCCGGAGCGCGTACCCGAGTACCAGTGGCTTGACTGGGGCCGGGACTATTACGCCGCTGTCTCATTCAGCAACGTTCCGGACGGCCGGCGGTTGATGATCGGCTGGATGAACAACTGGCAGTATGCAAACCATATTCCGACCTCTCCCTGGCGCAGCCCCATGAGCCTGGTCCGGGACCTTTCCCTCATTTCCGTGAACGGCCAACCCCGACTCGTTCAGCAACCCGTGCCGGAACTAGATGCCATTTCGAAATCGGGCCCCTTACAGCGGGTAACCGTAGACGGCGAGGCGCCAATCGAGGGCGGCACAGCAGTCCAGCGCATTGACATCACCTTTACACCCGGCAGTGCCGGGGAAGTCGGCCTTGTGGTCAGGGGGTCAGCCGACGGCACGGCCGGGACACGGATCGGGATCCGGCCCGGCAGCGGAGAACTTATCGTGGACCGTACCCGCTCCGGCGACACCGGCTTCCATGAAGCCTTTCCCTCCACCAGCTGCGCCCCAATTGCCGCCGGAAAGGACGGCGGCTACACCCTGCAGATCTTCGTCGACCACTGCTCGGTGGAAATTTTCGGAAACGATGGGCTCGTCACCGTGACCGAACTGATCTTCCCGGACCGCGGCCAAACATCCCTCACCCTGTACTCCACTGGTGGCACAGCCGACGCTGCGCTCCAACTCACCGGCTTTGGAAAGGAAAAAGTCTAGATGGAACACCGCAAGCTGGGATCCTCCGGCCTGTACATCAGCGAGATCGCCTACGGAAACTGGTTCACCCACGGTGAGCAGATCGACCAAGCCGCCGCGACTCAGTGCGTCAAACAGGCACTGGACTTGGGCATCACCACCTTCGACACCGCCGACGCCTACGCCGGAACCCGGGCCGAGGAAGCGTTGGGCGACGCACTCAAAGGAACACGCCGTGAAAGCGTCGAGATTTTCACCAAGGCCTACTTCCCAACGGGAGATGGCCGGAACGACCGCGGCCTGTCCCGCAAACACCTTATGGGGTCCATCAACGCATCGCTGGCCCGGCTCCAAACCGACTACGTCGACCTCTACCAGGCCCACAGGTACGACTACGAGACCCCGCTTGAAGAGACCATGCAGGCGTTCGCCGATATCGTCAGGGCGGGAAAGGCGCACTATATCGGGGTGTCAGAGTGGACGACGGACGAGATACGCTCCGGCGTCGCCCTTGCCAATGAACTCGGCGTCCAGCTCATCTCCAACCAGCCGCAGTACTCCATGCTGTGGCGCGTCATCGAACAGGAAATCGTTCCCTTGAGCGAGGAACTGGGCATGAGCCAGATCTGCTGGTCTCCGCTCGCCCAGGGAGTCCTCACCGGAAAGTACGCTCCCGGCGCGGCGGCCCCACAAGGTTCCCGCTTCCGTGCCGACAACGGCGACGTGAAAGACGACCACCGCTTTCTCAGCGAGGACATCCTCACCCGCGTCCAGCGACTCAAACCCCTGGCCGAAGAGACCGGCCTGTCCATGGCAGCCTTCGCTGTCGCATGGGTACTGCAGAACCCCAACGTTTCGGCAGCCATCGTCGGAGCATCCCGGCCCGAGCAGCTCGTCGACAATGTGAAGGCATCGGGAGTCAAGCTCGACCCGGAACTGCTCTTGAGGATCGATGAGATCCTCGGCCCGGTGGTCGAAAGCGACCCGGGAAAGGTTGAATCCTTCAAGAAGCGGCCATGAACTGCCGTATGAGCTCACCGAGGATGTAGTGCTGGACGTTCCGGCCAAGCCGGAACGTCCAGCACTGTCTGCAGCAGCCTCCCGGACGGAGCCGCAACAGCCCCCCCTCCGGGGCCGAAAAATGCGTTGACATCCGAAGGTAACGCGGGTAACTTGGATCACAGCTTGGAGGTAACGCGAGTTACCCCCCCCAATCAGCAGCGAACCACTTTCTCCCGGCAGTACCCGGCATCACCCAGCTCAACGAAGACCACTGGAGCATTCAATGGCGAAAAACGCCTCCTCAAGCAAGCCCATTGCTGTTCGGCAGCGTGGTGTCACCATGAGTGACGTCGCAAAGCATGCCGGAGTGTCCCGGACGGCTGTCTCGTTCGTGCTGAGCAACCGCGAAAACGCCAGCATCTCGGAAGAGACGCGGGCACGCATCGCGGAGGCGGTTCAGGCATTGGGCTACCGTCCAAACGCCGGAGCGAGGGCGCTGGCATCCCAGCGCAGCGACTGGTACGGGATTGTCACCGAAATCGTGACCGCACCCTTCGCGGTGGACATTATCAAAGGTGCGCAGGACCAAGCCTGGATTGACCGTCGATTCCTCCTCATCGCTCCCTCGGATCAGGGTGACACGGCCGGCCCCAAGCAAGGGATGGAGGATGCTGCCGTCGAGAAGCTGCTGGAGCAGCGGGTGGAAGGCTTGCTGTACGCCGCAACGCACCACCGCGGCGTCCATGTGCCCCGAAGCGCGCACGAAGTGCCCACGGTACTCGTCAACTGTTTCGACCTGGAGGGAAAGCTGCCCTCGATCGTCCCAGACGAAAGGGCCGGCGGACGGGTCGCCGTCGAACGCCTCCTCCACGCCGGCCATACCAGGATCGGTGTGATCAATCTGGACCCGGGCATCCCGGCAGCCGTCGGGCGCTTGAAGGGCGTCCGGGAGGCTCTGGCCTCCGCGGGCCTTGAGCTCGATCCGGAGCTGGTGGTGGCCGGGTATGCGACGGCAGACGGCGGCTACGACGCTGCCTGCCAAATCCTTGACCGGTACCCGGCCACGGAGAGGCCAACCGCCCTTTTTTGCCTCAACGACCGCATGGCCATGGGCGCTTACGACGCCATCAAGGAACGTGGCCTGACCATCCCCGGCGACATCGCCGTGATCGGCTTCGACAACCAGGAACTCATCGCGGCCTACCTCAGGCCCAAACTGACCACGGTTGCGCTGCCGTTCGAAAAGATGGGCGCTCTGGGAGTCCAGACGCTCGCCGCCCTTACAGCAGGACAGCCAATCACTGCCAACCAGCAATTGGTCGACTGTCCGCTGCTAGAACGCTCTTCGGTCTGACCGCGAAATCAACGTCGAAGAGCAAATCCCCCACCCACCCTTCACCTTGCTGATGAAGACAGGAAGAGATAACCCCATCATGACACAAACCAGGTTCTTCAAGTCCGCCCGCATTGCCGCGGCCGGACTGGCCGTAGGCGCCATGCTGCTGACCGGCTGCGCCGCCACCGGCAACAAAACCGGCGGCACCGACGCCGCGGCCAATGCCAGCGCGTTCCTCACGATCCCCCGCGAAGACATGGGCACATTCGTGCAGAACTTCAACCCGTTCGCACCGACCGTCAACCCGATGGTCCAGCAGTCCATTTACGAGTCCCTCCTGGTCTTCAACCCGGCCCAGGGAAACACGGTGCCGTGGCTCGCCACCGACTGGAAGGCCGCGGACGACGGCAAGTCCATCACCTTCACCTTGCGTGACGGTGTGAAGTGGTCCGACGGCCAGCCGTTCGTTGCCGGTGACGTCGCCTACACGTTCGAGCTTCAGAAGAAGCTGAAGGGCGGCTATGAGTACCTCGACGGCGTCACGGCACAAGGCAACAAGGTCACGTTCAACTTCAACAAGCCGTGGTCCCCCGCCCTGTACGACGTCGGCCAGCTCAGCATCCTGCCCAAACACATCTGGTCCGCACTGGCCGATCCGGAAAAGGACGCCAACGCCAAACCGGTAGGCACCGGACCGTACACCGAGGTGGACAACTTCCAGGCCCAGTCCTTCGTGCTGAAGAAGAACCCCAACTACTGGCAGCCGGAGAAACAGAAGATCGCCGGCATCAAGATGCTCGCGTTCGCCGGGAACGACGGCGCCAACCTCGCCGCAGCGAACGGCGACGTGGACTGGGCCCCCCAGTACATCCCGAACATCGAAAAGACCTTCGTCTCCAAAGACAAGGACCACCGGCACTACTGGTTCCCGCCCACCGGCGCCATGATCAACTGGCAACTCAACACCACCAAGGCCCCGTTCAACGACGCGGACGTCCGCAAGGCGCTCAGCATGGCGGTGGACCGGGAACAGGTCACCAAGATCGGCATGAGCGGCTACGCCCAGCCCGCGGACTGCACCGGCCTCTCCGGCAACTACGAGACGTGGAAGAACAGCCAGGTCAAGGACAACTGCACCTGGACCAACCACGATGTCCAGAAAGCCAACGACCTGTTGGACAAGGCCGGCTACCCCAAAGGCCCCGACGGCAAGCGCACCCTCAAGGACGGCAAACCGTTCGAGTTCAAGATTTCCGTGGGTGCTACCTCGTCCGACTGGCTCTCCGTGGCCAACGTCATCTCCCAGAACCTGGCAGAAGTCGGCGTGACCGCGAAGGTGGACTCCCCCGACTGGGCCGCTGTGGTGGCAGGTTACGAAACGGGTAACTTCGACTCCGGCATCGTATGGAGCGTTAACGACCCCAGCCCGTACAAGTACTTCAACACCACCATGGGCTCCGCAACTGTGAAGCCGGTGGGGACCAAGACGTCCGACAACTACCACCGTTTCGGCGACCCCAAAGCCGATGCCCTGCTGGCACAGTTCGCTGCAACCACGGACCAGTCCAAGCAGAAGGACATCGCCAACAAGCTCCAGGAAGAATACAACGACGCCGCACCGCTGGTGCCGCTCTTCTCCGGCCCGGAGTGGGGTGCGTACAACGACTCCCACTTCACCGGCTGGCCCACCCAGGACAACCCTTACGCAACCCTCTCGGTCCGCGCACCCTCCACCGTTCTCGTGCTGACCAGCCTGGAACCGCGCAAGTAGTCCCCACCCGCTGGCCGCCGGATCATCCGGCGGCCAGCCCCCACACTTTCACCTCTCCCGAATTGGAGGGAAACCGTGCGCTTCATCCTGCGCCGCTTGGGTTTCTACCTGATCGCCTTTTGGGCATCCATCACCCTGAATTTCCTGCTCCCGCGCTTCATGCCCGGGGACCCCGTCTCACGAATGTTCGCCCGCTCCCAGGACAGAATGCAGCCCGAACAGCTTGAGGCACTGCGCAAGCTGCTTGGCGTGGACGACCGGCCCATTTGGGAGCAGTACGCCGGCTACCTCCAGAACGTCCTCACCGGGCAGATGGGGGTATCGATAACACGCTTCCCCACTCCCGTCACCGAGGTCATCTCGTCCCAGATCGGCTGGACCCTGCTGCTCGGCGGGACCGCACTGGTGATTGCCGCCGTCGTGGGCAATCTGCTGGGGATCCTGGCAGCATGGCGCCGCGGCGGTGCCGTCGACTCCGCGCTGCCTCCCCTACTGGTCTTCATCGGATCGTTCCCCTATTTTTGGCTCGCAATGGGCGCACTGTACCTGTTCGGCGTCATGCTGGGCTGGTTCCCGATCCGGCACGCGTTCACGGACGGCCTCGAGCCGGCGTTCACCTCGGAGTTCATTGGCGACGTCGCAGCCCACCTGGTGCTCCCGGCGCTCACAATCGTCCTGGTCTCCATCGGCGGGTGGATGCTGGGCATGCGGAACACCATGATCGCCACCAACTCCGAGGACTACATCACCATGGCCGAGGCCAAGGGCCTGCGCCCCGGACGGATCATGCTCCGCTACGCGGCCCGGAACGCCATGCTTCCCTCCGTCACCAGCTTCGGCATGGGTCTGGGCTTCGTAGTGGGCGGCGCGCTTCTCACCGAGGTCGTATTCGCCTACCCCGGAGTGGGCTATCAGCTCCTCAACGCCGTACAGGGCCTGGACTACCCCCTCATGCAGGGCTTGTTCCTGACCATCACCGCCGCCGTGCTGCTGGCGAACTTCCTGGTGGACATCCTCTATGTCCGCCTCGACCCCCGCGTGCGCAGCAACTAAGCAACGCGTACCCAGTAACAAAGGGACCGACCATGACCAGCGTTATCCTCCAGCAGCCAACCGAAGCAAAAGCTGCCCGCAAAGCCAACCGTGGCTTCATCCACGGACTCATCACCAACAAGAAGGCCATGACAGGCATGGCCATCATGCTCGTCTTCATCGGCCTGGCGCTGGCCGCGCCGCTACTGTTCCCGGGCGACCCCTCCCGGATCACCGGCATGGCCTCACTCGAACCGGACGGCGAGCACTGGCTCGGAACCACCGCCAAGGGCCAGGACGTGCTCGCCCTGACCATCCACGGCGCCCGAAGCTCCCTGCTGGTGGGCCTTACGGTCGGGGTCGCTTCAACCTTCATCGGGATCCTCGTCGGGCTGGCCTCAGCCTACTTCGGCAAATTCATCGACGAAGGGCTGTCGCTGCTGACCAACGTCTTCCTCCTCCTTCCCGGCCTGCCACTGCTCGTCATCCTGGCCGCCTTCCTGCCACCGGGCCTGGGTACCGTCATCCTGGTACTAACTGTCACGGGATGGGCCGGATCAGCGCGCGTTCTCCGGTCACAGGCCCTGTCCATCCGCTCCAAGGACTTCGTGGCTGCCGCCGTCGTGTCGGGTGAGCGGGCCGGCCGCATCATGTTCCGCGAAATCCTGCCGAACATGGCCTCGATCGTGATGGGCACGCTGCTGGCCTGCGTGATCTACGGCATAGGCGCCCAGGCCGGCCTCGAATTCCTTGGTCTGGGCGACGTCAGCACAGTCTCCTGGGGCAACAACCTCTTCTGGGCCGGCAACGAAGGCGCCCTGCTCACCGGAAGCTGGTGGGTCTTCATTCCCTCCGGTTTCTGCATCGCCCTGGTGGCGTTCGCCCTGGCCCTCATCAACTACGCGGTCGACGAAGTAACCAACCCGCGGCTGCGGAAGATCCGCAAACCAGCCACCACCGAAAGGAGCGCCGCACAGTGACCGTCTCCCAAACCTCCTTCGGCTCCCACGAACCGGTCCTCGACGTCAAGAACCTGACCGTCAAGTACATCGGAGACACCCGCTCCACCACTGCCGTGGACAACGTCTCCTTCAGTATCGGCGCCGGCGAAGTGTTCGGGCTGGCAGGAGAATCCGGTTGCGGAAAATCAACCATCGCCAACTCAATCATGCGTCTCCTCAAGGACCCGGCGGACATCGCCGCCGGCAGCATCTCCTTCGGCGGCAAGGACGTGCTGGCCATGAGCCAGGACGAGCTGCGCCGTTTCCGCTGGCAGGACGTCGCCATGGTGTTCCAGTCCGCCATGAACTCGCTGAACCCGGTGCTCACCATTGGGGAACAGATGGCAGACATCTTCACCACGCATGCCGGCTACTCGCGCAAAGAATCCCTTCGACGCGCAGCACAGCTGCTGGAACTGGTCAGAATCGATCCCGCCCGCCTCAAGTCGTACCCGCATCAACTTTCCGGCGGGATGCGGCAGCGGGCCGTCATCGCCATGGCCGTAGCCCTCAAGCCGTCACTGCTGATCCTGGACGAGCCCACTACCGCCCTGGACGTGGTGGTGCAGCAGGAGATCATGGCCCAGATCAAGGACCTGCAGCGCGAACTGGGCTTCTCCGTCCTGTTCATCACCCACGACATGTCCCTGATGGTGGAACTCTCCCACCGCATGGCTGTCATGTATGGCGGCCGGATCGTGGAGACCGCCAAAGCCCACGACATCTACACCGCCCCCGGGCACCCCTACACCCAAGCCCTCATGGGCGCGTTCCCGCCGCTCACCGGCCCGCGGATCCCGCTGACGGGCTTGCCCGAAGGCGTGAAGTTCCACAACATACCGGACCTTGCCGAAGTGGCGCCGGGCCACTTCGTGGCCCCGTTTGATGCCGACGCCGAAGCCGCCGTCCTTGAAGGAGCAGCACAATGAGCCACGCCGTCCACTCCCCCGCACGCCCAGATGTGTCGACCCAGACACCGGCCCTCGAGGTACGGGGACTGGGCAAGACATTCCACATCGGCGCCCTGTTCTCCAGCCAGGCAGTCCGCGCGCTGCACCGCGTCGACCTGACCATCGGCCGCGGCGAAATCGTCGCACTGGTCGGGGAATCCGGATCAGGCAAAAGCACCCTGGCCCGCTGTGTCGCCCGCCTCGAGAAACCCAGCGAAGGCGCCATCCTGCTCGACGGCGTCGACGTCCTCAAACGCGACCGTTTCCAGGCCTCCCGCAAGTTCCGCTCCCAGTTGCAGATGGTCTTCCAGGACCCCTTCGGCTCCCTCAACCCCGCACACCGGATCGAGCACTTCCTCCGGCGATCCCTCGCAATCCACGGCAAAGGCGGCACCGGCCAAGGTTCCGAAGAGCAGACCCGGCAACGTCTCGAAGAGCTCATGACCACTGTGGGGCTTCAGGCCGACATGCTCAACTCCTACCCCCACGAGCTCTCAGGAGGGCAACGCCAACGGGTCGCGATCGCACGCGCCCTCGCCGTCGAACCACAAGTCATCCTGGCCGACGAACCGACGTCAATGCTGGACGTATCGGTCCGCATCGGCGTGCTGAACCTGATGCGGAAACTACGCGACGAGCAGGGCATTTCCATGCTCTACATCACACACGATCTCGCCTCAGCCCGGTACCTCGCGGACCGGACGGCCGTCATGTTCGCCGGGGAGATCGTCGAAGAGGGCGAGTCGTTGGACCTGCTGGCCCATCCGGCCCACCCCTACACTCAATTGCTGGTCTCAGCCGTCCCGGACCCAACCAGGGCCGGATCCTACGACCCTGTTCACCGGGCCACGCTCAGGCAGGCCGTCATGGCTTCCACCACCTGCGCCTTCGAAAACGACCCCGACCAGCGCTGCTCAGCTGAGGAACCGGTCCGCCACCAGGTGGGCGATCCCCTCAACCGTCACTGGGTCCGCTGCCACCTCTACCGGCCAGGCGCCGGGGCCGGCGGCCACGCGCTGGCGACAGAACCTTCAACAACCGTGCAGTAGAAGCACCGAAGCTATCTACCGAAAGGGACCCAATGCAAGATTCACGCGCCGTCTCCCGGCGTGCTCTCCTCACCGGAAGTGGAGCGGTTGCCCTCACCGGATCGCTCGCACTCTCAACTTCCCTTGCCGAGCGGGCAGCGGCAACTCCCCCAAACGCCCCAGACACCGCTCCGGCCAGGCCGCCCTTCAAAGGACCAACCCGCATGCGCCCGACCTATCACTTCAACGTCCCCGACAACTGGAAGAACGACCCCCAGCGGCCCATCTACATCGACGGGGAATACCACTACTACTACCTCTACAACGCCGATTACCTTCAGGGCGGTGGAGGCACGTCGTGGCGCCGCGCCACCACCACTGATCACGTCTCCTTCCGCGACCGCGGCGTTGCCATCCCAAAGTTCAGCAACGACAACGGCGACTGCTGGTCAGGATGCCTTGTCATCGACGAACGAAACACGGCAGGATACGGTGAAAACGCCGTCATAGCCCTGGTGACGCAGGCACCCCAGGGGCGCCAGGCCCAATACCTCTGGTACTCCACGGACAGCGGGCGCTCGTTCCAACCCGGCGGGACGTCCCCGGTACTGCCGAACCCCGGCGTGCAGGACTTCCGCGACCCGAAAGTGATCTGGGACGCCGACCGGGGGCAGTGGTTCATGGTCAACGCCGAAGGGCAGAAGCTCGGTTTCTACACATCCCACAACCTGCACTCTTGGCAGCGCGTTGGCGAATTCGTCCGCACAGACCTTGGGGTGCTCGAGTGCCCCGACTTCTTCCGCATGACCGCCGACGACGGCACGTCCCACTGGATCCTCGGCACAAGCGCCAACGGCAAAGGCCGGGGCCTGCCGGCAACCTACGCTTACTGGACCGGGAACTTCGACGGAACCACCTTCACTGCCGACCATGCGGAACCGGAATGGCTGGACTACGGCTATGACTTCTACGGAGCAGTCACCTATCCCCATCACGACTCCTCCGGAGCAGAGGATGCCACCCTACGCAGGGCGCTTGGATGGGCGAACTTCTGGGACTACCCCCACAACACCCCGACCCTGGAGACCGACGCCTACAACGGCGACGACATGATCGTGCGTGATGTCCGTCTGAAGAAGGGAGGCGGAAGCTACCACCTCGTCTCAACCCCAACAGCCGGGCTGGACGGCCACGTCAAGCAAAGCCACAGCCTTGGCGACGTCACGGTCACGGGAACCCAGGACCTCGATACCAGTGCGCTGGCCTATGACCTGAGCTGTGAGCTGCGGTGGGACCCGGCCAGCCCGCCCGCCAACGTCGGCCTTGAGATCTGTCGTGCAGCGGGCGGGGGACGGCACGTCGCCGCCGGTGCCTTCCTTCGCGGCCCCTTCGCCTACCTCAACCGGAGGCCCACCATCAACCCGACCGGCGGGGAAAGCCAGACGCCCATCGATCCCTCGGCAGGGCGGCTCGCACTCCGCATCCTCGTGGACCGGACAAGCGTCGAAATGTTCGTGGGCGATGGACGGGTGGTGCACTCACATCGTGTGTTCCCCCTTGAAGGAGACAACAACATCCGGCTCTACGCCAACGAAGGAACGGCCACGTTCGGCAACCTCACCATCAACGAAATCAGCGCGCTGTCTTAGCCCAACACAAACGTTTCAGGCAGGCCATTCCGGCAGATATCCGCCGCCAGGACGGCCCGCCGCTCCCTTACCATCACTTGCCGGAGAGATAGACATGGCAAACCTCGCAGCCACTCCGCATCACGCTCAACACCCCTTGGACGTCCTGGTTGTCGGAGAAGCACTGGTCGACGTGGTCACCACCCCAGACACCCGGGTAGAGCACCCCCAGAGCCTCCTACATGGCCGCGCTCATCCTGGGCCTCCTCACCCCGGGCACGGAAGGTTTCGCTCCCGCAATCCTGGAGCAACCAGGACGCACCCAGCTACAGCAGCGGCCATCACCGTACAGCGAACGGGAGCAAACCCGCCCACCCTGGACGAACTGCAATCTGCATTCGAAGTACCTACCTCCGCGCCCAAAGCTTTCGCATGCGATCCGGCATCAACAAAACAATTCTGCGCAACAAAAGCAGCGGACCCGCTTACCCTGTTAGGAGGAGCCAACAATGACGTCTGAAAAGACACCGGGGCAACGACCCCCTTCGCATTCGCTGCAACCCAGCAGCAGACTTTCACAACTCACCCGCCGTTCCATGCTGGGTCTTACGGGAATCGCCGTCGCAGGAGCGACCGTGGGGGCCTGGCCGCGACTGACCGGAACTGACATTCCGGGCCGTGGAAGCAAGGCGCTGAACATCGCCATCCTGGGAACGGCAGCCGATGCTGCGGGCCGCCAAGGCCTCATTCAAGCCTTCACGGCCGCGCACCCTGATATCCCCGTGCAGCTG
>Ga0308169_10000173_pt1 | contig 122038 bp, 109 predicted proteins | sample PhyBR1_2_FD_202139 | JGI IMG/M metagenome (GOLD analysis project Ga0308169, IMG submission 202139) | Phyllosphere microbial communities from UC Gill Tract Community Farm, Albany, California, United States - DLSLSB.R1 | ecosystem: Host-associated > Plants > Phyllosphere > Unclassified | place...
AAGTCAGCCAGACGAACGAAACTTCTTTGATACGAAACCAGGTGCTGAAAATGACTGCTTCACCCACCGCTTACACGGTCTACACCAAGCCCGACTGCCCCAACTGCGAGAAGACGAAGGACTACTTCGACTCCAAGGGCATCACCTACACGGCCGTGGACATCACCGAAGTCCCGGCAGCGCTGGAGTACATCACCGCCGAACTCGGCTACTCCCAGGCGCCCGTCGTTGTGAACAACGCTGATGACCAGGACCACTGGTCCGGCCTGCGCCGCGACAAGCTCGTCCAGGCCGCCATGAGCCACAAGGCAGCGTGAGGGCCGTGACCGCTCCGCGACCGGTCGTCGGGTTCAACCTCAGCCCACGGATCCCGTTGGAAGTGGACCTGTTCCGGCAGGTCAACCCCAGCGGCAGGATTCCCTTTGAGGTTGTGGACCCCTACGTTGTGGAACCCGCCATTGTGGAACCCCTCAGTGAGGACCTGTACGAGGGCTTCTACGCCGTCCCGAACAAGGCAGGGGATGACCGGTTCCTTGAGGCGATCAGCCGCGCTCCGCTCGGAGAGGGTGGGCTCTGGGACGAGCACACTGCGAACCAGTACCAACCCAACGACCTCACCCACGACCAACCGGGTGGGACCGAACCTCAAAACGAACCCACAACAGACACCGAGAACATCACCAGCACACGAGGAAAAGGAACCATCATGGCCGGCGAAACCACCATTACCGTTATCGGGAACCTGACATCAGATCCAGAGCTGAGATTCACTCCGTCGGGATCCGCGGTAGCGAACTTCACCATCGCTTCAACGCCCAGGACGTTCGACCGTCAGTCCAACGAGTGGAAGGACGGGGAGACGCTTTTCCTCCGCGCCAGCGTGTGGCGGGAAGCAGCTGAGAACGTGGCAGAGTCCCTGACCAAGGGCATGCGCGTCATCGTCACCGGCCGGCTGAAGTCCCGCTCCTACGAAACCAAGGAAGGCGAGAAGCGCACCGTAATCGAGCTCGAAGTCGATGAGATCGGCCCCTCACTCCGCTACGCCAACGCCAAGGTCAACCGCACGCAGCGCGGCAACCAGGGCGGCCAAGGGAACGGCTTCCAGGGCAACGGCAACAACCAGCCACAGACCGGGCCGCAGGATGATCCCTGGGCCGTGCCGGCCACCAGCAACGCCGCCGGCGGATGGGGCAACGGACCCGACGCCGAACCCCCGTTCTAAGCAGTACAACTGTCGGGGTCAGCCGATACGCTGGCCCCGATAGGCGCCGCCAATAACTTCAACGACGGGATCCAGAATGGCCGAGAACTTGCCTACCTTCGAAGACATGCGTTCAAGGGCGTTCGCACTCCTGGGTGACGTTGAGGATGAACTCCGCTCGGACTGGCGGCAGGGAGCTGGCCCGAACCACGAGCAGGCCGACGCCCTGCGGGACGCGCGCAAGGCCATCCGCGATGCAAAGGCAGCCCTCGATAGGGCCGCCAGGGCCGGCTACTAACCCCAAAGACCAACGAACAAAGGACGCAACAATGACGCATGCAGAGGACCTCCGCGCCTGGGCGCGAGGCACTTACACCACGGAGGCAGCCACGGAGATGCTGCTGAAGGCTTTTGGTGGTCGCTTCGCAGCGCTCGGCAACCCATGGGTTCACGCCGCCACCACCAGCGAGGAAGGCTATCAGGAACACGCGTGGATCGACTTTGCGTCCATCCCGGATGAGGCCGGCGCGCTCTCGGGTGGGGAGCGCCGCTTCCTGATGCTGGCGGCCTCTTTAGCTGAGGATGTGCCTGTGGTTCTGGGGGACGTTGTGCCGGGCCTGGACCGGGAGAACCTTGACCTTGTCCTCGCCGCGATCGCACACGCCGGCGGCAGCCACCAGCACGCTAATATCCGCGTCCACGAGGACGGAACGGTATCCAGGGGGAAGGGCTTACTGGACAGCCTCCACCCCTGGCCGCAGGCGTCGCGCGCCGTCTAACCAGGTTGTTGGTGATGGCGAAACCAAAAAAGGTTCCGGCGTTCACGCCGTACTACACCGAGGACCAGGCAGGACAGGTGCGGGCTGCGTTCAAGGCCGCCGGCCTGCAGGAGGGCGACGCGAGTGTTTCGGACCTCATCGTCAGGGCAACGATGCGTGAAGTGAGGCGTTTGCAGCGCAAGTACAACGGCGGCAAGCCGTGGACTCCGGTGCAGGCCGGCGAGCTGCGGCGGGGCCAGAGAACGATGGATGAAATGCAGCACCGAAACGAGGAAACGTAGACGATGGGTCAGTGGACCGAAGAAGTGAACAAGACCGGGATCAGCACATCCCTGCCGTTCCCGAAGATGCTCACAATGGACCAGGTTCAGGAGATTTTGAACCTCGGAAAACCGATGGTCTACGCGCTGTTGCGAAGCGGCGAGCTGAGGGGTGCGCAGTTCGGACCCCGCGGTTATCTTGCCTAGTTTTCTGTTCAGTGCCGCGTGTGGGGCGGGATTCCCGCGCTCTTCGGTCTGATCGGGGAGTCGTGTTTTTGTGAGGTTTGTAAGGATCGTTTGACGCAGGTCGGTAGTGTTTGAGGCGTGATGTTCTGTGGCTGAGAAGCGATTTCTGACGTTGGCTGATGTTTCGGAGATTCTGAACATCTCCTCAGCCCAGGCGTATGCCTTGGTGCGGTCAGGCGAATTGCCTGCGATTCAGGTTGGAGGACGCGGGCAGTGGCGGGTTGAGTCGCGTCTTTTGGAGGAATACATTTCCCGGGGCTATGAGAAGACCGCCGAGTATATTCGTGGGCAGGCAGCTGATGGCGTGCCCTTGCCGGACAAAAGCTAGCGCTTCTCAGGTATTCGGGGCTCGAGCTTTGTAACGGACGCAGTGTCGTTCCGTTGTTTCATGATGGTTCTGTTGATGGATTGCGCGGCGCGCAGCTGGTCGTTCAGCTCTTCGATCTGGGCTTCGAGTAGCGAGATAGCGGTGCGTGCCTGGTCAGTGCTCTGGCGTTCTGTGCTGAGCTGGCTTTCCAGTTCGCTGATGTAGCCGGCCATCTGTTCCGGGGTTCTCCCGGCCAGCGCTTCGGCGAGGTTGGTATTCACGGCGCGTTTGTAGTGATCGCGTTGCCGTGTAACGGTCGCGAGTCGTTCCTGGAGTCGCAGGAGTTCGGTCACTGCGCCTTTGGGTGTCATCCCTGCCTGTTCATGGCCGTGTGCCCAGGCCGCGCGCTGCTGCGCGGCTGCGCGGGTGACAGCGGTTTTCAGTTCCGGGGTGTTATAGATCAGCCAGCGGCTGACCCCGGCTGCCCTGGCGACTGAGGAAACGGTGAGCGGCTCCGAGCCGTTGATGAGCCGGGTGATTGCTTTCCGAACGAGGGCTTGTTTGGTTTTGCTTTCCTTTTTCTTGGCCGTAATGAGCTTGGCGATGGCTGCCTGCCGTTTTTCGCTCACGCCCGGTCCGCGCTTCGGACGGGTGTCAGCGGCAGCATCCGGCGCTCTCCGGCGGCTTCAAGGTGAGGCGCTGCGGGAGGGATCTGTTGCAGCAGCGTGACGGCGTCATCGATGGCGGCCTTGTCTTCGGGGGTCAGCCTGGATTTTTCCTTCAGCAGCGCGGTGCGCATTCGTTTATAGGAATTGATCTCTTCCTTGAGTGATTGGTGGATCCAGGGTTCGGCGATGTCGCCGGCCGCGGCGAGGTCTGCGGTGAGGGCGACGATGTGGGCGTCGATTTGGGGTAAGTGGGCGAGGTTTGCCCGGTAGTACTGGCATCCGCCGCATTTGTTGCGGACGGGGCAGGATTGTCCGGCTGCTTTGACGTTGCTGGGCTCGGTGCAGAGGCCCAGCGGTGTCGCTACGGATTCGCGGACGTAGGCTGCATAGTCTTTGGGTCCGTGGAGCAGTCCCCGGCGATCGATGGTGGTGCTGTTGACGATCTCGATGGCCTGACGCTGTCGTTCCCTGGTGATCTTGATGTAGCCGGTGGAGGTCGTGAAGCTCTTGTGGTTCATCAGTTCCTGAATGACATCAGGTGGAGTGCTGTTGTCACTGAGCCGTTGGGCATAGGTATGGCGCCAGTTATAGAGGCCCATCCGGGATCTGGTGAGGAAGTCGGCTGGTTTCGCCGGGTCGTCCCGGACGTCTGGAAGGTTCCGGATCCGGTCAATCCAGCGCCAGTAGTTGGTGTGAAAGCCAGTGGGCGTGATGTGAGTCCGTGACTGGGGGCCATAGCGCCGTGGCGAGGGAAACAGGTAGCCGGCAGCATCGGGGTGGATGTCCTCCATGGTCTCAAGCGCGCTGTGCCAGGTTTGGATGACGCGGGCCGTGGAGCGGTGGATGGGAAGTTCGAGCCCGTACTCGCCTGTTTTGAGACTGTTGTAAATGATGTAGGGCTGGCCGTCGTCGGTTTCTCGGAGGGTGTCGCGCGGCAGGGAGTAGATCTCCGTGGGCCGGCGGCCGAGGTCTCGCAGCAGCTGGTAGATGGTTTGCAGCATCAAGTTGTGGTGGGCCCGGGCCCGCCCTGCGGGGATGGCATAGGTCTCGTCCACGGCGAGCAGTGCCAGGTTGGCATCGAGAATCCTGATGATGTGCTCCGGAATCGCCTTTCCGGGGTTCCTGGCGCGCGCGGCGGTGGGGAGGGAATCGGCGGTGATGAACATGAACCTGGGGCTAACCCGGGCCAGGGTTTCAAGGTCCCCGCCGTCGCGGAGGATCCGTTGGAAGAGCTTGAAGTAGGCGTATTTCACTGAGTCGCTGCGGGGTTCTCCTTCAGCGTCGGTGAGGTGGCGGTAGGCGTCCACGACTGCGTTCGAGTCCACCCGGGTCAGGAGTTCGGGCCGAGTTCCGTGGGGGCGGCATGCAAGGGCGTCCGAGGCGACCTGGATAGTGCGGATGACGTCCCGCACCTGGTCGGCCGCGAGATCGAAGTGACGGGAGTAGTCCTTGCCGGCCTCGCGCAGCCAATCGACGCTGATGGGCCGGAAATCGAGAGTGCCTTTGGAACAGAGCGTGTGAGTTGTCCGGTCCTTGCGCAAGCCGATGACGGCGGCATCCCATATGTCCTCGGAACGCATGTCGCGGCCGGAGTGGCGGTATCGCCAACGGGCCGTGAGCAGGCCGGCGTGCCTGAGGAACCCGATGACGCTGGCATCGGGGCGTGCCTTTGCCTGCTCAGCGTCCATCAGACGGTGGATCGAGCGGGCACGGGATTCCATGGCAGTCCCGACAATCCTGCGCATCGTGACCGGCAGGATCCGGAATGCATTGCGGTCCCGCTCCTGGAGGACAAGCAGCATCTCGGTCCGTAGGATCGGCGGCAGATCGATGAAGGAGAACACATGGCGGTGGTAGCGGAGATTAAGAGGGCGTCCAACCGAAGTGAAGGCCTCAAGGTCGACGCCGAGCTTGGTGAGTCTACGGAACATCCTGTGATGCCAGAGGCAGAGCCTCGTGGCGCGCTGGTTCGATTCTTCCCCGCAGCCCGGCGACGCGCAGGACTTCCCTGCCCGATACATGATGGTGTCCGCGGTGGCGAACTCCTCAATGCTGAGCCGGGGACGCCCATTGTCGAAACTGCGGTGCCAGCGGCCGTAATGCAGATGACAGAGCCCCCTGATCATGCCCATGGCCTGGCAGCTCCGCCCTGCCGAGCCGACAATGCAGCGCAGAGCGTCAGGCTGCGGGACCCAGCGCCGTGCCGGGACAGGTTCGGCACCGGGTTCGCCGCTCGTGCAGGAACGGCAGAGGCGCCCTGTGATAGTCGCGACGCGGGGGCACCCAGGGGTCGGGCAGGGGTAGATCCCGGTCAAAGGATTGTCCGGGTCCGCATCGAATAGCCACAGCCGGGCGTCCCATTCACCGGGCCGCCATTGGGGCTCGAGCATGGATTCCAGGAAGGCCAGATAGGAGCCGGTCCCGGGGACCGGCGATTCACGGCGGAGGAATTCGGCGGAAGCTGTCATCACGGTGCGTCCTTGCCGGGCATGGTTTCTTCCACAGCTCTGCGAAGCTCCTCCTGCGCAGGGTGCAAATATATCGACGTCGACGCTAACGACCTGTGGCCGAGCAGCCCCATGATGACATCCGGGTCGACCTTGGCCCGAGCCCAGCTGGTGGCTGCTGTATGCCGAAACTGATGCGCCCGGACCGGCAAATCCGTGGTCTTCCCAACGGCCGCCAGCATCCGGTGCAGGCCCGGATATCCAAGGGACGCCGGGTTCTTGGCGGCCAAAGTCAGGAACACTGCGTCGGGCTGATTGCCGCCCAAGGATGCATATCTTTGGGCCATATAGGCGGCATGGACCTCGCAAACATCGGCAGGCACCGGAACGTTTCGCTCATATGGTGACTTGGCCCAGGCCCCGTTCGGGTTCCTTCGGCGTTCAACATGGACGTGGGGCCCGGGAACTGTGCAGCCCAGGTGGCCGGAGTCGGGCAGCATATGCATGTCCTCCAGCCTCAGGCCGAGTACTTCGCCGGCCCTCAGACCGCAACGCAGCATCAGCAACACCAGGAGCCTGTCCCGCGGCCTCTCCACGACCTCCAACACACGGATGACCTGCGCCGGTGTCAGCACCACGGGCCGGCGTTTGATCTCCCTGGCCTTCACCAGCCTGGCCGGGGCCGCCTTCCATTGCCCCTCACGGCCAAGGGAAGCCACGACATGGGGACCACCCTCCACCGTCGCCCGCAACTCATCCGTTCCGAATCCGTGAGCCACGGCGAAGCGCAAGAACACCATTACGGCAGTCACATGAGCGTTGACCGTTTTCCCTGACAACCTGCCTCCACTCTTGTCAGGCAACCCTTCAAGGCTGGCCTTGTAAGCGGCGAGCTGATGGAAGCGGAGCCCTCCCCATATGGTGTCCGTTGCAGCGCACCAGGTTAGGAACCTCGCCAGCCTTAGCTGATAGGCCTTTTGGGTATTGATGGCACGGCCGGAATGCGCCAACCACAACGCGTAACCACGACATTCCTCGCTCAGGACGAACCAGTCATCCACCACAGCCCACACGATCTCGTCCTTCTCGACCATCACTTCCACCGCCTGGAAAATCTGCATAAACGGAAGCTATCGAGGACGAATCAGGGCAAACAACAGCCAGGATGCAACAGGAGGATTAATTGTCACCAAACTATCCGGATGGAAGACGGGGAGACCGAATGGACCACCCGCACACTGCTCAACAAACACTGCCTAAGACTTCGGGGGCAGCCTGACGGAAAGGCTCCGATCCTCATGCCGAACGGAAGACAGCGACGGGTTGAGCAAGGAGCCTTGGATGAATGTGTTTCCCAGGCGGCGAGAGGTTGGTTTGAAGCCGGTTTCAGTGGCCGTCCTGCGTGGTTAGTTCAGTCAGTAGCTTCAAGCTTGAAGGCGCAGCAGCCAACTCCACCTCCCCTTTGTCGGTAGCAAAGGCCATGATTTCTCCTCGTGGAAATACTGAAAACGGGGCTTTTACGGGCTTGCCGAGCGGGCGGGGAGCTATGTATATCTCGACGCTTCCGTAGAGCGGGCCGGTTTGACCAGTCTTGGCTTGAAACAGGAGCCTGCCTGGCTCTGCCTTTGCATACCCAGTGGCCCATCGTCCCCGGAGGGTTGATCCCTTTTCCCGGTGGACGCATTCGACGATCCCTCGTTCCGCGTCTTGCTTGGCGCGTTGTTTTTTCAAAGGAACGACCGGCAAGGAAATGACCAACCCTAAAGCAACACCGGCCACCACAGTGATGACAAAGGCTGGCAACCACCCAAGAGCTTGACGAAGCGGATCGAACGCCACCAAAAACATCAGCAATGGCGGCACAAGGTTAGCGATACCCGAGTCATAGAATTTCTCAAGCCAACGCCGCGGCGTGGGCTCGAGGCTTGGTTCCGGCCTTGGTGGTCCGATCGTATTCCCTCCCCTTATTTGCAGCTCGAGCGGCACGACTCTCTCGTCGTCAAATTTGCATGGCTGTGCCTGACAAGAATGTCCCGGCTCTTCGAACCGTTGGTCACGACCTCACCCCAATACAGGCAGAGGCTAACCCCGGGGAGGAAGGGAAACAACGATCTTGATCAAAACTTCGGCCTGCGCAGTCAGGCCCTCACCGCGGTCCGGAGCGCCGGGGTGCTGCTCCGCCATCGCAACGTGCCAGGACCGCAAGCACGCCTGCCACAAGATCTGCGCAAGCGTCTTGCCCCCATGACATCTCGGTGATTCAGTTCAGCCATGCCCGCCGTGCTCACAGAGCCTCGGGATCGTCCGTCCGAACCAGGGGGAGCTTGTGAAGTCGAATGGGCCAGTCCCGTGGCCGCTGAAAGTCCTGGGCATTCTATTCTTTGTCGCGGTCATCGCTTTTACCTTGCTCGGCCAAACGAACAGGACGCTCCTCGGGGCAGCGGCCATAGGTGCGGCTTCAGCAGCCGTGTTGCTTGGCCTCTCGGTAGTTACGGACTTCCGCGGATCCGCCCGTTGGCTTGGCCAATTCGCAAAAAACAACGCTTCAGTTTTCTTCAACGGTTCGGCTCCGGACGCTGGCATTTACAGAATCGCTGGAGCGGGATTCGTCGTACTGGGAGCAGCCATCGTAACCGTAGTTCTGACCCACTTACCCCAATGACTCCAGGTCGTCAGGCTCCATCCTCACGCCGGCCGCAAAAAGTGTAAGGAGCGGCGAGTGGGATGCCAAAACGAACCATGCCCACAGTTGATTCTTGGCAAGATAAGAGGGGCATATGGCGCGTGCGGGAGGATGACCTGGCAGCGTACATTGATGCCGCTTACGAGAAGACAGCGGAACGGATTGCGTCCGGCCAGGTGCCCGAGGGCGAGACGTCCGCGGACGACTGACGCGCGAAGGCTTGAGACAGTGAAGGCCGGCACCCAATTATGGGTGCCGGCCTTCCTTAGTTCTTCGCCGGGGTCGCTTCTTGTGAAGCCTCTTGCTGCGGCTGGTGCCATTGCTTGGCTCACGCGGGCCTACGGAAGTTGGTGGTGATTTGCGCCGCCCTGCAGCTTGTGGTTGTCACCGTCCTGGACCGGCCCGGAAAGCCCCCCTGTGCCCTAGAAGCCAGCCCTCCGGGAGTGGTTCCGTATGCACCCAGGGATGCACCGCTGTGCAGTCCCGTGTCGTCCCTGCTGAAAGAAACCCAACCGTCGCTTCAGGTGCGACGGCAGCGCCGGGCCTGGACCATGGGGAACGTATCCGTTGGTGTGCTGGCACTTTCCAGGCTGTGCACATTCGCCGGCCTCTTTGGTGAGGTTCCTGCGCTGCGGTGACCTGGCGTCTGTGTGCAGCCGGTCAGGTGGGTCCCGTCGTGCCCATGGGTGCGGGAAAAACCCGAAGGAATCTCAATGGGGATTGTCAAGGACAAGCTGTGGGAGAGCGGGCTACATGTTGAGCATGGGACTTTGATGAATGGCTAGTCGTTCCTCGGCGGACAGGTCCTGGAACCAGTCTGGTTGCGCGATGGATCCCAAACTGACCTTGTCCTTGAGTTCTCGTGTCAGGAACTCGAGTGCCAAGAAGATCGGCAGCCATGCTTTTCGTTCGGCAATATGTTCCGCATATGCCTTTTCACGCTTCTCGCTTCGGTGTCGTTCTTCGGCTTGAGGGAGCATTTCGGTAGGCGTCCAAATGGGATACGACGATGCGATATGAACGACTCCGCTGCGGGCAGGATTGAAAAAGGACCTTGCGTCCTGTGCTGTGCAGATGACGACCTGGTGCATTGCGCGGTCCCGAACATGTCGCAGGCCCAACAGCACCCTGCCATCTGTGTCCTGGTTGCGACGGCTTTTGTATCCTGGGCTTTCCTTCTCAAGTTGCTCGTCCAAGGCGCAAATCCAATGGAGTGCTTCGGTTGCTGCTACGGCGCAGGACAGTAGGTGCTTGCGGCGGGCAGCATCCAACGTCCGCCACGCGGCGCCCGCCAGGCCCTGGTGTGCCAGCGACATAGCCTCGGGTCGGTCAGCAATTCCCATAGGGACACCCTTTCACGCTTGGGTCGGACCTCAGGATGGCGCCCGCTGGGCTGCACTTTGGACTCGACGCTCCTCTTAGGTAGACAGAATCGAGTTACTTCTTAGCCGGCGTTCTGAACTCTGTTTTGAGCGCGCGCAGGCGCTGCATTGACTTGAAAGGGTGACGAAGAAGGTCTCGACGAATTTGTTGGTGTTCCTCACGTCTGATCATGTCTGTGTATCCCTCGGAAAGTGCATTTCTGCAGTAGTTGGCGAAGGCGACGCGAGCTTCTTGCCATCTGGCCTCCGCGGATCGAAAGAGCTGTTCATTTCGTGCTGAAGGGTCGGCAGCGAATTGCTGGGCGAAGTGCTCAACGGAAGGATAAGACGATTCCAGCTGTTCCAGTAGGACAAAGCCCTCCCGATCGTTAAGGGTCTTCCGCCAGTGATCTATGGGGTAGCGACTTCGGGCTATGTGAAAATCGGCACTACGTGTTTCTGGCCTCCAGGCCACGAACTCCAAGTCCCTCATCGCCACCTTCCATTGCTCCCAGATGTCGCGTCGGCGTTCTCGTTTTGCTCGGAGCCGATCCGGGATCCAGAACATCAACGTCGTAAGAACACCGAATCCGAAGCCGGCGAGGGCATTTGGCCAATCGATCATGCTGTCAGTATTCCAATTACCAGCGACCCTCTTAGGACCCGCGTTGAATGCACCTACCATTTGTCTGCCTGACTGGATTCCCTAATAAGTGAGGGAAGAGTGTTCAGCTGAATTTGTGGAGGTACTCGTCCACGGCGGCCCAGATCTCACCGTCGGTCCTCGGAGGCTCATAGTTGCTGGTTAGCTCGTCCCAAAGATTCCACAGGACATACGCTTCCTTGGCTTCCCGGTCGGCATATTCAACTGCTCGAAGGTACTCAACTGCGTCATTCAGCACTTGCTCCCTTGTTCGCTCGCCGGCTCTCCACCTCGCTAGTTCATAGGCCCAGATCAGCGGCCACCGGTTTTCCAGCGGAATGGGCTGAATATGTAATTCGTCTAGGGCAGCCGTCCACAATTCGCAGACGTCGTCACGCTCCTCGTGGTCGGCGCCAGCAAGCATACGAAGGCTCTCGGAATCCATGCCGTCTGCTAGCCACTGAGCAGCAACATCAGGGAAGGCATCGACTTCTAACAGCCCGGAAGCCCATAGTGCCATCGCCTGTGCAGGCGTGGGCTGAAGCTTCATGGACTTAGCCTGCCAGGTTGTTTCGCCCTACGACCCATCACACTTACAGGGGGTGAGGGAGTGTGCGATTCAGGTCGGAAAGCCTTGGCGGGTCCGCGTCCCAAATATCGAATAATCCGTCAAGGCCGTGTTCCTTCACACGTTGGGCTTCTTCGGCGAAGACTGGTGTGGCGTCCAAGAAGATGACGTGGTGACCGTTGTCGAGTTGCAAAGGTGGGATGAAGTCGTCGGTTCGTTCAAGCATGAGCCAAGACCTGAAGGGCAGGCCCTCAATAATGTGGCCAGTGCTCAGAGTCACCATGTGGCCCGGTTCCAGGAATGTTCCGTCTGAGATCAGGTCATTGGCCATCATTCCGAAGGCGGCCCTGAACGTGTCATTTCCAGCAGAGACGCACGTATACAGTTCGAAGCCGTGTGCGTGGTTCAAAGGAGCTGGCACCAGCGCGTGCAGTCCAAGCGTCGCATAGATGTGAAGCCCTTGACGAGACGTCCTTTTGGGCCACTCGAGCACGCCAATCGTGCCCGGCCTGTTGTGGAACTTCCAATACTCTGACTCTGCACCAAAATGCGTCTCATAGTGAGCATCCACTGCTTTTACACTGTCCAAGTCCATTACCCCCTGCCGTACTCGGTCACCTATAGCCTAGGGGCTTCCCGTTGCAGAGCTCTGACGTGGGGTTATTTCTAGTGGGCTAGGCGGCTATGACGGTGGGTTGTTGGTACGGTGTCCCGTCGCGCAACATGGCCCAGAGGACGTTGAGGCGGCGTCTCGCGAGGGATAGGACGGCTTGCTTGTGGTTCTTTCCCTCGCCGCGCTTGCGCTGGTAGTAGCTTCGGCTGTGGGGGCAGTAGCGTGCGGCAGATTGGGCTGCGAGGTAGAAGGCGTTGAGTAGTTGGCGGTCGTAGCGTTTGGGCCGGTGGTAGTTGCCGCTGATGCGTCCGGAGTCGCGGGGGACTGGGGCGAGTCCGGCGACGCCGGCTAAGCGGGCCGGGCTGTCGTAGGCGGTGATGTCGCCGCCGGTGGCTGCGAGGAACGTGGATGCAAGGAGTGTGCCGAAGCCGGGCAGGCTGAGGAGGATCTGCGCGTGTTGGTGTTCGCGGAACCGGGCTTCGATTCGCTTGTCCACGTCTGCGACTTGCTCGTGGAGTTCCAAGATGGTGCGGGCGATAGCGGTCACGAGTTCGGCGCCGATGTCCTGCGCCTGCACGGTGGTGTTCTGCGCACGGGCCGCTGCAACTGCTTTGGAGGCGATGGTTTTTGCGTTGTAGCAGCCCTGGGTGCGCAGCCAGGTGGCGATGCGGGCTTCGCCTGACCGGCGGATGCTGGCAGGAGTCGTGTACTTCGTGAGGAGCACTACTGCAGCTTTGACCATGGCGTAGTCGAAGGCTGCTTCCAGGGCGGGGAAGTATTCGAGGAGAACGGCGCAGAGCCTGTTGATTGCCCGGGTTCGGTCGCAGACGAGGTCTGTGCGCCTGGAGATGAGGAGTCGTAGGTCAGTGCTGATTTGGTCGCCGCTGCGAATAGGTTGGAGGTCCCGCCGCATCCGCGCCTGATCGGCGATGATGGCTGCGTCTTTAGCGTCCGATCTTCCGTCGCCGCGGTACGTGCGGGCGGCGTGGTAGACGGATCTTCCGGGTATGTAGACCAGGGTTTGGCGCTGGGCTTCCAGGACACCGATGAGGAGCGCGGCACCCCCGCGGTTCAGGTCCGTGGCCCAGAGGATTTCCCTCCCTGCGGCGAGGGTCCGGACGTCTGCGAGTAGTTCAATGAGCGCGGCCTCGTCGTTGGCTACTTTGCATGACAGCAGCCGGTTGCCTTCGTCATCGATGAGTACGCAGTGGTGATGAGCTTTTCCGGCGTCGATTCCAGCCCAGAGTTCAGGCATGTGTCCCTCCATCGCGTTGTCCAGTTATGGGCCCAAGCAGATGGCCGCGCCGTCTTGTCCTTACATTGCGATCGGGTCGCTTCTCTCAATTAGCGGTCGAGCCATCACGGGATGCCGGGCGGCCATTCCTTCGGAGCCGTCACGAAAAGTCCGGCGTTTAGCTTTTAGCCATACCCGGCACCCCTGGGTTGGTCGAGAGCCTACAACGCCCCCAATCCAGCCTCAATCACCGTAAGGATTTAGTTTTTGCCGTGCCCGTGTGCGCGAGGGGCATGCCTACTAAGCCCCGGTGACCCCGTCGTCGGAGGACGGGGAACTGTCGTCGGCCGTCCGGGTGGCGGCCGCCTTGCGGCGGCGCGACGTGGCGCCGTTTTCGAGTCCGAGCTTCTTCAGCTCGTCCGGGCTCCACCCGTCCTTGGTCGCGCGCACGTAGGCGCGCTTGTCATCGCGCTCGGCTTCGGCGAGCTGCTCGCGGAGGTCAGCGATCCGCTGACGGGTCTTAACGAGGTGGGTGACGGACTCGATGCGCGAGTCGAGGAGGGCACGGGCCTGGTTGCGTGTCTGTTCGATATCGATCGTTGCCATAGGCCCAGCCTAGGCGGAACGAACACGGCTTTCCGTGGAGCGACGCGCAGTGTCGGCGCACTTCAGTCCCTCAATCAACTCCGGAGCCACGAAAGACGCGGCGTGTTCCGTTCGCGGAGCGGAGCAAGCTATACATTTACACGGTGTAAACGGGCGTGTCCTGCACGACGTCTGCGGCTTGGTCTGGCACACTGGCTTGGGGGTCCCCGGGTTTCTGGGTCGCTGCGCTGGGCTTTTGAGGGGATTGGGGGAGCGCGTGTCCGAAGAGAAGGAGCCGCGTTCCCCGTTGTCTCGTCGGCGGCGGGCTAATTCCCCGGCGGGGACGAAGAAGCGCCGGGATGTGTGGGTGACGGCGGAAGAGGAAGCGGCCCTGATTGCCAGGGCGGCGCGGGAGAAGGTCACGGTCCCGAATCTGCTGCTGACCGCTGCTTTGTCGGAGTCGTCGGAGACGCCGACCCAGCGTAAGGCGGCGATGGCTGAACTGATGGCAATCCATACGTTGTTGGCGCGGGTGTCGAACAACGTGAACCAGATCGCGAGGCACGCGAACGCGGGCGACGAGTTCCCCCAGGATGCGAAGGCCGCGCTGGCGTATGTGCGCGAGGTCGCGATGCGGATCGATCGGGCAATTGAGGGGCTGATGTAGGCATGATTCCGAACATCACCCGTGGTTCCCGGATGACCGGGCTGATCCTGTACCTGGCATCGACGGATGCGGATAAGACGAAGAACGCCCACACCGACCCGCACTTGGTCGCCGGGGACGCGGCGATCATGGCGTGGTACGACGACGGCGTCCTGGATGCCGAGGATGCTGTCGCGATCGCGAAGCATTTGGACCAGCCGCGCAAGGCGTTCGGGGTTGAGGTGTTGCAGAAGGATTACCGCTGGGACCCGGTGTCGAAGGCGCGGGTGCCTTACGGGCACAAGCACGCCGATGTGTGGCACTGCTCGTTGAGCCTCCGCGCTGAAGAAGGCGGGCTGGCCGATCAGCAGTGGGGCGACATCGCCAACGACTTCGTGGATGCCATGGGTTTCACCGAGGCCAGCGGCAAAGCCCAGTGCCGGTGGGTCGCGATCAACCACGGCACGTCCGAGAATGGGAACCACCATATTCACATCGCCGTGTCCCTGGTCCGGGAAGACGGGACCAAAGCGTCCACCCATGGTGACTACAAACGGGCACAGCAGACCTGCCGTCAACTGGAAACCAAGTACGGGCTGGAAGAGCTCTCCACCGTGCACGCCACCCGCGGGTATGACCGGGCCGAGAAGGCCACCGCGGCACGCGATGACCGGGAAATGCACCGCGCCTCCTTGGCCAGGAAGGTTCGTGCCAGCGCCACGGCCTCGGGCACTGAAGCGGAGTTCGTCCGCCGCGCCAGAGACACCGGCCTGCTGATGCGTCCCCGGTATGCGAAGAATACCACCGACGTCATCGTCGGTTACTCCGTAGCCGAGCGCCCGAAACCGGGGGAGCGGCCGATCTGGTTCGGCGGCGGCTCACTCGCCACCGACCTCCGCCTCGGCCAGTTACGGCAGGACTGGACAGACACCCCACAGGCCTCGGTGGAGGCAGCGGCCGAGTGGAACGCCGCCGCCCGGAATAAACGCAAAGCCAACCCCCGCGGCCCGGAGAAGGCCACACCCGAACCGCAGCTCTGGGTTGACTACACCCGGAACGCCACCGCCCTGGCTGACGAGCTTCGCAAGATCCCGCTGGATGACCACGCCACCTGGGCCAAGGCAGCCCGCGATGTTTCCGGCGCGTTCGCAGCCTGGTCCTACAGGCTGGAACCGACCCCCGGACCACTGGCCGCCACGGCCGCGGAACTGTCCCGCACAGCCCAGCTCCGTGCACCACGGCAGCATGGCAAACCCGTCGCTCTGCCGTCCATTACCGGGACCGCCATGTTGTTCATGGCAGCGTCGAGCAAGAACAAGACCGCCGCGCAGACTGCACTCATGGTGCAGCTGATCAACACGGCCTTTGCCGTATACGAGATGCACGCCCAGTCCGGCCGTGCGCGGGAAGCCCAGCGCATCCGCTCCGTGGTGGAAAACCAGCTGGCCCCGTTCACCGCAACGATGCCCAAGGCCGTTCCCGTAGGAGCAGAACAGCAGCCGGCAGAAGCGGCCGCGGTGCCACCGCGGGCAGTTGATATTGCACGCCGCGGCATCGCCACAATCCGGCCCGGTTCGGTGGTTCCCACGACACCCACGCCGGCAACACCTGCGAAGACCTATCAGCCCGGCCGGCACACCGGTCCGGGACTCGACCGATAAGAATCACGCCACTAGTGCAAGGGGAACATTATGAGTGAATCAGACGGCATCGACGACTTTCTCGACAACGGCATGCGGCAATCCCTGCTGATAGCCGCACGCATCGCAGAGACCCTGGCCCGCCGCCGGCAGGAAGCCCAGCGACAGCAGGAACACCAGGACATTCAGGCGGTGCACGAAACCAAGACACGTCTCGCCGCCGAGCGCAGCTCAGCCCGTGCCGTCCTCGCACCCGTACACAAGGACCAGTGGTGGGACGAGGCGCAGCCGGCCGACATCGCCACGGCTTATGCTGTCGCCGAGGGTTGGAAAGACCACGACCCCACCGCATTGGAAGCCTGCACGAAAATCCGCGAAGAGGTGCTCGCCCGGTACGGCATCGACACAGACGACGTCGGCAAGGACACCGCGTACCTCGAGTCTGGGATTGCTACCATCGCCACCGAGAAGGCCCGGCCGGACGAGCTGGCACGCAGCCAGGAAGAAGTACGGAAAGCCGCCGTCGAACACGAGAAAGCCATGCAGCTGATCGCTGCTGCGCAGGCAGAGGAACGACGGGCCCAGGCTGAGAAGCTCGCACCTGTTATGGAGCGCCACCAAGTTCCCATCGAGTACCTGGCAAACCCCGAACTAGTGCAGGCCCTGCAGAGAGCCCACAACGCCAAAACTCCCACAGCAGTTGCGGCTGCAGACGCCGAGATCAAAGAGCGGCTGTTCCTCATCGGCAAAGACGGGATCAACGGCCCCGATATCGAGCAGCTGCGCACAGAAACCACCGCGAACATCAACGGTGCCAGCGAATCCCACTTCAACGATCCCGCGTTCGTCAAAGCAGCTAAAGAGATGCACGAAGCTAAGATCCTGGCCGAGGGTGGCTTCACAGGCTCCCAAGTTGCGTCCATGGAGCACCGGTACGAACGCGCCGAAAAGGAACTCTTCGCCCGCCTCGAAGGCGTCGGCCGTGAAATCGAAAACCGCGTCACCGGCAACGACAGCAGCCAACTCAAAGATCACGCACTTAAAGTAGAAACTGCATCGGCTGCCAGCTACGGCTCAGCCGAACACCACGCAAAATTCGCCGACTCCCTGGAGGATACCGGCGCCACGGAAGGCCAGATCCGCGGGCGACTCACTGCAGCCCGCAGCGAAGGCACCCACCCCAGCGCCGCCATAACTCGAGATAAGACTGCAGCGAAGGCCAGAAAGTCCCGCTCAGGGGCATCAGTGGGAGCTGAACGAGGCAAGGGCGGGCTAGGCCGCTAGCCATGCAGGAAAGGTCGCCGGCATTTGCGCCACAAGCTGTGGCGCAAATGCAGATCGCTAGGGTGGGGTCATGACTTCTTCACAGATCGACATGCCGGCGGACTATGCAGAACTGCTGGAGTCGCTGAAGGACCGTGTCCGGGGCGCCAGAGTCCAGGCGCAAAGGACAGTCAACGCCCTGGCCATCGAGCTTTACTGGTCCCTCGGGAAGGAGATCATCGCCCGACAGGACAGGCACGGATGGGGGAGCGGGGTCATCAACCGCCTTGCTGCCGACATGCGACAGGCTTTTCCGGAAATGAAGGGTCTCTCGCCACGCAACTTCCAATACATGACGGCGATGGTCCGGGCCTGGGGCGGGGGAGCAAATGTGCCACAGGCTGTGGCACATTTGCCGTGGGGCCATATTCGGACGATTTTGGACAAGGCTGCAACGACTGCCGAACGCGACTGGTATGCCGCCGCAGCCGTCCAATATGGCTGGTCCCGGAATGTCCTGCTGAACATGATGATGAACCGCTCCATGGAGCGTACTGGGGCCGCCCCGTCAAACTTCCCGCACCAGCTCGCTGCGGCCGATTCCGAACTTGCCCAGCAAATGGCGAAGGACCCCTACAACTTTGAGTTCCTCGGCCTCTCTGGTGAAGTCGCCGAACGGGACCTCGAAAACGCGTTGACGGGCAGAATCACCGAAACCCTACAGGAACTCGGGCCTGGGTTTTCCTTCGTCGGCAGGCAAGTGCACTTCGAAGTGGACGGCGATGACTACTACATCGACCTGCTCTTCTTCCACGTAGAACAGCTCCGGTACGTCGTTATCGAACTGAAGACGGGGAAGTTCCAGCCCGAATACGCCGGCAAGCTGAACTTCTACGTCGCGCTGGTGGATGACGTCCTACGCCGGGACTTCCATAACGAGACTGTCGGAATCCTCATTTGTGGCACCAAGAACGACCGCAGCGTCCGGTACAGCCTCGGACGCTCCACCTCGCCCATGGCAGTCGCGGCCTACACCTACGATAAGCTCCCGGCTGACGAACAACGTGCCCTGCCCAACGAGGGACATCTCGTGGCCGCTCTGGAATGGGTAGAACCGGACTCCGAAGGAGCCCCTGCCGGCGAGTAGAGGCCCGGCCGTACGGCTCCAGGCCTAGCGTCATGCGGCGTAAGCGCGATCGCCCCGAATTGTCCAAAGAACTCTGGACAACTCACGATGACGTGCCGTTTGCTGTATGGCGGTAGTGCGGTTAACGGGCTATGTGGTGGTCGAACTAAAAGCCGGCAAATTCAAACCGGAACACCTCGGCCAGCTGAACTTCTACGTCTCCGTCATCAACGACAAGATCCGGCTCCCCAGGCAGCGCCCGGCTGTAGGGATCCTTGTCTGCGGATCTAAGAACCAGCACACGGTGCGTTATTCGTTGGAGGGGGCAGCGCAACCACTGGCCGTTGCTTCGTATACCTACGAAACGCTACCTGAAGCAGAGCTGCAGGCCGTGCCGTCCCCCGAAGCAATCGTTACCGCCTTGGACTTGGATAGCGAATAGCGACATCGGTGAATTGTGCAGAGACTGTCTGCACAATCCAGCATCTCGCGGTCCCGCCGCTTCCTCCGCATACTGGTCAAGCCTGCGCCGACCGGCGCAAATTCCGCCGTAGGCCGGACTAGACGTCCAGTTAGCTCTGAGACTTTTACCACCTAGTGCCCGAATGCCACTTTCCCTAGTCGTACTCAGCCGACAGAAACTTCAAGGCAGGGTCTGGGATCCGAACTGCACAAGGCTGATCGTTGGTCGCGGTTCAGGAAGTCTGGTGCTTTTTTGTATCCTCCATTTCAAGCATCACGTCCACAATGGGTCCGTCCGTGCCTCCTGGCTCGAGCGCCAACGTCGGAACGTAGCTTGGAATATCTATGTTTTCCCATTCGTAAACTACGGTTCGGACGGTGTTGAGGTGACGACCGATTAGCACCGCCATCGTGTAAGGGCCATGGAACGCAAGATGGACCTCGGCACGCCCGCTCTCAGCCGCGAGCTGCTTGATGTGCTGCGCAATGGATTCGCTGAGGCGTCCAGCTTCGCGTGGATCGATTTCTGTGGTGGTAGACGTGAGGACGACCGCCCTGGTGAAGTCCGCGGCCGACTGACTGACAAGTCGCTCGAAAGCCGTGCGGTCTGCGGCAGGGGTCAAAGTAACAAAAATGGCCACTTTGTCACCGCCATTTCCGAGAGCTTGCCCTACTTCTTCGATACTGATGACGTTGTTCATTGGGTCATCACTGTGAATCTCGGACGACCAGGTTTCACTCCTTGTATCTATCGCCTCGACCGTTCCGAACTTCGTCCCTGGTAATCCCGCACCGAGTGCCAGAGCAATAGAAAGGTGAGCGCCGCCGAGAATCTGCACGCGTGGTGCACGCGCGGCATAGATGGCGTCGCTCACAAGGGGGAGTGTCATGCGAAGGAGATGGAGTCCTTCGGCTCCGGGCAAGCGTCCTGCGGGTGCCGGGCTTAAGCGAATGTGTAGGTCCTCATCGGCTGCGTCGAGAGCGAAAGGCATCGGACGGGTCTGCGTGCGTATAGTGAAGGCTCGTTCTTCGGCTCGTATGGAAGCTGTGCGCTGCTCAATACGGTGCATGAGTAGGTCACGCACTATTTCCAGTTCGCCGCCTGCATCGAGCATATTGCTTTGCTTCTTGTCCCCCAGTGTGCGGTGCGGTGCCAGGCGAAGGAGTCTGTCGGGAGCATCGTAATCGCATTTGGAGGTGCTTCCCGGCCGGCCAACCGCGTTCGCGATACTGAGGCTGAAGTTAGGGTGCTCGTCAAGTTGGAGCAGACGTGGAAGCTCCCGCTCCCGGACGACCTCGCTATAGGCGATGTCAGGTGTTACGACGAGTACGGCTGCCGAGAGGCCTTGAGTCAGTGCCTGTTCGAGTCGATCCGTGGTTGTGCCGGCTCGGAGATCGCGGTAGTCGCGCCAGACAACGAGGCCGGCTGCCCTGAGTAAGTGTTCGAGGCGTTTGGCTTGCTGCGTTCCGTCGGCTTGACGGTATGAGATGAAGACTGGCCCATCACCGTGTACTGCGTTGGCAGGCAAAGGCCCGAGTGGCTGGAATCGGGATTCTGGCAGTACGACTGGTACGGGGTCGATGATGACGCGGCGAAAAAGTTGCCGCTGGGATACGACCCCGTGGAAGGGGGCGGTGTCGGATGTGGCGTGGACGATCAGTGCGACGGGTCCTTCGCTTGTCCTGGCAATTGCTCGGATGGACTCTAGGTCGGTGGAGCTCGGTCCCTTCGGGGCTGGGTGGCTGTGCCACTCGCCTACGTAGCCTGTCGGATCGTCATCCGCCCGCTGGGTAAGGAATTCTTGGAGCAATTTGTTAGCCAGCATGTCATCGCGTACATATTGACTCGATGTAGCGTGGGCGCTTTCGACGGTTAAGGCGTTAGTTACTACTACTGTGTTGGACTCGAGATAGCCAAGCAGGATGCCACCTGCTTCCTTGGGAAGGTTTTTCGCGGTTTCGGCTGCGATGACCTCGTGAGCTTGCTGCTGGAGCTCGATTTGTGTGGCTTGGCGTGTCATAGATCGTGCCTTTCTGGAGGCGCTGCGAGGCTTCGTGACTCTCCAGCGGGATGCAGCGGCTGGCCGGTGAGCAGGCCGATGCAGTGACGGACGGCAGCTGCGGCGGCTTCCATGACAGCATGCGGCGGGGTAGGGGAGATCGGGCTGCCGCAACCGGCCTCAAAGAGATCCGGCAGTCTCTGGCTGCCCTCCTGCGATGTCGGTAACGGCGGCAGAGGAGGGACCCCCTCAAGCGTAGGAAGGACGTCGACCCGGTAGGCACTTCCGTCGTCTTGAAGTACCACCGAGATGATATTTGCGCCCAGAGACTCGGCTACCACATGCAGCAAGGCTGTGGTGCTGAAATCGGCGGATGCATTTACAACCAGATCATGTTCCTTAATGAGCCGGGCGACCTGCCCAGCTGTAGCCAGGTTCTGTGAAAACACATCTATGTCCTCCGCGCCGTGTTCGTACCTGTCGACTATGTAAGCCCGGACAGCATCAACCTTGGGCAAACCAATTGATTCACGTCCTACTAGGTGCCGGACAATGTTCCCAGGGAGGATTACGTCCCCGTCCACTAAAGTCAGATGCCGGACTCCGGCACGGGCCAGCATGTCAGCACTGAACGATCCGAGGGCGCCGAGCCCTATGATGGCCACTCTCTTGTCGCAAAGTAAGGTTTGCTGAAGACCAGCTCTCGCACTTCTCGCCGTTGCAGTATTGGCAGCTGAGGTTAACCGCCTGGCCTCGATGCCGTCCACTGTTGAAATGACCTTAAGGGCGATGATGCCCTCGTGGCTTCCACGGAGGTATTTGAGCAGAACAACATTGACTTCGCGCCGGCGGATTCTGGAATCGAGGTCTACCTGCGGCTGGATCCGGGCCGAGATGTCAGCCCAGGTCCGAGGAGGCACGTCAACCTCGCCCAAATCAACGACGTAACCGCCGAACTCCTTTGTCGAATTCCTGGCCTTTTGGACTGTAGTGCCCCTGCTTGCCCGCATAGTGTTGTTCTTGTCCTGGCGGAACCTAATGAAGGTGTTGCCTACTGACGCTTGTTCATCGTAAAGGTAGACCCTCTGGTCTGTTGAACGATGAAAATACCGGTCAAGGTCCAGGTCAGGGCGATCGTCCGGCCAACCTCGAGCAGCCTGTTGAAGCCACTCTGACACGTGGTCCAAGAATGCGGGAGCTTCCACCCACCAGAGCTCATCGTGGTCGTCCTCGGCGACCAGACAGAGGGATCCGTCCAGTTCCCGGTGCCAGGACCAAAGCACGGAGTTTTCCATCGTCGGGCGAACTTTCGGTGGCCCGAACGGGAAACGCTCGGGTAGGAAGACTGCGACCTCTACCTGGTTGCCAGACGGACCAACCGATCCCCTCCATTCGGTTTCTGCCTCGACGAAGCCAGCCCGAAGAAGGCCTTCTTCAAAGTGCTGACGCGTGAAGGCGACGTAGTCCGTATAAGCGTCCAGGTTCACCCAAAGGTCCTCGTTCCGGCGGGGACTGTACGGGCACCCGCCGAAATGATCGTCGAACGCTTAGTGCCATCTTCATTGAACCCAGGTGGCATGGGAAACACCGTTTCGTTGTCGCCGTTTTTGCCGAGCAGCTTGCGGAATTCCGTTGCTGCATTGCCTTCGTTTTCCTCTTTGAGAGCAACACGGGCAGTACTGGCCGCATCAGCGAAACGCGTCGCTGCCTTGTTGAGTTCTTCTTCGGTAGCGCGGATACGGATACTTTGTCCGGGTACTGTCGGATCGGTTACAGGGATTCCGAGCAGAACGAAGTCATTGACGATTCTGGCGACCTCTTCGAGAGCAGATACGTAGTACTCAGCGTGGTCGCTTCCCGAAACAGAACCTGATTTGAAGGCCTGGTATGTGGCCATCTCGATGAAGAATCCTCCAGGCTTCGCTCCGCCCAGCAAGGCACGGCGCGTTTGGCGAAGGAGCTTGACGGTAGGCACATAGAACTCGCTATGGCGAGTGTTCATTTCACTGGAAAGAGTTGTCAGGGACTCGGGGTTGGTCTGGACCCACTTGTTCTGAGTTCCCTTTTGCGGGATCTCCCATGTTTTACCGTCCCAGTGGGGGCGCGCTGGGACAGCGTCCACGTACAGGTCGTAGTCGGGAAATGATACCTGGAGGCTCCGGTCTTGCCGCTTTGTTCGGCGATGCCCTTCTTCGTCGGTGCTGAATTCCTTGTGAAGGACGGTGAAAAACCGGTCAAGGATGTCCTTGGACGTAACATCGCTCGGAAGTTCGGGCAGCCGGACAAACACGTCAACATCTTTGACGCGTTTGATCGACACGTTGCGTTTGTACGATCCAATAAGCACGGGGTCGACGCCGTACTCAGCAAGTTTCGGATCAGCCTCGAGAGCTCGGCGAACGAGCTGGTGGGCTTCCGGAGCGTTCGCCTTGTCCTTGCCAGGCTCGATAGAGCTCAGGGCGTCTTTGAACTGCTGTTTGAGATGAGCCACAGCGATCCTCCAGTCTAATCATTTAGCAGAAACGTTCAGCTCGTTGCTAGGACCGCATGCAGAGACAATACTAGATATTGGGGTTTGCAAGCCTAGAAACCACTACATATGGTATTACATCCATGTTGTTTACACAACCACTATTGCAAATGTTTCTCAATTGCATTGCATGGGGATGCTCAAGATTGACTCAAGGTGTAACTGATGCTGCCCCGCACTTCCTCTTCCGCCCTCACCCGCAGATCACGCCGCTTCTTCGTCCCGCCGGGGAATTCGCCCGCCGCCTCCTGGGCACGGGAAACGCGGCGCATTCGGCTCGGAGGCTTGCTTCAGCGTGATTGTTTGAGCTCGGCCAGGGCCTCCCCGTATGGGGTACGCCGATCCCCGGCCAGATATATCGTGCTGCCGGGAGTATCGAAGCGAGACCAAGGGGAACGGCCGGTCGTCCCCGAGCTTCGTGGCAGGGGATTCGGCGGTCCGTAGGGCGATGTTGCAATGCGGTAGCTTGAGGATGAGCCCGTCAATCAGGTTGGAGCGGGCACGCGCCCCGGACACGTAGACCAGCCCGTCCTCGCGCACACTCCCGTCAATCCTGGAACCTGTCATGAGTCATTGCTGCCGCGGCGGCGATGACGTCCTTGGCGCGCATGTCCTTGATGGCCTCGATGGGCGAGATCTCGTCCAGCCACGGATTGGCGCCCACGAACCACAGCCTGGCAACGTGCTCGCCTTCCACGCTGGAGACCGCGGTCCACGCGCGGTGGGCCAGCTGCAGCCGGGCCTGGGCTTCGGGTCGGGGTTCCGGGCCGTCGATTCGGGCCCACCGGTAGCTGATCTTGGGATCCTTGCTGCCCGCCAACCCGGCCACCAGGGTGGCTCCGAGTGCGCTGTTGAGCTGCCGGACAATTTCCCGGATGCCTAGACGGGCCGTGCCACCGTGGGCAGCACCAACATCAATGGAAATACTCATGGCGCCTCACCTTCTATCGTGGAACTATTACTCTACTAAAAATCCACCATAAACACACTGTTTTGATGTGCCGAAAGGCTGTGGGTGCGGCGGAGTATGGGCCTCCGGACTGGCATACGGCCGTGCCTTGGGCCCCCCGCCGCATTCAGCAACGGGCAGGGACGGCCCGAAGGCTGGCCGGAAGCTTTCGCGGCTGATCGGGCGTAGGAGCCTGCCGCCGCCGGAATGGGTGTTTGGGCGGGCTGGGCCGGCGGCCGGGAGTGTGGCGTCCAGTCTCAGAGATGCCGTTGGCCGCCGGCCCTGCCCCTGTGCGTAAGGACCTGCCCCCAACAAGCGGGACCTTGGGCATAACGGTAGGCCCCGTAGCCCAACGCCAACGCACACGATCTACACAAGGTTGGCTCAAGGCTGGGCTGGTCCCACAGCTCAAGCCGGGCCCTAAGCCTCAGGAATGACCGTACAGCTCGGCGATAGGGTGAATCCATGACGTTGGGGGACGCGGCGGAGCCGCTTGTGCACATTCAGGACTTCCGCATGGATTTCGGCGACACGACGGTTATCCGGGACCTGTCGTTCGATGTCCATGCCGGGGAGACGTTCGGTTTCCTGGGCAGCAACGGGTCGGGGAAGACCACGACGCTGCGGGCGCTGCTGGGGATCTACAGACCTACGGCCGGGATCCTGCACATCGACGGGAAGGTCTTTGAGCCCAGCGATGGTGCACGCCTGGGGTACCTGCCGGAGGAACGCGGCCTGTACAAGAAGGAAGCAGTGCTGGACGTGATGGTCTACTTCGGCCGCCTCAAGGGCCTGTCCAAGGCTGAGGCCAGGTCCTGGTCCGGGGCTTATTTGGAGCGGGTCGGGCTGGGCGGCAAGGCCAAGACCCGGCTGGACAAGCTCTCCAGCGGCCAGCAGCAGAAGGTCCAGCTCGGGGTGACCATCATGAACAACCCGGAACTGCTGATCCTGGACGAGCCGACGAAGGGTTTTGACCCGGTGAACCGGCGGCTGCTGATGGACATCATCGAAGAACACAAACGCGCCGGCGCGACCGTCATCATGGTCACCCACCAGATGGAGGAGGTCGAGCGGCTCTGCGATCGGGTGATCCTGCTCAAGGACGGCGTTGCCCGCGCCTACGGCACGGTCGAGGACGTCCAGGAAGAGTTCGGCGGCACGGTCTACCGGGTCACGTACGACGGCGTCCTGCCGGCGTCCCACTTGTTCGACGTCGTCTCCGACGATGACGGGCAGGCGGAGCTCGCCCCACGTCAGGGAGCCAGCGAAGAGAAGGTCCTGCGCGAGCTCGTGGAGGCCGGCGCGGGAATCAGGTCTTTCACCCCGGCCAGGATTTCCCTGGATGAAATCTTCATCAAGGTTTACGGCGAACAGCACGAACTGGCGGAAGGCTAGAGATGGCACTGGCACAGCACAACCTCGGCACCGTGATCGCGTTCGAGTTCACCAGGACGACCAAGAAGCGCGGTTTCGCCATTGCCACCTTGGCGATCCCGGTCCTGTTGATCGTGGTTTTCGGCCTTCTGTACGCCTCCAACACCACGACCAAGAACAGTGCCGAGGCGCAGAAGAACGCGCAGTTCTCCTTCACCTACAGCGACGCCTCCGGGATCATCGCACCAGCAGGTGCGCAGGCGGCCGGCGGGACCCGGGCCATCAACCCGGCCGCCGCCATCGAGGCGGTCAGGAACGGGTCGTCCGCGGCGTATTTCGAATACCCCACCGACCCCACCAGGGAACCCGTGAAGGTCTACGGCGCCGACAAGGGCATGTTCGAGAACGGGAAGTACGAGGCCGTGGCAAAGCAGCTTCTCGAAGCCTCAGCCCAGCACCAGGTTGGCTCACCCCAGCTCACCGCCGCCCTCACCGGAACCGTGAAGTTTGACTCTGAAACCTTCAAGGACGGCAAAACCGCCGCGGGCGTCGGCGGAGTGATCCCGCCGCTGCTGTTCCTGGTGGTGTTCTACATTTCGATGATCCTACTCTCGAACCTGATGCTGAACTCGACGCTGGAGGAAAAGGAGAACCGGGTCACCGAGATGATCCTGACCACCCTGAACCCGACCACGCTGATCACCGGAAAGATCGTCTCGCTGTTCATGGTCGGACTGGTCCAGGTGATGGTGTTCCTGGCACCGGTCGGGCTCGCGTACCTGTTCTTCCGCGACCGCCTGGCCCTGCCGGAGTTGGACCTGTCCTCCCTGGTCTTCGAACCCGGGCCCATGATCACCGGAGCCCTGCTGCTGCTGGGCGGGTTCACAGTGTTTACGGGCGTGCTGGTCGCCATCGGAGCGATCATGCCGACCGCCAAAGAGGCCGGGACGATCTTCGGCCCGCTGATGGCCATGATGTTCATCCCCTTCTACACATTCAGCCTGGTCATCTCCAACCCCGAAGCGCTGATCGTGCAGATCTTCACCTACTTCCCCCTCACCGCCCCGGTTACCGCGCTGCTCCGCAACGGCTTCGGCACCCTGAACCCCATCGAGGCCACCATCGTCATCGTCGAACTCTTCGTCGTCGGCATCCTCATCCTGCGCCTCGCGGTCCATCTGTTCCGGTACGGGTCCATCGAATACGGCCGGAAACTCAACATCGCCGGGACCTTCCGCCGCAGCGAACTCGCCGCAAAATAAACTGCGGCGACAACCGTGGTGGACAGCCCCATTGGAGAGGAATATTCCGTCAGCCTTGTTCTGACCCGGAAGGGCGTGATCCTCACAGGCCGGGTTAATCAAAAGATGGGCCATCACGACCAGGCTGTGGCTGATCGGGCTGTACGCCGTGTTGGCTGCAACCTCGCAGGGTTTTCTCTTCGCCGTCGGTCTCATGATCGGAAGTATGGATACGCGGCCTCTATCATCCTGGGTCTACCGCGGGGTACCTGCTGCAGCCGGATCGGAACGAATGGATCTACCTTGCAGCGTTCTTCGTCGTGCGCATAGTCGGGTGCGCTGGGATCCTCGTCGGTTTTGGCCGGTCGCGGGACGCGGCTTTTTGCTCCGGCAGTTGGCTGCTGGGTTTACCGTGCTAGTTGTACCCGGTTCCGGCCTGCTTCCTTTGCAGAGTAAAGGGCCGCGTCGGCTTTTGCCAGCACGGTGTCCGCGTCCGCGTGATGTCCCGCGGCGGTGGAGGCTGAAATACCTGCGCTGAGAGTCAGGTGGCCTGTTGGATCCCCTGAATGGATGATGTTCAGGGCCTGAACGGCGTGAAGTGCTCGTTTCAGCATGTCTTTGGCTCCCTGTTGTGACTGTCTGGGCAGGACGAGGAGGAATTCCTCGCCGCCGTACCGGTACACGCCGTCGCTGCTGCGTGCCGTTGAGGCAAGAACCGCTCCGACCGCTTGTAAGGCACGGTCGCCTGCCTGGTGTCCGTAGATGTCGTTGTAACTTTTGAAGTTGTCCACATCGCACATGGCGAGGCAGTATTCCTCCTCGTATCGCTGGCTGCGGGCGTGCAGTTGTGTGAGGTCTTCAGTGAGCTTGAGCCTGTTGCCCAGGCCGGTCAGGGGATCGGTGCGGGCCTGCTGTGCGAGCATGTTCCGGTAGTGCGCGAGGTCGGCGTGCAGCGTAGTGACCCGCTTGGCCACCAGCAGCCGGGTGTGCAGGACAAAAGGGTCCAACGGTTTGGTGACGTAATCGTCCGCGCCGGCCTCAAGCCCGGCGAGGACGTCGTCCCGGGAGCCTTGCGAGGTCAGGAGCACGACGTAGGTGTACAGGTCGGAGGGCCGAGCCCGTATGGCACGGCACAGGGCGGGCCCGTCCAGGCCGGGCATCATCCAATCCGTGACGACCACATCCGGCTGGTGCTCCAGGAACATGGCCCACGCCTCGTTGCCATCCCTTGCCGTCAGGCAGTCATGACCGGAACGGTCGACGGCTGCCTTGGCTACAAGAAGGGAACCCGGGTCGTCATCTGCTACCAGGACCTTCACGGCGCACCGCCCAAGGCACGATCGAGTTCAATATTCACGAGCGCCAGTTCCTCTTCCAGCCGGCCGACAAACTGCGTGGCGTCGCCGTGTCTTCCGGTGGCCCCAAGAGCTTCCAGCTCGCCGCATAAGGCCGCTGCGCTGGTGGCGCCGATGTTGGCGGCAGCACCCTTTAGCGCGTGTGCCGCCTGCGTAAGGGCCGGACCGTCATCGTCGTTGATCGCCCGGGTCAGGGCGGCGATCCGGTCCGGCACATCATTTCGGAAAGCTTCTGCTGCCGCCGGCAGCAGGCCCAGCCCGTCCGAGGGTCCCAGGTCACGAAGAATCGCCAGCCGTGTCGGATCGAGCCCCTGCCTGGAATGCTCACTGGTGGCAGCTGCATGACCGCCGGTCACGGCAAGAGGTTGCCCGGGAAGGAAACTCGCGGCCTGATCGGGAACCCATCGGGCCAGGACTGTTTCGAGGGCAGTGGCGTCGACGGGTTTGGCGAGGTAATCGTCCATGCCGGCGGCGAGGCAGCGTTCCCGGTCGCCGTCGAGGGCTCCGGCGGTCATGGCGATGATCGGGAGCCGGTTGTTCCCGTTTTCGCGGCGCCGGATGATCCTGGTGGCTTCGAACCCGTCCAGTACCGGCATGTGGCAGTCCATCAGGATCGCGTCATACGCTGTCGTCTCCACAGCGGCCACGGCTTCAGCGCCGTTGGCGACCACATCTACCGCGTAGCCGAACTTCGCCACGGTGGATTGGGCCACGAGCTGGTTGACTTCGTTGTCTTCGACGACGAGGAGGCGGCCGCGGACGTGCCCCGGGTAGGAGGGCCCGGCGGCGGAGCGTTTAAGTAAAGCCGCGTTGGTCATGGCCGTGAGCCTCTCCGCCGGCGGGCGTTGTTCGCTGGTGGACATTAGGCGGATCAGGCGGTTGTAGAACTCGGAGCTGCGGACTGGTTTCATGAGCCATTCCCGGACTCCGGCGTCAGCGATTGCGGAGCCGTTGATCTGCATGGTCGAGGTGAGCATGATCAGTTCGATGGTGGCCAGGGCCGGGTCAGCTTTGATGGCCCGGGCCAATTCCAGGCCGTTGGTTTCGGGCATGCACAGGTCCAGGACCGCAAGGTCGTAGGGTTCTCCCCGCTGTGCTGCTTCGCGGGCCCTGGTCAGGGCGGTCCTGGCGTCGGGTACGGCGTGAGGTTTCAGCCGCCAGCCGCGCAGCTGCGACTCCAGTACGAGGCGGTTGGTGGCGTTGTCGTCTACTACCAGTGCACGCATACCAGTGAGGAAATCGGCGGTCGGCAGGGGATCGGTGGACGGCGGTGCCACGGGCAACGGAATGCGGAACCAGAACGTACTGCCCTCACCGGGTACGCTTCTAATGCCAATTTCACCATTCATGGCTGCGGTCAGGCGGTTGCAAATTGCCAGTCCCAGGCCGGTGCCCCCATAGCGGCGGGTGGTTGAGGCGTCGGCTTGGGAGAATGATTCGAACAACCGTGCATGCTGTGTCGGTTCGATGCCGATTCCTGTATCCCGGACCTCGAAATAGACCATGGCAATCGATCCGGGCCGGGCATCACGTGTTTCGGTCTTGATCCGGATGGCCACTTCTCCTGCTGCCGTGAACTTCACAGCGTTGGACGCCAGGTTCAACAGGATCTGTCTGATCCGGCCTGAATCTCCGATCAGTCGGCCGGGAAGGTCAGGCTCGCAGTAGGCGATCAGCTCCAACCGCTTGGCTTGTGCCGGTTCCGCCAGCAGGCCCGCGACTTCCTCCACCAGGAGCCGGGGATCGAAGGGACGCAGGTCCAGTTCGACTTTGCCCGCCTCGAGTTTGGAAAAATCGAGGATGTCATTGATCAGAGCCAGCAGCGCCTCGCCGGCCCCTTTAACGCCTTCGGCGTATTGCTTCTGTGTCTCATCCAAAGGGGTGTCGAGCAGAAGGGCAGTCAGTCCGACAACGCCATTCATTGGCGTACGGATTTCATGGCTCATGGTCGCCAGGAATTCAGACTTGAGCCTGCTTGCTTCCAGCGCCGCTGCCCTCGCAGCCTTCAACTCGTTCTCGGCGGCGCGGCGGAGGGTGATGTCGCGGGCTATGACCGCGATCCCGCGAAGGGTCCCGTCCTTTTGGATCGGCGAGACCGTCACGGATACCGGGATGACGTTCCCGTCTTTCCGTAGGTGTTCCGTTTCAAAGTTCATCGCGTCGAGGCTTTCCCGGAGCTGCTGGAACGTATCCGCGGTCACGTCGGCGCTCCCCGGGGGTAGAAGGATGCGTATGTCGCGGCCGATGGCCTCCGAGGCAGGGTAGCCGTACTGCCGCTCCGCTCCGGGATTCCAACTCGTGATGATGCCTTCGGGCGTGGAGCTTATGATGGCATCCGTGGAGGAATTCACAATCGCGCCCAGTCCCTCCAGTTCCGCGGTCCGGGTGGCTACTTCCTGTTCCAGGCTGGTAGTCAAAGTGATGTTCTGAACGACGATCAACACCTGGCGGATCAGGATGAGGACCACCGTTGTCCTGGCCACCACCAGCAGAAAGGTATTCAGTTCCTGGACGTGCGGGCCTGCAAGGACAACCAGGGCGACCAGGATGGGGGCGTAGGGGAGCAGTTCCAGGGCCAGCGCGAATGCTTTTCGCTCAGGCTGCGGCTTTTGCGCGTATGGGACCAGTGGTGCAAGCGCAATCAGGAGGAAGGCGCCGATCCACCCCAGGGCCAGGGGTGAACCTGTGACGCCTGTGACGCCGTCGAAGGTGAGTCTGATGTAAGTGCTGTCCGTGATGGTCAGGGCGAGCAGGCCGGTGCCGAAACATAGCCAGGGGAGGCGTTCCCCCGGCTGCCGGCGCATGGCGAGGACCAGCACCAGTGATGTCATGACCACGTCCACCACGGGATAGGCCGCGCTGACGAGCACGGTCAGGACGTCGCCGTCGGAGCTTAATGCCGGCCCGAGTGCCGTGTACCAGCTGATCGCCAGAACGGAGCCCGCGATCACCGAGGCATCAAGAGCTGCCCTGAACCCACCCACCTTGGTGGTCCCGTCGGGCCGCTTGAAGCTGAACAGGGCTGCGGCGGCAGGTACGGAGTACGCAAGGAACAGGACGTCAGCGATGGAGGGAAATGGGTACTGGTTGTTGTTGGTGAGACCGAAGAATGTCCAGATCCCCTGGCCAGCAGCCCACGTAAAGGCGGCCACCGCCAGAAGAGACCACGCGCGCGCGTTGTCGCCGCGCCCGGCAGCCCTGTTGCAGCTGATACCGGCCGTCAGGGCGGCCGCAAGGATGAGGAAGTCACCCGTAACCCTCGCCTGCGCCGTTCCGTTGTTCCAAGAGAAATACAACGCCAGCAGCCCAAGGAACAGGGCAGCTGATACAACGAGCCAAGCAAGCCGGGCCGTGCGTCCACCGATACGCCGTCGCGGATCGAGGAGACCGTTCTGAGACACGTGCAGCCCTCCCAATAAAGCGCCCCGCACCCGCAAAGAATCTGAGACCCGGGCCGCCCGAGAGCCGGGCAGAGACGTACACCAGAAATATATCCCGATGTAGCTAATTCCTACCGCCCCAGTTCTGCATTTAAAACACGATCCGTGACGGCTTCTTTTGGGGGCGACTAAAGACCTCTTATGGCAATGACTAAAGAACTGTTCAACGTTGAGACGGTTCAAAATTTTGGTACCGGTGCGGACTCAAGTACAGGGCTTCACTTAGAGGCCCTCCATGCTGCCCTAACGGCCCACCACCCTTAAGGGCCTTGCCCACGCACGCTAACCCCCGGGTACCCACCGAGCCGCCGTCAGTGTCAGGTTGGAACCTAAGAGTTTCAACAACTATGGGTAAGAACTCGCTGTTCGACCCTATTCTGACGGTATCCTCCGAACAACCTGACGTCAGTCTGGGGTGTGCCCGATCGGACGTTTGCGCTTCAGAGAGCACGATTAGTTCGAAGTCGAATATGCACGCTTATCAGCAGGAGGGTCTCCGATGGCGCGCTCTTCGCTTGGGCGGGGGCCATGGGACGAGCAGGTAGCCTCCAGCTTTTTGAAACTGCACAGAAACCCAGCGTATTCAGCAGGTCGGGCGGGTGCTTCTCCGGTCCATCCCAGCCGCTGTCTCATTGGACCCGTTCTGGAGAACGTAGGTCGGCTGCTAGGACGCTACGCGAAGCCCAATTCGAAGCCCACGGCGTGCAAAGAGGCAACGCGGAAAATGTGCATGTAAGCCGGCAGTCTGGCCACATGCAGTGTGGCGATCGCATCGACTTCGAGCCTGTTGGGGTCACTGCTATCGGCGATGCCAGCCACTGCGGTAAATTCAGCCTCAGTGCGAGCTTTTCAAAGGCAACCCGTGTGCTTCTTTTCAGGCGCAAATGGAGGCAAGAGCTCTTGTGGTGTGGCTGCGCTGAGGCAGGCACTCTGCCGCCATGCCGGGGGTATCACTGCAAATCCGCTGTGCGCTGGCGTCGCCCTTCGCGGGGAATCATTGGAGAGGTTCCGTTCAGCTTTGGAAGTAAAAATGCGTGTGGGCGGCACACCGTTCGTTCAGTCGAGCGGCGCAATTTGGGCACGATGTGGTCGCCAGATATGCGTTTATGGACATCTCGCCTTTGCATACACCGCACAGAACTGCTTGCTCTGCCCACTCGTTCCGCGGCCATGTTTGGGCCTTGTGATCTGCCTCCTCCTCGTGACAGAGATGGCATGGATAGTACCGAAGACAGCACTTGAACTTTATGGCTATCACATCTACGTCAGTGTGATAGTGAATGCAGCGGGTTTGGTCGTCTACGGTTTCCCCGAAGATCCTCATAGCCATGCTCCGGCCTCGCTTACTTCACTCGGCGCACGAGGATGTCCGGGAAGGCCCTGTGGACGGCTACCGCGGCAGCGGATGCCAGTGCGTCCTTCAGGATGTCGCCTGGGTAGAAGATGAGGTCACTGGCGAAGGCAGCCTGCCATGACAGCTTGAGGTTGACCATCATGCCGAGTACGCCGAGCAGGTGCGATGCGACTACGGTGACCACGACCGCGGCGAGGAAGAGCCAAAGGCCGCGCCGTTTGGCGGGGAGGCGCCGGATGATTTGCTCGGCGGCAATGCCAACGAGCAGGGCGGCGAGGAGGAACCCCACGATGTATCCGGCGGATCCGCCAGCGAGGACGCCCAGGCCAGCCCGGCCGCCCGAGAAGATCGGCAGTCCGGCGAACGCAAGGAGCACGTAGAGCGCTACCGCTGCGGCGGCACGTGATCCGCCCAGGACGAGGCCCGTCACCATGATGGCGAGGGTCTGCAGCGTGATCGGCACCCCGAAGCCGCCGACGGGAATGCCTGGGACGATCGCCGAGGCTGCGATCAACGCTGCGAACACGGAGATAAGGGCCAGCGACTGCGCATCCCACAACGGACGCGGTGTGCCGGGGCTGTTCCGGGCCGGGCGGCGGGGTGCCGAGGTCGAGGTCGTCTGGTGGCTCATGGTTCCTCCTGTGAATGCTGGTCAGGTCCTCCGAAGAAGGCTACAGAGCCCTGTCTACGGTCATTTTGTAGTGAAGCCACGACTGCGCCGACGATCTATGGATTAATTGCCACAAACCAGCGATCTGCCTTGCAGAGCTCTCGTCCAAGGTGCGTGCCCGTCTGCCAGGAGTTCTCTGCGCTCCGCCTCGGCAGGCTGACAGAATCGCTGATACCCGGCAGCGAGGCGCGGCCAAGAGATTAGGCCGACGTGGAATGAGAGAGCCCGGCGCGTGCGAGCGTCTTGCGGGCGTGTCGGAGGACGGGTTCGTCCACCATTGCTCCTTCGAAGGTGAACACACCGCGGTCGGATTGCTGGGCTGCCGCGAGTATCCGCTGGGCCCGCTTCACCTCAACGGGGCCGGGGGTGAAGGATTCGCGGATGACCGGCATTTGTGTTGGGTGGATGGAGACTTTCGCGGCGAAACCTGTTGCGACGGCGTCGTCAGACTCGGCTTTAAGCCCGGCGGAATCGGTGACGTCCAGGTAGACGGAGTCCAGGGGGGCCTTTCCTGCCGCGCCGGCTGCGAGCAACACCTGTGACCGGGCGTGCAGGGCAACGTTGCGGTACCTGCCATCGGGCCATCGGCTGGACGTGCCGCCGAGTGAAGCAACCAGGTCTTCGGCTCCCCACATAAGCGCGACGACGTTGGGTGCTTCCGCGATGGCGGCGGCATTGATGACGCCCTTGGCCGTCTCGCACAAGGCTATGACGAAGTAGTCCGCCAAAGGAACCAGGGACTGGGGATCTTCGGTCTTGGCCAGCATGATGTAGCGGTAATCGGTCTGCTGGAGTGCCCGCAGATCCTGTGCGTAGTCGTCAGTGTCGGCCGGGTTGATCCTGACGATGGTCCGTTCCGGATCCATGGGATGGGCAATCAGGTGTTGCCGGGCCTGTTCCCGTGCTTGGGGGGCAACAGCGTCCTCGAGGTCCAGGATGATGGCGTCTGCCCTGTCCATCGCCTTGCCGTAGCGGTCAGGACGGTCGGCGGGGCAAAAGAGGATGGCCGGGCCCATCTCAAAGCCTGTCACTCGCCAGTTCCTTTCCCCGACATGAGTGCTTCGTGGGCTTCTCGTGTCCACATCAGGCAGGTGCGTGTTGCCTCAGCGACGACGACACCGTCCTGGTTGCGTCCGGTGTGCTTCATGCTTACGACCCCTTGGCCAGGACGTGAGGCGGACATCCGGACTTCTGTTACTTCGGTTTCGGTGTACAGGGTGTCGCCGTGGAACACGGGGTTCGGGAAGCGGACATCCGTCAGGCCTAGCTGGCCGATGATGGTCCCTTCCGTCATCTGTGGCACCGACTGGCCGATCATGGTCCCCAGGGTGAAAAGGGAATTCATGAGTCTTTGGCCGAAGGGTTGGGTGGCGCTCCATGCAGCGTCCAGATGCAGGCCCTGGTTGTTCATGGTCAGGGTTGTGAACAGGACATTGTCCGTTTCGGTCAATGTGCGGCCGGGCCGGTGGGCGTAAACGGCGCCCTGCTCAAGTTCGTCGAGGTAGAGTCCGCGCTGCTGAATGCGCTTAACGTCGCTGGTGTCCATTGGGCTATCCCTTCACTTCTTCGAGCTCTTGTGCGGTTGGTCCTTGGGCACCAGCCGCGTCAGTGTTGCTATCCCCGGTCTCGGGGGAGAGCGGTTCAATGGTTGCCACGATTTGCGAGGCCTTCACCAGGTCGCCCTGCTTTAAGCTGATGCGGACCACGCCCGTGACCGGAGCTGTGAGTTGGTGCTCCATTTTCATAGCCTCGATCGAGAGCAGCGGCTGGCCTTCGTCGACGAAGTCAAGGTCTGAGACGGCGACGGCGATAACGGTGCCCGGCATCGGCGCAAGGACCTCGGGGGAGGCCGTCCCGGCGTCGCGTTCGAGCGAATCGAGGTGGCGCTGGAGCCGTTCCTGGCGGCTGAGACGTCGGGCGGCGCCGCCCCATCCGCCCATACCGAGCCACGCGGTGTCGTCCGCTGAAACGGTGATGGTCACTTGGCGTCGGGTGCCGTTGACGGAGGCTGAACCGTCGGCCAGGGTGCTGACCTGGAACGGTGTGCCGTCCACGACGAACGTCCGGCCTGGGGCAGTTCGGCTTTCGGTGACAATGTGCGTTTGGCCATCGACTTCCAGGTACACCGGAGTCGTTGCATTTCTGCCGACCCGCCAGCTGTCCCTGATTCCCCAGGGGCCGGGCGCGTCCGCTGTGCGCTCTGCCAGCGCGTGGGCGGCGAGGGCCAGGTCTTCACCGCTGAAAGATCGGAAGGGCATGGCACCGATTTTGCGGTCGATCAAGGTCGTGTCCAGGCGACCTGCGGTCACGTCCTCGTCGGCGATGAGCAGCCGCAGGTACTCGATGTTGGTCTTGACACCCAGCAGGACGGTGTCGGCCAGGGCCCGGTCGAGCGTGCCGAGTGCCTGTTTACGGTCGGTGTTCCACACGATGACTTTGGCGATCATGGGGTCGTAGTGCGGTGACACCTCGAGGCCTTCAGTCAGAGAGCTGTCCACGCGGATCCCGGGGCCTGCAGGTTCGCGGATTTCGAGCAGGCGGCCGATCGAGGGGAGAAAACCGTGGGCCGGATCCTCTGCGTAGACGCGCGCTTCGATCGCGTGCCCTTCAAGAACGACGTCGTCCTGCTTCACTGTGAGTTCCTCGCCGGCGGCGATGCGCACCTGCCATTCGACCAGGTCCAGCCGTTGACCACGGACACGGACGACCTCTTCTGTGACAGGGTGCTCGACCTGGAGGCGGGTGTTCATTTCCATGAAGAAGAACTCATCCGGGGCCTCGTCGGAGACCAGGAACTCCACGGTACCGGCACCAACGTAGTTCACGGAACGGGCAGCATCGACCGCGGCCGCACCGATCCGCGCCCGGATCTCGGCACCATGGGGCAGACCCTGCAGCAGGGGCGCCGGGGCCTCTTCGATGACCTTCTGGTGCCGGCGCTGCAGGGAACATTCACGCTCACCCAGGTGGATGGTGTTGCCGTGACGGTCAGCCAGTACCTGGACCTCGATGTGCCGGGGGGAGCGGACCAGCCGTTCCAGGAACAGGGTGTCATCGCCAAAGGAGCTTTTGGCGACCCGTCGGGCTGTTTCCAGGGTTCCCGGGAGGTCCTCAGCCCTCTCGACCACGTGCATGCCCTTGCCGCCCCCGCCGGCGGAGGGTTTGATCAGGAGCGGGAAGCCAACATCCTGAGCCGCGGCGACAAGGTCCTCATTGCTCAGGCCTGGTTCTGCGATGCCCGGGACCACGGGGACCCCGTGCGCGACCACATGGTTTTTAGAGCGGATCTTGTCACCCATCATGTTGATGGCGTGGACGTCCGGTCCTATAAAAGCGATCCCGGCGGCTTCCAGGGCGCGGGCAAATTCGACATTTTCGCTCAGGAAGCCGTAGCCGGGGTGCACTGCCTGGGCCCCGGTCCGGCGGCAGGCGTCCACCACGGCCTCAATCTTTAGATAGCTCTCTGCCGCAGCGGCCGGCCCGATGCACACCGCGACGTCAGCTTCCCGGACATGCCGGGCGTTCGCGTCAGCTTCTGAATAGATCGCGATGGAGGTGATGCCGAGCCGGCGCAGGGTGCGGATGACGCGGCAGGCTATTTCACCGCGGTTAGCGACCAGGACGGTGTCGAAGGTTTTCATGGTCATGTGGGTGCTTTCTTGAGCTTGATGTGTCATGCGGGCTACATCCGGAATACGCCGAAGGAGGTCTCCGGCAGCGGGGTGCGGGAGACGACGTCCAGCGCCATCCCGAGTACCCGTCGGGTGTCCACTGGGTCGATGATGCCGTCGTCCCAGAGACGGGCGGTGGAGTAGTAGGGGCTGCCTTGGTCCTCGAACTGCTGCCGGATGGGGGCCTTGAAATCCTCCTCGTCCGCTGCTGACCATTCCTGGCCGTGGGCCTCGAGCTGGTCGCGTTTGACCGTGGCGAGGACGCTGGCGGCCTGGTTTCCCCCCATCACCGAGATCCGGGCCGCCGGCCACATCCAAAGGAAACGCGGAGAGTAGGCGCGCCCGCACATCGAGTAATTGCCCGCTCCGAAAGACCCGCCGACAACCACGGTCAGCTTCGGTACTCGTGCGGTTGCGACGGCGGTGACCATTTTGGCACCGTTCTTGGCGATGCCACCGTGTTCGTAATCCTTGCCGACCATGAAGCCGGAGAGGTTCTGCAGGAAAACCAGCGGGATGCCGCGCTGGTCGCAGAGTTCGATGAAGTGCGCACCTTTAAGCGCCGACTCGCCGAACAGAACGCCGTTATTCGCCACGATGCCCACTGGATGGCCGTGCAGCTTGGCGAAGCCCGTGATCAGGGTGGTGCCGTAATTGGATTTGAACTCATGGAAGTCGCTGCCGTCCACCAGGCGGGTGATGACTTCATGAATGTCGTATTGGGCGTTCACGTCAACCGGGACCACGTCATACAGCTCTTCGAGATCCTTGACCGGCGGCAGGACAACGGTGTCGACATCCCAGGCGGGCTCGGCCTGCCGGGGAAAGGTGGCGACGATATTGCGGACGATTTGTAAGGCGTGTTCGTCGTTCTCGGCCAAGTGGTCCGTAACACCGGAAATTTTGGAGTGCACCTCTCCGCCGCCGAGCTCTTCCGGGGTGACGATCTCACCAATGGCGGCCTTCACCAGCGGCGGGCCTCCGAGGAAGATGGTGCCCTGGTTTCGGACGATAACCGTTTCATCACTCATCGCCGGGACATAGGCGCCGCCGGCGGTGCACGACCCCATCACCGCAGCAATCTGCGGGATCTTCGCCGCTGACATCTTCGCCTGATTAAAGAAAATCCGGCCGAAATGCTCCTTGTCCGGGAACACCTCATCCTGCTTGGGCAGAAACGCTCCGCCAGAGTCCACCAAGTAAATGCAGGGAAGCCTGTTCTCCAACGCGATCTCCTGCGCCCGAAGATGCTTCTTCACAGTCATCGGATAATACGTTCCGCCCTTGACCGTGGCGTCATTGGAAATCACCAGCACCTGCCGGCCGTGCACGAGTCCGATACCGGCAATAACCCCCGCTCCGGGGGCCTCGTCCTTATACATCCCATTAGCCGCCAACGGCGCAATTTCCAGAAAAGGGCTGCCCTCATCCAGTAACTGATCAATCCGCTCCCTCGGCAGGAGCTTGCCCCGGGCGACGTGCCGTTCCCGGGATTTCTCCGGTCCGCCCAGCGCGGCGGTGGCGAGGCGTTCCTTCAGTTCCCGGGCCAGCCCGAGCTGGGCCTCCCGATTCATGGCAAAGGCGGCGCTCGTCGCGTCCACGCCGCTAGTCAGTGTATTCACTTGTCCTCATTCCAGTATCAGTGGGGCCGATCCGAGAATCAGCATGTAAGTAAGTCGCTAGGCCAGGCTGCGGTGGGCGGTGGCGCTGGTGGGGTGTGGTTCGCTGTCGAGGCGGGTGGGGGTTCGGACGTAGTCGATTCCGTCGAGGGCTGCTGGGTCGACAGAGAGGATTTTGCAGGCCATATCGACGAAGAACCGTTGAACGAGCGGCAGGTCCAAGCGGCCGTCGGGCCGGTACCAGTGGGCGACGCCCGTGCCCATTTCCATGATGGCCAGCCGCGTCATGGTGAGGTCCTCTGAGGGGAAGGCTCCGACGCGTTGGCCGCGTTCCAAAACCTGGGCGAAGAGGGCTTCGTAGTCGTCGCGCATACCCTGGAGCGAGGGCCGGTTGGCCTCGGACAGGGCACGCATCTCATATTCGGCGACCCTGGCGGTGAGCTGATTGACGGCAGTGAAGCCGACATGGGAGGACACCAGCCCAGCGAGCTGGACGACGGGTTCGGAACTTGCCCGGAGGGCTGCGGCGCCGGCGTCGAAAAGTTCCTGCAGGCAGGAACGCATGATGCTGACCAGGAGATCTTCCTTGCTGCCGACATAGTGGTAAATGGTTGCGGAGTTGATCCCGGCCTCGCTTCCCAGCTCACGGATCCCGGTCGCGGCAAATCCCTTCGCGGCAAACAGGGACACCCCCGCGCGCTGAACTCGCTCCAGATCCATCCAACCACTCCCGATCCGTACCCTAAGTCAAGCTTTTCAATCGATCGATTGGCCGACAATTAAATAAAAGCTTATTGCCACCGCATAAGTCAATCGATCGATCGATTAAAAGTTCTTGACTGTGTTGCCAATCACACACTAGGGTCGCTTCAGGCCAGCATCTGGCTTCCACACGGTCTCAGTAATAAGGAGAACCTGTCCTATGACGCAATCCGCTCAAACTGCACCCAACGCCACAGTTGTCGACAAGCCCGCACTGAAGCGGGTGGCGGGCTCGGTTCTCATCGGCACCACCATTGAGTGGTACGACTTTCAGATCTACGGCGCCTCGGCTGCCCTTGTTTTCGCCCCGCTCTTTTTCTCCGGCGTGGAGCCAGGGCTTGCGACGATCCTGTCCTTCGGAACCTTCGCCGTGGGGTTCTTCGCCCGGCCCCTCGGAGGCATCATCCTGGGCCACTTCGGCGACAAAATGGGCCGAAAGAAGATCCTGGTCTTTGCCCTCGTCCTGATGGGACTCGCAACGGCCCTCGTCGGAGTCCTGCCGACCTCGGCACAGATCGGGGTATGGGCTCCGATTCTCCTTGTTCTCCTGCGCATCATCCAGGGCTTTGGAGTCGGCGGGGAATGGGGCGGGGCGGTGTTGACCGCTGTTGAATACGCCCCCAAAAACCGCCGGGGCCTGTTCGGCAGCCTGCCCCAGATAGGCGTTCCTGCCGGCTTGCTCCTCGCAACCGGCGTGATCCTCGGTACTCAGGCAATAACCGGCGACCAGTTCCTCGTATGGGGTTGGCGCATTCCGTTCCTTGTGAGCATCGTCCTGGTGGCTGTTGGTCTCTACATCCGGATCTCCTTGGAGGAGACACCCGCGTTTGCCCGGGTCAAGGAATCCAAGACTGAAACCAAAGTCCCCCTGGTTACCGCCTTCAAAACCTACCCCCGCCAGATCATCCTCGCGACCGGCTCCATGATCAGTACCGGTGCCTACTTTTACATCATGAACACCTACAGCCTCACCTACGCAGCGCAATTCAAACTCGTCCCCGCGAATCTCATGCTGGTGGCGGTCATGGCTGCTGCGGTGACCGCGGTCATCTTCATCCCCGTATTCGGCCAGCTATCCGAAACCTTCGGCCGGCGCCGGCTTATGCTCTGGGGCATCGCCGGGCAGGGCATCTGGATCTTCGCCGCCTTCGCCGCCCTCGAATCCGGAAACTTCTGGCTGACCACCGGCGCTCTTGTATTTGGCGCGTTCGTCCTCAGCGTCTCGTACGGCCCTCAGGCAACCTTCATCGCGGAACTGTTCGAGGCGCGGGTCCGCTTCAGTGCCGCCTCGATCAGTTTCCAGATGGGGGTGCTCCTGGGCGGCGCGGTCGCGCCCATGATCGCGTCAATCCTGGTTGCCTCCACTGGGAACTCTCTCGCGGTGGGCGCCTACATCGCTGTCCTCGCCCTGGTCTCGCTGGTCAGCGTCTATTTCGTCCGCGAGTCAGACCTGGAGAAGGGAAGCAGGGACATGAACATCGACGACGACGGCGTCTACCGTCCCCTGGACGAGCCCGCCCCACTGACCTAATCCACCACTTCTCCTCCTTCGAAAAGGAACAGCGCCATGATCTCAAAGCCCTTTGAAGACATCGAAGTCGGCGACACCGCGACAACAAATTCCCATATCATCACGGAGGAGTATGTTCGGGCGTTCGGCGAGCTCACCGGGGACAACCACCCGTTGCACACGAATCCGCAATACGCGGAGCAGACCCGCTTCGGGAAGCAGATAGCGCACGGGGCCCTGATGATCTCCACATTGCTCGGGCTGGTGGAACTGCACCCGAGCTACCTTCTGTGCTTCTACAGCCTGGATAACCTGCGGTTCAAGGCCCCGAGTTACTTTGGCGACTCGGTATACGCGGTCAGTGAAATATCCGCGGTGGCCCCCCGCGAGGACGGCAATTCTGCGATTGTGACGAGCGCGGCCAAACTCATCAACCAGGACGGTGTAGTTGTGTTGAGCGGCGAATTCTCTCTGCTCGTTGCCGGCCGCGCAACGGCCCTGGCTGAGCCGGCGATGGAAGCGCAGGGTACCCGTTGAGCGTGAGCACAACCCACCCGTGGTGGCAGGATCTGGACGCCGCGGACTTCCGCTGGAGCATACCGGGCAGCTTCAACATTGCCGAGTCCTGCACGGACCTCCAACCGTCTGAGGACCCGGCGCTCATTGTCGATACCGGCACCTCTGTCGCGACGTATTCCTTCGGCCAGCTTGGTGCGTTGAGCAGGAAGTTCATGGGACTGCTGCAGCACTGGGGACTTAGCCAAGGTGATCGTGTGGCCATTATGGTTCCTCAGGGCGTCGAGGTGCTCACCGCGCACCTGGGCAGTTTCCGCGGTGGATATGTCACCGTTCCGCTGTCCGTGAAGTTCGGGGCAGCGGCAGTTGCCTACCGGCTCCAACATTCCGGAGCCAAGGTCCTGGTCATCGATGCGGAGTGTTACGACAGGGTCAAAGATGCCCTCCCTGATGCCCCCGAACTCGCGCACGTGGTCGTTGTCGGCAGAGACTTGGAAGGCGAGGGCGGCGATACCCGCATCCACAACTATGCCGCCGAGGTGGAGTCCCAAGCCGAGTCAAGCGACTTTGCGGCTACGGGTCCGGAGTCCCCGGCCATCATCATCTACACCTCGGGAACCACCGGCAACCCCAAAGGTGCACTCCACGGACATCGGATCCTGTTGGCGCACATGCCCGGCGTCCGGACAGCATTCGGGAACGCACCCCAGCCGCACGATGTGTTCTGGACCCCGGCCGACTGGGCCTGGATCGGTGGCCTTTTCGACGTGCTGTTTACGGCGCTTTCGCTCGGCTGTCCCGTGATCGCGACGCCGGACAAGTTTGTGCCGCAGCGGGCACTCAAAGTAATGGAGCGGCATCGGGTCACCTGCGCCTTCATCCCCCCGACCGCGCTGAAGCAAATGCGCAGTTCGGGTGTCGACGCCGATTCGGCGGCGGGCACTACGATCCGGACCCTGGCCACGGGCGGCGAAGCCCTGGGCGAGGTCCTCGAACAGTGGGTGCAGGAGACCTTCCGCGCGCCGATCAACGAGTTCTACGGACAGACCGAAATGAATCTCACGGTTGGCACCTCCCGGGCGCACCGCGAGACCGGGCCGGGCTGCATGGGGAGGGCCTTCCCTGGGTTCGATCTCGCCCTGCTGGATCCCCAGGGGAATCGCGTTCCGGATGGAGAGCCCGGAGAAATCTGTATCCGGTCCGGCAACCCCGGCCAAATGCTTGGGTACTGGAATGATCCGGACAAGACGGCAGAGAAGATCCATGCCGGATGGATCCATACCGGGGACCTCGCCAAGGCCGATGGCAACGGGGATCTTTGGTACGAAGGCCGTGCGGATGACGTCATCTCAACCGCGGGCTACCGCGTTGGTCCGAGCGAAATTGAAGATTGCCTGATGTCCCACCCCGCTGTGTCCATGGCTGCCGTGATCGGCATTCCAGATGAGTTGAGGGGAGAGTCGGTGAAGGCATTCATCGTCTTGACCGAGGGCTGTGTCCCGTCGGAGGAACTCTCAGCCCAGCTGAAAAACCACGTCAAGCTCAAGCTCGCGTTTTATCAGTACCCCCGCTCGATTTCGTATCTGGACGAGTTGCCAATGACGGCAACGGGGAAGATCATGCGTAGGGAACTTCGAGACCAAGCGACTCCGAACCCGTGAACGGCCGGGGTGGCCTGCCCTGGACGGGGTGGGCTACCCGAGGCGGCGTTGGTCCGCGGTGGTAATGTGGTCGGGTTCGCTGGGGAGTCGCTTGGGGGCCCGCACGTAGTCAATTCCGTCCAGGGCTGCGGGGTCGACGGAGAGGATCCTGCAGGCCATGTCAACGAAGAACCCCTGGACGGTGGGTAAATCCAGGCGTCCCTCGGGCCGGTACCAGTGGGCGACACCGGTGCCCATTTCCATGATGGCCAACCGGGCCATGGGCAGATCCTGAGTCGTAAAGACGCCGACGCGCTGGCCGCGCTCCAGAACCTGGGCGAAGAGCGCCTCGTATTCGTCCCTCATTTCTTGCAGCTCCGGACGGGTGGTGTCGGACAGAGCCCGCATCTCGTATTCCGCGACCCTGGCCGTGAGCTGGTTGACAGCGCTGATTCCGACATGGGATGAGACCAGCCCGGCGAGCTGGACGACAGGTTCCGAACTTGCCCGCAGCGCTGCCACTCCAGCGTCGATGAGCTCCCGCAGACATGCCCGCATGATGCTCACCAGCAGGTCCTCTTTACTCCCCACATAGTGGTAGAGCGTTGCCGAGTTAATGCCGGCGGCACCTCCCAGCTCGCGGATGCCTGTTGCCGCAAATCCCTTGGTGGCGAAAAGAGACACCCCTGCGCGCTGAACTCGCTCCAGGTCCATCAGCCCTTCTCTCGCTTCGCGTATCAGATGCATGCCAGCCACAAGCGGGCACCCGTCAAAATGATACGGGACGTGAACTTCGGTGCAGTCGGTAAACCTGCTCACGCGAAATTGGTCCCCCGACAGCTCATGAACGAGTGCAGCACGTGGATTTAGGTCCATGAGCAACCTATGCGCCCGTCAACCATACGTAGCACCCGCTATCGGGTGTCTCGAATATCTCCGGAAGTGGGAAGCGAGCTGAGACCTGCAGGCCGGGCGCCAAAAAACTTCTGATCTCGCGGAAAGCCCGCGGGTCAGCGGCTTACTTTGCCCATCAGCGAAGCCACTGGCCGCAGGAAGAGCGGCCGGGCAAGGCCCCACGCTCCTACCATGACGGCAAGGGAAGCGGCAAAAACCCATAGCCCCGTCCATCCGCCGTCGTCGCTGGCGGCGTACAAGTGGTTCAGGTTCCGCACCGCCCCGGTGGCCAGAACCAGGGTCACGTGAACAATGATGAACGCCGCGAAGTAGATCATCACGGGAAAGTGGAGGGCCCGCGCGGCTGCAATGGGGTATGCCCGGTTCAAGCCGGTGGCGTTTATGGGCCAGGCCCCGGACATTCGCAGCCCTGTAAGGATAGCGAGGGGCGCAGCAATGAAGATCGTGGTGAAGTAGCTGAGCAGCTGCAAGGAGTTGTAGTTGTTCCAGCCGTTTTCCAGTGGCCAGTTTAGGGAGGCGTACTGAAGTAGCGCAGAAAGTGCGTTGGGAAAGACGTCCCAATTTGTGGGCACCACACGGGCCCATTGACCTGTTGCGAAGAGCAGCGCAAAAAATACAATCCCGTTCAAAATCCAGAGGGCGTCCAAGGTGAGGTGGAACCACAAGTCGAGGCTGATCTTCGCTGGTTTGCCCTTGGTCCGGACCGGACCGATGTTGTTCCGGGTCCAGTACGCGGACGGCTTGGCGTTGGTGCGAACCTCCCAGCCCGACCGGATAATCAGCAGGATTAAGAGGGAATTCAGAAAGTGCTGCCAGCCCAGCCATGCTGGGAATCCGACGGGCGTTCCCGTGGGCAGGGTGGAGTGCCCCGGATACACGGACAGGTAATTCTCCACCGGAGGCAGTCCGCGCAGCCACCGGGCAGCGAGTACCAGTACGAGCAACACCGCCAGCGCTGCGACGATCATGAGGCCAACACGAGCCCATGTGTTCTGCATTGGGGTGGAGGTTTTCGCGGGCGCGGCCATGACTTCTACCGCTTGCGTTCTGCGAGGGCTTCGATGCATTGCGGGACCACGGTGGATACATCACCAACGATGCCGAAATCCGCGATGTCGAAAATTGGGGCGCCTTCGTCCTTGTTGATGGCGACAATGGTTGTTGCGGTCTGCATGCCAGCCCGGTGCTGGATGGCTCCTGAAATTCCCAGGGCAATGTAAAGCTGAGGGGACACCGAAGTCCCGGTTTGGCCCACTTGTGCTTGGGGTGGCACATATCCGGCATCCACGGCGGCCCGAGAGGCGCCGACAGCGGCGCCGAGGGTGTCGGCCAGTTGTTCTACGAGGACGAAGTTCTCCTTTGAGCCAAGGCCCCGGCCTCCGGATACCACCTTGGTAGCACGGCGCAACTCCGGACGTGACGAGTCCGCAAGTGTTTCGTGAATCGCTTCGATGACAGCAGCTGGCCTGTCGTCGTGCGGAAGCGTCACTTTCGTAACCTCGGGGCTTACTTCCGGAGCGCGGTCGGTAACGGCACCCGGGCGCAGGGTGAGGATTACAGGATGACGCTCTGAAGCGTCCGTTACGTACTCGGTGGTGTAGGAACCGCCGAGCACTGAATGCACTGCCACTACTTTTCCGGCTTCGCCGCGCACTGCTATCGCGTCGGTGCAGATACCTGCTGCTAAGCGCGCGGCGAGGCGGGCAGCGACCTCGCGCCCGCGCAGTGAGTGTGCTGCCAAAACTGCGACGGGGGCGAGGGCGTCCACGGCCGCGGCCAACCCTGCTGTGTAGGGGCTTGTCAGCACGGCGCCTACTTGGGCTGATTCGGCAATGATGACATGCTTTGCACCGAGCTCACCGAGTCTTTCGCCCAGCTCAGTACCTGCGCCGGGGGCGACAACAGACACCGCGGCAGGATCGCCTAACAGGGCTGCCGCGCCCAGCAGCTCAGCTGCAGATTCATGAGGTTCACCAGACGGCAAGGTTTCAATGAACGCCAGGATGTTGGCCATATGTATTCCTTAGATAAGTTGGGAGGAGGCCAGGAACGCGGCCAACTGGTTTCCGGCGTCGCCGTCGTCGAATATCTTCATGCCCGCCGTCCGTTCCGGCCGTTTGCTCACTGACAGCACCGTCGAGCGTGACCCTTCGATGTCGTCAAGGTCCGCCAGCGATAGGGAGGTTATCTTTTTGCGTTTGGCGCCAATGATGCCTTTGAAGGTGGGGAACCGCGGTTCGGCTGAACGTTCGGTCACTGAAATCAGGGCGGGTATTGTGCACCGAATGGAGGTGCGGAGGCGACCGTCGTCTTGCACAGCTGCAAGCGAATCTTCGCTAATTTTTATGCTGTGTACGGCTTCAAGCATCGGCAGCCCCATAACTTCCGAGATCATGGCCGGCACGACGCCTCCGTTTCCGTCGCTTGATGCATTGCCGGTGATCACCAGATCAAAGCTCATCGTCTTCAGGGCAGCGGCGAGGACCGTTGCCGTCCGAAGTGCGTCAGATCCTGAAAGTTGCTGATCAGTGATGTGAATGGCTGAGTCGGCACCACACTGGAGCCCCTTTTGCAAAGCCTTGCCTGCCGCGTCCGGGCCCATTGCCAGGACAACAATTTCGGTGTCTTTGTGGACGTCTTTATATGAAAGGGCCACGGCAAGGGCTCTTTCATTGATTTCGTCGGGAATGAGTTCACTTTTTTGGCGGTTCAATAACCCAGTGGATACGTCGAGGCCCCACGCCTCATCCGTGTCCGGAACCTGTTTCATAAGCACTACGATTCTCATATTTTGACTCCTTTCTGAAGATGCATGATTCATATCCTGTATAGGAACAGTCACAACTGCAGCACGGCTGAGGCTTCTTCACGGAGTTGTACTTTTCTGATTTTCCCCGTCACGGTGGTCGGAAACTCGTTGACCAGGATGACGTGGGCCGGGATCTTGTAGTGCGCGAGTTTGCCACGGGCAAAAGCCCGGATTGCCGGGGCATCAAGAGGTTCCGCGTCGGTTTTCATCTTGATACAGGCGCACAGTTCCTCGCCGTACTTCTCGTCTGGCACTCCGATGACGTAGACGTCTTCGATGTCCGGGTGGCTGTAAAGGAATTCTTCAATTTCGCGGGGATATATATTTTCTCCTCCGCGTATGACCATGTCCTTGATGCGGCCCACAACAGTGCAGTATCCGTCCTCGCGCATTACCGCAAGGTCACCTGTGTGCATCCAGCCCTCGGAGTCGATCGCTTCCCGGGTTTTTGCCTCGTCGTTCCAGTAACCCAGCATCACCGAGTAGCCGCGGGTACAGAATTCTCCCGTTTGACCGCGTTCCAAGGTCTCGCCGGTTACTGGGTCGACGATTTTGATCTCCAGGTGGGGGTGGACGCGGCCAATTGTTGCGGTCCGGCGTTCCACATCGTCATCGGCGCGAGTCTGGCAGGAGGCGGGGCTTGTTTCGGTCATGCCGTAGGCGATGGAGATGCCAGCCATGTTCATGTCGTCAATGCAGTGTCGCATCACCTCGACAGGACATATCGATCCGGCCATGATTCCCGTCCGGAGGCTTGAAAGGTCATAGGCGTTGAACGAGGGGTGGTTCTGCATGGCGATGAACATCGTGGGCACGCCGTATACGGCGGTGCATTTTTCCTCAGCGATGGTGCGCAGGGTTGCTTCTGCATCGAAGCCCGGTGCCGGTATCACCATGGTGGCCCCGTGGGAGGTGCAGCCGAGGTTACCCATCACCATCCCGAAACAGTGGTAGAAGGGCACCGGAATGCATAGCCGGTCTTCGGGTCCGAGTTGAATCACTTCAGTTACGAAATAGCCGTTGTTGAGGATGTTGCGGTGGCTGAGCGTTGCGCCCTTCGGAAAGCCCGTGGTACCTGAGGTGTACTGGATGTTGATCGCGTCATCAGGTTCCGTAGCGGCGAACCGCTGCCTCAGGGCAGACTCAGTTATCGTCTCGCCCGCATCGATAAGTTCGGCCCAGTCGTCGGTATCGAGATAGACCACACGCTCCAGAGATGGTGTGTCGCCTCTTGATTGCTCAACGATGGCTCTGTAGTCACTCGACTTGAAGCTGCTGGCCGCAATAAGCATCCGCAGCCGGCTGTGATTGACCGCATACGAAAATTCATGTGTTCGGTAGGCGGGGTTGACGTTAACCAAGATGACGCCGATCTTGGCTGTGGCGAACTGGACCATTGTCCACTCCGCGCAATTGGGCGCCCAGATGCCCAGTCTGTCACCTTTCTCCAGGCCGGCGGCCAAGAGCCCCCGGGCAAGGCGGTTAACGTCTTCGTCCAGCTCAGCCCATGTCCACCGCCGGCCGGTTGCTGCTTCAATCAGCGCCTCATTCGTGCTGTAACGGGCGGCGGTCCGCTCGAGGCATTCACCAATTGTTTCCGAAAGCAGGGGCGGATCCACCTCACCCTTGGCATATGCCCTCACGCTTGGGCTCCAGAGTCGTGCTGGAGAGGCCGCTGTGTCAGGCAAGGGACGTTGCCGGCCGATTTTGAAAGTGTGGGAGCAGTGGTGCTGACGTACGGCGACGGTGCCAAGGTTGCATCACTCATGGTGCCTCCGGTCTCTTAGGTGTTTTGGTGTGACGCCAGCGAAGTGCAATCCGTCCCGCTGCGTACAGCTGGATGTGCCTCGGCCAACGTGGCCCTGCTTTGAGTTCGGAGCCGGGTAGCGACCAGGAACCTCGGTGGGGCGGCAACTCCCTTGTAGGGGGGCCAACAAACAGTGATGGACATCACGGTTAATAGAGACTAACCTAACTTTCAGTTAAAGCCTACTAACTGAGTTAGTTCTTTTCCCGGCATTGAGCGGTGCCGTATCGGCCCTTTTTACCCTCGCCCGGAGGGCGGCGAAGCAGGCCCCGCTTGCCCTCGCCCGGAGGGCGGCGAAGAGGCCCCATGAACTAGAAGGAGCAACAGCAATGGTCAATTTTGAGCTCAGCGAGGAGCATCAGGACCTTATTAAATCCGTCCAGGAGTTCGCGGATGAGGTCGTGGCGCCGGTCTCGGCAAAACATGACGAGGAGCACAGCTTTCCTTATGAAGTGGTGTCGCAGATGGCCGACATGGGGTTGTTCGGGCTTCCGTTTCCGGAGGAGTACGGAGGGATGGGCGGTGACTACTTCACCCTGGCGCTGGCGTTGGAACAGTTGGCCAGGGTGGATCAATCGGTGGCGATTACGCTGGAGGCCGGTGTGTCACTGGGTGCAATGCCTCTTTACCGCTTTGGTGACAAGGCGCAGAAGGAGGAGTGGCTGCCGATGCTGGCATCAGGGCGCGCCCTTGCAGGCTTCGGGCTGACTGAGCCTGAAGCCGGCTCCGATGCCGGGGGCACCAAAACCCACGCCAAGCGGGACGGTGGGGAGTGGGTCATCAACGGCAACAAGGAGTTCATCACCAATTCCGGGACTAACATCACCCGGCTGGTTACCGTTACCGCTGTCACCGGCGAAAAAGTGCGAGGGGATGGCAGTGTTAAGAAGGAGATCTCCACCATTCTTGTGCCCACCGACACTCCAGGCTTTACGGCCGAAAAAGCCTACAACAAGGTCGGATGGAACGCCTCTGATACGCATCCGCTGACGCTCGCCAATGTGAGGGTCCCGGAGACGAACCTCCTTGGTGAGGAAGGAAGGGGGTACGCGAACTTCCTGTCAATTCTCGATGAGGGCAGGATCGCCATTGCGGCAGTAGGGACCGGGGCCGCGCAGGGTTGCGTGGATCAGGCCGTCAAATACGCCAAGGAACGCAGCGCCTTCGGCCAGAACATCGGGAAGTACCAGGCCATTCAGTTCAAAATCGCCAGGATGCAGGCGCGCGCTCATACGGCCCGGCTTGCATACTACGATGCAGCGTCCCGAATGCTGGCTGGCAGGCCCTTCAAAACTGAGGCAGCCATCGCAAAAATCATTGCAGGAGAAGCGGCCATGGACAACGCCCGCGATGCCACTCAGGTATTCGGGGGTTATGGCTTTATGAACGAATTTACGGTGGCACGCCATTACCGTGACTCCAAGATTCTTGAAGTAGGAGAGGGCACCACCGAAGTTCAACTGATGCTGATCGCCCGTGATCTCGGCTTGTAGCTGCGTGCTGTCGAGGATTAGCGGGCCTTCGGCGCTCACGCTGCCCGCGCTTGGGGCAGTCAACGTACTAACAAAGACAGAGAGCAATTGATGATGGGGGAAACCAGCGCGGTCGGCAGCGACCTGCGAGACGAGAACCGCCGACTTGAAGCGATTATCCGGCAACTCTCGGAGGAGAGATGGTCTTTGCCTACGCCGGCAGAGGGCTGGACAATAGCGCACCAAATCGGACACCTGCACTGGACCGACAGGATGTCCTTGCTAGCTATTGACGAGCCCGAGGAATTTCGACTGGTGGGGGAACAGCATGACCGGGAGCCGAACCATTTCGTCGACAAGGAGGCCATAGCTGCAGCCGCCGTTAAGCCTTCGGATCTCTTGCACCATTGGGTAGCTACCCGCGATGTCCTCGCAACAAGGCTCGAAGAGCTTGACCCGAAGACAGCCATTCCATGGTTCGGGCCGCCAATGCGCCCGTTATCCATGCTGACCGCCCGCCTGATGGAGACCTGGGCCCACGGCCGCGACATAACCGATACATTGCAGATTACCCAGCAACCGACATCTGCATTGCGTCACATCGCTCATCTTGGCGTCCGCACGAGAAATTTTTCGTTTCAACTGCGGGGGCTCCAGGTCCCGACACCGGAGGTATACGTCGAACTAACCGGCCCGAACGGTGAACAATGGAGCTGGGGACCTCCCGAGGCGCCGGATGCTGTATGCGGTCCCGCCGAAGACTTCTGCCTTTTGGTCACCCAGCGCCGACACCGAGACGACCTCAACCTGAAAGCCGTGGGCTCGACAGCCAAAATCTGGTTAACCATAGCCCAAGCCTTCGCAGGCAAAGCTACGCCAGGCAGACCCCCTGCACAGATGAGTGCTTCGCCTGATTCCGGCAGCGTTTCCGCGTGCTCTTGAGGTAGGAGCAATCAGCTCCAAAACCCGTTCCCGTACTCCCGCTACTTCGTTCGGCCGACCTGAGAACATCCCAGAAAGCCGCGAATCTGACGAGGTAACTTCTGGCTGAAAAAGAAGCAATCGGCCCGACTGGAGCTGCCCTTGACGAGTCGGGCAGCTCAGCTGCGGACGAGGCTTCCCCTCAGGATACAGACACGCCGAGCGCAAATGGCTGCCCAACCTGTCACAGCCAGGCAAGGGCGTCACTTTTTAAAGCGAGCTGTGCGCAATCATTTCAGGCTCGTACCGCAAGTTACCCACGAAAGGCAGCTACATGGATTCAGGAAGCAGAACACCAGTCATTCTCGGCGGCGCACGCACACCCTTTGGCCGTTTCCGCGGCGGCTTATCCGCATTGTCTGCGAGTGAACTGGGCGCCCACGCCATCGCCGCCGCCCTACAACGCTCCGGTGTATCCGCAGACCTCATTGAGAACGTCATCGTCGGGCAGGTTATTCAGGCAGGTGCAGGACAGGGACCTGCCCGGCAAAGCAGCATCGGCGCAGGTATTGGATGGGATGTCCCCACGGTCACGGTGAACAAGCTCTGCCTCTCAGGCCTCACGGCCGTCATAGACGCTGCTCGAATAATCCGCGCAGGCGAGGCGGACTTTGTGGTCGCCGCCGGGCAGGAATCTATGACCAACGCTCCGCACTTAGCTAAGGGACTCCGTGGTGGAATTACCCTTGGAGATTCGCCACTGGTGGACTCCTTGAACCATGACGGGCTGCGGGACCCGTTCACTGGAACGCTTATGGGAGCTGCAACTGATGCAGGAAACACTGTCCGAGACATCACCCGGGCGGAACAGGACGAGGTCGCGGCACGCTCTCACCAGCGCGCTGCAGCCGCTTCGGACACACTCATGCAGGAAATCGCGCCGATCGATATCCCTCAACGTAAGGGGCCAGCGCAGAGGCTGGCTGCAGACGAGGGCATCCGCCCAGACACCACGGCGGAATTACTATCCTCGCTCAAACCCGTCTTCTCCCATGACGAGAAGGCGACCGTAACCGCCGGTACGTCGTCCCAATTATCAGATGGAGCTGCCGCACTGGTAATCGCGAGCAAGGGTGCTGCGGAAGCGGCGGGCTTGGAATGGATCGCTGAAATTGGTGCCCACGGCCAGACGGCTGGCCCAGACGGCTCCCTCCATTCCCAGCCCTCACGCGCCATCGAGGCCGCACTCAAACGGGAAGGCCTTACTGTCGAGGACTTGGACCTGGTTGAAATCAATGAGGCGTTCGCGTCCGTTCTCATTCAGTCCGCAAATGACCTTGGTATCGCTACCGAACAAATCAATACCGAAGGCGGAGCCATCGCCCTCGGGCACCCAATCGGGGCATCGGGCGCACGGCTTGTACTGCACCAGGCATTGGCCTTGAAACGCCGCGGCGGAGGCACGGGCGTCGTCGCTCTTTGCGGCGGCGGCGGTCAAGGCGATGCCTTAATTCTCAGAGGCGCCGCCACCTGAGAAGCCAAACGTTCTTTTGGCCCGCTGAATGGTCGCGCGGGCCGTGACGTTTCTGCCCTACCACAGAGGCCACCACCCCGTTCATGAGCCACCTCCGAACCGCCAGAGAAATGACTTCGGCTTGGAGGGCAGCCGAATCACCATGGGCGATCGGGGCAAGAACTGAACACCACTATGTCTGATAGCTATTCACGCACTTCGACTCCAAAGGAGGAGCCAGCATTATGGACGAAACTCGTGTCGAAAAACCCAGGTGGTACGGTAAGCCCGCCGCTGCCCTAATCGCAGCTTGCGTCATTGCCGCCCCGCTCTCAGCAGCCCAGCCGGCTGCCGCCGGGAACCTGCCGCCCCTGGCCGGCACAGTTCCGGCCGCGGGCGCCGAAATCATTGGGGAGCAATGGCTCACGTCGCGGACCCTACAGCTCACGGTAGCGACAGAGGCGTTCACGGCTCCGGTGCCGGTGGAGGTTACGTTCCCCAGCAACTACGGCAGTGCCGGGAACTGGCCAGTTACCTACTACACCGCCGGAACGAATCACGATGAAACTGCATTCAGGGCCGACTACAACGGCGAAGCCATTACTGCTTCCTACCCTTCGATAGTCGTCTCGCCTCGCGGGGACAGCGGGTACTGGAGCGACTGGTTCAACCTCGGCGCCGGTGGCCCGCCGAAGTACGAAACCTTCGTCACCAGTCAACTCGTGCCGCTCATCGACGCCAATTTTCGCACCATCCCCGACCGGGCCCACCGCGCAATTATGGGTGAATCCATGGGCGGCTACGGCACACTGATGCTGGCAGCGCGTCACCCGGACGAGTTCGCCGCCGCGGCGAGTCTCTCCGGAGCCCCGGACAGCAACTGGGCCGCGGGGATGGCAGCCATCTCAGCCAGCCCGACACTTCAGGGCGCCGCGCCGGACTCTATTTACGGGCCGCGCGCCACCGAGGAGGTCCTCTGGCGCGGCCACAATCCGACAGACCTCGCCGCGAACCTCGGCAGTGTCGACCTGCAGGTCTTCACCGGAAACGGAATCCTTGACGTCAGCCGGGAGACAGGTACAACCGACTCTAGCGGATGCTCCGTTGAGGCGGGGGTCGTCCGTCCTGAGAGCCTGAGTCTGCACCAGACGCTCCTCGGTCTCGGCATCCCTCATGCTTGGCAGGACATCCCCTGGGGCTGCCACAGCCCCGCCCTCTTCGACTACGAGATGGCCCAGGCAATCCAGCGCTTCCAGAGTGTCTTCACCCAACCGGCGACGACGCCTCGTTCCTTCGACTACTCATCGATCGAATCCAGCTTCACGACATTCGGATGGCACATAACAGCAGACCCAGGACGAGCCCCCGAGTTCATAGATATGAAGGATGTTACCGCCAGCGGCCTGACCATCACCGGCAGCGGCACCACGACCATCACTACCCCTTCCCTGTTTAAGGGACCCAAGCCTGTAACAGTCACCGTCGACGGGATTCCCACCAGTGTCCAGCCCGACAAGAACGGGGCCATCACCTTCACCGTTAAGCAGGGAGCCCCCGACGCCCAGCAGCAGTACACACTCGGCGCCGCAACCAGCCGAACCACCTCCGCCGTGGTCTTCACGCGGTGAGCGCCAGCACAAAGTTAGAGAGGCCGAGCATGACAGTCAGAGACCACTACTACCACCCTCAGTTCGCGCCCTCACAGAGGCGCGAGGACGTCGGCTCAAGGAAGGACTTGGTGAGGCCGAATGAATAGAAACCGTCGACGCTACGAAGTCGCACTGGCAAGCCTCGCTGGAGTGCTACTCATCTTGGGAACCTGCGGGTCTGCAGTGGCTAAGGCACCCGGGACGACAGAAGTTAACGTAACGCACGGGAACGGGGGAGGTGAGCCGGAGATCGGCCTAGACCCGGTCCATCACACGATGGTCCTGGCCTACACCACCCACGACAGCAAATGCGGTCTAGAGGTTTCAGGGGACAACGGCCAGTCTTGGCAAAGTACGCCATTTCCGGCAGATCCAGGCCCTACCCCTGGCGTTCCTTATCACAACTGCTCCGACCCAGCTGTCGCCGTGGGCCCGGACGGAGCAATCTATGTCGCTGGCGGTTGGTGGGACCAGCCCACTGGTCCGGCCGACTACTACAACATCTACGTTTCTCGCTCGAGCGACGGCGGTCAAACCTGGAGCGCCCCAGCGTTTGCCACCGGGGACAAAGACGCAGTAGACGTCCTTGCCCTCGGTCGCAATACAGGACACTCGGACCGCGCCTTCATGACCGTGGACAACAGCACCGGGACCGTTTACGTAAGCGCCGCGGACCTTCCCCGCAATCAACGATGGGTCGTCGCTTCCCACGACCAGGCCACGACGTTCGGAAAGCCTCAAGCGATTGACTCTGCGGACTACCCAGAAGCGGGCGGAGAACCTCTCGGGGACTATATTCCATCATCGGCAAATGGCGTCCTTGCTATTTCCTACGTGGCCGGTCCTGCATCGACCGGGAGCGCATGCCCTTGCAACGTCTTTGAAACAAGCACGGACGACGGTGTTTCCTGGACGCGTCGCAGCACTCCGGTTGCCGCAAACTGGACCGCGGCTGATCCTGCCCACCCCGGTCATTTCGCCATCCTGAGTGGCGCCGGGCTCAGCGCTTCCACTTCCAACCCCGATTACCTCGTCATCAGCACGACATTCGACTACGGGAAAACCTGGTCAACGCCACAACTGGTCGGTCAAACCCCAGCGAACCAGCGATACCAACCTTGGATTAATTTTTCTCCAAAAGGGGTGCTGGGCGTCGGCTACAAGACCGTGTACGGTACGAGCGTCAATAACGACACGTACGACTATTGGTCCGCACTTTCGTGTGACGGTGGCCTGAGTTTCAGCTCTCCTGTGAGGATTAGCGGCAATGTTTCGGGCGCAGAGCCTGCCGGAGGAGATGACTTCTCCTTCGTGGCACTCGACAACAATCACCTGTATGCCGGGTGGGGCGACATGCGCACGAGTCCCACTGACCCCACTCCCGCATCACGCTCAGTATTCTTCGGCAGTGTGCCAGTGACTACTTATGCCAACCAGAGCGGCAGTCCCATGTCCTGCCCTCGCTGAGAAAAACGCTGTAGGCGTCTCAAGTCCTACTTTCGAAGCCAAAGGGGTCATGGTTCCCCCTTCTCGCCGAGAGATGGGGGGAACCATGCACGCCGTCCCACTACCGATCACTGAGCGGGGCTGAGCTCTCCGGACCCGCGCTCGATGAGCTCGGACGGGACAACGTACGTTTCGGGTGGCCGGTCATCGCCGTCGATCCTGGCCAGCAGTCGTTCTGCGGCGACCTTGCCGATCCGCTCCGGATGCTGGGCGATGACAGTGACACCGGGGTCCATCATGTCTGCCAAGGCAAAGTCATCGAACCCGACCAGCGCTACCTTGCGGCTGAGCCGCAGCTCTTTGAGCGCACGCATCACCCCGAAGGTGATGAAGTTCTGGCTGGAGAAAAACGCCGTGGGCGGTTCGTTCCCGCCGAGCAGTTCCAGGGCTGCCCGTCTGGCTGATTCTTCGTTGTGAAGACCTTCCCGAACGGGAAGCCTGGAGGTCGAGAGGCCGGCCCGCTCCAGCTCCTCTATAAAACCGCGGCGGCGTTCACCTTGAATACCCGTCCGGTCACCAAGATGGGCCAACTTGGTATGCCCATGTGCCAACAGGTGCGAGGCAGCCTGCGCTGCGGCGACGGCATTGTTCGTCACCACGGCGTCAGCGTCGATACCTATCGGCTCACGTTCTATGAACACCATGGGCAAGTCCCGGGAATGTTCCGGAATGGTGTGAGCTTGGCTCCTCGCAACGGGGGTCAGCACCAAGCCGTCCACGCGCCGCCTCAGGAACGCCGCCACCAGCGTCTTTTCCCGGTCCGCATCATCGTCCATGCTGGCGGCGAATACGGCGATACCGCGTGGTGTCAAGACGTTCTCGATGGCCCGATGCAGCTTACTGCTGAAGGGGTTGGCAACACTGGGAAGTAGCAACCCGATGGAGAGGGTTTGCCGTCCGGTCCGCCGAAGGCTGGCCGCAGCCATGTCCAGTTGGTAGTTCAGCCGCTGCGAGGCGTCAAGGACCCGCTGCCGGGTGACCTCGGAAACGCCCGGTTCATCGTTCATCACGCGGGACACCGTTTTGATGCCCACTCCGGCGAGTTTCGCCACATGCCTCATAGTTGGCCGGCCTTTGCTCGTTCCGGCTGGGTGAGGCAGCAACATTACTGTCTAACTCCCATCGCCAGACAGGGGAGATGTATCCCAGGGGTAGCGGGCGAACACCTGTTTGCCCTCCGCGCGTTCAATCATTTCCCTGCCGTGCGGTCCCTCGGCGGAGATCCAAAGTATCGAACCGTCGGGCATGACAGCCTCTACGATGCCGTTCCGCAGCGCTTTGCCGTGCAAGCGTATTTCCACATATTGACCTAAGGCCCGGTGCCAGTCTGGTTGTAGGTGCAGGTCCACGGCGTTTCTCTTCATTTCTATCCGGTTGCGTAAGGTCCTGTTCACGAACTGCCAAGGTGGTGATCGCGTACCGCCTTGGCTGACGGTGGGGCACCGTGACGTTGCGATAGGTGATGATCCGGGTGACCATCCGGCGCCCCACCGAGATTAGAGCCCTTCCCCCAAGGTCACTGACCGCTGTTCCTTGCCCTTGTACTCGCTAGCGGGCGGATGAGGGAGTTCGAGGCCACCTGCTCCATGATGTGGGCGGTCCAGCCCGTAATGCGGCTGGCGACGAAGATCGGCGTGAAGGTGGGTGTACCGAAGCCCATGTGGTGGTACGTGGGGCCGGCCGGGTAGTCGAGGTTGGGCTTGATGGCCTTAGCCTCGTTCATTGCCTGTTCCAACCCGTTGTACAACCCCAGGATCTCCGGCCGTCCATAATGGGCGATCATCTTGTCCAGGGCCGCCTTCATGGTCGGAACGCGGGAGTCGCCGTGCTTGTAGACGCGGTGGCCGAATCCCATGACCTTCTTTTTCTGGGCCGGGGCGTTTTCCATCCAGGCCTTGGCCCGGCCCCACACGTCCTCGACGGACTCCTCCTGCCGGATGCCGATTTCGTCGAAGGTGTGCATGACGGCCTCGTTAGCTCCGCCACTTAAAGTAGGACTAGCGTACTGCAATCTGTTCACCCGTGTAAGGGGAGTCACTCACCGGGGTCGCCTTGGCGTGCCGCGGTCCCGGGCGCGAACGCTGCTCGTACCCGTCATATGAGACGAGCAGCGTTTCCCAGGTTGCTGGGGATTGGTCATGCCCTCACGGCGCTGCCGTCATGAGCATGCGCTTTCAATGCGTCGATGACTTGGTCGCGCCAGGCGGCTGCTTCCGGCAGCAGCTTGGTGAACTGGGAGGACCCATGAACGTGACCTTCTCCGAGGCAGAAGGTCGCCGGTACCCCGGCATCCTGGAGCCGCCGGGCGTAGCGGGAGCCGTCCATCTGCAGCGGGTCGAATTCCGAGCTAATGATGAACGCCGGCGGCAAATTAGACAAGTCCTCAGCAAGGAGTGGTGAGACGTACGGATTCCTCGCGTCCTCGGCGGACCGCAGGTAAGCGTCGACGCACAGGTCGATTTCGGCTTTCGGCAACGGGTACTCGCCTCCGCTATACCGCTCCACGCTGGGGCTGGCCAGCGTCAGGTCCAGGGCGGGAACTTCCAGGACCTGGAAGCTGATCCTTGGCCCGTTTTCATCCCTGGCTTTCAAGGCAATCGCGCCAGCAAGGTTTCCACCGGCGGAACCTCCGCCGATGGTGACGTTTTCCGGGTCGCCGTCGTAGTCTGCTGCGTGCTCAACGGTCCAGAGCAGTGCGGCGTAGGAGTCTTCCAATGGAATGGGGAACTTGAATTCCGGCGCCAGACGGTATTCGACTGCGACGGTGATGTATCCGGCAAGGGCAGTGCGTTCGCGGCAGACGTTGTCGACAAAGGTCTCCTCGATGGTTCCTGCCATCCATCCCCCGCCGTGGTAAAAGACGTGGATGGGGTGCGGCCCGGGGGTGGCGGGTTGGTAGATGCGTACCTTGATTTCACCGCCGTCGACGGGGACCATCGCGGTGTGCACCGATCCTACGTCGAGGGGTTCTTGTGCGACGAGCGCGGCGAGGGCGTTGGAGCCTTCGAGTCCGGCCTGCCGCAGGGAAGGCAGATCGGTCAGATCGACCAGCCCGGTGGCGGGCACGGTGTCCAGGAGGGCCTGGAGGGCGGGGATAACGGGCATGTCACTGTCGCTTTCTAAGGGACGGGAAAGTTCGGGGTTCGGGCTTTATGCGGCTGTGGTAGTGCCGGCGAATTCAGGATCGGTTTCCTGCTCGTGCTGGAATTCGTTGGCGATGCGGCCGCCGCGGAAACCGATCCATCCGACCAGGACGCCCAGGAGCGCGGCGACGGCAGAGACAATGTAGATCAGACTCGGCGAGAACGCTATGACGGCCGGAATGACGGCGGCGGTGGCGGCGGCCACCAGACGTCCGAAGGTAAATACGAACCCCTGCGCGGTGGACCTCAGCATGGTGGGGAACGCTTCATTGCCCCAGACCCGGGCGATGGGCTCCCCGCAGGAGGTCTGCCCGATCGAGCCAATAAGGAGTGCGCCCAGGATGGTCACAAGGGTGAAGCCAAAGAACACCGGGAGCAGCAGACCGACGATAGTGACTGCACCGCCGATCAGGAACAAAGGGATCCGGAAGCGACTGTCGACGTATTTCATGAAAAGGAACAACGCGACAAAGGCTAGAGGGAACAGCAGAATCGTGTAAGGGACCACTTCGGTGACTTCAAGGCCGGCGACGTTGACTGCAACGTAGGTTGTGAACGAACCCAGGACAGTACTGGCGGACAGAACCAGGGCATAGAACACGGATAGGACAATGAACGGGCGCCGGAACGGCGGCTTCAGCAGGTCAAGGAGACGGGCTTTGTCCGCGCGGACGGTGTGAATGCCGCGGCGGCGTTCCTCGCGGGACTGCAGCCACATCGGAGATTCCGGCACAGTCAGGCGCAGCACCAGTCCGATGAGGGCCACGAGGACGATCAGGCCGTACAGAATCTGCCCGCTCATCCGTCCCATACCGCCGGTCGCCGTTGTGAGGATGACGACCGTCAGGGACGCGGCGATCCACATCACCTGTGTGAAGACCAACATTTTGCCGCGGGTTTTATCGGTCGCTGCCTCTGCAATGGTGGCCAAGGATACCGGCAGGTCCGCTCCCACGCCCAACCCCAGCAATGCGATGCCCGCAAGCAGGACGGTGAAGTCAGTGGAAAACGTGGGCGCCAGGCTGCCTATCGCGATGACCGCCATGGTGACGATGAAGACTTTCCGACGGCCGTAGAGGTCGCCCAGCCTGCCACCCACCAGCGCTCCCAGGGCCAACCCCAGGGTCACGATTGCGGTGAGCAGGCCTACCTGATCGGCGGTAAGCCCGATGGTCTGCTGGTAGATCACCAGCGCGATGCCGTTAACCGTCAGGGCTGCACCATCCACATACGAGGCTAGTCCAGCGATGACCGCTACCCGCCATGGATGCTTGTATGCCCCGCCCGGGGCCGGGGTGCCGACCGGCGCCCCCTTTGAGTCAGGGGTACGAGAAGTGGACATCTAATCCTCCTTGATTAATCGTGTCAACCACGCTTATTAATAAAGTATGCGCTAGGGTTAATCGTGTCAAGCACTGGAGGGATAATGGGGTCAGCACCCTTGACCGTTAGCGACGTGGCGCGGGAGGCCGGAGTGTCCCGTGCGACCGTCAGCTATGTTCTCAATGGCCGGCGGGACGTCCGGGTCAGTGAAGGGACGCGTCAGCGAGTGATGGACACCGTCCGTCGGCTGGGTTACGTCGGTTCGCCGGCCGCCCGTGCGCTGCGCAGCGGGCGGGGTGACGTCGTTCTCCTCCTCATCCCGGACTGGGAGGTCTCCGGCCAGCTCGAACTCCTGCTGGAAGAGATCGGCGGCCTCGTCGCCGAGTACGGACTGGTGTGCCTTCGTTACGAAGGGGAGCACTGGCAAGGCTCTCTCCATAAACTGCTGGCCCGCATAGCCTGTGCGTGCGTCGTTACCTTCGACCCGCTGAATGCTGAAGACGCCAAGGCTCTTGACTCCGCCGGGGTGCCGGAAGTCTCAGCCCGGTTGCTCGACCACCCCGGGCTGCCGCACAATACCGTCATCGGGCAGGACACCATCGTGGCCGCCCAGGTTGACCACCTGCTCGAGCAGGGCTACAGCCGCCTCGCCTATCTAGCGATAGAGGAACCACGCGGGCGGGCGTTTACCAAGGCACGCGTCACAGCGTTCCACGACATCTGCACGGCCCGCGGCGCCAAGGGCGCTGTTTCGACCACCATCCCCATTAGCTTGGACGGCATTTCCAAGACACTGCAGGCGTGGTTCGCGCACTCAGCTGAACCGCTCGGGATCGCCGCGTGGAACGATCTGACAGCCTTGGGCATCATTAGCGCTGCGGCGGCCCACCAGATCCCTGTTCCACAACGACTTGGGGTCGTAGGGGGCGACGATAGTGCGATTGCAGCGCTTGCGCGCCCACCCATCAGCAGCGTCAGGTTTAATCTGCAGTCAGAAGCAAAGCAGATAACAAGCCGCATCGCACAGATCATCGGACGTGCCGAGCAGCACGAGACGGTAGTGCCTGTTGCTGCGGTAGATGTCATCTGCCGGCTTTCATCTGCAGGACCCACCTGACAGAGCCAGCCCGCCGGCATGTCGACACCCGGTGCAGGAATGCAGGCTTACTGGCCCTGATAAGTAGCGGCCCCTGGCAGGTGGCCGAGGTCGTGCAGCCAAGGCGGGTTTGCCCCCGTCCTTGAGCACGTGATGCCAGCTGCGCGGTTCGCGTAGCTCACTAGAGCCTGAAGCTGGTCGCGGGTAATCCCATACAGCTGTTGCCTGGCGGCTGCCCCCAGCGCGTTCAGTTGGGCGAGCCCGGAAATCAGGGCGGCCATAAAGGAGTCTCCAGCCCCAACGGTATCTGCCAGTCGTATAGGCTCCGCAGGCATGTCTATTTGGCCGCTCCGGCTGAGAACGACCGGACCCTGGGCCCCGCGTGTCAACACCACGATGCCAGGACCGAGCCTGCACCATGCGCGAAGTGACTCTTCTGCCGTCCGCTCGGGATACAGCCATTGAAGGTCTTCATCACTGGCTTTGACTATGTCACTGGTGGCAACAAAGTCTTCGATTCGCTGCCGGGTAGCGGGAGTGTCCGGCGTGATGTCGGGCCGGCAGTTGGGGTCAAAGCTAATGGTGGCGTATGGGTGCGCCGCCTCCGTGAGCGCTTTGACGGATGCGCTGCCCGGGGCCAGGACCGCTGCGATGGATCCAGTGTGAATGTGCAGGGAACCTTCTACCGCGGCCAGAGCCTGAATTGAGGCTCCGGTGATGTCCCAGCTGAGGGAAAAGGTGTAGTCAGCAGCCCCGCGACCATCCAGGGTCGCCGACGCCGTTGATGTCGGAAGGGAGCCGCCGACCACGGCTTCAACTCTGTTGCCGTCGAGGTGGTCTGCGATCAGCTGCCCATGCCGGTCTTCCGCATAGTGTGTGACGAGCCGGGTCCTAAGTCCAAGACGGGAACAACCAATGGCCACGTTCAGCGGGCTGCCCCCAGGGTGTGTCAGCGATGGTCGAAAAGTGAGCCATTTCGCGGGCTGAAAAGTGAGCCACTTTGACGCTGGTTATTCTGCCGTATTTTCTGGTCTTGTCGAGGGCAGCGAGTCGACCTGGGTGTGTTTGAGGCGGTAACTGGAGCCTTTGAGGGTGATGACTTCAGCGTGGTGGACGATGCGGTCGATCATGGCCGAGGCGACGACCTGGTCCCCGAACACGTCGCCCCAGCGGGCGAACGGCAGGTTCGAGGTCAGGATCAGCGAGGCGTGCTCGTAGCGGGACGAGACCAGTTGGAAGAACAGGTTCGCGGCGTCCTGCTCGAAGGGGATGTAGCCGACTTCGTCCACGATGATCAGTCCGTAGCGGCGCAGCCTGACCAGTTCCTGAGGCAGCCTGCCGTTCTGGTGGGCGCTTTGGAGCCGGGCGACCCAGTCGATGGCTGTGGCGAACAGGACCCGGTGCCCGAGCTGAGTGGCCCGTAAGCCAAGGCCGGTGGCGAGGTGTGTTTTGCCGGTCCCGGGCGGTCCGAGCAGGACGATGTTGGACGCTTCGGTGAGGAACGCGCCGGTTGCCAGGTGCGCGATCGTGTCGCGTTTGAGGCCGGGCTGGTGATCGAAGTTGAAGTCCTCGAGTGATTTCCGGGCCGGGAAGCCGGCGGCCCGGGCCCTGATCTCGGCGCCGGACGCTTCCCGGGCGGCCACTTCCCGCGACAGCACGGCGGCGAGGTATTCCTCGTGGCTCCAACCCCCGTCGCGGGCCTGGTCCGCAAGCCTGGCTGCTGCTTCCCGGATCCGGGGTGCTTTCATCGCCCGGGAGTAGTACTCGATCTGGCTGGTGGTTTCCTTGGCCGCGGGCATCAGGCGACCTGCCCCTCATCGAGCACGACACCGAAGGCCCGGTCGTAGTCGGCCAGGTCCCGCACCCCGGCAGTCTCTGCCGGCGGTGCCGGGTTTTGGAAGGCCTTCCGCAGCGTGAGCGCTGCCTGGACGTGGTCCGGGTCGGTGAACGTGAGCCCGGTGCCCCAGGACCTGGCATGGGTCCCGACAGTTCTGCCGTCCAGGCTGATGGTGACGGTTTCCAGGTCCGCGGCGACGTCAACGAACCGGCCGATGGCCTGCGGGTGGACTGAGTAATCGTTCGATCCCATCCTGACGTAGTAGTCCCGCGGGAGCCGGACCCGGGCGGTGAATCCGGTGACCGGTGGAACCGGTGGCAGCGCCAGCATGGCCGCTTTGTCCACGGCGATCAGCTCCGCCGGCCTGGCACCGGTCCGGCGGACGAGCCGGGCGTTCGCCTTCGGCAGCCAGGCCGCGAGCTGGTTGTTGAAGTCCTCCGGCGAGGCGAAGGCCCGGCCCGGCAAGAAGGACGTCTCGAGGAACTGGTTGGCCCGTTCGACCACGCCCTTGGTTTCCGGGTCGTAGGGTTTGACCTGAACGATCCGGGTAGCCAGGACGCCGGCGAACGCAGCGACCCCGGCGGCGTAACTGTTCCTGCGGCCGATGCCGGTTTCGTTGTCCCAGATCAACCGCCGCGGAACCGCGCCCAGCCCGCCGAGCAGCTCCCACATCCCTACCAGCAGATCCCCGGTCATCCTGGACGGGATCATCCGGGCCATGATGAACCGCGAATGCGAGCACACCATCACCAGCACCGGCAGCACCCTGGCCTTGCCGGCGCCGACGGGTATCCGCACCTCCGGGAACCACAAATCGCACTGGACCTGATCCCCGGGTTCGTAGCTGATCCGGTCCGCGGGATCAGCCGGAGCATACTCGGGCCGGATCCTTGCCACGTTCTCCCGGAACCAGGCCGGAGACCCCGACCAGCCCACCCGCTCAGCCAACACGGTAGCCGGCATCCGCGGATTCTCCAGCAGCAGCGCACGGATTGCCGGCTCGATCGCCTTGATCCCGGAATCCTGCGGCGCACGCACGTACGTCGGTGGACCCTCAGCGCTGACTGCCTTCGAGACCGTGTTCCTGGAGATACCCAGCCGCGCGGCTATCGACCTCATCGACTCACCCTCGGCAAGATGCAACCGCCGAATAAGCGCCCAATCCTCCACTGTGATCACCCACCCAATCGTTTGGAACAGGTGGCTCAGTTTTCAACCGTCACAATGGCTCAGTTTTCGACCGTCACCGACAGGGTGCTTCTGCGGAGCTCCAGTGGCATTTAGCGGATCATGAATAATGTCAATAACTGACTCGCCTATGACGGTAACTGATGCTTCATTGCTCCAGATATCCGTCTGGCCCTGATCGTGTGGTGGCATGTCGCTTCCTCATAGTTTGCTTGCTTTTTCAGTTGTGACTGGCAGTGTTTCCGGAACGCTGCTGCTTCAGGCATGGGCAGGCCGCTCGCACCAGCGGTTGAAGACGACAGACCAGTGGCCGGTGTCGATATCCGACAGCTACTGCTGTTGAGCGAAAGGAGTGCTCTGTCGCCCGCAAAGTGATCCGGCCTGGTTGGTATCGGTCAGTCGTTGCTCGTCACGCCACGGATCCTCCCTGGAAGGCTTTAGTCCCCTCGACCGGCGGCAGGTTTGATCCAAGGTGCCTCGCAGTCGTTCTGGGCGTGGGGCGAGCTGGTGTTCCTGACATCCCAGCGACCATAGGCTGCGGTCATACGGGTCACGAGTTGGTCCACCGCTTGCGAAGTCCCGCTGGATTCGTCGGTACCGGCGCTCGGGCTGGCGGCCGTCCCGGTGTCTATGCTGAAAGATGGAATCCGATCCAGGCACAGGTTTTCCATTCGCTCATCCCCGGGGTCTGCCCCAAGGATGAGGATGCCATCGCAGCGGTTTTCGACGTTGTTTTTTCTCAGGAGTGCTTCCAGGTCGCCGTCGAAGTCGTTCAGGTCAAAGAGCACGAGGCCGTAGCCTCGTCTGCTCAGTTCGCGGGCGACACTTCTAAGCACACGCCAGTCGAACAGTTCATCTGGGGAGACCGTTAGCACTCCCACCATCCGGGTTTGGCCGGTCGCCAGTCCCGATGCTGTCGGAGAGGCTACATAACCGAGCCGGCTGGCAGCGGCGAGTACCCGTTTACGTGTTTCCGGAGAAACACGGGGCAAGCCGCGTAGGGCTCTGGAGACGGTGGCAGTTGAGACGTTTGCGGCGTGCGCTACTTCAAATATTCCGACGCTCAGGCCGGAGCGGCGCTGGGGCAGATCTGAACTGGTTTCGATCGTCATTTTCACCTCCTTACTTGTGCCTCTGGCGGCTGCGGTTTTAGGGGTCGGCGGCAAGGACCCCGTCCTGCCGGAACCGAAGTCAAGCTGATATCGGAAAGGCGTCCGGTGTCGGTTGAGGCTGCATGATGCGGCGCACCGTCCGGGCGATGATGTGCGCGAAATCCGGCCAGAGCGCTGGAGCGACCTCGTGTCCCATGCCTGCGAAGAGGTGCAGTTCGGCTTGCGGCAACTCTTCCATGAGGCGGACTGATCCTCGGGGGTGGATGAGTTCGTCGGCCCGTCCGTGAATGAGTGCCACGGGGATTTTGAGGGTCCCAAGTCGCGGGATGAGGTCCGGCATCGCGGCAACGGCGTTCTGTTGTCTGGCTATCCCGCTCCGGTCGGGGTTCCGGTCGAACATCAGCCCGGCCAGTTCCGTCTTCCACTCGAGGTCGTACCCATAGGCAGGGGACGTTGTCGCTTTATCAGCGTCAAGGAAAGCTTCTATTGCCTGCGCCTTGGAAGTCGGTGCGACCATTGTCGGGACCAGCGCTCCTGGGTTTACATCCCGGACTGTGGGCGTGGTGTAGAACAAGACCGCGCCGGCTACCCGCTCTGGATGATTCAGGGCTGCATGCTGGGTGATCATGCCACCCATGGATTGGCCGACAAGGGTTACCCGTTCGATGCCGGCATCATCGAGGACATCAATGGCATCGGTGGCCATGTCATTGATGGAGTAGGGGCCTGACTCGTGTCGTGACAGTCCGGCATCACGGTTGTCCATCCGGAGGACTCTCAGTCCTTTGTGTACGAGAAGATCGCAAAAGGCGTCCCTCCATCCAATCATTTGTCCGCTCAAACCTTCGATGAGCAAGACAGGAGGGGCAGTCGCGGGTCCGCGGTCATCCCAGTGGATCCCGGCCGCAGTAGTTGGCATCTCAGCGCACCTCGGATTTGAGCAAGGTCAGAGACCCGGCAGTTGTAGTGATGGCAACGGGATCGGCAATCCCATCCAGGACGACTGGCTCGCCGTCAGCGATCCTGAATGCGAGCAGCACGGGACTACCGTCAAGCTCGATCACTCGTCCGCTGTAGAGGTTGGGGCCGCTGAGGTTTGTGGCTTGCTCAAGCGCAATCCGTCCATTCCAGGGTGCGATCCAGGTACCCGTAGCGGGTCCAGCTGCCCTGCGCTGGGTGGACGCGCTCAATTCGTGAACAGAGAATACGGCGAGGTCCTGCCCCAGAATGTTCACCTTTTGCAGGACTTCAAGATGCGCGAATCCTGCGCCTGGCTCGGTCAGGGGAGGCTGCACCGTCCAGGCCAGAAGGTCCGGGGAGGTTGCGTGGCCGACGACCCCTCGTTCGCTGACGTCACCATTTTTGGCGCGGGCAGTGATGAGCATGTGCCACAGTCCTGCGTCATCGCGGTAAACCCAGGGGTCACGCCATGCTTCTTCGGGCCAGGACGAGTCACCGAGTTTTTCATACCAGGCTGCGTCGGCCCGTAGGGCGAAGCTTGAGTCCTTCGTCCAGTCGTACAGGTTGGTTGATGTGGCAAGAGCGATGACTTCGATGTTCGCGGTGGTGTCGGCCGACAGGAATGTTGAGCCTGTGTAGAACATGCGCCAAAGTCCGTCATCTCCGCGAACGATGGATCCTGTCCACGTCGCGGTGGCATCGATGGCTCCTGTGCCACCGGGGCTGAGAACCGTTCCGTGTTCGGTCCATTCCGTGAGGTCGGTCGACGTGGCGTGTCCGATGGTCGCGTTGCGGTGTCTGAGCTCCGGGTCGCCTAGGGACTTGGGCGCCTGAAGGTAGAAGAGATGGTGAGCAGGTCCGTCCTGGACGTGCCAGAAGTCCCAAATCCATCGATCGTCGGGGTTAAGCATGTTTTCCTTGCTGTAGGGCTCGGCCTTAAAGCTTTGCGGGGACCTGAGGGCGTGCGTGGGCACGAAGATAGGTGATGACCTCATCTCTCCATGCCGCTGATTCCGGGAGCAGCTTTGTGAATTGGGACGATCCGTGGATCTGGCCGGCACCGAGAATGAAAGTTGCTTCGACCCCCGCGTCATTCAAACGTTCGGCATACCGGGACCCGTCGAACTGCAGGGGGTCGTATTCGGAGCTGAGGATGAGCGCCGGAGGAAGCTGCGAAAGGTCCTCGGCCAGCAGTGGAGACGCAAGCGGGTTCTTCCGGTCGTCAGCCGTCGGCAGGTACGCGGCCCTGTAGGTTTCAATGTCCGTCAAGGGCAGGGGGTACTCACCGTTTCCATACAGTTCGTAGCCGGGCCCGGTCAGGGTGAGGTCCAACGCGGGGATTTCGAGGACCTGGAAGGCGATCTTCGGGCCCTCTTCGTCGCGTGCCTTTAAGGTGATGGCTGCAGCGAGATTGGCTCCTGCCGAGCCCCCTCCGATCGTGATCAGGTCAGGTTTTGCGTTGAACTCAGGAGCGTGCTCGGCGGCCCAGAGCAGTGCCGCGTAGGAGTCGTCCAAGGGCACCGGGAACTTGTGTTCGGGTGCGAGTCGGTATTCGACGGCGATCGTTACGTACCCGGCAAGGGCCGTCCGCTCCCTGCAGATGACATCAACGAAGACTTCCTCGATGGTTCCCGCGGCCCAGCCACCGCCATGGTAGTAGACGTGGATAGGGTGAGGTCCAGGGCCTTCGGGCTGGTAGATACGCAGCGTGATCTCGCCGCCCTCAACTGGCATCTTCTCGGTGGTCACGGTTCCCACAGGGCGGGGCGCCTCTGCGACCGTGGCCGCCAGGGCGTTGGATCCGGCAAGGCCCGCTTCCCGCAGTCCGGCTACCTTTTCCGGGTCCAGGTCCAGAGCCGGAAAGGGAGGGAGAGCGTCAAGAAGTGCCTGGAGAGCGGGGAGTACGGGCATCGGAGTAATTGCTTTCAGTGTGGTGGGGGGCGGCGGCCTGAATGGATTTAGCCCAAGGCGGTGGTTGGGGCAGGAAGGGCTGCGGAAGGAACAGAAAGTTAGGGTGTGCAGTTAGAGGTGGACCGCGAAACCTTCACGCCGGGCCTGCCATCGTCAGGGCCAGGCAAGGTGGACTGCCGGTGGCGGAGAGCCATCGGTTCGAGATGCTCAAGGACTTCGAGCTCCCCGTCCAGGATGAGGTTGACGGCTTTACGGCCCATCTGTTCAAAGGGTAAGGCGACTGTCGTCAACCGGGGCCGCAGGTAGGCGACAAGGTCATCGTCGTCGAAGGAGATGACGGATACTTCATCGGGAATGCTAAGCCCTGCTTGCTGCAAGGCCTGATAGGCGCCGAAGGAGAGGGGGTCATTAAGGCTTAGCAGCGCTTTGATGGAACGATCTTTGGCGAGGAGTCGCGTCATAGCCTCATAGCCCTCGTCGGGGTTCCACTGCATGTCGTTGACCGGCATGAAGACCGCTTGTGCCCCCGCCTGATCGAGGACCGAGTAGATTCCCTGCAAGCGGCGCTTGACCTGGACTGTCACTGCCGGTGAGGACATGGTTTCCGGCGACGCCCCGAGGACATGGATCCTGTCAAAGCCCCGGTCAACGAGGTGCTGTGCGGCGAGCCGCCCGCCTTCGAATTCATCGGGGATGACCGAAGCGAACCTGGCATCTGCGCTGACACTGTTGAGGAGCAAGACAGGTACGGCTAATGAGGGAAGCTCTGGTGCCACCGCATGACTGCGTGCGGATGCAAGGATGATCCCGTCCACCTGCCGGTCCAGCAGGGTACTGACGGCCAGGTCCTGCTCGGCAGGGTCTCCTTCCGTTTCGACCACGAGCAGCGTGTGCTGCCTTTCCCGTGCCGCCCGTAGTGCGCCCGTGATCATGGGGCTGGCGTACCGGGTGGAAGCGACCATGTCAGACACGAAGCCGAGCGTCGCGGACTTCTCCATGCGCAACGACCTGGCCATCAAATTTGGGCGGTACCCCAGTTGCTGCGCCGCCTCCCGAACACGCTTATGTGCGTCACTGCTCAGGCCTGTCCCAGCGCGGCCGTTAAGGATCAGCGACGCTGCTGTCGTGGACAAACCCGCTCGCGCGGCCACCTGGGCCAGGGTAACCCTTTCCTTCATTTTGCTATTGTCCATCATGTATCCACCTCCCTAACGTCATTCGTGAGCCAGTTCCCTCCAATGCGCACGCGCGCTTTCAATCTCTGCTGCGCGCTCTCAGTGCGATGCCGAAGGCTAAAGGCAGCGCCTAAGTGCTGCTGACAATACTTCGGCTCTTGTATCGTCATCGCCACCGGGTTTTATGGTCTGGTAGCCGAAGCCCAGGCCGTGGCCGGGATGAGCGAAAGCAATCTGTCCCGCCGCTCCATCGTGACCGAAACTGCCTTGCCCCGCCATGGCGCGTCGACTGGAGTGAAGCATGAAACCCGTCCCCCATATATCTCCCCGGTCAGGACCAATGAAGGGCTTACCGAACGACTGCGGCACGATTGCTTCCTGCACAGCGCCCGGACTAAGAAGCCGGACGCCATCGGTCGAAACCACCGTTGCACTCATGAGCCGGGCAAGGTCACGAGCGGTGGAGACGATGTTCACGGCCGGACTTTCGGCAGCCAGCAAAGCGTCCTCGTTGGCGGCCCGGAAAATGTCGGGGGAGTAGACGCTGTCCATCATCATCACCTTGATGGCAAGGGCAAGCTCTTCCTCCGGGAGCACGGCGCCCGGGGTGAAGGCCGGAGGAAGTACGGGGGCGAGGTCACGGTCTGCAGCGTCAGCACCGAAGGTCATACCCAGGCCAAGGGGGCCGGCGATATGGTCGGCCAGCCATTGGGAGGGGCTTTTGCCGGTGGTCCGGCGCAGGACTTCGCCGGCAATGAACCCCACCGTGACGGCGTGGTACATGAAAGACCGATTTGGTTCCCACAGTGGGTGCTGTTCAGCGAGGGCCTCCACAACTGGAATCCACCGTTTCAGGTCATCGGCTTTTACCGGCTGCTCCAACGCCGGCAGACCGGCACGGTGTGCCAGCACCTGTCGCGTCGTTACGTTACCCTTCCCGTGCTGTCCGAATTCCGGCCAATACGCAGCGACGGGTTCATCAAGGTCGAGGAAGCCCTGATCGGCAGCCATCACGAGGCAGATCGCTGTGACAGCTTTGCTGACCGAGAAACCTACAGCCCGGGTCGACGCGGTCCAGGGCTCGTTGCCGCGCACGACGCCGGCATAAATATCCACAACGGTTTTACCGCCGATCAGGACCGTGCACGCAGCTCCAGCACCTGCATCGGCTGAGACGGTGGCGGCGAATGCATCGGCTACCGGAGAGAATCCAGGAGCTACCGTCCCCTGTACAACAGTTTCCAACCGTTCTTCCTTTGCGTCCCGTGACGGCCGGAAGGAAACATTAGACTCCATCGGCCTGCCTAAAAGCATTTAGTACCGTAAGTTTGCGGACATCACGCTCTGCTGTCAACTGCACGGGTTCAGCTGCAGGGGTGTCCCCATCCATGCTGGCCGCTATCACGAAGATCTAAGCCTGCGGATGACTGGAAGAGTGACGCTTGACACGTGCAAACCAAACCTGCATGCTATCTAAATCCATTTAGTCAGGCGCTCTGCCGACTACTCGATCCAACGGAGGACCGATGGAACATGCTCGTCCCGGCGCTGATGCCGCCGAGAACAACCTGCAGAATCTTTCCCGAGCCGGCTCGCGTCCCGATGATGCGTCCGATTCGGTGTCCCGTCCCAGCTCGCCGTGGCGTTACTTCACAGAGTGGGTTGTTGCCCGACGGCGGGGACCGGAAACCTTCTCTTCGAAGACGTCACGTCGCGTTACCCTGGCCGTCACCGGCACAATGGTGGTGGCCCTGTCCGCTACAGCATGCAGTGGCGGCGGGGGCCAGGGCAGCGCTGATGCCAGCGGCCCTGCCTACGAGGGTTCCACCTTCACGTTGGCCACGTCCGCCGTCCCGCCCTCGCTCAACCCGGCAATCGGTGATCCCGCCTACGGCTTGGTATACCAGTGGGCCTACGACCCGCTGCTGGTCATGAACGGTGACGGGACGTACTCACCCGGCCTGGCCACCAAGTGGGGTTTCGTCGACAAGGAGAACAAGGTCTACGAGCTGACGCTGCGCGAAGGCGTCAAGTTCAGCGACGGAAGCTCCCTTGACGCCGAAGCCCTCAAGAAATACTTCGACTATGCCAGGACGCAAAAAGCGGGCACCACAGCTACCCTCCTGGCAGCCATCGACTCCGTGGACGTCGTCGATCCACTGCGTGTGCAGCTCAAGCTCAAGTCCCCGGACCCCGGCCTGACCTTCTACTTCGCTCAGGCCTTCGGCGGAGGTGACGTCATCAACCCGTCTGCCTTGGCGAACCCGGCGTCGCTCGACGCGAATACGGCCGGCACCGGCCCGTACATGCTCGACCCGAAACAGACTGTTGCGGGAGACCACTACGTCTTCGTGCAGAACCCCAACTACTGGAACAAGGAACGCCAGCATTGGGAATCGGTGACCTTGCGGGTCATCGCCAACCCCTCATCGACCATCCAGGCGATGCAGGCAGGACAGGTCCAAGGCGCGCTCGGTGACCCGACGACCTTGCCCGCCGCCAAGAGTGCTGGGCTGCAGGTCATTGCCCCGCCGCAGGCGCTCACCGGGATCAACCTGGCTGACCGTGAGGGAAAGCTCTCCAAACCTCTCGCTGACGTACGTGTACGTCGGGCACTCAACATGGCAGTTGACAGGCATGCGATCGCCGAAGCCCTCTACGGAAGCTCCGATCTGGCGCTGTCGCAGTATGCGTTGAAGGGACAGGTGCCCTACGTCGACGACCTGGAAAACGCCTACCCGTACGACCCGAAAGCGGCAAAGGCTCTGCTGGCCGAGGCAGGCTACCCCGATGGGTTCAAGCTGCCCGTCCTGACCGTGCCTCTGGCTGGCCTGGATAAGCTGACGCAGGCCGTCGGCGGCCAACTGCAGGAAATAGGGGTCACCCTCGAAACCACCAGCAAGGCAACCCCTTCGGATTACTTCACATCGATGGTGTCGGGGGAATACCCCGCAGCCGTCATCGGGTACGGCCTGGCGGACATGCAGACCCTCTACACCGGCTTCGTGAATCCGGTAGGCCCATTCAACTGGTTCAAGACGGTCGATCCCGAACTCGATGCCCTCTACGGAAAGTACCGGAGCGCTGACCAAGAGTCCGGAAAGGCACTTCAGCAGGACATCAACCGTCGGCTGGTGGACCAGGCCTGGACCATCCCCGTGGTGGGCGCACCCCTGAGCTATTACCTTGCCCCCGGGTTGACTGGGCTGGATGCCACATCAGCGAACGCGGGTGTTCCCCTGGTCACCGACGTTCACAAGTCAAAAGAGTAGAAAAGGTTCCATCGTGCTGAAACTGGCTTTGCGTCGGCTGGCGTTCTCAGTGCCTCTGGCTCTGATTGCTTCCATGCTTTCCTTCGTGCTCATGGCATTCCTCCCCGGTGATGCCGCACAATCCCTGCTTGGCAGCAACGCGACCGAGACTCAGATCCAAGCCTTGCGCGACGAGCTGGGACTCAGCCGCCCCTTGTGGGAGCAGTACTGGAACTGGCTCACCAGTGCACTACGAGGTGACTTTGGCACCTCTCTGGTAAGCCGGCAGCCTGTTGCAGAGATTCTTAATGCACGGTTGGAACCCTCTCTTTCCCTGATTATCGGGGCCACTTTGGTGGCCTCGATAATCGGGATCGCGATGGGAATCCGTGCCGCCAAGCGCGGGGCGATGGGCAAGGTCGTCGATTCGGGGTCACTGATCGCCCTGGCAATCCCCGACTTTTGGCTCGGACTGATTCTGGTGGTCCTCTTCGCGGTCCAATGGAAACTGTTCCCTCCTACCGGGTACGTCTCGATCTCCAAAAACCCTGCACTGTGGGCGGTGTCCTTGGTGCTGCCAATCATCACGCTTTCGATACCGGCGATGGCGCGCATCGCCAAGCAGACCAGAGACGCAATGTCCACGGCGCTGAACAGCTCCTTTGTACGCACACTTCGTGCCGCCGCCGTCAGCGAACGCTCCATTGTGCACCGGCATGCCCTGCGCAACGCTGCCGTTCCGATCCTCACCATTATTGGACTGGTGTTCATCGGTGCGCTGGCCGGCACCGTCGCTGTCGAGTCCATTTTCGCGATACCTGGGCTTGGCAGCACCGCTGTGCAGGCGACGGCCGCCCGCGACTTGCCCCTTATCCAAGGAGTCGTTGTGTACTTCACGCTCATCGTCATCGTGGTCAACCTGCTCGTAGACCTTGCCTACGGCTACTTCAACCCCCGAGTGAGAGTCCGATGACAGCGCAACCAGACACTGCCCACACGGCCCGCAGCCAACGCTCGCCCATTGGCACCAGCACCAGGATGACGAGTCGGCTGACAAGGGCCTGGCGGAGCCAGCCCCTTGGAGTCATCGCCTCGGTCTACATTCTTCTGCTGCTCATCTTCGGCGTACTTGCCCCTGTCATCGCGCCGTACCCTCCGGGCAAGCAGAACCTGCTTGCCACGCTCAAGGGCCCCAGCGCCGAGCACCTATTGGGCACTGACTTCCTTGGTCGCGACATCCTCAGCCGCCTTCTCGTCGGGATCATTCCCTCCCTCGGGTATGCAATGACAGCTCTGGTCGTCTTCCTGGTCATTGGTATCCCTCTGGGGATCCTGTCTGGATTCAGAGGAGGGCGGGTAGATGCTGCCATCAGCCGTATCAGCGAAGTGCTGATGTCCATCCCGGCGACCATCATCCTTCTCGTGGTGCTGGCAGTGTTCTCCTCCAGCCCCATGGCGGCCATGATCGCGTTGGGACTACTGGCCTCGCCCGGACTCATCCGAGTCGCCAGGGGAGCCGCGTTGGTGGTACGCGAGGAGCCCTTCGTGACAGCCGCAGGGGTGTCCGGTGTCAGCCCGACACGAATCATGGCAACACACATCCTGCGTCGCGTCCTCGGTCCGATCCTTGTTCAGGCATCGGTGTTCGCCGGCGCAGCATTGATCGTCCAGGCCGCACTGGCGTTCCTTGGCCTGCTTTCCGACGGTGGTCAACCAACGTGGGGAGGAATGGTGGGAGAAGCCTCCCAGGTCATCAGCTTCACCTCCTGGCCGCTGTTCCCTCCCGGCCTTGCCATCACGATCACTGTGCTGGCCTTCGGCCTGCTCGGCGACGCGATCCGTGACGCTTCGAGCGATGAAGTCTCACCGAAGCCTCGCCGGCGCCGCCGCACCGCCGGCGCCGCCGTGGCGAAGGCCACCACAACGCCGGCCGATGCGGAGAACCTGCTCTCTGTGCGAGGTCTGCGCGTCACCCTTGATTCGGGCGTAGTGCTCGTCAGTGACGCCACTTTCAGCGTGGGCCACGGCGAGACCGTCGCCGTGGTCGGTGAATCCGGATGCGGAAAATCGATGACGGCACTGGCGACCCTGGGTCTTTTGCCCGAAGGCGTTCATGCCGATGCCGGAAGCGTGATGTTCGACGGCGTTGATCTCCTAGCGGGCGGAGCCGCCGCCTATGCCAAGGTCAGAGGCAGTCAACTGGGCTATGTAGCCCAAGACGCGCTCGGCAGCCTCGATCCCACGCACACCATCAGCAGTCACCTGCGCGAAGTCGTCAGCCTGCACGAAAAACTGTCTTCGGCCGACCTCAGGGCCCGGACACGCGAGCTGCTCGAACAGGTACAAATTGCCGACCCAGACCGCGTCCTTAACCTATATCCCCATGAGATCTCTGGAGGGATGGCCCAGCGGGTCAACATCGCCATAGCTCTCGCAGGACGACCGCGGCTTATCATCGCAGACGAACCCACCACGGCGCTTGATGTCACCGTACAGGCCGAAATCCTCGCCCTGCTGCGCGAGCTGCAGCAGGGAACAGGGCTGAGCATCCTCATCATCACCCACAACTGGGGTGTCGTCGCAGATATCGCTGACCGGGCCGTCGTCATGTACGCCGGCGAAGTCGTCGAAACCGGGTCCGTGGACTCCATCTTCCACACTCCCCGTTTCCCGTACACCGCAGCACTTCTGGCGGCTGATCCCAGCACGGCCACTCCGGGTTCTCGTCTGACCACCATCGCCGGACGCGTCCCCCCGCCTGGTGAATGGCCTGTAGGATGCCGCTTCGCTGCCCGGTGTCCTTTCGCCCGTGACATCTGCAAGGAAGGGCCCTTGCCGCTGATGCCCATGCCGCCACAGTCCGAAACCCGGTGTGTCCGAGCAGACGAACTCAAACTCAACGAAAGCCTTCCGCGATGAACGACTCCACAACACCTGTGCTCGCCGTCGAGGACGTAAGCGTTCAGTTCCGAAAAGGCAGGACCACGTTCTCCGCTTTGGACTCGGTGTCCCTCACGATTCCCCGGGCGACAACCGTGGGGCTGGTCGGCGAATCAGGATCCGGCAAGTCCACGCTCGCCAAGGCAGTGCTCGGACTGGTGCCCATAGCCTCGGGTCACGTGAGACTTCTGGGGCAGAACATCACCCACGCAAAAGCCCGCGACCGGCGCAACCTGGGCAAGACGCTCCAGGCCGTGTTCCAAGACCCCAATACCTCACTGAACCCTTCCTTCACGATCCGGCAGAGCCTTATCGAACCACTGCGCGCCCAAGGAATGCTCGGGGACATTGATGTGGATGCCCGGGTGAGCGAAGTGCTCGTGGCAGTCGGGATGCAGCCGGATGCTGCTTCCCGGCGTCCAGGGCAATTCTCCGGCGGTCAGCGCCAGCGTATCTCCATCGCGCGCGCACTGATCACCTCACCGGAACTGGTCATCTGTGACGAAGCAGTAAGCGCACTGGACCTGTCGGTCCAGGCACAGGTCCTGAACCTGCTCGCCGACCTCCAGGAAACACGGGGGTTAAGCTACCTTTTCATTTCCCACGACATGTCGGTCGTGCGGCACATCTGCCACGAAGTCACCGTGTTGTACCGGGGTAAAGTCGTGGAATCTGGCTCGGCCAGTCTCGTCACCAACACTCCGGCCCACTCGTACACCAAGACCCTTTTACTCGCAGCGCCCATCGCGGATCCTCAACTTCAACGACAGAGGTCCCGTGACCGGCTGCTTGAGCGCAGTGGAGATCCCACCCCTGCGTCCTCATAGCCTGGCCTACGACGGTTTCCTCTGCCGGGCGCTGTCTACGCCCCAGCTCCCGGCAGCGACTCCGCGCCAACCAGCGCCTACATTCGAATCATCTTGACTAATCTCCAATGAAGGAGTAAGCCCGTGCCCATCGATCCCATCCTCACCGCGTTCCTACCGGTGCCAGCAGCTCCTGCGGATCTCGATTTCGTTGCTATGCGTGAGCAGGAAGACGTCATCGGGCCTCCCATGGCCGAACAGCTTTGCGAACCCGGCCCGGAGGTTGCCGAGCGACGTGTCCTCGCTATTCCCGTAGCAGACGGGTCAATCGACATCGCGATCTACCGGCCCAGCCTTACCGAGAACCTTCCAGCACATATCTACATCCACGGTGGGGGATGGGTCGCCGGATCCGGACTCAGCATTTTTACCGAAATAGTGGCTCGAGAGCGCGCCGTTGGAGCTCATTGCGTCGTCATCGCCGTCAACTATCGCAAAGCACCCGAGCATCCCTTCCCAACGCCGCTCCTGGATTGCCAGGCCGCCCTTCAATGGGTCGTCGACCATGCCGCGGAAATCGGAGTCGACCCGTCAATCGTTACCGTGGGAGGCGGATCAGCAGGCGCGAACCTTGCTGCAGCTCTCACGCTGAAAGTCCGCGACGAAAACGGTCCGGCAATCGCCTTCCAACTGCTGGAAGTGCCGGCCGTGGACCTCACTCTTAGCCTGCCGTCACACTCTGATGCTGACCTCGGCTCGCAGTACGCGCTTCATCGCACCACGCTGGAGCAGGTCGTCACCGCGTACATGGGCGAAAACGGCGACCCCAGCCACCCGTATGCCTCGCCGCTGCTCGCCCCTGACCTCAGTGGCCTGCCTCCCGCCTACATCATGTCCTCGGAATTCGATGTGCTCAGGGATGATGGGGCGGCATTCGCCCAAAAACTGCGCGACGCTGGCGTGCCAGTTGTGTACTCGCTGCAACACGGGCATGCACACAACTCGTCAGCCTTCACCAAGATTTTGCCCGCGGCACGGGATTGGCGAGAGGAAGCTCTCGCCGCCCTTCGCGCAGCGAACGCCGGAACCCTGTACGACCCAGAGGGAGCGCTCCTCTGATAGTTCCCTCGTGGTCCTCATGAGCAGTGGAACTCTGAGTGGCGCTTTGCCTCAACATTCAAGGCGGAGCAGATCCACCTATCGCAGATTAGCGTGATCCTAAGTCCGTGGACGTCCATACTCTTTGCCAGGACCTCGGATGCGGAAGCCCGAGACGCTGCAACGACAGCTGGCTGGCTTCCCGCCACCGGACCCCGGGACCGGCGTCGGACGCTTGACAAAAAATGTCCTCCAAGCCGCAATCCCGCCCCCTTAACTGAACTGGGTCCCTGAGCACCGGTCTGGCACCGCGAGCACGAAGCTCTCTGAAGGAGACCGGATCTGCGTCTGCCCTGAATCCACCACCAGCACGTGCGCCGCGCTCGAAGGATAGCTTGAACGCCCGCGTAGAACTCATGGCTGACGCAGAATTCCGCGGGTTGGCCCGGGAAGCCGGCGCAACCAGGCCTCGTCAACGGTGTGACTCTCGCGCTCAAAGGGGTATATCCCGGCCATGGTGCCCGAGGTTCCTGATTGGGATGGGGTACAGTCGCCAGGGCCGCCGCCCCTGCTTTACGCGCGCGTACCCCACGACTCCTAGCCCGTGATCACTCCGGCCGCCAAACATCCAGGGAAAACACTTGTGGTGCGCCGCGTGCCCCCGGTGGCGCGCAGGTGAAGCGGGAAATCGAAAATCGGAGCCGCTCTCGCAGATAATGGAGGGGTCCGGGCGACGGAGGATCAAGCTCTGTCCGCCGTAGTTTTTCGGAGGAGAGAAAAGTGGCCCGTCCTACTCTCGGTGACGTCGCCCGTCGTGCTGGACTTTCCCCGGCTGCGGTATCCCTGATCCTCAATAACAGGCCCAGCAGGCTCTCAGCCGCAGCTTCTGAACGGGCAAGGAAGGCGGCTGAGGAGCTCGGATACCGGCCGAACATGGCAGCACGTAGTTTGCGGACCAAGAGCCAGACTCTCGGCCTGGTCTCGGACTTCATTACGACCTCCGGGGTTGGCGGTCAGCTCATTCACGGGGCGATACAGCAGGCGCGGGAGACCGGTCATGTGCTGCTGATCGCGGAAACGGAGCACGATCCCGAGGTCTCAGAGGCCCTTCCCCAGCTTGGCCGGACACCATCCGGGCCAGCCGATGAGAGGATGGCAATCAACACACTGCTGGACAGGATGCCCGAAGGCATCATTTACGCCGCCATCAGGTCCCAATCAGTTACCCTGCCCGACGAGGCGAAATCGGTACCCGTTGTGCTTCTCAACGCGGCCAGCCTCTGCGACCCGGTTTGCAGCGTATTACCCGATGAATACAGTGCTGGAAGAGCATCGGCGCAACTCCTCGTTGACAATGGTTACAGGGACAGAATCGCGCTCATCGGAAGCCGTCGATCCCGCACACGCGATAGTTCGGTTACTCCAACTGTTCAACGCCGTATAGCAGGAATATTCTCGGTTTTTGACGAGAACGGGATTGTCCTGTCGGCGGAGCAGGACTGTGCCGTTTGGGATGTCCCGACGGGATATGCAACTGCCCGCGGATTGCTCGAGTCAGGCGTCCGGTTCGAAGTGCTGCTCTGCCTAAACGACCGTCTGGCCTTTGGTGCGTACCAGGCTCTGGCCGAGGCGGGGCTGCACGTCCCGGAGCAAGTCTCGGTCCTGTCGTTCGACGACGACCCACTGGCCACTTACCTGAGGCCTCAATTGACCACGTTTGCCTTGCCGTTCGAGGAGATGGGGCGGCTGGCCGTTCGGCTGTTGTTGGACCCTGATGCCGAAAAAGGGGAACACCTCGTGCCGATGCCTTTACGCATGCGCGGCTCTTTTCGCCCAAAGGCGCCCGCGTAAGAGCGGCAACCCACCATGGCCGCATTGCGCAGGCCAACCAGGAGGCTTACCGCCCGCCCCTGATACGACCGCGACAAAGCTGCCCACCTTACGCTCTTGCTTTCCGCCCGGACTGCCCAACGCCGCGGTGCACGCGGACTGCGCGCTGCGGGACTTGTTGGGCAGTCCGGGCAGGGTGCTGTCAACGGGTGAAGGTGACTGTTGCGGTGGTTTGGTTGCTTATGGCGCCGAGGATGTATTGCTGTTGTGTGTCCGGGAGTCCCTGACGGACGGGGAACCTGATGCTTCCGTTTTTGTCCGGCTGGACGCTGATGGATACTCCACCCACGCTGACGGTTACGGGTTTTACTCCTTTGAACAGAGGCGGGGTGGTGATGGTAGCGGTGCCGCTGCCGGTGATCGTGAAACCGCTGGGGCCTACGCCAGTGAGCGTGGTGAATTCCATGGCTCTCCCGGCATCTGCGGCAACGTGCCATCCATAAACGTCGAAGGACGGCTCGACAGACGCGTAATCGAAACTCGTAGGCGCGGGTGCCGACGCCAGGAACTGGTCCTTGAAGCGTTCGATGGCCAAGGAGATCTCAAATTCGAACTGCGCTGCGCTGTGGCAGCCCCAGGGCTCGTCCCGCCACACGTGCGCAATGCCGAGAGAGGTAAGAGTTTCGTGCAGGCTGATGCTTTCCGGCCGAATGACACCTGACTCCAGAGCACATCCGGAAGCATCAATCAGGCCAGTTTCGCGGGTAAGGTCCGGCACACCGTTGCCGGTAAAGAGTTGAAGGTCGACGCCGCGGAGATTGTTCGCCAAGTCAGTCGGGTTGTGGCCCCGCCACCGCACTTCCTGGGTTACTCGCGGCCCGAAGATGGCATCGGGGATACTTTCTTGCAAGAGGGGGCTGATGGTCGTGACTGTTGCTCCGGCGACCCAGTTGGTATCCACCGCACCAGAGAGACTTGCTGCGGCTCCAAAGCTGTCGGGGTGGCGTGCGGCCAGCATGAGGGCACCGTAGCCGCCCATCGAGTCTCCCATGATTGCCCGGTGGGCCCGGTCCGGGATGCTCCGGAAATTCGCGTCGATCAGAGGGATGAGCTGCTGCATGACGAAGGATTCATACTTCGGCGGTCCCCCGCTGCCGTTGTTGAACCAGTCACTCCAGTAACCGCTGTCTCCGCGGGGGGCGACGACGATGGACGGATAGGAGGCCGTGAGTGCCTCGCCGTTGTAAGCCGTCCGGAACGTCATTTCGTCATGATTCGTCCCCGCGGTGTAGTAGGTGACCGGCCAGGTCTTGGTGGTATCGGAGTTGTAACCAGCGGGAAAAACGACTTCCACCGGAGCGGGAGCGGTGAAGTCATCCGTCGCCACGGTGAGCTGTAGCGTGCGGCCGGTCAGCCACTGCTCACCGACGATGCGTGCCCCGCCTGCCTCGACTGTTCCCGCGACCGGGGGAGCAGTATCGGCGACAGCCGATGAAGCGGGAGCCAGAAAAGCTGCTGCTGAAAAGACGGCAATGGCAACAGCAAGGGAGGGCCGGTTCCGTCGGCCGGAGTGAGGACTAGGGACGAACATCATTGGGTCCTTTACGGTTGGGACAGTCGGTGGAAGTCAGACAACTAACCAACGGAGCATCGTTCCTCGTCCGTCGGCCGGCGTCTGAACGTGGTGTCAGCGCGTGAAGGTGACCGTTGTGGTGGTCTGGTTGGTTACGGCGCCAAGGGCGTATTGCTGTTGGGCATGGGGACAACCCTGGCTGACGGGGAATGTGATGCTGCCGTTCTTGTCGGGTTGCATACTGGTTGAGTTTCCGTCCGCTGTGACCGTGACGGCTTTCGATCCCTTGAACAGGGGAGGGGTGGTAATGGTTGTTGTGCCGCTGCCAGTGACGGTCAGGCCACTGGGGCTAACGTCAGTCAAGGTCAAAAATTCCAATGCCCGTGCCGGATCAGCGGCAACATGCCACCCGTAAACGTCGAAGGATGGCTCAATTGCCCTGTAATCGAACCTTGCCGGCGCTGCAACAGACTGGGCAAACAGGCTTTGGAAACGTTCAATGGCTTGGGGAATGAAGTACTGCATCAGCTCCGGGTCGTGGCAGCCCCAGGACTCTTCCTGCCAGCGGTGGTTGATGCCCAGGGCGACCAGGGTTTGATGGAGACTAACAGTTTCAGGACGGACGAAGTCCGATTCCACAGAACAAAAGGGAGCGTTTGTGACCGCTTCATGGGCGGGGTCTAAAATCCCGCTGCCATTGAAGAGCTGAACGTCAACGGTGCGAAGGTTGCTGGCGAGGTCTGCAGGGTTATGGCCGTGCCACCTGATTTCTTGAGTGGACCTGGGCCCATAGATGACGTCAGGTGCAGCACCCTGCAGGGTGGGGCTCGCGGAGAGGAGCGTCATGCCCGGCGCCCAGTTACTGTCGACCACCCCGGAAAAGCTTGCTGCGGCTGCAAAGCTGTCGGGGTGGCGTGCGGCCAGCATGAGGGCACCGTAGCCGCCCATCGAGTCTCCCATGATTGCCCGGTGGGCCCGGTCCGGGATGGTCCGGAAATTCGCGTCGATCAGAGGGATGAGCTGCTGCATGACGAAGGATTCATACTTCGGCGGGCCGCCGCTGCCGTTGTTGAACCAGTCACTCCAGTAACCGCTGTCTCCGCGGGGGGCGACGACGATGGACGGATAGGAGGCTGTGAGCGCCTCACCGTTGTAAGCCGTCCGGAACCATGTTTCGTTTCCATAGGTTCCGTGTGTGTGATAGGTCACCGGCCAGGTCTTGGTGGTATCGAAGTTGTAGCCAACGGGAAAAACGACTTCCACCGGAGCGGGAGCGGTGAAGTTATCCGTTGCCACGGTGAGCTGTAGCGTCCGGCCGGTCAGCCACTGCTCACCGATGATGCGTGCCCCGCCTGCTTCGACTGTTCCCGCGACCGGGGGAGGAGTAGCAGCGACAGCCGATGAAGCGGGAGCCAGAAAAGCTGCTGCTGAGAAGACGGCAATGGCAACAGCAAGGGAGGGCCGGATCTGTCGCGCTATCCAGCTGCCGGCCCAACGCTCATTGCATCCAACTCCTGAATAAGTTGCGGCATCAGCGCCAGGTGACGAGAGAAGTGCACCAACCAGCGCCGTGAGCAGGGACACTGTGGTCAAGCGCCGCCACGCGAACGCCCCTTCAGCTCTTTTTGAAGATTCGATAGGTCCGTCGCCTGCTTGTTCATGCATTTCTCGAAAGAGGGTCATAGTCACTCGGCTCCTTTGGCGGGTTCATCTGGTGTGCTCGATAAATACGGCCGTGACTGGCTTACACCAGCCCAACTGGCCCAGAGCAACTGCGGTTCGACGGGGGAGGTCAGGGCACCCGGGGGCACGCTTTGCCCAAGAGAGGCTCATGCCCCACTCCGGTGCCGTCTTGATAAATGCATTTATCAGAGGGTAAATTTTGATGTGAGGGCTGTCAAGAGCCCAAAACGGATCTGGACCACCCCAAAGCTTGCACGACGAGGCCCCGGATACAGGGATGGCACACAACTGCAATGCCGTTCACCAACGGGGTGACTCGCGAAGCCACGTGGCGGAAAATCAGCGGGCCCCGAATGGCGGTGCTCACGATTACGCCGGAGTTTCTCGAGAATGCCGCTCCCGGCTGCTGCACGCCGCACCTGTCATCCAAGCCCATCGGAACCTAGAAAGAGCAAAATGAATCCCACATCTCATACCGTCGGCCGCGTTTCAACCGTCTCAACCAAGGAAGCCGCCCGGGTCGACGACCTAATAACCTCAACAGTCGAACGACTCATTCCTGCCGCTCTTGCGCTAAACCACGGCATCAGGGTGACACGTACTGGACCTGGAACCTATCTTGTCGAGACCACAGCGGACGTTGCATGCGGTTACACAGTTGACGACCATCTTGTAGAAGCTGCCTGAAGACTTCGTGCTCGACAGCCGACCTGGCCCCTGCCTGCCTCCGGCCGTTTCATGGCCTTTAGAGGCAGGAACACATGGGGGCAGCGCACGGGAAAGCAGTCGATGGGCCGTGGTTTGGCGAATGCTCAGCCAGTACTGCCATTTCGGCTTCCGGCACGCAACAGCGGACACTGAGCAGTGCCTGGAGCCAAAGCTTGGTCTGGAAAATCAGGAAAGTCAGCAAGCGTAGAAAGCAGCAGCGCACCAATACTTAACGCCGATAATGGTGATTCTGTCAGCCTGGCGAGGCAGGGAACTTGCGGTCTTGGCGTTGCGATAAGAGCCTGTGCGAGACTGTCTGCCAGGCGTTCTAGATCGCTCTGGCCTGGCGCAGGTACTGGTAAACCGTTTCGCGGCTGATGCCGTAGTCGTGGGCGAGGACGACTTTTGGAACACCGTTCTCAGCACGATGCACGAGCTCGGCGGCCCGTTCGGCGGTCAAGGTCTTCTTCCGCCCCTTGTAGGCCCCGCGCTGCTTCGCCAGGGCAATTCCCTCGCGCTGCCGTTCCCTGATCAGGGAACGCTCGAACTCGGCGAAAGCACCCATAACGGACAGCATCAAGTTGGCCATGGGGGAGTCCTCGCCGGTGAAGACCAGGCTTTCCTTCACGAACTCCACGCGTACCCCTTTGCGGGTGAGGCCTTGGACGAGAGCACGGAGGTCATCAAGGTTTCGGGCCAGCCGGTCCATGCTGTGCACCACCACGGTGTCACCGTCACGGGCGAAGCGCAGCAGCTCGGCGAGCTGTGGTCTGGCGGTGTCCCTGCCGGAGGCCTTGTCCGTGAAGACCTGGTCAAGAACCTGGCCGTCGAGCTGGCGCTTTTCATTCTGCTCCAGCGTGCTTACCCGTACGTATCCGATCCGCTGTCCGCCCACCGTAACCTCCAACCGAGTGCCTGTGAGGTTGAGTTCTAGGCTTGTCCTACAAGCAAGTCAAGACCTCGCGTTGACTCATGGGAAAGGTCCGCGTAGCGGGATACGTTGCCTCATTGGAAAAGGTCCGGGAAGAGGTGGGCGCGGACATCCTTGAGGGATGGGACTGACGATGAGCCAGCGCAAGGCCGTCACGGTGATCAAGGCCCGGGCGTATGCCCGTGGGAGCCGGTTGGAGAAGGTGCGGATCCTTGATGAGCTGGTGGAGCTGACGGGCTGGAACCGGGACTATGCGCGGCGGGCTTTGCGTCAGGCTCTGGAGTTGCGCCCGGTGCGTCCCCGTCCGCGGCGGCCCCCGGTTTATGGTCCGCGGGTGGTCGAGGCGCTGGTGGTCTGCTGGGCGGTGCTGCGGGGTCCGGCCGGCAAGAGGCTGGCGCCCATGTTGCCGGTGCTCGTGCCCTTGCTGCGCCGGGATGGGGAGCTGGACCTGACGGACGCGGAGGCGGTACTGCTGGTCCGGATGAGCGCGGCGACGATCGATCGGAAGCTTGCCCCGGAGCGGGCGAAACTGGTGCTGCGGGGCCGGTCGCATACCAAGCCCGGATCGCTGTTGAAATCCCAGATCCCGATAAGGACCTGGGCGGACTGGGACGACGCGGTGCCAGGGTTCGTTGAGATCGACCTGGTGGGACATGAAGGCGGTGTGGCGTCCGGACAGTTCTGCTTTACCCTGACCGTGACTGATATCGCGACCGGCTGGACGGTGAACCGGTCGGTCCCGAACAAGGCCCAGAAATGGGTGTTCGCAGCCCTGCAGTATGCGCTGGGTCGGTTCCCGTTTCCGATCCTTGGGATCGACTCAGACAACGGCTCCGAGTTCATCAACGACTACCTGCTGGAGTACTGCCATGCCCGGCAGATCACCTTCACCCGTTCCCGACCGGGAAACAAAAACGACGGCGCCCATGTGGAACAGAAGAACTGGGCGCGCGTCCGGGAGCTCGTGGGCTACTACCGCTACGACACCGCGGCGGAACTGGAGAAGCTCAACGCCATCTGGGAACTTGATGCGCTCTTCACGAACTACCTGCTGCCCCAGCAGAAGCTGGTTTCGAAGGAACGCCATGGGGCAAAGGTGGTCAAGAAACATGACGCGGCACTCACTCCGCATCAACGCGCCGCCCGGCACCCGACTATTCGGAAGCGTCCTGTGATCAGCATGAATGCCAAGTTCAAACGCCTCAAACCGGCAGCAATGTCCCGGCAGATCCTGGCCCTGACAGGACAGCTTGAAGCTCTCACGCAAGCGAAAGCTGCTCCGCGCGACTACAAGGTCAACACCTGGTTCAACTCGTACCCGAAACGGACCTTTCCCCGTGAGGCAACGAAACAGTCTTCCCGGACCTATTGACGTGAGGCAACAGGGACCTGACTGCAGTGTTGTCAGGTTGGGATGTGCCCTAACCCGACGGTTTCCCCACCCACCCCGTGAGCCGGTTCTCACGACCCCATAAGTCCGCTTTCCACCAGGGAGCATGTTTGCCAAAGCCATCTGCAGGCCCCTGCCCCCTTTGTCAGATCCTGATCCATTGGCTCGCCCTTGCACAACGGGTACTGCACCAGGTGGCAGTCCGGCCCGAGGTAGACAATGACGTCCTCATCCCGGACACCTGGCCTAGTCCACAAGCCGCTGAATTCCGTCGTCAAGGTGAGGGCGGCTTTCGGGACACCCTGTTGGCGCACCCAATCAGCTCGACGTTTCACTGCACTGATGGTCTTTTCCGCCCTTTTAGCTGCCCTGCTATTTGCCCGAAGCGGTCCCCCCGTTGGCGCCCGAGGCAGGAGATTAGCCGTGAGGAAGTCCTCGCCAGACCAACTGCCGTCAGCTTGGGGTGTGGTCGCAGTGACGGGAAGGATCGGCTAATCTCCTTGCTCATGGGGCTCTTAAGCGGCCAAGTCATTGCCCGCTTACGTTAGACCGAACTGGGCTCGCCAGTTGGGCGGAAATCAGTGTTCTTCGAGGCGGAAACCGAGCTTTACGGTGACCTGCCAGTCAGCGATTTTGCCCTCTTCCAAGTGGCCCCGGATTTCCTTGACCTCAAACCAGTCAAGGTTGCGAAGGGTCTGAGATGCCTTGGCGGTTCCGTTTCGGACGGCATCGTCCACCCCTTGGTCCGACGTGCCGACGATTTCCGAAATGCTGTACTTGCGGTTGGACAACTTCGCTCCCCGTGATCAACCGTGCTCCCGGTTGCGGGCGTTCTTGAAGACTAGTGGCACTTTACAGATCCGTCGGCTCACTTCGTAAACGGGCCGGACATAGCGGCATGCCGGTAAAGAGGATCGCCGGAATCGGGAGGCTGTTTATGGAGAAGGTGTTTCAGCCTGGGCATTTGCTGCAATCGGCCCATAGCCCGGGCCTGTCGATTGCCTGACGTTCTTTAGCTTGTTGTGGAGTTGCTGAGGTCTGCTTGTCGCCATGCCGCCCAGTTGGAGGGATGAATTGTGGGGCGGCCCAGATAGTAGCCTTGACCGGACGTCATGCCGAGCTTGGTGGCCACGTCGAGTTCGGCCGGTGTTTCGATTCCTTCCGCCAAGATTTGAGCGCCCAGTTGCGTGGCGAACCCGACCATGGCTGCGCCGAGAGCCTGCTGGCCAGGGTCGCTGTCGATCCCTGCGATCAGGCTGCGGTCGAGTTTTATGATGTCTGGGCCAAGCTGGAGGATGTGGCGCATTGAGGCGAAGCCTGATCCGGCGTCGTCCACTGCTATCCGGAGGCCGCAGGCGCGCATGGGCTTCATGGCGGCCAACAGCGGCTGGTATTCGTCGACAGCGAGCCTCTCAGTCAGTTCCAGAACGATCCGGTCAACGGCCAGTCCTGACTGCTGCAGCAATGCGGGCAGTCTGGGATCAAGACAAGTGTCGGGTGAGAGGTTCAGGGCAACGTAGAGGTGTTGGGGAAGTTCCGTCGCTTTGCGGAGCGCCGCCTCCAAAGCTGCGAATTCAAGTTCGCTTCCCAGCCCTGCACTGGTGGCTTCGTTGAACATGCGATCCGGGCTTCGTCCGTCGTCACCAAGGAACCGCGCCAGCGCTTCAACCCCGACTATCGTTCCGCCGGCGAGCTCGTGGATGGGCTGGAAGGCTGTGAGGATTGTTCCATTCCGGCCCATGCTGTCGATTTTTGCCCTGAGGCGTTCGTGCTGGAGTCCTCGGGTTGTCGGGGTAGGCAGAGGGTGGCTGGCTCCTTCGAAAGCGGGGCGCAGTCCGTCCCCGGTGAGGCGCACGCGGCCGTTAACTTCCATCCAGACGGGAGCACCGTTGCGGTGACGGTAGCAGACTTGAACTCCGGTCCAGGTTGAGCCGCCAGCGCTGAGGGCGTCCTCCACAGCCTTGTAGGCACTGGCGAGGTCATCGGGGTCCATCACAGTGATGACGGGCTTGCCGATGAGCTCGGATGCCTCATATCCAAGGAGCGCCGCTCCGGCGCGGCTGGAGAAAGTGAAGATTTCGTGGCTGTCCACGGCCCACAGCCATTCCTGGCTGCTGTCGAGGACGGTTTCCATCAGGCTGGATACGGCGCTGTTCCGGTTACGTTCCCTCTGGTGGACGCGCAGGCCTCCGACAGCCGTCAACAGGGCGGTCAGGATAAACAGTCCGGTAATGATGGCGAGCAGACCGGCTGCCGCTGGGAACTGCGATGCGTCCGGAACCCAAACATCCAGCCCAACCAGCATTGCGAGGGAGAAAGCTACCTGCACGACGAGTACGCAAAAGAGCAGTCGGGTGCCGATGAACGAAAGAATGTTGGTTTTGCGACGCCAGGCCATGATTGATCCCCCTTCTGTGATCATAACTTGCATCCCTGTTGGCGGGGCTCGGCCGAGAGGTCAGGGCTGGGCTTCAGCGGGCTGGGGCTGTGAGGTGGGGGCATGTTCGTGGCCTGGCCGGTAGCGGTAGGTGATGTTTTCGTCCTGGACTACGAAGGTTTCCACCCCGCTTCGGGACCAGTGAAGGACGAGGAGACCATATCGTTCGGCGAGTTTAGCCAGGGTCGGGAAGGTCGTGACGTCGATGACTGGCCTGCCCTGCGGGGCGGGCATGGGGTGGACGCGCACCAGCAGTGCTGCGTAGCGGCGGCGGATGGCGGCCGCTTCGTCAGCGGGTGTGGTGCGACGGGCGAAAACCAGGATGATGAGCCCGGTGGCCAGGGCAGCGAGAAGGAACACGATTGAGATAACCCGGGCGGCGGCGGCGGTGATGGTTACCCCGTTGGGACCTATCATGCGCGGGGAAAGGGAGGCGTGTTCCTGAGTGGCGCTATCAGTCACAGTCAGGCTCCCCGGACCGTTGACCAGGGTGAGCTGAAGGGGAGTGGCGTTCAGATTCAACTGAGGCCGGAATTCCGCGCCGCTTGCTGTCCGCACTGACGGTGTCAGGGCGATGGAGAGCTGACCTGCCGGAAGGCCGGTGGCGGCCGAGGCGGCCTGGGCTTTGGTATCGAGGCTTGCGAGGTCCAGCCGGACGGTGCCCTCATAGTCGTTGCCGGTGATGTCGGTCGGCCCGGTCAGGGGGACGGTGGAGTGCCAGCCGACGGGTGTTGACAGTGCAGCGGTCACGGTGACGGTTCCTGGTTCTCCGTGGTAGCGGAAGCGGACGTCGACGGTGTTGGTGAGTTTCCGGAAGACGGGGTCAGGTGATTGAGCCGTGGTTCCGTCGTAGGCCGCTGTCTTTCCGACATCTGCCGTGTAGGAGAAGTCCATGCGTGTGCCGCTCTTGACCTGCGATGTTGAGGCTTCCTCGAGTGGACCGGACCAGGCCACCGCACCCAGGCCGAGACCGAGAACGGCGAAGATCGTGCCAAGCGCGGCCGGAACCCGCAATGATGGCGCCAATCCTCCAAGCCCGGCAGGTGTGCTGGAGCGTCGGGTGCTGGTATGACGGGACATGGATGCTCTCTTTCGTTTCCGGCTGCGCCGGGTTCTTGCAACGCTCCCGCCGGCCAGCAGCGCGAATGCCAGCAGCCCCAGGACGGGCGGACTGGTCAGGGTTCCCAGCCAAAGGCCGCCTTGCGGAATGTGGATCAAAGCCTTTCCGACCAGGTCAGCGCCGCGCGGGGTGATGGGGTCGATGGACTGGTTGTTGTCGCCCTTGAAAACGAAGGCCGTGTCATTGCCGCCAATAATGCGGTGCAGCGCCACCTCGTCCCGGTCGGGAAGGTTGTAGGCGGCAATATCCCCCACAGAGTAGGAAGACGCCTGGGCGACCAGGACCAGATCGCCCTGGTGGTACAGGGGATTCATGCTGACGCCATGAGTGATGACGATCCCCGCCTGTCCGCTCGCCAGGATCATTCCCGTTGATGCCCCAAGAACCGCGACGGCAACCAGAATGGCTGTCCGAAGGCGGTGCATCAGCAGTCGTGCCACGACAAACCCCCTTATCGGGAACGGATGGGACTTATGGCGGGGAAAAGCGGTGAGCGGCCGGCCCCAGGGCCGACCGCTCATCCTGATTGCTAGACGGCTTCGGTGACAGTCACGGAAGCGCCGTCCACGTCGACCTGGCTCGCGCCAGGAGCGGCGTCACAGACGGAAAGGCCGTCGAGGATGTCAGTGCAGCTGAAGCCGGTGGGTGTTCCGCCGGCCAGCGACAAACCGACAGACTTGCCCTCGGCACCTGGTGCGAAGGTGAGGGTCACCTTATTGACGGCCGTGTTGGTGCCATCGGTGAAGCCGTATTGGAGGTTGGTGAGGGTGGCGCCCGTGACGGTCTGGCTTACCGTACCGCCGACGAACTGGCTCGGGCCGGCGGCGTTGACCAGGCCAGCGCCAGTGAAGGCGGAGCCGGCAGCGAGAGCCAGGCCGGTGACGGACAGGGCGGTGACGATCTTCGCAGAAGTGCGCATGATTTCTCTTTCATGTAGGAAGCCCGGTAGCCCCTGAGTGGGCCCCGCGGCGTTGCAACCCCCAGTTACAACTGGATGCCACTGCCACCGAATCGCTGACCGGAGTGCCGTTCCCGTTCGGTTGACACTTCGAAGCTAACAGCGGAAAAACCCCAATAATCCTTTCCTTGGACTAATTTGGGGGAAGCCTTGAGTAGGTGGGGAGATTCAAAGAAACAGAAAGAACAACCAAGGAATCCAAGGAAACTACGGCTGGGGTGCCGAGTCTGTAGGCACCCGAAGGCGTCCAGTTGAACTTCACCCGCTCTACCGTTTGCGCTCAGCGTGGCACCAAGGTTTGCGCAGGATCCGCCCAAGACCTGCCTTTTGAATCGATGGGAGACGTAGCCTCGATACATGGTCATTTCAGCAGCATCACAGGGACTGCCAGGCGGTGAAGAACCCGGCGTGGCAGCTGCCTTCGAGCCGTCGCGCACAGCGGCGGCAACTGGAAGCGAGGACTTGCCGCTGGTGGATCCGGCAGTGCTGCAGGAACTGAAAGACGAGCTCTACCCACCTGCCCTGGCGACCAACTTCGCAAAGGACTACGTGCGGTTCTGGCCACAGCGGGAGCGTCGGCTCATCGCCGCACTTGCAGCAGGGGATGCCAGGGCGGCCCTGGACGCAGCCATCAGCGTGAAAGTGTCTTCCGATATGGTCGGGGCACGGCGCCTCGCGGCCCTGGCGCGGGCTTTGGAAGCCGCGGTTCGCGGGGGCGATTTGAGTGGAGGGCCCGTCCGGGACCTTGTTTCGGTTGACGGGCGGGCCACCGTTGAGGAGCTCCAGGCGCGGTATCTCCAGTACCGCTGAAAGGCGCTGTCACACCCTTCGGTGTGACGTGCTTCCGGCCGGAGGCCGCCGAGCGGCCAGTCGGTAACCGGCGCCGCGCACCGTTTGCAGGCATCCGGGCGATTCGGCGTCATCCCCGAGTTTCCGGCGAAGATTAGCGATATGCACCTCGACTGCCCGCTCATCAGAGTCGCTGATGTAGGCATCCTTAGGGTAGTTTTCACCCCTGACCGCCCGAACGAGTTCAGCTTTTGAGAGTACGGCGCCCGAGGCGCGGAGCAGCTCGTGCAGAAGATCGAATTCGGTGCGCGTCAATTCCAGGGGAGCTCCGCCAAGCGTGACGATTCGAGTCCTGGGATCCAACATCAAGCCGTCCGGACCGAGAAGCGGGGAACCCGTAACAGCGAGGGGCGCCGGAGGAAGAGCAAGTGGGGTGTCATTGTGCCCGGGGCCAGGAGCTCGTGGTCTGCGCATCATCGCCGCAACACGCGCCCGCATTTCCCGCGGCCGAAATGGTTTGGTGATGTAGTCATCAGCCCCACCCTGGAGGGCGGCCAGAAGATCCGGCTCCTCCGTCCTTCCAGTGAGCATCACGACGTAAGCGCTGCTGAATAGACGGATTCGCCGCAGCACCTCGAAACCGTCAATATCAGGCAATCCCACGTCCAGCGTCACTACATCTGGACGCATTTCCCGAACCACTTCCACACCCTCGCGGCCGTCCACTGCCGTATGCACCACGAAACCGGATTGAAGGAACACCCCTTCAACGAGGTTCCGCACGTCCAAATCATCTTCGACAACGACTGCCACACCCATGTCGCCCATCGGACTCCCCCTTTTGTCCGGGCTGAAACCCACGCGAGTCCAGCGTCAGTAAGCCATTCAAATCCCACCACGAAAATACAAGTAATAAGTAGAATTCAAAAACCTTGAGCAGATCTTGAGGAAATATGAAGGCTATCTTGAGCTTCGATGTGTAGTGAAAATCGGCCGCCGTCTAGACTCCGTATGGCCTACCGAAAGTCGCCTCAATTGGACTTCATCCGCTACATCATTGGCCTCGTGCTCTTCCTGGGAACATCCCTTGGCCTTGCAATTGCAGCCCATCTCGTACTTATGGTGCGCGCGAAGCGAATAGCCTGTGCACGCTGGGACCGGGAGAAATAAGCGCTATGCCATATATCGATATAAACCCCCACCGGCAACGTCCAAAGTGGCTTGGCTGGGTGGCGCTGGCCGTCCTGGCGGCTATGAGCACCGTGGTCGTCTGCATTGCCCTCACTACAACCTAGGCGCTCCCTTTTCGCTTGCCGGGCGACGACCTACGTGTCGCGGCTGGGCTGGCGTAGTCCCGGGATGCCGCCACCACGCCGCTGACCGTAGAATCAGTGATAGCGAGCTCGTCACCAGCCATAGCGCGGTCTGTCCCGAAGCGCGCAACCCCAATTCACCACCAAAAGAACGTAGAAGCATGCCCGCGGTTCGTTCCAAAACGCCTGTCCCGGCAGGAAGAGGCTGGCCCCTCTGGGCCCAGCCTCTTTCATCGCAGCTCTGGCGCTTGCGGCAGTTCTTACTGGCTGCGTGCCGGCTGAGACTGGCATGCAGAGGGAGGCCGCCCAGCAGCTGCAGACGCGCGTCCCGACCGTGAGCCAGGCCGCCGCCGGCCCATGGTCCAGGGGCTGCGCTGACAGCCCTGGACGCCCTCGATGTGGAACTCGCAACGAGGGCGGCCAAGGGGGACATCTCACAGGAGTGGCAGCGGAGAATCTCGACGGTCATCGTTGCGGTCAGGGCTGACCTCAGCATCGCGCGGTTGACCGCTCCAGCAGCTGACGTGAAGACGGCCGGGGTGCAACCATATGAGGCCACTGCACCAGCGGCTACGGCGCACGAGCCGGAGGCCGAAGCCCCTCAAGAGCCGGGCGAAGCACCTGTCGTCTCCGACCTCTCACCGCCCTGGCAACGATAATAGAGCAGCTGACCCTGCTTTCTTGGAAATCCCCACCATGAACCGGACCACTGCGGAAGCGGAACGAAAGATGGCAGGGAAAGCCCCTTTTTGGAGGCACTCCCCCGCCTGTTTTAACCAGCCGATAACCGACGTTATGTCAAGCTACTGGAGGGGAGGAGCCGAAGAGGACCTGCCCCAAGCTCACGAGAGGTTATGTATTGCTCCGGCCCAGCGGGGGCTGGAGACGGCGCGGCGGACCGCCCTGGTACGCCCGTGGAAGTCGATCTTTGGCATGCGCGGTGAGTCGTCATTGTGGTCGCCAGTATCACTCCAGGTTGCTGGCGGTGCGGCATTTGCAAAGGTTGTGGAGTGGTCGGTGATCAGTCCCATGCCGGCGTACTCGCGGACGGCGGCGATTCCTGCCACGGCGTCGGTCTTGGTGGTGAAGGGCCTGGATACGGCCATCACGGTGCCGTCCGGTGCTGTCAGGCGGAACCTGAAGGCTGATTGTGCGTCGATAAACAGTTCGAACATTCCTCCCATTGCGATCCTTTCGGTCTGCGGAATACACGAGGCTGCGTCATTGCCGCCGGAGCACGTGGCATCGTTGCCTGCGCTTTCATAGTGTTCCCGCTCCAAATTTTTAATCAATTCAGCATGCGTTCGACGAGTCTTTCGCAGGGACTCCTGCCGGCGCAAGGGTTCGCCTGGCATCCGGGTGAAGTGATGCCATGCTCTCGGTCCGCCCGGCGGCGCTTCCCGCAAAGTCCCCGAGCCGCCCTCAGCGCGCCGCGTAGTACACAACTGGCTTCCCCTGCCTGGGGCCCTACTGTTGGATTTGTCGACCTGTTGCGTGCGGCGGGGATGAGGCGTCATGCCACAGTCTCTGAAGGCTTGAGCCCTTGAAGGAGTTCCGTGTCGGACCTTGTCCCGGAGTATCTGACCTATGACTACCGCTGCACCTTCCGCGGGGTTCCCGGCGTCCATCACGGCCCGGACGATTATCCGATGTTCTGGACCGTGAAGGTCAAGGCCCGGATCTGGGACGACGGGGACGAGGGCGACGGCAAGGAAGTAACCGTCGGCGAGGCCGAGCTGTACATCGTCCCGGACGCAGGCATCATCGATTTCTTCCTGACGTTGGACGCGGGGAACCAGGAGATTGCCAACGTCGGCGAGATGCTCACCGTCAACCGGCCCGACCTGATCCACGAGATGAGCTGGGCTGGGATCTGCTGATCCTCTCGTGGCTGAAAGTCGCACCGAAATTCCGTGGGAACAAGCTGGGCCACTCGATGTTGAAAGCGGTCCTCAGCTCGGTTGGCAGGTCCTCGGCAAAAGTCATCATCGAAGCCACTCCCCCACTGACCGACAACGGCCCCGTGGAAGGCAGTCCGGAATACCTTGCCGGGAAGGCCGCCCTGCGGCGGTACTGAGAAGGCCTTCAAGTTCCGACCGGCCCACGGTGATTACTTGGTCTTCGACGACATGGCCGACGGCATCGACTGAGCCGCCTCACAGCACACCCCCGCGCCGCGGATCTTGACGTTCCACCGGCAGAGGCCTGACACTCGATCTCACAGGTCAAGGGTTGGAGGCGGCCGTGAACGGTCAGCGCATCGGCTACGTGCGGGTCAGTACGCTCGATCAGAACGAGCGGCGCCAACTCGAAGGCCACGTCCTGGACAGGGTCTTCACGGACAAGGCCTCCGGCCGGGACACCGCGCGGCCAGAGCTAACAGAGCTGCTGCGGTTCGTCCGCGACGGCGACACCGTCGTCGTTCACAGCATGGACCGGTTCGCCCGCAACCTCGATGACCTGCGCGCCCTCGTCCAAGGCCTCACCCGTCGCGGGGTGCGGGTGGAGTTCCTCAAAGAACAACTCGTTTTCACCGGCGAGGACTCCCCCATGGCCAACCTCATGCTCTCGGTCATGGGTGCCTTCGCCGAATTCGAGCGGTCCCTGATCAAAGAACGCCAGCGCGAAGGCATCGCCCTGGCCAAACAGCGCGGCGCCTACAAAGGACGGAAGAAAACCCTCACGCCGGAACGCGCGGCCGAACTCGTCCAGCGCGCCGGCAACGGCATCCCGAAAGTCGTCCTCGCCCGCGACTACGGGATCAGCAGGGAAACGGTCTATCAGTACCTGCGCCAAGCAGCCCTGGGTTAGGACCACCTCTGCCGGTGCGTTCCCAGCAAACCTCAAGGTTTACCCTGCAGGGTTAGTAATGGAACTTCGGCCAACCGCTATTTGGCCGGAGTTTCGCCACTTCCTGCGGAACATGCCGAACTGACGACCGTAGCGATTTTGCCAGGTTTAGCGATTACCGGCGTTCGCCATGATGAGAACGAAGATAAGCAGCCAGACTATGCCGGCGATCGTATCAATCCAGCCAAGGATCTTTCCAAGCGTGGCCGAGTGGTGCAGCGCTTCAGCTTTCCTTGCATTCGAGATCGCGAGTGGTCCGAAGACTATGCCAAGAATGAAAAACCCGATTACACCGAAGATGGTCGCTTTTTCCTTGAACTTCGAGCCTTGAAAATATTCCAAGGAGTTGTTCTGCTGCACGTTCGGGTAGTTCGGGTATTGGTAAGGCTGCTGGCCTGAGCTCTGCGGATAGGACATGATGAACCTTTCTTGATGCTAGCTACGCGGGGCTCCCCCGCTGCCAGCACCTGCCGGCCGCCGATCGTCCCCCGGGCTAGAACATACCCCGCGAACAGCGTGCGCGAACAGACTTCACACTCAACGTTTTCAGCTTTATGTCCACGTCACCGCACATCCAACGGTGCTCATCCCGCCCGGATCAGCCGGACTGCAAATCTTCCTCAAGAATGGCGCAGGAATTGCGCAAGAATTCATCAAGAATCGTGCGGTCGCATTTCCGTGAGGACTAAATCGCGCGTTGACAACAGCAGCGTGGCCTCTGCCAGCACGAACCCCAGCGAAGTGACAATGCACTCTCAATAACTAATGGCATAGCCCAACCATTTTTTATTACGAACGCTAATAGTTTTGCGAAGTCCCTCACCATGGGGATTTTGTCCCATTGCGCAGCCACCTGCTACACATTGTCTACTTGACTTGACGCGCAACAAATACATGGCATGCGCGTTCAAGTGTGAATGTGGGGGCAATCAAGTATGGGGATCTCTTCACTGCTGCAAGGTAAGCGCCGCAGGACTGCATCTGTTTCGGCGTTGGCCAGCATCTCGTTGGCAGCAGCAGCCCTTGCTTTTCAGTACGACGGACTTCCGGCCGCTGACCTGAAGCTTAATGACGGCGGTGTTTGGGTTACCAAGCAATCGGACCTCTTGGTGGGACACCTGAATTTCCCCTCGAGGGTGCTGGATTCCGGGCTTCGAACCAAGGCCCCCCAGTACGACGTCCTGCAGCAGGGCGACACGGTCCTGGTTCAGGACAGCGCGAATTCCACTCTCACCCAGATCGACCCTGCTCGGGTAACGTTGATGGGAAGCGGCACCCTTCCCGCCGGTGCCAGCGTCTCTGCCGGATCTGACACTGTGGCGATCCTCACCGACGGCGACCTCTACGCGGTCCCTGTCGGCAGCATCGATGGGCTCCGTTTGGGCGGTGCTGAGCCGCTGGCAAAGCTGGGTGCCGGTGCTGTGGCCACTATTGGCCTGGACGGTGTTATCCATGCCTTCTCGCCGGCGCTCGGTGAAGTGCGTGACTACGCGCCCAAAGATCAGGACTACGTCCAGAAATCAGCGCGCAAGCTTGCTGAGGTCCCCAAGGACGCAAAGCTGAGCGTGGCTGCCGTGGGCCCGGACGCTGTGGTCTTCGATTCAGGGAACGGGGAACTGTACCTGCCGGGCGGCCAGAAGGTCGCCGTTCCGGACGGAAAAGGCGGCGCTCTCCAACAGAACGGGCAAGCCAACGACCGCGTCCTGGTGGGCACCTTGAGCGCGGTGGTGTCCCAGCCTCTTGACGGCGGCACTGCCACGATTACGCGTGCCCCCAAAACGAGTGCGAATTCCGCCCCCACAGCCCCTGTGTGGCTGAATGGATGTGCCTACGCGGCGTGGTCAGGTACGTCCACTTATGTCCGGGATTGCGGTGCCGGAAAGACCGAGTCCGGGATCGTCCCCAACATGCCCGCAAACGCCCAACTGGTCTTCCGGGTCAACCGTGACGTCGTCGTCCTGAACGACGTTCAGGGCGGGGGTGTCTGGCTCGTGACCCAGAAGATGCTCCTGGTGCAGAACTGGAACGACGTGGTTCCACCCCCGGATATTCAGGACGAGAAGGAGGAGAAGAGCCCGGACCAGCAGGTCACGCTGCCGAAACGGACCGAACAGAACCACCCGCCGGTCGCCGTGGACCAGCAATTTGGCGCCCGCGCCGGCCGCACAGCAGTCCTTCGTGTCACCGAGGACTGCTCCGACCCCGACGGCGACGTGCTCTCGGCCTCACTGGCGGGATCGGCCCCGGCCGGCGTTGAGGTCCAGCCGGCCCTTGGTGGAGCGGCCCTTCAAGTCAGCGTCCCGGCCAGCGCCACCGGTTCCCTTTCATTCCGGTACCGCGTCGATGACGGCAGGGGCGGCACGGCGGAAGCCAACATCACCCTTGCTGTCCGACCCGCGGGGCAGAATTCCCCGCCCGAGCTGAAGCACCCCCAGTCCATCAAGGTCGAGGCCGGTGCGACGCTCCAGCAGGACGCGCTCCAGGGCTGGCGCGATCCCGACGGCGACGCGATGTACCTCAAGTCCGCGACCAGCACCTCGGGTGACCGCGTGACATTCCGAAGCAACGGCATCATCGATTTCGCGGCAGTATCGGGCCAAACAGGGGTCAAGGAGGTCAAGCTTGTCGTCTCGGACGGGACGGCCGACTCGGAGGGCGTGCTCCGGGTCGAAGTGCTGCCCAAGGGCTCGCTGAGGCCAATTGCCAACGCGGACCGGATGACAGCCGTCGTTTCGACACCGCTGACCATGTCCCCTCTGCTCAATGACGTCAGCCCCTCGGGCGCACCGCTGCGGCTGGCAAAGTATGACTCGGTTCCGGGGGCCAGCATCACCGCCGACTTCACCGCGGGCACGATCACGTTCATGACGGCCACACCGGGCACGTACTACATGCAGTACCTGGTGACCGACGGCCCCAACTCCGCGGTGGGCCTGATTCGCATCGACGTGCTCCCGGGAAGCGGATCCAGCCGTCCTGTCGCCGTCCTCGATGTCGCGATGGTGCCGGTCGGCAGGTCCGCACTGGTGAACGTCCTGGCCAATGACAGCGATGCCGCCGGCGGGATCCTCATCGTCCAATCAGTGGACGTGCCACCCGGGCTGGGGATCACGGCAGAAGTCCTGGAGAACCGCGTCGTCCGGGTCACCGACACCGTCGGCCTCAGCCACCCCGTCACCTTCCATTACACCGTCTCCAACGGCAGCCAGGCGGCAACGGGGGAAGTGTTTGTCCTGCCCGTTCCCCTCCCTGCTACGTTGCGCCCCCCGGTGACGGTGGATGACTCCGCGACCGTCAGAACCGGCGACGTCGTGACCATCGACGTGCTGCACAACGACTACCACCCCGACGGCGACACCCTGACGCTTCTGCCGGACCTCGTCGAACCCAAACCCACGCCAGGCGAGGGGGTGGGCTTCATCAGCGGGGACAAACTCCGGTTCCGTGCCGGGCAGAATCCGGGGACGGTGCACGCCACCTATGAGGTGGCCGATACACAGGGCAACCGGACCGCCGGGTACGTAAGCATCCAGGTGCTGCCCGAGGACGAGGCCCACAACTCAGCTCCCCGCCCACAGCCCCTCACTGCCCGCGTCATCGCCGGCACCACCATCCGCATTCCCGTGCCGCTGGACGGTATCGATCCGGACGGCGACTCTGTGGAACTCGTCGGCCAGCGGGACGCCCCGAAGCTGGGCCGCGTAACCGCAGGGGATTCCTGGCTTAATTACGAGGCATATCCGGACTCATCGGGCCGCGACTCCTTCACCTACGTCGTCCGCGACCGTCAGGGAGCCGAGGGCGCGGGCACGGTGGAGGTCGGCATCGCCCCGCCAAGCTCCCAGAACCAGGCCCCGTATGCCACAACCGATCACGTGACGGTCAAACCGGGCCGGACCATCTCCGTCCCGGTGCTCGCCAATGACAGTGATCCCGACGGAGACCCGATCCTCCTGGTCACCGACGGACTGAGAGTCCCTGACGGGATCTCCGCCAAGGCCACCGACGGCCGCGTCCTGGTGACCGCTCCCCCACGCGCCGGCGAGTACACCCTGCAGTACACGGTCGCCGACACCTATGGCTCAAGCTCCGTAAGCGCCCTCGTCCTGGACGTCCGGGATGATGCACCCGCCCAGCGGCCCATCGCCCGGGACGACTTCGTGACAAAGATCGAGATGTACGGCAAGACCTCCGTCGATGTCCCGGTTCTCGCCAACGATGAAAACCCCGAGGGCGTGGCCTCGGACCTGCGCGTCTCCTCCGATGACCCCAACGCGTCGGCCGGCAGCGGCTCGGTCACCGTCAAACTCACCGAGCTGTCCCAGGTCATTCTGTACACGGTCATGAACGAAGGCGGCCTGACCGCGTCGGCGTTCATCCATGTGCCGGGCCTGAAGGACCTGAGGCCCGAACTGTCGGTCAACAAAGCCCTTGAGGTAAAGAGCGGGGATCCGCTCACCATCACCCTCGCCGACGTCGTCAAAGTGCGTGAGGGCCGCACGGCCCGGGTCGCCACTGCCGACAGTGTAAGGACGTCCCACTCCAACGGCGCCCCGCTGCTCAAAGACGAACACACCTTCACCTACACCTCTGCCCCGGACTACTACGGACCGGACACCCTCACGGTGCTGGTCACTGACGGCACCGGACCGGATGACGCCGCCGGGCTCACCGCCACGATCTCCATCCCCCTCCAGGTCATTCCCGCCCGGAATGTCTCCCCCACCCTGCTGGGCACCACCATCGAGCTTGCCCCCGGGGAAGCCGAGACGCAGGTCAACCTCGCACGCCTGTCCCGGGACCCCAACCCCGGGGACCTCGAGCGCCTGGCCTACAGCATCCAGGGCAGCGTGGCAGGCGGCTTCTCCGCCCGCATCGAGGGCCAGCGGCTCTGGCTCAAAGCGGACGCATCCGCTGCGCACGGGTCGAGTGAAAAGGTTGTGGTCCAGGTCAGCGATGGCATCTCTGCCCCGACCACTGCCACGTTCACGCTGACCACGGTGGTTTCATCCAGGCCGCCGGCCGCTGCCAATGACGACGTCGTGCCCGACGCGAAGGCCGGCCAGAAGTCCGTTGTCGATGTCCTGGCCAACGACGTGAACCCGTTCCCGGAGACACCGCTGAAGCTCGTCGGCGCCCACGTGGACTCCGGGTCAGGTACCGCGGAACTGGAAGGCGGCAAGGTCGCCATCACGCCCAGCGCTGACTTCGTCGGCGTCATGATCGTCAGCTACGAGGTGCAGGATGCGACAAACGCACCCGAGCGCCAGGTCGAAGGACACGTGAAACTGACCGTGCGCGGAAAGCCCGGCGCACCGGGCATCCCCTCGGTCAGCTCCATCCAGGACAGCACCGTGGTGCTCTCCTGGGCTCCGCCGTCCAACAACGGCTCACCGATCACGGGCTACACGGTCTCGTCCTCGAAGGGCTATTCCAAGTCCTGTCCGTCCACCACCTGCACCCTGGACGGACTCACCAACGACGTCGAGTACACCTTCACCGTCACGGCCACCAACGATGTCGGAACCTCCGACCCGTCGCCGGCTTCGGCGCCTGCCCGGCCCGATGCGCGGCCCGAGGCTCCCGCCGCGCCCGCGCTCGTGTTCGGGGACAAGAAGGTCTCCGTGTCCTGGACGACGCCCACGAGCCACGGGTCCCCGGTCACAAGCTACACGCTGGAAATCTCCCCGGCCCCGGCCTACGGTTCAGTCCAGAAGACCGGGGTCACCGGCAATTCGATGGTCTGGGACGGGCTCGAGAACGGGGTGGCCTACCAGATACGCGTCCAGGCGAACAACCGCGCCCCTGAACCCTCGGCTTGGAGCCCGTATTCAGCGTCGGTGATACCCGCCGGCGTGCCGGACGCACCGCCCTCGCCCGTCACCACGCCCTCGACGGCGGTGGGCAGCCAGGCGCAAATCGCCGTGAGCTGGGGAGCCCCCAACGCCAACGGCGACCCCATCGCGGACTACACGCTCAGCGTGAAGCGGGGCGGCGCCGTCGTGAACACGCTTACGCTCGCCGGGACCAGCCAAAACGTCACGGTGGATACCAGCGAGTCCGATTACTCGTTCTCAGTAACGGCCCGCAACAAGGCCGGCGTCAGTGCGCCCAGCGCCGACTCGGCGCCGCGTCGGGCCGCTAACGCACCCTCTGCGCCGGCCAGCGTCACGGCCACCGAAGGTGACCGCAGCTCGCAGGTCAGCTTCACGCCTGGGTCGTTGAACGGCAACCGCCCGAACGAGATCAACTGGCGCTGGAAGGCGACCCCTGGCGGTTTGACGGGGTCCTTTGGCAGCGCGACGTCCGGGACCATTCCCGGGCTGGTCAACGGCACCTCCTACACCATCCAGGTATGGGGCGAGTCAACCGTGCAGGGTGTCTCCCCCGGCGCTGCTACCGCATCTAACCCCGTCAGCCCCTACGGGGCGCCCCTGGTCCGCAACCTTGTGGGCGTGGGCGGTGACGGCACGGTGTCCTTCACATGGTCGGTAGATGGCAACGGCAGGAACGTGACCGGCGTGCAGGTGAACACGTCGGCGGGCAGCACCTCGGGCGGAGCGGGGCTGACAAGCTACCAGGCCTCCGGTCTGGGTCCGAGCCAGCAGGTCAACGCCACCGTCACGGTCACCACTGACGCGACAGACCCGGCGCGGAAGACTGCCACTGCGTCGGCCTCTGCAACCAGCAACCCGGTCCGGCTCAGTATTACGCGGGGCAATCCCGACTCGCGGAAGGCCGGTACGTACTTCCTGCAGTTCAATTACGCCAACCTGCCGGCTGGCACTTACACCCTCCAGTGCTACGCCAACCAGACCCTCGGAGGCACCACTCCGTACGACTCCTGGAGCGGATACCTGAGCGGGACGGGGAACCAGCAGGTGTGCGGCAAAGCCGACTGGCAATCAGGTTGGTACGAGATCCGGCTGAGCGGGCCGTATTCCGCGACAGTCCACCAGAACGTCTAAAGGAGCGAAGCATGACAATCACCCAGGAACAGGCCACGTGGTTCGCCGGAACATTCCAGCAACTCAGTAACAACATCGGCCAGGCCGTCCTCGGCAAGCAGGAGATCATCCGGCTCGTCCTCACAGCCCTGCTGGCCGAAGGCCACGTGCTGCTCGAGGACGCGCCGGGTACCGGTAAGACGCAGCTGGCCAAATCCCTCGCGGCCACAGTGCATGGAACGCATCACCGGATCCAGTTCACCCCGGACCTGCTGCCTTCCGACGTCACCGGCATCACGGTCTACGACCAGCAGACCCACCGCTTCGAATTCCACCGCGGCCCCGTCTTCGCGTCCATCGTCCTTGCCGATGAAATCAACCGGGCCTCACCGAAAACGCAATCGGCACTCCTTGAGGTTATGGAAGAGGGACGGGTCACCGTGGACGGCGTAGGGCACGAGGTGGGCCGGCCGTTCATGGTCATCGCCACCCAGAACCCCATTGAGCAGGCCGGCACCTACCGGCTTCCGGAAGCCCAGCTGGACCGCTTCCTCATCAAGACAAGCATCGGCTACCCCGACCTTCAGGCAGCCGAGGCGATCCTGGGGGCTGCCTCGACGCGCGACCGATCATCGACGGTCAACCCGGTCATCACCACACAAGCGGTGTCCGATATGGCAGGCCTGGTGGACGACGTGCACGTGGATTCGGCTGTGCTCCGCTTCACGGCCCAGCTCGCTGAGGCCACCCGAGCCGACCCCAACGTCCGGCTCGGCGTCTCCGTACGCGGATCGCTGGCGCTTATCCGCGCCGCCAAGGTGTGGGCAGCCACCGAAGGGCGCTACTTTGTCCTGCCCGATGACATCAAAGCCCTGGTGCTGCCCGTGTGGCAGCACCGGGTTGTCCTGGATTCGGATGCAGAATTCGCGGGCGTGACCGCCGAATCTGTCCTCGCCCGGGTCCTTGCAGACGTTGCCGCGCCGCAGACACGGGGCGCGGCCGCGTGAGCCAGGCAGCGCAGAGGCGGCCCATCGGACGACTTCTGTCGCCTGCGCTGCTCCCTGCCACGGCTGGCCGGCTCCGGCACAGAGCGGGGCCGGTCCTCGACACCGTCAAGGCGGCGACACAACGGCTCAGCCCGGTATGGACCGCGGCGGCGGCCCGGGCCAGCATTATCAGCAGGCCGGGGTGGGTCTGCCTGGCCGTGATGACCGCCGCCGTCGCCCTCGGGCTCGTCCTGGGCTGGCGGGAACTCTGGGCCGCCGCCTGGGTTCTGGCGGTGCTGTTTCTCGCAGCCATCGGCTTCGTCCTCGGCAAGGCCCGCTATGACGTCGCCATTGATCTCGCCAGCAGGCGGGTCGTCGTCGGGGAGCAGGCCGTGGGACGCCTGCTGGTACGCAACGCGGGGGCCCGCCCCATCGCCGCGGCACAGGTTGAGCTCCCCGTGGGCCGGGGCCTGGCAACGTTCCAGGTGCCTCGCCTGGGAGCCGGTGAGGAACTCGAGGAGCTCTTCACCGTCCCCACCCAGCGCCGCGCCGTCCTGCAGCTCGGCCCGGTCCGGTCCGTGAAAGCGGACCCGCTAAACCTGCTGCGCCGGGCCGCGGGACTCAACGACCCGACCGAGCTTTACGTCCATCCGCGCATCGTGCAACTGGCCAACTCCTCCACCGGCCTTTTGCGTGACCTCGACGGCCTCGCCAGGCAGAACATCTCGAATGACGACATCGCCTTCCACGCCCTGCGCCAATACGCACCCGGTGATGACCGGCGCCACATCCATTGGAAGTCCAGCGCGCGAGCCCAAAACCTCATGGTGCGCCAGTTCGAAGAAACCCGCCGCTCACAAGTGGCCATTCTCCTGGCCTCCCGGCCCACGGAGTACGCCGAACCGGACGAATTCGAACTGGCCGTCAGCGTTGCCGGCTCGGTCGGCGTGCACGCCCTCGCCGACGGCAAGGCGATCACCCTGCTGGGACCCCACCGCGCCATGGCCCGCCATACCAAGGGACAGTTGCTCGACGGCCTGTCGGGCGTGGAACTGAACGAGCGGGCCCTGCCGCTGCAGGACCAGGCTGGAACAGTCTCCGCCCATGCCCCCGGCGCTTCCATTGTGGTTCTGGTGGCAGGATCGCGGGTCGGTCCGGAACAGCTAACCCGTGCCTCCTCCCGGCTGCCCCTGGCAGCGCACCGCCTCGCCGTGACCGTGGACCCCAGCTCCGGGGTGCGCCGCCGAACGTCAGGTGACCTCACGCTACTGACCGTGCCGACCCTGGAGGACCTCGGCAGGGCTCTTCGGAAAGGGATCTGATGGCTATGCTTCGACCCCGGCGGGCGACCCTGGCTGCGGTCATCGCGGCCATCGGGGTTATCCTCGCGCTGGTTCCGCTGTACCCCGTTTATGCCGTGCCCGAGTTCTGGACCGCGCTCGGCGGCGGAGTGCTGCTGGGAAGCCTCGCCGCGGCTGTGGGGGCCCGGTGGCGGTTGGGACCCCTGAGTGTCACGGCTGTGGCCGTTGCGGCCTATTTCGCCGCAGGGCCGGCGCTGGTTTTCCGTGAGGAGAGCCTTTTCGGGGCGGTTCCAACGCTGGATGTGCTCAAGGTACTTGCGCTGGGCCTGATCCAGGTTTGGAAGGACATGCTCACAGCAGCTACTCCCGTCTCCGGCATGGAGGCTCTCCTGATCGCCCCGTACGCCCTCGGCATCCTCGGCGGCACCACGGCGGGAAGCATCACCCTGCGCAGCCGGCGGCCCCAGTGGGCGGCCCTGCCCGCCGGCGTGCTCCTGCTCGTGGCCATCACGCTGGGCACCTACACCGCGTTCATGCCCGCTGTCGTGGGAGCCGTCCTGGCGGTCCTGCTCACTGCCTGGGCGTTGTACGCCGGCCGCCCGGGCGGAGCGGGGAACCTCGCACTGGGGCAGGTGCCCCGCGGCAACCGCCACGTGATGGCAGCAGCCACACTGGCCGCGGCACTCGGTGCGGGGGTGGCCGCGGGCGGGCTCGTCCCGCTGCCCACCGACCGCACAGTCCTGCGCGACGCCGTCGTGCCACCGCTGGATGTCCACGATCTGGCCAGTCCGCTGACCTCGTTCCGCCAGTTCACCACCGGCGGAGAGTCCCTGAAACTCTTCTCTGTCGAGGGGCTCCCGCCAGGGGCGGCCATCCGCCTCGCGGCGCTGGACCAATACGACGGGATCGTCTACCGGGTCGCCAACAACGGCTCGGCCGGGGCCGGACAGTTCTCCCGCGTGGGCCGCAAAATCACCACCAGGGCCGAAGGCGACCAGGCCACGTACTCGGTGACCATTGACCAGCTGACCGGCGTCTGGATGCCGGACGCCGGCTACCTTGACGCCCTGGAGTTGGGCGACGGAACCCTGGCCGACCGCCGTGCCAGCCTGAACTACAACCCCGGCACCGGAACGGCTGTCATGGTCGGCGGGGTCCTCCAGGGGGACCAATACACGGCCGAAGCCATCATCCCTAAGACGCCCGACGACGCGACTCTCGCCACGGCCCGGGTGTCAGCGATGACGCTTCCCACGCCACAAAATGTTCCCGAAATCGTCGCAACGCTGGCCACGCAGTTCACGGCGGGGGCATCCACGCCATGGGAACAGCTGAAAGCCATCGAATCCAAGCTCCACACGGCCGGATTCTTCAGCCATGGGCTCGATGGCCAGGCGAGGTCGCGCGCCGGCCACACCTCCGAGCGGATATCTACGCTGCTCGAGGGAACCCAAATGGTCGGCGATGACGAACAGTATGCCGTGGCGATGGCGCTGATGGCCCGCCAGCTCGGCATCCCGGCGCGTGTCGTGATGGGGTTCCGGCAGGACCATCCCGCTTCCGCCGGCGCCACCACCATTACTGGAGCCGACGTACACGCCTGGGTGGAAGTCCCGTTTGACCATGTTGGCTGGGTTTCCTTCGACCCGACACCACCGACGGACCAGGTGCCCAAGCAGGAGGTGCCTCAGCATCAGCAAAAGCCCCAGCCGCAGGTTCAGCAGCCTCCCCCGCCCGTGGTTCCTCCGGTCGAGCTTCCGCCTGCACCACCTGTCAAAGAAGCCTCTGACGGGTCTGCCCCGACCGACCTGGCCGGCCTGTGGGCTGCCCTGCGCTGGACCGGCGCCGGTATCGGTCTCCTGTCTCTGCTGCTGGCCCCCGCTGTGCTGGCTGCCTGGCTGCGGTGGCGTCGGCGCCGCGCACGAAAAGCCGCCTCACGTGCTCCAGACAGGATCAGCGGCGGCTGGTCCGAGCTGGTCGACCTCGTCGTGGACCACGGCGCCGATGTTCCCGCCGGGGCCACACGTCGTGAGGAAGCGACGCTGCTTGCCGAACACTTCCCCCGGGAGGCCATAGCCCCGCTGGCCGTACGTGCCGATCACGCAGCCTTCGGGACCGGTCAGCCCACCGATGCTGAGATCGCAGCGTACTGGGCAGATGTCGAGACAGCCGGCCAGAGGATCCGCCGCGCCGTGGGCTGGCGCCGCCGCCTGGCAGCCAGGTATTTTGCGCGCTCTGCCATGCGCGACGTCCGGCTTCGGGCTTCACGGATCCCCCTCCCCCGCATCACCAATCTTTCGTTGAAGAAGGCGAAGAACCAATGATCGATCTTGCCTGGGGAGCCCACTCCGACCGCGGCCGGCGCAGGCCCCTGAACGAAGATTCCTTTCTCGCCGAGCCCCCGCTGTTCTTCGTCGCGGACGGCATGGGCGGCCACGCCGGCGGCGACCGTGCCAGTGCAGCCGCCATCGACGCCTTTGGGGAACTTCGCGGCCGTCCAATCGTGGCACTCGATGACGTGGAACGCGCCTTCGCCCGGGCCGTCCAGGACGTTTCGGGTATCAGCACAGGCGCTGACGCTGCCGGCACGACGATCTCGGGGGTGGCGGTGACCGAGCAGGCCGGCGAAGCCTATTGGCTGGTCGTCAACATCGGTGATTCGCGCACCTACCGCCTGGCCGCCGGAGTACTTGAACAGATCAGTGTCGACCATTCCGAAGTCCAGGACTTAGTGGACAAAGGAGAAATCTCCGCCACTGAAGCCGAGCGCCATCCCCGCCGCAATGTGATCACGAAGGCTGTCGGGGCCGGCTCCTACGACGAACCCGACTATTGGCTCCTTCCAATAGCCCAGGGCGACCGGATCATGGTCTGTTCCGATGGCCTCAGTAAGGAACTCGATGCAGCCAGGTTGACGCAGGTGCTCTCGGAAGAAAGGTCCCCCCAGACTGCAGCTACCCGCCTCGTTCACGAGGCACTGCTGCACGGCGGCCGTGACAACGTCACCGTCGTCGTCGTTGACGCTCTCCGCGCCAACGACCGGGTGGCAGAGGACGACGCCCTGGCGCAGCTTCCCGACGAGGACACCCTCCCACGTGTTGTGAGCACCAAAGAAAGGACGGGCCATGGGCCGCTACAGCTCGGGTGATTGGTTCGCGCTCGTGACGGACGACGGCATGGCGATGCTTTCCCACGATGTGTCGCCGGAATTGGCGGAGAGTGTGTGGCTGGCGCTGGGCGAGGGCGGCGGCCTTACCGCCGTGCTCGAAGGCATCGTCAGCGGTTTCGGCGCAAGTCTCTCGGCTTTGCCGCCCTTCGCCGTCGTTTCCCGCACCCCATCCGGCGACGAAGTCCGCGTCGCCGTGCGCGGGCCCCTCGAGGTCCGGGCCGCATCAAGCTCAGGCGAGGTGATCGTCGGCGGCATGGGTGTGGCCACCTGGAACGAACGCGGCGTCGAGGGAGTCGAATCCTTCACGGTGAGCGCTCCCGGCGCCGGCGCGCCGCGGCTGCCCATCAACGACGGGATCGTGCTTGCCGGTCAGATCGCGTTCACGTTCGGTGCCCCACAGACAGTGCCCCCGGATCCCTCCCTCCCCGCCCTGCTCGAGGTGCCCGCCACCCCGAAACCGCCGGTCGGACCGGACACCGAACAATCCGTCCCGGACGCGTCAAGCATCGAAGCGCCCGTCCTTGAAACTCCCAACCTGGAACCATCCGCCGTTGCACCTCCTGTCGTGGATGCCCCTTCCGTTGAGAATCCGCCGCTTGCTGACGATGCAGTGGGCGACGCGCCTGAACCCGGAGGTCAGGAGACCGGCCCGGAAGATCCCGGACCAGGGGATCCTGCCCCGGAGGATCCCGGCCCGGAATCAGTGCCTCATGAGCCCGCCGTGACGACCGCGGGGCCAGCGCCTGATGGCGATACGACCATCGAGCCGCTCGTCGCCGACCGGTCATGGGAGGTTGGAACTGTCGACGGATTTCCCGCGCCGGAAGACTACGACCGGCTGCTCTACGGCGACACCACCAAGACATCGGTCGAGGGCGCAGCCGTGCGCGCTGTGGAACCCCCCGCCGAACCCCCCGTCCCGGCGGGCATGATTTCAGGGTTGCCTCAGTTCGCAGGAACAACCCTGCCCGAACCAGTGGGCCAGGACAGGCTGGGAGACCACGACGACGAGACGGTCTCGACCGCGAAAATCCAATCGTTGATGGCTCAGGCGGGCGCGCAGGCAGGAGCAGTCACCCCCGGCGGCCATACAGCCCCGGGACGCGGGGCTCCCGCGACCCTTGTCGTCTCTACCGGTGAGCGGGTCACACTTGACCGCGGCGCCGTGGTAGGACGCCGGCCCCAGCTCGTCCGGGTCCAGGGCGGCAACGTCCCGCGTCTGGTAACCGTTCCCAGCCCTAACCAGGACATCTCCCGCAGCCACCTTGAGTTGCGGCTGATCGGCGACGACGTGCTGGCGGTGGACCTCGACACGATGAACGGCACGAGGCTGCTGCGCCCGGGCTGTGATCCGGTCCGCCTGCAGCCAGGGGAATCAACGATCCTCGTGGCCGGCGACCGGCTGGAGATGGGTGACGGCGTGGAACTCGGCTTCGAGGGCCTCCGATGAGCGCCCGCAGGCCGCCGTCGGCGCCACCGTCGTTGCCGGGTTTTGAGTACCTTCAACTGCTCGGCTCGGGCGGCTTCGCTGACGTGTTCCTCTACCAGCAGCTCCTCCCCCGCCGGCAGGTAGCCGTCAAGGTGATGCTTTTCGACAAGCTCGGCACCGACACTGTTGCGGAGTTCACCGACGAGGCGAACCTCATGGCGCAACTGGCCACGCACCCGTCGATCGTTTCGATCCATGAGGCGGGAATTTCCGAGGACCGCAGGCCGTACCTTGTGATGGAGTATTGTTCCAAACCCAACCTGCAGGCGCGGTATCGGCGCGAGCGGCTTTCTGAAGCCGAGACCCTGCGGATCGGCGTGCAGATTGCCGCTGCGGTGGAAACGGCGCATCGTGCCGGTATCCTGCACCGGGACATCAAGCCCGCGAATGTTCTGGTCACTGATTATGGCCGGCCCGCACTGACCGACTTCGGCATAGCCGCAACCACAGGGTCGGGCGCGGAGGCCAGCGGCATGTCCGTTCCCTGGTCGCCGCCGGAATCGTTCGCGGCGCCGGCGCGAAGCGACGCAACATCGGACGTGTACGCCCTCGCCGCAACCCTCTACACGCTGCTGGCCGGGCGCTCACCCTTCGAAGTCCCGGGGGCTTCGAACACCCACGTGGACTTGATCGGCCGGATCACCACAGCCGCCGTCCCTCCCATCGGCCGCTCTGATGTGTCCAACGCCCTGGAACAGGTCCTGCGCAGGGCGATGTCCAAGACGCCCGGCGACCGGTTCCCGACTGCCATGGCCTTCGCGCTGGAATTGCAGCGCACCCAAATCGGGCTCGGGATGCAGGCCACGGGCATCGACGTCGTGGAGGAAGAGTTCATCCTTGAGCAGGCCGCTGATGACGACGACGGGACCCGCATCCGCAACATCGTCAGCATTCAGGCCCAGGCCTCGCCGGTACCGCCGGCGAAGAATTTGCCGCCGGCAACCCGGCCGCTGCCCGGAAATCAGGACGAGGACCCTCTCCTCGATGTCACGATCGACAGGGTCCAGGTCTCTGCCCGCCCCGCCCCCGCTGGTTTGGCGGCGCCCCCGGTGCCGGACACCATGCTCCGGCCCGTATCCGTGGACCCGCAGGCGGATGCACCGGCGGTGCGCAGGCCCCGGCGCCGTCTGGCCGTGATCGGAATCGCCGCCGCGACCCTCACCGCGGCAGGTGTGCTGGCAGCGGTCATCGCGGCGTCCGGCGCACTGAGCGGCCCGAGCCCCGGGAACCGGCCCAGCACGGCGGCGCCCGTGGCGATCGCGCCGGCGGGAGGCTCCGTTCCGGCCGTAACGGCTGTCACGGGCAAGGTCGAGGGCCAGAAGGTGGTTTTTTCGTGGAGTGACCCCGACCCCAAGGAAGGGGACAGCTATCTGTGGCGCACCGTTGAGCAAGGCTCATCAAGCCCGCTGGCGGAAACCGGCGGTCCCACCGTCACAGTTCCGGCCGCCAGCAGCGGGCGCACGTGTGTAGAGGTGCTCCTGCGCCGCTCGTCGGGGCGAACGTCGGACGAACCGTCCCTGGGATGCGTCCCGTGAGCAGCCCCGACATGCAGATCGAATTCTGCGGTGAGTGGTTTCCGGTGACGAGAGAAGCCTTCTTCACGATTGGGCGGGACGCAGACCTGGTCGTGGACGACAACCCGTTTCTCCACCGCCGCCTGCTCCAGGTGTCGTGGTTTGACGGTTTTTGGGTGCTTTCAAACGTCGGTTCACGCCTCCCCGTGACCGTGACCGACGGCGCCGGCCGGTTGCAGTCCTGGCTCGCCCCGGGCGGGCGGCTCCCGGTCGTCTTCGCCCGCACGACCGTTGTCTTCACTGCCGGTCCCACCACCTATGAACTGGCGCTGCACGCAACCGAGCCGGCGTTCTCCTACACGGACGTCTCGTCCCACGAGGGAGCGACAACCATCGGATCGGTGACCCTGACTGAGTCACAGCGGGCGCTGATCGTGGCGCTGGCCGAACAGATGCTCCGTTTCGACGGCAGCGGCCGGGGTGAAATCCCGACGAATGCCAAAGCGGCCGAGCGGCTGGGCTGGGCCCTCACCCGCTTCAACCGCAAACTCGACAACGTCTGCGACAAGTTCGACCGCATCGGAGTTCAAGGCATGCGCGGCGGGCTGAGCTCATATGCAACAAACCGGCGTATCCGGCTCGTCGAATACGCCATCACCTCACGGCTGGTCACCTGGGCCGATCTTGCACTCTTGGAAAAGGGGGTTCTATGAGACTCAAAGTCTCGCTGCGCCGCAGCAGCGGAATATCCGATGTCGTCATCACGGCCGACGCAACCGCCACCATCGGCGACGTTGCTGCGAAGCTGGCCACCGCCGACCCCGCAGGGAACCGGGCAGCGGCACCGGACACGCGATATTCGCTCCGCATCGCCGAACCCGGAAACGCCAACGCGATACGCGAACTCAATCCTGACGCCCTCATTGGAGAGGCAGGGCTGCGGTCCGGGGCCACCATCGAGCTTGCCGCCCTGACCAGCCAGTTCCAGGCACCGGGAGCCGACCGCGGCCCTGCAGCTGCCGTGCTGCGGATACTTTCCGGGCCCGACAGCGGGCAGGAACACACGCTGCCGTATGGTGCCAGTGTCGTGGGCCGTGACCGGGACGTCGACGTCCGCCTCTCAGACGGTCTGGTCTCCAAACGCCACGCCAGGATCAACGTCGGCGAAGCAATTGAAATCATCGACCTGAACTCCTCCAACGGGGTGATCATCGGCGGCGAACCCGTCGCCCGCGCCACGTTGTCCTCTGCCGACGTCTTTATGCTGGGCGACACGTCGCTGAGCGTCGTGGCCCTGCAGAATTCACCCACTGCTCCCGGGGGCGGGGCAATAGTGGACTTCATCCGCTCTCCCCGCATTGTCGCCCGCTATCGCGGCGAAGAATTCTCCGCCCCGGCGCCCCCGCGTTCGGCGCCGAGGCAACGGTTCCCCTACCTTGCCATCGTCGCGCCTCTGATCGTTGGTACCGTTCTCTTCCTCTTCACCGGGCAGCTGCTCGGCGTCGTCATGATGGCCATGAGTCCGCTGCTGCTCATCGGAAGCTACATCGATAACGCAATGGCTGCCCGACACACCGCCAAAATGGAACGCGCCCGCTTCGACGGGGCCATGCTGCAGTTGCAGGAACGCATGGAGCAGGCCCGGGACACCGAACGGCGCACCCGCACCGCCGAGCTTCCCGGCACCGGAGAGCTCATCGAGGCCGCACGGCAGCTTGGACCGCTCCTGTGGAGCGAACGTCCCGAGCACCCCACCTTCCTCGCCGTCCATCTCGGTCTCGGGCGGGCGGAGTCACGGAATGTGCTCGCTTTGCCCCACAGCAACGACACAAAACCGGAGTATTGGGAACAGCTCCTGCAGCTAAAGGCCGAGTTCTCCACCGTTGACCGGGTGCCGATCGTCGCCCAGCTCCGAAGCTCGGGGGCGCTCGGTTTCGCGGGCCGCGCCACCGAGCGGGAAACGGTAGCCTGCGGTGCGGTCTTCCAGTTACTGGCCCGCCACTCCCCCGCGGAAGCTGTCGTGGCCAGCATGATGTCCCCGGCCTCCCGCACGTCATGGGAGTGGCTGAAATGGATGCCGCACGCGACCTCCGCGCACAGCCCCGTCGACGGACCCCTGCTGGCCGACAATCCCGCGGCGGCGGCCGCGCTGCTCGCACAGCTCGAAGGACTCGTCGAAACGCGCCGGGAAGCCCTGTCCGGCGCGGCCACTCCCGACCGGGGACCGCTCGATCCGGACCAGGCCGAACAGGTGCCGGCCCCGACACTCCCGGCCGTGGTCCTGGTTGTCGACCATGACGCCCCCGTCGATCGTGGCCGCCTGACCCGCCTGGCCGAACGCGGCGCGGACGCCAGCGTCCACGTGATCTGGTGCGCGCCGAGCGTAGACCGGCTGCCAGCCGTTTGCCGCATGTACGTCGCCCTTGACGGAACCGATTCCGGTGCCATCGTAGGCCAGGTCCGCCTGGGTGAGCGGACCATGCCCGTTACGGCCGAACTTATCGACCCGGCCCGGCTGGAACAGGTCGCCCGGGGGCTGGCACCGGTCGTGGACATCGGCTCTCCGGAGGACGACGACTCCGACCTGCCCAGGCAGGTCTCGTATCCGGCCCTTGCCGGGCTGGAACTGCTCGAACGTCCCGACCGGATCATCGAACGGTGGCAGGAGAACGCGTCCCTCACCGTCCGGGACGGCTCTCCTGCCCGACGGCGGAAGGACGGCCATCTGCGCGCCTTGGTCGGGCACGCAGGGTCCGAGCCCTTTTACCTTGACCTTCGCCGCGACGGCCCCCACGCCCTGGTCGGCGGGACGACAGGTTCCGGGAAGTCGGAATTCCTCCAGTCGTGGGTCCTCGGCATGGCCGCGGCAAACAGCCCCGACCGGCTCACTTTCCTGTTCGTGGACTACAAGGGCGGTGCAGCCTTCGCTGAGTGCGTGAAGCTGCCCCATGTCGTGGGCCTCGTCACCGACCTCTCACCACACCTGGTCCGCCGCGCCCTGACCTCCCTGCGGGCAGAACTGCGGTACCGGGAGCGGCTGCTGGAACGCAAGAAGAAAAAGGATCTCGCGTCACTGGAGCGCACCGGTGATCCGGAGTGCCCGCCGAGCCTGGTCATCGTCGTGGATGAGTTCGCTGCCCTCGTCCAGGAAGTGCCCGAATTCGTCGACGGAGTGGTGGACGTGGCGCAGCGCGGGCGCTCACTCGGGCTTCACCTGATCCTTGCGACCCAACGCCCCGCCGGCGTGATCAAGGACAACCTCAGAGCCAACACCAACCTGCGCATCGCCCTGAGAATGGCGGACACCGAAGACTCCATGGACATTCTGGACAGCCCCCTGGCAGCGCATTTCGACCCCGCAATTCCCGGGCGCGGCGCGGCCAAGACCGGTCCCGGGCGCCTTCGGACCTTCCAGACGGGATACCTTGGCGGCCACACAACCTCCATCGCGCCCCCACCCCAAATCGACGTCGAAGAGCTGACTTTCGGCGCTCCCACGGTGTGGGAATCGCCCGAAGTAGAGGGTGCCCCGGAGGATCCGGAGGACGCTCCCACCGACATCGGACGCCTCGTGGGCACGATCTCGTCGGCCGCTAAGACGGCCGGTGTGCCGCAACCCCGGCGCCCGTGGCTTGACACCCTTGCCCCCACCTACAACCTAAGCCGGTTACCGAATCCCCGCACCGACGAACGTGTTCCCATCGGAGTTCTGGACGAGCCGGATATCCAGTCCCAACGTCCTGTCTTCTACGAACCCGACAGGGAAGGGAACATGGCGATTTTCGGAACCGGCGGTTCCGGGAAGAGCACGGCGTTGCGCACCATCGCTGCGGCTGCGGCCATCACGACGCGCGGCGGCGCGGCCCACGTCTACTGCCTCGACTTCGGGGCAGGCGGGCTGAGGATGCTCGAGCCCCTTCCCCACGTTGCGGCGGTAGTTTCCGGCGACGACGAGGAGCGGGTCATCCGGGTTCTTCGCCGACTGCGCGACATCGTCGATGACCGTGCCCTCCGGTACGCGGCAGTGGGCGCGGGCACGATCGGCGAATACCGGCAGCTGGCCAACGCACCCGACGAACCCAGGATCTACCTGCTCATCGACGGCGTCGGCGTGTTCCGCGAGCAGTACGAGTTCGGCAGCGCCCAGAACGCCGCCTGGTTTGCCGCGTTCAACCAGATCGCCGCTGATGGACGCCAGCTCGGCGTCCATATCGTGATGACGGCCGACCGGCCCGCCGCCGTGCCGACGTCAATCGCGGCTACGGTGCAGCGCAGGATCGTCCTGCGGCTCGCGGCAGAGGACGAATACACGCTCCTGGGCGTCGCAAAGGACGTGCTCAGCCCGGCGTCGCCGCCCGGGCGCGGGATCCTTGACGGCAACGAACTGCAGTTCGCCGTCATCGGCGGCCACGCCAACCTCGCACTCCAGGCCCGGGAGGTGCAGCATCTGGCAGCGAGCATCGGCAGGGGCGGCAGCCAGCGCCCAGAGCCGGTCGGCAAGCTCCCTGACCAGGTCGAACTGTCGGCGTTGCCGGCGGTCTTCGAACAACGGGCCGTCATCGGGGTCGATGATGTTGCTCTTGGCCCTGCGGCCATCGAGCTTAGGGGCCCGTTCATGGTGTCCGGGCCGCCAGGCAGCGGGCGGACCACAGCGATTGCCACCCTCGCCGCCGCGGTTCGCCGGAGCGGGACGGGCATGTCCAGCGTCCTGCTGAGCCCCCGTACCTCGGCGCTCTCACGACGGGGCGGGTGGTCAGCCTCGGCGGAGGGCCCCGCCGACGTCGCGGCCCTGTGTTCGCGGCTCATCAGCCAGCTGGAAGAAGCCCCCGCCGGTGGAGCGCGGATCGCGCTCTTCATCGAAAGCGTCACCGAATTCCATGGAACTGTGGCGGAGGCCGACCTCAGCCGCCTGCTCAAACTAGCCATCACCAGCGGTCAATTTGTCGTGGGCGAGGCCGAAGTGTCCACCTGGTCCCAGGCGTACTCAATCACCCCGCACTTCAAATCCGGCCGACGGGGCCTGCTGCTGGTCCCCGGCGATTTGGACGGCGATCTGCTCGGGGCGCCGCTTGGCCGGATCCGGCGCAGCGATTTCCCGCCCGGACGTGGATTCCTCATCGCCAAGGGCCGTGCTTCGCGGCTCCAGGTGGCCGAGACGGGAGCAGCGGAGGAATGGTGAATCATCCCCATCGACCCGCGGCCACGCCGCGGATAGTTTTGCTGCATCGCACCGGCAGCAAGCGAATCGGAACCGATAACCGGTTTCGCACAACAAAGAGAATGGAGAACGCATATGGCCATGTGGGGACTTGATGTCCAGCAGGTTCGACAGCTGAGCTCGCAGCTCAACCAGAAGGCCGAGGAGATTCAATCGATCCTCGCCAGCCTGACGTCGTCCCTTGAAGGTACGCAATGGCAGGGACCGGACGCGACCGCATTCAGGAACGAATGGGCGGGTGCACATTCGAGCTCCCTGCGGCAGGTTGTCCAGGCACTGCACGATGCCTCCCAGAAAGCATCCATGAACGCCACGCAGCAGGAGAACGCGGCACAATCATGACCACCGTGAGGGGCGGTCCCACCGCCCCTCACACACACTCTTGGAGGTTGGAATGACGATGTACGGCGCAGACGTCGCAGCTTTACGCTCACTCGCCGCGCAACTGGACCGCGCAGCAGACCAGCTGGAGGAACACCGGACCTTTTTGGGCAACGCAGTCCAGCACAGCACCTGGCTCGGCCCAGACGCTGAGCGGTTCCGCGGGCAATGGGAAGGCGAGCACAACGCGCGGGTGGCAACTTCTGCCCGTCTCCTTCGCGACACAGCCGCGACGGTGCGCCGGAACGCCGACGATCAGGAACGCGTCAGCTCGGTGGACGGCGGCGCTAAAGTCCACGCGTCGGGAAGCGCAGGCAGCCGCGGCGGCGTGCCGGCGTTCAGCGGCGCCATGGTCGGTGGAGCCCTCGACAGCCTTAAGGAGGCAATCGACGTCGTTCGTGACGGCGCTCTCACCGGGGGCGTCAAGCCATGGGACCTCCTCAAGACGGCGGCCGACGGGGCCAAGTTCCTCGGAACCGACCTGCCCGTAGTGGGACACCTTGATGAAGCAATGGATGTGTACTCCCTTGCCGACAAGGTCCGGCATGGCACGTTCAGCGTTTTTGATGGCGCAGATGCCGCTTCCATGGGCCTGCGGCATCTCGGGGGTGTAGGTGAGCTGGGGGCCGCGGCGGTAGATGCGGTTTCGTACGCGGGCCAGCAGGCCTTACAGGCCGACTTTTCGGCCGCTGGCAGGGCAACGGTCGGCAACTACATCATGGACCACCCCCTCGATGCCCTGGGGGCAGCGGGCCAGGCGGTCCTCACGGTCGGCCAGGACTTCGTCATTCCAGAACTGCAGAAGTCCGATTTCAAGCTTCTTGCGTTCGGGGCCAACGCTGTCTCGTTCGACGTCCAGGAAGCCATGAAGTCAGACTTCACCGCAGAGGGCCGAACATTGGTAAGCGACTATGTGGTGCAGCATCCGGTCGAGACCCTGCAAACCATCGGCGAGTCTGTGCTGACCGTCGGCAAGAACGCCCTGACGTGGTGGAACTAAAAATCCGAACAATCTCTGCCGGAGGAGACAACGTGAGCAAACAAGTACTACTCAGCGACGACGAGGTCGTCGCTGCCGCCGTCCGCATGGGGAAGGACTGGAAGACGTCCCTGCCCACTGTCAGGGCCCAGGATCCGGATGACCTGTTGCGGGCAGCTGCCAGAGGAACCCGCAGTTTGTATATGCGCGGGATGCTCACGGGTCCCGGGAACACGGATTTGGCACCAGAAATATCCGCGCTGCTTTCCCCAGCCGCGGGAACACTGCCTGAACATCTCGGCTACGCCGCCACGTCAGCAGAACCCGACGTCGCTGCCGGGCTGCGGTTCGCGATCTTTGAATCCACGAACGGCAACAAGGTCCTGATCATCACGCTGGCCAACGGCATCAACGAGATAAGCGAAGTACCGCGAGGACGAGCACGGGAGTTCGTGGCTGCCTTTGCCGGAGCACCGCTGCGAGAGGGCGCAGAGGAGAACGCCGCAGTGCTGCTGGCACCCATCGGTGCCGATGCTGCCACGTTCGCCGTTGTCACCGCCCGGGGGACCCGGACAGGGACCCTCAGCATCGCCTCGCCGGACTTTACCTCCGGCCAACCCACCGACACCCTGCCAACCACCCTCATCCCCCAAGCCTGAAAAGGAGGGAAAGCCCATGGGCAAGCCACACAAATACGCGTGGAACGGTGTCGACATCGAGACGTCCCTGTCGATCGAGCAGGTGGCCAACATGGCTCAGCGTGCCGCGCAGGAAAGCACCGGTGATCTGCACAAAGGCAAACAGCGCGTCGTCACCACACGCTCCGGTGACCGGCAGATCGAATTCAGGATCAACGACTACCTGATTTCCTTCAGCAAGCTCATGGTCTTTTTCCTGGACTTCGAGGAACGGCCCGGTGCCACCTTCGCCTCCACGCGCATCGAGTGGTACCTGACCAACCAGCAGACCGTCGGCGGATTCATCCCGGTATCAACGAAACGGATGGTTGCACACCACACCTACCTCCAGTTCGTGCGTAACCTCGGCGACCAGGTCCGTGCCGCCGACCCCTCCTCCCGAGTCCACCTCCGCGAAGGAACCGAAACTGCAGACCCCGGCAATCCGGCAGCCGGCAACGAAACACCGTCGCCCGGCCCCATGTACGCCGCGGTCCCGCCACCACCGCCTCCACCACTGGCGCCCGAAAACACGCAGGTACCAGAGCCGCCCCGCCCCCCGGCCTATTCCCCGTCGATCCAGGCTGCAGTCGCATTGCCGCCCGAAACGGTCCCTCCCGCGCCCGCCGCGCTGCTGGGCATGGTAACCGGGGTGCCGGGCTACACCCGCTCCCCTGAACCTCCCACCACCAGCAGCCCCGCTCCTTCGGGAACGGCCAGGCAGGAGCCAGTTGGCCCACCAGTGCATCCCGACGACGAGGACGTCGAAGCCACAAGACGCGCCGGAACCGGGAATGCTGTGCGTTGGGCCATGGAACTGCCTGACGGACGCACCATCGAGATTCGAGAAACCACCGTCGTCGGGCGGAATCCATCACCTCCCGCAGACGCACCCGGGGCTGCAACGGTAAGCCTTGCTGACCACACCAAGTCCGTATCCAAAACCCACGCCATGGTCCAAGCCCGCGACGGGCTGGTGTGGATTACGGATCTGCACTCCACCAACGGCACAGTGCTGACAAACCCGGCCGGGGAATCCCTCACGACCCACGCCGGGAACCCAACCCCCGCCGGGGAAGGATGGCAGATTGCCTTCGGGGATTTCGCGGTAAAGCTCAGGGGGAACTAACGATGTACTGGAGTATCTACGACGTCCTGATGCTGATATCCGGACTCATCACCTTGATCATCGTCTTCGCCCCGGTCCAAGGCATCACATCCCGTACCCGCCTCGCAGCCGGTGGCATCGGCGGCACACTGGTGGTTGCCTCCCTGGTGCTGGCAAGCATCCCGTTCTTCCGGTATCCGGCAATAGTCATGGCCGCTCCCTTGATAGCTCTGCTAAGCGTCGTCGCCGTGATTGGCAAAGCAGTCCGTGGCCACAGTTCCCTCCAAACAGGGCAACAAGGCCACAGCGTCCACCCGCAGCCGGCCGAACGCGCCGACGCCGCACCCAGAAGGCTCGACCACGAATCCAGCCACGCCATCCCGTCCAGCCTGCCCCCAGGGGACCTAATGGAGCTCGCAGCCCGCGACCAAACCCGATGGCTCGAAGTCGCCCGGCACCCATCGGCCTACCCCGCCTTGCTCGACTGGCTGGACCAGTACGGCAGCGCCGAGGTAAAAATCGCCGTCGCGGAACGGCGACGACGGGAAACTCACGAGCCCGCCTGAAGAAACCCGATTTCGGTCGTCAGATGCAGGAGTAGTCGTAGTCGAAGCCGCCGGAGACATACTGGGTTACGCTGACTTTCCCCCCGACGGTCAATGGCGCGGAGGAACACATGCGCTTCGCATCTGCCGCAGACCTGCCCCCGGCGAGCCAGCTCCTCGCCGAGTAGAGCGGGCTTGAGGCGGGAACGCTGCCGGCTATCTGGGACCATTGGCTTCCGGTTGAGTACAGTCCGGTGGTCGCGCCGATGCCCGTGAAGTAGGCCGCCATCCCTTCAAGGTCGGCGCGGTTCGCAGCCTGGTCGGCTGACCAGGTGTTGCCGGTTTCCACGTCCAGCCACCAGATATAGGCGCCGGGATTGCTGACGCCCCGGATGTTGGCATCGTCGTACGCTTTCGCATAGCCATACACGTATGCGCAGGCCGCCCCGTAAGATCCGCTACTGCACTGGCCGTACGGGTTGGCCACAGTCGTTCCGGCATAAGTGTTGCTGGTTGGCCACCAAGAACCGGCAGATCCTGGGTTCGCGGTGTTCACATACAGTTCCACTTTGGGCTGTCCCGTGCCACCGGTAGACGAACCAGCCCAGGACAGCTCAGAGGCCAAACAAGGATTGGTCGTATTCGCGAGTCCATTATTGACGCCCACGATGCCGAAAGCTTGGCCTTTCGGCAATGACTTGCCGCACTGCGGCCAGGAAACATCGCTGCCTGTTGCGCCGGTGGCGGCCATGGCTTCCACCGGGACAGCGCACAGCATCAGAAGCGAGGCAAGGACTGCAGCCATGTGGAGGCGGGACCGCAAGGCCCGCGTGCGACGGAAGATGTTCACTGCGAAGCTCCTCGGTCCGAGCAGATGTACGGACCAGCATGGCTGCCGCTCCCTTCCGAGGTCAAGGTGTCCTGGCCAGAGATTCTGCCGGCTCCTGCATGCTTCCCGATCGGATCTGGGAAGGGTGACGGGCCGATCAGCTACCTAGGCCTGGCAGTCATTCAGGGGCAGCGGACACCCGTTCGGCGACGGGAGTAGGAGTGGATGCTGGAGCTCCGTGGCCCGTGCGGCGACACCCGCGTAACGTTCCGGGACAAGTTGAGTAGATAGCCCCGCCGTTGCAAGGGTAATGGGGCAACGGCGGGGCTCCAGGCATGGCCCACCACGTACAAAAGTGCTATATGGGAGTCCGTGAACCGCGCGCTGCTACACGGCGCATCCAATATGCCTTAAGCTCCTCAAGATCGGATCAAGGTCACCCGTGTCTTTCCTTCGGAACGCCTGCGCAGCCAGCTCTCCTCCCCGAATCCGACGAAAAGTCCACTATTGGATCTTTTTTGGCAGGGGAGGCCCCGAAGGGTTTGAGTTGTCATTCCAGCCGTAGATAGCAGTTGGCTAGAGAAGGCCGGCTTGAACTTTTTTCAACGCCGACTCCACCAATTTATCCGTCACGTTCCCCTTGGTGCCCGGATAAAAGAGCAGGGTGTAGTCCTTGTAGCGGCAGGCCCTGAAGCTGTCGACTTCAGCGCAAGGTATCCCCGCTATGAGCCGGGTCGGTGATCGCCCCGGGTCGTCTTGGAGAATGATCTGTCCGTCTGCCGTTACTGTCGTCGTCACGCCGCCGCCGCCGGCGATATAGGGGTCGAGCGTGCCGTCGTAATCAGTTACCAGGTCAGCGTCAGCAGTCACATGATGCCGTATGCACCGCCGGTTTCGTCCGCAGGGACCGGATAAAGGCGAGTGCAGTTCGACGACCGCCCGACGGCATTTTGCGCGTAGGGCTCAAGTTCTTTACCAGTCAAGGTCTTGAATTGCCCGGTATCCATCAACTGGCAGGCGACATTTTCTGCTGCGGCCTCTGATGTGGGTGCAGCAGGGCTGTCGGCAACGACGGTCGTGCTGGGCTCAGCCGACGACGTTGCTGGCCTGCTGCTCACCGTCACTGCGGGTGGTGTGGTCATTTGCGCCGCCCCGGCACAACCCGCCAGCAGCGGAACCGCAACCGAAAACATAAACATTGACGCTATAAATCCGGGATTTGCTGCCATAAGACGCTGGACCTTCCCCAAGTGGTTGCCGCCTGCCTTAGTGGCCCGCGCGCTCTAAGCATAAATGTGTGCGAAAAGCTGTCGATGGATATTCTTCTAAACTCCACTGCCGGCCTCGGAAGATCGTGACCTCTCCCCTGCCATAGAACGCTAGCTTTACAGAATATCAACTATCGGCGTTCGGAAATGGACGGGGGAGAGGCCGTAAACGGCGGCCGTTGACCTGTCACGCGGGTCCGGCCGTGGGCTGTGGGCCTAATTTCGTCCCGTTTTGTCCGTGGCCGCTTGG